>ENA-OWNT01000029-OWNT01000029.1-seawater-metagenome-genome-assembly--contig:-NODE-29-length-445632-cov-7.097781_pt1 | contig 445632 bp, 276 predicted proteins | sample MGYA00238136_ERZ651165 | MGnify/ENA primary metagenome ERZ651165 (study PRJEB26861, sample SAMN08777766) | seawater metagenome | isolation source: coastal seawater | place: USA: Florida | collected... | reverse complement strand
GGAAGTATTTCTCTACTGAAAAAGACCAATAGGATGGCTCTCTCCTACTACAAATCAGTACCCATGGATGGAACGGTGGAATTTACCACTGCCAATCTTAGTTTGCGCAAAAGTCTGTTTAAAGAACTATTGAGTATTGAGCTCCGTGGTGGAGTCAACTCAGTACAACACATGAACCCAAGGCTCAGCTACGGCGCTGCCGGCGGCCTCCAAATCTATAAAGGCATACAACTCACCCTTGACTATCAGGGAAATTCATTGTTCCTAGGAGGCAATCAGTTTCATGCCAATAGCTCATTGGGCTTTATAAGAATTACTTCGAGCTTTTAGATTACCTCAGGTTTAGATTTCTTAGAGCCTTACTGAATGTACTGCCAATTTCGAAAGCATCGAAATGCCTGTTGCCCTTTGCTTTCCATTCACCATTTACCAGTGTTCCCAGGTTAAAACTTGAGTCACCGGAATAAATGTAAGTACTCAATACTCTTTCCAGAGAGGATGTCGCAATTAACGGATGTTCCACATCTATGACTACAGCATCTAAAAACGACCCAACAGTTAAAGAATCAACACTTTTGACACTCATTGCTTGTTTTCCACTAAGTAAAGCTTCAGCATACCCAAAAAGGCCTGAATCACCGTTGCTTTTGGAGTAAAATGTATTGCGTTTATGGCTCATAAGTCTCTGGCCATAGTCAAGAATTCTAAGCTCTTCCTTAGGGTCCAATCCAATGTGGCTGTCCGTACCTATGCTCCACCTTCCGTTCAGTTCCTGATACTCTTTTAATCTGAAAATACCATCGCCAAGATTTCCTTCAGTACTTGGGCAAATCACCACATGTGCCCCTGAGCTTGCGATGGTTTTCACCTCATTATCAGCTAAATGTGTGGCATGTACCAAGTGCCACTGATCATTCACCTGTACCTGCTCGTATAACCACTCTACAGGTCTTTTACCATAAAAAGCCACGCAATCGTCAATCTCCTTCAATTGCTCTGCTATATGAATGTGTATGGGCCTGCCTTTGGATTCAGGTAATACAGCCTTCAAAGAGTCCTGGCTTACAGCGCGCAAGGAATGGTATCCAAAGCCCAATTGGGCTCCCTGATACTGCATTGTCGCTTTTTCACTGGCTGCCAAAAGCTCCAAATAGGCGTCCGCATTCTTTGAAATAAAACGCCTTTGGCCATCAACGGGTTCCTTGCCAAAACCGCCTTTTTCATAAAACATAGGAACCAGAGTGATTTTTATACCCGCCTTTTTTGCAGCCATTACCAATCGCTCCCCCATTTCAGCCAGGTTGCTGTAACGTTTACCATTTTGACTATGGTGTACATAGTGAAACTCTGCTACATGCGTATAGCCATGCCTAATCATTTCCGCGTAAAGCTGGGTCGCAATGGCTTCCATTTGATCTGGATTTATGCTTAGAGCAAGAGCATACATGGCTTCCCTCCAACTCCAAAAATCATCCGGAGTGCTTTGCGTGGAGTGAATTTCTGCCAAACCGGCCATGGCATATTGAAAAGCATGTGAATGCGCATTCTGAAAGCCTGGAATGGCATATCCATCTACTTGCTCTATAAAACCCTTCCTGGGCTTTACATCTAAAACTTCTGCAATTCTGCCATGTGAATCGATACCGACATAAGCCGGGCTCATCCAGGTAGTGCCTTGAAGCAGGGCTTTAAAAGCAAAATACTTTTGCGTCATTTTATATGGTGGTAATCAGTTTATCAAACATCTTTTGCAGCCATAGAGTCATTTCATCACCCTTTTCCTGATCAAAGACTTTTTCATCCTCCTTCATATACAAGTCCTTGCAGCGCTCAAGTTGCAATGCGTGCTGCCCCTTTTCGGGTTGGCCAAAATAACGCGTAATATGACCTCCTTTGAAAGGATGGTTATACGTGGTGTTATATGGGCTTTCGTTGAGTACGGACATAGCAGCATCAATAATGTTGGTCTCAGCACTTTTACCACTCGCTGTACCTAAAATCATATCAGGAAAGCGCTCTTTTTGAATACTGGGTACTACTGAGCGTATACTGTGTGAGTCGTATAGAATTCCTTTGCCAAAATCCCTCACAAAGCCCAATAATATCTCCTGTACGGCCTCGTAGTATGGCCAAAAAAACTTCTCTAACCGCCCTTTTATCGCAGTCTGATCGGGTTCATTTCCTTCCTTATAGATTGGGTTTCCCAGGAAATCAGTTTGAGTGCATAGCCCTGTTATAAGGCGGCCGTCATTGTATAAAGGAACGCTCTCAGGGTCCCTATTCAGGTCGATTACCCAACGCGAGTAGTTTGCTTTGATACAGGTAATTCCCATTTTTGAAGCAAATTGATACAATTCAGGAAGGTACCAGTCTGTGTCATCTATGAAGGAAATGGCATCTTCCCTGTATTGATTCCTTAGGTCATCAGGAATGTAGTGACCGCTATGGGGGAAGCTAATAAGAATGGGAACAGGGTTCCCTTCGGGTTTCATTACCTCAAATAGCTGCAAAATACTTTACTTTTAGCGCAAATTTAAGGTATGCACAAGGCTGCGTTCGTTCTATTTTTTCTGGTATCAGGCCTCATTTTTGGCAATACTACTTTGGCTCAAGAGCCCTTGCACTCTGTTAAATTCAAGTTGTTTAACAATAAGATCTTTTTCACGGCTAAAATTCTAGACTCTAATGAAATAGAAGTGCTCTTTGATGCAGGAACCTATGCTTATATGCACAGTGGTACTGCTCAAAAACATAGAATTGACTACACGGAAACTGGAAAATTGAGAACTACGGAGAAAACCAAGGAAATCAATGTGTTTGAGAAGTTCCCGGTTTCGTTTCCCGGATTTACTGACACATTTGAAACAGTAAGATCACAAGCCACGGCACCCTATAAGAACAAAAGGGTGGATATGGTTTTTGGGAAGGAGTGGATAGATCGATACATTGTACAAATAGATTACGATGCTTCTTTGATCCATCTATTCCCCATAAAAGGATTTGAGATTCCCGATGGATATACTGAGGTTAAAACCATTGGCTGGAACAGATACCCCTTGGTGAAATCAACATTTAAGCTTGATAATGGAGACTCGGTTGACGTAAATGTTGAGCTCAACGTTGGATCTGAAGTAGGTTTTCAAATAGACAAATACCTTACCAGACAATTGAAGCTAGTGAAAATACAGCGCGATAGAGGTCATATGAGACTTTTTGGTCCGGACGGAAAGGGCATTGAGGGAATGCTTACAAGAATGCCAAGCGTGCGAATAGATAACATGCGCGTAACAAATGTTCGCGGGGCAGTTTTTGAAGATGGCTACTCTTCAAAAAATGGAGAATTTGTACAGGGTATTGTGGGTCAGGACTTTCTTAAGTGGTACAATCTCATTTTTGACAAATGGGGTGGCAAAGTGTACTACGCCCCTAAAAAGCAGGAATAAATGGACGTTATCACTTCTATTCCCTGGTGGGTTTGGATACTCATACCTATCGCTCTGGTATTTATCAGGGATGTCTTTTTTCAAAGAAAACACATTATCCAACACAACTTTCCTGTGGTAGGGCACATTAGGTACTGGCTTGAACGCATTGGACCTGAACTACGGCAATACATTGTGGCTAATAATAGAGAGGAACTTCCTTTTAACCGAAGTGAGCGCAGCTGGGTATATGCCTCAGCTAAAAAGCAGAACAATTATCAGGGATTTGGTACCGATCAGGACATTTTTCAGCATTCCCATATTTTCATCAATAATGCAATGCTGCCATATAAGCTTCCAGCAGGTCATACAAATGAAAAGGCGCCAGACTACTTGCCATGTGCCAAAACCATGGGCCCGCAGCGAAGAAGACCCTTTAGACCTGAATCTGTTATCAATATCTCAGCCATGAGCTATGGTTCCCTATCCGCACGAGCCATTGAGTCGTTGAATAAGGGTGCTCATGAAGCCAAGGCCTACCACAACACCGGTGAGGGAGGCTACTCTCCTTACCATCAAACCGGTGCTGATAGTGTTTTCCAGATAGGTACAGGATATTTTGGTGTTAGAGACGGTAATGGCCAATTCAATATGGAAGCGTTGGTAAAACTCACTACTCAGTTTCCTCAAATAAGGGCCATTGAAATCAAGCTCTCTCAAGGTGCCAAACCTGGCAAGGGAGGGGTACTACCGGCCAAAAAGATAACCGCCGAAATATCAAGAATACGAGGTGTACCCATGGGAAAGGATGTTTTGAGTCCGTCTACACACAGCACCTTTAATAACGTATCCGAACTTATAGACTGGATTGAAAACATTGCTGAAAGCACAGGTTTGCCCACGGGGATAAAAGGTGCTGTGGGAAAAACTATATTGTGGGAAGAACTCGCTGAGCGCATGGCTAATACGGGTAAAGGTCCAGACTTTATTACCATTGACGGCGGAGAAGGTGGCACCGGCGCCGCACCTCCAAGCTTTGCTAACCATGTTTCACTCCCGTTCATGTTTGGCTTTGCCAAAATCTATCGGGTCTTCTTAAAATATAAACTCACCGAACGTGTTGTATTTATTGGTTCTGCTAAACTCGGATTTCCAAGTAAATCGGTAATGGCATTTGCTATGGGTGCAGATTTGATAAATGTGGCAAGAGAACCCATGATGGCCATTGGATGCATACAGGCTCAAAAATGCCATACCAATGGTTGCCCTACTGGAATTGCCACCCAAAACAAATGGCTGCAAAGTGGTATTAACATTAAGGACAAGTCTAATAGGACGGCCAACTACTTAAAAACCTTTAGAAAAGAACTTCTGGCACTTACGCATGCCAGCGGCTATGAGCATCCAAGCCAGTTTAAGATGGATGATGTACATATGAGCCTGGGAGATAAAAACCTAACTTCAACCCTGGAGGACACTTTCGGTTACAAGAAGGCGGAAGTAGCCTTAGAATCCTATTAGTAGCGACTAGTGCTTAACTAGTCGAGTTACTTTCTGATGACTTCGTGAACTTAGCACCAGTAGGTAAACGCCTTTGGGCAAGTCCGTGTCCATACCAAATGTCGTCACATTTGTACCTGAAACGACATTCACTGTGTTCTTGAACACCAATTCGCCCTGAAGCGAATACACGAATACTTCAACATCTTCGGACCGAGGATTTTGAATATGTAATTGAATAGATGCTATGAATGGATTTGGATAAACTTCCCAGGAGTGTTTTTCAGTGCTTTTCTGGTTTAACTGAATAACCTTTGAATACTCAAATTGTCCATTGAAATCCACCTGGCGAAGCCGATAGAAATTGACGGCTCCGGGGTTTTGATGAACCGTGTAATAGGAAGCACCGTCTGGATCAGTCCCATTTCCATCAACCCTATCAATTACCCTAAAGTCAAATCCATTTTCACTCCATTGTACTTCAAAAAAATGGTTGTTTACCTCAGTAGATGTTTCCCACCTAAGAAGAACAGATTGCTCTTCCCACTGTGCGCTGAAGTGAATCAGATCTACTGGCAATGGTTGAAAGTATACGCCAAAATCATTTGAGGCATCCGTATTTCCAGCAGAGCTAAAACTAGCTGTATGTGTACTCACGGTAGTAATGGTTCCTCCCTGGTCAAGACTCGAGGTAAGGAGCTGGGCGATATAGCAATAGGTAGGAGAAGCGCTATACTGTACCACTAGTCTGGGTGCCTTCAGCGCATCTTCGTCATACGTGTGGGCATCTCTGTCTCCTGTACCGGTGGCAAACAAAAAGCCCATGCTGTTTCCAGTACTCCACCCTATCCTATTTACAATTTCCTGTACAATAGAACTCAGATCCGGCGTGTTGTACACGGCATTATTACTCCATGCAGTGGTGCCAGACCAAGTCTCCTGAGCCGTAGTTGTAGCAAGTAGGGCCAGGTTTTGCCCATTGCTATAGGTACTGGCATTATCTACATCTACTCCTTCTATATCAAAATTATAAGTCCCGCTACTGTTGCTGCTCGAAGTAAATTCAATATATGCGCTTGTAATACTGGCCCCTTGTGGAATCGCAAGGGAATTAAACCGCAAGGCCACCTGACTTTGTGCAAAATCCAAATCTATGTCTGTGATGTTCAAAGTGCTTTCATCAGCATCATCGCTGCTTTGATTCACCCTTCTGGTTACAGTCTCAACAGCATCATAGGTTACGTTAAAAGAATAATCTCCACTGGCGTTTGAGTTGGTTGTGCTTACTACGGTTTCACCTACGTCAATGACTCCATCACAGTCATCGTCCTGATAGAGCCTTATAGTAGCGCTTTCAACAAAATCTTCTCCCGCATCGTAGTCAGCACTCTGATTATTGTCTTCAAATACGTTTCCACTAATGATGTTGATTCCGCTATTGTCCACTTCGTAACCAAAGTCGTTTCCGGTATCAGAATTACCACCACTGGTAAATACGGCAGCTTCAATATTGTCCGTTGTCAAAGAATACCCTGCCGGCAAATCGCCTTCAGTGGCATTGAGAACATAGCACAGTGTGTTGCTTCCCTCATATGTAATGTAAAGCTTCGGCGCCTTGGCAGAGTTGTTGTCAAAAGTATAGGCATCTCTGTCGCCGGAACCCGTGTTGATGATAAAACCCATGTCATTGCCACTTGCCCACCCTCCTCTATTCACTATTTCCTGCACAAGCAGCACCAGTGACGGTGAGTTGTAAGTATGGTCAATAGTCCATGTATCAGACCCGCTCCAGGTCTGCTGAGAAGTAGTTCTATTCACAGAGCCCAAGTTTTGACCCGATGTAAAAGTGCTCACATTATCCTCATCAATACCGTCTATGGTAACTGAGTAAGAACCTGTTTTGGTAGCCTCAGCTGTAAGTTCAATGTAGGCGGAAGTAACTGTTGCGGCATTGGGTATCGCTACATCCTGAAAGCGCATTGCCACTGTGGATTGAGCAAGGTCTAAATCACCGCTGGTAAGGCTCAGCGTAGCCTCATCAGCATCGTCACTACTTTGGTTTACTATGTAAAACAAGTCCACATCCAGAGTATACTCAGGTGAGAATGAATAGGCACCGGTTCCATCTGTCTTTTGTGATTCCAGCAGCTCATCAATTCCTGAATCATAGGTTCCATTACAGTTAACGTCATCGTACAGATTTACTGTGATATCATTTTCTCCTACATCCGATCCTCCAAAGGCACCATTGGAATCATTATCCCTAAATACTGTACCGCTTATGGTATTGAACTGGGCTGGGTCTATGTACACTCCGAAATTATTGTTGTCATCAGAGTTTCCTCCGGAAGTAAAGGAAGCTGTTTCAATATTGTCAGTAGTAAGTGAACCTCCCGAAGGAAGTGAAGTGGTTTCCACGAAAGTCAGGTAGTTGTCTGAAACGGTCGCATCGCAATATTTTATTGTTAAAATTGGCGCATCCACGCTGCTGCCGTCATAGGTTTCGGCAGCCCTCCCACCGCTGGAAACAGCACTCAGAATTACCATTCTATTTCCTGAAGACCAACCGCCTCGATTTACAATTTCCTGAACTACACTGGAAAAGTCGGGACTTTGATGCTGCACCCCTGATGCACTCCAGTAAGGCATGAGCCAATCAACACTTGCCGTGGTGGCGTTTCTATTGGTGAGGTTGTTATTTCCGGTACCGGGAGAACCGGCATTGTTGGCGTCATGTCCGTAAATGGTGATGGAAGTAGTTGCCGATCCTGAAGAGGCACTTACCACAGTAAAATAGGCTTCTTCAATTTCCGCTCCTTGCGGCACATTTACATTTCTAAAACACATGCCTATGGTCTTATCGCCAAAGTCGAGGTCACTGCTTGTACGATTCATTGATACACCGTCCTGTTCGGCATCGTCTCTTGATCGGTCTACCTGGATACTAATCTCTGCAGTACCACACAAAAAGGCTCTGGTAAATTCATAGTATCCGCTGGCATCTGTAGTAGTACTCGTGAGTAGCTCATCTGATCCGGCATCATATATGCCGTCGCCGTCAACATCCTGATATAGGTAGACTGTTACATTTTCCAGCCCCGATTCTCCAATATCGAAGTCCTGGCCTTGATCGGCATCATTGAATACATAACCCGTAATGTCATTTTTTGGCACTGATGGTAGATTGTAGCCGAAATCATTGTACAAATCGGTATTGTCTCCTGAAGAAAAAGAAGCCACCTCAATGGCATCCGTAGTAAGGTTATAGGCAGCAGGTAAGTCGGACTGGTCAATGGTGATGACATAGTTAACCGTTCCACTACTATACGCATCTACAAGTACATAGTTTCCATCAGCGTCGGTCTCTGCTGAACGAATGAAAATGTCAGTTCCAAGGTCGAAAACGCCATTTGCATTGATATCATTGTATAAACTAACGGTTACATTGGGTTCTCCTTCATCTCCACCGTTATAAAACTGGCTTGAATCCGCATCGTAAAAAACCCTTCCCTTAATCAGGTTCCTATAACCAATAATGCAGTCGCATGTCTCAAAATCAGTACCCGCTGAAAAGTTGAATACTTTTGTAGCGACACCCGTGGTTTTGTCAATACTGTAAAAGGCATTGGCATTGGAAGCTGTATTAGAAGAGTTTCCGGTAGTACCGTATAGATTCCCTAAACCATCAAAACCCAATCCTTCTATATCTCCAACCCCAGTGTTCCCTACCAATTCGCCGGTGCCATCACTAGGGTCTACTACCATAAGATTGTTAAAGCTGGGATCTCCAGATCCATCGTTGGCATTGCAATAAAGCAACTCTCCTATAGGATCATAGGCCATAGCATCAATAAGGTTGGGAAAACCGGTTGGGCCGCTATACACCAGGTAGTCGATATTGGCACCAAAGGCATTTTCAATAAATGTCCCGTTCCTATTCATTTTGGCCAAAAAAGATGGAGTACCGGCGGATGCTACCCAAAACACATCCTGGTTGTCAACGGTCATGGCATCGATGTCTGATATGTTTACACTCCCTGATGCACCGGTAATTGTCTGCTCAGAATAGTCAGAATTTACTTCTGTATAAGCTCCTGAACCAAGATTGACATAGCCAAAAGTGGTGGTGCTGATTACAAAAAGACTGTCACCAATAAGGTTAAGAGTAGACGCTTCCGGCGAGGCTACACCGGTGTTTCCCATGGCAGAGCTTACACTCGTATTCTTGTTGAACTTGTACAGAATAGCATTGCCATCAGAAATACTGAAACAGGTATCATCAAAGCTCTGGCTGTAACCAGTTAAAGTGCCAAAAAGCACCACCATCAATAAAACCGTTCGCTGCACACAAATACTTCATCAAACGTCATTCCTTAAGCAAAGCAGCACAGGACCTTATTACCACTCGTCTTGAAGAAAAAACACACCTTAGAAGTCAACAAAGTACTTATGCGACCGTGAGTTTTATTCCACCTAAATTTCGTTGTTCTATGAACTCACATTTGACACCGTTAAAATCATGATTGCACCCGATGGAAAAAGGCAGCCATTTAAGTTCCCATGTACGGCATGTACCAAAATGGGAATTTGCTTCGTTTTCTGAAGCTTTGAAAACATTCCTGGAGCCCCTATTGAAGTGAAATTTCCTTTTTACGATCCAAAGACCTCTTTACCAGCATGAATGCCAAAGCCAGTAAAATCACCGTAACGAATGACCAGACATTGCTCTTTAATGAAGTAGAATAAGCCCCTACCACTGCATAAAAAATACTCGTAGGCAAGAGACCAATTGCGCATGTTAGAAACACGGTTTTGAGCGACATTTTTTTTATTCCGGCAAGTATCACTACGCTCTCCGACAAAACGGGAATGGGACGGGTTACTATTAAAGCAAACCCGCCCCATTTTTCTAAAATCTGAAGTGACCTTCTTTGTTTTTCTGCATCAGTATTTCTCATCCATCTATCTCCCCAAAGGCGTCCAATGCCATATCCCAGCAGGCAAGAAAGCATCATCCCCGTGAAGGAAAGCAAGGCTCCAAGAGCTATTCCAAACAAATTGCCCATGGTAGCCATAATAATACTACTGGGTATTGGAAGTAAAATGTCTAAGGCCAACAGAGCCACGCCAGAACCGGCAGTCACCACTCCATTGTCAACCATTACCTCCTTAGGATTACTTAGAACAGGAACATCTAATAGCAAGGCCAAACCAAAGGTGACCAGCACAATAAAGGAAATGGCTCCCAGTATTTTAGTGAGATGTAGCATCAGTAGTCTTGGCAGTGTTTAGATCAAGCCAAACGTCATAGATTTCCTTGCCTGCTGAAGTAGGATTGAACTCATCGCTTTGTGCCGCAGTGGCATCAATACCGCCAAAAATCCAACCCACATGCGTTCTACCACTAATCGTTGAAAGGTCAATTATTGTTTTGGCTTCATTTGAGAAGTTTAACTCAGGATTTGGCATAAAGGCAGCGTCTGAGCCCATAAGTTTGGGCATAGACTGCGACTCTTCCTGTGGAAACTCTTGCATTCCTGCACCATTTTGTACAATGGTGGTGATACTTGAAGTAAAAGGCAACCAATTGTCAATAGTACTTGGAGTTAGTTTTCCGTCCTGATAGAAGTAAAAACTAATTCCTCCCATCAAGGTGTGGAACATTGTTTTGGTGCCAGGATCGAAAAAGGATACAAGGGAGCACTCGTATTGACTGAGTTTTTGTTCCAGGTTCTTGTATACTTCTACTGTAGTCGTAGGGTCTCCGTCGATCAACACCGGATAAACCCATCCACCATCATTTTTGGTGAATACACCTCCCAGTACACTTATACCTTCACTTCCATCAGGTCTTATTGCCGAGCATACATTCAAATCTCTTCGGTGGTATTGTGACTCTGGACCAGTTATGTTACTTGGGTCTTTAAATACTTCATAGTCTGAAATATTGATGGCATCAGGAGTGATGTCCATTTTGAACTTTCTTATCTGCTCGGTATACTTCCCGGTAATGCCGCCTATGTAGATGGTGTCGTAGTCCTGCCCAAATACCAGGTAGTAATAATCTCCTATTTTTTCCAGACCACCACCGGTTACTCTGAAACGCTCATCTTTCATAGTAATCATACTAGCTTCAAGATCGGCAGCATTATTGGACTCAATAGCTGCAACCGCTTTGTCAAAATCAATTGCTGTAATTCTAGGGAAGGTTTTAAACTGCTCCGGACTACAAGTGGTGCAGTAAGCTCCATATCCCCCTACACAAATCAGATAGGTTCCGTCGTAGTAGTACTCCATGTTGGTAGACATCAGGAATAGCTTGTACTTTTCTGGAAGGTCCATGTGTTTAAAATCTCCTGTACTTGGATTTAGAATAGTAATCTGATCATTTGAATACTTAGAGTCAAATACTCCATCGGCATTCGCTGTACCATGAAATCCTTGTATTCTACCTCCCACCATCATCAAATAGGTTCCATTAAACCCATGTGCTGAGGATTGTATGCCATAGGCATCTGTAGGCTGTGTAGCGGCTTTCTCCACTGAAATGACGTAGGGCATTTCAGTCAGCGGTTTGGGAGCAGGTGCTTCTTCTTTAGCTTCTGTGGTTAAGGGCTCTTCAGCCATCTCAGGCTCGGCTGGCGCCTTTGGATTTGAATCACAAGAAATAACGATAAGTGCAAGCGCACAAAAGGAGAGAATATGTATAAAGTTCTTTTTCATTTTTCACTTTTTAAGGGTTACAACTAGCCTTGCATTACGCGAAGACACCATGCTTGAAGCAATTTTCTACGACTATCAGAGAGGTCTCTGGTTCTTGGCATGTATTGCGTAGTAGGCCAATAGCTCATTTGCAAACGCTTGTACATTCTGCGGGCCATATCGGGTCCGTTCCAAGCATCTTTGCTATTGAGTGGAACGTGCTTATTCATCGCCGGATACAGCAAATAATAGTTTCTCAATACCTTTTCGTAGAGAATTTCAAAGGTCAGTGAATCATTCGCTACCGGTTGTTCAATGCTAGGGTCTACATAGTACTGACTAAAGTCTTCGTTGGGCAGTACCCTCATGGTTATAATTGGGGCGGTAAGTAGGTTCACGTCGTTTAACGTTGATGCCTCTTGCCCTTTTAGGGCGCAATAGAAGAGCTTGTTTCCGGCATTTGGGGTAGAAACTGAAATGGACTGACCAGGCTGATAATTATCGATGGTGTTAATAGGCCCTTGCGTACCAGTGGTCTGGTTAGGCGTACTATCAAATTCCTGAATGGTAAGTCCTTCAGGTACAGAATCTACCTTTACTCCCTTTTTATATACCGTAAAGCTTATGGGTACAAGACTACCGTTAAAATTAAACTGAGAAGACTTTGCTCCTGATGCATCCTGCTCCCCATATACCGTAGAGTGGTCTGATGCAATCATGTAGGGCACTTCCTGCAGGAGCACCTTATTAGGTTTAGAAGCGAATATCTGAAACACTAATTGATCATTAGCAGCATACTGGGCCTGTAAATGGCTACCAAAGCGCACATCAGACATTCCACCTTTTTGAACATAGGCGGTGGCCGTGTTGTCAATGGTACCAATATCTATGCTCACCGCCGGCGTCACTCCCTCAGGAGTCGCCATTTTCAGTGTTATGGTTCCAAGGTCAAACTTGGGATTATTGGTTTTTCCGTCACTACCGGTTGTCTTGTTAGGGTCACCCGAGCCAGTATATTGTTCAGGAAATGTATTGCTTAAGTCCAGAGAAATCACCCCTTTGTTGTCGTCTATTCTGAATGTAACAGGTGCCAAACTGAACATGCACTCCGTACTCGGCGGATTTATAGGTCTTCCGTTGCCTCCAGGTGATTTAAATTGACCACTGGGCATCATAATACGCGACATTGTGATACTCTCCATTTCTCCTTCATACCAGGGAGTAATGGTGCCGGTAATCTGTAGAATTGCCGCATTAAGCCCTTTCTCCTGATACAGCTTAACCAGCTTATCCAAAGTGTTTGTACTATAGTCAAAACCATTGATCGGTGCCATAGAACGGTACAAATTGTATCGAATCATGAGCCCTTTAAAGTCAGCTCTTCCTGTTACATCTGTACCAATTTGTGTTAATATTTCCTGCCCTTCCAATTGCTCTTTTGTGAGCGTATGGTACACCGAGGCAGAGGCTCCACCCGAAGCTCCTATAACCACATTTCTTTGAAAATTAATGAACCGGGTTGATCCTTTACTGGGCGCTCCTGACATTAGCGCATTTCCGTCTTGCTCCAATAAAATATTGCTTGCAATAAACTGAGAACTAGGCACTGCTTCAGGATTCACATCGCAAATAACCCCAGTAGAAGCCATATCGCCTCCTGGCCGCATATTGAAGGAAAGCTGTGCACCTACCATGGCTTCAGGGTTTTTCATCACCGTGCTGCTACCTCCAGTTTGCACATTTGTTACTGCAACGTCCATCATGGTGAGCCCCATGCCACCATAATAATTCCATTCGGCGGGAATAATCTGTTCTTTTTTGTTTGTTGATGTATTGAGAAAAGTTTGAATATTTTGTGCCCAATCCAACCATTCCTCATCCGTCATACCATAGGTTTCTGGTTGTACCGATAGTGAATCGGCCAACCGCATGGGTTTACCTATGTACTCAGGTTTTGGGGGATTGAAACTCTCTTCTACAAAAGTGTAGGACGAATAATCATCATTATTACCAGTACCTACATTGACGTTAATTAACCCATTGAAATTGATTCTTGGGAAATCGAATTGACTCATACGTTAGCTTTAGCCGTTAACCAAAAAATTACCAGCACGATGATAGCGAAAAACTTTCACTATCTGATCTTCGTCAATTTTAAGAGATTAAGAAGTCAGCCAAGAGTTTAACCTGCTGGAGAATTAAGTACTTTAGCAAAATAAGAAAAACCTTATTGCTGTTATGACCTCCTGTATCATCATTGACGATGAACAAAAAGCCAGAACCAACCTAAGAAACATGTTGGGGATTTGCAGTATTCAAGTGAACATACTGGCTGAGTTTAGCAAGCCATCAGAAGCCATTGAATTCCTTAAATCCAAGAATGTTGACTGCATCTTTTTGGATATAGAAATGCCTGAAATGGATGGTTTCAAGTTTATTGACCATATTGACACCGCAAAAACCAGAATCACTTTCGTAACGGCACATAGTAAATATTCTATAAGAGCGTTAAGAGCCAATGCGCTTGATTATCTACTAAAACCCCTCGATATTGATGAACTGGAGACATCTTTAGAGCGTCTGGTTGACGATAAGCAAAGTGCTATCAATAAGGACCAGAGCGTGTATGATGACTCCTTGAAAAATCTGTTGCAGGCACAGGTTAAGGGCAAGCTATCGTCAAAAATTACCATTCCCCAAACCAATGGTTTTAAGATTGTTGACTCGAAAAAAATTATCCGGATACTTGGTGAGGGTGCCTATTCGAGATTATTTATTCATGAGGGAAAACCAGAACTTGTGACTCGAAATCTTGGCCATTTTGAAGAGGTATTGGAAGAAGAAAAATTTGTACGGGTACATAATAGCATTATTATTAACCTTGATTACATGACCGAGTTTACTTCGGTTGACGGTGGTACATTAACGATGATTGACGGAAGTGAAATCATAGTGGCACGTAGGAGGCTCAAGCATTTCAAGACTAAAGTGGATGCCTACATTTCATAGGTTATCCATATTCCTGTTTTTACTATTAAGTGCCACTCTGGCTTCGGCACAACCTAGCGCTAACTATTATTATTTAAAGTATGGTCCTGAAAGTGGCTTACCAAGAACAAGCGTGTACGGTATTACTCAAGATGAGGAAGGCTATATTTGGATCGGCTCTGATCGGGGTTTAGTGAAATTTGATGGTGCCACTTTTAGGACAGACGTAACCGATGTGCCTTTCCCATCTCAACTAATAGACCGGGTTTTTCATATTAGAGAAGATTCATTTGTGGTCTTTGGGCGCTTTCCTTTGGGCTTTTACAGTCTAAAAGGTAGAAAATGGTCATCCATTGATATAAGCAATGTCGACGACATTGGTCTTGCACATGTACAGCAAGCTCCTGACAAGAGCATATCTTTTAGATCAGGTAGGGAAGTCTACCTTCTTACCCAGAATGGAGCTATTACCATTCATCGATACCCCGTAGGTGAAATAAACATGCACACCGCACACATAGGCTTTAATGCCGACTCCTTTCTTATTGGTAGGGAACATGAAACCTTTTTCATAGGAAACAAAAAACAGCCTATAGAAGATCATCGCTACTATACCAATTTCTATGACTTAAATGATTCATTGCTGCTCTTTACACGGGATAGCCTCTATTCACTTAACAATGGGCGTGTGAAGAGTATTACAGGTATCGAATTGAAAGGGCAAAGAGTTATTTACAGCCTCACCGATCGATTTGATCGAGTTTGGTTTGTCGGAGAGTCACGTGGGCTATTTGTCATGGAAAATGGAGAAGTAAAAGAGATTTCAAAGTACTTAGGTATTGAGGGCGACTACGTTACCTATTTGTTTAAAGACAGAGATGACAACATTTGGATTTCCACCGCTTCATTGGGTTTGTTCTGTTTTCCTAAAAGTGTTTTTACCAATTATGGCCTGGCCCAAGGTTTGAGCGCTCTCAATGTTACAGATCTTCTTCTGTGGCGTGGAGATTTGCTTGTGGGTACCAACATGGGCCTGAACAGAGTTACAAGTAAGGGCATTGTAAGCGGCTCAACCCTTGCTAAGGAAATGGGGGTGTGCGACGACAATTACCCCTTTTTCAACGACTACATATTTGCAATATCAACTGATTCGAAACGCCTGAGTGTAGGTGCCAAAAACATTGACCACCTCAAAAACTATTGTGACAAATACCCAATTTTTACAAGAAGTATAGGGCCTGCCCTGTACCGGGATGACACACTCATTACCGGAGGTTGGGGCAGGTTACACTCCTGGATCATTCCAGAGCTTGAATATCTTGGAGATCAACCTTCCACGACATCAGGTGGAAGTAGTAAGAACTACTTTCTAGCTGACATAGGTAATGGATTCATCCTGGTAGGTGAGTCTATAGGATTATTCAGAACCACATCGAGTTTCGAAAAAACTACGGCTATTGACATTAACATCATTAAAGGGGCAACCGCCTTTTATGATTTCAAAAAAGATGCAAACGGGGGCTGGTGGTTTGCTACCAACAAGGGGCTTCTTCACCGTGATGCGACTAAAAAATGGAAGTTGTGGGAAAAGAAGGATGGCCTACTGTCTAATACTATAACAGCCCTGGAATTTGACTCAGAAAGGACTCTTTGGCTGGGGACAGATGTTGGCCTCAACACCTTTTACAAGGGTACATTTTCTTCTTATACCCAGGGTAGTGGACTTGTTTCCAATAAGGTTTCATCATTGTTGTATCACGATAGTCTCAATGTACTGTGGGTTGGCACCAATAAGGGTTTGTCAAAACTGGATTTGAACAATGCTCAAACACCGGGAAGTCCTTCCTTCCCCTTGTACATTACCGATATTGAAGTAGTTGGGGATTCCGTCTATAAAACTGAAGATATTGTTGAACTGGAAAAAGATCAGAACAATCTCAAAATACACTTCACCTCCCTAAACTATAACAGCCCCTCAGAAATACAATATCAATACAGACTTATGCCTGGTGATAGTATTTGGAAAACAAGTAATCAGAATGTTGCAGAATTCCCATCACTAGGACCTTTGGACTATGTGTTTGAAGTACGAAGCAGAACACCTGGAAAGAGTTGGGGTAATATTGCCAGCAAACCATTCAGGATTGTACCACCTATTTGGCAAAGTAGTAGCTTCACCTGGGGCCTAATGATCGTTCTTCTGGGATTTACTGTGATACTGTTTCGTCTTCGGTTAAAGGTGATAAGGCAGCGGGAACAGAACAAGAATCTCATGCTGGAGAAAATTAACCACCTGGAGCAACAAGCTCTTAGCCTCACTATGAACCCACACTTCATTTTCAATTCACTCAATTCCATACAATTCTACCTGAGTGGCCTCAAGAACCGTGAAGCGACAAAATATGTCTCGGATTTTGCCAAATTGATCCGTCTTAATATGGACTCTTCTGAAAAAAGAAGTATTGCACTAAGTCAGGAGATGGAAAGGCTAAGCGTGTACCTATCGCTTGAAAAAGCCCGGTTTGACAAGCAGTTTGACTATGAAATTCATATTGACGAAGAGCTTAAAAGCTACGACCCCAGCATACCCAACATGGTCATACAACCACTTATTGAAAATGGCATCTGGCATGGTATACTACCTTCATCAAAACCCGGAAAAATTGTGGTTACTATTGAGAACAAAGACCTTAAAGCCGTTCTCATTACCGTTTCAGACAATGGCATAGGTTTAACTGCTGCAAAGAAAAACGCAAGGAAAAATCATAACTCAAAGGGAATTTCTCTAACCATAGAGCGCTTGAAATACCTTTCAGAAAAGAACTATTTAAGACTGGAAGAATTGTTTGATGCCAATCAAAACTCACTGGGCACCCAATCAATTCTTTACCTCGAGCTGGACTTGGAATAAAACTAAGTTAAGATCGAGGTAAGCTGTTTTGGAGAAAATAGAGCCCACCTGGATTTACCAAATACTCACTGAAACCTACCACTGGATAACCCAGCACCTCCAAACACCCTCATACCTTTTTTTAAAGGCTTGATTCGGCGATTTTTTAGACTGAAATCTAAAAACTGAGAACCCTATGAAACAGCCGAACCTTCCTATGAAGAGAATGGTGCAAAAAGCCCTTTTCTTTGCTCTGCTGGTATTTTGTTTACCCAGAATGGGCCATTCCGCCCATTTATTTGTGAACCCTAGCTGTGCTCCTAACTGCACAGGCATATGGTCAAATGCCTACAGCCATCTTCAAGACGCACTGGATGTAGCTACTGACGGCGACACCATATGGATAGCCGCTGGAACCTACTATCCAAGCAAAGACAAGGATGGCAATAGCACCACGGGGCGAACGGCTACCTTCAATCTGAAACCCAACCTGAAAATTTACGGTGGCTTTGCGGGCAACGAAACAAGCCCTACTCAAAGAGATATTGCCAATAATCCAACCATTTTGAGCGGTGATATTGGAACGCTGAATTCAAAGTCTGACAACTCCTACTCAGTGGTATACTCTCAAAGCGACGGCACGGATCTTCTTATTGATGGTATTACTATTAGAGATGGAAATGCCAATGGCACTGGAGGCCTGGAGTCCAACGGTGGTGGCCTGTATGTATGGAGCTACACCGAGCTTGTACTTCAAAATTGTATCGTAACTCACAACTATGCACGAAGCGGTGGTGGTGGAATATATGTACTTGGCAACGCTGACATTGAGATAGACAATTGTACCATTTCTTTTAATCATGCCGATTCTGTTTCTGCAGCTGGAGCCGGAGCGGGTTTTTGGGCTGAGGCTACTTCTGAAGTCATCATTAAAAACTCCCTTTTTGAAAACAACCGAGGGAAAAATGGTGCTGCCATAGTAAAGGCCGGCGGACAGCTGGAAATAGAAAATGTAGACTTCGTTAAAAACAAGGGCCATACAACTGGGGGAGCGGTGTTTATTACCGGAAGTACATTGAACGCCGAACTTGTAGCCTGCAGGTTTATTGATAATGAGGGACTGGCCGGTGGAGCACTTGCCAACTCAGCTCCGGGAGTTGAATTGTATGACTGTGTGTTTTATGGCAATAATGCCCTCCATAAGGGAGGAGCTGTTTACAATTATTCTACAGGAACCGGTCTTACCCTATCCAATTGCGTATTTAGCGACAACGACGCTACCTACTACGGTGGCGCCATTCACAACGGCGGTCAATCGGGAATTGCAGTCCATAGTTTTTTAGGGGTGTACAATTGTACCTTTAGTGAAAACAGTGCCGGTACCCGCGGCGGGGCCATGTACTTGCACAGTGATACGGGCTTGGTAGTTAACAGTATTATTTGGGGAAACACCGCGAGTATTGGACCTGATATTTTCGATTACTCATCAGATATGGTAATGAAGCATAGCCTCACTCAGGCTTTTGGAACCAATGGAGTAGATGGTAATACGGTAGGAAGTAATCCAAACTTCTCTAACAGCAGTCTTCCCATGGGTAGCAATGGTAAATGGGCCGATAGTGATGATGGACTCATTGTAGGTCTAATAAGTCCCGCTTTACATGCAGGAGACAACAGTGCCATTCTTAGCGGGGTAACTACTGACATTTCGGGAGGCCCTCGGATAAAAGGCACTAGTGTAGATATGGGCGCCTACGAAGGACGCTTCATTTGTAAAATAAGCAGCATCATCTACGTTGACGAAAATGCTACTGGATTTGAAACTGGCGGTTGCTGGGGAGATGCCTATCGTTCCCTGAAGATGGCACTGGACTCTACCACTGTCTATCCCAATGTAGATTCAATTTTGGTTGCGGAAGGAACATATATTCCAGACAGTACTGACAGAAGTATCTCATTTGAAATGAAATCAGGTGTTTCCATTCTCGGGGGATATGCCTCAGGTGGTAGTAGCACCAGAGACTGGATTACCAACGAAACCATCCTCAGCGGTAATATTAGTGATACCACTCTCAGTTCGGACAATAGTTACACCATTGTAGAAGCCAACAATATTGGCACTGCAGCCATTCTGGATGGGTTCATTATTACAGAAGGCAATTGCAACGGTGGTTCAGGCAATGGCGGAGCGGGTATGCTGGTAAAAGACTGTTCGCCCAGTATTCGCAATTGTCAGTTTATAGACAACCAAAGTCCTTTAAAAACAGGTGGTGCACTATTACTCAACAATGCTTCACCTGCTATAGAGCGTTGCTTTTTTACTGAGAACACATCCAGCGAAGGTGGCGCTATCTATGGAAAAGATGGCGCTGATGCCGAGATTGTAAACTCTGTTTTCTTCGATAACAACTCTGTAAACGGCGGGGGAGCACTTTTCTTCTACGATGCTTCAGGACCACAGATTATTAACTGCACCTTCTTCAGAAACGAAACTGACGCACTTGGGGGTGGAGCCATTCTCAATGTTGACAATTGCGATCCTGACATTGGAAACTGCCTGTTTTATGGAAACCTGGCAAACAATTCCTCTCCCGGGCCGGATATTCATAACTACACAGGTAGCTACAATGGGAGCACTGTTAGCCCAAGCAGTGCTTCTGTAGAACATAGCTTTACTCAGCAATTTGGTACTACGGGAACAGATGGAAATGTGGTAGGTCTCAATCCTAAATTCAAGGATTCAGTAAATACAAAGGGGCCAGACGGCTACTGGTTTACTATTGACGATGGCCTGGACTTAGATACCCTTAGCCCAGCCATTGATGGCGGTGACACTTTGCTAATACCTCCGGGCATAACACAGGATTTAGGTGGGGAGCTACGCGTAGAAAACCTATTGGTGGACATGGGTGCGTATGAAGGAGTAGCACCCTGCCCCATTGACACCATCATATATGTTGACAGCGCTGCTGTTGGTGCGCGTTCAGGAGGCTGTTGGAAACATGCCTTTACTGACCTTCATGACGCACTTAAAGTGGCTCAGCCTGGCCAACAGATTTGGGTAGCCAAAGGCACCTATGTCCCATATCTTGATAAAAACCATGCACCACTTGCTTCCAATTTTAGTCACCGTGCCTCCTTTCGTTTGGAAAATGGCATAAAAATGTATGGGGGCTTTAGCGGTATTGAAGATTCACTGCACCAGCGTGATCCTAAACTCAATGAAACGATTCTAAGTGGTCGGGGACCCACTTCAAGCTTAGGTGACAATAGCTACTGGGTGGTGTCTACTCATGAGGCGAATGACGAAACGGTACTAGACGGTTTTACCTTAACCGAAGGTCGAGGCAAAGGTGTTTTCTGGACTCAGCTGGGCGGTGGAGCCATGTACATTACCCGAAGTGATTTATTGATAAACAACTGTGTATTCAGAAACAACACTGCACTGGGCAACTATAACAGCGACTTTATAGGCGCGGGCTTTTCCGGTTCCTGTATTGTAAATATTGGAGGTTCGCCTACTATATCCAATTGCCACTTCTATGACAATGAGTCTAAAGTAGGTGGCGCCATTGTAAACTACGACGATAAATGGCCGCATACCGGAAAATCAGTGTACTACTACTGCAATCCTACCATTGTTAACTGCCTTTTTGAAAACAACACCGCACAACACGGTGGAGCAATTGCGCATATGAGCGCCAACAAAAGTGGACTCATAAAAAACTGTACGTTTAGAAACAATACGGCCAGTAAATACGGTGGGGCTATGATGATTGGCAAGCATAGCAGGGTATCTGTAGTGGAATGCAACTTTTTTGAAAACTCAGCTGACTCTCTAGGAGGAGCTGTAGTGGTGAACGGACTGCATTATGGCGATGAGTCAAGACCTTATTTTGAGTACTGCATATTTGAAGACAATGATGCCGGGAAGGCCGGTGGTGCCATGGCCAATATTGATCGCGGCTCACCCAATGTACACAATAGTCTTTTTCTTGATAATTCGGCTCCAAAAGGTGGTGCGGTTGTAAACCACATTCACAGCTATCCTACGTTTACTAACAATACCTTTTATAACAATGCCGCAACTGATGCCGGAGGTGCCATTGCCACCGGGCATAAGAGTACCGCAAAACTGTGGAACAACCTTTTTGATGAAAACAAAAAGGGCTCAAGCCCTTCAAGCACAGTTGCCGGAGCCGACATTGAAGAGCTTAGTGGTTATTTCCATTGGCGCTCAGTAAGTGCAGCCAGCAACCAGGCCGAACATTGCTTTACACAAGTATATAGCACAACCGGAACCAGTGGAAACGTGGTAGGAGGCAATCCGGCATTTTCAAATGAAGGGAACCCAATAGGACCGGATAGCCTGTGGCGCAGTGGAGACGACGGCCTAAGATTAACTGGGTCCAGCGGCGCGATAGATGTGGGAAATGAAGTATATATTTCTTCAGAAATTGTGGAAGCTCTGGGAGGTGACAACAGAGTACAGGGAAAAACTGCTGACGCCGGGGCCTATGAATCAAACCATGGGGTTGCTGACGACATTTACCCTGCGGCAAATGCCGACCTACAGAGTTTTCAGGGCTGCCCTAACCTTAGTGAAACTGTAAAGTACATTAAAGCTGATTTTGGGGCCAAAGGAGATGGTATTACCGATGATACAGAGGCTTTTGTAAAGGCTTCGTTATATGTAAATGCCCTCAGCAGCGCAAGCCACAGAATTAAACTGGTAATAGATGCCGGTACCTATGTGGTGGGTAAGCAGCTGGATAGCACTGACACCTGGACAGTAACTGATACCATAAGTGCCACTTCTATCACTTTTACAAACCCTAACAGGGTAAAGAAGGGAATCAACATCTTTCACATTACCGGAGCACAAAACGTAACAATTACGGGAGTAAACAAGCCCAAAATCGTGATGAAGTCCGGCCTGTACTTCGGTGGCTTTGATAAAAACCTAACACCGAAGTTTATAAGTTCACTTAGCCCTCCAAGCGGATACCACTCAGCAGATGTTGGCAATATCATTCAATTGCAAAACTGCAATTGCACAGAAGTGAGCAATCTGGAATTGGATGGCAGTGAAGACGAACTGGCTCAACTTGGAGGCGTTTATGGTGGGCATTCTGGAGATGGATACCAACTCGCCTATGACGGTGTGTTTATTGGAAATTCTAAAAACGTATCTATTGACAATGTGTACGCTCACAATTTTGGAAGAGATGGAATTGACATTGGCGCATTGCCCTATTATTCACATAGTCCGCAAGATGTGTTTTTACGGGATGTAATTTCTGAAAACAACGGAAGACAGGGCATTAGCTGGACGGCAGGAGACACCCTTAGAGCCCTTGATTGCAGCTTTAGCTACACTGGTAGGTGTGGAAACGTAACCAATAGCAATCCTAAGGCAGGAATTGATATTGAACCTGAAGGAGGACGTTGCAATCATGGATACTTCAAAAACTGTATGTCGGTAGACAATGCTGGCCTTTCTCTTATCTCTGACTACACGTATGAGGGATGGAAAGTAGCGCAAATGGAGTTTGACAATTGCCTGTTTTGGGGTACTACCGCCAAAACCCTTTGGCCTAAGCAAATGCGAAAAACCAGTTTTAAAAACTGCTCGATCTATGGCACCATGGTTCACGTATCTGGCAGCGAACAAAATGACGTAATGCTGTTTGAAAACTGCTTTGTAAGTGACATGGGGCCAGATGGGCAAAATACTTCTACCCCTGACGTGGACGGATGGGTACTATTCAATATGGGCACCAATCCGGTGCTGGGAGTTGACACTCTGCCCTCCTGTGGCAGCGGTGATTCTACAGTGAAGCACGGAAAAATCCACTATTTACTCGACCTGGATACCATTCAGGGAGTAATATCAGTAGCGGATAGTGTAATATGCGATGATACCGGACCAGAATATTATGACTGGGACCGTCACAGCAATAGCTGGTTTAAATTCAAGGGTTGCGAATTTGAGTTGCACAACAAAGTGTTTAGCGTAATGCTACCCATGCGTTCTGATTTTGCCACCTACGGAGGCACTATCAACCATCAGGAACTAAGAACCTTTGAATGTAATCTCTTCAATTTTCATTCAGAAGACCTACAGGCGGTGTCAGGATATGGCTATGCTAAAAGAGGTGGGGAGTTTTATAATTGTGGTTTCTACTCCAATGTGTTCAATGATATAAGCCCTGTGGAGCCGGGCCCTGGAAATGCTAACATTGCTTATACCACCTGTAGCAATGGTTGCCCCAGATATGCCTTTACAATAGATGTGGATGTGTCAAAACAAAACCACACTGATGGCAAAAACTATTTCACACCAGTAACCAATCCTACCAACAGCTACGCCCCTCACAGTAGGATATACCGCTGGACCCGAATTGACTACCAGGTACCGAGCAACATTAAATTTTAGAAAAATGAAAAATCAAATACATACAGTTCAAGCTCGTATACTGTTCAAGAAAGAGCTTTTGGCCTCTATTCTATTTCTATTGACGCTGCATACTCTGCAGGCTCAAGACACCATATATGTAGACGATAATGCTATGGGGCTAAACGACGGAAGCTCCTGGACCAATGCCTATACAAATCTGACAGATGCCTTTGAAGGCATAGAAGAAGGTGATGAAGTATGGGTAGCCAAAGGAAATTACAGCACAACCGTAGCGGCGAAATATGGAAGCTGTGTAACACTGCCGGCATATATTAGAGACGGAGTAAGCATTTACGGTTCACTTGATATTAATGAAGACCCTCATGTGGATACCAGAGATTTTGATGCCAATGCCTCTATCATTAGCGGACCGCTGGGTAAGCCCCATCTCAACTTTAGCCAGGTAGATGCTCTAGCTCCTTTAACCATTTTAGACGGTTTTCAATTCACTGGCGACGGCAGCGGACTTCTTGTTTCATCAGGCAATATTGAAATACACAATTGTGAGTTTTCTGACCTTGAAGGCAACTCAATAATTCAACTCAATAGTGCCGATGTGGAAGTCTACAACAGTACTTTTTCAAGCAATACAATTGTTGATTTTGGAGCAGTAATTGTGGCTTCCAAAAGCAGCGATGCTTACTTCGAAAACTGCTGGTTTAAGGAGAATGAGAGCTACGCCCCTACCAGTCTGTTTGAGGGAGTGTTGCTCAGTACTTCTTCTACCCTTGATTTTTTCAACTGCATATTTCTTGACAACGAAGCTTTTAACGAACAAGCAGTTCAAAACAACAATTCTTCCATGTCAAAGTCTGACGTTACCCTGGTTAATTGCAGTTTTTACAACAACAGCTCTGATGTAAACGAGATAGATGAGTACTACGATGACATTTATGTATACAACTCCATAGTATTTGAAAATACCAGTATGGATTTCATTGATGCATCAGCCGTTAGCATCACATTGGATCATAGTATAGTTCCTACGGGCTATACAGGAACGGATTTGATACATAGCGATCCTCAAATGACCGGTTCTTCCCTGGAACTTTGTAGCACGTCCCCTGCTCTCGATGAAGGAAACAATGCCTTCAATGCTACTTCCTTTGACATTGATGGTGATACCAGAACACCTACTGGAACCACGATAGACATTGGTGCTCAGGAAGGTTCAGTATCCTGCCCGGTACCTTTTCAAGACCCTGTAACTACTCAGGAAATATCTAGTATTGGGGTGAGGGTCTATCCTAACCCTGTAAGTCATCAACTGTATTTCGAACTTCCTGAAACAGCCCAAATGGCAGCTATTATTGACCTTCAAGGGCGAATACTGCTTTCAATAAACCAAGTAGATAAAGGAGTGCACTCCTTTGATCTATCAGGCTTTGAAGACGGTGTTTACCTCCTGTCTATTGAAAGTGCATCAGGCTCCGAGAAGATTACTGTTGTAAAGCAACACTAGAATAGTACCCTCATGTGAACGGCACCTTTCCTTAAGAAGAAAGGTGCCGTTTTTTATGCTGAGACGGGTGTTAGCGTCTATCTTTATAATATGAAAGGCCTTATCTATCTGGTGCCCTTCCTCCTTCTAGGGTTCAATGTTCAAGGGCAGAGAACAGACACTTCAGGACTGTCTTTGTCCATATACGAAAAGGAATTTCTGGTATTTGCAAAGGCCAACTCTACCAAAACCAAGTTGCTAAAAAAGGGACGAGAAGTTAAAATCGTATTTGAGGACAGCGCAGGAGTAAGCACTTATACTGGCCCCCTTGGATATAACAAGACCTTAGATTCCCTATTTATACATGGAAAATCAATACCGATGACACAGGTTGTCAGTATTTCCTATGGCCCCCTGGTGTCCAGAACCATCGGTGCTGTTCTCCTTGCCAGCAATGTGGCAATAGCAATACTGCCCTTTTACTTGCAGTATCATCTCTTACAGACTTTTTCTGAGGCTCCATTGATATCTGCCATTCTCATGGTAGCATCGGCAGGTATTTGGCTGGTTCAAATTCCTTATGCCTTCTTATCATCTGCGGTTTACAACATTCATAGAAAGCTTGATGTTGAACAATGGACTTGTACGGGCTACATGATAAGACCTGGTTTTAAGGGTTTGTTTAAACCTATGGAATAATGCTTTAAGCAAGCTTCCCTTTGTCCAATCCGGCTTTTTGAGTGAATTTGTTTTTAAACACTCCGCTGGCATTGAAAAATTTATAGGCCGCATGCCACTCTTTAAACTTTGGATAAAACTCTTCTAAAACCGTTACTGAAAAGGGATAGTTAAAATTGAGTCCCCAGTGAGGCCTTCCACCCAATGCTGTAAAGAAGCGCTGCAGGTGTTCATAGATTTCCAGTTCTTTAAGATCCATCTCCTCTGAATCGGCATTCACTCTAAGCACTTCTACGTAGCACCACTCCTTTACTTCATTTCCTTTGGGGTCAAGGTGGTAATTAGGGCCCAAATAACTTTTTGAAGGACGCACAAAACGGAAAGCAACAGGCACATTAAGGTAGTAGCTACGCCCCATATTGCCCACCTGCTCCATCATAGGTAAAAAGGTTTTCATTACCTCAGGTATTTTTTCTGTTGGAAAAGCAAACTCTACTGCGGTACCAAAGGACTTGAGCTTGCCACTTCCAGCATCCCAAATTTTATAAGGAAGATCGGTGTAGCCGCCACCTTTGTCTTTATTATCGTTTTGCGATTTCAATGCCGCTTCTATCAATCGCTTTTTAGGGAAGCTTCCGGAGTTGGACAATTTTCTCACCAGTTTAGCTGTCAAACCCGAATTGGCAAATACCGTTGGCCAAAATTTTCTGTGAGTCATCCGCTTGTCATTTCCCCTTTTTGGCACTTTTACCGCAGTTTTCACCATTACGGAATTGTTCTTGTTTTTCCTGATTTTATAAGGGTTCAACTGAATTTGGTAAAAGACTTCATCCTTAGGGTCGCTAGGCAACATGGGAGTATTAAAAGACTTGATAAGACTCTTGTTCCAGCCAAAGCGCTTATATACCAGCTCTTCGTGTAGGTAGGTAAAATCAGCGATTTCCATAATGACAGAATAAATCACTCCAAAGCAGCCCATACTCACCACGGCAGAATAGAACTTATCATCGTCCTGAATCAATTCTACCTGAACCTCATCGGGATTGGCTTCATAGTACGCTTTGTGTTTTGCAGGATCGGTAATTCCATTGGACGGCTCAATACGGTAGGCCCTGCCACCACTTGCTACCATCTCTATAGACCTTACGGTATCGTGGTAGGCAGCATAGGTACCGCCAGTGCCATGTGTACCGGTTGAAAATGCACCAGCAAAAGTTTGTACATCACCACCCCCCATATTAAACATGCGCATCTTCTTTCTAAGCAAGAGCTTATCCCCTTTTTTGTCAGGACAAAGTATGTGGTTGATCATCGCTATTTTAAGTCCGGCCAGGGCATGGAAATAATATCGCTTTTTTATGCCCGTCTTTAATCGCTTTTTGGGCAATTGATCAAGGCTATTGATGGTGGCATTGTGGTTTTCAATATTGTATGTATAGGTATTGCACAAGTCCAAGTACAAATCATCTGTTTGCACTGCTCGCGAAAAAGAGTGTCTAGATCCCAGGGCTCTTAATTTCTTCCCGTTCTTTTCGGCATACTTAACCGCGTTAACTACTCCTTTGAGGCTGTGAGGGAGTATTACGGTGTACTTACCGGCAAACTCCCAAGTAGATGCTGAATTATCGAAGTAATTGTTCTCTCCAATTGAATACTCTTTCTTTTTGTAATATTTCAGATTTTGATAATCATGCGCGTCAGGTTCAAAGTCATCATCATCGTCTGGCACCGTAGTTCTATTAAACTGCTCTATCAGTTCGTCTACGGCATCCAGGTCGTTTCGCTTCTTATTCACCTTTTCAATGGCCGAAAGGGCATCCTTCATTTTCATAATGCATCATTTAGATATTCCTAACCGAGGAAGTTATTTGCCGAAGTTACAAATACTATTAAATGACTTAGCACTATTCTCCCAGAAAGCGAAGGCAGGACCGGCCTGTACCTAAGGAAATGGAGACAGGCTATAGAAGGGCAAAATCAGCCTTCTTTCCCTTTTTATGGATGCTTATAAGAAAGCTAATCTCATGCTCATGAGAAGTATATTCAGGAAGCCAAACGCAATAGCCATCATTCCTGTTGAGGTATACGTACGACAACTTAAAACGATTTGTAACCGCTCCAATCTGCATTTTTGGACGCGTATTTCCCCCTGGAGTTTGTTGGCCTCCAATACCAAGTTCTATAAAACGATATCGTGCCGCAATCATTTCATTGCCTATGTTCCAGCTTCCATACCTGGTGTAGGTACCTAAGGCTTGAAAACGCCAATCACCTTTTGTCATTGTATAGCCCAAACCCAGGTTGGTTTGAGCAGAGCTGCCCCATCCATTGGTACTAGCCAGACTTCTTCCACGCGTTGTGGCAAACAACATTAAACCTTTGTAGTCCATAGCCACGCTCAAAAAATAGGCGAGTTGACGTTGAGGAAGATATGCTCTGGGTCGGGCGTCACCGTTTGAAAATCTATCGTGCAGTTTATTAGGAAATGCCAAAGGACCAAAACCAAGTGTTCTTCTGGCTCCTTCCAAACCAAGGGCAACGCTCAGCTTCATGGCCTTAACATCAAGGGTCTTATTCACACCTATGGTCAACGAATTGAAACCCGCTCCATAGGCCTGGTCACCCATCCAGGCAGCCTGGAATCCTAATTTCTTTGTGGGTACGGAAATGCTCATCATTGAGCTCTTCCAGGCGTTTCTTTGGTTGTTGTATTGCCAACCCAACACCGGAGATTCTCTAAATCCAGCCAAGGCAGGCTGACCATAAACAGAGCTCGACATGGTTTGATTGAATTGCGAGAGTTGAGCAAAGCAATCAATTTGGGTGAACGCAAGTAAAAAGACAAGTAAGAAGGTGGGGAGATTGAATTTCATAGTTCTAGAATGAATAATTCCAGTATTTGATACGGAAGGAAGTTCAATATTGTTTAGTCCAGTCAGATGTCCAAGGGCAAAAGGTGTCGCTCCTGCTTTTACAGCTTATTGGCCTCAATAATTTCCTTCTTTCCTTCGTCATTGAAATACTCCAAAGTGAAGACATCACCACCCGCTGTTATCGTTCCCTCGTAGGTTTCATCGTTATTGTTGGTAATGGTAATAACGTTTCCATCATTCCCTGAAATGACGTAGTCTACAACTTCTTCCTGTTTCTTGCCCAGTGTTGTCATAGCAATGGTAAGTCGGCCTTCGGTATCCTGGCCCATAGCAAAGGCATAGGTAGCCTCACTTATAAGTGCATTGTCACCTAACACATTTTCATTGTCAATAAAGTAAGATGTCACTTGCCAATTGCCGTCCAGCATTTCATTGGTGAGAAAAGCAGGGTCTTCAGAGCAAGATGCCAGGGCAATACAAATGGCCAGTAGTCCAAGGAGTTTTTTCATGAGGAGTTTTTTAGAGTAGTGTAAATTAAGATCGGGGACTTCCACCAAAAGGTTGCTCCCTAATTGCAAACCCTATACAAACAAAAAAGCCCTGATGTACGGCGTACATCAGGGCTTACTATGCTATAAGAGTTTTCTTACTTCTTTGAAGCTTTTACCACTTCAGGCTTGCCTTCGTCGTTATCGTACTTAAAGGTCATTACATCGCTATCAATAGTAATGGTACCTTCCGTTTTTGACGCATCGTCATCATCAGTCAAAGTGATCATATCTCCATCGTCTCCAGAGATTACGTAAGTAGCACCTCCTTCAGCTTCTGTACCAAGAGCAGTTACTTTGGTTTTAAGAGTACCTGTGGCATCTTCGTCCATAGCAAAAGTGTAAGTGGCAGCAGTTACAAGTTTGTCAGCTCCAAAAACTTCAGTTCCATCAATAGTGTAAGAGGTTACGTCCCAGCTTCCATCAAGAGCTTCGTTGGTTACTTTAATAGGGTCCTTAGCACATGATGCCAAGCCAGCAGCTACGGCAATGAATAGGATAAATTTTTTCATGGTTGTCTTGGTTAAATTTTTGCAATGTTAGCCACTGTATTCAGCCCACAAGCAACCGCTTAACAAATTTTACCTATTGGCAGGGGATTGACTTATTATTCGATAGGTAAAAAAGCCGACAAATAAAGGCCAAAACAAGGTCAAGCGCATACGGTAAGTATGCCCGAGAAACTCTGGTTACCTACTCAAAACTTGCACTTCGATACGACGATTCCGTTGTTGGGCCCTTTCCTTTTCTTCTTCGGTTTCCATTGCTGCAATCTCCTGCTCTGTTACTATAGGATCGTAATCTCCCATTCCCTTTGCACTTACCTGATCTTTATCCACTCCAGCTTCTATAAGATAGTTGGCAATGCTCTCCGCCCTATTCTGGTCCAGCCTTGTGGCGTATATATCACTCCATCTGGTATCAAAGTGAACTCTAACTTCAACCCTCACACTTGGATACGTTTTCAGGAATAGGGCAAAGCTGTCCAACATAGGCTCGGAATACCCCCTAATAGAATCGCTGTTTAAATCAAAAAGTACTGGGAGTTCAATATTGGATACGATTAACAAAGTATCGAGTTGGAAGTCGTTAAATGCCAGCGTGTATTGGTTCTTTTGTGGGTTCCATGCATACAAACCCGATGATGCTTTTCTTAAACTGTTAACGGCACACCATGAAGTTCTTTTTATAGCGATGGAATCAAGTACCAGATTGCCCGAACTCAGCTTTATCAGAGCCTTCTCTTCACAAGTATCGGTGGTTGCATCATCCGTGTTTATAAAATGGATGTAAGCTTGAAAACATAGGTTAAGCTTATATCTATCTACTTCAACAATGCTAAGACCTTTGTGCGGGTAAACTGACCGATAAAATTCTGACTCAGTTGAAAGAAGCACATTGCCTTTTGGACTCAGATAAAAACTGACTTTGGGTGCGGTATACTTTGCGGAAAATGAGAAACGATCCAGCTCTTCCCACTGGTCGTTGAATAAGTATATGTCAAAATACCCCCCTAGAGGGGCCGCCAGCTCTTCAATAAGCAAGTAGCGCTGCTGGGCTTCCAATTGCACCTTATAAAGGCGGAGTTCACCAGGCATACCCGCCATAAGGTTACTCGAAAGATGTTGAACCTTTCCTTCTATTATAGGAGTGTCAATCCATTCAAGGTGTTTTTTTGCTTTAAACGTCTTTTGATACCAATCAAATTGCTCGGCAAGATGAGCTCGCAGAAGTTCCTTACTCACCCGTTCAAAGTGCTTTAGCTCTTGTGAAAAGGCACTGCAACCGGAAAGCAGCATGATAAACAATACAAAGGGCTTCATTGTGTCAATATGAGGAATAATAGGCAAAGTACTTGTATTGTTCTGGGCATATTCTCTGGCCCAACTTAGAGTTTATAAAGGAATCAAATTACGCTTACGTGTATACTTCTTTGCAAATACACGCGTTCCTTTCCTGGCAGTACATCTTCAAGAATGAAAAGTTATCTTGCACAAGCTTCGCGAACGTTGTAGCTATGAAAACCTACCCTCCCATTTCTGTTTTGCTTCTGGTTGTTTGTCTGCTTTTGGTGCCCTTTCTATACACCAGTACCACTTTAGATCCGGTGCTTACTATCAAGCATTTGGTGGCAGGTATACTTGTATTGGGTATTAATGTTTCCATGGTGCTGGAAATGGCCAAAGTAAAGCCGGAAAAGCTCAGGGTAAACCTCGTGGTAGCAGAACTATTGCTGCTTATCATCGGTCTGGGCCTACTCTCGGCAATAAATGCCACCAACCAATCTGAGGCTTTTTTTGATGTATTGCGTTGGGTCTTTCTTCTCAATATCTTCTGGGTCATTCACATGATAAGAACTGTACATGGTGCTTATGTCTTTTATCTGGAACGGGCCATTGCACTACTTTCTTCAATAGTGGCTTTGGGCACCTTCTATCTTTTCATTAGCGCATATAGCCAGGGGAACTACAACCATCAGGCCAGCTACGGTATAACATTCACCTTTGCTCACCGCAATCTTTTAAGTCAGGTATTACTTCTCGTTTCTATTGTTCAGTTTTTAGGTTTTCAAACTTTACCCAAAGCATGGAAACGTTTATGTGTGGTAAACCTTGTCCTCACCGTCCCCATGCTCATATTGCTTTTTGTACGCTCTGTGTGGCTTGCGAGTGCCATGGCGGCAACAGTGATTGTCCTGCTGAGCTTTGTGCTGCAATGGAGGAAAAAGGGCTCAGGAATTAAAAAGCCCCTTCTATGGACCGGCGTAGGTGCTGTTGCGTTGGTTGCGGGTGTTTTGGCCATTCCTACATCAGATACACAGCAAACTCTTTCTAAGCAGACCCACTTCATCGAGAACCAGGACTACGGTTCTTCGGGTGAACGTCTTCAGCTTTGGACAAAATCCCTTGACTTGGTAGGCCCTTCGCCCGTTCTGGGTATTGGCGGAGGCAATTGGAAAATCGAAATCCCGAAAACCAGGTTGGAAAACATGCGGTCAGATGAAGGAAACCTATTCTTTCAGCGACCTCATAACGATTTTGTTTGGATACTCACTGAAAACGGAATTACTGGACTCTTACTGTTTATAGCTTTACTGGCTGTAGCCTTTTCTTCAATGCTCAAGGCATCACTAAATGGCCAAGCGGGTTCCAAATTCATTTTTGCGACGGCTGCTCTAGCAGCCTATTGTGTCATTGCCTTCTTTTCTTTTCCAAAAGAACGCATGGTTCACCTGTTACTGTTTTGCATACTACTGGCTGCAATCCCTGGAACAAAACAGGTTTCGTCCAAGGCTATAAGAGCCAGTTTTCTGGTACTCATTCCTTTATCGATACTCTATTCCTATGCTTTTTATGAACGCTTTCATGGCGAAAAAGGAACAAAAACGGCCCTTTTTGAGCGAGACAATGGAAACTCTATTGGGGTAACTCAAAGCATCAACGCTTCAATTGGCTACTGGAATACGCTCGACAATACTGGCACTCCACTTAAATGGTACTCAGGCAGTGCCCATTATTTACAAAACAACATGTTGGAAGCATTAGACGATTTTAGAATGGCTTACCTGGCAAACCCTAATCACGTACATGTGATGAACAACCTGGCCTCGGTGCTGGTGCATTTTAATGAAACCGCTGAAGCCAAGAAACTCTACTTAAAAGCCTTCCAGCAGGCGCCTGAGTTTATGGACCCTTTGATCAATTTAACGGCGGTGCATTATAATGAGGCCCATCTTGATTCGGCGGCGCAGTTTTTACAGATGATAGATACCAATACACTTCACCCCTCTTACCCTGTTTTTGTTGAAACCGTATGCGAGTCTATTCTGCTCAATGAAATTGAAAAAGCCCAAGGGCCGGTTAGATCTGCACTGGTAGGAATCAATACCAATACCGATTGGAGAAGATCAGTATTTAGGAGATCAATAGTTGATGGGGTATCGTTTACGGAGCGCTTAGAAACAGAAGTAGCTTTTATTCTTGAATAGATTAATCTGAATCTCCGTTTATTTACAATATGATGCCGATTGGTCATTCAAGCCGCTAGGCTCATACTTTTCCATTGATGAAAAGTATGCAAAAATCTAGTCCGCAAAAAACTCACTCCCAACGCGATGCGAAGGTTGCTCAAACAATTTTGCGGACCCTGCACTAACGCGTTACTTATTTTACTTGTACAGTAGCGAATACTCAGATAGACTAATATTCTTAAACCTTCTGAACGTTAACATAATTCCCTTGGCAACAACTATTTAAAAGACTAGATTTGGTTTAAGGACGGACTCATGAAAACTAGATACTCCCTTTCACTGCTCCTTCTGCTCTTTGTTTTTGCCTTGCATGCGCAAACTCCAAAGCTTGCCGGAACGAGCCCAAATAAAGCCAATGTGGGCAAGAGGCTTAATGTTTCAATTAGTGGTACGAATACACACTTTGTGCAGGGCACCCAAAGCAGTGTTTACTTTACGCAGGGTACCCAAACAATACTTTATCCCCGCAGCTACAAAGCAGTGACAGAAGAGCTTATTAAAGCCGATATGGACATTTCCAGTAACACACCACTTGGGAAATACGATGTGCATGTCATTAACAATATAGACGGTCATCTTAAGTTACCCAGTTACTTCACCATTTCCAAAGCCAGGTTGTTAAGTACCAGTCCTACATCCGCCAAACAGGGCGAAACATTGCCTATTACCATTGGCGGTAATTCCACGCATTTTGATCAAGCCACACAGACCAGGGTTTTCCTTAGCCAGGGCTCCAATACTATAATTTACGCCCAATCGGCTTCAGCCACTAATAGTACCTACCTCAATACTACCTTCAAAATACCTTCAAGCGCTACAACGGGCAGATACGATGTAAATGTTCATAACGAGATAGACGGTGAGATGGCTTTGAAAGCCTACTTCACTATTAATAACAATCCAAATGCGCCACGGCTTGTACTCATCAATCCAGATGAAGGAAACCTTGGTAAAACTCTAAATGTGAGTATTAGTGGCACTAAAACGGAGTTCACTCAAGGCACTGCCACCTATGTATACTTTACTCAGGGTACGCAAACCATACTGCCTGGAACTGCTATTTCTATTACCAATGATACACTCCTAAGTACGCAGCTCTCTATTCCAGCCAATGCAAATCTGGGAGACTACGATGTACAGGTTGTAAAGCCGGGAATTGACTACTACCGTAAAGACAAGAGCTTTATGGTGGTAGATAAGGTGGCTCCACCAACGGTATTGTACCTTGATCCTGACAGTGTAATAAAAGGCAAAATTGCCCAGGTAAAACTCTACGGCAGAGGCGCTGTATTTACCCGATCCAATAGTGTAAAAATCAACCTTAGGGGGCGCTCAAGCTTTTTCAGCCCGGCAGGAGCCTCAGTTCTTAATGACACCACCATTTCCTTCTCAGTAGATACCAGGAGTGCTTCAATTGATACGGGTTACTATGACGTAAAACTTACCCATGGTTACTACGATGACCCTATTGACATATTACAAGGATTGAAAATAGTATCGGTAGTTGGTAACAATCCTGTTACCAGCAAACGCCTTGCCTTATATCCCAACCCCGCTCAGCATACTGTTACGGTGGCTCATGAAGGGTTCACTGATTTCACCAGCATTAAGCTGACAGACATGACCAGTAAGACGGTGTACAATGCTTCGATACTCATGAGGCAAAAGAATAGCACCACCCTGGACCTGGCACCTCTACCAAGAGGCTCATATGTGGTAGAGCTTGTAGCCAAAGAAGGTACCTACACGGCACTTTTGTTTATACAGTAGCGTACCTTGAGTTTGAGGTACGTTCAGGAATTGATTCTTGTGAGTACTCTTCGTGGTAACCAAAGTCAAATGGGTAAACGAAGGTGATTGGGAATAAACAGTTCGTATGAACCTCTATATACTGGCATAGATCTTACTAATAAGCTTTATGAAATGGTGATGGTTGGTGTCTTAGAAGAACAGCTTTTCACAGCTATTGGATCTGTTGTAAAACGTGGTTATAACCTCCTCAATTCAAATTCTTCACCAAATCAATGCATGTGAATACAGAGTGATCAGATCTGACCTCTCTACTTTAGAGATAGAACCCGCAAAACGTTACCTACCTTTCACTGTACAGCAAGAAATAGCAGATTTCACATCAAGCTATCCAACCTCTACAAACTCGCCTGCCTTTCTGGTTTCAGGCTTTCTTGACTTACGGAAGTTGATGGCTACCACTTTGTATTCAGGGCACATGGCTTCGCTGTCGTGAACATCACCTGTAAGCTCATTCACCATTATTTCAGGGAAGTGGAAAGTAGTACTGAGCACTCCTTTGCGCACTTCGTCTGTCACCCGGGCCTTAAGGTCTACCTTACCCCTTGGCGATGACAGGCAAATGAAGTCACCGTTCTTAATGCCTTTGGCTTCGGCATCCTGTGGATTCACCATTACAGAGTCTTCCGTAAGAATCTTCACATTATTGGTTCTACGTGTCATGGTACCACAATTGTAGTGCTCCAGCTCACGGTTGGTAGTTAATATGAATGGATACTCTCTTCCATGGTCTACAATCTCTGTGGTTTCCGCAAACTCATTGAATACAAAGCGGCCTTTGCCTCTTTTAAAGTCTTCCTGGTGCAGAATCTGTGTATCGGTACCATCTTCTTTTACCGGCCATTGTTTACCGTTTTCACCAAGCTCTGCCCACTTAATTCCTTTAAAGAATGGAACAATCTGAGAGATCTCGTCCAACACAACTGCCGGGTCGTAATCAGGCTGTGGATAGCCCATGCGATTCATTACATCTACTACAATCTGTCCGTCCGCCTTGGTACCAGGTAGTGGTGCCACTACTTGGTTTACACGCTGCACACGGCGCTCGCCATTGGTAAAGGTTCCGCTCTTCTCAAGGAATGATGCTCCAGGCAATATTACATCAGCCATTTCAGCTGTAGGACTCATAAAGAGCTCTTGAACTACCAACAAGTCAAGGCTTTCCATGGCCTTCTTCACCTTGTGGGTATTAGGATCAGTTTGTACTACGTCTTCGGCCATAATCCAAAGTGCTTTCAACTTGCCATCTATCGCAGCATCAAACATTTCCGGAATCTTAAAGCCTATGTGGCTCGGTACTTTTCTACCGTAAAAGTCATTGTATAGTCCGTTTACATCAGGATTGGTAACATCCAAATAGCCGGCTCCCTGGTGCGGTTGTACCCCCATGTCCGCCATTCCCTGTACATTGTTCTGTCCACGCAACGGGTTCACACCAACACCCTTTCTACCAATATTGCCTGTGATCATAGCCAAATCGGCAATTTGCATCACGGCAAAGGTTCCTTGCGAATGCTCGGTAACACCCAAGCCGTGGAAGCTCATTGCTTTCTCTGCCGAAGCGTAGGCTAAGGCTGCTTCTCTCACAAGATTTTTATCTACGCCTGCTACTTCTGCCATTCCGTTGATGTCAGTAGCGAGTACTTGCTTTTCAAACTCTTCGTAACCTTCTGTTCTGTTCTTCACAAACTCTTCAGCCGTATATCCTTCACTAATGATGTAGTACAACATCATGTTCATAACGGCTACATTGGTTCCTGGACGCAATGGAATATGGTATGTGGCGTACTTGGCCAGTTCAGTCCTTCTAGGATCAATAACAATGGAAACATTGCCATCCTTCATGGCAAATTGCTTCAGACGGGCTCCTGTAACCGGGTGTCCGGCCGTAGGATTGGCACCTATCACCATGATGCAGTTGGTATGCTTAAGGTCTTCAATGCTATTGGTAGCGGCTCCCGTACCAAAGGTTCTTTGCATTCCCAGGGCAGTAGGTGAGTGACATACTCTGGCACAGCCATCAATATTGTTGGTTCCTACTACAGCCCTGATGAATTTCTGCATCAGGTAATTTTCTTCATTGGTGCAGCGTGCTGATGAAATACCTGCTATAGCATCTGGTCCGTGCTCTTTACTTATAGAATTGAATTTACCCACTATTAAATCATAGGCCTCGTCCCATGTGGCTTCTTCAAATTTCCCATTGCGTTTGATCAATGGGGTTTTTATACGGTCTTCATGGTTGTAAAAACCAAAGGCATAGCGTCCTTTAAGGCAAGTATGTCCTTCATTTACCTCGGCATCATAAGGTGCCTGAATGCTTAGTATTTCTCCGTTTGCCGTGCTTACCTCAAGGTTGCAGCCCACTCCACAGTAGGTACAAACGGTTCTGGTTTTCTCTGTTGCTTTTACAGCTTTTGACTGGAAAATATCCGAAATGGCAGAAGTAGGACATGCTTGAGCACAAGCACCACAACTTACGCAATCACTGGCTTCAAAGGTTTCGTCCATGCCCTTGATAATCTTGCTATCAAAGCCCCTGCCAGCCATGCTAAGTACAAACTGACCTTGCACTTCGTCGCAGGCTCGTACACAACGGTAGCAGTTGATACACTTGGAAAGATCAGAGGTCATGTAGGCATGGCTCAAATCTTTTTCTCTGTGCAAATGGTTTTCACCTTCAGGATACCTAACGTCTCTAATTCCAACCCTTGCAGCCACATCTTGTAGCTCACAGTTCCCATTTACCTCACAGGTAAGGCAATCAAGCGGATGGTCAGTTAGTACCAACTCAATAATGTTCTTTCTAAGCTTCTGAACATTTGTAGACTCCGGATAGATATAGCTGCCTTCCATTACAGGAGTATGGCAAGAAGCCTGCGTTTTGGTTTTGCCGCCACGTTCCAGCCCCACATCTACTGAGCATACCCGGCAAGAACCAAATGGGTCCAAATTGGGTGCGTCGCACAAGGTGGGAATGGCATCCTTACCATGATACCTCTTTACAAATGAGAGTATGGTCTCCCCTTCTTCAATGGCGAAGGGTCGGTCGTTTATGTAGGCTATCTTACTCATATTCTATGCTTTAAAGTATCTTGTTTCGAGTCTTCAGTTTCTAGTTTGGTGTGGTGATGTATTCTGCTTCGGGTTCTTTAAACTTGTCCCCACGATATTCCGAATTCGAAATATAGCCCATCAAACCACGAATCATTTTTGATATTTCATTTGCCCTTAGAAGTAATTCGTTCAGAGTTTGTTCCGTGACATATTTCTTATCAAAGGCTCTGTAAAGTTGCGACTTCGTTTCAGCTGCTGAACCCTTGGCAATCGCTAAGAACTGTCTGAACTCCTTTTGGCCCCCACGTTCAAAACCTTCTGCTATATTGTCCATTACAGATCCCGAAGAGGCGTTTATCTGATCTCTATGTTTAAAATCTTTGCTAAATGGCTCCTTCTGTGTTAACTCAAAGATTTCCTTACACAAGGCCCTTGCCTTCTGCCAAACCTTTAAATCTTCAAAACGCTTGATAGTTGCCATAACTAGAAACTCTAAACTAGAAACTGTCTCAATTCATCATCAAAATACATAATTCCATTTCTGATGGGGAGTGGAACACCGCCGCCTAAGGCGCAAAGCGAACCTACTTCCATGGTATGTATTAGGTCATTGAGTAGTTCTCTGTCAATTTTATAGTCAGCGTCTGTTTGTGCTTTGTGAAACATCTCTGAACCGCGCTTGGCTCCGAGACGACATGGAAAACATTTGCCACAGCTTTCATGTGAGGTAAACTCAAATAGATGTTCCAGGTATTTGACCATTGGGTACTCATTGGGTACGCACAAAATGGATGCATGTCCAAGTAAGAAACCTTCCGTTGCAAATGATTCAAAATCAACGGTAAGGGCGTCAATCTTATGTACTGGCACAAGTCCGCCCAAAGGGCCACCAATATGAAGTGCTTTCACGGGTTTCCTGAAACCGCCTGCAAGGTCGTTCACTACTACTCCGAGTGGTGTACCCATATCCACTTCATAAATTCCAGGTCTGTTAAAATGGCTGTCAAGCGACAACAACTTGGTTCCGGTAGACTTTCCACGACCAATGCTGCCGTAGTGCTCACCACCTTTTTCAAGAATGTAGTGCACAGCTGCAAGGGTCTCTACGTTGTTTACTATCGTGGGCTTGTTAAACAGGCCTTGCACCACCGGATAAGGAGGTCTTACCCTTACTTCGGGCCTTTGTCCTTCAATTGAACTCAAAAGAGCTGTTTCTTCACCACATATATAAGCTCCCTGAGCTTTAATTACTTTGAAGTTATAAGTGAAGCCCGTGCCTTTGATGTTCTCACCGAGCCATCCTTTTTCGTAAAGGTCTTTAATGGCAGCTTCCACTATTTCTATAGACTCTGGATACTCGGCTCTTATGTACACAGCGCCATAATCCGCACCTGTTATAAAACCGGCCACCATCATTCCAAACAATACGGAATGTGGTTGTACTTCCATCAAGTAGCGATCAGTATATGCTCCAGGATCTCCTTCATCTGCATTGCAAACAATAAATTTTTGATCTGCCTCTTCCTTGCGACATCCGTCAAGTTTGATCCACATAGGGAATCCGGCTCCACCTCTTCCTCTGATGTTTGACTTTTTTAGGTCTTCAAGGCAAGCATCGGCTCCACGCTCAATCATGCTTAAGAGCAACTCGTAATAGGCATCAACTCCAGGAAAATCGGCTGTGAGCACCTTGGTACCGTGGCATTCTACATGATAGTTGTCTTGATTCCCCTGCTGACCATTTTGCCTTCCTGCTGATGCAATCTGTGCAATTTCCTTGGCTGTTTTAGCAGAATAGTTCTTTCCGTCTATGTGAAAAGCTCCATTCTCATGGCATCGGCCCAGGCAGCACATATCGCCAATTTCTTCAGGCTTATAATGCTTTTCAAGCTGCTCTCGCACCCCATCTTGCGTACCTGCACAAAGGCAAGCACTGCCGTTGCACACGTAGGCTTTTTTTCCTTTGTTTTCAGGTCGCATAAAATCGTAGAAGGTAGCCGTTCCATAGGTATTGGCCTTACCCACCAAAAACTCATCTGCTGCCTTGGAGAGTGCATCTTTACTGGGGGTACCGTCCTCAAGGGCCAGTTTACCAAGCTCGTCAAAAAGATTGTATTTCAATCCTTTCCTGCCTGATAATTCACTGAGGTTCTTTGACATACTGTTAGTTTATAAAGCCTAATCGCGCTTTGCAAGTTCTAAAGATATAGTCTTTTCATTAATTTCAAAGAAATCGAGGGCTGGGCAACAGCCTGAACGAACTATTGGGCAACTCCCGGAAGCAGATATTTCAACAAGAAGTGTACAGCTTACTATACACAAAAATGTACATGCGATACGCTTTGTTAATACCTCCCATACAGGCAACCAAGGCTTATTTCTTGCGTTATGCGCAATATCTAAGACTTTTGTAGCCTTTAGCCGAAGTAAGGAATACTTTTGGTTGAAAGGTGAACGAAATCGAACCTATGTTCCAGAAAATTACAACTCCATGGTCTTTGATGTTGCTGCTGGCACTGCTGAGCTTGTCGGCCTGCAACAAGGAAGAGTCGGGCTTTAAACGCTACTACGAAAAGGCCGTACGCCCCAATGCTCGGTTTAGAATTACCATGATAGAAAACTGTCAGCCTCCATATCGCGTGCATTTTGAAAATCTTACCACTGACACTTTTGGAGATGAAACCTATTTGTGGGACTATGGCAATGGCGATACCTCAAATTCAATTGCTGCCGCTGTTGGTTCGTATGACAAGGCAGGATCTTTCAGAATGAAGCTCATTGCCATGAACGATGTTGGAATAGACACTTTTGATACCACCATAGTATTGCCTGAAACACAGGAAATAGTATCAGATTTTGAATTCAGCAGTGCCTATGGCGCCTACTATTGGGAGCCGTGCCCGGTACAGTTTACCAACCTTTCACAACATGGAAAAACCTATACATGGGAGTACGGTGATGGAAACAAAGGTTTTGAAGAAAACCCCTTATACGTTTTTCAGGAAAAAGGCACCTATACCGTTACCCTCTTTACAGAGTGTAGCGGACGTGAAGAAACAAGCTTTAAAACCATCAAAATAGATGGCCCTCCAAGAGTGTTTTCTATTGACGAGCTTCATTTAAAGTTTATACCCGCTGACTTTATGAACGACATTGATTCTGCAGACGGAACCATTGGTGTAGACCTGTTTTTTGAAGCATTTTTAGGCGACATAAACGTGCTCAATGGCAGCGTAATAAAGGGAGTGGATGGTCCAAAACAGTATCCGGTAATATGGCAAACCAACGATAAAATCAGAATTCCTGACTATGATGCCCCCTTACTCATTCGGTTCTACGATGACGACTTTAATGGACGTCCGCAGTTTATTGGAACCATGAATATTTCCATGTGGGACTTGCAGCAGAATTTTTACCCTGACGAATACACACAATACGATATAGACGACTTAGAAACTAAACTGGTGATGACATGGAAAAACGACTAATACAATTCGCGCTGGTTTGTTTACTGGCGATGCCAATGATGGCACAAGCTCAAGGTGGAGCTGAATTTTTTGTAGGAGGTCAATACAGCCGACCCTTTTCACTTACAAGAGAAACTCATTTTGGCGTTGACAATGAAACAGGTTTGTTTGGAAACCCGGGAGGTGGTCTTACGCTGGAAGCTAACTCAAGAAACATGTTTGGCATTGGTGGTGTTTTTTCATTCTCCATTTTTGGAATGAATCATGGAGCCTTTGCCGATCACCTGGGGGCTCAATCCATGCAATGGTCCGGAACTATTAACTCCACGCAGTTAGGCCTGGGCCCTGTCTTCAACCTACCACTTATTGAAGAGCGTGTATTTTTTCAAGCCAAAAGCTATTTAGGATTTCGGTTTATAGGCATTCCCGACTTTGAGCTAAGCTATGACCCCAGAGATAGCCGGTTCACCACTGTAGAATACTCCACCCCGGCCCATGCATCCACCTTTTACCAGTTGGACGGAGGCTTTCAGTTTTTTCCCAGTGAAAATATAGGTATCACCCTGGGACTGGGATATGTAGGGGGAACGGTTAATACGATCAACTACGATTTTAGAACCGATGGTAGTAAGATAATCCAGGGATCAGATCAAATCAATCAAAGTATTCACTATCTTAACTACCGTTTCGGACTGGTTTTTAAGAATTAAAAATTGCGCTACCTCCTTCTTCTCTTTTGCCAATTGTTTTGCCTGATCTGTCATGCACAGCAGTTATTCTCCCTTCAAAGCGGGTACCTCAATGAGGCCCAGGGTTTGTTGGTAGAAAATGACAGAATTCACATTTATGGGCGTTTTCAAAATGAGGATCTTTCGAGAAGCACCACTTTATTGCGAATAGACACTGTTGGTGATTCTTTGATGATAGTACCTGCAGCTGCCCAAAAGGGGGAGATTATGGCTTTCAACCATGCCATTCCTTATGGCAAAAACAACTTGTTTTTGAGTCACAGAGACGCTTGCGTAAACAAGGACAACCTGAATCTGGGAAATCAGATTTATAGGGTTGACAGCAACCAACAGATACTTTGGAAAAGCCCAATAATACTTTATTCCTTTACTCAGTTTAAGCCTTTTGAATCCATTACCAGACTTTCTAACGACACTTTTATTCTAGCGAATAAAAATGAAGTACTCACCTACGATCTTGGTGATAAGACTCCTCTTTATCGGGAAAAAGACCTGGAAGGATTCAGCTTTGTGCTAGGTAGAAGCGATAGCACTTTTACGGCTATAAGGAACAAGCAGTTTTATGTATACAATACCAAGTGCGAAGTAAAGCTTAGCAAGCCCCTGGACTATGCTCCGGTAGACTTTAGTTGGTATGGTGAAGCTAGAAATGCCTATCTGTCTATAGGTAAAAACAAGGTCTCCACCTTAAACTATAATGGCTCTACAGTAATAAGTCATGGCTGGGCTTCCTTTAAAAGTGATTTCGACTCGCTACACCGCATCCATTGGTTGCGCGATTCCCTATTCCTTTCAGGCTACAAAAACGGCGAATGGAGGTTAGGGCAGGTAAATCGTTTTTTTGAGATAGATACTTCTATTGTTTTGGGACCTGGACAATACGAGCTTCAGGACGTTCAATGGTCTGGCTCCAATATTTACTACTTGCTAAAAGATAGCCTGGAACATCAGGATGTACTGGGTAAAGTTAGCTTTCGCCATTTTTTCACCAATCAGCAACCCGATATTGGAATTGGGTCCATAAGGGTGGACAGCCTGATTACGAACCCAAATCAAAACGGCCTTTTTAATCCTGAATTTGAACTCTCAATCGATCTGATCAACCCAAGCCAAGACACAATTAAATCACTCTATATCAACTGGATAAGCGGAAGCGACACTACATGCTCGGCACGTAGATTTAGCAAACGCATTTACAAAACCATTGCTCCTAAGACACAGGTTACAGTGCAGTTACAGTTAAGCGATACCCTGCTGGAACCGGAAAGCAAGTATCCACTTTGCCTCAGCGTATCATCGCCCAACGGACTCATTGATACCACCACCTTGAACAACTACAGTTGCGACACCGTTTTGTTACCTAAAACAGGAATTGGAGAATATACTTTTAAACTACCTGAGGTTCCAAGTGTCATTAAAGCAGGCAACCGAATACCTTTGCCTGAGAACGTAACGTTTACGGCTCTTTATTTCATGGATGGAAGAACCTTGGTGTCCAATAGGAACACATCACAGTTGGTAGCTCCGGCAACCTGCAAGGATGGAACTTATGTGGCTGCCTTTTCTTATAAGGGAATCCCATTCAGAAAAGTAGTCATCGTTGCTCGTTAACATATTTTACACGCTACAAAAAGCATCCATTTAGTGAGCCAGACTCTTATCGTCTTTGTGAAGTCAAACAGCATAAAACTAGCATTTGCAGTCGTACTTGGGCTCTTTGCTTTTTCCTCAATGGCGCAAGAGGTTACCATATCTGGTTACGTGTATCAAAAGGCCAATCCTGAAAGAGATAGCATATACCCAATTGCCAATATCACTGTAATCAACCTGAGGACTTTTTCAGGTACCAGTACCGATAACAAAGGTTTTTTTACGGTTCGAATAAACCGTGGGGACACGCTGTTGTTTACGTCCATCGCGCACAAAAGGGATACTTTCATATGTCCTGTGGAGGAAACAAGGCAAAAGCTCTTTTTGAGCGTGGTATTGCAACCTAACTTGCGTTCTTTACCTGAGGTAGAGGTATATGGAAAAGACTTTGAGGGTTTTAAGCATGACTTCGTAAATCTTGATATCCGTGATACGGTCATTATCCGCCTAGCCCCTCAATGGAAATTTGAGCCTGTTAAAGAAGGTTTTGGAATTACCATTAATGGTCCTTTAACGGCCTTATGGAATGCCTTTAGCAAACAGGGAAGAGAGCTCAGAAAGCTGGCCCAGCTCATTGAGGCAGAACAGAAAAAGGCTTACATGGACTCCCTGTACAAGCGTCCGATTATCCTGAAGTTTTTAGAACTGGATGAGACTGAGATGGAACGATTAGTGGCCTATTGCAATTTCAACAAACGCTATGTAGAGGGGGCTACTGACTATGAATTACTCTCGGCCCTTGAACAATGTTATATCTCATTCAAGAACGAGCGCTACTAGCACAACATCTATTCCGCTGACAAGTGTGTCATTAGAATCATTGCGAAATGGTATTCTGAATCTTCAAAGCTTGTAACAGCCAATACATCGTCTAAGACCTTTGTAGCCTTATTTCTATCACCGATGTGCAAATGATGAAGGGCTTTGATAAACAATTCGTGAGCATCCATTGACAGTGGATCTACATCTCCGGCAAATAATTGCAAGTCTTTTTCAGTGAGACAGTTAAGCCAAAAATCTGCCATATCCTTGTCCGCACATGTCGCAATAAAACTTGTGTAGGGCTGCTCAGAGCTACATTTAGAGAACATGGGCATCCATTGGGCTTCACCTGCCAAATAAGAAATAATGGCCTTATGTGTATTGAGGTCATGCTGGTAGGCAAGCCTGGTTCCATTTTCTGATTCTGAGGCGAATACATAATTGCGGTACGACTCCTTAAAACTTCCCTTTTTGGCCAGTATACGCCCTTTCCACATATACAATACGTGTAGCGAGCCAAAACGGGCAATGGTTTTGTCTAGCAATACCAAAGCTTGGTCAAGATTTCCCAAACGTTCTTCAACCCCAATAAGTGCATAATTAACATCCAGATGGTGTTTCTCTAATTCCCTGGCCTTCAGCAAATCAGTTTTTGCTTTGGCAAGTTGCTTTACTTCAATGAAGCAAAGGGCTCTTTGGTATAGATAGTCAATGAACTCTCCGTTCATATTAATCAACTGATCCAATTGAAATATGGCATCAGAATATATTTGGTTGTTGTACTGACACACTGCCAATCCAAACCGGCTTTCATGATCAAGCGGATTAAGTCTTAAGGCTTTCTCGTAGTGCCTTACGGCTTTTTTGTATTGTTGTTTGCCGTGGTAGGAATGCCCAAGGCGAAAGAATATTTCGGGATCTTCCGATACCAGGGTTGCCAAAACCTCGTAATCCGCCAGGGCTTGGTCCCAATCTTCTATCTCAGCAAAGTAATCTCCTCTGTATAGAAATACTTCTGGTAATTGCTCATCGTATAAAAGAGCGGCGTCAAAAGCCTCCAGCGCTTTTTCATATTGACTATTCTCCAACCACAATTTACCCAACAAGGCTTGATAGTTAGCATTTTCAGGCTTCTGCTGTACTGCCTTCACAGCTTCTTCAAGGGCCTTCTTGGGCTTATTGGTTTGCCAAAAAACCGTAGCCAGTTTATAGTGTGCTACGTGAATGCCTTCATCCCTTCTTAGAATCTTTACCAGAAGCTTTTCGGCATATTCAAAATTCCCTTCAATAATGTAGTCGTCAACCGCCTCCAGTTTCTTCTCAATACTCTGAGCATTGAGACTTAAGGCCAATAGCAACGCTGAAAAAAGGCAAACAAATTTTGACATGACCATCTAATAGTATTTTAGAAAAAGGGGTTGCCTACACCGTGCTAAGAGCTTTGTTAAGATCAGTTATCAAGTCATCGGCATCTTCAATGCCTACACTAAGCCGTATGGTACTATCTACCAAACCCACCTTAATTCGCTCTTCCCTTGGAATAGCTGCATGTGTCATAGTGGGAGGATGTCCAATGAGTGATTCAACGCCGCCCAGGGATTCTGCCAAGCTGAATAATTCCGTATTTGAAAGCACTTTATTGGCCGCTTCTGTGCTGTCATTTTTCAATGAGAAAGACACCATACCTCCATATCCATCCATTTGCTTTTTGGCAATTTCATGGTTGGGATGGTCTTCAAAACCAGGCCATCTCACCTGCGCCACTTTTGGGTGTTTTCTCAAGTATTTAGCCACTTTTTCACCATTGGCACAATGTGCTTTCATTCTAATGCTAAGTGTTTTTACCCCTCTTAAAACCAAAAAGGCATCCATAGGTCCACAGATTGCACCACAAGAATTCTGGAGAAAATAAAGTTCTTCAGCCCACGCTTCATCACTAGTTATAAGTGCTCCCATTACCACATCACTATGCCCTCCTAAAAACTTGGTTGCTGAATGCATTACTAAATGTGCCCCTAAATCCAATGGACGCTGCAATACCGGAGTTGCAAACGTGTTGTCGACACAAAGTTTTATTCCAGCTTCGTTTGCAACATCAGCCAGAACCTCTACGTCAAGCACCTGGAGCATCGGGTTGGTAGGTGTTTCCAGCCAGATCATTTTGGTATTCTGGTTGATTCTGGATTTCACCTGCTCAATATCCTGAAGATCAACAAAGTGAAATTTCAAGCCCCAATTGGCAAAAACCCTGGTAAACAGACGATAAGAGCCTCCGTACAAATCATTTCCCGATATAATTTCATCGCCAGGCCTAAAAGTTCTCAGCAAACAATCAATTGCTGCCAGTCCACTACCAAAGCATAAACCATAAGCGCCATTCTCAAGAGCGGCCAGGTTTTCTTCCAGAGCCTTTCGTGTAGGATTTCCCGTTCGCGAATACTCAAAACCCTTATGCTCTCCGGGCGCTTCCTGTACATAAGTAGAAGTTTGATAAATAGGGGTCATAATTGCTCCGGTAGCCTCGTCAGGATGTACGCCGGCATGTATGGCTTTGGTTGCTAATTTCATCGAGGTCTTCTTATAATCTGCAATACTACAATTAAGCCAAGCGCCAGAAAATGACCTTCATTTCAAATGACATAGGTAGGACCCTACCCGGAGGCAATGAGAGTTTAAAAAAGTGCAGAAAGGAGTTCCATTAATTAGTACCTAAGAACCTTTTAACTCTCAATTCAGAAGCTCAGTGGCCCTTTGTATACCGCTCTTCAAGTTTAATGCAATGCGCTCCATAACATGATGTTTGCAGAGTTATCTTTGAACGCTACAATGCACGGCATCATATGAAAAAGTTTCTAACCATAACCATCATCATAATCTTTGTGAGTGCCATTCTGGGCTTTGCCCTGGCCTGGAACCTTAACTATAGCGACGGTTTTAGATCCGGAACCATTGTGAAAATGAGTAGTAAAGGGGCTGTTTTTAAAACCCACGAAGGACAATTGTTATCAGGGGGCCTTGCCACAGGCGATGGCGGCGATCTGGCTTCCAATCTTTGGGAGTTTTCAGTGGAGAAAAGCGAATCAGAAGTATTAAAAGAAATAGAACTTGCAGTAGATGGTCGCTATCCTGTAAAGTTGAGATACAAAGAAAAATGGGTTTCCTTCTTTTGGCGAGGCGACACCAAATACTTCGTTTATGATGTAGAACGGGTGGGCAGTAGCGAATAAATGTTCTTCGTTCTCTCCAAAATACTTTCTTTTCTCACAGCCCCGAGCCATTGGTTTTTTGGCCTTTTTCTATGGGCTTTACTCAGCAAAAAGCCAAAACGTAGAAACAGGATGTTATGGCTCTCGTTTACGGTGTTTTACCTCTTTTCCAATAGTGTAGTTTATAACGAGATAAGGAGGGCTTTTGAACCCGAAACGAAAACTACTGAAGACATTTCGGAGCCATATGACATTGGCATAGTGCTTAGTGGAATGGTTTACTTTAACAGGGATACCAGAACGGCACACTTCACGGAAGCCAGCGATAGACTAATGCAAGCGGTGAATTTGTACTCTAAAGGGAAAATCAAGAAAATTCTGGTTACTGGTGGCAGTGGTAATCTGGAGTTTCAAGACTTAAAAGAGTCTGACTTTTTGGGAGAGTTTTTACGGGGTACGGGCATACCAGCTGCAGATGTACTTGTGGAACGGGAAGCTAGAAATACGTATGAAAATGCAGTGAACACTGCAGATTTGCTCAAGAACCATCGATATGAAAGCCTATTGCTTATTACCTCTGGCACGCATATGCCAAGGTCCTGGAGATGTTTCACCAAAGCAGGACTAAACTGTGACTTGTATCCAACAAATCCTGTGTATTCCAGACATTACTACAATTGGAAAGCCTGGTTATTACCCAACCCTGCTGTGCTCATAGGCTGGCAGGCTCTGTTTCATGAGTGGATAGGTATAGTGGCCTACCGACTTAAAGGCTACATATAAGGACATAAAAAAGCCCGCCATGACGAGCACAACGGGCCTGTACATTCCATAACTAATATCTTATTGTTTCACAAGTTGTCCGTGAGTTGTCAATCCACCTACTTGCATTCTGTAGAGATATACGCCATTTTGTAGTGCACTAAGATCAGCTCCTATCTGGTAGGTACCCGCTTCCTGAGTAGCTCTTACCACATTGCTCACTTCTTCACCCACCATGTTATATACTGTAATGCTTACAGCCTCGCGAGTAGGAAGGGTATAAAAGAAATTGGTTGTGCTTTTTGTAGGATTTGGAGCGATAGAAAGGTTCAGTTGAGCGGCCATTCTATCATTGATTCCCAATACAGGGTCACCACCGTCGCAAGTTTTGCAAGAATCATAGCAATAGGTAAGGGTTTGGTTGCCATCAGGAATGGTAAGGGTTCGGTTAATGTTACCTGAACCATCGTCTACACCACAGTCCTCAGATGTACCTTTTGCAATTCCTGATCCGTCACCACCTTCATTGGTTCCCCAATCGCCATTCACAAATTTGAACAACAATTGCTCTCCAACTTTTGATTCAGGAAATTCCACTGTGATTGACCAAATACCGTCTCCGTCGTCGCTCATGGCGCTATTCGCATCACTTGGACTCCAGTCTACCATAGCATTTCCGCCAGTGGTACCTTCATTGGTAGCAAATGTGCCTCCAATGCGCATACCTGCCTCGGCTATGGTTGTTTCTTCAGAATAATTGGTTACGTCTACCTGAAAAGTGACACTTACCTGCGCGGAGGCAGCAAATGCCGCGATAAGACATAATCCTAAAGTGTAGATTTTTTTCATAAAAAGATGTTTAAAAAATTTATTTACCTTAGTGTCAAAATTACACTAAGTCGGAGTAAATTTAATAAAAAAGTCAAATTTTGGTCTTTGGCTTTTTGCCTATAAGTCGTAGGTAATCATTCTGATAGCTGTAATGAGGCATTTTAAGTAACCCGTTCTAAGATTATCGAAACCCTTACTCAAAACGATTAATGATGAAGCATTTGAGACTCATGTTCTTTGGTATTTGCACGCTACTGCTAACAGCATTTGTGGCAAATGCTCAAAACGCCACGCTCACCGGAAAGCTAACAGATGAAAATAGCGAGGGACTCATTGGTGCTACCGTACTGGTTATGGGAACAAGTAAAGGAACAGTTACAGACTTTGAGGGCAACTTCACTGTAGCTGACATTCCCCCAGGTACTTATGCAGTAAAGTTCTCTTATATAGGCTACAAGCCTTTGGTAGACACTCTAACTTTTACGGCTGGAGGGTCGGTAGAAGCCAATAAGTCGCTATTTGCTGATGTAATGATGCTCAATGAAGCGGTAGTAGTGGGCTATGGCGCCATAAGCTCAGGCGATCTCACAGGGTCTACCAAGGTAGTAAAGGATGAAGATTTTGCGCAAGGAAATATTAGTACTCCTGAACAGCTTATTTCAGGCAAGGTAAGTGGTGTTCAAATTACATCATACGGAGGCGCACCCGGTGCCGGAAGCCAAATACGTATACGGGGAGGTACTTCATTAAGTGCAAGTAATGCCCCTCTTATAGTAATTGATGGTATTCCCGTAGATAATGAAGGAATCTCCGGGGCATCGAATCCACTTACGCTCATCAACCCCAATGACATTGAAAGCATGGTAGTGCTCAAGGACGCTTCAGCCGCGGCAATATATGGATCGCGCGGTGCCAATGGAGTAATCATTATTACTACTAAAATTGGAGCTGATGGTGGTGCACTAAAGGTAACCGCACAGCAGGCGACCTCATTGTCAACTGTAGCGGGTTTAGTAAATGTTTTAGACGCTGACCAGTTAAGAGCAGCTGTAGAAGAAAACGGCACTCCTGGTCAACTGGACCTATTGGGAGATGCCAACACCAACTGGCAGGAAGAGATTTATAATAATGCACTGATTTCAGAGACCAATGTGAGCCTTACGGGTGGCGTTAAAGGATTGCCTTATAGACTCTCCCTGGGCTATAAACATGAAAACGGTCTCTTGCTGAGGAACCATATGAATAGAAGTAGTGTGGGGCTCAACCTGAATCCTAAGTTTCTTAACGATAAGCTACAAGTCTCTGTTAACACCAAGCTGACCATGACGGCCAATTCATTTTCAGATCAGGGAGCTATTGTTAACGCAATCCTTTTTGATCCCACGCAAAGTGTGTACTCTGGCGAGGAAGAATACAATGGTTACTTTGAGTGGCTTCGTGCAAACGGCAATCCCAATACCCTTTCGCAACGAAACCCAGTGGGTCTGGTGAATCAACGAGACGATATTAGCAACGTTTCCAGACTACTGGGCAATGTAAAACTAGACTACGAGCTTCCTTTCTTTCCGGGATTCCATGCGGTAGTAAACATGGGTGGTGATTTTGCCCAGGGAGCGGGTACTGTAACTATCGATCAGGATGCTGCATCTACCTATAGAAACGGAAAAGCAGGTGGTTCCTTTAGCCAATATGAACAATCAAAAACCAACAGACTTTTAGAGACTTATTTCAACTATGGCAAGGACATACCCGGACTACTGAGCCGCATTGACCTTACAGGTGGCTACTCCTACCAAAGATGGAAGCGTGAAAGTCCATCATTTGCTACAGTTTCGAACGATGACCGATTTGACGCACAGGACACCCTTGACCCGGCTGGCATTCCATTTTTCACTGAAAATGCTCTTATTTCCTTTTTTGGAAGGTTTAACTACTCAGTGAATGACAAATACCTGATTACTGCCACACTCAGGCGAGATGGTTCAAGTCGTTTTAGCCCTGAGTCGCGTTGGGGAACTTTCCCTTCAGCAGCAGTAGCCTGGAAAATTTCTGAAGAGCGCTTTTTAAAGAACAGCCATACACTGAACTACTTAAAGCTAAGAGCAGGATATGGAATTACAGGTCAGCAGGATATTGGTCAGGATTATGCCTATCAGGCCAACTATCAATCGAGTACAACCACTGCGCAGTACCAGTTTGGCAACACTTTCTACAACCTGTTGAGGCCTGATGGCTTTGATTACAACATCAAGTGGGAAGAAACAGCGTCTACCAATGTGGGGCTTGACTACGGTATGTTCAATGACAGAATCTTTGGTGCTTTAGATTTCTATGTTAAGAACACCACTGATTTGCTAGCCGTAATTGATGTACCTGCAGGAGCCAATTTCAAAAATGAAATCCTTACGAATGTGGGTTCTCTTACCAATCGTGGGGTAGAATTTGAGTTGAATGTAGTGGCGATGACTACCAGAAAAACTGAATTGATTATTGGCGCTAATGCTACCATGAATAGAAACGAGATCACAAGACTTACTAAAGTACCTGACCCCAGTCAGGTCGGTATTTTAACGGGTGGCGTCTTTGGCGGTATTGGAAACAACATTCAAATACACTCTGTAGGCCATTCAGTAAGTAGTTTCTACGTGTATGAGCAGGTATACGACGATAATGGAAAACCTGTGGAAGGTGAGTTTGTTGATAGAAATGGTGACGGGGTGGTAAACGAAAACGACCGCTACATTTCTGAGAAGCCCATTCCCGACCTGTATGCGGCTTTGTTTGCCAATTTAGAACATGGCAATTGGACCTTTGCCTTCTCTATGAGAGGCGAGTTTGGTAAGTACATTTACAATAATGTGAACTCGGCTCTGGGTTATTACAATGCTATTCCTGCTGAAAACAGTATTATGAATTTGAGCCCGGCCTTTTTGGAAAATGGACTCATAGAATCTCCGGTAGAGCAAATCTTATCGGACCACTGGATTGAGAAAGCCAATTTTATACGAATGGACTATTTTACAGTAGGCTATGAGTTTGACAAGGTTTTCCATGACAAATCGAAGCTTTTGGTAGGTCTTACGGTAAACAATGCATTCATTATTTCACCCTATTCTGGTATTGATCCTGAAATTGCTTCGGGTATTGATTTGAACATCTATCCTAGACCACGCATTTTCTCTCTTAACCTTACCCTCACTCTTTAAAAAGACGAAACGATGAAGATGAAATCAATATACGCGCTACTCTTTATGGCTTTGGGTTCAGTGGTTTTTCAATCATGCCTTAAAGACCTTGATTTAGCTCCGAAATACGGCGATAACTCAGCTGCTGTTTATAACGATCCTAATAAATATGTAGAAGTACTGGCTAAAATATATGCCGGAATGGTACTTACAGGCAATGACGGCCCTGCTGGCAACAGCGATATTGCTGATATAGATGAGGGATTTTCCTGTTACCTGCGCGTGTTGTGGAACCTACAGGAATTACCTACTGATGAGGCCATTTGTGGCTGGAATGATACTGGAATTCCTGAGCTAAACTCCATGACCTGGGGTTCGAGCAACTCTTTTATTAAGGCCATGTACTCACGTATTTACTTCCAGATAACGCTTTGTAATGAATTTATAAGGGAGTGTTCTGAAGAGAATATGGACAGAAGGGGTTTCTCAGAAAGTGAGAAAGCCACTATAAGAACCTACCGCAGTGAGGCTCGTTTTTTTAGGGCGCTGAGCTGGGTACACGCTATTGACTTGTTTGGCAATGTTCCCTTTGCCGACGAAACGGACGGTATTGGTTCCAACACACCTGAACAGATAAACCGCAAAGACCTTTTTGACTATGTAGAGGCAGAATTGAAAGACTTTGAAGCGAATATGGTTGCCCCAAGATCTAATGAATATGCAAGGGCTGACCAAGCGGCGGCTTGGTTTCTTTTGGCACAGCTATATCTAAATGCTGAGGTGTATACGGGAACCGCCCGATACAGCGATTGTGCAACATATTGCGAAAAGGTGATTGCAGCGGGTTACTCCTTGCATCCTGACTATCAGGGATTGTTTTTGGCCGATAACCACACTTCAGATGAAATTATCCTTCCGTTTGCCTGTGACGGGATAAGAACCAAATCATACGGAAACACCACCTTTCTGGTACATGCCTTTATAGGTGGCAACATGGTGGTGGAAGACTTTGGCGTGAACGATGGCTGGGCTGGCTATAGAGCTACCAAGGCCTTTACTGATATTATTGCGCCTGACTCACTTACCGATGGTAGGTTTATTTTCCATACCAGCGGACAACAACAACTGGTGGAGGAGATGGGCACTTTTGCCCACGGTTTTGCGCAAGCGAAGTACAAAAATGTGACTTCCACGGGCGAACCGGGTTCTGATCCTTCAAGTGTGTTTGTGGACATGGATTTTCCTTTTATGCGATTGGCTGAAGTATACCTTATGTATGCTGAGTGCGCCGTAAGGGGAGCTGCAGATATGGGCAAAGGAATGGGCTATGTAAATGAGCTGAGGACAAGAGCCTATGGAGACAACTCAGGTAATATTAGCAGCATGGACCTTGACTTTATTCTTGATGAAAGAGGCCGCGAATTACAATGGGAAGGTAAAAGAAGAACTGACCTTATTCGTTTTGGTAAGTTTACGGGAAGCAGCTACTTATGGGAGTTTAAAGGTGATGCGCCTGAAGGTACCAGCGTTTCAGACCATCTACGACTTTACCCGCTCAATGCTGACGATCTGGTGGCCAATCCCAATCTGACTCAGAATCCTGGATACTAGAATACAGTTCACCATAATATTCGAAAAGGGCTGCCGAGTAGGCAGCCCTTTTTACTTTATGTAACCTTATTACATTCTATAGCACACCGCATTGATATTCATTCCTGCACCTACTGAGGCAAACATGACCAAATCGCCCGTTTCAACGGAGTGGCCTTCCAGTTTGCCTCGTTTTACCTGATCGAAAAGAGTAGGCACCGTTGCCACAGAGCTGTTGCCCAGTTTGTTTACGGTCATTGGCATAATACCTTCTGGAATCTCTCGTCTTCCAAATTGCCTATAAAACCTCTTGATGACACCTTCATCCAGTTTTTGATTGGCTTGGTGAATAAATACCTTTTTAAGGTCGTCAATAGAAGCTCCTGAATCATCCAGACATTTTTTCATTGCCAACGGCACATTGGTTAAAGCATACTCATAAATTTTCCTTCCGTGCATTTTAATGTATCGTATCCTGGGATCAGCTCCTGGAAAATTTGATTTGCCCAGAAAGAGGTAGTGCGATTCATCAAGACAATGCGACATAGAAGCTGTAGAAACTATGCCTGAACTGGTGTTTTCCTTCTTTTCCAGAATACACGCCCCTGCTCCATCTGAGAATATCATGCTATCTCTATCATGCATGTCGAGCACTCTCGATAGTGTTTCCCCGCCTATTATCAGAGCTCTTTTTGCAGCCCCCGCATTGAAAAAATGATGCGCATGGATAACACCCTGCACCCAACCAGGACAGCCAAAGAGAATATCGTGTGCTACGCAAAATGGGTTTTCTATGCCCAATTTGGCTTTTACCCTTGAAGCCAAAGCCGGAAGAATATCAGTTTGAATGGTGTGTTTTTGCACATCACCAAAATTGTGAGCAAAGATGATTTGGTCTATAGTTTCGGGATCAACCCCGGAATCCTTAATGGCTTCCTGAGCCGCCATAAAACCCAAATCTGAGGCTCCATGTTCTGTATTCGCATAGCGCCTTTCTTCAATTCCTGTAATCTCTTGAAATTTTCGGGTAATTACAGGTGGCTCTTGCTCAATGGCTTCCTGTTTCTCAGTAAAAAACCTGTTGTAGTGAAAGTCGTTATTGCTGGTAATCCACTCAGGTATGGAACAGCCAGTTCCCGTAATAACTGATTGGCTCATGTTCTCTTATTTAATGAATAAGGGCGCAAGTTTAACTCAATTCCTTTTATCGGATCTCCGACCACAACCCGGCAATAGTGTAATAAATACACTTACTTCGTGTCATCTATACACTAAGTATTGTATAATTGTCTAACAGATAACTCCTTAGGCTTGATAATGACTGACCCCGAAAACACTATCGTGTTCGCATTTCGCATCCTATTTCACCCTAACTGACGTAGAACCGTAAAAAATTCAAATACACTTTAACCTTAATAAAATAGAAAATGAAACAGATCTACTCTCTGGTCACCTTCTCGCTGATAGCCTGCCTGGCTACTGCACAAGACAAATCGATAAGCGCTTGTAATCACCCCGAAGGTGGTGTACAAATCAGCTTTGACTATGCTGAGGCTTGTTCAACTGCCCCGGGTGACTTATCTGGCATGGATGAAATTGGTTTTCACAGTGGCGTAAATGGTTGGGCTACTTCAGTTGCATGGGATGCCGCTGAAGCCCTTACGGCCTCAAATAATGGTGATGATGTTTTCACCGTTTACATTGCTGATCCAGAAACCTACTATAGTGAGTCTTCCATTACTGAATACAATTTTGTGTTTAACCAGGGAGCGGAAGAGCCCTCTGACCCATGGGCTTCAGAAGGTAAGGCTGACGATGGAATGGGTGGTTGTACTGATTTAACCCTAAGTGTGGCAAACATCACAGAAACATGTGCGCTTCCACTGCCGGTGGGCATTGAGGTTTGTAAAACCGAAGATGGAGGCATTCACATCAGTTTTGATCTAGATGAAAACTGCGAAAATGCCGCTGGAGACCTATCGGGAATGGATGAGATTGGCTTCCATAGCGGGATCAATGGATGGAGCACAGCAGTGGCCTGGGATGCTACCGATGCGGTTTCAGGAGAAAATGATGGTGAGGACGTTTTCGATGTATTTATTGAAGATCCAGCAGCCTATTATGGAGCCTCTGATATTACGGAATACAATTTCGTATTCAATCAGGGGATTGAAGTTCCAGCAACTCCCTGGGGCTCTGAAGCCAAAGCGGATGATGGCAACGGTGGTTGCGCTGATTTTAAATTCTACACCACCGATATTATGGAAACCTGCCCTGAGGAAGAAGAACTGGTAGTTTACGCCTGTAATGACCCTAATGGTGGAATTCAAATTTTATTTGATTATGCTGAAAATTGTGAAGCAGCCCCTGGCGACATGAGTGCAATGGATGCCATTGGTTTCCATAGTGGTGTAAACAGCTGGGCCTCTTCAGTGGCCTGGGACGCTGCCAATGCAGTGCAAGCCAATCACTTGGAAGATGAAATATTTGGCGCCTATATCGCTGATCCTGCCACTTATTACGGTGAAAGCAACATCACCGAGTACAATTTTGTTTTCAATCAAGGTGCTGAAAACCCTTCTGACGCATGGGGCGCTGAGGGAAAAATGGACGACGGAATGGGCGGTTGTGCTGACTTCACCATTCTGGCATCAGACATTACAGAGACCTGCGAGTTTACGGTAAGCACCTTTGAGCCCTCACTTTCATCACAAATAAGCATATATCCCAACCCAACCAGTGGTACTGGTACGCTTTTGCTTCCTATGGCAGGACATTCTTATAATATTAATATCACCAGTATTACCGGTGCCATCATCTCCAGTGTAAACAACTACAATGACGGCATTTATGCCATCCATGCGGAAGACCTCGAGCATGGTATTTACTTCGTAAACATTCAAAATGAGTTGGGCCAAACGGCCACGAAAAAGTTTATTGTACAGTAGATTTTTTATCATTCATATTTTCAGGCCCTTCTGTTCTTCAGAGGGGCTTTTTTTGCATACCCAACACACAATACCAGGTTAGACGTATACCTACCCAAACTCCCTAACTATTATCTTATGAAAAATCTAAAGCTATTCCTATTTCTCTCAGCTTCACTATTACCGATTATAGCAGCTGCCCAAAACATAGATTTTACTTACCATGCGACAGCAACAGACTGCGGTAAAGTCACCATCATTAGTGAGACTACTGGTAATACCACTGCATCACAATGGCTGGTTGGTTCAAGCGGTCGTGTTATTGTAAACAAAGGCCAACAAAAGGACACAGTCATGCTCTCAAGTAACTCCCTTGGATGGCTGCCCTTTAGTATTACGGCGATAGGGACAAATGGAACCAATAAGGTGGTGTCTGACTCGGTTTTCATACCTGGACAACCGGCGTTTAGTCAGGAAAAAACCAGCCTGCAAATGTGTAAAGGCAGCAACGCGTCTATTGATCTAAACAAAGGATTATTGGTTTCAGGTACGACCAAATGGCTTGACAACTCTGCCACTTCATTGCAGCGCACCTTTACTGATACAGTTGATACCAAATACTTGGTTCAGGGAACACGTGGCTCATGTGTTGAAACATTAACCGTTAAAGTGGATGTTATCGATTTAAAACCCTCCTTCAGGGTGAACAACTCCACGGGTTCAGGTCCCATTTCGGTACACTTTGAAAACCTTTCAAACAGCGACGCTGAGCAGTTTGTTTGGGAGTTCGGAGCTACTGGAATAACAAACTCAACAATTGCCAATCCAACAGCCCTCTATCAAAAGCCAGGTACTTACAAGGTTACTCTACACACTCAGGATCTTGACGGAACCTGCAAAGACTCGATTTCGCAAAACATTGGTGTATGGCCTACTAGTATTGGATCCGCCGAAATCTTGCAGACAAGAGTCTATCCCAACCCAGCTCAGGACCATTTAACCATTGAGAACCCTTTAGGCGAAACCTTGAACATGGTGCTCTATTCTACTTCTGGCCAGGTGATGACAGAACAGGTAATAAACACGACTACAACCAGGCTTGACCTAAGCTCTTATGAAGCCGGTGTTTACCTGCTTAATGTGCATTCTGAAACAGAGCAATACACTATAAGAGTGACTCGATTGAACGATTAGAAATCCTTAGAACGGACATTTTTTGAAAAAAATTGAACGGCCACCCAACAAGGTCAAGAACACATACGTATAAGAACATAACAAATTCAACTTCCCACACCACTTTGAAATGTCCGATGGAGCCTTCCATTGGACATTTTGCTTTTAAGCCCATTTTAACATCCTGTCATTTCACCTCAACATCATAGTCAAACTCGCTAAAGAGCGCAACAATGTGATTAAAGTACTTTTCATCATTACCTTGAAAAGCCTTTGGTTTCAAAAACAAAAACTTCGGCTTATGCTCTCTATTGTCTTTGTTTGCGAGTTCAACCAGAGCGTCTTTTAAGCCGTCTAAACCAAAGCCAAAATGTCTCCCATTACCTGCACAGGCATCATTTAGGGTCAACCACATATCGTGACTGTCCTGACAACGACTAAAATCAACATCAATTACAGTCAAATCTGGCAAGCTTTGCAATAAACCACTTGATTTTGCACGAACTGTTAAAAGTGCATGCTTTTGGAATTCATCAAAGTCCTTTTCCATCCAATCATTATAGGGCGCATTCTACCAGTCTGCGCAGAAATCAACAATACTCTGGTTGTAAACAGGCTCATAAATAGACCATTCAAAGAATTCCACAATAGACGGTCCCACATCAGATGTACTGCACTCCTTCCATTGGAATAACATCAAACCAATAAAGTCTCTGAGAACCTTTTTTTTGAGACGAAATGCAATGGACTGCATCTCGAAATGGCGAGCCTTGAGGAGCAGTCTATTTCTGTCTGATAGTTTACACTTTATCATCGTTTTCGAAAATGCGGTACAACGTGCACGATAACCTGTTCATTACCTTCAAAAGATTGATTCTAAAACGAGAATAGCGATAACCATAAAACCGATCGAATTCACTTTTTGGGAAACACTACAGGAAAAACGCTCCTTATTCCCATCATAAAAAAGCCTCCAGACAAAATGACTTTGTCTATTAGGAAATGATGGTCTTCTTGGAACATCGGGCTCCAGAATACAATACACAAAAAAAGACTTATTAAAACAGTCAAGATCCTATAAACTGGCTTGTACTTCTCAGAGTCCTTATGAAAAAAAGTAAGATGCAAAAATGCCAATACGACAAGAGTTCTTGCAAAAAGATCACCTTCCAATGAATATTGACCGGCATTGTAATTTGAGACGAACACAATTATCCAAACAAGCGACAGCCATCTTAAAAAAACACTCATAATCAATTAGTTCGTTTCAGATCAAATCCAGATGTAAGAATTGACGCACTGGGATTAAAACTCTTATACTCTGTTTTCACACCGTCATATTGTTCTAATGTGCTTATGGCATTCTTGTGTTGTTCATGTAAAACAATGTTAAGAGTTCTCACCGTGGTATTTGAAACAATTGTTGTTAAATTACCATTTGCACTTTTTACACGTAAATAATTTGTCACCTCAATTTTCGCAGTACCGTCCTTTGCAGTCAACAGTGTCCTAGTAATTGCCCCATAATGCAATTCATCTCCAGGATTTATGTCCACAGAGATAACCTGATCCATGTTATACACCAAAATTGTTCCTACACTACCTGCCAAAGCACCAATCGCCGTACCAGCACCGGCTGTGACGACGGTAATCGTAGTTCCTACCATTAAACTATTCATTGTACTAACGATACCTCGTAGCCAATCATTTCGTCCATTAAACTCTTCCATCCCCCTTGCATTCCATGCAAACACATTTACCGTTTCGGAAATAGATGTTTGACGATCGATAAAATAATCTGGTTCCGGCCCAAGATCCAACCAATGTCCTGCATCACTATAATACCCCTGTTTTATCTTGTTAACGTTCCTTGAGTAATTGTAGTTATCAATCTTAAACTCATCATTCATGGTGGGTTGAATATAAGTTGTTTTGCTCTGAATCATGGGTTGCTTCTGATCTGGACCCCAAAGTGTTGGTGTTACTATAAATACCCCGGCCGTGTGATTCCAACTTTCACCATTCCAGAAATAGCCTCCACCATCTGTATCTGGTATAATTTCACCAAACGAGCCGCCTTTTCTATCGGGTGGATTCCCTCCTCCCATATAATCTATCATGTACACCGGGCTATTCCTATGATAGGCATAGGGAGTCTGCCATGGGTATTCGGATGTTCTAGGATCAATGCTAAACATACGTCCAATTCGGGGGTCGTAATGCCTTAACCCAAGGTCATAGCTATTACCTTCTCCGTAAATCTCGTCATCCCTCTCCATCGTGTTAAAACCAAAGTTGTAGTTTCTGGTGAAATTGCTATTGCTGTATTGCCTTTCAGGCATCAAGCTGCCAAAGGGATAATAATCTTGCGCACTAGCAATATCGGGTGTAAAATATTGTGCATTATGCGTGGCATCCCATTGTGGCAGTTTTCTATCGCTTATGGTACTTCTCACATTCCCTAAGTGATCAACCAGCTCATAGAGCAGATTTCCCCTCTCCAGCTCCTTGTAGTCGGCATCTACACTCGCAAAGGCTTCTCCCAAGGTTTGGCTCACCGTATAGTCAAGCAAACCGTTGCCCAGCGTACCCTGAAAGTTTTTATTGTAGAGCTCGGTTTGCTGCGACTTTACCCCTAAACGGGCACTGCCGTACAAGTGCTGCTCTTCAAGGTAATGGTGTATGTTGTACTCTCCTGGGGCAGCTTCAGTAAGTTGGGAGCTGTAGGTGGCCATTACATTGCCTGCCACGTCGCGCACATAATAGGTCCGTTTCCAGTCAGTGGCAGTAGTACCGTTCTTCACCGTTTTGCTTAGCCTTAGGCCGTCAATATCATAAGTATATTCCAGGTCGGCCTTTGTGCTGCCTGATGTTCTTACAATCTTTTTCACATTGCCGTAAAGGCCCCAGTCAATCTCCTGTATTTCGGCACTCAGATCAGAGTTAAGGTTGCCTATAGGATCATAGGTATAGGTATGACCAGCACCCGACATATCGTCAAAGTCATTACTATAGTTGGCCGTGTAACTCACATTGTCACTCACCTGCTGCAGCTGGTTAGTACCTGACTGGTATTGGTAGCTGAGGTTGTCCATGCCCAGGTTTACGTTAGCAGCTCCGTTTCTATATAAAGAACTAATATTTCCATTGGCATCATAGGAGTAGGCAGTTCGGTAGTCAGGTACTGTGGTACCGCTCCAGTCATAGGTACCGCCATTATTGCTTACTCCATTGGCTATGCTCATGCCGTACAAACGCTTCAGCTGGTCGTACTCATAGCGCTGGTGCATTACCCCAAGATTGCCCATAGTGGCTGTCTGGTTGATAGACATATAGCCAATGTTGCCGTCGTACTGGTTGGTGGGGTTAAACCCTGTAACAATATTGGCAATAAACTGCCGGTTTTGGTTTACAGCTGTATAATCTGTAACGATACTTTCATCGTAATAGCCCAATACAAAGCCAAAGGCATCATTGGCCACGGCATCATAGGTATTGGATCCACTGGTAAAAATACCATCGCCCCCCATCTCTTGTCCACGTTCGTCAATATTGCCGTTCATGGCTTTGAGCCATCCGTGCAGGGTATAGGCATAGTCCATTCCCTGTACTCGGAGGCCGCCCAGCTCCTTACGGGCCAGCATGCCATGGTCGTAGTACTCTCTCCTTGTGTCTTCGGTCCACAGCACGCCGTCAAAACTAGTTTGCACACTACTGAGTTGTTCGTGTGCATTGTATACATATCTGTGAAAGTACTGATCGGCTTCGCCTTCCTGGTAGTTTACCTGGTTGGTATTGCCACTTATTAGGTCAAAGTCATAAGTTATCAGTTTAAGGTCTTGCCCCAATACTGAAAGCTCAGGAATGTCTTGTACCAGTGCTTCAATATTTCCAGTTATATCATAGCTATAGTAGCTGGCGTGGTCATAATCGGTATCGTCTGGTACGCCATCCTCTCTATACTTGGTATAGGAGGTAAACAAATGAAGGTTGCGCTGCCCGTATCCCAACTTGGTATGTACGGCCGTTTTGGTGGTTTTGGTATCGTAGAAGGTTTTGGTTACCTGCTCTTTAGCACCGCTAAGCATGTTGTTAAGGGAGGTGGTGTTGAGCACAGTTTGATGGTTTACAGGTTCGCTCAGCACGTCTACCTTCACTTGCCCAACTTCTTCTATACGGGCCAAATCGTCGTAGATATTGTAAGTAAAGTCCTCATAGTCAGTGCCTGCATGCGCCGTTTTCTGCTTGGCGTTTTGTGAAAACAGCAGACGCCCCACTTCATCGTAATAGAAGTTACTCACTCCTCCATCAGGGCTTTCGGTTTGTATGAGGTTGCCTTGTGAGTTGTATTTATAATCGGTTACGTATGTGTGCCCTGGTTGGTAGGTAGCACTATTGCCCGCACAACCGGTTTGCTGGCAATCCCGTATGGCAGCGATTTGCCCGGTACACCCGGTGCTGCAAATGCGGCTTACGCCTTTTGGCGCCACGGTTCGCACCAGGTTACCTGCCTGGTCGTAGTAGTACAAGGTTACTTGCTCTACAGTTCGTCTTATATCGGTAGTAAAGGTTTCGCTATTGTTATTGAGCAGGCAGTGTTCTGTGTAGTTGTCTAAAAACTCTTGACGCAAAGCACTTATATAGTCAGCATAGGCCCGCTCGGCATTTAAGGTAGCGGTTTCTATTAAGCCGGCATAGCAGGGATTGTCCATTTGTGGGTATTCATAGTCGTCGCAAATGAGTTTAATTTCTTCACAATCGGTAATGTCCCAGCAATCGCTGTAGCCATATATCTTCACTGTAGTACTGCTTAGGCTACCTGCGCCAAGGCAATAGCCTGTGCTGGTAGTTACAGTGAGTACAAAGTTCTTTGAAGGATCTCCTCCCGGTTTGCTCGGGCTCAGGTCAATATTGGTAACCGCGGTAATGTGGTTAAAATCAAAATTTTCTACTTCGGCGCTTAGCTCTATCTGGCAGTCAGTACAACCATCAAATTGCATGTAGGCACTAAGGGTTCCGGCAACATCATCCTGCTCTTCAAAAAAGTAATTGGTAGTGGTGATGCCTGGGTCGCAGCTCTCAGGCAAAAAACTATCATCCACCTCATAAGCCAGCAATGGGTTCGCACTAAGCGTGAACTGAATACCGTCAAGGCTTGATTCTGTAAGTCTGCTGCCTCCTGCATCAGTTACCAGCATGTTTATGGCACTTTTCAGTGCATCAGCCGTTTCGGTGGTCCCTTCACATAGGCTAAACTTGCCACTGCCACAATCGGAGCAATCTCCATCGCATTCGTTTACACTCACTATGGCGCCGTTGTGGTGCTGGTCAAGGTAGTCTTGTACTTCGTCAATGTAGTCGGCATCAGACCTGCTACCGGAACAAGATGCCAGATAGGCCATTCTGTAAGCCAATTGCGCCGATCCAGTGTAATGACTGAATTCCACATCCTGATCTGGTTCATCTCCAAGCTCCCAGCTGATTTTGCCCTCGCCCGCCTCCGTAAAGTCTTTTATTTCGGCAGTAATGGAAGATTCGCTCTCACAATCGTGCATTTTAAGCAAATCAGTATTGGTTACGGAACTTGGTGGATATACGGTGAGTAGTAAAGTAACAACTGGCTCATCATACTTATTAGCATCAAGCTTGGCAGTAAGCAGTAGTTGATGCTTGCCCAGGCCACTGAAGGAGCGGGCAGTGAGAAACTCTTCGATATCATCAAACTCAAAGCCGCCCTGACTTGTAGAAGTACTTGAAAGAGATGCCTTATGCTCAAAAGGCTCCAGCCTGAACATCAATAGGTTTCTGCTGGCTCCTGTAGCCGTTATATCATAGAAGAAGCCATACAAGCCCTGTGGAATGTCCTTATCATAAGGGCTGGACTGGTAAGAGTTATACGTATAGGTCTTCATGGATGTAGCCAGCCAAATATTGGGATTGGCAATTACCGTTGGGCTGTGAATCAGATTCATTTCAGCATACAGATCGTCAAAACGGCTGAGTGTGCAATTGTTGTTACTCTCTGCTCCAGCTACACCTGAATTCAGGAAGCTGCTGGGAGTGGAGTTACCCGCGTCCACTACTTCGTTCATAATCTCCAGCCATTTTAACCCTCTATTGGCTGAGTTGGATGCGCCCACATCACAACCGTCTTCACAGCACTCAATAAACTCCTCGTACTGCCAGGGGCTAAAGTTGAAGCCTAAACGTTCGTTGGCATATTCAGCAAAAGCGATTCGTTGGTTCTCATTAAGGAGTCTGAAGTCAAAAAAGGTCCCAGCATTGCTTATGAGCCCTTTGAATTCTGCATAAAACCTATCTACAAGGTCTTTGAGCTCATGGCAGGTAATGCAAGTATTGCAAGTAAGTTCTTCGGGCACTGGAATCCGCAATTCCTGTAGGTCGCATTCAAGGGTGGTTCCGCAAGCGCATTTTAGTTCGTATAGATTGTCTACATAAATACCATAATCGCGCGCCAGCAATCCGGCCTCGGTAAGGCTGCCTAGCTGACCACAGTCTTTCAGGTCCTGAAACTTAGCGGCGTTCTCAGCCAAAACATCACAGCCGCAGGCGTCAAGGTAGCTTTTGGTAGTAATGCCAGGTGCATTGTCAAAAGAGCGCAACCTCTCAGCTGAAAGTGCACAGTCTGAACCATCAAGGAAAGCAACCACTGCTTCTTCTAAGTTTTTGTAACCCATGTAGCTTCCGGTGGTACTTCCTTTATAGCCGTTTTCCCAGTTACAGTCGCTTTCGCAAATTCCTTTGAAAATATCTTTTAGATCGTCGTAGGTGGTGTTTCCTTCTTGCCATGGGTCGTTTACATTGTATACAGAACTTTGCTCATAACAATCTACCAGTTCGGCCAACCAAGACGTTGCATTTACCTCACATTGCTCTTCGCACTCGTTATCCAGTACTTCACCAGCCTTTTCTTCAAGTTCCTTGCGTAGCTCCTTGATGCTATTTCGGGCTTCTCCTGAAAAACCGAGATCTGTAAGCACATCTGAAGCAAACCTGCGCTGCTTATTGGCAAACAAGTCAAGACGATTGCCCGATATATAGCATGTCTGGTTATTATCTCTTTTATAGTTGTAGTAGGAAGAGGAGCCTAAAAGCTTGAACTGTGGTTTCATGGTGATGCTCGAGGCCCAGTCAATCAGCTCGGCATGCATCTCCTTATCACTTATGTAGTCATTCTTTTCCCTGCCTATACAGCCATTAAACTGAGTGAGCTCTAGGGCACTTTTCCGCTGCCACTCTTGAACCAGCTTGGCTTTTTCTGCCAGGTAGAGCATCCTAAAGTAACGCCAGGTTTTATTGAGCAGGGCCAGGTCACAATCATCCACATCTGAAAGATTGGGAAAGGGATCGGCATTTACATCCAGGTAGTAATCGTCTAAAAAAGTGTTTAAATCATCTGCATTCTTTTGCTCAGTACCGTTAGACATTAACCAGGCCGCCTCCCACAGGTCGTAATAGCCACTTTCCCGTCTTCTATCCATGAAGTCGGTAAGAGTGTTTTCAAACTCCGTTCTTAAATGGTTGCCAAGTCCGCCAGTAGCAAAAAAAGGATCGCCATTGGTAAAGGTGCTATTAGAGGTATTGTCAAGGTCTCCTATTAGTCCGGTTTGCTGTAAAGGGTTTAGCCAACCGTTGTCATACGCTTCTTGGTACCCATCGGCGGCCAACATGGCTTCATCAAAGTCATTTGATCCGTTCGTAGCATCAAGGCTCAGGCACATTTCATAGTAGAGGTATTCCGGATGGTAGGGCAACAGCGCATCGGCCCAGGACCGCTTGAAGTGGGTTACAAAATCTGCAACGCTTAAGTCTTCAGGTTCCAACCATTCACCTTCAATGAGCACATAACTTTTGCTACCATCTTCATTGAGGTAGTCGCCTACTGGGGTTCTGTAGCTATAGTTGACATACTCCGTGGTACCGTCTAACAATTGCGCTTGTGGCAATTTGTTTTTGACATTGAGCATGCTTAAAGGAAAGTCGCTGTGAGCGCTTCCATCAAAGAAATCGGCATAGTCAAAAATATATTCTCCGGCATTATTGGGGTCTTCTATCAGTTCGCCATACTGCATGTACTGGCCACCGGGTAGTAGGTCGGCAATGAGCATGTTATAAGAGTTTTCACAAACCGATCCACTGCACATGTTTGAGCAAATCAGTTCCAGATTGGCGTACTCATCTGAAGCTGGATCCAGGCCTGCAAGTTCTTCCTGACAGTCTTCACAGTCATAAAAGCAACCTCCAAAGTCAATTGCACTAATCTCTTCATCTAAAAAGTCATCATATGCCTTGTAACAAGCTTCATTTTCAGGATCCAATGCTTTCCTTGACCGGTAGTTTTGCTCAATGTTCTCAATGTACTTATCGGCATAGTACTCCGATGCTTCCTGATTTAGCTTCAGTACTTTCTCTATGTAGTATTCACCTGCATCGAGCTGGAGGCTGAGTCCTACTTGTTCGGCCAAAGGACTGTTGTTACAGTCTGGATCATACTCGGCATCTTCATAGTCTTCTGGTCCAAAAGTCTCGCTGGTGCTATGAAGTACATTGCCCTGTTTATCAGTAATTGTGAGGCTAAAGTCGTACACACAGTTGTAGCAGAAATCTGTTAAAAACTGACAGTAATTGTCGAATGACTCTGGTTGAAAGTTATAGGTGAACTGGTAGTTGTCTGTTTCCCAAACACGTACCTTATAATTCAGGGTACTGTGCCCTATTTCTTCAATTAAACCAATTCTATTGCCCACCATTAAATCAATGTCCTCAAAAGTGATATCCGTGCCGTCGTTTAGCGCACGAAGGTTCGATGGGGCCTCTCCTGTCAATCCACTGGCCACCACTTGTCCTGATGGATTCAATATCTGGAAGGTCTGCTGTCCGTTTGGATCGGTAGTGGTTATTTCGGTATACTTTTCTCCGTAGCCTGCATTAATTCCAAATAAGCCTATCAGGGTGTTTTCATCCGCTCTGTCATACTGTACGGTACTTTCTCTTCCGGCACCAATACGGTGAGCTTCTCCCACCCCACCTACTGTTTCCGTTAAGGCCGTAGGATCGTTGCTAAACTGTATCGCTACATAAGGATATCCATTGGCGTCGGGCAAGTATCCAGCATGATCGTTAGTACTTTGTGTATTGGCTGAGTAGTACTGAGCCGCACCTGAATTGTTAGACATGGGCGCAGGTACAGGTTTGTCACTAACCGTGGGATCGTGCAATTCAAAATCTTGCCAACTATAAGGCTTAGGGCCTCCAGCACCTGCTCCATTGTTATTCATGGTAAAATCGGTAATGAATCCAATAGACGAGGTCGTAGCAGGTACAGGCAATACACTTATAGCCTCCCTGCCCAGGTGGTCATAAATACTCTCGCTTACAGTAACGTTCTCACCATTACTCCGAGCCAGACTTTGTCTGTGTTTCATTAACCCATCGGCATAGCTTATGGAAACTTTCATTCTTCCATCTTCTGCGAAAACGGCGCCAGCCGACCAGTTCAAATCGCCTTGATGGCCAGCAGTACTTAGATCGTAATATGCACTGCCCAATGCACTGATGCCACTTATGGTAACAGCCGATGCGTCGTTATAAGACCATGCTTGCGGACATTGATACGCGTAATTAGTTCCACAACGGACATTGGCTCTTATCCTGAACACTACATAGCCTTTGTCATATATAGTGGGTATTTGATAATTAATCACTCCTGCTGGTAAACGAACTCTACTGGCATTGTTATCAAAGAGGATTTCAGTGCTTGTTGGCAACTCTGCATCCACCCAGGTCCATTCCAGGTCGTATGAGTGCGCTGCATCATAAGGTGACCAACTTACGGCTATGTCACCATTGCTGGCATTTGCACACAATGGGGTTCCGGTATAGGCTGTTGATGCATCAAATACACGGTCTACATCAAAGCCGAGACGTAAGTGAACATATTGACTTACCTGAGCCAAAGTGAGGCCGCCACCGGTTTGAAAATTAATATTCGAAAGTGTGCCCTTGAGCTTATAGTAATCCTGAAAAAGGTAAGCATGTTGTTCTTTTTCAATGGCCCCAGAAGCAGGATCATAACTGATGTCTAATACCACTTGCCCAATCTGCACCATAGGGTGCGATGAGTTTGTCTGTAGTATTACAGCGTCTGCTTCTGTATAGCCTTCAAGATCAATGGTTGCCGTAATGGTAAAAGCATCGGCCGTATAAGGTAGGTTCTCTCTATCTATATAGAGTTTCGCCATGTTTTCAACACTCAGGTTGCTAAAATCCCATGGGCTTTGAAGTGGATCAACCATAGTGGCAAACTCACTTTCTGAGCACGTGAGAGGCCCCCCGGCCTGCAAATCCACTTCACAGTATTGTGATTGGCCAAATAGTTTGACCGAGGCTATCACAAGTACCACTGCTATTGTCCATTGTTTTCTCCAATTCCTTTGCATGCTCTCTAGTTTAATCTATGAAGGAAATAGTCCTGATACTGACTCGTAAGATGAAGGCCCTCCTTTTCCTGTATCAAATAATGCTCAAACTTGTATTTATCCTCTTTCAGGCGTACACGCCCCTTTTGAAGCTTATACCTGATGTCAACCAGTTCAATCCCTTGAAGTGCTGCAGGATTGGAAGGCAGCATCTTGATGCGCTCCAGGTATTTTTCCGTCGTATTTAGCGTCACCTCAACCTGTTTATAGGCTTGGTCAATAAAGGTGAATGTGTATACCGAAATGCCAACCCGTGTCTGAGAGTAATGTAAGGTGGCCACATTGTCCAAAATCCTGTAAATACTATCAATAGGGTGCCTTCCCGACCACTCACCTAAACTTCCGGTTTTGTAATATATCCGTTTATCTCTTTCACTGATGGTCAACTCACGCGTCTCGGTACGTAGCGAACGCATACTATCCATTTCTGTGAAATGGAATTGGTTGTATTTAACATACTCTCCATTAGCTTTTAGCACACTGCCATCGCTGTTGTGATAGCTTATACCTACATCAAAGGCATACTTGGCGTTATTGTCCAAAAACTCCCGGCATAGCCGCAGATCATGCAGGAGGATGTCCTTCTCGCCTCCATCAATAGAGACTGATAAGCCAAAAACCAGGAACAGTAAAGCGAATAACAGTCTATTGTACAACATGACTTCGGTTTTCTTCGAGTGTCACAATTCCTTCGTCAGTTTCTTTCTTAGTACGCACCAGACTGCCTTCGGCATCATATTCATAAAAGGTAGCATAGTTGTTTGCGTTCAAAACAGCATTGAGTCTCAAGTTTTCCTCATCGTACACGTAACTGGTCATTACCGACATTTTTGGATGCATCCTAAAGTCATCAAAATAAATAATGCTGTTGTTTCGGGCTTTGTACCTCACACTTACATCTGTACAACCTACTGGCACAGTGAAGTAAGCCAACATTCTTTGCCATCCTTCAATAACTGGCCCTGTGGCAGTAACAATAATGTCAGGATCTGAAACTCCGTCGAACTTGACTCTTAATCGGGCATCAACATATTCTTCAGCCGAGTAGACTTCGCCAGTTACCCAAACTGAAACTGCATATTCTTTTCCTGCTTCAAGCGCAAGATTATCGAGACAATCTCCTTCGTCCATTTTAAACGGTACCGCTATGGCCCCCTGATTCTCAGTTGCCTTTACGGCGTACTTCAAGTCGATAAAGTTTGTCCCCATAGATACAGGGTCTAACTTTAGACTATACTTCCCACTATGGGCTTTGGCATCACTTAAGTAGGATACTCCATTGTCTTTCATGCTGGTAAAGCCAAAATGGGGAGCGTACACACATTTGGTACCCAGGTCAGCAGTTCGGAGCAACTGGGTCTGTGTACCTATTGCCTTTTTGTAATTATATCCTTCAAAACCGTCAAAGGCCATGTCGGTATATCTTGAATTCTCCGCACTAGCTATAGCCATCATACCATCATAGCCATAAAGTGTGGCTGAAGGCAAGTCTAAGGCATCGTTTTGCTCTATAGCGATTCCATTCCTATCGTACTCGGTAATCTCTGTTACTCTTTGCCAATAATTGCTCTCAGGAGTAGCAATAGGCGACCAAGAGCCGCTATATTCCCAGAAGGGTGCAAAGTTCTCATATCGGCCATCTTGTTGTAAAAGAGGATCATCACCACTATTAACCATACTCGTTGTTCTGTTGGTCATAACCGCCCAGTTCCTTACTGGTCGCCATTTCCCCAGAATCCCCTTTACATAAGGATTCACCACATCACAAGGTCCATCTCTACAGGGTTTCACTTTATCAGGCACGGGCATTTTATAACCGCAACAGTTGGTTTTCCAGCGTTCGCTAAACTCAAGTGCCGATGCCACTAGTACTTGATCTGTATTTTGATAGGCACCATTCTCATCTAAAATATCTGACTTCAGCGTAACTACGCTACCAATAGCTGCTGCCATTTGATTGGTCTCAATAGGATCAATGATCAACAGGTCTATTTGATGACTGGTACCATAGGTTAGATCAGCAGTGCTAAAAACATCTCCTGATCTATTGATTAGATATCCTTGCCAATACCAGAGTTCGGCATTATTATATCCTTTGGATGCGTCGTAGGGATTTATGTAATTGAGTATGCGGTGATGACGGCTTCGCAATAAGTCCCAAAAGGAAAGGGGATCCGTTGCAACGCTTCCCACATTTTGTTTTATAGCTTCCGCCAATTCAGACTCAAGGGTTTTTGATTCAAACAAGGCTACTTTGTCTCCATCTTTCAATTGAACCTGATTCCCAGATGGCAGAACCAACTCATTGCCAGCCCCAAAGCTCACATCCTCTATAATTTTGTGTTGCCTCTTGGCTTTACTCCCCATATTCTCATACGCCCAGTAAGCCGGGTACGTAAACCCTATTACATCTTCCTTAAACTCATTTAACGATGATGAACGCAAAAGCATACCATTGCTGGCGTCCCAGGCTTTTTGCTCACTTTCGGCTATAACTCCTCTTGTGTCGCTTTTCATTGCTTTCAACATCGATTTGCTATGCACGTGCTTGGTACAAGTGGTATAGCGCATTTCGCTTATCGACCTTGAACCAGAAGGCCATACCATGGGAATACCGGCAGGTAAGAGCCCAAAAAAGGAAAAATCAGCGTTGTATTGTGCACTACCCGTGCCTGACTTTTCTCTTATATGCTTGGTTTCAAACGAAATATCTACCTCTCTCAGGTCCAAATTAGTGTTGTTGTTAGTAGAGCCGTCAGGATATATTACGGGTATTTGATCTCGTATATATTCATAATCGACCTGCGATACTTTTCTGCCGTCTTCATCATAAACGGCTACCGCCTTGGGTTTGCCATGCATATCGTTGGTTTCTACATAGAAACCTTGGGTAAGCCCCAAGTATTTAGATGTATTTGAAAAAAGGAATGGAATGACATAGAAGAGCCAATTGTTCTCCTGATCGATTCGCGTTTGCTTAAATACAGTAGGGAACTCTCTGGCCGTATGAAAGTAATTCTCACTTCTTCCCGTTGCAGTACCACTTATCTTCTCCGAGCTCACCCAAGAGTCCGTAGGGTTGTAGGCCTTTACAGTTACCTTCTCGTACCCAACACTTGCACCAGGCAAGTACTTCTTACCCATTGGCTTTGCGTATTGTGTAAAATCATTAGCTACTAGTTTCCTGTCGTATTCAAAAGTAGATGCCAATTGCACCAGAGCACATTCCTCGTAGTAAATGCTTGGCTCGTTAGCGGCCACACCGGAGCTCACATCTTCTCCTGAGACATCCTTTCTTGTGTAAAAATAATCCTGGCCGAATTCACCGTCCAGTTCGTCAAAACTCGAACTGGTCATAGCTTTCCAGTTGTCCTTTATTCGGATGGATTTTACTCGGATGCCATCGCCCTTTTTACTTCTATCTGGCTTCGATAAACGAACCATTGATTTGTTCTTGACAAAATAGCGCGCATAATCCTGGCCTCTCATAGCCTTATACATCCCTTGGAGCATCCTTCTTGAATCTACTGCAAAGGCATTCATAAGGCCTCTAAAAGCCGAAACATCACTTCCTTTTGGTTCTGATCCCGGATTAACATGTTTGTTAAGGTTCTTAATAAAATAGGTCCAGCTCTCCTTGGCAATGGGGTTTATGAGTTGGCTTTCCCTCTTTCGCGATGACATCTTGGCCCCCTTCAATTTGATGTACCCCTTATCATAGTGTGTACCGGGATTGGAAGGGTCGGAATGTGTAGCCCCGATATCCTCAATTTGTGCAAAACCTGATACGTACTCGTATTGATGGTCTGCATCCAGGTTTGGAACATCCCCTACCTTAACGAAGAAGTCAAAAAATACACTTGGTCCCGTTGGCGATTCCCAATAACTTTTAAAAATGTCAGCTCCGTATAGATTCTTCACTATCTCATTGGCATCAGACTGGGTTTCGCTGATGGAGATATCATTGTCATCCAAATCGAAAATGAGGTATTGGTAGAAATTGTCGTCGTTCTCATTGTACTTCTTACCAGAATGCATTTCAATATCACTTCCACTTGAGCCTTGGTCAGAAAGCTCCCTACGTGCATTCTCAATATCAACCATAACCATAGCCGTTTGATCCTGAACATGAGAATAGTCATCAGACTCATAAGACACATCTATTCGCCCTCCTGAGGGCAAGCGCACCGACGTCATCGACCATGCTGCCGCGTGGCTATTTCTGTCATCACTCTGATTTGCTGATGGATATATATCAAGTGATCTCTTAGTCTCATCTGAACAGGCATTTTGATCAAAGGGCTCGTAGACTCCCCATCTATCTGAAGATTTTTGGTCGTATTCTGGGTTCTCCCCATCATAAGCAAACAAGTACTTGGTATGAGAGCCCTTATTGGACCAACCATAGGTAAAATATACCTCGTCAAGCGTAAGTTTACCATGCTCATTACCAGGAGTAGGGTTTGAATAATCATTGTTATCCGGATCATAATCTGCGTGATTTGGCACCCCCGGACACAATGTGTAGCTATACGTAAAATGCACCGTTTTCACCGGTCTTGGGTTGCTTGACTTGATGTACTCTTCTTTAGCGAACAGTTCAATTTTTTCGAGGTATTTGAGTTTCTGGTCACTTCCCCGGCCTCCATCTTCGTCATTAACCCCTAAGCCGTCTTTACGGTCATTCAAATGGAAAATGGCCACATAGTTTTTTGACTCAATAGACTGTAAGTAATACACTTCCTTTTCCCCATATATAAAGCTGGCCATTTGGTCCTGGTCATCTGCGGCGAGCGCTTCATCAACATTGGCGGTGTTTTCCGCGTAAGGAGCCCTCCATTTATAATAATCACCATCGGCATAAGAGGGTCGAGAGTAGTTAAACTTAACTGCTGAGCCTACATCATCGTCGGTAATGCCATCACCCGTTACGTCTATATAGTCAGGCGATGTTATTCCTGTAAGTAGGAAGGAATGCGGATAAGCCGGTGTGGTTTCTTCCATAAACAATTCATCATTGCCCTTACTGTTGTTCACTTTAGTGTGGTCAGATGTGTAAGTCACTTGCTTGTCACAGCTATAACTGTCGTCATCATTCAACCTAAAACTTACAGCCTTTTGCACCTTATTATAAACAGGCAAGCCATATATATAACGACTCCCATTCATTTGTGTCAATTGGAATTCAGAGAAGTGATGTGCTTTCCTGTTTAATCCTCCGCTCTCTTCCCCTATGCGCGATTGATCGACCCAATTATCAGCATCATCTTTATAACTAACCTGCTTGTCAAACCCAAAGGTGGAAGCTTCATAGGCATTGAGCCCAACAATATTGTTCGCCATATCGGGCTTGGCATCCATCTGCTGCATGTCGCCATTAAAATTGGCAACTTGATTAAACAAGGGTTCGTCCTCTGAGTTGAAACCTGATTGATCTGCATATAAGGCTTCCTTTACATCAATTCCTTTTCTTTTACCGCTTAGTTGTAGGGTAATGGCATGCCCATCAGCGTAACTTGAAAAATAGTCGTTGGTTCCTCTGTTGATTTCTGATGTTGCCTTGAAAAAATAGGGCTTGTCATAGTCCAGGCCCAGTTCATCAGCACTTTTAAAACGGAACTGCTCCTCCACAGTGTTCTCCCATTTACCAGAAACTGATTCCGAATAGGCGCCCCCCACATCCATTCCAAACTTGGCTACATTGCCAAATGCACCATCAAGGCCCAAAGACCCTGAGGTAGAGACCGAATTCACCGTAGCTTCATGAAGTGTACCAATATCGTAACGATGCGCTCGGAAACCCATCTGCATTCCATTTCCTGATGCGTAGAACATGTCATAATCTGCAGATGCCATAGGCAAATAAGGAATCCCCTTACTTATCTGCCCTTCAGATTCTCTTGAATAGTCTAATTGATAGTATTCCCCTCCGGCAGACTCAAAGCTGTAATGATTCTCAAGATTATTGTAGCCAAATGCTGCATAGTCTATTGTCTCCTCAGCCAAGGAATACCTGTTATAATAGCCATCCATCGCCAGGCCCAAATCGGCCCAGGTCATTTCCCATCCACCAGCAACCCCTACACTAAGGCTATGGCTTTTCATGGGCCATGGAGGTGATGTGGTAAATATGGGTTTGCTTATATTAAAGCCTCCCAGACCAAAGTTGGTGCTTCCACCTTGAACACGAAGGCTTATTTCCGTAAGTCCGCTTCGAGAGTTTATAGAAGGCATGCCAATGCTGGACCTGTAGCTTGCGACTGATCCATCATTTCTTTCTACTACATAATTAACACTTAAACTAGATGCCAAGGTCATTCCATTCGAAGAGCTAGCAGACAAACCAAAGCTTGGACCAATTCCGTAGAGTTTTGATAAACCAGAACTTGCTGAAAGTCCAAATTCTAAACCAGCCCCATTGTAATTGTTGTAAGAGTAACCGATTTTAGGAGTAATGCTAGGGCCAGTCCAATAGCCCTCGCTCTTATCTTTTTTGCTACTTCCTTTATTGTCGTCATCACCAAAGCCCGCAAACTCAATAGGCGTGCTAAAAATGCCACCCCATGTTTCATTTGGCTTGGTATACTTCTTTTTGGTAATGGCATCCCCGTTAAAATCGTCAGGAAGCCCTCTAAGCTGTCGATTGATAGAACCGGCATTTAAGGTCCAACCGAGCCCCACCCAGGATGCTTCTTGCTCCATGCTCACACCAGCCTTGTAGGATAGGTTTACAGGATAGCCCCCTACATTCATCAACGGAACATTATAATTAAAATCACCTGAAAACAAATTGACCAGCTCAGTAGTACCTGCTGGGGTAAAACTATTTATTTCAGGCTGATTAGGTCCTGAGGTCAATGCCCAAACATAGGTAGGCGCAAAAATCTGGTTAAGAAACACCAAATTGACCACTATAGAAAGGACTTTCAATCTTCTTCTTTTCATAATTACATATTCAATGTTGGTACTTCAGTGATTTGTTCGTTTGATAATTCTAACCTTACTTTCTTGTTGTTAAATGGGCAGGTAAAATCAAGAAGTCTCGCTTCTTGTGTGGCATCGCTCACATTGAAGGATAGCAGAAAGCCCGCCTCTGGTTTCAGGTTATAGGAGGGTTCGTAAACGTAGGATTGACACTGGTAGCTCCTTGAACCAATTTGTAGATTAAAGGCACTCTGGAGCTCAAATTCCAGAAAGGCCCTTAGAGGATCACCCGGCTTAGGAAATTCAAAATCTGGAGAAAGACTCGCTACGGTGAGGTAATAGTACTCAGTTCCTGTTGAAGCCTCTTTAAGCTCTTCGAATTCAGCAGTTTTTAGTTCTTGATAGTTCATCCATAGCTGGTATTCTATTGGACGGTACTGCACACTATAGTGGAATAAATCCAGGTCTAATTCAGTCCAGGGGCCCTTCGTTTTATCGTCCATAAACCTATAATAATCCTCAGGTTTTAGGACCTTAGAGCATCCCACAAGCAAAGCAAAAGTTGCAATAGCGTAAATAACAGTTTTCAATGAACCTAAGAATTCAATGTTTATTAGATGTATTTAAATAGAACTTTAACTTCAAGCCCGTTGTGTCTTAGGATTCGGAGATAGTACACCTCATCCTTTTTTAGGGCATATGCTATTGGATCAATTTGGATCAAATTCCCAGTACCTGACAGCCCATTTTTAGGGCTATGATCTTTACCGTCTATTGCATGTAAACTCACTTCAAGCACTTCATCGGGTATATAATCACTCAGTTGCACATTAACCAGGCCACGTACCCTTAAAATACCTGATTGTTGAGTTGAGTTAACTTCATAGGTTATCGGCTCTCCATCCGTCATAGACGCAATTGGTTTTTCGGGTTCAAAAACATGGACTCCACTCTGGCCAATCACTTTTCCTCTAAAGGTGGCTCTAACCCTCCAAGCATACTTTTGCCCCCATTGCAGTGATTCCGACTGTGATGGAAAACCAATAAACAGCAAACCTTCAGATTTTACTCTAAACAAGGGGATATTATTATCCATGCTGGCGCCCCCCGAGTTTTCCCCTCTCAACTCAACTAAGGCGACTTCGTAATCTACTTCTTGTTGCGCCGTAGTGAGACCAATGGATGAAAGTGTCCAGGAAAAACCGGGCCTTAGCACATTGATTTTATCTGTATGACCGGGATAAATGAGCTGCGGAGGGCTTATAGCCATTACTGCAACTTCCTGACAAGATGTTGCCAGTACTTTCGCCCTTTCAATACTGTAAACCTCCAGACATGCCACATAGGCGCCTGGGGCCAAAGTTTGTCCATTCTCAAGTGAAAATCCGTTTCTTGTCCCTGAAAAGATTAGCTTCCTAAAGTTCATTTCATTCTTGGTCCAAAGCCGAACTCCTTCCGCAAGCAATATTTGGCTACTCTCAAAAGAAACCAAATCAATACCCGTCCCATCTTTGATACTCCCTTTTAATACCACCCTTTGACTTTGGGCATTTAGAGTAATAGTTGTGAACCGACATAGATTGTCCAGGCCATAATAAGATCCATTTGAAGTTCCGCCAAACTGTATAGTGACTTGCCCAAAGGAAGTAACTATAGTGCCCAGAAAAAACATAATTGCCAAGGCAAAGTTTTTCATATCACATCCATTAAAAAACTACTGAACCCCCGCCTCTCCTTAGTTTATGGTTCCTTAGTTTATTTCATTCACGCTGCAAGTAATAAAAAAAAACAATCATAGCAAAGCAATCCTAAAAAAAGACTTATAATCTTTTCCTATCTAAAAAACGACCAGTTTTTCGGTAACAGCCCCCTGTTCGCTTTGCACCACCAGTACATACATGCCGGCATCAAGTCCATTTAGCGAAAAGCTTTCAGTATCTGAAGTCAATTGGCCTCGGTAGATGTCTTTCACCAAATCGCCTTTCAACGTATAGAGCTTGATGCTCGCTTCAGAATCGCCTGAAACTAAAACCGCAGTACTACCCGTGCTCGGGTTGGGGTATATACTGAGTAATGGTGGTGTCATCTCTAAAACAGCATTCTCGCTGTTGGTATGCTTGTAGCCCATGGTCTTTCTAAGAATCACCCCATCGCCCACGGCCATTACCGTAATTTCAGTCTCTAAGTAACGTCCTCGTGACTCCAAAAACTCTGAAGCTTTGTCAATCCAGTACAGGTCTTTTTTGGTAGGACTGGCTACCTCTTTCATAGACCCGTAAAAAGGCTCGTTATGCTCCATAATGTAGCCATTATCTCCTACCGCCCAACCGTATCGCCTATCAACACCTTCCCAATGGTTTTGCATCAGCCCACTGTTCATTTGCTCCTTGGCATAATCGCAGATCACGGCTTTGCTTTCGCCATCCAGAAACATGTATTCATTGTCATCGGTCAGCACCCAATTATAAATCCCGATATGGAGGGGCTTATACTCATCGTAAACGTTAACCGCTTTTAAATCCTGATCCGATCGAAACAAACGAGCCCAGGTAAGCCATTCATCGAAATAGTCAATTGTGGTGCGAAATTCATTTTGCACTGATATTACAAAAGCCCCTGTGTCCGGGTAAATGGTCCTATACTCAAGGTAAGTGTATTTTATTGACTCGTTTTTGTCAATCAAACCTTTTGTATCTATCAATCTCCATTTTTTACCGAACGATCCAGTCGACCAAATCTGACCGCTGTCGCAGGCCAGATAAAGATGATCGCTATAATGCATTTCGGCGAACAGACTGTTGATTCTCACCTTTGAATTGCGAATAAGTTCCCATTCTTCACCACTATTCTTGCTGAAAAAAACCTGATAGCCATTGGTCATAAAAGCGGTATCTGCATTCTGCATGTCAATAAAATGCAGGTCTCCAAAAGAAGCATCTGAATAGTCGGTCCAGTGTTGTCCGCCATCACCCGTTCGCATTACCAAACCGTCATCTCCAACGGCAATGGCAATATTATTGTTGTGCAAATCAATGTGCCGAAACACCTTGCCCTCTTCATCAAATATTACTTCCCAGTTGTAAACGTCTTGAGCAACAACCCTGCCCACAAGTAAAATTAAAACACCTAAAAGGGATAGTCTTTTCATTATGTCGAATCTTTCAAGTCAAAGAAACCAATTCTTTCAATTAATAAAGATGTTATTTCGCATTCTTTTTTTTTAGGAATTTTACGCATATTAGCCCCTGAAAAACTAAGGCATGAAACAAGTGGTGTTTTGTTGCTTCTTTCTGTTAGCAGCTTCATCTATACAAGCACAGGTGCATGTTACCAAAATAGATACTGCACATTCTACAGATACTATCTTTAAGGGTACCGTTATAACCTACTATTTGGATTTGGAATTAGATGCAGAAAAACTGAGGCAATTGGAAATCTTTGATTGTGAAAGCACTGAAACCGTGCGAAGTTTTCGCATTATACCGGGCAGCAATAAGGAACGCATTTTTGAAGGTACCAGCGAACTCTATTGGGATGGACATACATTAAGCATTCGTTTTTTCGTTTCTGAAAAAAAGAGTGAATGCCTAGTTATTAAATATTGGACTACTAAAGGGAAAAAGCCAAAAACTATTGACTTATGAAAAGGGTATTGTTTACAATTTTATCACTCGCAAGTATTTGCAGCATTGCTCATGCGCAAACCTGCCAAAACAACCTAGTGAAATACGGTGATTTTACGGTCGTTGGAAATATCAATAAAAAAGTCGTTGGAAAGTCTTTCACTACTGACCTGACCTATTCCGCATTGGACGACCCAACAAGCCTAAGCACAAGCATAGGAGTCTGCTGCATTGCTGATAAGTACAGCCCCTCTTACTGGAACGGCCGCTGGCATTTAGGCACAGGAGAGGGCGGAGATGTAGTGAATACCCTCAAAACCTATAATCCCTTTCTTTTGATTGATATGGCGCCTAGGTCGCAAGTAGTGTTATGGGAGCAGGAAGTGGAGGTAGTTGAAAACGTGGCCTACAACCTTTCTTTTAAAGTGACCAATCTGGAAAAATCTCCTTATTCGGCCCAGGACCCACAGATGGAAGTAAGGGTGGTAGATGCCAATGGTTTTACCACCTTGGTTGCTAAGAACCATCCGGATATGATTAGTGGGTTGGACCAAACTGCGCCAAATACGAGTGTTGACTGGAGGATAGATTGGACAGAAATAGCCGTTCAAGGCAATTTCTTTACCCCTTATTTAAATGCCCAAAACGAGAAGGTAATTAAGCTACAATTTATTGGTATTGATGCCCAGACTACCGGCTGCGACATGGGCCTTGATGATATTTGTTTGCATGCACCTGAAGCTTCAAGCTACTTAGCTGCCAACGACTTATGTGCAATTGAAACCTTCACTGCTGATTTCTCATCGAATCCAAACTTGAATACGGTAACGAAATGGCTTATAGACGACATTCAAGTTTCAGGCACTGGCAGCAGCATAAGTGTCCCTTCTACTACCAGATACCTTGCAGCTGGCGAGCATACAGTAACGGTGTACTATACCGAAAGCGGTTCAAGTGTAGTGAAGAATGCATATACCACCTTTACAGTGTATGACCCCAACAGATATGGAGCCAACCTCTCATACGAATGGGATTTGACTCAGTCACTTCCGCAAATCAACCTCGATGCTTCACACCAAGGAGTGTCAGTAGCCTTTAAACGCTATCCTGATGATACTAAAGCTACTTCTTCTACCATAGGGCTCACTGGCACCGAGTACCTTGCCACCATTGACTGCAGCATCGCCTCAGGTATCAATAGCATGACCTATGTATGCAAAGAAGTGGATTATGGCTGCTCAAGCAATCCTATTAGGGAAGATTGCGAGTACATCTGTCCGATAACGGGATGCGGAATACAAATCAATTCAAGTGCTGTTGCCATTAATGGCAATAACAAATATGAGGTTACACTGGACATTGACTACACAGGTGCAGGAACTATAACCGATGTGTACTGGACCTTTGAAGACGGTACTGCTGGCGTAGAAGACGATGATGAAATTACTCATGAGTTTGCTGCTACGGGTACCTATGAGGTATGTGCGGTGATTGAAACCAGTACCAACTGCGAGTATAGCGCCTGTATTACACTTGACATTTGCGCAACTTATGATGCCAATGAACTTAGTGACGAAACCGTATGCCTTGGAAACACCCCTACAAGTCTGGACGCTGATCCTGATAATGATGATCCCCCGGGTACCGAATACACTTGGTTGCTAAATGCGGTTAACCTGGGAACTGGGAAAACCGTGAGTTTTAGTGCGAACGATTTCACAAGACCCGGCGATTATGAAATCGAACTCCGCAAGAAGATTAACTGTCTATCAAGCTCCTTTGATGCCAACATTACTGTGGAAGTACCAGATGCCATCGATTTTGAATATTATGTAGATGAAAGTAATGGCTTTTTGGTAGGCTTAGAAGCTAGCAGGGCTCCTTCAAACGAAACCTTTGAGTGGTATATTTCTTCCGGTGGCGGCTCGGCAGTCCGTATCCACAATCCTCCTGCTTCTGGCACAGTTGATGCTCCTGGAGATTATGATGCCACTGCCTTGAGTGCTGGTGATGTAACCGTAACCCTTAAGATCATTAACGATACAAGCGGATGTGAGTATGAGATAAACAAGACTTTCTGCATTGCGGCAACCCCACAAGATTGTTGCAATTGTGAAGGCTCCTAACCATGCAAGCTCCGTGTCTCTTAGCTTTCCTCTCGTTGTTATGCACGTTTGAAGGAAGGTCGCAAAACCGCTATTTCTACAACGGGAATATTGAGCTTGGAGAAGACATAAGCACCGGCATGAGATTGGCTGTATGGGCTGAAAACAATTCCACCTTAAGTTATTGGTTTCAGGTGTATCAAAATGACAGTTTCATATTTGAAACCCAGCCAAAGAACATTGAAGTAAACGCTGGAAACAAATACTCAATAAAGGAAGACAAGGATGCTGGAATCAAAGGGGATTCACTCTCCATTTACCAAATCAAAGCTCATGTTTCAGATGGTAATGACACCACACTCCTTGAGTCGGAGTTTGTTTGCCGAGGTAATTTTTTTCCGCTCAGATTTATCACCTCTGATTTTCCACAAACAGTATGGAAAACGAAGAATTTCTCAATAACGAATCATTCATCTCTGAATTGCACAATAGATGTACTAAATGAATCAGTTACAGCAGCCCCCGGAGAAAGCAATAAAGTTCCTTTACACTTTAAGGAAAGCTATCATCTAAGCCTTCAATTACGCCATTATGTTTTACACGATACTGTTCTTTCTTTGAAGGAGCTTTATTCATTGGGAAAAGTGGGGCCATTGTTGATATCCTCCGGGGCAAGCTTATCATCATTAGATAGTACCTGGAAGGACTACGCTAAATGCCAGCAGTTGCCTTCTATAGCTTCCAGGCCATCTGGCACTATCGGTGTTGATTTCAAAGCATCTTCTCTGGATAGTGTTTTTGAAGGCGTGCCCAATAATTACATACGATACTTTGCCTCACCGCGGTGGCAAGTGATGGGGGTGCCTCTCAAAGCCGACTTTTTTTATTCTACAGAAAGTGGATATAGATACGATCTCAACTCTTTTTCATTGGGGCTTGACGTTAGGCAACTGCAGGAAAGGGCCGCTAATAAAAATCAATCCATTTTGGATTCTCTGGCGAATTCTCAATGGAACAACCAAATTGCTGCAAAAAAACTCGAAAAAAGACATCAACTCAATGATGCCTTAACTGCGAAGTTTCAAAATGAGCTCGACTCGATTCTTGAGCATTCAAAGAGTCAGTTGGACTCTACCCAGCTTGATGAATTAAGAGGAAGAAATCAATTTTCCGAAAGTCTCATAAGAGATTCAATTGATCACGACCTTTATGAAGTGAGAGGTCAGGTTTTATCATCAAAGCTTAGTGACTTAAAGGATTCACTCAGCAAGGCCAAAGATCACAGGGAAAAGTTAAATAGCCTTCTGGATTCCTTGAATCGGAATTATCGAGACGCACATGAATCTGCCGCAGGTATCAGGAAGAAAATTGAAACTAAAGATTTCGGAGATACGGAGGATATGATTGGCTGGCTTTCTCATATTAAAACACTTCAGATAGGCCGACACAGAACCAGCTACTTACCGGGAGTAGCGGAAGGTCTCAATTTGAACGGAACGAGTTTTGGTGTACTCAAAAACGACCTTTTTTTTAAGGTGAGTAGCGCATCCATCAACAATGCTACAGGTATCTTCTCAAATCAGAGTTTTGGTGCGTTTGATAAAAATCTAAAAGCACTTAGAATTGGAAAGGGTGGAGAAAACCAACAACATCTACATTTGGTATTGATTGAGCAGGGAGAAAAAGTAGATGGGGCATCCAAAGGCATCATGAGTGCTGTATCAACAAAAAAACATCTCACTAAATCCATTGACGTTTCTCTGGTTCTGGGTAAATCCACCGTTGAAAATGGAAATAGATTTTACAACATCGGAGAACATGTAAGAAGCATGCAGGTGATGGGGCAAAACCATTTTGTCAGAAGTGACCTCCAAATTAACCTAGGAGAAAACCTATTGCTCGAAGGCTTATATCAAGATATTGGAGAAAACTTCAATACATCATTGTCACCTTTCGTATTTGCCGGGCGAACAAGCTACAAACTGGGTATTAATGGTAGGATGTCCGGCCTTTTTCAATATAAGCTTGGCTACAGCCTTGAACAAGGAAATATCGGTTTTAAAAACAGCGTTTCAGGACTGAATCTGGAAGCAAGGCTTAGCCCTAAACGATTGCCAAGTATGCAGTTGGCGTACATTCCATTTCGACAAGCCATTGATATTCTAGGGGACGAACAGGTGGTGAGAAATGACTATTCTACGCTGAACATCAGTGCGTTTAAGGAATTAAAGCTGAATTCTAAGAACAGGTTTTTCATGCAGGTAACATACATGAACTTTAAGTACGGTTTAACGAATAATACAGAAGTTCAGAACCTTGAAAACTTTTTGCTTAGCACTCAGTTAAGCATTAATGACTCAAAATATACCCTTAACTCCAGCCTGGGACACACTAAAGTTAAGTCTCTCGGAGGAAACAATGTTTGGAACCTAGACTTAAACATGAGACTGGCACCTCATTGGAGCTGCTCAGGAAGCTTGTCAAAAACATTCTCTCCCCTGCAAAATTCAACTCAAGATAGTAAGTCGTTCACATTACGCTTTAACCCCGGAAAACTTAGGGCAAGGGCCCTTCTTGGGAGAGGCTATTTTATTAACCATCCGTATCTGGGGACAACTGATGAATGGTATGCTCAACTAAGTATTTCCTATAGCCTTTAGGCTTCCACATAAGATCTGAGCCTTTTTGCCAAAATATCCTTGAGCTCATCCGACCAAAGAATTTTATAATGTCCCAATTCGTCTAACTCCATGAGTTCTGCATTCGGCAATGCCCTTTGCGCCTTTCTTGAGTCTTCAATGGGAATTATCTTGTCCGCTCTGGAGTGGATTAACACCACTTCTTTGGCATTCTTGAGCTGTGGTCCCATGGTGTCAACGTTCATATCGTCAATCTTGTGCCCGGTAGAGTCTTCTAAAAGCCTAATAAGTCGTTTTACTGTTCTATGGCCTACACCAATTGTTTTTTTAACTCCTTCTATTCGATCCTTAAAATTACTTGGTGTAGTAATGATAAACCACTGTTCCAGGTGAACTTCAGGGTTGTTCAATAGGCCAAACACACTGGTTACAGTACCAAAAGAATGGCTGATAATACGTGTAGGACGGTATTTGCCAATCATTTCTGTGATTAAATCGGCATATTCAAACATACTGGTGGGTGCCTTTGTACTCCTTCCATGTGAAGGACCATCAAAAGCTATTACGTAATAGCCCTTGTCTAATAGCAATTGAACCAAAGCGCCAAAATTGCCCGCCTGCCCTTCCCAACCGTGTACCAGGAAAATCACTGGATTGCCTTCAAGTCCCCAGAAATAGCTTTGGATGTCAAAGCCCCTAAAGCGAAAGACTTCCTGGCTCGACTGTGCGAGAACTTCTTCCTCGAATTCGCGTAATTTCCTCACCTGTGGATTGGACATGTACCTAAAGGCCATTTTTGCCGAAGTAGCAGGTGAAAACCGATCAAGTAAAGAGAAAAGTAGTTTGAGCCAGAACATGAGCCAAAGGTACCAAGCCTAGTTCAGCTCTAGTATGGTAGCACTTCTGGCGGGTACTTGTACACCCTGTGCAAAGTCAAAAGAGTTTCCGGAAAGTACATCTACTCCTGTTTCAACTCCTTTTAGCATTTCGGCATATTGAGGCAAACTTAGGCTCGTTGACACCTCGTTCTTATTCAACACCACCATCACCTTCTCAGAATCATTGTACCTGAAATAAACGTACACACCGTTCTTTGGCTCAAAGTGCATGAGTTTGCCTTTATGTATCACCTGTGCCCCTTTGCGCCATTTGAGCAAGGATTTTACAAACTCCTGGGCTTCCACTTGCTCAGAGCTCAGGCCCTGGCCATCAAAGGCATTTATTTGATCGCCGGGCCATCCACCGGGAAAATCGGATCGGATGATACCGTGTTTGTCACTATCAGGATTAGACATTAGAATTTCGGTCCCATAATACATCATTGGAATTCCCCTAGTAGTAGTATAAAAAGTCAATGCCATCTTGTATAAATCGTAGTCTTCGTTCAACTGAGTAAAAATTCTACTCATATCATGATTGTCAGGAAACGTAAGCAGGTATTCAGGATGCGCATATAGGTAATCGTGTGCCAATACTTCGTATATCTGTATAAGTCCCTTGGCAAAACTCTCTTCACTGTTTAAGGCTTCCACTACGGTAAATACCATTGGAAAATCACAAAGGCTTTTTAAATCGGAAGTGTAGCCATCGGAGTTTACTTTGTCTTTTTGCCAATAGGAGACCAATGTAGGCTGTGCAAACCACTCTTCTCCCACTATATTAAACCGAGGGTATTCATTCATTATAGCCTTGGTCCAGTCGCTCAAAAACGCCTTGTTGGAATAAGAATAAGTGTCCATTCTTATACCTGAAAGCCCCAGGTATTCCACCCACCATATGCTGTTTTGTATGAGGTACCTGGCCATGAGTGGGTTGCCTTGATTTAAATCTGGCATGGTTTTCACAAACCAGCCCTTCAGGTATACATCCTTATCTCGTTGCGAGGCATATGGGTCTACCAAAGTGGTTTTGCGATGACTGGTCTCAGTATACTCCTCCCATTGGTTGATCCAGTCGTCAGCAGGCAAGTCTTTCATCCACCAGTGTTCAGACCCACAATGGTTGGCAATCATATCCATGATCACTTTCAAACCTCTTTCTCTGGCCGCATCCACAAGCGCCTTATACTCTTCATTGCTGCCATACCTTGGGTCCACCCTGTAAAAATCTGTGGTAGAGTATCCGTGGTATGAATACTCCGGCATATTGTTCTCAAGCACTGGGTTAATCCAAAGAGCAGTAAAGCCCATATCGTCTATGTAGTCGAGATGACTTGATAAACCTGCTAAATCGCCGCCATGACGTCCACCGTGAAAGGACCTATCGGGTTGCTCCAGCATTCCTTCAACGGCATCATTCTGTGTATTTCCATTGGCAAAACGATCGGGAGTTACAAGGTAGATCACATCAGCGCTGTTGAAGCCCTTGTAGTCCATGGCAATACATTCTCTATTTTTCAATTCAAAGTTGCACCGCTCTACTACCTTCTTTCCCTTTCTAAACAATATTTCATAGAAACCTGCCGTGGCATGATCGCCAATGGTGATATCAAGAAACAAGTAGTTTGGATTCTCAACCTTAGTCACCTCATTCAACACAAGCCCTTTTTTCTGTATGCTGGGTTCCAATTGACCAATATTGTCGCCATGCACCATAAGTTGAATGCGATTGTATTTCATCCCAAGCCACCACGAGGAAGGCTCCAGATGTTGGATTTTGGCAAAAGCGGGGACCGTAAGAGAACAGATTGCCAAAAGAACTAAAATGTGGACTTGCTTCATCATAGTTTTGAGTTAGTTGAAAAAATAAAGCCATTCCGCTTGGGACAGAATGGCTCTAACAAAACTCTACTTGCTATGATTTTACTCTACTGTTATCAACGATAACTGCCAGAAAATGTTTAGGATACCTAAACGCTCTGACAGGACAAATATAGAAAAAAACAACTAAGTGTATAAAGTACACTTAATATTTCTCAATCTATATCAATGAGTTACCAGTAGTCTAGAAACCTGACGAGATGCTTTGCCGTCAATCTGAACCAAATAAACGCCTTTATTGAATCGTATAGGTACCTCAAGAGTACCCGTATTATTTTCAAAACTACCAGTCCAAAGAAGTGCTCCGCTCATGGCATAAATAGAAACATGCTTGGCACCACCTTCAGGATTGCCTATAAAAACTGCAGAACCAGCCTTCACCGGGTTTGGAAAAAGCCGCACTTCTTCCCTAGCCGACACTCCTCTGAGGCTCGAAAAAGTCTTTGTCAATTTCTTATTGGTATACAGCCTATACTCACCCGCAGCCAGCGTGATCTTTGTCTTCTCCTCAGCTAGTACCAGCGAATCTCCTGTAAAGTAGTCATACCATACACCAGTCTCAGAGAATGTATACTGACTTGAGCTGCTCTTAAGATCAAAATTACCAAGTACCATTGCGTCCATTGAGTCGCCTCTAAGCAATAGGTGTTTATTGAAGCCTCCCAGAGCGTAACTGAACTTACTGGTTTCAAACACTTCGTGTCTTGTTTTCAAATGAATCATCGCAGCGGTAAGGTCATGCAATCCCTTGCGCTTCCAGCTGTCATAGTACCCCCATTTGATGGGCTTATTGCATACTCGGCATGGGTCATTGATACTTACATCGTAACCCAGTTCGCCAAATTGCCATAACATTTTTGGTCCCGGTATTGAATAAAAAAACACTGAGGCCAACTCTACACGACTCAGAGCAATCCCCAAGTCCTTCACATCATACCATCCGTTTTTCTTTCCATTCTTCTGGGCCATATACATCAAACGTTCCTCATCATGGCTTTCCATATAGGTTATCAATCCGGGCTTGGCCATGTTTCGATTCTGGTAAAACATGGAAGAAAAATTGCTACTGTTTCCTACAACGGCATCAGTAAACGTGTGGTTATAATTGCTCCAAACCATCATGCCATTGGCTACCAACTCATTCTCTTCAGTACCTGTAGCAAAATGTTCCAATATGATGGTAATGTCATCGTCAATAGTCCTCATATGGGCCGCGTAGTCCTTCCAAATATCCACCCGAGACTGATCGTATTGTCCCCAGGCACCCACGTCTCCTAAGGTATTGTTCTGTGTAAAACCTTTTGACAGATCAAATCGATATCCGTCTATACGGTACTCTTCCATCCAAAACTGCATCACCCGCTTGCTAAACTTCCTGGTCTCAGGGCTTTCGTGATTGAAATCATACCCTACATTGAAGTCGTGTTTTGCAACGGGATTAAACCAGGGATTGTCTTTTGGCTGGTTGCCATCAAAGTACAAATACACCATAGGGCTTTGACCAAAAGAGTGGTTGAGCACCATATCCATGTACACTACTATATTGTTTCTGTGGCATTCCTGTATAAACTCTTTCAGCTTGTTCTTGGTGCCATAGTATTTGTCTGGGGCAAAATAGAAAGACGGGTTGTAGCCCCAACTTTCATTGCCTTCAAACTCATTAAAAGGCATGAGCTCTATGGCATTAATTCCTAAGCCTTTTAAATAAGGCAAGGTATCAATAAGTGCCTGGTAACTGTGATCGGCCAAAAAGTCGCGGACCAAAAGCTCGTAGATCACCAAGTCGGTTTGCGAAGGACGCTCATATGCAAACTCTTCCCAAGCAAACTCTTCCTGAGCAGTTTGAAGAATTGAAACTATCCCCGAGGTAAGCCCTGAGGGGTATTCTTTCAAATCGGGGTATACGGTGCTACTGATGCTGCCATCGTTCCATGGATCCAAGAGTTTTTCGGCATACCAATCAGGAAAGGTGACTTCATTGTCGCCAGCAAAGTATTGGAAGCCATATTCCCTGCCTTTTTCAAGCCCTGTGAGCTCTACCCAAAACAGGTCTTCTCCTGGCACCTTGCTCATAAGATAATCCTCTCTCAACTCCCAACCGTTAAAATCTCCTATTACAAAGGAGTAGTCATAGCTCGGAAGAAATAACACCAACAGTGCTGAGGTTTCAGAGGTGTAATGAATTCCGGCTTCATAACTTCTGGGTAATTCTTTCTCAGGTATAGTTCCAATGGCAAATAAAGGCAAAGAGTCCGCACTAAGCGTTCCGTCATTGTCTACTACTGCCTTCAACCAATGGCTTCCTGTTTCTAAATAGCTTAAATCCAGGCTCTCATTAAAAGCATCTGCAGTAAGGGAAGCGTGAAGTGAATCATCTACGTAAAGGGAAATAAACCCTGACTTAAAAGCTCTACCTGTAACCTTATAACTACTTGTGTTGGCCCTGAGTACATTTCTGAGCTTGGAAGGCGTTTCAATAACAATGGGCAATTCAGCCGTAAGCAGCTCATAGTAGATATCAGAACCGTCTGCACTTCGGCCCACAGAACTTCCGTCAACGGTTCTGAACACAAAGGCCAATTGCAATATTTCTTCACCATCAGGAACACCATAAAAGGTCTTCATATTGAACTTTAAGCGGTGTTTCCCTCCTCCGATATTCTCCATTTTCACATTGCTGTCATCGGTGCCCCAGTTGCCCTGAACATATTTCCAGTCAGAAGGTGATGTACTCTTGTCAGTAATGAGGCCGGCATGCGCATAAACTGTACTCACCCCAATAAGCGCCGCATTGCCCTCTGCAACATCATAAATCAACTCTACATCGTCAGTTGAGGAAGGGTTTGAAGGACTAATACTTAAGATTTGACCAAAGGAAGCCAGATTAGAAAGTAAGAATAAGGCCGTAGTGACTGCTCGCATGTAGAAGGAATTTATACGAAAATAGTCAATTATCAAGATAGTGTACTTTTGACACTAAGGTCTTTACTTCTTTTTATAAAACACAAATTCCACTCTTCTGTTCTTTTCCTGCTCTTGTACGTTTATTGGCTTGCCTTCTCCTTCGCCTGTGGCCACGAGTTTCTGCTGAGGCACTCCATATGCCACCAACTGATCCACTATGGCTTGTGCGCGTTTTTCAGACAGTAACAAATTCGCTTGTGTTGTACCCACCGAATCGGTATGACCAATTATTTCGACTTTCTCCCAATGGGTATCCTCATGCATACACAAATCGGCTAGGTCCTTCAAAAATGCCAGAGTCTCCAGGTCATTTACTTCGCTTGAGCCAAATTCAAACTGCACATTGCGAATACCCTTCTCTGTCCCACTGCCAAGGGTGAAAATTCTATTATCAAATAGCATCACTAAGTCCGGATTCAACGGATCTAATGGTTTTCCATTTGCTCTAAAGGAGCCAGCCTCCAAAAAAATCGCAGAATCATAAACCGTATCACCTACATCAGCTATTGCCATTTCCAGCTCATACAACCTTCCTGGCACCAAGGCTACACCAGCGCTTAGTATTACGGTAAAACCATCGTACTCCAGGAACAATGCCCTTTCTCCCGTGGCGGAGTCACTTTTCCAGGCCTCGAGATTACTGGTAGTCCATAAGCCACCCTTTATAAAAAGCCTTTTGTTCTTTCTTGAATGGATATTGTCGACACAAATAGTGGTTATACCGTCGTCTAGTACCGCGAGGTTCTGTCTTTTGCCAGTGGTCTTGTCAGTTAAAAAAAATCCAAAAACATCATTAACACCTCTGTTTACATATTCCGGATACTCTTCTGAAGCAAATAGATACCGAAACGAAATACTGTCAGAGAGCGCCCTGAATTGAAGCTTTAAGCTGGCCGCATCCCTCGTTGCCTTATTGCCTGCCAGCACGCTTAAACTCTCTTTGCCAGGATAGTAGTTGGACCCTGAAGTATGGCCTGATTCATTTGGCCCCGTGGCATCCATTACGCTACCTGTAGATAAAATAATTCCTGAAGGCATCATATCGTTGTACTGAAGTCTGGCTTCAAAGCTTCCGATGGCGGGACTGGCTCCAAAATAACTGACCCCGAGTAGATCAATACCAGGAGTATCTGACAGCAGCACCTCTTTCACCAGAGTAGAAGGATTATCGGTAGTATTCACTGTGAATTGAGCCAAAGTTGGCAGGGTGCCACAAGAGCACAATAAAAGTGTTATGAGCCGTTGCCAATACATTTCCCCTATTCCTTTTGATTTCGTTTCTGCAAAATAGGCTTTTCCTACCCTGCCAGCAATTTACGAAATGGCCTACCTTAGTGTCTCAGATACACTCAGATGTACAGCAAGTCCTTTCCGTCCTCTTACGGACTCCTGTTTTATTGTTTACTCAGCGTATATGCATGCGCACCAGAGTCAAAAACACCATTACCGCCTGCACAAGAGTTGGTCAATACCAAAGAGTTTGTACCTCAATGGGCTAAAACAGTAGTTTGGTATCAAATATTTCCAGAGCGTTTTAGAAATGGAGACCCCAACAACGACCCAACGGTTCAGGACATATTAGGAGCTGACCCACAAGAACCACCGCGACAATGGCAAATACACCCCTGGGGAAGCGATTGGTACCAACTTCAGGACTATGAACTGGCCAATGGAGAACCCGAATTCTGGAAGCATCTCCTGCGCCGAAGGTATGGTGGCGATCTTCAGGGAATTATTGATCAGTTGGATTATTTGCATGACCTGGGAATAACTGCCATTTATTTGAACCCCGTCTTTGATGCCCCTTCTCTTCATAAATACGACGGAGCCAGTTACCATCACATTGACCCCAACTTTGGTCCCGATCCGGAAGGCGACCGCCTTCTCATGCAGCAGGAAAATCCATTGCAACCGGAAACCTGGGTATGGACCTCGGCAGACGAACTGGCGCTTGAGTTAATCGCACAAGCACATTCAAAAGGCATGCGTGTCATATTTGACGGCGTGTTCAATCACATGGGCATCAACAGCTTTGCCTTCAAAGACCTTATGCGCAATCAGGAGCGTTCGCCTTACAAGGACTGGTTCAATGTTACATCCTTTAGAAACCTTGAAAAGGGAACTTCTTTTGAATACGAAGGTTGGTGGGGAGTTCCTTCCTTACCTGAATTGAAGGAAGACGAAAATGGCATTGTTGAAGGACCCTGCGACTACATTTTTGCCGCAACTGACCGATGGATGAATCCTAAGAACAAAGGAACTCAGCACGGAATTGATGGTTGGCGACTGGATGTTGCCTTTTGTGTCGACCATGCTTTCTGGAAAAGATGGCGAAAAAAGGTGCGAAGCATCAACCCTGAAGCTTACCTAACCGCCGAAATTGTGGATGTACCCGAGAAAGTGATTCCTTACCTGCAGGGCGACGAATTTGACGCTGAAATGAATTACAACTTCTCTTTTGCCTGTACCGAGTTTCTTTTCAATCCAGGTACTGATCGCATTTCGGTAAGCCAATTCAATCAAAATCTTAAAAAGCTTCGCAACCTCTACCCTGATGGGGTAGCCTACGTTTGTCAAAACCTGTTTGGAAGCCATGACGTGAATAGAATAGGCTCACACATAGTAAACAGGGGAATTGGAAACTTTAGAGACTGGGGAAGCTATTACGGCATATCAAAGGCCATAGAGAACCCTGAGTACAGTCCTCGAAAACCCAATGCGGATGACATTCAATTACAAAAGCTATTTACCATTTTTCAGATGACCTATGTAGGTGCCCCCATGATATACTACGGCGATGAAGTGGGCATGTGGGGCGCTAATGATCCCGACTGTAGGAAGCCTATGATTTGGAACGACTTGACCTACGCAAATGAAACTCATTATCCAAGCCAAAAAACTCACACAGCTGATAGTGTAACAGTTAACAGAGACCTACTCAACCACTATAAAAAGCTTATTCAAATAAGAAACAACAATCCAGTACTACAACTAGGTGATTTCAGTCCACTTATTGTGGATGATTCCAATGAGGTATTTGTGTTTAAAAGGAAGTATCAGGAAAAAGAAATTATCGTTGTCTTTAACAACTCTAATATATCTCAACACATTGACATCAAAATAGATAAAACATCTAAATTCAATGATTTATTAAATAAAAAGATTTATAAAAAACAAGACGGTTCCTTACGGATTCAAGTCCCTCGAAAATGGGCAGCCGTGCTAAAGCCTGCTTCTTAATATACCATCCTAGGAATCCACTTTCTTTGGGTCAAACTGGAACAACTGAGCCGGTTTGTGGTCAACTCCTTGCTGCTTCTCATCCAGTGGAATAATCTGAGACATCTTTTTCATGCTTTTCCTAAAGTTTCGCTTGTCAAACTTCTTGGCCAGAATAATCTCATGTAGTTGCTGTAACTGACTCAGTGTAAACTTCTTTGGCAGCAACTCAAAGCCAATATTCTTGGTTACGAGCTCCGTACGCAATGTCTCTACCGCTTCGTGAAGTATCTTATCGTGGTCAAAGGCCAGGGGTGGAACGTTCTTAAGTGATACCCACTCTGACTCTTCAGCAAACGCCGCAGCATGAGGTACATAGTCGTCAACACTTACTAAAGAATAGTAGGCTACTGTAATAACACGCTCATCAGGAAACTCTCGCACCGCCGTTAACCAAGCTCTGTCTTTGGGGTTGGTCACACGGTCAGGATCACCAAAAGTGTGGAATTGTTTAAGGTAGATACCTTCCAGAGTCGTTAAATCCTTAAGAGCCCTTGAGGCCGCCTGGTCCAGGTTTTCCTCCGTTCTTACAAGGTTTCCAGGCAAGGCATATTGTGCCTCTGCGTCCTGAGAAGTTTTCTTTTGTTTTATTAAGAGTACGTCCACATCGGTCCCGCTGTAACCGAATACAACACAGTCAACCGATATATTAGGTATAACTTTCACACGCAGAGAATTGATTGGCTAGCAAACGTCTGAAATTTTCAAGTAAGTATAAACTGTTCTACAAATTTCATACTTTTGAAAGTGTACTTAATACACTAAGCAAATTTAGCGGTTAAATACCGAAGTATTAAGGCAGCCCAAATATTTTCGTCTAGATGATTTTGATTGCAGATAGCGGATCCACCAAATGTGATTGGGCCTTGTACGACGGTAGCGGTTTTACCACCCACTCTACACAAGGCTTCAACCCTATGTTTCATACGGAGCAAATGGTGGTAGACGGACTCCACAACAACCTTGACCTGGCTTCAAAAGCCCATCAGGTTGAACATATATATTATTATGGCTCCGGCTGTCAAACCGCTGAACTCAATTCAGTCATTGAACAGGCCCTGAAAATTGTGTTTTCACAAGCTCAGGTAGATGTTGACCATGATCTTACCGCTGCCATAAGAGCCACAGCAGGGCATCAGCCAGGCATTAGTTGTATTCTGGGTACAGGTTCTAACCTGGCCTATTTTGACGGTCAAGAGATTCAAACCAAGACTTCTGGCCTGGGGTATATTCTGGGTGATGAAGGCAGTGGCACCTATTTTGGGAAAAAGATAGTGGCAGACTATTTATATGGACAGCTGCCAACTGAGCTTCATAAGGAAATAGAGCACAAGTTCAAGCTTACAAAAACTGTTGCCATACAAAACGTGTACATGCGGCCCAATGCCAATGTATATCTGGCAAGTTTTATGAAGGTGGTTTCCAACTATAGCGACCTGGACTATGTGCAGAATATGGTATTAGAAGGCCTCTTGCGGTTTATTGATGTGCACGTACGTCGGTTTGACGAGTGCCAATCCGTTCCCGTACACTTTGTAGGCTCCATAGCTTATTATTTTCAAGGCATACTTGCTCAAGCCTGCGAAAAACGAGGAATTGAGCTGGGTAAAGTGGTAAAAAAGCCCATTGACAGCTTAGTGGCCTATCATGAAAACTTAATCAACCAGGCATGATAAAGGGACTCATTTTTGACTTGGATGGAGTGATAGTGGACACTGCTAAATTCCATTTCACTGCCTGGAGAGAGCTTGCCAATGAATTGGGATTTGATCTGAGTCAGGAGCAAAATGAGCTTCTTAAGGGCGTAAGCCGCGTGGACTCCCTTAACCAAATACTCAGTTGGGGCGGTGTTAGTCTAAGCGATAGTGAAAAAGACAAGGCACTTATTAAAAAGAACAACCGCTATCTGGACTTATGTGAGGGACTTTCAAGTGCCGATTGCTTGCCGGGAGTAATTGAAATATTGGCTGAAGCGGCTGAAATGGATATTAAGCTTGCCCTTGGTTCAGCAAGTAAAAACGCTAAGCTTATACTCAGGAAACTTCAGATAATTTCGGCCTTCGACATCATAGTTGATGGCACCATGACCGGAAAGGGGAAGCCTGATCCGGAAGTGTTTTTAAAAGGCGCCGAAGCACTTGAACTGGAACCCTGGCAAATAATTGTTTTTGAGGATGCCGAAAAAGGCATTGAAGCGGCCCGAAACGGCGGCTTTTTCAGCGTAGGTGTAGGAGATAAGGAAGTATTGGGTAAGGCAAATATGGTAATCAAGGGCTTTGAAGGCTTCCATATAAAGACAATAATCAGCGATATCAAAGCATGAAAGACTACATTGTCCACCACGAGTGGTCCATAGTAGAAGAAGGGTTTCATCCGGAGTACAATGAGGTTACTGAGAGCCTGATGAGCCTGGGCAACGGCAGTATGGGGCAACGCGGCAATTTTGAAGAGTACTACAGCGGAAACACCCTACAAGGAAATTATGTAGGTGGTGTATACTATCCTGATAAAACAAGAGTGGGCTGGTGGAAAAATGGCTACCCAGAGTATTTTGCCAAAGTCCTCAACAATGTCAACTGGATTGGGCTGCACATCAAGATAAACGAAGAACGGCTCGATCTGCACCAATGTGACATACTTGAATTCCGAAGGGAACTCAACATGGAACAAGGCATATTGTACCGGACCTGCAAAGCCAAACTTCCTTCAGGCATAATTGTAAGCATTCAATCAAAGCGATTTTGTAGTATCCACAACAGAGAAATTGGAGCCCTACAATATGAACTGAGCATAGACACTGATGCCAAAGTAGAAGTAGTTTCCTTCCTGGACTTTGATGTAGCAAATGCTGATAGCAATTATGACGAGAAATTTTGGACAGAAGTAGACAGGGGCAAAAGAAACGAGCGGCTGGCCATTCTGGCGAAAACCAATAAGCTTGACTTTCATGTGGCCGCCGCATGCGATACCCAAATAAGAACAAGCACTCTGGATTCACTTAAAGCCATTCAGGAGGTACAAGCGGATAAAAACACGGGAAGCTTGTTCCATACAAAGTTGAGCGCTGGAGAAACCATCTCTATTACCAAAACCTGTGCGGTTCTCTCCTCTCTCAATCATTCTAAGAATGCCTTGCTTCGCAGCTCCCTTGACCTTCTTGAAGATACGCTGCAAAAGCCTTACACAGCACTCGAAAGAGCGCATATAGAAGCATGGCGTTCCAAGTGGGATGAATGCGATATTCTGATTGATGGAGATACATCTGCCCAGCAGGGCATTCGCTTCAACATCTTCCAACTATACCAAACCTATACTGGAGAAGATGAACGATTAAATATTGGCCCTAAAGGGTTTACAGGCGAAAAATATGGAGGAAGCACCTATTGGGATACTGAGGCCTATTGCCTTCCCTTTTACCTGTCTACTGCTGACCCAAGCATCGCCAAACAACTTCTCATTTATAGGTACCGGCATTTGGACAAAGCCATAGAAAATGCTGAAAAACTAGGTTTTACCAATGGAGCTGCACTTTACCCAATGGTGACCATGAATGGCGAAGAATGCCATAACGAATGGGAAATAACCTTTGAAGAGATTCACAGAAACGGAGCCATTGCACATGGCATTTACAATTATGTAAACTATACCCAGGACCAGCAATACCTTGCTCAATACGGTCTTGAAGTACTGATAGGCATCGCTCGTTTCTGGTCACAAAGAGTGCATTGGTCTGCCTACAAAAAGCACTACGTAATGCTTGGAGTTACAGGGCCTAATGAGTTTGAAAACAACGTCAACAACAATTGGTACACCAACTACCTGGCTTCCTGGTGCCTTCGCTATTGCAAAGAAGCCCTTGATACAGTGGCGAAACACTATGCCAAAGACTGGGACCGCATAGCATCAAAAGTGGGCTTTGCCACTCATGAAATTGAGCATTGGGAGCACATAGTGAAGCATATGTACTATCCAAAGCATCCGGAAATGGAAGGGGTGGTACTTCAACAGGATGGTTTTTTAGACAAAGAACTTATTCCGGTTTCAGAATTGCCTGAAGACCAACGGCCTATAGTTGAGCACTGGTCCTGGGACCGTATTCTGAGGTCTGTCTATATAAAACAGGGCGATGTGTTACAGGGTATGTATTTCCTTGAGCAGGAGTTTGATACTGATACCATTCGCAAAAACTTCAATTTCTACGAACCCTTTACCGTTCATGAATCCAGTCTTTCGCCATGCATACATTCCGTTATTGCCGCTAAAATTGGTGACGAATCCAAGGCCTATGAGTACTACCTGCGCACAGCCCGGCTTGATTTAGATGACTACAACAACGACACCTGCGACGGATTACACATTACCAGTATGGCAGGTAGTTGGCTCGCTGTAGTACAGGGCTTTGCAGGCATGCGCGTTTATGGCAATAGAGCCCATTTCAAGCCTTTCCTTCCCGAAAAATGGAAGGGATATACTTTCAGAATTAACTACCAAGGTGCCACTTTGAGTATCTCGGTGAATGAGGATAAAGTGATCATCAACAACCTGAGCAACACCCAATGTGCGGTGAGCCTTTATGGAGTTGATGCAAATGTTGGCAGCCATGAAACAATTGAACAAAAGCTACAACAGGCTATGGCTTAGCCTGACACTAGTAATTCTATGCATTTCCTGTGGCCCAAAAGAGCCAACAGACGAACGCCAAAAACAGGAATCTAACGCAGGGTTACAGGATGAAATGTATGGCTTGGGGAGTCCTATTCGATTGGAACCCGGACGAAACGTGCTGTATCTAAGTGATTATTTTTTGCAACCTGAAAAGGTTGATTCAATTGCCACTCATGAAGAAATTTCAGTAAAGCGCATGAGTGATAGCCTTGAGTTGATTGCGCCAGTTGCAGGCTCATCGCCCCTCAGAAAAATGCAGTTTTGGCTGGGTGAAGAAATCTATACCTTACCGGTTTTTCTGTCAAACAAGGTTTCTGTTTCCATACGTATTCCAAATGACGAGTATAACTGGAAAGGAGTAAAGCTGAAAGGAGAAATGAACGCCTGGAACCCAGATGCCACCGTTCTGGAGCTCAAAAATGGATACTGGTCTTGTGAGCTTTATGTTAAACCCGGAACTTATCAATACAAACTAGTAGCAGACGGAACTGAGGTAAACGATCCTACTAATGAAAATGTGGTATCCAATGGCATGGGAGGAACCAATTCGTTACTGGTGGCTGCGTCACCTTATGATACCGAGCCTCCTGTACTAAATACAATTGGAGCGGAAGGCAATACAGTCACTATATCGGTTACTGGAAGTGCGCAATTATATGCCTTCTGGCAAAATCAGGAAATCTACTTTAATGAGCATGACAGCTTTGGCTATTTAGATGTGTTGATTCCGGAAGCCGCCAAAAGCTTGAAAAGAAGCTATATAAGAGTGTATGCCGGATTTGAAGGCGGTCTTGCAAATGACCTTCTAATACCATTGGAAAAAGGCGAGACTGTATCAGAAGCCGGGCAGCTCAAAAGAGGCGACTTCCACCAAATGGTATTGTACAATGCATTTGTGGATCGCTTCCATAATGCAGACTCCACCAACGATAGCCCGAAGCAACCTGAGGAAATACTTCCTAAAGCCGACTACCACGGGGGCGATGTGCTTGGAGTTATAGCAAAAGTGTATGAAGGATACTTTAAAGACCTAGGAGTCAATGGTATTTGGATGTCGCCCATAGTGAAAAATGTAAACGGTGCCTATGGCCATTGGCCAGAACCTGAAACCAAGTTTGCGGCCTATCATGGCTACTGGCCCACTTCATTTACGCGAATTGATCCCCGGCTGGGTACTAGTGCCAATTTAGAAGAGCTGGTAGACAAAGCACATAGAGAAGAAATCAACGTGTTTCTGGACTTTGTAGCCAACCATGTGCACGAAAAGCATCCTATTTACATACAACACCCTGAATGGGCCACTAACTTATACCTGAAAGACGGAAGCTTGAATACCGAACGGTGGGACGATCATCGGCTCACTACCTGGTTCGATACGTTTATGCCTTCCTTAAAACTACACGAACCGGAAGTATATGAAATGCTATCAGACAGTGCTGCCTGGTGGGTAAAACGTTACAACATTGATGGCTTCAGACACGATGCTACCAAACATGTTCCGCATCCATTTTGGAGGGCACTTACCCAAAAACTTAAGGAGCAAAATGCGAAGAGCATAAAACCACTGTATCAAATTGGCGAAACCTACGGGTCGCGAGGGTTGGTAGGCTCTTATGTCAATAGTGGAGAACTGGATGCGCAATTTGACTTCAATGTGTATGACGATGCCGTAGCTGTTTTTGCCGGAGGCGAGGGAGTAGAGCGCCTTAAAGTGGGACTGGAAAAAAGTCTGGATGCTTATGGACATCACCACCTAATGGGCAACATAAGTGGTAATCAAGACCGCTGTCGCTTCATATCCTATGCCGATGGGTCGGTAAGTTTCTCAGAAGATGCCAAGGCAGCCGGGTGGACTCGCAACATCCAAATTACCGATGAAAAAGCCTATAAGAAAATGGCTCTGCTATTTGCCTATAATATGAGCATACCGGGCGTTCCCGTAATATACTATGGCGACGAAATAGGTATGGTTGGAGGCAATGACCCGGACAACCGCAGAATGATGCGCTTTGAAAACCTGGATGAAGCGGAAATTGAACTCAAAAACACCGTATCTCAACTAGCACATTTCAGGAGAAACCACTTGGCCATGATCTATGGCAATACAGAAATAGTGCATGCCGAAAATGGAGTGTTCTGCCTTTCAAGAAGCTACCTGGGGGAAACCATTTATATGGTACTAAACAATACCGAGCAGATCGCAAATCTTGATTTTCTTCCCAATACTGAAGAACTCAAACCTTATTTTGGCGCTGGAACTCACCAAATAGCTCCACTAAGTTTCGAACTACTCATCCAAAAGTAAATACACAACATGAAGACATTCAGATGGCTTGCCAGCACCGCTATTTTCCTTTCGCTTATTAGTTGCGGAGAGAATATCAGAGACCAACACAGGGCAGAAAATCCAGAGGCCTTTGAAGAAGGTCCGCAAGTAGAAATAACTGAGGACAACGGGCCTAAAACAGATGCCAGCACCGAATGGATTAAGAATGCGGTGATTTACGAAGTGAATGTTCGTCAATATTCAGAGCAAGGAGATTTCGCCGGATTTGAGGCACATCTTCCAAGACTTAAGGAACTGGGTGTAAACGTGCTTTGGTTCATGCCCATTCATCCGATTGGTATAAAAAACCGAAAGGAAACGGAAGCTTCCATGGGGAGTTATTATGCTGTAAAAGATTACAAAGCTGTGAATCCCGACTTTGGCACACTGGAAGATTTCAAGGCTCTGGTAAACACATGCCATGAAATGGGTTTTAAGGTGGTTTTAGACTGGGTAGCCAACCACTCTGCACCTGACCATGCCTGGGTGGAAGAACATCCTGAATTTTACACCAAAGATGAAGAAGGAAATTACCCTATTGCTCCTGTAGGCACTGACTGGTGGGACGTAGCGGATCTCAACTACGAGGAGCCAGGACTTAGAGCTGCCATGATTGATGCTATGAAGTTTTGGGTGAATGAATGTGACATAGACGGCTATCGCTGTGATGTAGCCGGAGAAGTACCTATTGATTTTTGGGAAGAAGCAAGGCCTCAGCTAGAAGAGAAAAAGAAGCTGTTTATGCTTGCTGAATGGGAAGATGAGAACTACTATAAAGCTTTTGACTTTACCTATGCCTGGCACCTCAACCATTTGATGACTGAAATATCAGCTGGAAATCAAAGCGTTGAAGATTTAGTAAAAATGAGTTGTAAGGAAGTGAGCAATTGGCTGAGTGATTCACTAAGTGTGAAACCATGTGGTCCATATAGCTGTCAAATGAACTTCACTACCAATCATGACGAAAACAGCTGGAAAAAATCTGTTTTTGAACGCCTGGGCCCTGCTCACCGCATGTGGGCCGCATTGAGTTTTACTGCACCTGGCATTCCACTCATCTACTCAGGACAAGAAGTAGGAAATGGCAAAACCCTTAAGTTTTTTGATAAGGATGAAATTGACTGGAGTAAAGACAGCCTGTCCGACTTCTATACCGATCTGATAAAGCTTAAGCATGAAAACACTGCCCTATGGATTGGCCAGAACGGTGGAAGTTTTGAATCTTTTAAACTCAACAACGAGCATATATATGGCTTCTATAGAGTAGGATCGGGAGATCTGCTCATGGCCTATTTCAATATGTCTAGTGAAAAGCAATCCTTCGCCTTTCCATCGGCCGGATTTGTAAGTCAATTTAAAACAGATGGCAATGGAATGGTTTTAGGGCCTTGGCAATACAAGATTTTCACGGCTAAAAGCAATCAGATATGAAAAAGCAGCAGCGCCTGAGTTTTTGGCAAATATGGAACATGAGCTTTGGCTTTCTGGGCATCCAATTTGGATTTGCCTTGCAAGGCGGTTTTATGTCACGAATATTTCAAACACTTGGCGCTGCTGAGCATGACATTCCTATGCTATGGATCGCCGCACCGCTCACGGGTTTTGTGGTGCAGCCCATTATAGGATACTTAAGTGACAGGACCTGGAGTCCGAAGTTTGGAAGAAGGCGTCCCTTTTTTCTCATTGGCGCCGTACTCAGTTCCATCACACTATTTTTTGTGCCACACTCCTCAGCATTGTGGATGGCAGCAGGTTGCCTATGGGTGCTTGACGCTTCCATTAATATTAGCATGGAGCCCTTTAGAGCCCTGGTGGCCGACAAGTTGCCTGAATCGCAGCGTTCTTATGGCTTTGTAATGCAAACGCTGATTATAGGTATTGGCACCTGGGTAGCGAGTAACCTACCCGCCATGGTAAAAGCGCTAGGAGTATCCAACGAGGCTGCCGCTGGCGTGGTACCTCCTTCTGTACAGGTGGCATTCGCCATTGGAGCCTTCGTGTTTCTGGCCAGTGTGCTGGTAACGGTTTTTACAACTACTGAAGAGCCACCAGATGATATGGAGGCGTTTTTACGGGAGAAAGAGGAAACCAAAGGCGTATTCAATGCTTTCAAGGACATTGTGACCAATATTACCAATATGCCCAAAACCATGGCTAAGCTGGGAGTAATCCAGTTCTTTAGCTGGTTTGCTTTTTTCACCATGTGGAGTTTGTCTCAACCTGCGCTTACAGAACATGTTTACCATGCTCCTATACCCGCTGAAGACCGGTATAACATGGATAACGCACAGGAGGCCCAAGCTTACGAAGCGGCCAGCAAAGCCTACAACGACGCAGCTGATGATGTGGGCTCCCACATGGGAGTTTATGGACTAAGCTCCATGGCTTTTGCCCTCTTGCTTACCTTTTACTCCGCACGCAGAAGGATTAATCGCAAATTCATTCATATGGGCAGCCTGGCACTTGGAGGCTTGGGGTTCATAATGATGTATTTCATTAAAGATCCCTGGATGCTTAGTATTTCCTTCACCTTAATCGGAATATCCTGGGGAAGCATATTGTCCATGCCTTATGCCATGCTTTCAAGTGCAATAGATCCAAAGAAAATGGGGGTTTACATGGGTATATTCAATATGTTCATAGTGATTCCACAAATAATAGCTGCTACTGGTGGTTTGAACTACATGTACAAAACGTTACTGGGAGACCAGGCCATTTACGCCATGGTGTTGGCAGGCATCTCCTTGATTCTGGCAGGCCTATCCAACTTTCTTATAGTGAATAAGAATGCCATAAGTTACCAACCTGCTTAGGCATTGTGCTTCATGTAAGAGCTCATAGACTTTTATATGAATAGATAGAAGTCTTCTATCAGCCAGCTTTCTACATTTGCGGCTAAAGCTGGTCATCGTGTCTGAATACAAAACCATTATTCCCGGAGAAGTCTCAGTTCCTGAATTGCATGGATTCCTTTTAGGTTCTGTGAACCCAAGGCCTATTGCCTTTGTGAGTAGTGTGGATGAAAATGGCAACCATAATTTATCGCCTTTTAGCTTCTTCAATGTATTTAGCGCTAATCCACCTATTGTAGTTTTCTCGCCGGCCAGAAGGGGGAGAGACAATACCACAAAGCACACCTATGAGAACATTAAAAGAACCATGGAGTGCACAGTGAATATTGTTAACTATGATATGACCCACCAAATGGTTTTGTCAAGCGCAGAATACCCTGCGGGTACCTCAGAGTTTGTGAAGGCGGGTTTTACCCCTGTTAAATCTGATCTGGTAAAACCACCTCGTGTGGGCGAATCGCCCAGTCAAATGGAATGCAAAGTGCGCGACATTATCAATTACGGTGAAGTAGCAGGTGGGGGCAACTTGATCATTGCTGAAGTGGTAAAGCTTCATATTAAAACCAGCATTCTTGGAGACAATGGAAAAATTGATCCTTTTAAAATAGACACTGTGGCCAGAGGGGGTGGCCTTTGGTATACACGCGCCAAAGACGGTTTGTTCTCCATCCTCAACCCTAAGGGCAATGACAATATTGGCTTTGACAAAATGCCGGAACGTATAAGGAATTCTAAAGTACTCACCGGGAATGACCTGGGGCAACTGGGCAAACAAAACGAACTTCCATCGCGTGACGAAGTGATTGATTTTGTGAGTAAAAACCCTGAACTAAACAACCTGCTCAACGAGGGTGAAATTGAACAACGGCTCCACACACTTGCCAAGGGCAGCCTGGAAAAAGGAGATGTTGAAACAGCTTGGAAAATCTTAATGATGAATAAGGTGTAGCCACAGTTCATTTATTTTTTTGGCCTTATTAACCCTGAGGGAAAGTCTTTTTCATAGGATACGAGTGTGTTTTTGAGGTACATTCGCCTATGGCCAATATTAAGGTAGTTCAACACCACGAAGCGGAAGGCTTGCTTAAGGAAACGTATGACCATTTGGTACAGACCCGAGGGAAACTGGCAGAAGTACATAAAATCCAAAGCCTGAATCCACCTACCATTATGCAACATATGGATTTGTACATGGGCATCATGTTTGGCCAATCGCCATTGAAACGCTACCAAAGAGAAATGATGGCCGTTGTAGTTTCTAAATCCAATGACTGCGAATATTGTCAGGTACATCATGCAGAAGCACTTAACTTCTATTGGAAGGATGACTCAAAGACAGCCTTGCTTAAAAAGGATTTCACAGCCGTTGACCTCTCAGCCGCTGATAAGGCTTTGTGCGAAATGGCTAAGGCACTGACCATAAATCCCGGTGAAACCGTGAAAGGAGAGCATGTGAATGCCCTGAAAAAGTTGGGCATGGATGATAGGGCCATTCTGGATGCCACTTTGGTGATTGCCTATTTTAACTTCGTGAATAGAATTGTACTCAACTTACAAGTAGAATTAGGGGAAGAAGAGGCTAAGGGATATGAGTACTGAGAGAGTTCCTGACATCATATCGTTTCTAAAATCTTGCTACGAAGCTGACAACCGCGAACAGCAGGTACTCAATTACTTTGATTCAAAAATTGAAGGACGACTCTTTCTTGATAGTGCTGAACTTCTAAATGGAGAACTTCCTCATTTACCTATCACTCAAGACTCTCTGGAGCGAATTAATGGTATTCTAAAAGGGTATTTACATGAAAAGCATCTTTTTCTTAGCGCATTTTTTCTAAAGGGAACTCTTGAACAAGAAGGCAAACGCAAAAAGGTTTGCGCCCCCTTATTGCTCATTCCAGCCACGATTTGTGAGCATCTTGAATACCCTTGTATTGAAATTGATATGAGCGGCATTAGTGTAAACAAAGGCTTTTTTAAATCCATTGACGCCATTGATGACGACGATCTGGAAAGCATTGCTGAGATTGCTGAAATACTAAATGAGCCTACTATTGGATTTGATCAGGTGGCAGCTATTGAAAAAACACTCTCAAGACGCTATCCGGAAGTCGCAACAGAAGACCTGCTCTTGTTTCCCAATCTTTTGAATGAAGCGCAACTTAAAAAAGCGTCAAAAGAACTAAAGATAGTGGCAGCTGCTGGGTTTTGTGTTTTGCGAAAATCCAGGAATACTGTAAGCGTACTTAAGGAATTAGAAACGCTCACTGAATTGAGTAATGAAGACTTAGCTCCCAGTATTCAACAGATCATAGGAAATAAAGAATCAGCGGCGCACAATGTTACACGATTCAATGTGGTGCCCGCAGCCTTAAATGCAGCACAACTACAAGCCCTTGACAACGCTGAGCGGTTAAGATTAAGTACCATTATTGGTCCACCAGGTACGGGAAAGTCTTACACCATTGCAGCCACGGCTATTCAAGCCATTTATCATGGTGAGTCTGTACTCATTACTTCAGCCAAAAACCAGGCGGTGGACGTAGTACAGCAAAAAATCACAGATGCTTTTAATCTTCCTAACGTCTGCATCCGTTCAGGTGGAAAGGGTGACTATAAAAGCCAACTAAAGCAACATATAGATAACCTACTCATGAACATAGGTGTAGAATGGGTAGAGGAAAGTGCCGTTGAAGAAAAAGAAATGGTGGTTAAAACCATCATTGATGAAATATACCATGAAGAAGAAGCCTACAGAAATGGAGCTCTAAGTGCTAGCTCCATAGGGGCCAAACTCACAGCACCGGGGCATTCGTGGGTAAAAAAATGGAGGCATTTTAGAGAAAGGCGACGCGCTCCGAAACGAACAGCATTGTGGCACATTCTAGGTGAGCTGGAGAGCCTATATCCCAGAAAAAACAAAACACTAAAGGAGCTCATTCAACTCAGGTATAAATTTCTTCTTCATAGAACGGTAAGGAGGCATCGGTACGAACTCAAAACCTTTTCAAGCGCCATACGGTCTCGTACCATTCAAACCCGAGATGAAAGATTTGCCAAAATTGACTTTGACACGCTCAAAAATGCCTTTCCTATTTGGTTGGTTAATCTCAGTGAAGTGGGTCAGGTATTGCCACTAACCAAAGGCCTGTTTGATCTGGTTATTATTGATGAAGCTTCGCAATGCGACATTGCCACAGCCCTTCCCTTGCTACAAAGGGCTAAAAGAGCCGTGATTTGCGGTGATCCCAAACAATTAAGGCATGTGTCATTTTTAAGCTCCAGAAAAACAAAAATGCTGGCCGAAAAGCGCTCATTGGACGGGCAGGAAATGGAGCTTTTTGACTTTAGAAGAAGGTCACTGCTCGATCTTGTCTTGGATCGAACCGACAAGCAAGACTCCATATCCTTTCTCAACGAGCATTTTAGGAGCAGTCCCAAAATCATTGATTTTAGCAATCAACAGTTTTATGGTGGAAACATCCATCTTATGACTGAAGGAGCCTACCATCAGCCGGATGACTCAGTACAGCTGCATCCTGTAGAAGGAACCCGCTTAAATGGTGTAAATGCCGTAGAAGCAGAGTACATTTTGGACCAGATTCAACTTTTGGCAGAAGATCAAAAAGATCTGGAACCAGATGCAAGGTCGAGTATAGGAGTGCTCTCCCCCTTTAGAGATCAGGTAAACCACATCTATGAAACCCTAAACCATGGACTTGCAGGAAGCGTTTTTGCAGACCATAATATTCACATTGGCACCGCACACAGCTTCCAGGGCGAAGAACGGGATATCATGTTTTTAAGCTTCTCGGTAGATGACAATGCCCATGCTACCGCGCTTCGACACCTTAATAAGAGTGATGTATTCAACGTAAGCATTACGCGGGCACGTGAAATGCAGCATATTGTTTATTCGCGTAAGAGTCATCTGTTTGGACAAGACACTTTAATGGGTAAGTATTTGCAACACGCCCGCATTATGAGTGAAAAGAAGCCACAGGAAAACGGAACTCACGACGCCTTCTCGCGTGATGTATTTGACACCATTTCGTCATGGGGTGTGAATAAGGTATTGCTGGACCATAGCATATCAGGAATACGCTTTGACCTGGTAGTTAAAAACAAAGGGAAGTTGTTTGGCATCAACCTTATTGGTTATCCGGGGGCTTATGACGGGGTTATGGATCTAGACCGAATCAAGATTTTTAAGCGGGCGGGAAACCGGGTATTTCCCATTCCTTACAATCACTGGCTCTATAACAAGGAGCTACTTATGAGCGACTTGAAAGGCTTCATACTTGCTACTTAGGGGTATAGCGCTTCAACAAAACCATATATCCGTCATCAACCAGAGTTTCCCATTCGCCAGAGGCTTGTAGTTTTTGAATCAACTCCCTCATTGGAGTTGGATTTAAGGGATATCCACTAAAGTCCCAACAATGCACAAAGTAATTGGCTTCCTCAGTTTGTGGCAGCCTATAAGCCCTGTCTCTATAAGCCAGCTGTGCGATAAGGCGAGAAGAACCCACTACAGCTCCATCATCGGGAATAAGGTTAAGTACTTCATTGATGCGCTCAACATCGTGTTTGGGCCAATAATGGTGCTTATCGTAAAAGCGGCCCTTAGGGCTCTTGGGTCCCTTAATTGAATTGTCCATGGCTCTTAGGGTCATGCCCATACAAGCCAATGCCACTATGGCCAATAACCACTTTCGCCATGATGACTTTGCCAAAAGAGTGGCAACGTAAATAGCGCCAATGGCCAGTACCGGAGCAAACTCGATGGCATACTGGTCATTAATGCCCCAAATAGTATCGCGCTGATTGAAAAACTTTTGAAATACCAAGGGAATCAGCATCACCACAAAAGCGGGCCTCAGCGCAAGAAGTACTCCACCGCTTAAGGCAAAGAACGTCCAGAATTCAACCTTAATTGCCGATACTCCGCCACCCGGACGCTGACTTATCCATAAATATTGCGCATAGTGAAAGGGTCTCTTAACGAGGTTCACAATGGCCTCAGACATTGAGTTCCCCAAAATGTCATAGTTGAAATGGGTATAGCTTCCTCCGTGGGTAAGCGCCGGCATTACTACCTGAAGGATGGTTACAAAATAAATGGCCGAAAAAAGGGACATTGCCAATAGATGGATTCGTATCCGTTTTTCGCGATACCAATGTATGGCGGCACCTAAGCTTACGAAAAGCATCCATAAAGACATGTTTTCTTTTCCAATAAGGATAAATACGAACCAGCACCAGGTAAGGAGCATGTTCTTCTTTAGTATGCTATAAAAGAACCATGGAAGCACCATAGCGGCTACTACATTACTATGATAATCAAAGGCCAATGCACTGTATATACCAAAAAATGAATAGAACCCTATCATGGACCAAAGTGCTGCCCAGCGATCATTAAGTACAGCTTTTGCCACCTTCCACGTACCTATGCCACCTAACACAATAGCGGCCCATTGCACTACTAATAGCGTATATGACTTAAATAGGTATCCTAAAGGAGAGAATATGATGAGGTACAGATCAAAATGATCGTGAAGTATGTTTTCCCTGTAGTGGTTGAGGCATTCGCCATAGTGCCACTTAAGGTGTGCATAGTCCCAAAGTGCGTTGGTATAAAGTCCTAAATCAAGCACTTCGGTATAAATCACATAATGATCTACCCACGAAATAGCTGCATAAAGCAGGGCAAAGAAGCCTATAAGTATGCTCTCAACGGTATATTGCCTAAACCATTTCATTCGGCAAATTTGCCTGTTTCCAAGCTTTATAGATGCATGTGCGGCTTTTAATAAAAAGAAATTATTTTAGCCCAGATAAAAAACTTGTAATACTTTTGCACACCCTAAGAAAACGGAGATGTACGCAATTGTAGATATAGCCGGTCAGCAATTCAAGGTTGAAAAAGATCAAAAGATCTTTACTCACAGACTTGAAGGAGAAGAAGGAAGCGAAGTAACTTTTGACAAAGTGCTTCTTATTGACAACGACGGTGACGTAAACGTAGGTGCTCCTACGATTGATGGTAGCAGTGTAAAAGCTAAAATCATCAGCCACATGAAAGGCGACAAAGTGATCGTTTACAAGAAAAAACGTAGAAAAGGCTACGAAAAGAAAAACGGGCACAGACAGTACCTTACCCAAATTGAAATTCAAGAAATAGCTTAAAATAAGAAACCATGGCTCACAAGAAAGGTGTCGGTAGTTCTAAAAACGGTAGAGAGTCGGAAAGTAAACGACTCGGTGTAAAGATATACGGTGGTCAGGATGCCATTAGCGGAAACATCATTATCCGTCAGCGTGGTACTAAGCATCATCCGGGAGAAGGCGTAAGCATGGGTAAAGACCATACTATTTTCGCTACAAGAGACGGTATTGTTGAATTCAAGAAGAAGACCGTTAACAATAAAGTAAGATCTTTTATCTCGGTATTGCCTAACTAGGTTTTACTGATTCTTAAAATATTGAAGCCGTTGCACATTGTGTAACGGCTTTTTGGTTTTGGACCAATTGCACTCCGAAGCCATGACTCTCTGGTTTTAAACTATAGTCAATTTCATTGCATTTTGTAGCAGACGCGCGGAATGTAAAACTTGAAATAAGACCATTGGAACGACTAATTACCAGCTCCGGTAAGTCCAGGATCTGGCGGTGACTGATTGCCTCCGGAACCAGAATTACTTCCATTCCTGGATGTCTTCTTTTTGCCTCCACCAATGATTCTACGGGCAATAGATGCCTTTATTCCTGACAATAGTGCTTTGGCCCCATAACTGAAAATAGACTTCTCTCGATCACGCTCCCAGTAAATCTGTCCCGTTTTTGAGAACCTCTCATTTCCTTTTCTTACCACTAGTTTTATTAATCGTGATGTAAGCCTTTTCCCAATCCAGTCAACAATGATTCTTCCCCTGCTCTTTGTGGAGTCTTCTTTTGAGTCTACCAAACGTACTTCCAAATCGTTATAAGACATTCTTACCTCACCTACGGCCAGGTATCGGTCGGCCACCCCCTCAAACTCTACCTTCTGTGTTTGTCCACTTACAATGCGTATACCCACCAAATTCTCTAGCAGAGGATTGATCTCCCGCATATCCATGTCGTCAATTTCACCGTTAAAGGCAAATTCATCGTCAATATGGTCGTTGGGAATATATAAATGCGCATCTACCCGGCCTTCGTCCATCAGTGTGGTTTTCACATGTACTTCAACAAGGTTGTTTGTATCAAGGTTGTGAATGGTATCAATTTCAGCAGAAAACTCCTTAAACCGAATAATACCAGGCTCCTTATCAACTCCTAATTGCTCCTCATAACTGATAGACCAATTCTGTAATTCTACCGACTCGATATAGAGCTCAAATGGAAGGTTTCTCAAGGTTTCCTGAGGCATCTCTTTGTATAAGCCCCCTTCAATGTCCAATGTTTTATCTCTAAAAGCACTGATTGTCGTGTTCTTGGATGTAATCTCCCGCATATGGTATACTCCGGTGTACAGCCATTCTTCAAAGTCAAATCCATTAATGATGGTCTCAGGATTGTCTACTTGAATCCTGTCAATTTGCTTGCCATATGTTCGCCCATACAGCATCTTCTCGTATTTGGGAGTTAAGCTACAGTTCCTAAGGGTAATCTTCTTGCTATGCGGCTCAAACACTCCTTCATCAAGGTAAAAGAAGTTTAGCTCATCGTCCAACTCACGCTCGTAGTGATGCAAATAGGCCTTAATACGCTGAGAATACAAGAAACTCAGCCTGCTGTAATTTCTGGTAACATTGAAGTATGTGCACTCAATATCCCAACCTGGTATGGACTCTGTCATTATCTGCCTGGTTTCTGCATCCTTGTACCGCAGATTAACCGTGGCATTGTCCAGGTAAAACATATCGGCTCTAATGGACGAATAGTCCTTGGTAAGCGCCTCAGGAAGTTGCCTTTTAAAGAAGTAAGACTTGTCGGTGCTTTTTTCATCAGAACCTAAGGTGAGTACGCTACCACCAAAACGAACTGTATCACAGCGGATTCTATTATTAATCAGAAAATCGTGGTAATTGAATCCATTGAGTTCCGCCGTTTCGGACTTGAGCATCACATGCTTTAAAGAAGTTACTGGCTTCCTATTACGCACTTGCACCCCTTCTAGCTGCAGCAATCGTTTATGTGGAAATGCCTTGGCACCGCTTAAACTTATAATCATGGAGGTATCGTTTGCCCGGCGCTCGAAACTTTTAAATTCAATTTCAGATTCCTGTGCGAAAAACACATTTGTGTCAGTATGTGTGGTGAAAGAATCAATCAGGAAATCTTTCATATAGAGTGTAAACTCATCCAGATCGTACTCAATTTCCTTATCGTCTTTGTATTGGTACATTTTGAAACCTCCCTGATGAATTCTCAGGTTGTCGATACTGATGTTTCCTGTGTATTTTGACAAACGCCCAAAAGGATCCCTCAAAAATGAGACGCCTTTTTCATTCTCATTTACAACATTATGGTAGGTGATTGTGGGGTTCAAACAATAAAAATTGTCGGCATCGAAGGTTCTGGTCTTAAAGAACAATGGCATGTCGAGTCCATTAAACCGGAATTGGTTTGAGCTAAACCATGTGGCTGTTTTCCCGGTAAACTTGTCGTTAAGCGGACGCACATCAGCTCCGTTTAACTGAAACAAGCCGTAAGCAGTATTCACTTTTAATTGCTTTGCCGCTAGCCTATGCTCACTTTTCTTGCTACTGGCCAGCACCTCGTTGCCATTAATAATCAATGAATAAATATCAAATCTCCCTTGCTCATAGGTACTGTCCCATCGCAGATCACAGAGTTGTACTTCAGTATTGTTTATCTGCATCAACAGCTCATCATCACCGCTGGAAGTTATCCGGGTATCTATGCTGTCCATGTTGAGTTCTGCTATATCTACTTTCCAAAGAGGTTTTTTGCCTTTCTTTTTGCTGTTAAGCTCCATGTTCAGAACATTTTCACCCTTGGACACGATGTTGGTTACCTTGAGAAACCTCTGACTCATAAATGCATCAATGTCAAAGCCTTCAACGCTCATGTTCACAAACTGCCCTTCTCTTACAATGTTAGAAATGGCTGCAATCGAATCAGGAACACTTTCACGTAACTTGATGCTAAGCTGATCAAAATACAACCCACCTTTTTCGGTAAATAGCTTGGAGCGTTGAGCTCTTAGCTCGTGAAGCCCGTCTGGTAAATAAGAGCTTATAAGACCAGCTTCTGCACTAACGGCATCACTTAACAAGTGCTTATTGGCAGGTACCGAACTTGAATAGGTCTTGAAACCCTTTGAGAACAATGACAAGTGTTCAATTGATGTTTCTTTATAACCGTTTCTGGATTTCAGGTCCAGGTTCCCGTTTTCTACTTGTACAGTAGAAACATTTACATAGCGAAACTGCTTCTTCACTATTGCGTTCAGCACATCGTTGTTGAAACCTCCATTCCCAGCACCTTTGGTAACAGAAATGGCCGGGTTTTCCAGAAGCACTGCTCTGGCAATTAGCTTGTTCCTTTGTAATACCACCATAGGATCCACACCGAACACCTGAACGGACTTTAGGGTACCATTAATCTTTGCCTTTTCGGTCTGGTCTCCAAGGCTGACTACAGCAATATCAAACAAGAGTAGTTCGCGGTTAAGTGTAGAGAGATTTAAGGCTCCAATGTCTATTCGCTGGTTGCTGTCTTTTGATGTTAAACTGAAGGGGTCAACTGCCAAATCAACATTCTTACTGTATAAGTTTAACTTATTTCGCGTAAACGACTGTGAATCTAAAAGAAAAGAGTGTAAAGTAGCCTGACCAATAGGCACTATGATGTCGTTCTGTTTTTTACCAAATAGCTTTTGAAAATGAAGACTACTATTAGAAACATCAATTCGCTCTATGTCTACGGTATCAAATAATTTGCTGATTTTGTTCCACGCCTCAATTGAGTCAGGCACAAATGCTCTGCTCATACCAATAGCTCCTTCCGTTGCCCTAAGCTGCCGGGCCCGTGCATTTTTGGAAGAGTACAGCTGCCAAAAATCTATACCAAGAATCGACAAGTCTTTGAACTGAAGATCGTTCTGGTTCAAAGACTTGTCCACTTTAAGGGGTTTAAAAACAAAAGAGTCAGCATGTATGGTTGAGTCTTTGATGTTTATATCCAAGCCTTTGAAAGCTATTCTATTCAGGCTATCTACCTTGATATCATTGGTGCCCAAACTCAACCGCATATCGCCTAATGAAAGAAGAGAGTCACCTTCTAGTCGATCGTCTAACTTAAAGCGTTCCAGGCTCAGGCTGATGTCATTGAATTCAAAACTTTCCCTTTTTAAATCATTGATTTTAATGAATTTGACAACAGCATGTTCAAGTTTTGAATTACTTACTCTAAGTACTGTGAGATACTTTGTTAGTACTTCATGAAAGTTTCTGAGTCCACTACTTCCTGACCGGAACTTTCCATAGACTCTAATCTCCACTTCTGGATTTATAATGTCAAACTCGTCCACCTCAAGAACCTTATCAAAGTAAAGTTTCATGAGGCTAGGACCTTTAATAGAAACATTGGGGCAATTGATGTGAATCAGCCTGTTACTCCTACCTGATTCACCTTGTAGTTGAGCAAACCGAACGGAGTCAGGTAACAGCTCAAAGCTTGTAAAGGCTATTTCGTTTCGAAATACATTGAACTTCACTTTCTCGTATTGCACAGAGTAGATTCCATCAGAGCCTTGAAATACTACCTGTTTAAGTACACGCCCAAAAAGCTGATCAGAGAAAAGAAGAAATACTATTTGAAAAAGTACCAAAAGACCAAGGGAAACCATGGTAAACCAAAGAAGGAACCTTCGCCCCCTTCGTTTTTTAGGCTGCGTTCCCGAGGGCTTTATTGATGACTCTCCACTTTCCAAATGCCAATGTTATGGTAATAACGAAGCAAAAATACGGATAGGTGTATCCTGCAGCTATTAATTAGTTATGAACCATAATATTCTGTGGCAGTTGCTTTATGGAAAGAAAAAAGTGGCTCCTAAATAGAAAAAATGGCCTTGTAAGGGTGTTTTGTACGTTTTTGCAGCAGCAATAGGGCCAAAGTCCATGTAAAGATTGCCTAGGTTGCCCAATAACCTGTGGTAACCCGCTCCAATCTCCACACTTCCTCCTTTTTCTAAATCCTGACTAAAGAAGGCTGTGGCTCTCAGGGCTGTATTAAATCTGTTACTCACGTAGATAAAGCTTTGAAAGCTGTCGGTACCAGAGGCTGCATCAGTAGGCAACATGTCAAGAACAAAACCTGTTTCCAGGCCCATTTTAGCCCTTTCGCTTATTGGGACCTGCAAAATGCCGGTAATTGGGATTTGGAATGACGTAAGTCGAATGTAATCTTCAAACTTAACTGAGCCATCGTCCATGGTGACGTCGTAGCCTCTGCGAATGGAGGAAATACCTGTTTGCAGCGAAAACCGACCTCTGAGTTTAAACCTTATTAGGGCATCAATGCCCAATGAAGGCCTTGGAGCATAGCTAAACGTAACATCTTCGCTTATGGCTGAAAAAGTACCGGTGGACAATAAATCGGAACTCACTACCGACCGAATGCCAAGGCCAAAGTCAACGGGCGAATTGTCTACCGAAATTCTTTGTGCCCCTACAAACAGAGGCAAAAAGAGCAAACTAGATTGTAATAAGTTCCTTAGTAACGTGGTCATTGAGGTTAAGACATCCATTCTCCTTGATAATTACACAGTCCTCGATACGAACTCCTCCAACACCTTCAATATAGATGCCTGGTTCTATCGACACTGCCGAGTTTACTGGAAGTAAGTCTTTATTATTCACATTTACATACGGCAATTCATGAACGTCCATTCCCAAACCATGTCCGGTGCCATGAACGAAGTATTCTCCATAGCTACGTTCGGTAATATAGTCTCTACAAACCTTGTCCAAACCAATGCCAGTCATACTTGAATTAGCGGCATCCAATCCGGCTTGCTGCGCTCCCTTTACAGTCTCATAAATGTCACGAAGCTTGTCTGAGATTTCTCCAATAGCAATGGTCCTGGTCATATCAGAGGCAAAACCATTGAGGTAACAACCCCAATCTATAGTTACCAACTCACCTGCTGCCAATTCTTTTGACGAGGGTGTGTAATGGGGAAAGGCTCCCATGGTACCTGACGCTACTATGGTATCAAAACTGTACTTGTCGGCTCCCATTTCCTTCATCAAAAACTCCAATCTTCCGGCCACGGCTCTTTCAGTCATTCCTGGCTGAATTTCCTTTACCAACTGGTTAAAAGCGGCGCAGGCGATTTTACCAGACTCCTGAAGCTTTACTACTTCTTCTTCTGATTTGATTGACCTGATTTCATGCAACAGTGAAGACTGAGTTTTAATTACCAAATCTTTCATTCCTTCTTTAAAGAGAAGAATGCTATTGTAATGCGTAATATTTGGATCGATAAGGATACTGGATATGCCCATCTCAGGGAAGTAGGTTCCCATATCAGAATACACCTTTCCGCGGTTCGCTGGCATCATTTCAAAACCCGGTGACTCTTGTTTTGATCTGGTAACATAACGACCGTCAACCAGGATGTACTGCTTGGTCTTTGTGACAATAACCACTGATTCCGAACCGGTAAAACCAGCCACATAGGCTGTGTCAGGCTGTCCCGAAGCCTCATGATTAAGGAGTACATAGGCGTCCACACTGTACTCATCCAATTTCTTCCGAATAAAATCCAATACCATATCTGCAAGTTTGATGCAGCTAATTTAACAGCTATCCCTGCAATGCCCAACCCATTTCTGTTTAAGAAGTATCCATTATTGTTACCTCCTTTACAAAGCTGGCCAGTAATCGTTTGAATTGACCATTTAACTCTTAATAGCGAACGTGCTAGGCTTATTACCAATAAATTTGTTCAAAGCTTTAGAATACGTGCTAACAGATTTTCGTTGTATTCAACGGCTTTCTCATAAGAGTTAAATAACACAAATGGAAGTAACCGACGAATTGGTAGACAAACTTGCTCAGCTAGCGAAGCTTGAATTCAAAGGTGATAAGAAGGAAAAAATTAAAGGAGACTTTCAAAGAATGCTCAATTTCGTTGACAAGCTCAATGAACTGGATACTGATGGAGTAGAACCTTTGATTCATATGAGTGACACAGTAAATGAGTTTAGGGCTGACCACCTTGAACAAACCATTAGTCATGAGGAGGCTTTGCAAAATGCTCCTGAAAAAGACTCAGATTACTTTAAGGTTCCAAAAGTGCTTAAGAAATAGTATGGATGCGCTCATTAAGACAGTTGATATTACTAAGGAGTATGTAATTGGTACTCAAAAAGTATTTGCTCTAAGCGGCGTAAGCCTTGAGGTAAAGCCCAATGAGTACATAGCCTTAGTAGGGCCTTCTGGCTCAGGTAAGTCAACCTTAATGAATCTTTTGGGTGCACTAGATACACCAAGTTCCGGACAGTACTTTTTAAGGGGGCAGGATGTAAGTGGGTTGGTAGACAATGAACTGGCCGAAATAAGGAACAGGGAAATCGGGTTTGTTTTCCAGACATTTAACCTGATTCCCAGAATGACGGCCATTGAAAACGTTGCCTTGCCACTTGTTTATGCTGGAATTAGCAAAAAAGAGCGTACAGAACGGGCCATTGAAAAGCTGAAACAGGTGGGCCTCTCTGACCGTATGGATCATAAGCCCAATGAGCTCTCCGGTGGACAGAGACAACGTGTGGCTGTGGCAAGGGCTCTCATTAACAAGCCTGCTATTTTACTTGCAGATGAGCCTACTGGTAATTTGGATAGCCGAACCACTGAGGAAATCATGGATTTGTTTGAAAACTTACATCAAAACGGACACACCATTGTTATAGTGACTCACGAACCCGAAATAGCTGCCAGAACCCACCGGGTTGTGAAGTTACGCGACGGTTTAATTGAAAGTGACTTACTCAACTAAGACATGAAAGTATATACCAAAACAGGCGATAAGGGACAAACATCTCTCATTGGAGGGGTGCGTGTGGCCAAGAATCATTCACGCATTGAAGCTTATGGAACCCTGGATGAGCTCAATTCCTTTATTGGTTTAGTTAGAGACCACACTCAGGACGCAGATCAAAACAACCTTCTATATAAGGTTCAAAACACGCTCTTTGTTATAGGTTCCAACCTGGCATCAGTCCCGGAAGCCAAAATGGAGATCCCCAACCTTCAGGATCAGGAAATAACCGAGCTTGAGAATGCCATTGATTCTATGGAAGCGCAACTAGAGCCTTTAAAGAATTTTATTCTTCCTGGAGGACATCCGGCAGTGTCACATGCACATGTGGCTCGCTGTATATGCAGAAGGGCTGAACGGCTTTGCGTAGCGGTTAATGATCATGAAGAAATAGATCCAAGCATTATTCCTTATTTAAACCGACTTAGCGATTATCTATTTGTTTTAGGTCGCTTTTTGGCCAGAGAAAACAAAGCCCAGGAAGTAATCTGGAAAGGGATCAGGTAGTCAAACCTGAACCCCACATCATTTAGAATTGCTTTAGTCTTCTTTCTTAATTCCGTATTTCTCCATTTTCGTATACAGATGGCTTCTCTGTATTCCAATCATTTCAGCCGTCTTTGAAATGTTCCAATCCGTTTGCTTGAGTTTGTCAAGAATAAACACGCGCTCCATAGCTGCTTTGAATTCCTGAAAATCTTCAAAATTCTCTGTATTTGGTAAGCCACCACGTTGTCCGCCGCCCGCGCTTCTTGGGTTTGCGTAGCTTATTACATCTTCACCTGTAATTTTTTCTGGACACAATATGGCAAGGCGCTCAATTACATTGCGCAATTCTCTTACGTTTCCCGTCCAGTTAATTTTCTTCAGCTCAAGGATGGCACCTTCCGTAAGCTCTTTGGGAGGCATCCCGTTATCGGCTAATACATCCATCAAAAAGTTTCTTGAAAGTAATTCAATATCGTCCTTTCGCTCATTAAGGGCTGGTACGTGAATCAAGATCACAGCAAGTCGGTGGTATAGATCTTCACGAAATTTACCTTCATCAATGGCATCAAACAGGTCTTTATTAGTTGCCGCAACAACCCTCACATTTACATTTAAGTCCTTATCGCCTCCTACGCGGGTAATCTTGTTCTCTTGCAATGCTCTTAGCACTTTTGCCTGTGCTGAGGCGCTCATATCGCCAATTTCATCCAGAAAAAGGGTTCCACCATTGGCTTGCTCAAACTTTCCAATGCGTTGTTTATGAGCCGATGTAAAAGAGCCTTTTTCATGACCAAACAACTCACTTTCTATAAGCTCATGAGGAATGGCCGCGCAGTTTACTTCTATAAAAGGCCCTTCGTTTCTATTGCTTTTCTCATGTATATTCCTGGCCACCAACTCCTTACCAGATCCATTACCCCCTGTTATTAGTACCCTTGCCTCGGTTTGAGCCACTTTGTCAATGGTATCCTTGATGGTATTGATTGCCGAGGAATCGCCCATGATTTCAAACGACTTATTGACTTTCTTCCTAAGAATCTTAGTCTCTTTTACCAAGTCATTTTTGTCAACCGCGTTTCTAATGGTAATTAGTAGGCGATTGAGATCTGGTGGCTTGGAAATGTAGTCATAGGCACCCATTTTTACTGCTTCTACGGCTGTATCAAGGGTTCCGTGACCGGATATCATAACTATAGGCAACTCTGGGTATTTAGGGGCTACGGTCTCTAATACTTCAAGCCCGTCCATTTTAGGCATCTTAATATCGCATAGTACTGCATCATACTTATTCGTGGATATTTTGGCTACTGCCTCGGCACCGTCTCCAGCGGTGTCAATCTCATAGTCTTCGTATTCAAGTATGTCCACCAGGGTCTGGCGTATTACTTCTTCGTCATCAACAATTAAAATCTTAGGCATTTGAAATTTTTTATGAGCTGCTTAAGTCAAGAACGTTGCCAAAACTACTGATGCCATTCTTAATTAACTCATGACATTGCCAATCACTCTGTCCATTTTAGATATTGCTATATGTAGCCCTTACCATATTGGCTCAGATCCTTCAAAGACCTAAACCCCCTGTAGTCAGTAAGGTTATGGATTGTACAACGGAAGCCCTTTTGAAGCCAAAAGGAACATTATTCAAAAACACGGTAAGTAATTCTTGAGGTTTCTCTAAAGCCGTTTCATTTCAGTTGCCATTACCCAACCGGTTTTACCATCGGCAAGTTTGATTTTCAGCCAATCGCCAATTTGATCAGTTAGGCTCACTTTTAGGCCGCTATGTACTACATAGAGGTCAGCACTGCTGTCTTCCGGAGCACTCTTTACGTATACATTGGATGAGATAATAATAGCAGTTTCGGGGTTTTGCAACAACAACTTTTTGTTAATGGCCACACCTGCCGAAAATATGGCCATAAACAAGCCAATGGAACTAAGGTATACTCCCACTCTTTTTTGCCAGTGTACTTTCTTGGTAAGAAGTAAATACACTCCGGCTGCCAACAACCACAGCATTATAACAGACATATAGGTCCATCCTTTAACCCCAAAAAGGGCCTTAAAGCGCTGCCAATAGTGCCACCAAACGATACGTGGTAATTCTTGCACTTTGTCTACTACACTTTTATTGGCCAGTTCTAAATTGGTTTTAGCTTCTTCAAAGCCAGGGTTGAACATAATGGCTTTTTCAAAACTCCATATACTCAGCGCGTATTTCTCCAATTTGTAATAGGCATTGCCAAGGTTGTAGTACAAGTCAGCTGACTCATAGCCGTGTTCCAACAGTGATTTATATGAAAAAAGGGCTTTTCTAAACTCCTTTTCCTGGTACTGATCGTTCGCTGATTTAAACGAATCCAGGGCTTCACTCATTGAAAAGCTTTGAGCTCTCATTTGATTGGGAAACCAACAGAGCATAAAAAGCAATATGGTGGTGTATTTCGTCATTTACCCGATGCTTCAATAGTGGAAATAACGTTTACCGCTTTGTCATAAACTGTTTGCATCAATGTGCTCTTATCACCAGGGGCAAACCTGGCAAAACCACATTCATCAATAAGTTTCCCTGTTAGGGTCACTACTTCTTCGCTAATATGGTTTTCAGAAAGTGTATTCAAAGCCTTCTCTTTAGACATCTCGGCATTTGAGATGCTGTATTTATCTCCCAAATAGCCATATGCCGCGTTAGCCACTTCATCAAAAAATGCAGTGGAATCTCCTTTTTGAAGGAGTTCGTGTGCCTTTTTAAGTCTTTTTTGAGCGAGACTGGTAGCTTTCTTTCGCTTGGTTCCCACCACATCTTGTTCTTCTTCCTCCTTCTTCTTGTAGAAAAGCAATAGCAGCGCGAGTAGGGCAAACGGAGTGGCTGACAATGCAATGTGCTTAGCCGAACCAAAGGGCGAATAACCGACGGGAGCCAGGTTTAGGTCATTGTACTTGATGTACTCAATATCTTCATTAAGTACGCTAATTTCATCTGCACTTTTAAAGGATGGACCTCCCTCTCCACCTTCATGAATTTCAGTTCCCTTTCCTACTTTAAACTCCAAATCAGAATTGCTGTAAGAAACATATTCTTCGCGCTCAGTGTCAAAATAGCTAAACGATATAGGAGGAAGCTTAAACATCCCATCTCTATAAGGAACCATAAGGTACTCATAGCGCCGGCTACCGCTTATCGATCCACCTTTGGAGCTGAAATTGTCATGTGTTTGTGCGGGATGGTCTTCTATTCCTGTTGGAAACTTAATGCTCCATGGCTTTAACAGCTTCAGGTTTCCCTCACCCACTACGCTTATGTTCAGGGTTACCGGATCATTGATTTCAAGTTGATTGGTTGTAAGAGACGCCTCAAAATCGAACTTTCCTACCATTCCCGAAAAGTCGCTGGGTTTACCTGGAGGCAGTGGCTTCACTTTGATTTTAAGAATAGGAGATGATAACTCATAGTCGTATGTGACATAATTGCTAAAGAAATCGTCAAAAAAAGACCTTCTTCCTCGTCGCTGCTGAACAGGAACTTTGGTACTCAGAACAAAAGGGTCTATGGTTAGATCACCCACCTTTTGCGGAAACAAAATGACCGATTCCAGAACACCCGTTTGGTACCTTACTCCTTCAATGTCTTCTTCTTTCATCTGGAAGTCCTTCCTATCGTTGAGTACTTCCTTCCAAAAGCCGTCGTAAGAAGGCATGCTTTTGTACTCCAATCCCGAAAGGTTTACGCGTTGAAAGAGCTTGTACGTAACTGTTATTTGCTCACCCAAGTAGGCTTCTCTTTTACTCGTATATACCTTAATGAATAGATTCTCGGCAATTTGGGCCTGAATGTCTTTCTCCTCGTCAGTTTTCTCAATTACCTTAATAGTGATTTCATCTGATTGAAATTCAATACCATTAACAACGGCTACCGCGGGTTTAATAGTAAAACTTCCCACCTTACGGGGTTTCAGAGTAATCTGGTAGTTATAAGATCGGGACACCTTATTGTTGATAATAGATGTTTCCTGACCTTGACTTATTTGCCCAAAAAATGAAAAATTCTCTAATTGTGGTGGTCTGAATTCCGTGGGCCGCCCTCCTTCAAACTTGTAGGTAAGTTGAATTTTACCAGCCATAGAAACCTTCTTCTTGTTGGCTTGTACATAAAACCTATATTCTTGCGCACTTACCTGGTTCCAGCCCAGGAAAAGTATCAATATGGACATATAGGTGCGTATTCCTACCACTCTTTCTCTGATTTGGTTTTCTTTCCTTTTCCTTGTTGCCTAAGTATCTTGGCCTGTACTTTCTTTTCTTCTCCTTTAAGGGCTTCCAGTATTTGCAGCGCCTCTTCTTTTTGAATGCCTTCTGCAGGTTCAGGACTACTTTGCGGGTTTTCTCCTGGTTTAGGCTCATCCTTTGGCTGCTCTTTACCATCTTTACCCTTGTCCTGCTGGTCGCCGTCCTTTTCTTGTTGGTCTTTGTTTTTCTGGTCTTTTTCGCCCTCCTGGTTTTGATCTTTGTTTTGATCCTTCTGATCCTGATCTTTTTCTTCGTTCTCCTTTTCCTGATCCTGTTTTTCCTGTTTATCGTCCTGGTTCTGCTCCCCTTTTTGTTGCTCGGCCAATTTGTTCATGGCATAACTAAGGTTGTATTGTGCATCGCTGTAACCAGGGTAGGCCCTCAATGAACTCTTATACGCTTCAATAGCTTCTTCCAGCTTCTGCTGCTTTAATAAGGCGTTTCCTCTGTTATAGTGACACATGCCTTGCTCACCATTGGTAGCGGCCAATTGGGCAGCCCTGTTAAATTTCACTTCAGACTCAGCATAATTGCCCTTCTTATACAAGGCATTGCCCAAGTTGAAATAAGACTCAAATCGATTGGTATTGAGTTCAATTGCCTTTCTGTACGCAATGTCCGCCGACTCGAATTCCTGACCGGTATAGGCTACATTCCCAAGTCTGAGTAGGGCGTTCTCCTTTTGTGCATGCAAGGCCACTGCATTCAGTAACAGCACCATACATGCTCCATAGAATCGTAGTTTATTCATGTACTTAATCTTCAAACAGGTCTAATTTCTTCAACAATCTGTTGCGCTTGTAGCTAGCTATCCAGTCAAGCAAAAGTAAAAACAAGCAGATCGCAATAAAGATTTGAAAATGGTCTTCATAATCAGTGAACACTCTTGCTTCCATTTCCTGCTTCTCAAGTCTCGAAAGCTCGTCCATTAGTAAGTCCGCCGTTTCACGTGTATTGTTAAGCTCTAAATACGCTCCACCACCTGTGGCTGCCACCTCTGTGAGCATTTGGGGATTCATTTGAGAAGTAATAATATTACCGTCCTTATCTCTCTGAAAATCATACTGAACACCTCCTTTGATTAAAGGCACAGGAGATCCACGATCGGTTCCCACGCCAATGGTGTAGGTTAACACTCCGGCTTCATTCGCCTCTTGTGCTGCCTTTAGCGCATCCCCTTCATGATTTTCTCCATCACTTATTACTACAATGGCTTTGTTGGTTTCATTGTCTTCTCCAAAAGACTCCATTGCCAGACGAATGGCCTCGCCAATGGCTGTTCCCTGTGTTGGTACAATTTCGCTATTGATACTTTCCAGAAACAGCAGTGCGGCCGAATGATCAGTCGTTATTGGCATCTGTACATAGGCATTCCCGGCAAAAATGACCAAGCCAATACGGTCGCCTGTAAGGTTCTCAATGAGCTTATTGAGAAAAAGCTTGGACTTTGCAATTCTACTAGGCTCCACATCTGTGGCGTTCATACTTCTGGAAAGATCAAGAGCAACTATGATGTCAATTCCTTCTCGTTTTACTTCTTCCAGTTTGCTACCCAGTTTTGGATTTGCAATTCCAATAATCAGGGCAGCAATGGCCAATAGTACCAAAGCAAATTTTACTTCAAGTTTGTGCAGCGGCAAGCCAATTCCAAGGCGCTTAATCAAATGGCTCTCAGCAAATCGCTGCAACTTTCTTTTGCGCCAAATCTTATAAATAACGAATACCCCTATTAGCAGGGGTAGCAAGGCCATAAGATAGAAGGCCGATTCATGGTCCCATCTCAGCATTAGGGTAAACGTCTAATTATAAGTAGGTTCAACAATTGTTCTATCACTATCAAAACCAGCGCAGCAATGGCCAATGGAAAAAACTCTTCAGCATACCTTGTAAAAGACGCCACTTCAATTCGCGTTTTTTCCAAGTGGTCAATCTCTTCAAAAATGTCTTTGAGCTTGCCTTCGTTATTGGCTCTGTAATAGCTCACGCCGGTCAAATTGGCAATGTACTCCAAGAGTTCTTCATCAATAGTCACCTTAACACTCTGTAACCTGGTTCTACCAAACCTGTCTTTCACAGGATAAGGTGCCATTCCTTCTGTTCCTACTCCAATGGTATACACTCTAATGCCTAGAGAAGAGGCTATTTCGGCAGCCGTTTTGGGGTCAATAATGCCTTGATTGTTTTCACCATCGGTAAGCAAAATCACTACTTTGCTCTTTGAGTCGCTGTCTTTAAGACGGTCTGCAGCAGTAGCCAGCCCCATGCCTATGGCAGTACCATCCTCTATAATTCCGCTTTCTACCTTTTTAAGCGCCTCCAGAATCACCTTATGGTCTGTTGTTATTGGACATTGAGTAAAACTTTCGCCAGCAAACACCACTAAACCGATACGGTCGTTGGGTCTGCCGGTAATAAAATCTGTGGCCACATCACAGGCCGCGCGAAGGCGATTAGGTTCAAAATCCTGGGCCAACATTGAACTTGAAATATCCAGAGCCAATACAATATCTATCCCTTCCGTTGATACTTTTTCACTGCTCATCTTTGTTTGCGGCCTTGCCATGGCTACAATTAGCAGAGCTATTGCGATGCTTCTTAGATATAGTTGATTGTGAATTAGGTATGACCTAAACCCTCCTGAAATACCCTTGATAGGATTCAAGTTAGAAAATGCCAATTGCGGGTACCTTCTCTTTTGGCTGAGCCAATAGAACACCCAATAGGCGGGCAGCACTAAAAACAGCCAAAACCACATGGGTTGGGCAAATGTTATATCAGCATACCTAGCTAGCATGTTTATCGTCTTCCTTTGGCTGGGTTAGATGGGTTTTGGTTACGAAGTCATGTACTACTGTCCAGGCATCTTCGTTTTGTTGTGGGCTTGGAACAGCCTTGGCAAACTTTGCCAAATCTCCCAAACTCAGCGTTTTTCTCAGGTCTTCTGTTAAGTCTTGAGGAATTTTTAGAATGCCACATAGAGACATGAGTTCATCTGTGGTGAGCTCTTGTGTGGTTACATCGTATTTATCCTGAATATATTCCCGCACAATCACTGAAATGCTAAAGTGATAGTCTTTATACATTCCCTGTTCCCAAAGGCGTTTTGACTTGAGTACCTCAAGTTTCTCATAGGCCACTATATACGCAGGGCGTTGGGGGATCTTAACTTCTTCTTTCTTATTTCTGGTTTTAACTACCAGAAGCACTATTAGGGTAATGAGTACCAAAACACCTGCACCAACACCAATAAATGGCAGTACTTCCTTTAGGGTGTATGGGATTTTAAGAGGGGGTTCAATATCTTTAATGTCTTTGGCAGTATCTACTTCTACCAATTCAATTTTAAAAATCAAAGCATTGGAGAAAACACTGTCTTCTCCGGCCTTCCACGCCAAACCTTTTATTTGATAGTAACCGGTATCAAAACAAGTGTAGGTTCCTTTCTGGGTAAAGACCGATTTTCCATCGGATGTGCTTTTTTCCGTTTCGCCTTCTTCAACCTTTTCCAGCTTGCCAATATTTGGCGGCAATACCGGGGCTTCAAAGTTTTTACCTTCGGGATAACTCCACTCATGTGTTACTCCAATATTTGCTCCTATTGAATAGGCAATAGTGTCTGTCTTAATGGTATAAGTGAATTCCTGCGCCTTTAAGGAAAGGGTAAGGGTCATAGAGAGCACATATAGGAGTATTAATTTCCTCATCACCTGCGCGATTCCCTTCTTTTAAAAAATGAACGTAATTCTTTGATATAAGAACCTTCGAGACTCACAGAGACTAAATCGCTGCCATTTTTAAGGAAAGCTGATTTTACAGCGCGTCTATTCTTGTGGAAGGTATCGTAAAAGGCATTTCGAACCTTTTTACTACTTGTATCCACCCATCTTGTACTACCTGATTCTACATCACGTAATCGAACGAGCCCCACATCTGGTATTTCAACCTCGGCTGGATCATACACTTGTATTCCAGTAAGGTCATGCCTTCTGGTTCCCATTGAAAGTTGCTCATGAAAGCCATCATCCATAAAATCTGAGATCAGAAAGGCAATTGATTTCTTTTTAATAACGTTTCCAAAGTACTTAAGAGCCTCTCCTATGTTTGTTCCCTTTCCCTGGGGCTTGTGGTTTATGAGCTCTCTTATAATTCTCATTATATGGTGCTTTCCCTTTTTTGGAGGAATAAATAGCTCCACTTGATCGCTAAAGAGAATAAGACCTACTTTATCATTATTCTTAATGGCTGAAAAGGCCAAAACCGCACAAATCTCAGCGGTAAGTTCACTCTTAAATTGGCTCCGTGTACCAAAAAAAGAAGAACGACTTACGTCTACCAAAAGCATTAGCGTAAGCTCACGTTCTTCTTCAAATATCTTTATATAAGGTTTTTTATACCTGGCAGTTACATTCCAGTCAATTGAGCGTATGTCATCACCATAGGCATACTCTCGTACTTCAGAAAAGGACATACCCCTACCCTTAAAGGCAGAATGGTACTCTCCGGCAAAAATGTGGTTGGTAATACCACGTGTTTTGATCTCAATGGTGCGTACCTTTTTTAGAATCTCAGAGGTGTCTAGTTCTGATTGCATTCTATGGTACTTCTACAGTGTTTAGAACTTCGGATAAAATTTGCTCACTAGTCACATTTTCAGCTTCTGCCTCGTAAGTAACACCTATTCTATGCCGCATTACATCGGTGCAAATGCCTCTTACATCTTCGGGCAATACATATCCTCTTCCTTTGATAAATGCATGTGCCTTAGAGGCAAGCGCCAGATTAATAGTTGCCCTTGGAGAACCGCCGTATTCAATAAGTCCGTCAAGTTTCTCAAGTCGGTATTTATTGGGGGTTCTGGTTGCAAAAACAATATCAAGAATATACTTCTCAATCTTCTCGCTCATGTAAATCTCGCGAATCGTCTTTCTGGCTCTTACTATTTGCTCCAGAGAGGCTACTTTATTGAGCTGAAAAGTTTCGTTGCTCACATTTTGCCTGAGTATCAGACGCTCTTCTTCCAGATTAGGATAGTCAATCTTCACTTTTAACATGAACCTGTCTACCTGAGCTTCGGGAAGTGGATAGGTACCCTCCTGTTCAATTGGGTTTTGAGTAGCCAAAACAAGAAAAGGGTCTTCAAGCTTGTATGTATTTTCACCTATGGTTACCTGCTTCTCCTGCATGGACTCAAGTAAGGCTGACTGCACTTTTGCAGGAGCCCTGTTAATTTCATCAGCCAATACAAAATTGGCAAACACAGGCCCCTTCTTCACAACAAAATCACTTTTTGCCTGATTGTAGATCATGGTACCTACCAAGTCAGCTGGTAGCAAATCCGGAGTAAACTGAATTCTACTGTACTTTCCGTCTACTACCGTAGAAAGGGTCTTAATGGCCAGGGTTTTTGCCAGACCTGGTAATCCTTCCAGCAAAATATGTCCGTCTGCAAGTACTCCAATAAGCAATCGTTCAATCATAAACTTCTGACCAACAATCACTTTATTCACCTCAGCATTGATCATTTTCACAAATGCTGATTCTTCCTCAATCTTTTCGTTGAGGGCTTGAATATCTATCCCAACTCCGGTATTCTCCATTTACATGCGTTTTTTACCAGTTCTTAGTATGCGCAAATTTGAATAAACAAAGCTTGTTGAGAAAGGCCTACAGTCCAAAATAATCTATATGCTGTTAAATGATGTTAAGCATTTGTCTTCAAAAGTTTAGATAAAAATCAGCACATAGCTCCCTGTAACTCTCTGTGTATTTATGCCTTGCAACTTCTATCACCAGCTCATCTTTCTCTGTTTCATTTACTTCAAAAGATGTCCATTGTTGTAGGAGTCTCTTTGATTTTTTGCTTGGTGTGGGCCTTATGTGGCACTCTCTGTAGAGGGAATATCCCCGAGCCCTAAAGGTAGGCTCTGCTTCCCTTGCCACTTCGGTTGGTAAAATCACGGCAAAACTGTGCCTGGCTTTCCCTAGCTCCCAGGCCTTTTCAATAAGGTCTTTAAGTTGTAAACTATTCTGATGACGAGCTACTGTTCTCTTTGGCTCATGAGTGGTATAACTCCCATTGAAATAAGGTGGGTTCGAAACTATTGTGTCAAAAACTCCCCTTTGATCAAAGTTCTTAATGTCCCCCTGTACTATTTCAACACGCTCTGCGAAGGCGCTTTTGGATGCGTTCATTGATGCTTGTATTGCTGCATCCTCGTCTAATTCAAGCCCCAGAACCTTGCAGTCCGCATTTCTTTGGGCTATCATCAATGCAATTAGACCAGTGCCCGTTCCTATATCCAGAACTTCTTGTGCAGCACTAATATCAACCCATGCGCCAAGAAGGACACCATCGGTTCCCACCTTCATGGCGCATTGGTCTTGTTGTATGACAAACCGTTTAAAACGGAAGTCGGTCATTTTCTAGAACGGTAAATCGTCATCAGCCGGCGGCTGTGGAGCAGCATCAAAATCGGGAAAATCAGGTACGTCGTTGTTACCTTCTGAACCTCCAGCTTTTGAAACCCTCCAGGCCTGCAATGAGTTGAAGTATTTAAGCTCACCCTGAGGGCTTTTCCACTTTCTACCTTTGAGGTCAAAGGATACCTTCACTGTATCATTTATAGAATAGCCATCCAGTAAAGAACATTTGTCTTGTACCAATTGAAAAAGCACGGTTTCTGGATAGTTAGGATTGTTCCCTAATTCAACCACAAATTCCCTTTTTTGAAAAGTGTCGGTTACTTTCTTTGTATCAAATATTTCTATGAGCTTGCCTTCTGTCTCCATTAGAATGATGTTTGCTGCAAATATGTGCACAGCATTATTAAACTGAATGATATTTGATGTCATAAAAGTCAATAGTCTGCTTAACTAAATCAGAACTCAGAAAGAAATACTTATCTTGGACGATTGTTTTCATGATTCTGCGTAAATCACTCATATTACTTATTCTACAACTCATGGCCTATTGCGGCTTTGCGGGTAGTGGACAGTTGTACCTTCTGGAACAATATCTGGCAGGTGAGCAGATTACGGATATGTGCGTTTGGAAAAACAGTATCTGGGCAAGCACCTCTACAGGTCTGTATCAGGTAAAGGGTGATAAGATTCTTGAAATACCACTTTCAATTAAGGAAAACGACAGAATCACTTCCCTGCACAATGGCTCACCATACACGTTGATTTGTGGAACATTTGAAGGCGATCTGGTATTCGTTACCCAGGATCAGAGTGATTTCTGCCAGGCTGTTTGGAGCCTTAAAGAAGAGGGTAACACACCTTCATTCTATGTAAATAGTGTTTCTCAAAACAATGAGGGAATTTGGCTGGGTACTCTTGAACACGGCATTTATTTGTACAGACCAGAGCTAGATTCATTGCAGAATTTTTCGCTCGACTTCAATGAGGAAGATTCTCTTGGCCTCAATGTTTATGATGTATTTAAGGATGAGCATGAAAAGACCTGGGTAATCGCCCAAGATGGTCTTTACTTAATCATGAACATCTTTGGTAAAAAGGGAGAACTGCAATATGTGAAAAGCAATAAGGTTAAATACAGACCCATAGAACTGGATTTTACAAGGGAAAAATCTTACATAGCTTATAAAAAGAAGAACCGCTATTTTCTTGGGCGTGCTAACTGCCACAAGAACGCGTTTGACATTAGAATTAGGGATAGAAAAAGACTGCCCACGGATGACATACGGGCACTTGAAGTGAATCATTCAGACGATTTCTGGCTGCTTTCAAGCCAATTGCATAGAAGTAAAAACGATGCCTGGATTAGTTATCCATTAAGGAATAGAGAGCTTGACGCTATTGATCCGGTTGACTTAATTGTACATGACAACTACATCTGGGTTTCAAGCAAAAAGAATGGTTTAATAAAGTATTCACTAGAACCGGAGCTTGAGGAAGAAGAAGGATCAAACTTTGCTCTGTCCAACATCAATTTCGACAGAACACTTGAGTTGAATTTGGTTTATTTTTCACCTGGAGACTCTACCCTTTTGAGCGCTTCACATTCTCAATTAAATGAGCTTACCAGTTACTTGTTGCAAGATTCTACAGTACATATTGAACTTCATGGTCATACAGCTAAAGATGGGCAATCAAGTTATTTGGTAAATCTCTCTAGTGCAAGGGCTAGGTCTGTGAGGTCTTTTTTAATGGAAGGAGGAGTTCCCAACTCAAGAATAAAAGTTGTTGGAAAAGGAGCTTCTGAACTGAAAGTACCTGAAAGCCCCAAATCACCGAAGAATAGAAGGGTTGAAATTATCCTGTCACGATAAGTGATTTATTCATTCTGCTCTCTTGTTTAAAGTTTTATTATTGCATGTAAGCGCTTTTTTATGAGCAACCGCAACAACTCCAAGACATCATTTTACGCTGTGCTTGTTTTACTCATAGCGGCCCTCGCTTACATTGTGTTCACTAAAACGTCTTCTTCAGCTCTGGAACCTACTGAAGTGCAAAAGCAAGAGGTAGCAAAGATTTTTGCGGAGAGGGAGCAACTTTTACCGGAATTTGAAAGCTTGGTTAAAACTATAAAGGCCGGAATTGAGGGAGAAGAGAAAAGTCAATTTGGAAGACTGGGAAATGATTTAATTGAAACCATTCACTTGTACCAGCAACAGTTGCACCTCATCAATCATATTGAAAATACCAGAGATAGTGTACAGATTAATGAGGCAAGAAAGCAAGTAGCCCTTGCCAGAAAAGGACTCGAACACAGTAAAAAACTCTTTGAGAGTAATGAAGCACTACAAGGTCGCCTTAGCCTTGTAGGTAAATACGAGCACAGAATAGATTCGCTCAAACAACAACTGGAGCAAATAAGCGAAAGCAATACTGGAAACCAGCGCATTGCCAACGCTCTGAAGGCAGAGATCAGAAGCTACGAAAACAAACTCAACCGTCTTTTAAAAAACCAGGATCGATTCCAGCATACTAAGGATTCACTTATAAGCGCTTTACAGCAAAGCAATAAGACTTTGAGTTCAGTTTCAGACTCCTTGCGTATTCAAAAATCACTGTATAGTGAAATGGTAGAAAAAGCGGCCAAGGATGCCAAACTTGCTACTGAGGCCACCTTGTGGTATTTTGAAAAAGACAATTTAAAAAGGCCTAAGAGACGTTTGCTGGAAAACGAAATAAGTGACTACAATAGAGGAAGTGAGATCAAGACCATTTATGGTGTATTTACTGTAAGTCAATTTGATTTTAAACCCTTTGAAATTGCGACGGTATACCTGGACCTTGTGGAGGGAACTGATCTTAAAGAGCGAGCCCGGGTAAAGGTTTCTGTACGAGATCAGGTTAGTGGCGAGTTTAGCCTGCTACCCACTGAAAAACTCAAAAAAGGAACTTACAGGGTAAGAGTAGAATACGGTCAAAAGATTATTTTAACCAAGGATTTCCATGTTACGCAATAGACTGTTATTCTGCGTTATAAGCCTACTCTCTTTACTTGTGGGTTTCACTGAAGAACGTACCGATTTCTCAGAACGGGTATACGGTCAATGGGTTATAGGGAATGAGCAATTTGTAAGTACTGAAAAGGGGCTCTTAAAGCTATCCAAAGAAGGCGATGGTCATTATATTGTTGAAAGTTGGTACGATAGGGTAATGGACCTGGATGTTTTTGAGAATTCCATAATGGCGGTTACTTACAATGGCATTTTATACGCATTGACCGACTCAACTGAGGAAAAAATTGCCATGCCAACGCAGAAAAACGGACTCCCTTATGTGCTTAATGGAATTGTATTTAAGGACGAGCATTGGTGGATTTCATGCCTTGAAGGAGTAGTTTTTGAATTTGATGGTAAGAAAGTGATCAGAAGGTTTGAACTGGTTGATCCTAAATCAAAAAAGGCTCAGAACATTAATGGAATTGGTTTAGACAATAATGACCAGCTGTGGGTAAGCTCGTTGAACAGGGTTTACTTCCTTACCGGGATTCATAAAAGACGGCGCAATCGAATGGGCTTCCTGGCCAGTTCAGAATTTGAATTTGAAACCGCACAACTATTTTCAAATACGAATGGTGTTTATGTGCTTTCAAAAAATACCAATGGGGAACACTCCTTGAGCCTGGGAATTTTGAACGAATCTGTAATGGACGCCATTAGAAAGGATGTGAATCTTCCTAAAGAGATTAAGTCAACACCCAGGGTTTATGCGTGTTCTACGAAAGATGCTCTGCATATTTTATCAGGCAATTCACTCTTTACGCTTGAAAACCTTCAGTGGTCAAGATCAGAGATTGTTAAAGAGGATGTTGCCGATATTGTGAGCTTCTCGGTAATCAATAATAAGCTTTGGTTCGGCACTTCCACTGGTCTAAAATCCTATCCAGTGCAAGCCAGTCTATAGGTTTTCAGGAAACCCAATCCCCCTTTAAGACCAGCCCATACTTCTCATTTTCCAGTTCTACATATCCATATTCGTAGACAAAGTGGTACTGCTTGCCTGTCTTGGTTGTATAAGTATTGGTGAAGTAATTGAAAGAAAAGCCCTCCGACGTTAGATCATTCTTTGACACCACTGCTTTGCCATCAGGGTTCAGTCCTTCTAAAATACGTCTGTTCTTTCTCAAAATGTTGTTGATCTTCCTCACCACATTTGTAGAATCTCTATTGACCTTATTGTAATAGCTGCTGCGGCATTGATCGTCACAAAACCTCTTATCAATTCTACCTACTATTTCGCTCCCACAATTGGGACAAGCCTTCTCCATATCATCAAAGATACATAAGCGTTTGTAAACGTTTACAAACGTATCTTTTACGTATCTAAGCGTTTGAAATACGAATCTACCATTTGTGCCGACTGACTTTTGGAGCATCGATTTTCATTAACCACTTAACTCATGACTACCATGAACCTACGTAACAAAGTACAACTGATCGGACACATTGGAAACAGCCCTGAAATGAAAACCACCGAAAACGGTAAAACACTGGCCAAATTCTCTTTGGCCACCAACGAGTCTTATTATGACTCCAATGGCACACAAATAACAAATACTCAATGGCACAATATTGTCGCTTGGGGCAAAACAGCTGATGTGGCAAAATCCTTACTTACCAAAGGCAAAGAAGTATTGGTTGAAGGCAAGCTCAACACGAGAGAATATGAAAACAATGAAGGCAAAAAGCAACGAATCACTGAAATAGTAGCTCAACAATTGCTTGTATTCGGAAAGAAAAACTAGACCTTCATGCACAAAAGGACAAAGGCCCATTTCGGGCCTCCTTTTGTTATATCCTTAGCTATTTTTGCCAACTAATTTTTTTCCCTTGGAAGCAAAAAAGGAGACCGTTCTTAGTGGTATAAGACCCACTGGAAATCTACATCTAGGCAACTATTTTGGGGCCGTGAAGCAATTCGATAAAATGCAGCATGAATACGAAAGCTATTTCATGATTGCCGATTACCATTCGCTTACAACACATCCCAACCCAAAGGATCTTCAGTCCAATGTAAAACAGGTTCTTGCTGAGTATTTGGCCTGTGGCTTAGATGTAGACAATTGTACCCTTTTCGTACAGTCTACGCTACCTGAAACTGCAGAATTGTACTTGCTTTTGGCCATGCACGCCTATAAAGGTGAGTTGGAAAGAACGGCATCTTTCAAGGAAAAGGCTCGAAAACAACCTGAAAATGTGAATGCCGGGTTACTTACCTATCCCATTCTTATGGCGGCAGACATTCTCATCCATAGAGCCACTAAGGTTCCTGTAGGAAAGGACCAGGAGCAACATCTTGAAATGACACGTGATTATGGCAGGCGCTTTAACCACATATATGACTGCCAGGTTTTTGAGGAACCAACCGCCTTCAATTTCTCCAATGATTTGGTGAAAGTTCCGGGACTTGACGGCAACACAAAAATGGGCAAATCGGAAAGTGGGAACAATGCCATATTTCTGGTGGACGATGAGAAGACAATTTTGAAGAAAATGAAAAAGGCCAAAACTGATAATGGCCCTACTCAAATGAACCAGGAAAAGCCCGTTGAAATTGAAAATCTATTTACAATTTCTCGTCTTGTAAACCCTGAAACCGCGACATACTTTGAAGATGCTTATAACAACATGAGCATTCGTTACGGTGAATTCAAATTGGCATTGGCAGCCGACATTTGGACATTTGTAAAGCCCTTTCATGAAAGGATCGCCGACATCCGCGCTGATGAAAAACTCCTTGATTCTGTAATAGAACAGGGGATGGTGAAAGCTCAGGAAAGTGCACGCAAAACCCTAAATTTGGTGAGAGATGCTATAGGCCTAAAACGCATCTACTAACGCAGGTATATGACAACAGAATCAAGGTTTTCACACATTGCTGTGGCAGGTAATATTGGCTCAGGAAAAACCACGCTAACCAAGCTCTTATCCAAGCATTATGGTTGGGAAGCACACTACGAAAACGTAGCTGACAACCCATACATAAGCGACTTTTATAAGGATATGAAGCATTGGTCGTTTCATATGCAGGTATTCTATCTGAACCAACGTTTTAAGCAATTGCTGGAATTCAGAAAAAGGAACATTCCCGTAATTCAGGACAGAACTATATACGAGGACGCCTATATATTCTCTTCTAACTTACATGAGATGGGTCTTATGTCTGAAAGAGACTTTCAGTGCTATCGAGAACTATTTGACACATTCAGTCAACTCGTTGACAAGCCCGACCTTCTGATCTACCTTAAGGCCTCTATTCCCGCCCTTGTTGATCAAATTCAAAAAAGGGGCCGTGTGTATGAAGAGTCTCTGCGTTTAGACTACCTCAAAAAGCTGAATGCCCGTTACGATGAATGGATAGAATCTTACGAAGGAAAACTTCTTATTATCAATATTGATGATCTCAACTTTGCTGATAGCAAGGAGGATTTGGGAGAGGTTATTAATAAGATTGAATCTGAGCGCGCGGGCCTTTTCCAAGACTAAATAGTGCCTTCTGATATCTTACCACAGCTTGAGGAGTTACTTCTAACAAAGGACTCCCTCAAACTAAGCCCGGTTTCAGGTGGAGACATCAATGACTCTTACAGGGTTCAAAATGCAGACAAGTCATACTTTCTAAAGGTTAACTCTGCCGATAAGTTCCGAATGCTGGAACTTGAAAGAGATGGGTTGATGGAGCTTGAAAACACAGGAGTTTTTAAGACGCCCAGAATACTTGGATGTGGTAAAGCCCAGAAACATAGTTTCTTACTTATGGAATGGCTCCACGAACAAAAACCAAGTGAGTGGCAATGGCAATTGTTTGGAGAACATCTCTCAAAACTACATAGCCACACGCGAGATTCTTTTGGTTTCAAATCCGACAACTACATTGGAAGTATACACCAGAAAAACGATTCTAAGAAAGCTTGGAGCTCGTTCTATATAGATTGCAGAATAGCTCCCTTAATTAAGAAAGCTTATGACTCTGGGTTTCTCGAACAGCAACATTTGCGAGCCTTTGAAAGGCTTTCATTAGAAGCCCAATCTCTTTTTCCATTTGCTCAACCTTCATTGTTGCATGGTGATTTATGGGCCGGAAATTTTATGTGTATTGGAGAAAAGGCAATGGCTGTATTCGATCCGGCAGTTTACTACGGACACCCTGAAATGGAAATGGCCTTTACCCTGCTTTTTGGAGGCTTTCCTGCAATCTTCTATGATGCCTACCAATCTCAAACGCCCCTGGAGAAAGGGTTTCACAACAGAGTTGATCTCTACAATCTTTACCCTAATCTGGTACATCTGTTGCTTTTTGGAAGGGCGTATTTCGGTGCCGTTTCATCAGTTTTATTGAAATTTTATCGATAAGGAGCCATTCTATGAAACAACGAAATAAGTTTTGATGTTACTTGCACGTTAGATTGTCATATGAAATACTTTCTATCCATCATACTGTCCTTTCTTAGCCTTGGCTTATTCGCGCAACAAGGTCGTTTTTTGGATATATATGCTATAGGCCATCAGAGTTCTATTGACAACCAATTTGATCTTAGGTATGGCTTTGTGAATGGTTTGGGAAGGGATTTTGACTATAAACCCTCTTATCACTACGGCTTTGGTGCCTTTTTCTCCCAAACCAGCGAAACGTTGATTGGGTTTAAAACCGGTGTTGTGTTCGCCAATTATTTTCAAAATATTGAAAGCACGGTGGACTTGACCCGAGAGGCTGAAAGCCCTACAAGCTACACTGCCCAGTTCAGACATCGTCTACTGGCCGTCCCCTTCCTTATTGACTTTGGTATTAACGCAACTGACGATGACAGAGTTTTCTTCCACATGGGTTTTGGCCTTAAGCCTATGATTCTGGTGGACGGTGATTTTGTGGTCAATCAGTCCAGTTCCTATGCTGTAAGCACCGATTATAATCTATATGACTACTATAGAGCTGTCACTATTTCTTATCTGTTGAATGCCGAACTTAAGATCAATTTGGGGAGAAGTGACAAAACGTATTTGGTAGCGGGTATTAACTTCGATAAATCCATTGGAGGAATTGAGCATAAGAAAACCGATCATGGAGGAGATCTCCCAAGAGAATTGGTTTTCCCATTAGGGGCTTTAAAGGACTATGATTATGATGTGTCGGCGGACAGAGCGGCCGTAAATACTAAGAACGAGTCGCTGGCCGTGCGTATAGGTATTAGCTACAGGTTATCACCTTAAACTGGACACTTATGGAACGAGATTTTTTCTTTAGAACGATTCTTCTTACTTTTACTATACTGAAATTTGAAATATGAAAGTTCTTCAGCTCAATATATCCAAAGTTTTTCTGTTTGCGCTAGTTGTAATTCTGTCTGGTTTTGGATCGGCAAAGGCACAGTCTGTCTTCCAAGACTCTGTGAATGCCAATACTACAATTAGCATGGAGATCTTTCCCAACCCAGCCCAGCATCAGATAAGTCTTCAACTTGAAGACGCTGATGAGAGCGATGATTTGAACAATCAAGACAGGCAAGAATTCTTCGAGTATAGCATTGGAAACGTTATCGGTAAGAAAAAGAAATCAGGTAAGGTTCAAAAGAAACCAGGTTCTCCTGTAAAAGTTGATATTGATATAAGCGACTTAACCCCCGGTGTATACTTTGTGATTGTATCCAAGTCCAATTATACCTTTACTAAGAGGTTCATTAAAAAGTGATCTTCTTACTTCGTTTATAAGTTCTCTTCCCTACAAGTCCTTGATTCTATATTTGCTACATAATCTAGCAGTATGAAGTATCAGGGAGCAGACCTCGCCACTTTTCCGAAACAAATAGAGTTTGCCTTAGGTGAATTTAGTGCTCAAGCAATTGCTCACTTAAAGGGTAATGTAAACCACGTTGTGATTTGTGGTTTAGGCGGCTCTGGCATTGCAGGACGCATTACAAAGGCCTTCTTCCAAAACCGAAGCACTATTTCCATTGACTTAGTGGCTGACTACACGCTTCCTGCCAACGTCACCAAGGACTCACTCATTATTTGCTCATCATATTCTGGAAACACTGAGGAAACTCTTACTTGCTTCAACAAGGCGCTGGATATTGGATCGTCAGTAATCTGCATTACCGGTGGAGGCAAACTCGCCCAACTCGCTCAGGAGAATAGTTTTCCACTGTTTAAGGCTGTTCATGGCCTCCAACCGAGAATGGCACTTGGTTATTCTCTTACCTACTTACTCCTCATTATGCAGGAGCTCTCAGGAGAGCTGGTATTAGATGAACTTAAAGGTTCGCTGGACAAGTTAAAGCAACCTAAGTGGCATCAGGATAAGGCATCTGAGATCATTAAATCTCTGGACCTAACCAATGAGAAGTTTCTCCAAATAGTTTCTGACGGCCCTAGCTATGCCATGGCTGTGAGGCTTCAGCAACAACTTAACGAAAACTCTAAAATTTGGGCTCAGGTGCACGAAATGCCCGAAATGTGCCACAATGTAATTGAAGCCATTACTAATGATAACCTTAAGGGTCCCTGGCTATTACTCAACTCAGGAACCAACGACAGGAATGATAAGCGCTTTGACTACCTTGCCAATCTCCTAACAGAAAAGGGGTATCCAAATATGGGTTCAGTGTCAGATGCATCTGCACTTTCTACTCTTTTAGACGGCATTTATATTTTTGACTGGTTGTCTATTCTCATCGCTGATGCTCATGGAAAAGACTCTTCTTTAATCCCTAATATCATGGGGCTCAAAGCGTATCTCTCGTAAGCTTAATGACTGCAAGATTTCTTCTTTCAGCATCTACTTTACTTCTTCTCTCTTGTTCAAGCTTCGCTCAAATAGTAAATGTTGAAGGGTCGCGACTAGATGAATCAAAACAAGGTTGGCAGGGCTTGGCTGACCTTAGTTTCTATGCCGTAAAAAACACGAATACTCTTTACCAACTCAACAATAAGCTCCGGCTTCAATATGTGGCAAGTCGTCACCGTTGGCTCATGCTCAACGATATCAACCTAAGCGTATCCAACGAACTCAAATTTGAGCAGAATGCCTTTCAACATCTTAGGTATGGCCTTATGCTTGACAGCGCTTATGTTCTGGAGTGTTTTGGACAACACCAGTACGACAGAATTCAACTCATTAAGCGGCGCGTGCTTCTTGGTGGCGGACTGAGAATTCGATTTCTGGAAAGGGGTCTCATACACTCCTACTATGGTTTTACGTATATGCTGGAGTACGAAGATGAACTGGTAACACTTAACCGTAACCTGCTTTCAAGACTTAGTACTTATGTAAACATTAAGCTTACCATTAAGGAATGGCTTAAGTTTTTGTCTACAAGCTATTACCAACCACGTCTCTCCTATTTTGGAGATTTCCGATTGTCCACCAATAATACGCTCGAGTTCAAGATCAATGGAAACCTTTCTATCCTTACCAAATACGTGCTCATATTCGACTCTTCTCCTGTAGATGACCCATCGGTACCTAAAATCAATATGAAGCTCACCAACGGCTTCTCTTACAAGTTTAAATAGGAATTATCCTTGGGTGCAATCAGGCCCGTTTCACATTGCCAAAGTCCTAAAAAAAGAAAAGCCCAAGGTTGGGGACCATTGGGCTCTTCAGGCTAACTAGGCTTCGATTATTGGGCTAAATTCTTATTCTAAACTTATATGGTGGATTAATTACAATCCTCGTGCCAAAGAATACAAGGGGTCGAAATTTTATTTAAATATTTCCCTTTAGCTCTTTACATCACCCGGTAGAACCAAGTTACCCTTTTTTTAAATAAAACACATTCCCAAAAAAAGAAAACCCTCACCATTTCTGGCAAGGGTTCTCATATAGTTCCTTTTTAAGAATTCTATCGGCTCACAACAATTCGCTCAACTAAGCGCTCACCGTTGCTACTTATTATTACCACTTGGTAGATGCCACTTCTAAGGTCTTCAAGGTTAATTGGAGCTGAGTTCATTACTCCTCCTTCTACCATTCCAGTGAACACTTTCACAAGTTCCTTACCTGTCATGTCATTTACAGTGATGGCCACTGTTGCCGACTCACTTACAGTATAGTTCACTGTAGATGCGCGATTGGCTGGATTTGGACTCAATGCAATTCCGTTTGACACATCAGTTCTTAGACCGCTGGCATGATTCACAGGCTCTGAAGACGTGTGCTGTACTTTATCAGCTTTCACAGCTTTTGAGCTTGAAGAAGATGATGCAGTGCCCACAGTAAAGGACTTGATCTCAGAACAACCTTTAGAGTCTGTAACAGTTACTGTGTGAACACCTGGGCAAAGGTTGTTCAAATCCTGAGTGATTTGACCCTGACTCCATGAGTAGGTATAAGGGGCAGTACCTCCAGATACACTTAGATCTATTGAGCCATCACAGCTACTTGTGCTTGGGCACTCAAATCTAAAGTCAGTAACACCACCTGAAGTAGTAAAGGTGATTACCATTTTCTTGACTCCTTGTGTATTAACATTTACTGTTTGAACAGATCCGTCACCTGCATTTGCAATGGTTGTAGTAGACAACAAGTTGTTAGAGGCATCGTAGCACTTAGCTCTACCTTGATTGTTCTCACTATCTACGAACTTGAATGACTTCACAGTTCTGGCAGTACTAAAGGTCATACAAATGCTACCACCTACTGCCTGATCATCCGGATAGTCATAAAGACCGTCGTTGTTGTTGTCAGTTGTGTTTTCAGGGAAGATCAAAATGTTTCCAATATTCACTTCCAAGTCCGAATCTCTGGTTCCTGAAAGATCAGTGTCAAATACAATCAACTCATCTACATAGCTACCATTACTGTTAGCACTAATGGTAATGCCGTCTGAGCTGAATTGATTATCGATCTCTTCACCGTTAGACAGGTTGCTCATATCCAGGTTGCAACTAGTCATTGTTCCTGTAGCATCAACTATGCTGGCGGTAAGGCTCATTGGTGTAGCCTGTTGTAAGGTATAGCTCACCGTATCTGTACATCCATTGGCATCAATGCCTATTAGTTGGTACGTTCCAATGCCGGCATTGTTAAGAGTAAGCCCAGGACTTGTAGTATACTCTACGTAAAGTTTCGGTGCATATGATGAGCTTCCGTCATAACTGTATGCATTTCTACATCCGTAAGATCCTTCTATAATGATGGCTAAATCGTTTCCGCTTGCCCATCCAGATCGACTGGTTAGCTCCTGAACAATGTTACTAATATCAGGGCTATAGTAGTAGTTACCAGAGTACCATGACTGTACGTAATCCCAGTCCACTTTGCTTGACGTTTTGGTTCTACCACTAATGCTATAAGACGAAGTGTTAAATGAAGATGCATCATCAACATCATTACCATAGATATCAAGGTGGGTGACACCTGTTTTAGAAGAGTATGGTCTAAATCTGATATAGGCATTGGTAATAGTAGCTCCTTGTGGGATCGACATGTTGTTAAATTTCAATCCAACTTTCTTGCTACTGCTCATGATAATATCTGAGTACGTAGTAACCACCTGGCCTGATGAGTTCTCTTCCGCATCGTGGCTACTGTAGCATACCCTGTGGTAAGTAGTGGTGGTAGATCCCATGGCTTGTCCGTTAAACAACCACTTATGGGTAATAGGACCAGCTGTACCAGCAAACGATCCTTCCAATACTCCAACACCACCATTGCAACTTGGGTTGGCCACTTCTGTGATACTAGGTTGTGGGCCTGCACTGATTTCAGCTGCCACCACATTTGATACACCTGCAAAGTTTGGACAACTACTTCTCTTCGCCAATCTTACGAAATAGGTAGTGGTAGTAACCATTCCTGGATTGTAAGAGGCCATATTAGAACCGCTTATCGCAGTCCAATCATTGCTTCCGGCTGAATAAGTACTGCTAGTTGTACTGTAATACCATACATATTCTAAACTTCCACTTCCACCTGTGGCTGCAGTAGCATTAGTAAATGCAGCAGGATCAAATGGTCCACAATCTGATTGATTGGTTGCGATAACACCACCATCAGTTACGTTGCAGCAAGAGCTCTCAGTAACAGTATAGTCAAACACACCGTAGCATCCATTGGCATCAGTTACAGTTACTGTATAAGTACCCGCACATACACCTGATAGATCTTGCGTATTTTCATTGTTGTTTGACCAGTTGTAAGTGTAAGGTCCGGTTCCACCTGATACACTCAAGTCAATAACACCATCACAGGCTGAAGTAGCAGGTACACTACAATCAGAGTTGATATCTCCTGATCCATTGAAACCTCCACCGCTAAAGAAGAACCAGGTTGACAATCCAAAGTCAGCGTCCTTGTCATTCGCGGCATATCCTACTTGAAGTCCCAGACTCTCATCCAATGGTTTCTGAGTACATACAAGCGTAGTTCCTGAATAGTAATTTTTACCAATTAGTTTACTGGTTTTATTGTCATCAAAATCGTAGTAAGACCAGTCCTGGTAGTTGTTTCCAACTGTACTACTGTTGCCTTTCCAGGTTTTACCCTGTGCATCCCAACTTGCCCATGATGACTTGTTGTCAAACCAGAAATCGCAGTCAAATTGCTTAGTAGAATACAAGTTATTGGTAAGAGAACCTGTAAGGTGTGCAGTTCCATCGGCGTACTGTACTAACTGTCCATTGGTCAATGTCCAGTTAGGCTCGTTACCATGTGCCAGTCCAGGAAGATAGAAAGAGCGAGAACCGTTGTAGTCGTCAACAGATATTACGGTTGAGTCAGCGCTGTTACAAGATACTTCGGTAATGTTTGCCGAGGTACTGATAAGACTTGGCTCTGTCACTGTAAACGTCTTGGTAGTAGAACAACCATTGTCATCAGTAACTGTTACTGAATAAGTACCGGCTCCTAATCCTGAAACGTCTTCTGTGGTAGCATTGTTTGACCACAGATAGCTCAATGAACTTGTTTGTACAGTTCCCGTTACGGTAATATCATCAATAAAGTATGACTCGTTGCTAGCAGTACTATGCATCCAAACCTTCACTTCAAGCGTGCTTCCACTTAGGTTTGAAGCACTCGCTGTAATCACTCCACTGATCTCACCGTAAGTAGCTCCATTAGTAGCAAATTGTGTCCAGGAACCGCCATCAAGGCTGTAATACACTTTTACATAGTCAACATAACTACCACTTGACTCAAGATAGTTGCCTTGACAAGAACCCAGGTCAACTGACACTTCTACATTTTGTGCGCCAGAAATATCAATCTCTTCAGAATACCATTTGGCATCACCATTTGATGATTCAAATACTTTTCCGCTGTTTCCAGACACTACCTTAGAGTAGTTGTTGTTGCTGTTGTTCCACTTAGACCAAGCAGTGCTTCCATTATCTGAAGTGGCATATAGGTTATTGTCCTCAAAGCTCTCAACCCAAAGGTTTGATGTTCCTGAGGTAATGCTACCACCGCTTACTGTCACGTCAATGCTCCCATTGTTATATCCGCTGCAACTTGCATCGGTCACAACTCCAGTCACAATAATTGGATCACTTTGGTCAATTGTGTCAGTTAGGCTCACAGTACATCCGTTTGCATCGGTTACCGTTAGCGTGTACACCCCGCTACCAAGGTTTGAGATATCTTGTGTGGTAGCACTATAGTTGTCAGTACCCACCCATGCATAAGTATAAGGAGTAGTACCTCCAGTTACTGTTACATCGATAGCTCCATTGTCAATATTGCTGCAAAGAGCATCAGTTACAGATGAAGTAGCCGCAAGAACGGCTGGCTCATTTACAGAGAATGTCTTGCTGGCAGTACATCCGTTGTTATCAGTCACAGTAACTGTGTAAGTTCCGAGCGATAGGCCTGAAAGGTCTTGATTGTTTCCACCACCTGTCCAGCTATATGAATACGGAGATGTGCCACCTGTTACGGTCAAGTCAATTTCACCGTCGGCATTTCCATAGCAGCTTACATCTTCTACAGAACCGCTTAATGACAGACTGTTTGGTTCAGTAATAGTAATTGTCGCAGTGGCATCACAGCCATTTGCATCCGTTACCGTCACTGAGTAGGTACCTGCACTAAGTCCTGATACTTGCTGATTTGTGCTATTGTTTGACCATAAGTATGAGTAAGGAGCAGTTCCAGCACTTGCAGTTACTGAGGCCACACCATCGTTTCCTCCATTACAGCTTACATTACTTACTAGTTGAGTAGTAGCAGTAGGCACCGGATTCACCACCATGGCAACTACATTAGACTCTCCTACCCAGGCAGTACAGCCAGCTCTTCTTGAGCATCTTAGGTAATATGTGGTTTGAGTAATGCTTCCTGGATCGTAAGTAGACGATGTAGCACCTGAAATGATACTCCAATAAGGGTTACCACTTGTATTCGGTACGTTTACCGTGCTGCTTAGCCAGATGTACTCAATGTTGCCTAAACCTCCTGATGGGCTTGTCACATTGGTAATTGCACTCGGGTTGAAAGGTCCGCAATTGCTTTGACCATTTCCTATGGCACCAGCAGCTGTAACATTACAGCAAGCAGGACGTGTTATAGTAACAGAAGCTGTTTGCTGACAATTGTTGGCGTCAGTAACTGTTACTGTGTAAGTTCCAGGTGAAAGGTTTGTGATACTGGCAGTTGTAGCACTGTTTGACCATAAGTATGAGTAAGGAGATGTTCCTCCGGTTACTGATACACTTGCCGAACCATCAGTTCCTGTACTACAAGTGGCATCGTTGTAAGATGCAGTTGCAGCCAACTGTGCAGGTTCAGTTATGGTTACGCTGGTGTTAGCTACACATCCATTTGCATCGGTAACTGTTACCGTATAAGTACCGGCTCCCAGGTTGGATGCTGTGGCAGTTGTGGCGCCTCCAGTCCAGTAGTATGAATATGGGGAAGCTCCAGACGCTACACTTACGGTAGCCGATCCGTCATTTGCTCCATTACAACTTACGTTACTGTTTACAACAGCTGAGATAGACGGAGCTGGGTTCACGGTCATGGTGATCACATTTGACTCACCCGCCCATGGCGTACAGCCAGCTCTTCTGGCACATCTCATGAAGTAGGTAGTTTGTGTTACTACTCCCGGATCGTAGGTAGAAGCGTCACTATTAGGTATTGGAGTCCAATAAGGATTACCTGCAGTGTTAGGAACGTTTACATAGCTATATAGCCATACATACTCAATGGTACCTAAACCACCTGAGGGCAATACAACATTTGTAATAGTAGATGGATCGAATGAACCGCAATTGGCTTGAGGGTTACCAATGCTTCCACCAGAAGTTACGTTACAACATGCAGGACGTCCTATGGTTACATCAGCAATCTCCTTACATCCGTTGGCATCAGTAACTGTTACTGAATAGATACCTGGGCTAAGGTTGTTTATAGAACTGGTAGTGGCTCCTGTTGACCAGTAATAGGTGTAAGGGCTGTTGCCACCAGCAACCGAAACGCTTGCGCTTCCATTGGTTCCAGAAGAACAAGTAGCATCGTTTTTAGAAATTGTCAAGTTGATTTGAGAAGGTGCGCTAATTGTAACTGATTCTACGGTTGAACATCCGTTAGCATCCGTAACTGTTACACTATATGTACCTGCACAAAGGTTGTCTTCATCTACATCACTTCCGCCAGAAGACCAAGCGTAAGTATAAGGACCAACTCCGCCAGAGGCAGTAACAGTAGCCGCTCCATCGCACTGTGCTGTGCTTGAGCAACTTCCGTCAAAGTTGAAGTCACCGTGTCCGCTCCATGCACCTGTGTAGGTAAACCAACCGCTCATACCGTAATCGGCATCTTTTGAATTGGCGGCCAAACCTACCTGGAAGGCATATTTAAGGTTGGATGGTTTATGGCTTAAGTTCAATACGTCTCCGGCATAGTCATTTACACCTGTAAGGGTATTTGATTTGGTTGCGTCCATTTCATAGTAGAACCAGTCTTCATAGTTGGTTCCGGCCACATTGGCTTCATCTTTATACCCTCTTCCAAGAGCTGACCACTGGGCCCAGTCTCTTTTGTTGGCAAACCATACACTTACCTCAAATCCTTTATTGGCATCGTTGGCGTTGTAAATCTCACCTGTAAGATGTGCAGTTCCGTTTGGATACTGGGTAAGTGTGCCACCACCGTTGGTAAACAAGAACTTGTTGCTTACACCGTTGGCAAGGTTTGGAAGCCAAATAGCATGTCCTGAAGAACCGTATTTAGAAACAGTACAAACATCCACTACACTTCCACCACAAGTAACGTCAGTTCCAACAACTGATGCGGTTACTTGAGTTGGCTCTGTAAGAGTTACTGAAACTGTTTTGGTATCTCCATTATTATCTGTAACAGTTACAGTATAAGTACCTGCTGTAAGATTTGTTATCGTCTCTGTAGTTTGAGAGTTAGACCAGGAATAAGTATATGGCTCACATCCACCGGTTACATTCACGGTAGCTGACCCGTCATTGGCACCATAGCAAGAAACATTGTATCCTCCATTGAATTGCGAAAGAGTTGTTGTTACTACTAAAGGACTTGCTGTAACGGTAACTGTGAATGACTCTTGTACTGAGTTTCCTGAACCATCCGTTGCTGTATAAGTAACTGTAGTAGTTCCTACAGGGAAATTATCGCCAGGATTATGAGTAGAAGTAAGAGTTACTGAGCAATTGTCATCAGCAGTAGGAGGCGTCCAACTTACTGATGGATTGCAGTTTCCAGTAGTTGTAATATTTGAAGGAATGTTGCTGATTGTTGGATCAGTGTTGTCTTCAACGGTTACTGTCGGGTTACATATTGATGTGTTTCCGTTACCGTCAGTCACGGTAAATACAAGAATGTTATTTCCTAAGTCAGAACAATCAAAATCAGTTTGTGAAAGGGAATATGATATGCTTCCGCAATTGTCATATGATCCGAAATCAATATCAGCTATTGTGATACTTGCTTCTCCATTGGCATCCAGTTGAATGGTAATATTCTTACAAAGTGCAACAGGCTGCAAGTTGTCTACAACGGTTACGTTGGCAGTACAGGTAGAAGTATTTCCACTGGCATCGGTAGCAGTAAGAGTAACCTGATTTACGCCAGCGTCAGCACAGCTGAAGCTAGATGTGTTAATGCTCAACGATGCAATTCCACAATTATCGGTAGATCCATTGTCAATGCTTGAAGCAGTGATGCTCGCATTTCCGTTTACATCAAGGGCTACAGTAATGTCTTTGCATGACACAACCGGGGCTGTGTTGTCTTCAACAGTAACGGTTGAAGTACAAGTAGATGTATTACCGTTGTTGTCAGTCACCGTAAGAGTTACGGTGTTGGTTCCCAAGTTGCTACAATCGAAGGATGTACTTGAAACAGTCATAGAGGCAATTCCGCATGCGTCTGAAGAACCATTGTCAATATCGGCCGCAGTGATATTTGCTTGTCCGCTTGGGTTAAGGGCAACAGTAATATTCTTGCAAAGTGCAACGGGTGCCGTAACATCAGTTACCGTTACAGTAGCCGTGCAAGTGGATGAGTTTCCACTGGCATCTGTTACTGTCATGGTAACCAGATTACTACCCACATTGCTGCAATCAAAATCAGTTTGCGAAAGTGAAATGCTGGCAATTGAGCAATTGTCAGAACTTCCATTGTCAATGTCAGCAGTCGTAATGGAAGCATCTCCGTTTGCATCAAGTGCTACGGTGATATTCTTACAAACTGCAATTGGGTTCTCATTATCAATTACTGTTATGCTTTGTTGACAGGTTGCAGTATTTCCGTTTACGTCAGTTACTGTCCAGGTTACAACAGTAGTGCCACCTGGGTAGCTATCCGAAGCATCGGCTGTTCCGTTGTAATCGTTAACTACTGATGCGATTCCACAATTATCGGCTGTGGTAGGTTGTCCTACGGTTACATTGGCATTGCATGAACCAGGATTAGGGTTTACTGTAAGATCTGCTGCACAAGTAATCGCTGGTGCTTCATCATCAACAACAGTTACATCAGTATAGCATTTAACAAAATTGCCATTGTCGTCTTCAACAATCCATTCAACAGTGGTAGTACCTACTGGGAACGTATAGCTAAGCGGAGCAAAGCCGCTAATGTTGTTGGCAATGAATTTAATTCCGCAATTGTCAGTTGCAGTCGGTGCAGGAACCGTTAACTGAGCTGAACAGTTGCCAGGATCATTAGATACTGACATATCAGGCGTACAAACAACCTGCGGGTCTTCGGTATCAATAATAAGTACCACTTGTTGGTAGGTACCAGTATTACCGGCTGGGTCAGTTACCGTCCAGTTAATCACTGTAACACCTACTGGGTAAGTATCAGATGCATCGTTAGTGCCGTTGTAGTCATTTACAACGGTAAGGTTAGAACAGTTGTCATCGACAATTACAGGACATTGCATCTGCACATAAGCATCACAATTACCTAGTGATGCCGGGCGAATTACGTCGCACTGACATGAAACGAATTTCGGTGCAATGGTATCAAGAACTGTTACTGTTGATGTACAGGTGTCATAGTTGCCCTGACCGTCACTGGCAATTACGTCTACATAGTTTACACCAGCATCTGAGCAATCAAAATATGTTTTGGAAAGGAAGATGGTATCAAGTCCACAATTGAAGAATGAACCATCATCAAGGTCAGAAGCCGACAAAGTGAATGAGCCACTTGTACCTATATATATAGTAGTGTCCTTACATTTTGCAACAGGCTTGTCAACTACAGTAACTTTAGATATGCAAGTGCTTACGTTATTGTAAATGTCGGTTGCTGTAATGGTGACATTGTAAACACCACCCATTGTACAGTCGAAAATTGAATCGCTAAGAGTAACACTAGCCAGTCCACAATTGTCAGAAAGTGACTGAACCACATCCTGAACGGTAATTTTTGAATAACCATTTGAAGCAACCGGGGCTGTAATGTCTTTACAAGACAAGGCTGGTGCCAATGTATCTGCCACTGTAACGTAGCAGGTACAAACTGAAGTGTTTCCTGAAATATCTGATACGGTTACCTGAACAGAAGCAGTACCTATATCAGAACAGGTAAAGCTTGTTTTTGATAGGGAATAAGAAGCAACGGTACAGTTGTCCCAAACATTGTCAATCAAGTCGTTTGAAACAATGTTGGCTTCTCCGTTCTGATCAAGATAAACCGTTAAGTCCTTGCAAGTAATTTCTGGCTTAATAGTATCAAGTACAGTTACCAGTGAATTACACTTTGACGAATTGCCGTTGTTGTCAACCGCTGTCATTTCAACCGTAATAGGTCCTTGTCCTACATTGGTACAGTTGAAAGATGTATCACTGAGCTCAAAGCTTTCCACCTGACAGTTTCCAGTAGTACCACCATCTAGGTCTTCACCTTTTACCAAAACAAATCCATTGCTATCTACATAAGCAATGATATCCTGGCAAACTGCTACAGGATCTATAGTATCTCTAATAACCACATTTAATGGACAACATGAAACGTTACCCGCTAAGTCATATGCATGAAGATTGGTAGCATTGGCTCCGGTATCATTACAGGTAAACACACTATCATCAAGCGTATAGTACCAAAGTCCGCAGTTGTCAAAACTTCCGTCGTTTACCATTAAGGGGTCAACATTCACAATTCCTGTTTCATCCAGGAAAAGCTCAATGTCCTTACACATGGTAACAGGCGGAAGACAGTCGTCTATAAACACAGTAATGTTCCATGAATCTGAAACATCGTTCTTTACATACACTATGTTGTTTCCCTGCTGTACCTGAGTCCAAGAATCATTTGGACTGTTGCCGGCAGCATCTTCAATTGTAACTGTTACCGATGAACTCGGCATATCGCTGCAATTGAATTTCCATTTGCTTAGAGAGAAAACGGGTGAAGAGCAGTTATCATAAGAAAGACTGTCTACTGAACTTTCGTACAAAAACGCTTCGCCATTCTCATCAAGCTGAATAACTATTGGTGAATAAAAGTTGGCTTCAGGTGGGGTTACATCCACCGCCTTCACTACTACAGTATTAGTAGTAAGGTTGCCGCTTGCATCATATTGTCTTACAGTAATGGTAGAAAAACTTCCAACACTGTTACACTTAACATTTTTAGGACTATAGGTAGTGTTTCCAAGCGCACAGTCGTCAGTAGCCGAAACAATAAGGTCAGGATAAGCAAACTTGTACTTTCCGTCAAGGCCTATTGCTACTTCTACAGTATCATATACGCTTACAACCGGAGGTGTGGCATCTGCTGCCGTCCCCACGGTTACATTCATTGTTTGATCGCAACCAAGAATATCAACTACTTCCACATCGTAGTTGCCTGATGCCAATCCAGTAAAGTTTGTAGTACCACTTGTAATACCAGATGCTGTTCCCACCACAGAACCAGACGAGGTATTGGTTACAGTTGCAGAAACTGTAGTGAAGGTACCGACCACTGAAAGAGCAATAGCTCCATTACTCAATCCGCAACTGGCATCTGTTTGCACAGTGCCAATAGTAAGGTTGGGTAAAACACAGGGAGCTACAGGAGCTTTAGGGGAAGAGGCTGCTTTTTCTTCCGTGTAGTAGTAAATGTTCTTTGCTTCCACTTTTGAGAATACCCCTATTCCCAAAATAGCAATAAGCAAGATGAAGTTGACTCCCGGCTTCACCAAATCGAGAGCGTTCCAAAAGGTGGATCGCCACCTTTCTTCTTCAAATTTGAGTAATGATTTTACCATCTATAATCCTTTAAATCAGTCTGTTAGCAACAAATAAGATGTCGTATCTTGAATCGAAAACCTTGAATAACCTTTCAAAAACTTCACCAATCGTTACTTAAAATCTTTTTAGACGCGTGTGTATTTCACAAGCTCTGTACCAAATAGAATTATTTGTGGATATTTTTTTTAGCTCGAATCTTGTTTCAGTTTAATCGAACGCTAACGGCCGTTAGTCGTTATAGCACCCATGTTTAATCCGGCCGCGCTCTCCCATAAGAAGAAAATGTGATGCTATATGGGTATCTACATACAATTGGACAGAAAATGACCGTATTGGCTGTAAAGCCTGTTGGTATGGTACCAATTGGAATACGTAAAAAATTACCCACAATGGAGCCGCTAAAGCTCCTTGTAAGTTTCCGGGAAATAAGTAGTAATGGGCTGAACCCTACATTAAATTACAGTAAAGGCCGTGAGTACTGTATTGAAGTAGCTTCTGGCCAGAGGTACTTCACCTCGCATTGTTTTGATGGAATGGCTATTGAATCTAACAATATGTTTCTTGTTGACTATGTAGGATTTATGAACCCGCAAAAATTGTTCGTCAGGTAAACGACCTTCAATATCCTTTAATCCAATACGCAGGAGGTAACTCTTTTCATTTGACGTGAAAATTTCTATGTAGTTACCGCTTGCTTGTATCCACAGAATGTCGTCAGAGCCTATACGTTCATAGTCCTTTCCATTTTTTACGAAAAGTTCATCGAGCTTTTTAGTCTTCAAGTGTGAAGTAGAGACATTGTAAATCTCTTGCTCAATGTTCATGATTACCATATCGGAGTCAAGGGGCTTAGCAAAGTAACCGGAGGGCTTGAGCACACGAACGTCGTCCATCATTTCCTTGGATAGGTTCTCAGCCAAAAAGTAAAAGGGCATGTGTTGCTTTTGTGCCATTTCCACAGCCTTCTTTACATCACTCAGTGAAAAATCATCAAGGTCAATAAGTAGTAGGGGATTAAACAACAAGAACTGAGGGTCGTCAATCAACTGCCCTAAATTCTCGGCATTCACCATGTCAATATCACTGCTTTCCAGAAAGGCCCTAAGCGGTGAATATATAGACGGATTTTTGGATAGAACTATTACGCTTGCTGCCAACTTCCTGATATTAGATCACCAATAATACATTTTTACCGATAGGTTGTTTGGGGATTAATCCACGAACAAAAAAAAGACCATGGTTTAGCCATGGTCTTTTCAAACAAGTATTTGATGATTTCAGTCTATTCTTCTGGCAGCTCAAAGCTTCTAGAAAATTCGAGCGATCTTTTTAAAACATTTTCTGATGGACTCATTGTCACTTTGTCCAACTTAAACTTGAGTGATGAGTATACTTCCAAATCTGCAATTCTTTCAGGCTCGTTGTCTATTCTATCGTATAGATCAGCCGTTTCTTGAAATGAAAGCTCTCCGTAAACAAATTTTATGATTTCTTCTTGAGTAACGTTCCCGGTCATACAGTACAATTAAGTGTTGTGATAAGAAAACGCCACTTTGTGACAATTAGTATGTGAGCTCCAATTTAAAATGCGATGTTGTGTTTTTCAATCAGTTTCCTGAGGTTGTTCAACGCATAACGCATTCTTCCCAAAGCTGTGTTAATACTTACATTGGTAAGATCTGAGATTTCCTTAAAACTCAATTCTGCATAATGTCTTAGTACCAATACCTCTCTTTGCTCTGTTGGAAGCTCTTCTATAAGTCTTCTTATCTTTTGTTCTTTTTCGCTTTTTACCATCATATCCTCCTGGTTGGGTGATGGTATGTTGATGTAGCCAAATACATCGTTGCCCTCGCTGTCCGTTACCATTGGCATTTTCTTGTTCTTTCTAAAATGGTCGATAACAAGGTTGCGAGAAATTCTCATTGCCCATTGGATAAATTTACCCTCCTCGTTGTACTTACCACTTTTGAGAGTGGTGATAATCTTAACAAAGGCATCTTGTAAAATGTCTTCTGCCATTTCGCGGTTTCTCACCAACATGTAAATAGCCGTAAACATCTTTTCCTGATGACGGTTAATTAGCACTTGAAGTGCGTTTTCATTTCCACTAAGGTAAACTTTAACAAGTTCCTGATCGCTCATGATTTGCTGACGCATAGCTGTAGTTTTTAGGTGTTTTAAAAAGATCGTGTCAGCGTAGAACTTGTTTTATAGGCTTCTGTTTTTATTTAAGTTTGAGCGATTTTCTCAAAGAATGACTGCTAATATAAGATGTTTCCTTCTAAAAAGGGGCATCTCATTTAATAAAACTTAATATACGGCATGGTTGAAACCATAAGTGAGCGAAAAAAGCGCATTACCAGAATTGAAATAAAAGGGGCCAGACAGAACAACCTGAAAAACATTGACATTGATATACCTCAAAACAAACTTGTAGTGATTACGGGGGTATCTGGTTCGGGAAAATCTTCCCTTGCATTTGATACTTTGTTTGCCGAAGGGCAACGCCGTTACATAGAGAGTCTCTCAGCATATGTTCGTCAGTTTGTTGGAAAAATTGAAAAGCCGGAGGTAGATTATATAAAGGGACTCTCACCAGCCATTGCCATTCAACAAAAGGTAAATACCAACAACCCCAGGTCAACAGTTGGTACCACCACGGAGATATATGACTACCTAAAACTTCTATATGCCAGAGCTGGGAAGACCATTTCGCCAGTAAGTGGAAATGAGGTAAAGCGTCACTCTGTTACTGATGTATTGAAGGATCTGAATCAACAAGCGGAGGGCACAAAGGCTTTGGTACTGGCTCCTATATCCCCTGAAGAGTCGCGAAGCTTAAAAGATGAGCTAAATGTGATTCTTCAAAAAGGATTTACCAGAGTGGTGGTAAATGATCGACTGATTAAAGTAGAAGAGGTACTAGACTTTATTGGCGAAGATGCTACAAACCAAACTGCGAATGAATCGATTGGTGCCCTTTCGGAGCTCAAGATTGTAATTGACCGGGTAGTGGTAAAGCCTGAGGATAGAGAAAATAATGAACGCATTGCTGACTCCGTGCAAACAGCCTTTTTTGAAGGTAAAGGAATTTGCCTTGTACAAGTTATCAAAGACGCGGACCAGAAAGAATCTTTTGTGTACAGCAATAAGTTTGAGCTGGACGATATGGTGTTTGAGGAGCCCAGTGCCAACCTCTTCACTTTTAACAATCCCTATGGTGCTTGTAAAACCTGCGAAGGCTTTGGAACAGTAATAGGAATTGACGAGGATAAAGTGGTACCCGACAAGTCATTATCGCTCTATGAGGACGCCATAGCCTGTTGGAAGGGTGAAAAAATGAGTGAGTGGAAAGAGTGGTTTATAAAAAGCTCTGCCTCCTTTGATTTCCCCATACACAAACCATACATTGAGCTTAGCGAAGAGCATAAGAGCCTTTTATGGCAAGGAGCGGAAGGTTGTGAAGGGATCAACCAGTTTTTCGAATACCTCCAATCGAAAGCCTATAAAATTCAATACAGAGTACTTATCTCAAGGTATAAAGGGAAAACCAATTGTCCTGATTGTAATGGTACACGACTTAGAAAGGACGCTAATTACGTAAAGGTTTCTGGTGCAGGTATCTCTGAATTGGTGCTTCTTCCTATTGATGAGTTGCTCGAGTTTTTTGAAAACATTACGCTGGATGAATACCAACAACAGGTTTCACGAAGAATACTTACAGAAATCAATAATCGTCTCAAATTCCTGAACGATGTAGGGCTGGGCTATTTAACCCTCAACCGAGATGCCAGAACACTCTCGGGAGGTGAGTCCCAACGAATTCAGTTAGTTACTTCACTGGGAAGCAATCTTACAGGTTCTATGTACATATTGGATGAACCTTCCATTGGTTTACACTCAAAAGACACCGAAAAGCTGATTAAGGTGCTCAAGAACCTACGCGATCTGCGGAATACGGTAATTGTTGTAGAGCATGACGAGGATATCATCAAGGAAGCCGACTATGTAATTGATATAGGCCCAATGGCTGGAAGTAAGGGTGGAGAAGTTGTTTTTGCCGGTGATAAAGCTGCCTTTGACTCTGTTACAAAGACCCTTACGGCGCAGTACATGCGAGGAGATATGAAGATTAAGCTTCCGGAAACAAGGCCTGAAACCAAATATGGTTTATCTATTAAACAGGCTTTCAAACACAACTTAAAACGAATTGATGTAGACATTCCACTATATCGAATGACTGTGATAACTGGTGTTAGCGGATCAGGAAAATCCACCCTGGTTAAGGACGTGTTGTATCCTAGTTTGCAAAACAAGTTGAGAAACGCTAACGGTGATGCTAAAAACTGCATTTCCCTGGAAGGTGATTTTTCAAAAATCAGCCAACTTGAATACATTGATCAAAATCCAATAGGGCGATCGAGCCGATCTAATCCAGTAACCTATATCAAAGCCTATGATGCTATAAGGTCCAGGTTCGCATCACTTCCTCTTGCAAAACAAAGAGGCTACACACCCGCCCATTTCTCATTTAATGTAGACGGTGGAAGGTGTGACACTTGCAAAGGAGACGGGTATTTAACTGTTGAAATGCAGTTTATGGCCGACCTCCACCTCACTTGTGAAGACTGCAAGGGCAAGCGGTTTAAAAGGGAAATCCTGGATGTAATGCACAAGGAGCAAAATATTGCGGACGTGCTGGAAATGACTATTGACGATGCCATTGACTTCTTTGAAGAACAGAAGGATATTGCAGGTAAACTCCAAATACTACAGGATGTGGGTTTGGGCTACCTGGGACTTGGCCAATCTTCAAACACACTTTCTGGTGGCGAGGCACAGCGTATAAAACTTGCTTATTACCTGGCCGAAGGAGGTAAGAGCGATTCTATTTTGTTCATTTTTGACGAACCTACTACCGGCCTGCACTTTCACGATATTAAATACCTTTTAGCTGCCTTTTCGAGACTTATCGATAAAGGACATACCGTGGTTGTCATTGAGCACAACATGGAGGTTATCAAATGCGCCGATTGGCTCATAGATTTGGGACCTGTTGGTGGCAAAGAAGGAGGTAACCTTGTGTATCAGGGTAGTCCAAAAGGTATTCTGAACGTTAAAGAGAGCTATACCAAAGACTTCCTTCTAGAGAAGTTTAGCTAACACTTCTTTATTCAACAATCACTTCCATTGCCTCAGCTGGTTCAGCACTGGTTGCTGGAAGAAGTTTATTGAGAAGTTCTCCTGGTGAAAACATACTGCCTGGATTTGAGGTGGATTGCAACACCTCTCCTTTCGCGGTAGAATGCATGCTTAGCGTTACATTTTCAGTATCGGTATATATTTCAAGTGTAAGACTAGGACTACCGGCTTCGGCGGCCTCTACCTCGTCATTGAAGTCAGATGAAGTAATATTGGCAATACCGCTGATGTACTTCTCTATTCCGGCAGAATCTAAATCAATTCCCTGTGTTGACCAACCCAATTCTTCAGACTTAACCAGACTAAAGTTGTTGATTCCTGATACTACGACCTTTTGAATATCACCGACATTTACTGAAACTAATTGCTTGTTGCGCCAATCGTTTGCTTTCTTATTCCAATCAAACGTAATGGGTCCGTCAACTATGTAAACATCATTGGCATCGTATTGCCTAATAAAGGTGGTCATACTTCGCTTCTGTTGATTGAAATCCAGCTTACCGATACATACCCCTGCCAAAGCTTCAGAACCATTGTAGAACATGAGCTTTGTGCAACTGGAATCATCTACCTCATAGTTTGGCCAGTTTTCCTCTTTTCTGGATACAACCCGCTTGGGTTTAGCTGCCTTGATACTGGACAATGCAGATTCTAAACCCTCAGATTCAATCGAAACAAGCTTCTCTCCTGCAAGGAGTTTCCATACTCCATTGTCCAGCTTAAGCTCATAGGGTTCACCGTCCTTTGTATCAACCACCAGCCTGTTGAGCTGTAAAGAATCATAAGACACCACCGTCGCTGGAATGGTACTTTTAGGAGCGTTGTTTCGGGAAGTAATGGCAAAAATGGAACCTACAATTAGCAAGGCCAAGATTACCACCAAGACCTTTGAATTCAGTTTGCTTAACACGTTTCTAGAGGAGTTTTAGTTGACTACTATACTTGAATATATGTATGCGTGATTGTCTAATTCAACCTTTAGCAAATACATTCCTTTTGGAAGGTCGTGTACCAGAAGACTTGCCTTGCTAGCACCTACTTCGGCCGGAACATATACTGAAGCTCCATTCATACTGTGTATGGCTATGGATTCTATTTTTCGTGTTCCCTGGCTGCTGATGTTCAATACATCTGAAGCTGGCATTGGAAACACCTGAATACCGTAGAAGGCAAACTCATCAGTACTGCTGTGAATGAAATCTATCTCTTCAGAGGTTGATGTACAACTGGAGTCGTTAGTTACTTCCACATAAAACTTGCCGCTTCCCGCAGGGCTATAATCTTTCCCTGTTTCTCCTGAAATGGCTCCGTTTTCATCATACCATTGATTTCCGTTGTCAGCACTTGAGGTAAGTACGTCTCCGTTTTGTGTAATTGTGGGCACCGCAGGTGCTTCATTCACTCTCAACTCTCTCTCTATAGAATCGGTACATCCCGCTGTATTGCCAATAACATACTTGAGCATATAAGTACCGGCACCCATAGTAGAAGGATCAAATGCGGTGCTAAGTGCATCATCTACAAAATAGTCGCCGCCAGAAGGAGCTCCACCTGCTAAGGTCACTTCAGCATCGTTGTCACAATAAGGTCCTTGCTGAGATAAACCAGCCACTGGGGCCTCATTGATCTGAACACTCACTGAATCAGAGGCATCACAGTTATTACCATCGGTATGTCTGTAATACACCCAGTAAGTACCTTGCCCAAGGCTAGAAGGCACAAAATATCCATTCCTTATTCCTGAACCACTCAATTGACCGCCTTTTGGTTTGATGGTGGTTACTTCAAAAGAATCTTCATTGTCGCAGAACGAATTGTTAAGCTCAATAGAAACATCTTTTGCCTCATACACTTGCACAACAAATGACTTTGATGTTTTACAACCTCCGCTATTGGTATAGTCATACACAATGACATGTGCTCCAGAGCCTGCGTTAATAGCAGTAAACTCATTGTTGGAAACTCCTGCGCCCGAGTACACACCACCAGCCGGAAGCGCGTTGGTAAGACTAAGTACCGCAGCATTTTCGCAAAGCGGAGTGATTGGTGTAATGCTCAGTGATGAGGTATCCAAAACGCGTATGTTTCCTTTTGCAGTATCCATACATCCATTGGCGTCCGTATACATATAGGTAACTTCATTGTCACCTGTTACTGTTGGGCGAAAAACTCCATCAACTACACCTACTCCACCATAAGTTCCTCCTGCTGGTCCGGCATTTGACATGATAATAGAATCGCCATTCACACAAATTGAATCTTGTGATGCAAAACTGGCCGGAGTAAATGCAACTACAGTGGCGGTTTGACTAGCAGATGTAATACAGCCGTTGATGCTCTTAAACTCAAAATTAATGACGTGATCTCCAGGTCCCGCTACTGCTGGACTGAAGTTTCTTCCTGAAACTCCCTTCCCTGTATAGGTGCCCTGATTGGGATTCACCTTAATACGGAAGGGTTGATCATTACTACAGCTGGTATCAATATCATTAAAGGTAATAGGGGTGGCAAACAGCAGCGACACTTTACCTGAAGCGTTATTACTACATCCATTGGCATCTGTAAAAGTATAGGTGTAGTTATAGTCAGCGATTTTCCTTGCTACCGAGTCCAGATAGAATATGTTGTTGGTGATTCCTTTTCCTTCGTAGGTTCCCTTCTTAGGTGTGGCCCCTGCCATATGTATTGTATCCTTATCGCTACATGCCTTAATAGTGCCTTTTACTTTCACCTTCGGTAAGGCGTATACTTCTATTTTCTGCGTGTCAGAATTTGAACAACCACCTCTCGCGGTATAGGTGTATATGATGTTATAAGTTCCGTCCTTCACCTTTGCCGGGTAGAACAAAGAGTCAAATGAAACTCCAGGTCCTTTGTACACACCGCCTCTTGGTAGTCCGCCGGTTAAATACATAGAATCTACACTCTCGCAAACACCTGAAAAGGAGCTAAGACTTACTGAGGGAACGCCAGTAGTGGTCACAGTCATTTCATTACTGGTATAGGAGCATTGAGAGTTCCTTATAACATCGGCCTTATACTTTCCGGCAGTGGTTACCCTTAAGCTGGCCAGGGTGTCGCCAGTGAGTTTCTTTCCATCTTTATACCACTGAAACCTAAAACTTGAGTTTCCAGGTGCGGTCAGTTTTAAACTTTGGTTCGAACAAAAAACACTATCTCCATTACTGGTTGTAAGGCTTTTTCCTACACCGTACTTTCCAAAAATGTATTCCCCACCCTTCTCAGCAATCAGGGTCATGGAGTCTCCCGCCATGTAGATGTTAGGAGCTGCCACGGACCATACGCGAGTTGGCAAAGCACTTCTCTTGAACAAGTCAATATCACACTCACTTGTAGACCCTACCTGGCTGAAATTGCTATAGTCAAAATTTACATTGTATTCACTTGAACTGGGATGAGAAAAGTACACTCCCCAACCATGAGTAGAGTCAAGATTCGCTACCGAACTACTAATGGTATCTATCGCGTTTTTTCCATCGAGTCGGTAAAAATGAATACTCTCATGAGCACCTTTAATATTGTTAAGAGTAAACACATCGCCTCCAGGGCCTTTCATACTCATTTTCTTCACAGCTACATAACTATGCATTGAGGTATCGCCCAATGCGGCACCGGAGTTTACCCATGAAGGTCCGCTGAATTTGGCATCATTTCCATTTGAGCTGGCATCGTCCAGTTTACCTCCAGATCCTTCGTCGGCCTTCCAATATCCGGCAAGGTTCTTATAGTTTGGGTGAAACTTACTTGCTCTTCTGCACATCCAATCCCTCAGGGTATCTACTTCAAGAGCCTGATTCCAAATTCTTACTTCATCTATGGCACCATCAAAGTTCCTACTTCCACCTGCGGCAAGCTCTCCAATTCTGGCATCCACCTTGTTAATGTTGATTTGACCAGAGTATATGTGAGTGCCTTTGAGCACACCGTTTACGTAAACAGATACCGTATCTCCATCAAAAGTACCAGCGATGTGGTACCACTCGTTGGTCTTTAAAACGGCTGAAGAAGAGGCGGCTTCCTCCCAACTGCCAGAACTTCTACCAGCAACATTAAATGATACCTTACCACCATCTCCACAGCGTAAAACATATCCGGCGTTTCCACTTGCCCAGTTGTGCTTACAAACAATAGAGTTGTCATAAACATTGCGACCAAAGGATTCTGGTTTAATCCAGGCCTCCACGGTGATTTCATCTCTGGGATTGAGAGAAACATCATCAGGAATAACTACATCGTCGCCTGAACCATTGAAGTTAAGTGCGTATTCGCCCCCGGTTTGGGCAAAGGATATAGTGGCGCCAAAAAGTATTAGCGATAAGTTGAGTATAGTTTTACGCATAGTAGTAGTAGTTTTTTGGAAAGAAGACAAATATACAGGTGTTAACTCATTGCTTTCCATCTCAGGCGTTTAGCCTTGCGAGCCTGGAATCTTACGAAGCCATAAATTATAATAATTAATAGGGGCAAAAGCAGGTTCACTGATTTTATCAGGGCGACTTTTCCTTCATCTTTTGTAATGCTATCATCTATTGGATAGTAATTAACCCCTTTGTTTCTCAAGCTCAAAAGTGTGGTGTTTTGAGTAAGCCAGTCTACAGAGTTTACAAAGAAGTTTACATTATCAGGTTGTAGTTGCTGGCCTTGTTGTCCTTCGCCATTAAACACGAGCTCGCCGTTTGATATTACTACCATTCTTTTGTCGCCATCTTCCAGAGCTCCTGCCAGGGATAAGTCTGATCCTTTAAAATCGCTCTCTAACCATTGTCGCTGGATATTGAACATAACGGGAAGATTTTCACTGCCTGACATTTCTGATGTTCTGGCAAGCGATGTAAAATTGGCGCTTCCGGTATATTTGATTTCACTTGCAAACTGAAGCAACATCACCTTCAAGTCTTGCGATATCGGATGCTCACCAAATTTGTTTACCACGGGGAAGTAGTGAAACCTTACAGGCATGTTAAAAAAGCCCTGGTTCACCATAATCTCACCGGCATTTGCATCTATGGCTAGTGAGTTTTGAACCTCAACTCCTTTTCGAGCCAGCCATGATTCAATGGGGTGTTCTCTTTCAGAGGCCATAGGTGGTTGCTGCCCTTGTTGCCCCCCAAAAGAAACATTGGCATTGGTATAGGCAATAAACAGTTTTCCTCCTTTCTCGTAATAATCATCCAAGGCACGTATATCAGCCACTCCCATGGAGTCTTTCGGATTCAATATGGCCAAAGCTTCGTAGTCACCCAAATTCTCTGAATCAAGCGTGACTGCTTCCAATTCGTAATTAATGGAAGCCTCGTCATTGGCCTGCTTCATCTCTGAAATCTTGGTCTCTCCATGGCCTCCTACAATCCCTATTTTAGGTTTGTTGGCATAGGCAATCTTCTTAATGCTCTTGGTAATAGGATACTCAATGGAGTTACCTTGTTGCAAGAAGGGTATGATATCAGACCGGTCTCCGTATTCAAAAATTAAACCCAGATAGGCCCTGCTTACTTCGAGCTTGGTACGGTCTTGTGAACCGGCATTTACGGGTGGAATTCCTGCTTGTTGAGCTTCTTGCTCCAACTCTTCCGATTCATTAGGGTCAATTACCTCTATCTCAATATTACCGTTTGAAATCTCACGATATTCTTCCAGAAGGTTCATGATTTCCCTTCTGTGGTTGTCAAACTGTGCATTCACGTCTTTTGACATGTAGGCCTTAACCATGAGAGGCTCCTCCATGGAAGACAGTATCTCACGCGTTCCATCGCTCAGGGTATAGCGCTGGTCGGCTGTAAAATCAAGGCGTACTGAAAAAATGGATGACAATACATTGGCAAAAACGAGTATCGCCAGAACCAGTATTGCTTTTACTTCTATTCTGTTCATGTCTATTCGTTTTTAGGCTTGACGTCTTTTTGAAAGCACGGCTTCGGTTAATAAAAGGCCTCCAAAAAAGATGGATAAGAAGTAAATAACATCCTTGCTATCTACCACTCCATTGGTTAATGCCTCGAAATGACTCTCTCCAGACAGGTAGTCAAATACGCCTGGAATGATGGGGCCAAAGGCCATTAACCAGCACACAAAGTGTAGAAAGACTGCCACTCCCAGGGAAATGAGAAGCGCTACAATTTGATTGCCCGAAATACTACTGGCCCAAAGGCCTACCGCAATAGACGAAAGGGAAAGAAGTATTACACCCAGATATCCGGTGAGAATTTGGCCATGATCTACATTGTCGCCTAAATACACCACAGAAATGTAATAAGGCAGTGTAATGGCCAATGCCGTTAATACCAAAAGGAACACAGCCAGTAACTTTCCAAAGATCACCTGCCAGTCTGTTATAGACTTGGTCAAAAGCAGTTCAATAGTGCCACTTTTCTTTTCCTCAGAAAACATGCCCATTGTAATGGCTGGGATAAATATGGAGAAGCTTACAAAACACACCCAAAAGAAGGGACGCAGGCTAGCTTGACCGGTAGAGAAAATATCGAAAATGAGTACCCATGTAAATAGGCCTGTAAGCCCTAAAAAGAGGGATAGTAAAATATAAGCCAGTAGCGAATCGAAAAAGGTCTTCAATTCTTTCTTGGCAAGAATCCAAACTTTATTCATCTCCTTATCTTTTTTGAGTTAGTTCAGGATTTACCGTCAATTCTCTAAACACATCTTCAAGGCTTGTTTCCTGAGCGGTCATTTGAGTAAGTACATAACCATGGTCTACACAAAACTTAAAGATTTCGCGCTTAGAGCTCATGTCGGCTTTACTTTGAACTCTAAACTGACCAGCGGTTCCCATATCAGCACTGGCTACGGTGCTTAATGCTGACAATTGTCGATGGGCCTTTTGGAAATCCTGGATGTCTTCAATTTGAACATTCAGCATCTCTGTTCCCTGGGCTTCTTTCTTAATTTGATCTGTAGTTCCTTCTCTTACAATATGCCCTTTGTTTATGATCATGATTCGATCGCAGGTAGCCTCTACTTCAGGAAGGATATGAGTTGAGAAAATAACGGTTTTCTCTTTTCCCAAACTCTTAATTAGGTTTCGTATCTCTACACGCTGGTTAGGATCAAGTCCGGTTGTGGGCTCATCAAGTATTAAAATTTCCGGATCGTGAATAAGCGCCTGAGCAAGACCTACACGCTGCCTATACCCTTTTGACAATTCACCAATGAGTTTGTGTTTTTCCTGACCCAAACCACAAGTATGGATCATGTTGAGTACAGCCGACTTGATTTTGTTTTTAGCAACACCCTGTAGGGCAGCTACAAATTCCAGATAATCGAAAATGGCCATATCCAGGTACAAGGGGTTGTGTTCTGGCAGGTAACCTATTCTCTTTTTAACCTCATCGGGCCTCTCGGTAATAGATATGCCGTTCACACTTGCATTTCCGTGAGTGGGGGCAATATAGCAAGTGAGCATTTTCATGGTAGTGGTTTTACCAGCACCGTTGGGACCTAGAAAGCCCAAAATCTCACCCGGCTGCACAGTAAAACTGATATTGTCTACCGCCCTTTGAGAGCCGTAGTGCTTGCTAAGGTTCTCAGCTGTAATTGACATATAACCGCTGTTTATATTTTCAGCGGCAAATAAAGTAAATTTTAAGTACTCATGGCTAGGCCACAGCCTTTACTTTTTGGGCCCATTTTTTTGTGATTTCAATGATCTCTGCAAGCTTAATGGGCTTTCCAATAAAGTCATCCATACCCATGGCAAGGTAGTTTTCGCGATCACCATTTATCACATTTGCGGTCATGGCAATAATGGCTGGCTGTTGTTTTATAGAGGCGCTTTTTCTAATTTCTCCGGTGGCTGTAAGTCCGTCCATTTCGGGCATATTGATATCCATAAATACTACATCGAAATGTTTCTGCTCGCACAGTTTCACAGCCTCCAGGCCGTTGCCTACCATATCAATGGAATAACCCAATTTTTGGAATACTCTTTTAGCAAGTTTTTGGTTAACATGATTGTCCTCGGCAACCAGAATTCGCAAGGGATACTTAGAAGCCATTTCCGCATCGAATCGTTTGCCCACGCTAGGCGCTATTTTACTTGATCCACGTTTTTGATAGAGGTTAATTAAGTTATTTTGCAACACCAGGTGTTTAACGGGTTTGGTGAGGTATATGTCAAAATTGCTGCCCTTCACTTTTTGCAAGGTATCGGCCGAGGTAAGAAGCGCATACTTTGCGTGAAGTAGTTTAGAGTGCCCTTCCAGTTTCTTTTTTAAGGAAATGCCATCAATTATTGGCATCTGATAATCCAGAATTACAATGTCAATCTGGTGGTTGATGTCGGCCAGCATGTCCTCAACCAATTCGGGTTTAGTAGTTTTTACCACGTTCATATTCCAACGCTGGCACAGCTTTTCAAGCAGCCTGAGGTTGGCCTGGTTATCGTCAACCAGCAACACGTTCTTTTTGGCCAGTAGATTGACATTCTTTTTCTCATCCTGATGCTGGCTCTTTTCATCTACCTTGAGATTGATGGTATAATAAAAATCCGAACCTACTCCTGCTGTAGAATCTACGCCTATTTCACCTCCCATGAGCTCTACAAGCTTTTTACTTATAGTGAGCCCCAACCCTGTGCCACCATACTTTCTGGTGGTACTGCTATCGGCTTGGCTAAAGGGTTTAAAAAGCTTTGATACCTGCTCCGGAGACATTCCAATTCCAGTGTCAATAACATGAAACTTCAACTTAATGTGGTCACCCACTTCTTCCAGTTTCTTAATGCTCACCTGTACCGCTCCAGTTTCGGTAAACTTAATAGCGTTGCCTACCAGGTTAATGAGTATTTGACGTACTCGAGTAGAGTCAAAAAGTAAATAATTGGGTATAGAACTGTCATAGTCATACAACAGATCTATTTGTTTGTCTTCAGCATTGGGTGCAAGTAAATCAAGGGCCTCTTCCACCACCATGCGCATTTTATAGCTGTGCTCTTCCAGTTCTATTTTACCAGCTTCAATCTTTGAGAAGTCGAGTATTTCATTGACTATGAGCAATAGGTTATCGGTACTTCGAGTAATGATATTTACATACTCCTGTTGCTCTTCGTTAAGTGAAGTATGCTGAAGCAGGGTACCCATTCCCAGTATTCCGTTCATCGGTGTTCTGATCTCATGGCTCATATTGGCCAGGAAAGCTGACTTCGCTTCATTTGCTGACTCAGCCTTATGTTGTGCCGATCTCATCTCCTTTTCTAGTAAAAGACGCTCCTTAAATTGTAGTTGCAGTTTCCGAATAAGCGGTTTGAAAATTAGAATTAGTTCCAGTAAGAGAACAAGTATGGCCACACCACTTAGCAACCACTCAGTGCCTTGTAAACTATGGTTTCGATTCTTAGAGGTGTTGGCGTATGAGTTGGCTATTTCATCTATTATTGGCAGGTAAGCATCTTCTTTGGCCAGAATAATACCCACATTGAGGTCGATTTGTGTGCTTGAGATGGTCGGATTTAAAAGATTGGTGGCAGCATTTTTTATTTCCTGGTGAAGTCCGTCAATGCCGATTAGTAGTTCCTGCACATACTCACTATTCTGAATTTGAAAGCCCAGTGCATCAGTTTGCTCAAGCATGGCGTTATGGGTATGGTTCCACAACTTTAAAGACCACTCCAGTTCCTTTCTGCGTTGTTCCTGGCTTTGAACATCTCCATCGCTTAATTGATAGGCCAAAGCCGCCTTTGCGATCTTTTGCGACAGCATACTCTGCCTGGCTGCCACATTAATGATGAGACCATCGTTCTCTTGATTCTCTATGAGACTTTGCACGGTGAATTGACTGAAAACTATAATTGCCAGTATCGTACCTATCGCCAGCAGGTAGAAACTGCGAATCTTTTTGATCTCCTTAAACATATCTTTAATCTTTAAATTTCACCAATTGATCGGCAATATCAAACAACTCAGTCATTATTCAATACAGTTGATCTTTGTTCTTGTCAAATCTTCGATGAATCCCAAAAGCCGATTTTTAGGAAAAAGGAGTGGGATAACAAATGCAGCGATTGAAAAGACTTCTATATTTGCCGCCCTTAAAAAGCCCAGGTGCTGAAACTGGTAGACAGGCATGGTTGAGGGCCATGTGTCCGTTAGGACGTGAGGGTTCGACTCCCTCCCTGGGCACTACTCCACTCTTAAGCAAAACCGATATTCAGTAAATTCGGTCAGCTCATCAGCACATTTTAACTCGGTATAATTCGCTTAGGATCTTGCCCTATTTACATCAGGCCTTGTTTTGCCTGTTGGTAGTCGTTCCAAATCTCTGAAAGAATCTCCGCTGCTGGCAGCACTTCGTTTATTTCTCCTGATACCTGACCGATCTCTAGCTCCCCTTCTTCCATATCTCCTTCAAACATTCCCTTCTTTGCTCTGCCCCTTCCCAACAAGTTTGCCAATACTTCTTTGCTGGCGCCTTCCATTTCAGCAGTAACCGTTTCTTGCCAAAACTGATTTTTGATTAAACGCACAGGGGTGAGTTGTTTAAGAGAAAGTTGTGTTTGGCCTTCACCTACTTCTACTACCTTGTTTTTAAAGTTTTCATGAGCCGATGACTCTTTGCTGGCCACAAAACGGCTACCAATTTGAACAGCTTCAGCTCCCAGGGCGAAGGCAGCCAACATTTGTTTGCCATTGGCTATGCCTCCAGCGGCTATCATGGGAATGCTCAGGGCATCTGCTACGCTTGGCCACAGCACCAACGACGTTGTTTCCTCGCGTCCGTTGTGTCCACCTGCTTCAAAGCCTTCCGCCACAACGGCATCAACTCCTGCATCCTGACTTTTTAAAGCAAACTTTTTACTTGAAACCACATGAACCACCTTTATGCCATTATCCTTAAGCTTTTTGGTCCATGTCTTGGGATTTCCGGCAGAGGTAATCACAATAGGCACTTCTTCTCTTATCACCGTATCAATGTGTTTATCAATATCGGGATACAACAAGGGAATATTTACCCCAAATGGCTTATCCGTCGCTTTCTTGCATTTTTGAATGTGCTCTATCAATACTTCCGGATACATAGACCCTGAACCAATGATTCCCAAACCGCCAGCATTGCTTACAGCCGATGCCAGCTCCCATCCAGAGCACCAGATCATTCCGGCTTGAATAATTGGGTATTCTATTTCAAAAAGTTCAGTTATTCGATTTTGCATGTTGCTTAATATTGACCGCTTGACAATAGCACTAATGTGCAAGAGTGTTCGAACGGAATTTGTGCTTGTTCTAAAAGTTGTGCCAGTTCAGGATTCTCAGAACCCGGATTAAAGATGACTCGCTGGGGCTTACTGTTTATTATATGCTCATAAAACGGGGCTTGATGACGGGGGTTTAAATACATGGTTACCGTATGTATTTCCGTATTGGGCCACTCTTTGTGGATTTTGTGGCCAGAAACTTCACCTCCGGCTTTACCCAAAAGATATACCCCTTCATTATTACCCAACAATCTTTGTGTGGCCAAAAACGAATATCGAAAGGTACTGGTGCTTGCGCCAAGCACCAATGTGGTGCGCTTTGTCATTCACTAAAGTCTTACGCTCAATTGCAAATTGAAACGTCGCGAAGTTAAGTAGCTGGGAACTGCAAACTGCCGATTGTAAATGTCCTTTACCCAAAGAAATGAAACCGTGTTTCGAATCCCGAACAAATTGAACACCTCAATACTGAGGCTTACTCTATCAGTATAGCCCAATACTTTTGAAGGTGACTTGCTAGTGCTCTTGTCAAACAACACCTTGGAAAAACCCATGTCTACCCTACGATAGGGGGCTACACGTAAAAAGTTACGCCATTGAGGATATCCGGGAGGACCATAAGGAAGTCCATGGGCGAAGGCAAGGTTTAAGTGTACCTGATAGCTTTCATTGTTTTTGAGGAAATCCTGAAACAGGATATTAAAACTATAGCGTTGGTCAGTAGGTCGAGCTATCCAACCCTTTTCAACTATGGCACCCGTAGTATCCTGATATACGTCTCCCTGAATGTCTTCTCGGGTTTGCATTAACGAAAAGCTAAACCAGGACGGAATGTTGGGAATAAACTCTCCATTCACATGGAAGTCAGCCCCAACAGCATATCCCACCGCAGTAAACTCCGGGAGGTAACGTATTCTAACGTTTTCAATCTCATAGGGAATCAGGTTCCACATGTATTTGTAGTAAAATTCGCTACTGAACTTGAATGGGCGTTCTCTATTCCATAATTCAAAGTTCCAGTCGGCCCCTATTACCGCGTGAATTGACTGCTGTGCTTTAACACCGGCTACAAGCTCTCCTGTTTTGGTTCTAAGTTCGCGGTAGAAGGGTGGTTGTTGGTAAAATCCAAAAGAGGCTTTTAACCTAATGTTTCTCTTTAACAAATCATCAGGGAGTCCTTCGTTTAAAACGCGTTTGTTGTGAGCCCTATTTGGCTCTACGCTAAAGTTTAATCTTGGAGCCACTAGAAACTGTCCATTGTAATTCCAATAGTTTCCCCTAATTCCAGCATACAACTGTGCGTTGGTGGGCTCGTGCAACTGTACTCTGTCTTCTACATACGCTGAAGCTCTTGCTGAGCTTAACTGAATTTCTGATTGAACCAACTCTGCCAATGTTACTGTGCTGCTGAGCCCTCTTGGAACGGAATAACCTGCAGAGTCCAGATACCTCCATTCCTTCAGTTGGTCTTCAATATTCTCAACCTGCACCTTTGCACCCCAACCAATTTGATGTTTTTTATTGATCACCTCTCCCCTGTGCTGCGCATTTACTATGGAAGCATTAAGAAAGTTCCTTGCATGATTTAAATAAGATCCTACACCGAGGGTGAACTTAGGGTCACCAAATGTTTCAGAACCAATTTCATTGTCAAGTTGACTTAGAAAGTATTGTCCCAAAACATCGTACCGTTCGTTCTCAAAGGTGGAGTAGGCAGTAGCCGAGAACGAGAGCTTGAAGCTGTCACGCGGCTGGTACTCGTAGAGTAGCGTATTAAGAAAGGTGGTGTACTGGGTAATTTCCTGTCCCTCGTAAAAAACATCTATCTGAAGGGCATCTCTAACTGTACCAAACTTTGTGGTTTGTGACTCAGGTACTGACAAATAGCGATTGCTACCGTAATAACTGAGCCATGACAAAGATGACCTCATACTGAATCTATAAGTAAGGTAGCTTTGAATATCCGCAAAAACCGGACTATAGTTTCCCTTTACATCCAGGGAGTTCAGAATGTACTTATTGGTTCTGTACCTACCTGATACCAGATATCTTAGACGATAGTTGGGTGTAATACCTTCTACATGCAGGTTGCCACCCAACAGGCTACCTTCAGCAATAATGGCAAATGAGTCAGGCTCCTTGTATTTGATATCAAGTACAGATGAGAGCTTGTCACCATAATAGGCTTCAAAACCACCGGCGGAAAAGGCCAGGTTCTCCACCATGTTCGTATTGATGATACTCAAGCCTTCTGACTGACCACTTCTATTTAAGAAGGGACGGTATATTTCAATGCCATTGATATACACCAGATTCTCGTCGTAGTTTCCACCTCTTACCGAGTATTGAGTACTCAATTCATTATTGGAGTTTACCCCCGGCAGAGTTTTGATGTAGGTAGAAATATCCCCGGAAACATTAGGTGTTTGCACTTTTACTGGCTCCAGAATCAAGAAAGAATTGCCCTTCTTATCCTTAACACCTTCAAAATTGATTGGGTCAAGAAGGTTACCTCTCTTTACCAAAATCTTTATCTCACGGATTTCATCAGGGCCAAGCATTGGTATCGTTTCCAAATGCTCGCCATTTACATCTACGTGTTTTACAATAAGTATAAGTTGCTCTCCCGCTGGAATCCGCAACTGGAAAAAGCCCTTTTCATTTGCCGTGGCCGCTACCTTCTTTCCAAGTACCTGAATGGTGGCATTGGCATAGGGAATACCTTCTTTATCTACTACCTGCCCCTTAATAGTGGCCATGGGAGCCTGAGCAATTGCTACAGTGGCAACACTAAAAAATAATATGGCGAGCAGCCTTTTAAAGCTCATGGTTTTACGATCCTATTTAAAACTGCAATGTTAACTTGAATTCTCGGCAAATATTGCTAATTGATGGAAGCGGAATTTTCACGTGATTTGCCGCAATATTCATGATTCGGCTCTTTAATACTAGTCACCCCTCCGTGTACCTAAGTCTGCTGGCATTGTCTTTGGTTTCAAGGATAAGCCTTCTCTTTGGCAGTGATACTGGAATGCAAGAAATTGACATACTAGACTTTAGCTTCAAAATGCCAAGCGTTGCAACCTGGATTCTGGAGTCGTTTGTAATCCTTATTTGCTCCATACTCATCAATTATCTGATGACCTATCGGCAGGTAGTTGTGATGCGAAGTCACTTACCGGCATTTGGGTTTATTGTGTTTTCTTCTTTTGGCATTACGGGTGATAGCGCTCTGTCAATAAGCCTTTCTGCACTTTTGACATTGCTGGCGTTTTTAAATCTCGCTCAGCTCAAAACCCTAAGCAACCCTGTTTCTGCACTTTTCTTCGGAGGCTTATTTATTGCTCTTTCTACAGCACTGGTTCCCGAAACGGCTTTCCTCCTGATCCCCGCCCTCTACATTCTTTCTGAAGCCAAGGACGGATATGGTCGTTCTCTATTTTTACTTCTTGTGGGCTTTATGACGGCTCTATATTTCTTATGGACGGCCTACTTCTTATTTGACAAGGGCTTTGTATTCATAGATACTTATTTGGCATCGTTCAAGTTTACGATACCCAATATGTTGTTTGAAGCTTCAGGATCTGTCAAGTTGCTTTTGCTTGTTCTGTTTACAGTATTGGGCCTTTTGTCTTCTTTGGCTTCCGATGCCTGGAAAAATGTGGAACCAAGGCGATGGCAAAGTATGTGGCTACTGATGCTGGCAACATTCTCGGTGCTGGCCATTTTCTCAACTATTCAAACCAACCTTTTGGCCATCATTGCCATGGGCCTCGCAGCTATAATTAGCCCTTTTTTCCTCGCCAGAAAACGAAAACCTATCAGAGAGTTTTTGTTTCTGGTACTTATTGTCCTTTGTTTAGGCTTTCAATTAATCAGCTCGCAGCTCATTGTGCTTACCTAGCATCACTTTTTTCCCTGAGCAGATCTGCTCTGCTTTCCAAGCGCTTGTTAAGCCCCTTCACCATTTCATTAAAGTTTGATGGTCTTGACTTAATTCCCATTTGTGTTGGAAATGGATCAGAGAGCCTTTCACAATGGGAGTTCTGAAAAAAGTAGCCTTCACCACTAAAGCTCTGGAGTTTTAAGTAGATGTCGCCAGGGTTGAATAGTACAAACTCCTTAGTACCCAACATAGCAACAGAGCTTTTTTCGCCAGTTGCTGAAATTAGCTGCTGTGTGGAGTCTCCTGCACAAATAGAGGACACCTGTGTGTTGTAAACAAACCATACTTCAGTGAACTTGAACTCCTGGGCAAAGGCCTGCATTAATGCCCTATTCTTTAGTTTGGCATCTTTTAAAACATCACTGGCCTTAGCAGTATCTCCTTTTTCTCTTAAATACCGGGCTACGGCTGTTTTCTTATTCAAAATCACAATTACAGCTCCTTCTTCCACAAGCAGTAATTGATGTTTTTTATCACGCCCCTTGTCCAATAGGTCTTCAAAACCTCTTACGGCCTGGCCAAAGTTCAGCTTAAGATTTGCGGAAAGCCCTCCAAAATTCAATCGTGTATCATTATCAGTAGTGCTGCCTAAAGAGTAAGATGCTGTTAGGTTAAGTTTCACCGTTTTAGTTAGCGTTAGTTCAAAAAATGGAGAAAGGGTGAGATCAGAGCTTGAAGGATATCTGGGATACGGTGATGGCGATAAAAGTGATCTTGTGCCACGAACTCTGGTTTCGTTAAACAGTAAGTATGAGGGCTGGGCACTAAGTCCAAAAGCCGAACCACCGGAAATGGGATAACTTAGTGAAATAGGGATGCTGAGGTAGGTAAAGGTTTGATAGTTGTCATAAAAAAAGGATTTCCCTCCTTTTACTCTGTACATTGCACCTACACTCAAATCCAACTTCCCAATGTTTGCAGCATCGTACATATACCCGAACTGAAACCTCAATAAGTCCTGATCGTAGATAGTATCGCCCAGCATTCGTGAGTAGGATAAACCTAAGAGGGCATTAGACCTTTTTAGAAAGGGTTTCTCTGATAGCTGAGAGAGTCCCTGACTGATACAAAAAAGAACAAGAATTGATGACAACAGTATCCGTGGTACAGACATTTCTTATAAGTTGAAAAGTGAAGGTGATACAATCTGCGAATTTTAAGAAGTTTGACTTTATAAGCGACATCCTTAATGCATAGATGGCTCAAAATCCTCTTTTATCTTTTGGTGCTCATCCCTTGCACCTCAATTACCTATGCACCAAGGTATAACGATGTTTATCAAGTTTTTGGTAGAGAAAAAGAGGCTCTGGACATACTTGCAAATATGTCTATTGATGAAAAAATCGGCCAACTTTTCATGGTTCCTGTGTATACCGATCGTTCAGACTTTCACAAAAAAGAAATACTAGAGCTCATTGAAACACAACATTTGGGAGGGGTCATTTTTATGAAAGGTCACCCTTACAAGCAATATACCTGGACCAGGGAGTTTGAGGAAAAGGCTTCATTGCCAATGCTTGTTGCCATGGATGCTGAATGGGGACCCAATATGAGGCTTGACAGTACTATAAAGCATCCAAAACAAATGACATTGGGTGCCATAAAAGACCAATCGCTCATTAGAAAACTGGCCGGAGTAACGGCCTCAGAACTTATGAACCTTGGTGTAAATGTGTCATTTGGACCAGTTGTAGATGTCAACTCCAACCCTGAGAATCCGGTGATTCACATGCGTTCGTTTGGAGAAGATAAAAAAGAAGTGGCCGATAGGGCCATACAGTATATGAATGGACTTCAGGAAAATGGAATATTGTCTGTTGCCAAGCATTTTCCTGGTCATGGCGACACTTACATTGACTCACATTTAGACCTTCCTGAAATTCAGCACTCTAAGAGAAGGATAGCTAAACTAGAACTTTATCCCTTTTCAAGAGTTTTTGAAATGGGCATTGCTGCCACCATGACGGCTCATATTAGGATACCGGAGCTTCAAAAACACGAACAAATACCAGGTTCTTTATCGCCAAGAATTGTGAGCAAAATGCTCAGAAAGGATCTTGATTTTGAAGGCTTGGTTTTCTCAGATGCACTAAACATGCAAGCTGTAACCAAATATGTGGACGAAGACAAGATTGATATAAGTGCTTACATGGCCGGAAATGACGTCCTTCTATTTCCTAGAAACATGACTCTGGTAAGGGAACAGATTAAAGAAGCCATTGCCACCGGCGAGACTTCTGAAGAAGATCTGAACAATAGGGTATTGCGCATATTGAAGGCAAAACTTTGGGCAGAAGAAAAGAAACTGGCTAGCGATTCGATTTTATCGCATTCGGACTTATACTTAAAGTTGAATTCAGGCTCTGTTAAATCTATTAATCAAGAGCTTAGTGAAAACGCTATTACAACTCTTGGACTCCAAAGAAAGCCTCCATCGGGCTCCCTGTCTGATACGGTTTTGCTCATTACCATTGGTAGTTTTGAAAAAACGGCTTTTGAAAAAAGTCTTGAGCTTTATTCACCCGTAAAAACCATCCAGCTTCCTCATAACCTCTCCAAAAACCCAATGTCCATTCCTGAAATTCAGGAGCAGGCAAAGTTTCAAAGAGTGGTCGTAGCCTTGTTTAGTGTAAACCCTTATAAAGTTCAGAGTAATTTTGGCTACAACGCATATGCCTTTAAAACAGTAGAAGAATTATGCAATACGATACCCAAAGCTGTGCTGGTGAATTTTGGGACTCCCTACCTTCTGGGAAAACTTGAAATTAACAATGCTATAGTACAGGCTTATGAGGAGCTTCCGGAACTGCAGGAAGCTGCAGCCGAGGTGCTTTTCCATGCTGTAGGAGCTAATGGTAGGTTGCCCGTAGGTGCCGGAAAACACCACTTTGGTTCAGGTGAGGAAACCTACGCTACCAATGTGCTTAGATATGGTTTGCCTGAACAGGAAGGTCTTTCCAGCGAACGGATGGCTCAAATTGACAGTATTGCTATGAGGGCAATAAAAGAGGAAGCCACTCCGGGTTGCCAGGTATTGGTAGGTTTAAATGGCAGAATAGTATATCAAAAGGCTTTTGGAAACCATAAATACGAAAATGCTAAGGCTGTTGAGGAAAGTGACTTATATGATATTGCCTCCATTACTAAGGTGATGGCTTCAACAATGATGGCAATGAGGCTCTATGAAATGGGTTCCCTGGGCCTTGACAAAACACTTGACGAATACCTGGGAGCGCAAGTTGACTCAAGTAAAAAAACACTGGCAATAAGAGAAATTCTCACGCACCAAAGTGGTTTGTCGGCATGGATTCCATTCTACAAATACACTCTTACTGAAGGTGGGCTATGCGATAGTAACTATTGCTATGCGCCCAATGAGTTCTATACTACTCCGGTGGCTGATTCATTATATACACACTCTGGCATAAGAGACACCATTTACAAACTCATAAACGGCTCAAGAATGAAAACCAGAGGGGAGTACTTGTACAGCGACCTTGGTTATTTCTATATGCTTAAAATATTCGACACCCTTGGCTTTCCTGAACCAGATGCGTATTTGGAGTCAAATTTTTATGGTCCTATGGGAATGTCTCGTACCCTATACAATCCATTAACGCGTTTTGATAAAAGCATAATTGTACCCACCGAGGTAGATAAGTACTTTAGACAACAACTGGTGCATGGGTATGTACATGATCCTGCGGCTGCCATGCTTGGTGGAGTAGCGGGTCATGCGGGTTTATTCTCAAACGTGAATGATATGGCCAAGCTTTTTCAAATGCTTTTAAACGACGGCTCATATAACAATACAAACTACTTTGAAAAGTCTACAGTGGCCTTGTTTACCAGTAAACAATACGAAAACAATAGAAAGGGGTTAGGCTTTGACAAACCTGAAAAAAGGCCCAATAAACCCGGTCCTACTATTAGGGACGTAAGTCCGGCTACTTTTGGACATACCGGATTTACAGGTACCTGTGTATGGGCGGATCCTGAACATGACTTGGTGTACATATTTCTTTCCAACAGAATTCATCCAAGTGCCGACAATATGAAGCTTATCAGAAACAATGTGAGGACGGATATACTCCAGGTGGTTTACGATGACTTGTTGGATAAAGAAGCAGCCGATTGATTGTTTCTACACTAAAAAGATCATTCTGGTGGCTTTTGGGAGCCCTTTGCCTGTTGAGCATGGGAGCTGACTACATTAACTCGGCCATGCTCTCGGCAAAACAAGGCTATGTAAAATCTGCCTTTCAAAAGGATATTCTACTGGGTGAACAAAAGGCACTTAGTCTTTTAGACGATATCTCATTTAAAAGCCTTGAGGAAAATGAAGACCAGTTTATGGAGCTTCAGGACAAGTACAATAACAAGGGGCTGGGGTTTTATGTATACAATAACGATTCGCTAGCGCTTTGGAACAATATTGAGATACTTCCTCCTTTTTATTTCAGAGAGTTTTACCGGCCCACTTTTGTAAGCTCTGAAAATGGGTCTTATGTGTTTTTTGTAAAAAGTGATGGGAAACAGCACTGGGTAGTTGCGCTGGTGCTTAACCACCATTACTCATTTTCTAATCAGTACCTACAAGAGAACAGCCCATTGTCAAAAGGCTTTAGCAAGCATTTTATTATTGGAGGAGCCAGGTCCTTCAATACAGTGGTTCAATTGCAATCAGGCCAGCGCATTTGCTCCATTGAAGCCAGGACTCCAAAATCATCTAATAACTGGATAGGCTATGCTGTGGTGTTCCTCGCTTGCCTTGCCTCGATTTCGGCATATGGAAAACGTAAATGGGGTTTGACTCTTTTGCCATTTGCTGTTTTTCTACTGAGTACGCACTTCATAGCACCTGCCGTGCTCATGCAACATGAGTGGTTTAGACCCAATCTATACTCGGGTGTTCTATACGGCAAAAGCTTTGCTCATGCCATTGTTTTAAGTATCACCCTACTCTCATTGTTGGCCACCCTGGCCCAGCAATTTAGAAAATCACCCGTTCGTAAAGCCTTTTACTACCTCACCACTGCCATAACCATACACCTCAGCTATGAACTTATCAGCAACTCGCTGATTGAGGTAAACACGGGTGACATTATGGGCTTGGACATAGATAGTTTGGCTGCCTTCTTACTTCAGGGTAGCATCATATGGTATGTGAGTAGATTTTACGAATCTGTGAAAATTAAGATTCATTTTTTCTCATTTTTGAGCATATTAGTTACACAACTTGTTATTTGTTATCTTTTTTCAATTACTTGGTGGGTAGCCTTGGCTTACGTATCATTTGCCCTTGGCGATTTTCTCATTTCAAAATCAAGTTTTGATCACAAGCGGAAAGTAAGTATAACGGCCATTCTGCTCATTGGTGTCAATTTTGCCTTTATACAGATACTCGACGAAACAAAGGAGCGTGATGAGCTTGGCTTAGTGGTCAATAAAATATCTGATAAGCGAGACGGCGTGGCTGAATTTCTCTTAAGCGATTTACGCTCGAATTTGGCCAGTGATGAATATATACAGAGCTTTTTTACAAATCCCTTCCTGCCAAAATCAAGTGTTGAAGAACGTTTAGAAAAGGTTTACATAAGAGGTTATCTAAGGAAGTTTGACCACGAAATTCTATTCCTTCCAAGAAAACTGAAGTTTGGTTATACTCCTGATAAGCAACTTATTACTGAAGTAAACGATATCCTCACATACAACTCTGAAAAAATTGGGAAGGGCTTGTATTTGGCACTTAATGATAATTACAAAAGCACTTACCTGGCTGAGCAATATTATACGCACAAGGGCGATACTGTAGGCAGTATTTTATTGATGCTCAATGAAAAAACATTCTATGACAAAAGTATCTACCCTGAATTGCTCATTTCAAAAGAAGATCCATTTAAGGAGTTTGTAAGAGCTTATGCCGTATATGACAAAAACACGCTCAGTTTGTCAAAGGGTAATGTAAACTACCCATTACAAATTGCAGATGGTATAGACATTGTAGCCGCCATTACTACCAACGAGGAGTCTAATGTGGAGCATAGAATTTTTAGACCTTCCAAGGAAACCACTTACGTAGTGAGCCTTCGTGAAAAAAGCCCTCTTTCTTATTTAGGTGCTTTTAGCTCTTATTTGTTCATTATTGGCGTAGTACTTGGCCTCTTTACTTTTATACGCTTTCCTCAGATTTTCAAGGTGTTTACCCGAACCATGGCCATGCGGATTAGACTGGTAATTATAGCATCAGTACTATTTGCGCTTCTCATTTTAGCCTATGCTACTGCTCTTTTTACCAGCAGCAATTACGAAAAGGAAAGTGTGGACCTTATTCTCAACAAGCTGAAAAAGGCCCAGCTGTACTTCTCAGAGTTGGCAAGCAATAATGAGATTACAAACATTGAAGGGGATCTTTTTAAAGAGAACACTTTGCGCTTCTCTGAGCTTTATGAAACGGACATAGATCTTTTCAGTACTCAAGGAGAGCTTGTATCAAGCTCACAGCAAATACTATATGAGAATGGCATTCTGGAGAACATGCTGGATGGTTTGGCCTATTTTGAACTAAGGGTGAAGAACCGCTCACAATTTCTAAAACCTGAGCAGGTAGGCCTTCTCAATTACCTATCGGCTTTTAGTCCTATTCTAAAAGGCAAACAAGTAGTAGGCTACATTAGGTTGCCCTATTTTGCCCGTCAGCAAGATTTGCAGCAAGAGCAAACCGAGTTTTTTGTAGCCCTATTCAATATATACTTGCTTCTCATAGGTCTCATTGCCATTGTTAGCGCCTTAATGGCCAGGAACCTCACTAAACCACTTTCATTTATAACTAACCAACTAAAGAAAACAACCCTAACGGGTCATAACGAAAAACTGGAATGGGACCGCCTGGATGAAATTGGACTTCTTGTGAAGGAATACAACCAAATGATTGACAAGCTTGAACTTAGTGCGCAACAACTCGCGGAGTCCAAACAAACTGAGGCTTGGAAAGAAATGTCGAGGCAGGTGGCCCACGAAATAAAAAACCCGCTGACACCCATGAAGTTGAACATTCAACAACTTCAAAGGGCCTGGAAAGATAAAAGCAAGCACCTGGACAAACAGTTTGATAAGGTTACTTCCATTCTTATACAGCAGATAGATATTCTTTCCAGAATAGCCTCGGAGTTTTCTTCTTTTGCCAAGATGCCTGATTTCAAATTTGAAAAATTACAGTTGGGTAAACTCCTGAATGATGTGGCCAATCTTTATAACCATGAGCGAACCGTAGTAACGGTTACTTCTAACTCTACTGACACACAGTTTCTTGGAGACGCTGATCAGTTTTTTAGGGCCATTAATAACATTGTAAAGAACGGCATTCAGGCTGTAGAGAATGAGGATGATGCCGTTATTGAAATTGAGTACTCATTTTCTCAAAATTCCGGTATTGTGATAAAAATATCAGATAACGGAAAGGGAATCAGTTCAACGGAGAAAGACCGAATATTCACCCCTAACTTTAGTACCAAATCTTCGGGAATGGGGCTTGGTTTGGCCATTGTGAAACAAATCATTGAACAACATCAGGGGAGCATCTACTTTGAGGAACGAAAGCCAATTGGTACCACTTTCATAATAGAAATAGGGCCTGACACCTGATATATAGCGCTTTGCATTTTATCATATATTTGCATTTTTATCTTTTATTAAATTTTTACTAAATGGATATCGGCGCAAAAATTAAAATCAACAAAGATTCGGGTGAAATCGAGATTTCTGGATCGGAGGGATTCGTGGATCGACACGTATCTCTGATCGAGAGCTTGTTCAACCTGTCTGCAAATACTCAGGCAAGTCCTGCAGTGGCTGCAGCACCCGCATCAGCAGCACCTACTGTAGCGGCAGTAGCTCCAGCCCCAGTGGCGGCACCCGCAGCGGTAGCTACCACAGAGGCACCAGCAATACCTGTAAAAAGAGGTAGAGGCAGACCAAGGAAAAATCCTTTGGCTGCTCCTGCGGCACCAGCCGCAACCGGTGTAAAAGCAAGCGTGGGAAGACCTAAGGCTCCAAAAATGGCCAACTCTTTCAGCGGCTTTCTTAAGTCATTTACTACTAAGATGAAAAAAGGCGATTTGATTTTGGCTGCAGGATACTACTTCCAGCAAAGCACTAAATCAGATACCTTTAGCACGTTCAACGCTTCTAAATTGCTTAAAGCTCAGGGCGTTCAACTGGCAAACCCATCGCAGTACATGAAGAATAATATGTCTTCAAAACGTGTACGAATGATCGATAAAAGAACCTATCAGGTAACCCCTGGAGGTGTCGCTCATTTAAATATGTTGATGGCAAAAGCATAAACTGGAACATAAACCGATACAAATGGAGTTATCTTAGTTTACAGATAACTCCATTTTTTTTGGACATCATCGGAGCAGTCAAAAAATCCAGCCTTCTCATCCTGCTTCTGCAAGCAGTTATTGCTAGTGGCCAAAATGGAGGCTATACTTCTAAGCGCATTGCGGTTAGAGACAGTATGGTTTATGATTCGCTTTCAACGGCTCCTGGTAGTCTCATTATCTACAATGATGATGAAGACTCCATTCCTTCTTCGTCTTACCAGTTTGACTGGTACACTTCTACCCTTGTATGGAAAACCAGGCCACAGGTGGATTCGGTACGACTTTATTACTACCAGCTCAGCCTGAAGCCCAGGGCAAAACTCCGGCTAAGAAGCACTAATATTATTCAAGACGAACTTTCAATAGAATATGAAGAGCGCATTCAGGCTTCTGGCCAGGTAAAGACGAATAATTCAGGGGCTGATGAGTTACAAAAAGTTGGCAGCATATCGCGTGGAGTGGCTTTTGGTAATAATCAAAATCTAAGCGTAAACTCCAATTTGGACTTACAACTCTCTGGTAACCTCACGGATGACTACGTTCTTTCAGCCGCATTGAGTGATAGAAATATTCCCATTCAACCCGAGGGCACCACTTCTAATATTCAGGAGTTTGATCAGGTATATGTAAATGTGCAAGGAAGAGGCACAAATGCTACTATTGGTGACTTTTTTGTAAACTCGGCTAAGGACAATTATTTCTTCAAAACCTACAAGAAAACTCAAGGCATATCTGCTTCCCAACTGTTTGAAGCCAAGGAAGGTGAACTACGAGTTGGGGCCAATATTGGTATTACAAGGGGTCGTTTTGCCCGAAACACTTTTAACGGAGAAGAGGGAAACCAGGGCCCCTACAGACTCAGTGGAGAAAATGGTGAGCTTTTCATCATTGTAATTGCCGGAACAGAAAGGGTTTACATAAATGGGCGTATTCTGGAAAGGGGTGAACAAAATCAATATATCATTGACTACAACTCAGGTGAACTCACGTTTACTCCAAAGCAGCTTATTACCAGCAACGATAGAATAGTAGTGGAGTTTCAATACGCCGATAATTCCTATGAGCGTAGTTTGAGCCATGGCTATATAGACTATAAAAACAATAAATCAGCTTGGGCTATTAACTACTACAGTGAACAAGACAATAGAAACAAACCCTTTTTCACCACTTTCTCTGCTGCTGATATACAGTCTTTAGCACAAGCTGGAGACAATATTGAGCTTGCCTTTAAACCAGCGGAAGACACCTCCAACATTACAGAAAATACTATTCGGTACTCAAAAATAGACTCTGTTCTGGATGGAACTGTACATGCCGGTGTATACGTGCAAACCGATAATGAAAACACTGGAATATACAAGGTCACCTTCAGCTTTGTTGGCCAGGGAAATGGCGATTATGTAGAAGATGAATCGCTTATTAATGGCAGAGTGTACAAATGGGTAGTGCCTGAGAATGGTGTGAAACAAGGCAGTTATGCACCTATAATTAGATTGGTAGCTCCTAAAAGGACCCGCCTGGTTACAGGTAGGTATCAGAGCAAGTATGGTGAAAATTTTAGTCTGTTTTCTGAGCTCGCTTTATCCAATCACGATGAAAACACTATCTCAAGCCTCGACGCCAAAGATGATGCTGGGGTTGGAGCCCGTTTGGGACTACAATTTGCTGACAGCATATTCAGGAATTCATTGGCTGTGAAAGCGGACGTTACCACCGAGTATACATCTGAAAATTTCAATACCATTGAACGATTTAGAGGGGTTGAATTTACAAGAACATGGAACCGGCAACTCTCTAACCAAAGCAACGTGCTTTCGAACAAAAGCTCTTTATTGCTCAATGGGGGTAGTTTGAGTGTAGGCTACAAGAATGCAGAATTAGGGCACCAGCTCAATATTCTTGACATGGATACCTTTTTCAGCGGGGTTCAAAACAGATCCTTCTTTAATTACGAGCATAGACACTTGCGCATTACCGCATCAAATGAGAATGTAAGCTCCACTACCAATCCTGGCAGGTTGGATGAATTCAATGGAACATCATCTATTCAGCAAATTCTTGTTGAAACACCCACCAGGTATTTTAACGCGGGTGTGCAACTATTTAATGATGTAAATACCTACACATTCTCTGGAAACGATTCTTTGCTTCCTCAGAGTTACGGATCGTATGAAAACAGTGTGTATGTGCGAAACCATGATTCATCCAGCATCAATTACCTATTGTCGCTGGGGCGCAGGAGCATACTAATGCCCTTTGAAAACCAATTGCTTACTGATAACCGAAGTACTGATATTCAATCAGAGTTCTCTTTTGGCTCACTGAGTAAATTCAATCTAACTCTAAATACCACTTACAGAATATATGATAAAGTAGCCGGAGATGCTGATTCCCTTGATGAAAATACGCTACTCAACAGGCTGGAATACAGGCTTAAGGCACTCAGTGGTCTGGTGCAAACCAGCTCATACTATCAAATAGGTACGGGTCGCGAAAGACAGTTTGAAATTCTGTATCTGTACGTTGGAGAAGGCTTAGGAGACTTCGTTTGGGCAGATATAAACGAAAATGGAAAACAGGACCTCGGAGAGTTCAGACCACAGGAATACACCGGTCAGGGCGACTTTGTGAGAACTGTGATTAATAGCAATAGGTATGTGAATGCTATAAGCAATGAGTTTTACCAAACATTCAACATACTACCCGTATCTATTTGGGCAGGAGAAAGTGGCTTAAAGGGTTTCCTGGCAAAGTTTTCAAATCAGGCCACGGGATCTATCAATCGAAAAACAAAAGACGAAAACAGTCTAGATCAGATAAACCCTTTCAACCTGGATATCAATGAAGAAAGTTTGATAAGCGCACAAGGTCAACTTAGAAACTCATTTTATTTCAATAGGTTAAGTTCCAAATTTGGACTTGAATATACTTGGTTCAATCTATCGAATAAAAACCTGTTTGTGTATGGTTTTGAAGGAAATGAAAAAACGGAAAACCTGGTACAACTAAGATGGAACCTCTCCTCTGTATTTTCACTATTTCCCGTCTACAGCAATGGCCAGCTGCGCAGTACTTCAGAGTCGTTCGCAGAAAAAAACTATACACTTGACTACAGCCACGTACGCTTAAAAGGACAATTTCAAAAAGGTACTTCATTCAGGTTCGCACTAAACGGTGAACTTTACGATGGCTCGGAGCCTGGTGATAGTACGGCCACAGTTAAAAGGAATCTTTTGGGAATAGAATGCTCCTTTTCACAAGCTTCAAAAGGAGCTGTTACGGCTAAGTTTAACTACATTCAGGTTGATTTTGAAGGAGATAGAAACTCCCCTATTGGATTTAATATGCTCAACGGTCTTCAGCCAGGAACCAATTTTACATGGTCAGTAATTGCCAATTACCAAGTATCAAGACAGGCACAACTTGGGATAAACTACGAAGCCAGATACTCAACGGTGAATAAACTCATACAAACTGGCTCGGTGAATGCACGGTGGCTGTTCTAATTTTGTTCAAACTGCATGCAATGTCTGCAAAACCCACAGCCTACCTCCTTATTTGTTTTCTCATTCTACCCCTCTGCGGAGCCACTGGCGGCACTCTACGGAGTAAAAAGGTGCGTACCTATGAGCTGCTGGTAGAAGAGGCCTTAAAGCATAAGGGAACCAGATATGTTTTTGGTGGTTGCAAACCCGGTGGCTTTGATTGCAGCGGTTTTGTGGGCTACGTCTACGCCAAATTTGACATTACGCTTCCCCGAACATCCACCGACCAGGCCAAGGCAGGTAAACGCGTGGGATTGGGCTCTGTAAAAAAAGGCGATCTCTTATTTTTTAGAGGCAGCAATGAAAAGGATCGAAAAATTGGCCACGTGGGAATTGTAATTTCTGACAAAAACGAAGAGGTACAGTTTGTACACGCAAGCACCAGCCGGGGTGTTGTGGTTTCCAAGTTGAGTACTGAATACTACAAAAAACGTTTCCGAAAGGCCCGCTGTTTCAAAGAGCTTAACAAAAAAGTGAGAAGACCATGATTCAGGTGAATGAAGCCGAGGCGCTGATTCAAAGACATTTTACGGGTTGGGGCCATGAACGGATAGGCATAGAAAGTGCCCATGGCCGGGTGTTGGCGGAAGATGTGGTTTCCGACAGGGACTACCCTCCTTATGACCGTGTCACCATGGACGGTTTCGCTTTCAATTCTAAGCTCCAAAATAAACTCCAGGTTATACAGGATATTCAGTTTGCAGGTGAAGCACCAAAAACCCTCAATGGCGAAGGGGTTATAGAGGTTATGACCGGCTCCAGCTTGCCAGGAAATACAGACTGTGTTGTTCAATACGAAAAGTGCAGCATTGTTAAAGACAAAAATGGACAGCGCTCAGTACAAACAGAAGCGACTTTACGTGAGTATCTGAATGTACACACCAAAGGTTCTGACGCGAAAAAGGGTGATGTACTTCTAAAACCCGGCCTGCGACTCAACTCTCAACACATAGCCGTGGCAGCAAGTGTTGGACAGAACATGCTTCTGGTAGAGCGTCTGCCTAAAGTGCTGCTTATTGGTACTGGAAATGAGTTGGTTGAAAATAAAGCACCACAGCCCTTTCAAATAAGACCCTCCAATACCATTTCTCTTGCATCCTTGCTCTATAAAAATGGTATTCAATTTAAGCGCCTTCATTTACCAGATAGTCCTGCTCAAATTGAAAAAGCCTTATCCGCAGAGATTGACGAGTATGATTTGATTCTATTTTCAGGAGGTGTTTCTATGGGTAAGGCCGATCATATTCCTTCAATTCTGGAAAACCTCGGCGTTCAAAAGGTATTTCACCGAATTGCTCAAAAACCGGGTAAACCTTTATGGTTTGGTCATAAGAAATCTCAACTCTTTTTTGGTCTTCCCGGAAACCCCGTATCTACAAGTGTTTGTTTTGTTCGGTATGTTCTTACTATACTGGTTCCGGGCTCAAAAACCCGGGTTCCATTGGGGCATGATTTTAAACGAACCAGAGACCTCACTCTATTTATTCCCGTTGAAATGAGAATGAATAACGATTTCATGGAGGCCCATGAAATAAAAACCAATGGCTCAGGAGATTTCATAAGTACCGCTAAGGCAAGTGGCGTAGTAGAACTACCATTGGAAAAAGACCTTTATCTTAGGGGAGAGTACGTTTCTTACTATAGATTCTAATTATTCTATCACTGCATTTTTGTACATCAATTGCAGATAACTTTGCACAAATTCTCTAGTCAATGAAATCAAGAATTCTAGTTATTGGAGCAGGAGGCCAAGTAGGCTCAGAGCTTGTCATACAACTTAGAAAAACACATGGTGCCGATCTGGTTATAGCATCTGATATAAGAAAGCCTGCCAATGAGGAATTGCTTCAATCAGGAGAGTTTATTGAACTTGACGTTCTCGATAAAGACGCACTACTTGCGGCAGTAAAGAAATACGAGGTTTCAACTGTTTACAACCTTGCGGCCTTGTTATCAGCCACTGCCGAGCAAAATCCATCCTTTGGTTGGGATTTAAATATGAACGGTCTCTTCAATGTTTTGGATTTGGCCAGAGAAAAGCACATTGATAAAACGTTTTGGCCAAGTTCCATAGCTGTTTTTGGACCTACTACTCCCAAGCAAAATACTCCGCAAGACTGCATTATGGACCCCAGCACGGTGTATGGCATTAGTAAACTGGCAGGTGAGCGATGGTGTGAGTATTACCACAAGCGTTGGAATGTAGACGTTCGCAGTATTCGTTACCCTGGTCTTATTAGCTATGCTACCAAACCAGGTGGAGGCACTACTGACTACGCCATAGAAATATTCCATGAAGCATTGGCAAACGGACATTATACCTGTTTTCTAAAGGCTGATACGAGCTTACCTATGCTGTACATGCCAGATGCCATAAAGGCCACTATTGATATTACAGAGTGCCCTTCTGAACAAGTTAAGATTAGGTCGAGCTACAATCTTGCTGGTTTCTCTTTCAACCCGGAAGAAATTGCTTCAGAGATCGCCAAAGTGATCGACGGTTTTACCATAGACTACAATCCTGATTTCAGACAACAAATTGCCGAAAGCTGGCCAGCCTCCATCAATGATTTGCCTGCAAGGGAACATTGGGGCTGGAAAAATGTTTATAGCTTAGAATCTATGGTTGCAGATATGATTCTCAACCTAAAAAAGCAGTATTCAATTGCGTGAAAATAAGTCGCTTACCATTGGAATAGTTTGTTACCCAACTTATGGTGGTAGTGGTGTGGTTGCCACTGAACTTGGTTTAGCACTTGCTAAAAAGGGACACAACGTACATTTTATTTCGTACCGGCAACCTGAAAGACTTTCAAGTGAGTATCTGGCCAATGTATTTGTTCATGAAGTAAGACCCCAAAACTACCCGCTATTTGAGTTTCCACCCTATGAGCTTACACTTATAGGGAAAATGATTGAAGTGACACAGTTTGAGAAACTTGACGTACTTCATGTACACTATGCAATACCTCATGCCTTCTCTGCTTACAATGCAAAAATGATTCTTGCTTCAATGGGTATTCATATCCCCATTATTACCACTTTGCATGGTACCGATGTTACGCTCGTGGGTAAAGACAAATCCATAGCGCCGGTAATTAAGTATTCAATGGAGCAGTCAGACTATTTAACGGCTGTATCAGAATTTCTTAAAAACGAAACCTACGACTATTTCAAAATTGAAAAGGACATTGAGGTGATACCCAACTTCATTGACTTTGATAAATTTTCTAAGAAGCAGTTTGGTCATTTTAAGCTTTCCATAGCGCCAAATGATGAGCGCGTTTTGGTTCATGTGTCAAACTTTAGAAAAGTAAAAAGGGTACAAGACGTTATTAAGGCATTCAACCTCATTAGGCAAGAAGTGCCCTGCAAACTCATATTGGTGGGTGACGGTCCTGAGCGTTCCAATATGGAGGCCCTCTGTCGCGAATATGGTGTTTGCGACGACACAAGGTTTATCGGGAAACTGGCTGCAGTTGAAGATATTCTCAGTATTGCCGATCTCTTCTTTCTACCCTCTGAAACTGAGAGTTTTGGCTTGGCTGCTCTCGAAGCCATGGCTTGTGAATGTCCGGTAATTAGTACGAACGTTGGTGGTTTTCCAGAGATTAATATTGAAGGTAAAACCGGCCATCTTACTGACTTAGGTGATTACAGAAAGATGGCAGAACTTTCTATTAAACTACTGAAGGACAACGATTTACTTCAAAAATTCAGAGAAGGAGCGTTTAAGCAATCACAAAGATTTAGTCTTCCGAAAGTACTGCCTCTATATGAAGGTTTGTATTTCAGAGCAGTTGAATCAGCGACTACCGTACTTCAATAAGATTCTCGAGCAAATCCCAACCCTCTTCTACCCTGTAAGGGCCAAAATTCAATACGGGTTCTGGTTCTCTGAGTAAATCAAGGTTTACGGAGTTCCATATACCGTCGTTGTTTTTATCAACTACCAACCTTACCATGTACTCACCTGACAATATCTTATTGAAGACCACCTTTGTGTCAGGTCCTGATTTGAATCTCAATACAGTTCCGTCGGTGCTTTCCAAGTACACCAGGTAATTCGCTTTTCTGTAAATACTGTCAGAGATCTGAAAAGATAACGTACTCAGTACTTCTTCCTTAAGCAACGATGCTTTTGCCTCCCATTTAATATTCGAACTCAAACCAGCACTTACAGCACCACTATCCATCCTTACTGTAATGGTTTCCATATCCACCATACGCTCAAAACCCAACTCTAAATTTCCCCGATAATTCAGATTCTTCGAAACCAATTCAATAGGTATTGAATCCCTCCAAAGCGAGATCAAATCCCAATCAATTGATTCTGGAACTGTGCTCGGTTTGATCAGTAATCTGTTTCCAGCGCAGGCCCTGTTCACTAACGAAAGAGAGATTCTTCCCGGCTTACTATCCAGAACTTTTGTAGGAGCAAATCGAATGGTGTCACTCACACTTCCTATTTGCGCGATACCCAACATCTCCTTCAAAGTATCTGTCATAAAAAAACTGTCTCTCCTATAGTTCAGCTCTCCGGGAATTTGTCCAAGTGATGGATGCCTTAAACTCCATTGACTCTGAGCTCTATTCGCAATAATGATCGGGTATTTATTTTTCTTATAATCAACACTATAAATAACTTTACTTCCTGAATTAATTGATGTGAAAATTTGCAATGAATCCACTGCATCAGATACAGCTACTTTATTTGGATTGAAGCCAAACGCCTCATTTGGTTGTACAAGCTTATCCTTGTTCACATCCTCAAAAACTCTAAGGAAATACGAGCCCTCCCGTACACCTTTCAAGTTGTACTGCCCATTATCGTCAGTTAGGGTAATGTACACCGGAATAAGCGTATCACCATTTAAGGTATTGTAAACTCCCACTAGAAAACCCTTACTAGGCTCTTTAGTAAATGCGTCTACTACTTTTCCTGAAATCTCTAGGGTATCTATTTCATCGTATGTACTCAGTAAGTATTTAAAACCCTCATAGGGATTTCCCTCGTTCAAATCCACCAAGCTCTTTCCAAAATCTATGGTATAGGTCAAAGAATCTTCCAAGGCTTCCTGAAATTCGATGGTCAACACCTTTCCATTGGTACTATATTTCGGTGCCTTTTTAATATATGGAGATACCAGAATATCCGATGTATTTCGAACCTGGATCATCTCGTCGAATACTATTTTAACTTCCTTACTTTCAAAGTTTTTCGAATAGTTATCTGGACTAAAACTTAATGGTTTTGGTGGTGTTTCATCCTTCTCTCCCCCTGTCAACCCCACCTGATTGGCGCAAGCAGATACCAATAGAACTACTACGCATAAAAGAAAGAACTTACTGTTGTACTTCATTCACTCTATCTTCCTAGATATACCATCAAAATTGATATGTCCGCTGGATTTACTCCACTAATTCTTGATGCTTGACCCAAACTCGATGGTTTCATTCTCTTGAGCTTTTCCCTCGCTTCTGAAGACATACTGGCCACATCATCATAATTGAATTCACTATGAATCTTTACATGTTCCAGCTTTGTCATTCTCTCAGCCTGCTCTCTCTCCTTTTCTATATATCCTTTGTACTTCATTTGAATTTCTGCCTGTTCAAGAATTTCTCTATCATAGGGCAAATATTCAGCCATCTCCGGTACATGATTAAAAAAGTCCTGAATACCTACTTCTGGTCTACCAAGTATTGTTTCCAGTTTTACTTTTTGCTTCAATTCGGCCGATCCCACGCTTCGCAAAAGAGCATTTGCAGCATCTAAGTTGATACTCTCTTTCTTAAAGTGTTTTATTACTTCAGCTATTGCATCTTTCTTATTATCAACTCTTTCAGATCTTTCATCGTCAGCCAGTCCAAGTTCCTTTCCTATCTCAGTAAGTCTTAAATCCGCATTGTCTTGCCGTAGCAAAATCCGGTATTCGGCTCTTGATGTAAACATCCTATACGGTTCATCTGTACCCTTATTGATCAAGTCATCAATTAGTACTCCGATGTACGCATTGTCACGATTCAGAATAAAAGCATCTTGTTCATCTATCTTCCTCACAGCATTTATAGCAGCCATTAATCCTTGACAAGCCGCTTCTTCATAGCCAGTCGTGCCGTTAATCTGCCCTGCAAAAAATAACCCGTCCACTAGCTTGGTCTCTAAGGTTTGCTTTAGTTGGGTGGGCGGAAAATAGTCGTATTCAATAGCATAACCCGGTCGAAACATTTTTGCATTTTCAAAACCCTTTATTTTTCTCAGAGCTTTGTACTGTGTATCCTGAGGCAGTGAAGTAGAGAAACCATTCACATATACTTCTACTGTATTCCAACCTTCCGGTTCAATAAATATTTGGTGTCTATCTCGCTCTGCAAACCTGTTCACTTTATCCTCCACTGAAGGACAATACCTGGGCCCCACTCCCTTTATACTACCATTAAACAGTGGTGATTGATCGAAGCTCGCTCTTAGTATTTCATGAACTTCCGGATTTGTATACGTTATGTGGCAACTCCTTTGATTCCTCAATGGGGTTGTATTCTTGAATGAAAACTTACCAGGTTCCTCATCTCCTTTTTGCTCTTCAGTTACACTATAGTCAATCGATCTGGCATCGATCCTTGGAGGAGTTCCTGTCTTCATTCTACCCACTTCAAAACCAAGCTCAATCAATTGTGCTGTAAGTCCAGTGGCTGATCGCTCAGCCATTCTTCCCCCTCCAAATCTTTGTTGTCCCACATGAATCAAACCATTGAGAAATGTTCCGTTGGTTAGAATTACAGCTTCAGAGTAAATTTCAATACCCATTTGTGTCTTCACACCCAATACTCGATTATCCTTTACAAGGAGTTCAGTTACCATCTCCTGCCAAAAGTCTACGTTCTTATTCTCTTCAAGAACTAGTCTCCACTTTTCGGCAAAACGCATTCTATCACTCTGAGCTCTTGGACTCCACATGGCAGCTCCTTTCGATCGATTGAGCATCCTAAACTGAATCATGGTTTCATCAGTAACAATAGCCGACATACCACCCAGAGCATCAATTTCTCGCACTATCTGACCCTTTGCAACTCCTCCCATAGCCGGATTACAAGACATCTGAGCGATTACACCCATATTCATTGTAACTAATAAAACCTTCTTTCCCAGTGTAGCGGCAGTATGAGCTGCTTCACAACCAGCATGACCACCACCTACTACTATTACGTCATATTTATCAAACATCCTACTTACGTTCCACGTGAAACAAAACTCTTAAAACTATCTACTGTTCCACGTGGAACAGTAAGTATTTATTTTCTTGCTCTCTCATTTTTTCTTTCTCTTCACTCGTACCATCTTCCCACCCACACAGATGTAGGCACCCATGAAAAATCAATCGATGTATTTCTGATTGCACATCCTGAGGATTATTTTCCTTGGCTCTTTCATAACTGATATACAACTCTCCAGACTCAATTGTTTCACCTTCATCTGTTCTAAAGGTTATTATATCCGTATAGTAGTCATGCTCTAGATGCTTCTTATTAATCTCCAATAGTTCCGTATCTCCTATCTGGATGATATTTAGACTTCCACACTCTACTTCATGATCAACGAAAATTCGTCCCACAATTGAATCACACCTATCTATATTGTAAGGTATACCACTACCAATAAAATGATTTATTTCCATCAATTCAGTCTTGACTTTCGATTCCTGTTTATCGCATAAGATGGATGCTACCAGTAGAATAATAGAACTGATTACTTGTAAGCTGAGTCTTCATTACAAAATAGTAGACACCTGTAGCACAGGGTTTTGATACATCATTATTTAAGCAACCATTCCACTTAATGCCATCACTGTATACCATCTGTCCCCATCTATTAAAAACCTTTATAAAAGAAGAACTTGTATCCAAAGATTCCGTTGGAACTTCAAAGTATGACTCACCAGATGCTGTAGCTACAAAAGCATTTGGTAAATCTTCATGGAACTCAGGAAAGAAACAGAACTCATTTGAAATTGCCGTTCCCTGTACATCTAGCAGAGCATCCTTCTCATATCCAGTTACCCTATAGCAAATATTTGAATCCAACACCAATTCTATTTCCTCAGCATCAATAAGAGCCGTTTCCGTGGCTGGTCCTATTTCTTCCCATCCCCCATTGAGTTTTCGCTCCACAACATAATTCAATACGCCTTCTTTCCAGCTTTCATAAGAATTCCATGACAACACTCTCTTCTCATGCATTTCTGTATTCAAAGCCTTATTCGTCAACCCATCAATATTGGTAACATCCAACCCTATCACAGTACCTTCATTTGACACACCCAAATTTTCATTGCATTTCGAATAGGCTTCAAGATAGTACTGAGTTCCTGACACCACTGTTCCAAGTCTTACTACATTATCTCTGGTGATACCCTCACGTATGGTCTTCACGTCTGTAGTAACACCATTTGATATAGACAGTAGATTAAACTTCTGTACCAATTCCGGGCTACTACACCACCACCTTATTTCTACATTGGTTGCATAATTGTTTACGCTATAGATATAAAACGTATCCAATGAGCGCTCCTCTCTAAAATCAAGTAAAACACTGTTTGATGAACTCGTATATCCGTTGGCCAAATCTCTCGCCCTAACCTTAATTTCAAACCTTGTCTTCAAATCACTTAAGTCCAGTTCAATACTCGTTCCATTGGTAAAGTCAATCCATTCCCTCCATATGGATGTACCCTCTACTTTATACACCAGACTGTAAGTCACCGCATCACCCCATCCAACATACCTGGTTCTGGTCAACTCTATAGTGCGACTACAGTAATCTACTTTGTCTAAATTCATATGAACGGTACTATGTCTTTCTAACTGACCTGTAGAGAGATTACAACTATCAAATGCAGCAATGGTATAGGTAATACTACGATTACTTGGATCTACCGAATCAACTTCTTCCAGATAAAATGAATCCAATTTCCCTGCACTATCCAGTAAAGAACTAAGACCTCCTACTTCATTGTCATAGTATACAGCGTACTTCCTTAAATCACTCGATTTAGACTTAGTCCATCCAATAATCACTGCACTTTCCAACACACTAACAGAATCGATCTTAGCACCGGTCGGTCCTACCAAATCAGCATCCAACGTATCCAAAGAAGAAGTACTGTCGTTGTCACAAACATTAATCAGCCTTATAAAAAACTTCCAATCCCTACTACCCTTTGCATCTACTGAAAATGTTCTACCGGTAAAGCCAGCAGTTGCAATTCTTTGAAAAGCGCCTCCATCCATTGAGCCATAAAGCGACACCGTAGAAGTATTACATTCAATTCCACTGGTAAAGGAAAAATCATATACCACTGAAATCAAGTCATTTCTCTCATCCAAACAAGCCCTCCGTATTCTAATATCATCGGCTAAACCCAATCTTGCCGTACACAGAATGACAAATACTAAAAAGAGTCTCATGGCTATTTAACGTATAATTGGAAACGTAAGTTTGCTCGAAAATTATGCAAAGGAATAAAAACGCCATACAGAACCCTACATACCGTCTCAATAAATACATCTCCCTTTGCAATGCTGCACCTTCCAGAAGAGCTGCAGACAAGCTCATTGAGGCCGGCAAAATCTCTATCGACGGTAAAGTTGTAAGCGACTTTTCCTTTCAGGTGCTCCCAGGCACACATATAGTCACTTATGAAGGCAAAAAGCTTATTCCCCCGACCAATAACTACTACGTACTTCTTAATAAACCTAAAGACACAATAACCACAAGAAACGACGAGCTTGACCGCAAGACAATTCTCGATGTTCTGGATTATCCTTTCAAAGAACAATTGAAACCAGTTGGGCGTCTGGACAGGAACACCACCGGGCTTCTTGTACTTACTAATGATGGAGACCTTATTCAATCACTCACCCATCCATCAAATGAAGTAGTTAAAATATACCAGGCCACGCTTGACAAGAGAATCACTAAAAATGACTTGAATTTACTTCTCGAAGGGAAAGAACTTGATGACGGTTTCTTTCAGCCTGATGAAATTTCACTCCTTGAAGATCCTAAACAAGTAGGAATTCAAATCCACTCCGGTAAGAATCGAATCGTCCGTAGATACTTTGAGTCATTTGGATACCAAGTCAACTACTTAGACCGAGTCTACTTTGCTGGACTCACCAAGTATAAACTACCCCGTGGAAAATCACGCATATTGGAAGAAAAGGAGGTCCGTTTACTCTTGAAAAATGTGAAAAAGAAACGCCAAAACTAGCCCTTTAGTTCCTCCCCTATCAACTCTCATGTCATTGACAATCTTCACCCAAATTCCTCTCAATTTTCCCGTGCAATTCTCACATCCACTACTCTATCTCCTATTGTTAATTGTCTTCACAACATCCACTTACAGAAACATAAGTATTTATATATCAAATAGTTATACTCCTTATATTGTAGACAACAACAATTCACATTCCACATAAATCACTTGATATCCCTTTACCCACAAATCCACAGAGCTATATACTATTACTAAGTATTTAATTAAATAGTATTTAAATATATAAGAGCTGTAAACTGTGGAATAAGACTGAAGGCCTCCATACTTAAATGAAAGAGATTGAATAAAAGTCACTCCCAAGCTTTCAGGCCCTCTTTTGAGACTTAAGTCTTAATAAGCCGAAACATTGGAAATTAGCATATATTTGCACAGTGAATAGGGAGCCATGCTCCCTATTTTTTGTTTTTTAGTGATAAATAAGATAGAAGAAATAGTCAACAAGTTCCTTGAAGGAAAACCTTATTTTCTGGTTTCCCTAAAGGAAAAAGAGACCAAGATAACTGTACTAATTGACGGGTATAATGGTCTCGAAGTTTCTGTTTGTTCTAAGCTGTCCAGGTTCATTCAGCGCAAAGGAGAAGAAGATGAGCAGATTGGACTGTATAGCTATGAAGTATCATCTCCCGGTGTAGGTAAAAACATCAACAATACACTGCAATTAAAAAGCAATGTAGGTAGGTTGGTAAAGGCTAAAGAATTTGACTTAACCACTACCACAGGCAAGATGATTGGAATCTCAGATCAAAAAGTGTTTTTGAAACGGGAGAAGGAAGTGATCCATATCATGAGAGAGAACATTGATGAAATAAAAGTCGAAATAGAAATTTAAGATTGAGGAAATGAACAGTTTTGATTTAATAGAGTCTTTTTCGGATTTTAAAGAGTTTAAGAACGTAGACAGGGTAACCATGATGAGAATCCTTGAAGAAGTATTCAGGGGTATTCTAAAAAAGAATCATGGTGATGATGCCAATTTTGATATTATCATCAACGCAGAAAAAGGTGACCTTGAAATCTGGAGAAACCGGGAGATTGTTCATGATGAAGAACTAGAAGATGAAAACACCCAGATAACTTTAACTGAGGCCCTCACCTACGATGAAGATTTTGAGATAGGTGAAGATTACTCAGAAGAAGTGCCAATGATTGCCTTTGGAAGAAGGGCGGTGATTACAGCTCGACAAACATTGTTCAGTAAGTTGATGGAACTTCAGAAAGAAGACGTCATCAAGAAATACAAAGATCGGGTAGGCGAAATCGTAGTAGGCGAAGTGTACCAGGTTTGGAAACGCGAAATTTTGATTTTGGATGACGATGGCAATGAGTTGATTCTACCCAAGTCAGACCAAATACCGAGTGATTATTTTAAGAAAGGCGATAGCGTAAGAGCTGTTGTTTTAAAAGTTGACATACGGAATAACAATCCTCAAATCATTCTTTCAAGAACTGCACCTGAGTTCTTGGAACGTTTGTTTGAATTAGAAGTGCCTGAGATTGCGGACGGTCTCATTAGCATTAGAAAAATTGTGAGAGAGCCAGGCGAAAGAGCAAAGGTGGCTGTAGAGTCTTTTGACGATAGAATTGATCCTGTAGGTGCCTGTGTGGGTATGAAAGGAAGTAGAATTCATGGAATCGTAAGAGAGTTGAGAAACGAGAATATCGATGTTATCAACTATACAACCAATACCAATTTGTTCATCTCAAGATCATTAAGTCCGGCAAAAATATCGTCTCTGGATATTGATGAAGAGAACGATAGAGTGTCAGTATTCCTAAAGCCAGACCAAGTGTCTTTGGCTATTGGAAAAGGAGGTTTAAATATTAAACTCGCTGCCCGACTCACTGAATTTGAAATTGACGTATTCAGAGAGAATGATCAGAAGGAGGAATATGACATTGACTTAGAAGAATTTGCTGATGAAATAGATAACTGGATTTTAGATGAATTGAAATCCATTGGTCTCGATACAGCAAAAAGTGTATTAAACTTAACAGAAGAAGAACTAGTTAGACGTACCGAGCTTGAAGAAGAAACCGTCAAGGAAGTAATTAAAATATTAAGTTCGGAGTTCGATTAAAAAGGAGGAGTAACAAGTATATATGTCAGGTAAAGCTATAAGACTTTCTAAAGTAGCACGTGAACTCAACGTAGGTACATCTACGATCATTGAGTTTCTGAATGATAAGGGGTATTCTGTCGCTTCCAACCCTAATACTAAGTTGGAGTCTTCCATGTATGAACTTTTATTGGAAAAGTTCCAGCCTGACATGCTGGTAAAAAGGAAGAAGGAAGAAGCCTTAGTACAGGCAGAAAAGGACAGAGCAGAACTTTTTGGCAAGGAAGCGCAGCCAAAAACGGAAAAACGCAAGTATGAAGAGGCCACAGAAGATGATGTGGTACTCATAAAGAGCAATGTGGTCGCCAAAGATGAATCTGCAACAGAGGCTGTAGAAAGTCCTGCGGCAGATGTACCAGCTAAGGAGGAACCCAAAATAGAAGAAAAACCTGAGGTAAAGGAGGAGGTTGAAACGCCAATACCAGCTGAAGAACCTAAGGTTGAGGTTGCCAAAGAAGTAGAAAAAACAGAACCTGTTGTTGAAGCTCCAAAGGAACCTGAGGTAAAAGAAGAAGAAAAGGTAGTTGAACCGACAACTCCTGTAGCAGAAGAGGTTAAACCCGCTGAAAAGGTTGAAGAGTCGCCAACACAAGAAGAAAAACCTTCTTCACCTGGACTTAAGGTGATTGGAAAAATAGAAATTCCAGAGAACAAGCCTAAATCGAAAGGAAAACCAAAGGAGAAGGCTCCTAAAGTTGAGGAAAAGAAAGCAGAAGAAGCTGCTCCAGCACCTGAAGTAAAAGAAGAGACACCTACCGAAGAGTCGCCAAAAGTGGCTGTTGAGAAGCCTGCTACTCCTGATGAAAATCAGGTCGAAACACCTGAAGGCGAAGTGCCTAAAGAAGGTGTAGACCACTCTTGGAAAGATAAAAGGGAGGAACTAAAAGGTCTTACTGTATTAGGTAAGATTGAAATCAAAGAGTTCAAACCAAAGAAAAAGAAGGCTGACGAGAATACAGACGATAAGAAGAAGCGGAAAAGAAAGCGTATTACAGCGTCAAGAGCGGTTTCTTCTACAGATGACAAGGACAAACTTGTAAAAGCAAGCAGGGATTCTCAGGATCGACATGGTCGACCTTCCACTGACAGAAATCAACGTTCTGGACAAGGAGGTCAGGGATCTCAACAGAATCAACGAAAACGAGGCAGAAGACCTGAAAAGGCTCCTGTTGACGATAAGCAAATCCAAAACCAAATCAAGGAAACCCTTAACAGACTTACTAATAAAGACTCCAAAGGGAATAAAACCAAGATTAAGAAAAGGAAGAAGGAACTGCAAAAGCAGAGAGCTGAAGATGAGAAGCTCGAACAAGTTGCAGCTGCAAGAGTTCTGGAAGTTACTGAGTTCATCACAGCAAATGAATTTGCAAATATGATGGACGTTTCAGTAACCGAAGTAATTACGGCTTGCATGGCTTTGGGTATGATGGTGTCTATCAACCAAAGAATTGATGCTGAGACTATTTCAGTAGTTGCGGAAGAATTCGGTTACGAAGTTGCCTTTAAGGAGGTGGAGATGGATGAACCATCTCTTGAAGAGCCAGATGACGAATCAAGAGTGCAGGCAAGACCGCCAATCGTGACCATCATGGGTCATGTTGACCATGGTAAGACATCGCTTCTTGACTTTATCAGAAAAACGAATGTAATTGCCGGTGAGGCCGGTGGAATTACCCAGCACATTGGTGCATACGAGGTTCAATTAGAAGATGGTAAGAAGATTACTTTCCTGGATACACCAGGTCACGAAGCCTTTACCGCGATGAGAGCCAGGGGTGCCAAGGTTACTGATGTTGTTATTATTGTAATAGCTGCGGACGATAGAGTGATGCCTCAAACAAAAGAGGCCATTGCTCACTCTCAAGCCGCAGGCGTTCCTATTGTATTTGCCCTCAACAAAATAGATAGAGAAAGTGCCAATGTTGATTTAATCAAGCAACAATTGGCCGACGAAAATATTCTTGTTGAAGACTGGGGTGGTAAATTCCAATGCCAGGAAATCTCTGCCAAGCAAGGTTTGCATATAGAAGAGTTGCTTGAAAAAGTACTTCTCGAAGCAGAATTCCTTGAATTGAAAGCAGACCCAGGAAAAAGAGCTGTAGGTACGGTAATAGAAGCCACCCTTGACAAGGGAAGAGGTATTATCTCAACCGTGCTTATTCAGAGCGGTACCCTTAGAGTGGGCGATAACATGCTTGCAGGTGCCCATTATGGTAAAGTAAAAGCCATGTTTAACGAACGTGGTAAAAAGATTAAAGAAGCAGGTCCGTCAACTCCAGTACAAATTCTTGGATTCAGTGGTGCTCCAACTTCCGGAGATAGGTTGTACATGACCAAAACGGAGGGAGAAGCCAAGCAAATAGCCGACGATAGAAGCCACTTGATAAGGGAGCAGAAGGTACGTTCTACTAAACGACTGTCCATTGACGATATGGGAAGACGTATTGCGATCGGAAACTTCAAAGAGCTCAACCTTATTGTGAAAGGTGATGTGGACGGATCAGTAGAAGCATTGTCTGATTCACTATTGAAACTTTCTACAGAGGAGATTCAGGTGAATGTAATTCACAAGGGTGTAGGACAGATATCCGAATCAGATGTAAACCTTGCCGTAGCTTCAGATGCGGTCATAATTGGATTCCAGGTACGACCTTCATTAAATGCACGAAACATTGCAGACAAGGAAGAAGTAGAAATCAGACTTTATTCCATCATTTACGATGCCATTGACGAGCTTAAGAAAGCTATGGAAGGCATGTTGGAACCAAGTACCGAGGAGAAAATTGTTGCAAACGTAGAAGTGAGAGAAACCTTCAGAATCACCAAAGTAGGAACCATTGCCGGTTGTATGGTGATTAAGGGTAAGGTGAAGAGAGATCATAGAATACGAGTGATCCGAGATGGTATTGTAAGACATGAAGGCGCTTTGGCATCACTTAAGCGATTTAAGGATGATGTGAAAGAAGTTGGAGTAGGCTACGAATGTGGATTGCAAATAGACAAATACAACGACGTTGAAATTGGTGACGTTATTGAAGCCTATGAACTCGTTGAAGTAAAGCGTAAACTGCGCTAGGTAATCTTAGATTTCAACTATAGACAAATAATTGAAGGCCTCTGATACATCAGGGGCTTTTTTATGTTCTAAACACCTCATTTAGGTCTCTGGAAACTACTTAGAATGCCAGGTCAATATGCAACAAATGGGAGCGGTTGATAACCAATCGGATGGAAGACACTAGCGATACATGCGCTTGTTTCTATTGATTGGAAAGTAGGCGTTAAGGGTAAAATTAAGTCTCCCCATCGGCGGCGGTGGCGCTGCTAACGGCGGATTTAGTTCTATTTGAAAGTTATAGCCCACATGAAATGAAAAGATCCAAAAATCCAAACCTACAAATGGATTAAGGTTGGCTTGCCATGTACGTTCAACCAAGGGAACTTGTCTGATGACATTAATATTAAATCCAGCGGCAAACAAATATGAATACGAACCACCTATTTGAAGCCCATAGAGCTTGCGCATTGGATTAAACATGGCATTCGCAGTAAATCGTGTTCTGCGCGTAAAATGCGTTAAACCTTCGTGCTCAAAGAAGCCTGTATAACCCACTTGAAACATTCCCAGAGGGTATACAGGAAAGTATTTCTGATATCCCAGGAGCAAACCAGATTCCATAGGTTTCCTCTGTGCATGGCCAAAATGAACCATAGAAACAAAGAGGCAAATGAATAAAACTGTTCTCTTCATTCTATTTCTTAAGACCTATCTCTCTTAAGCGTTCGTCCAGATATTCACCAGCAGTGCAATCTTCAAAGGCTTTTGGATGTGTTTCATCAACACATGATTCCAGGCAATTTAAGTGCATATCTGATCTGGGATGCAGGAAGAAAGGTATAGAGAAGCGGGAAGTACCCCACATCTCTTTTGGAGGATTCACTACCCTGTGCGTGGTAGACTTCAATTTATTATTGGTAAGACGCTGAAGCATATCACCCACATTTACCACCAATTGTTCAGGAAGTGCTGTTACAGACACCCATTCGTTTTGTTTGTTGAGTACTTGTAAACCGTCAGCAGATGCTCCCATTAGCAAGGTAATGAGATTGATGTCTTCATGTTGCCCTGCTCTCACAGCACTTTTAGGCTCTTCTTTAATGGGTGGGTAATGTATGGGCCGTAGAATACTGTTGCCATTATGTATTTTGTTGTCGAAGTAGTTTTCATCCAAACCCAAGTGCAGAGCAATAGCTCGAAGCATATATTGTCCGGTTTTTTCCAAAGCTTGATAAGCCTCTTTTCCGGCGTCGTTGAAATCCTTTAATTCAGAAACATGCACATTGTCAGGATATTCCTTGCCTATTGGATCATTATCTTCAACGTACTGACCAAAATGCCAAAACTCTTTAAGATCGCCAACACTACTACCCTTGGCATGCTCTTTACCAAAAGAGGTATACCCTCTTTGGCCAAACAACCCTTCTATTTCATACGCTAGTTTGACAGACTGAGGCAAAGCGAAAAATGACTGAACGGCACTGTAAAGACGTTCTGTAAGCTCATCGCTTAAAAAATGCCCCTTAATTGCCACAAAGCCAATTCCTTCGTAGGCTTCACCCAAAGCTTTAACAAAAGCCTGTTTCCGCTCTGAATCTGTACTCAAAAAGTCACTTAAATCAACGCTTGGTATTCCGTAAGAAGACATCCGTAAATCTATTTGGCGCTAATTTGAGTATTTAATTCGACAATAAAGAAAGCAAAAGTCCTGGAGGAAGCTAGTTCACAAATCGATCTGCACAGCTTGAGCTGGCAAAAGCATCAGGCTTTGCCTTAAAAACATAACCCATGCTGAGTATGTAACCCATGGCTTCGGACAAAGCAGTGTTGGACTTGAATTTGGGATCAGTATTGATATCAGCATGCACCTCTAATTCAATTTCATAACGGTCCATGATATCGCACAGCTGGTAGGCAATATCAATTGATTTGGCAACTTCCCTTATCATCCGTTCTTTGATAGAGATTTTGTCATCTGTTCTGGTGTTTTCAATGAGCATAAAACCGCCGCTTCGCTCGCGAAGAAAAACGATTACAGTGGCAAATTCAATTCCTGTTTTATGCTCTTGAGAGTCGGTGCCAATACAAATTTTCAGCCGATGTCCTTCTGAAAGCTCTTTCTGAATTATGTCCTCTACTTCGATGAGTAGTTCCCTTGAAATTTTTTTACCTGAGAGTCTTCGCCACATGTTCTTGCTGTTTTGGTTTACTAAAAGTATTCATACGGTATTAATTGAACGTTATTCACTTACTAACAGATGCTTATGGATTTAGGTGGGAGCTTAAATGTTAAAATTCCGTCGCCTTAACATTGCTTAACGGAGCTTAACATATGCTGCCTTTGTGACTTGATAGATTCGTTACGAACTAAAAACCCAATCTAAAATGAAGCACAATTACCTCAGAGTTTCTTTGGTTGCTGCTCTGGCATTTGTATTTCAGGGTATGATACCCGTACAAGCACAAGAGCGAACAGAAGACGAAAGAAGTCAAATCATTATCATAGACGGAGAAGAGCTCCTGGATAATGTATTGTATGAAATTGAGACATCCGCAGAAGTAGCTGCTGAATATCTGGAAGCCGCGAGCATGGAATTGGAAGGTGAATTGGAACGCTTACAGGAAGGACTTGAAAAGGCCCACGTTGCGTGGGATTGTTCGAAAAAGCCAGGCTGTTGGCCACAAGGAAATGGTGCCTTTTTGGGTGTTGAGTTTGAAAAAACATCAGACAATGAGGGCGTAAGAGTAACCAAAGTAATTGAAGGCTCTGCGGCTGAAGTAATGGGACTAGAAGAAGGCGATGTAATACTTGGCATAAACGGTGAGGATATCACCAATGGTGATCTTGCCTCTGCTTTGAGAGCGTATAAACCCGGTGATGTAGTTGAGCTTGAAATAAAGAGAAAAAGAAGAAGCAAGGAAATAAAAGGAGTATTGGGTAGAAGAGCTACTCCATCAACAGTTTACTGGCAGCACCGCTTGCCTCAAATGGCTACTACCAACAAACCAAAACTGGGTGTGCATATAACAGAGAAAGATGGTGAAGTTGTTATTGAGAGCATAATACCTAACTCTACAGCTGAGGAAATGGGTTTACAAGCTGGAGATGTTATTGAGAGCATTAATAAAACGGATGTGCAGTCTATTCCTGAACTTATTGAAGCAATACAAGCTGTAGGTGCCGGAGGAGAGATAGAGGTAAAATACCAAAGGGACGGAAAAACCGAAAAGGAAAAGGGAACACTAAAGGAGGTGCCGATGCACTCATTCTTCAAAAATCAATACCACTTTGATTTTGATACACTCAAGATGCCAAAAATGGACAAGTTCTTCGACTTTGAAGAAGGTGAATATGAATGGTTGAATGAAGACTTTCCATCAAGTGTTAAAGTAATCATTCTTAGAGGGAACAAGAGTGGTCCATCCAGAGATATTGTACTTAAGAGCCTGGGTGAAGGAAATGAGGAAATCAGAGTGTTGGAGAGTGATTTGGAACTTAGCAACCTTGAACTATACCCAAACCCTTCAGAAGGACAACTCACCATAAGTTTTAATACGAATGGTAGTGATGAAGTAAACATCAAAGTACTGAGCATTGACAACAGAGAGGTATACAACGGTTCGTTTTCAGATCTTAATGCATCGTTCAGCCAAACACTGGATTTAGGCAATAACCCTCCTGGTTTGTACATCTTACAGATAGAGTCGGCAGGTAAGTCCTACTTTGAAAGAGTGGTGATTAAGTAGACAAAAAATAAGATCAAAAGAAAGCCCGATGTGACTACTCACATCGGGCTTTTTATTTTCTGGTAAATGGGTCTTTACTCAGTAACAACCAACATTTGAGTAACTGCTGATTTGTCTGATGTAATTTGATATACATAGTTGCCAGCTGCAAGCTCGCTGATATCAACCTTAACAAACTGCTTTCCTTCAGAAAGAAATCCTGTATTGATGGTTTTGATCATCTGTCCACCAATGGTTTGAACAGAGATTTCAAGGTTCTCCTGAGCTTCCTGAATATCCAAATCAATAGTTATTTGATTTTTAGCTGGGTTAGGGAAGTGCCCGTTGAAAGTTGCACCCTTAAGGTTTACATATCCTACACCAGCTTCAACATCCAAAATTGGAATAACCATTACATCAAAGTCAAACTCGAAGTATCCTGTTTGCTGATCGCGAATCAAGCGGTCCATTTGTACAAACTCGGTAACTCCATTGTAAAGAACTGACTCAGATGTTACACGAACCATTGCTCTTCTTTCACCCAAGCCATCGCCCATAGCTGAGGTATAGATACCAACATTGTCAGCAGAGTCAGCGAAAGGAGTAACATCCTGTAGCGCTACCAAAACAGCAAAACCATTCGTTACTTTGGTAAAATCGTTTGATTTGAATTCAATATATGTGAATGAATCTTTGTCGGAACCCGCTGTGATTTCATAACCGAAAAAGGATTTAACCGCGAAAATCTCGTCAATCTTATTGGTTCCTTTTTCAGCAACGTGGTATAAACTCAAATCATAGGTATCATCTTTTTCATTTTTTTCATGCTTCTCGTATGCAATTCTTGCACCCAAAACTCGAGCATCACCATCAAATGGAAAGTAGCTACCCACTTCTTTGTAATAAGGGTTAACTCCGGTAGGCTCAAACCTTACCAACTGTCCATTTACTTTTACATCAGTTTGGTAAAAAGCAAGTTCTGATGCTCTGTCATAGTATTGAGAGTAAATAATCTTATCACCTCTTAGCGCTTGCGAACCACTGTCTGAAGGATTGATAGGTGTAGAGTTGAGTTTTTGAACGTCAACAATCACAGGTTCCTGAGCCATGGCGCCAACCGCTACCAAGAGCATTAATATTCCAGGTAAAACTCTTTTCATTTCTTATGATTTTGGAGGTTATGGAACCAAAATTAAGGAATGAGGCCCTACAGAATGAACAAGTTGCAAGAATTACACCACTTAAAGCTCCGGAATGATGCCTTTTTTTAACCGTTTTGGACTGGTAAACCCCCTAAGCGTTGCCTTTTCAATGCTCCAGTGTTTCCAGTGCCGTTCGTCACATTCCGTAAATACACATCCAAGGGTAGGTATGTTTTTTACCGGAACCTTCATTCGGTCAATGGCCAGCTCGTTAATATCAGGATTGTGAAAAAAAGCAAACACATGTTTGAATTTATCATCCACTGACCTAATAATATCAACAAGGCTGGAAACTCCGCCAAAGTACAGGACTCTATGTGATTCAATAGGTCCATTGAAGCACAACTTCTTACAAATTTCAGAAGCCGTGGTAGATGCTCTCAATGCGCTACTTGTAAGAACAAAATCTGGAATTATTTTGCTTTGGTACAAGAAGGAACCCACTGTTTCTATATCCCTAATACCCCTGTTCGCCACAGGGCGATCGTAGTCGGCCAATTCAGGGTACTCCCAACTGCTTTTGGCATGCCTTATGAAAACAACTTTTCTCAGTAATCCTTCGTTGTACTTAGAGTAAGTTAAGATTAAACGAAGAAAACCACAACTGAATGAAAAAAGTATTCAAATACTTAGTGCTGTTGAATCTTTACTTGCTTGCCTTCATTTTGTGGACACACTCTGCATTTACTAAGAATAGCAGAGGAGAGAGAGAAAGAACAGAGAACAACTTAAAGGGTTGACCTGTAACTTGCCAATGTCAAGTTGTTTGACGAAGTAGCAAATGAACTCCCACGTGCACAAAAAAGCATTTTCAATATACCGTCTGTATACAGGGAGGGCAAGCAAATGGGTTTTACACATTTGTATTCTGGTAGCATTGCTGGCACAGTACCAAACCGCCAATGCACAATGCAAGAACTATAGATTTAAGGCAAATGATTCTGTTCTATGCCAAAATGAAGTGGCTACTTTCAGAGCGATTAACGTTCCACCACAGAGTCATTTTACCTGGTTTCTGGGGCTTGACACAATTAAGGGAGATGCTGAGGATACTGTTTCCACAGGCTATACCAAAGCAGGTACCTATGGAATAAAGTTGAAAATAAAACTTAAGAATGGTGATACCTGCACCCTTATTAAGCCAAAACATTTGAATGTAGGTGAAGCACCCAAGGTACCGGATATTACGGTTGACAAAGCATCAATTTGTGATATAAAGGAATCGGTTAGGATTTCTACCAGTAGTACAGGAATGAAGAGTTGGACATGGAATATTGGCCAAATTCTGTATAAGGACAGTGCCGAATCGGTAACGCACAAGTTTATTGGTACTGGGTTTTATGATGTAAGCCTTACCATTCAAGACTCCTTTGACTGCACAAGCACTACAAGAATTGATTCACTAGTGCTGGTAGAACGAAAACCGGAGGTGAGTCTTGGAATAAAGGATACTGCCTATTGCGATAGCCATAGTTTATTCTTCTTCCCAAAGTTTAACATGTATGCCCAAAAAGGCTTTTCATACGACTGGACATTGAATGGCAGCAATGTTAAAAACAGTACCAAGCAGCGTCCGGGTAAGATTTTTTACAACCAAACCGGAACCTATGGTTTTAAACTAACCGCTCTAAGTCCGGCAAACTGCCTGTACAAGTACACTTTCGATGATGATAGTATTCGAATTGGTGCAGCCGTTGATTTTAAAATAGCCAAAACCTCTACAGCTCCTTGTAACAGCCAGCAGTTTACCATAGAAGTAACCAATGACGAGGTATTACAGGTACCACTCAATTGGAAGTTTAAAGGAGACTCCATACTGGTGAAAATAACCGGAGCCATAGCCAGGGTCACTTACAAAAAGGAAGGAGCCACTCCTTACGACATTACCCACAATCACAATGGCTGCAAATCTGTTTTCAAAGATCAAAACATGGTTCAATTAAGTAGAACCAAAGCCTTGTTCGACTTTGATAAATACTGTTCTTGCAGTACCCCTGATACATTTAAGGCTATTAACAACAGCGCCGGAACCAGTACCCTTGCTACGTATACATGGAAAGTTTACGATGCCTCTAACAACCTCAGGTTTCAGAGCAATGACTTTGAACCCAGTGTTGAATTGGATGATTTTGATGTATACAATGTAGCCTTGTATTTAGAAGACACCTCCGGTTGTAAAGACTCACTCATTGACTTTGGTACCATACGCATTGAAGAACCTGATCTTAGTATTTCGGCCAGCCCTAAAACAGTGTGCATAGGAGGAGACGTTAGCTTCGGAATCGATTCAATATGCAAGAATGATTTCAAGAGTGCCGCCTGGAGGTTTTTTGATGAGGATATGAAGCTGGTGGGAGTGAGTACAGACGAGTACCCCATCATGTCGTTTTCAAAGGAAGGTAAGTACAGTGCCGAGCTTATTTACGAAACCGGAAAGTGTAAGGACACAGTTTTGAAGGAAGATGCCTTTGAAGTGGTAGGCCTTCAGGAAATAGGGTTCTCATTGTCAGATACCATTCCTTGTAAAGGGCAGGTGGTAAATGCTTCCTTAAAGCTTAAACCAGAGGGGATTACCCCAAGCGTAAGATGGACGCTGCAACACAGTACCAAAGGAAATGTAAAGTATACGGCAGTTCCTGTGTTCGATCAGGAAAACGAGTTTATTCTAAAACCCGAGGTCACCGGTGTGTACGAAATGAAAATTGTGGTAGATGGAGGGAAAGGTTGTATCGACTCTTTGGAAGTGTCTGACCTTGTAAAGGTTTCAGGAGTTTCGGCTGATTTTGTTTCAGACCAAACCGTTGGTTGTTTACCATTTACTGCTAACCTATCATCTTCCGTCAACAGGAACGAGCATTATGGCTCTCCTGGGGATAAGAGCCTTTCCTACAAGTGGCGTGTATTGCCTGAAGGCAGTGCCGTTGTGTTGGACAATTCCACGAGTTCCCGCACAGGCATTACCATAAATGAAAGTGGTTCATACAATGTGTTTCTAACCGTTGAAAACAGCGATGGCTGTTCTTCATCCGTACTTAAGGAGGATCTTTTTGAATTTGATTTTAAGGCTGAGTTTTCCATAGACTCTACCACTTGCCAAAACATCAAAATCCAACCTACCAACAATACTACCGGAAGTAACATTACTTACAATTGGTTTAGCAAATCTCCTGAAATTGAGTTTTGGACGCTGAGCACAGCCAAACAGCCCATATTGAGCTTTAAAGAGGCTGGAACCTATGAAATATTTGTTGCTGCTAAAACCAAGGACGGCTGTCTGGATACTGCTCAAAAGACAATTAAAGTCTATCCTTACCTATTATCCTATTCAATAGAAAACTCTGAAGCTAAGTGTACACCTGCACAGTACATATTTAATATTCAAAGCGAAAACGTAGACACCTTTACATGGAGTTTTGGAGATGGAAAAAGCATCACTACCGATCAGAAGGCCATTGCTCACGTTTACGACCTTTCTACGGTAAAGCCGTTTAGGAATCAATTCAAGGCATTGTTGATAGGTTCGAATGAGCAGGGCTGTATCGACACCTTTTTTGGAGGTGAAAAACTAAAGGTTTTAGGACCTGACCCAACCTTTAAAATTGACAACAACCAAGGCTGCGCCCCATTTAAAGTAACCTTTACTGATTCCACTGAACAGGTATCACGATTCTATTTCAATTATGGTGACGGCTCTACAGTTGACAGTGTCAATTTTAGTCAGCATGTTTATACGAAAACGGATACCAATAAACAGTTCGAAGTATTTAAGCCCTACATCATCGCAAGCGATAAAAATGGCTGTCGCGTAGTATATGAACCAGATGACAGTATAGTAGTGTATGAGCGTTCGAAACCCAGGTTTAGCGCTAAGGAAGAAGAGGGTTGTGCGCCCTTTACAGTTCCCTTTGTAAACCGCTCCTCATTTGCATCGCAAAGCATATGGGACTATAAGAACCTTAATAAGAAACAGGATACCCTGCGCAATGGACTTAGCACCTACCAGGCAGGAGTGTTTTCGGTAAAATTGATCACGTCAAATTCAATTGGGTGTAAAGATTCAATGGTGAGGGACAGGTACATCACTGCTACCAACCCACCTATTGCGCTCTTTAATGCAAGTGACACATTATCCTGCTTAGGAGCGGGAGTTCGCTTTGTTGATCAAACGAATGCTGAGCACACACTTTTTAAATGGAACTGGACATTCACATCTGATGATGTAGAAGTAACTTCTGATCTAGCGAATTCGCTCATGCTTTTTTCTGATACCGGATGGTATGATGTGCAGCTCAACGTAACAGATGTAAATGGCTGTAAGGACAGCCTGTTAAAGAAGCGCTCCCTACATATAGTGGAAAGACTTCCTATTAGCACCCCAAAACTCTTGCGGGCAAGTATTACGGACAATAAGGAAGTGGAGCTTAGGTGGGAAAAACCCAGGAAGCTGGGGTTTATAGAGTTGCAGATTTTTAAGGACAACGATTTTATCAATCCTGTTTTTAGCACACTTGCCCCTGAAGAAACAAGTACCAGCCTTCCGGAGCCTGAAGTGGTGAACAGCTCAATAGACTACACACTAAAGTTGATAGATAAGTGCAATGACCCTGATAGAATAGACTCTACCCATAGCACCATATATTTAACGGTTACACGCGACGAAAAACCATTTGCCAACCTCAATTGGAACCACTATAAGGGTTGGGATAGGATAGAAAACTATGTAATATACAGGCAAAGAGAAGGAGAGGGGCTTAAAGAAATAAAGAGGGTTTTTTATCCTGAAAACAGCTATACTGACTTCAGTGTGTGCAATGAAAAATACACCTACCTCATACTAAGTGTGAATCCGGATAACGGAAATGTGGTATACTCAAACAGCGTAGAGTTTGATCCAAACTATGACAAACCAAGCGATACCCTTGAGCTACAACTAGCCACTGTAGAGAGCGGTAATGTAAGGGTAACCTGGACCAGTAAGAATATTTACAATGCTCAGAAGTACTACATAGACCGCTACGATCCGTATACCGGCTGGAGAGAGCGTTTAAAAGAGACTGACGATACCTTTTTGCTTGATAGCGTGGTAAATGTGCAAAGGCTTCACTATAAATACCGTGTATGGTACCGTGATTTTTGTGGTAGAAAAAGCCCTGTGAGCAACGAAGGAAGCTCTATTCTACTTAGTACCAACGTAAGCAATGAGGCTTATACGTTTCACTGGAACCCTTACACTCACTGGAAACGAGGAATAGACAAGTACCTGGTCGAGTTAGGTTACGACCTCAACAAACCCTTTAGAACCGACACCGTATTTGCGGCAGATGTGCTGAGTTTTGCCAAAACAAAAACGTCAATTACCAAAGACAGTACCTTCTATATGCGCGTAAAGGCAATTGAAAAGGGCCCTGCGCCTGATACCAGTGTGTCAAATATTGTGAAGGTAGATCCTGAGGCAATTGTACATGTACCCAACGCATTCAGCCCAAATGGGGACAATGTGAACGATTTATTAGTTTTTAAGGGTATGGGTGTAGGCATTAATCAAGATAAGGACTATAAGTTTGAAATATACAATAGGTGGGGGGAGCGAGTTTTTCGTTCTTCCAACATCGGAGATTTTTGGGATGGAACATTTGGTGGTGAAGTTTGTGTAGAGGGAGTCTACGCATACTACTTGCGATTGAGAGGAGTTGACAATGCCCTGTATTCTTACCATGGTACGGTTACTCTGATCAGGTAGTCGCGCAGAGTTTTTTGCTTACATTAATAGTCCTGTTCTATGGTATTGAGAAAGTTCATCCTCTTAGTCCTGGCCCTTGTAGTTTACCAAATGGCACAAGGCCAATGCTCCAAATACAAGTTGTTTGCCAACGATAGCGTGGGCTGTGTTAATGATATCGTTTCTTTCAAAACAATTCCTAGCCCTCCTAGCGGTTCAGTACTAAACTGGGATTTTGAAATAAAAAGTGTTACCAATGAGGCGACACCAACAGTGGCCTTTACCAAAGATGACACTTTTACCTGTAAGGTAGAGATCAAGTTACCGACCAACGAAACATGTAACCTGGAGCGTAAGGACTATGTAATAATTGCAGCAGACCCTCCTTTGGGCGATATATCATCAACCAAATCGGAAATCTGTGAACTAGGAAAAAATGCAACACTTTCCGTTAAAAGCTCTGCCAACTCGTTTACATGGTCAGTAGATGGTACCGTCTACAAAAACAGAGGCAACTCAGTACAACACAACTTCAGTAGCGCTGGGTACAAACAAGTTCAAATTGTGGCAACAGGACGGTTTGGTTGCACTTCTACGCGCATATATGATTCAGTTTTGCTTGTGGTGAGCAAACCTACCGTGAGCTTTCCATCGTCTCAACTGGTACTTTGTGGTAAGTCAGATGTTACACATGATCCATCTTTCACCTTTTTTGGAACCAACGATTTTACCTACGATTGGGAACTTGAAGGCGCGAGCATTAAATCACATAGTACCCAGTTTCCAGCGGAAGTAACTTATAGCACACCAGGCACCTACGATGTAGGCCTAACAATGAACTCAAATGTTACCAGCTGCTCTTATGACTACGATTTTGTAGACTATGTGCAGGTAGAGAATGCTCCTGACATACAGATTAGAGCCACTCCACTTAATGGTGCTGGATGTAAGAGCAAAATCTATGGTCTTAAGCTTTTAGGCACAGGCCTGGACACCAATAGAATCAGTTGGTTTCATAGCCATGGCGATACCATTGAAATAAAGAAGGTTACCGCTGACTCTGTGATCATTTCTGCTGAAGTAACGGGCAAGTATCAAATATTTGGTAAGTATAGTTTGGCAAAATGCGACAAGTTGGTAAGCGCTCAGGTAACTCTGGAGTCCAATGATTTATTGGCAGATTTTGAAGATGATATTCCCTGCATATGTAACATACCATCACAACTTACTATTGTCAATAACAGTGTTTCATATACTGCCAAAACACTCACTTACGACTGGGAGGTGAGAAATGTAAAAAAGGAGAAGCTGCTGGCCTCTTCTACTCAAAAAGACTTTACCTGGACGGTAGATCGTTTTGGCAACTTCATTGTAACTCTGAGGGCTACTGATTCAGATGGTTGTTATGAGGAGAAAAAGCATCTGGTAGAGGCCAGGCCCTTTGATGCAGAGGTTCGAATTGCACCGCGTAAGGTTTGTCCGGGTTCTACTGTTCGTTTTGAACCAAGGGATACGATGTGCTATGAAGCTTTTGACTCAGTGTTTTGGACGATTTATGATTTGGATGGTGTAAAGATTAAAAGCCAGAAGAATGACCTATCGCATACGGTAGAGTTTACCGACACAGGTTACTATAACGCAGAGGTGTTGATTACCACTTCTGGTGGCTGTAGGGATGTAGTTGTTAGAGATAGTGCTGTTCATGTAACGGAGTTACAGGGAATTAAACTGGACTATGATAGAAGCAAGCCATACTGCCTGGGTGAAACAATTGCCGTCACAGCACAAACCAAAACATCTGGTATAGACGGTGAGTGGTTCGGGTTTTTAATAGGTGATACAGATTCAGATACGGCCATTTATGCCAATGAGTTAAAATTCAATCCAACAAGTCCAGGTACTTATGACCTTAAAGTAGTGTTTGTTTCAGAGCACTGTAAAGATTCAGTTTACATTGACGATGTCTTTAATGTAGGTGGAGTTTTATTTGATTTTGATCCTGACGATTCAACCGGTTGCCTACCCTTTACCACAACATTGCGCAGCAAAGTGATAGAGAATACATTGGTAAGCTCTACTGACCAATCATTGGACTATGAATGGTTTATATCGCCCGCCAACCTTGGTACCATATTGCCTGTAGACAGTCCGAATGCCGTGTTGTCCATTACCAATAGAGGAAAAGCCTCGGTAGGGCTTAGAATTACCAACTCTGAAAATTGTATATCAGAGCTTGTAAAGGAAAACCTGTTCAATTTTGATTTACTGGCACGGTTCGATCTTCCTCAGGAATCTTGTACTGGTCTAAAGCTTACACCCAACAATTCATCCAAAGGAACCTTCTCAAAAATTGAGTGGTCAGTAGATGATCCCACGGCAACGTTTGAGCCTTCCAATGCAGTACTGGAACCTCAAATGACCTTTAACAAACCCGGTGACTATACAATTAAGCTGCTGCTCGAGGACCAGAACGGTTGTCAGGAAACGAGAGAAAGAGATATATCCATTATCAAGTTCAAGTTTGATTTTGTAGTAGATGACAGTATTCCAAAATGTTCGCCTGCCTCTTTTACATTCACTTCTACGGGAATTAATATTGACAGCTTTTACTGGGACTTTGGAGACGGAGAACCCTTGGTTTCTACGGGGGATTCGGTGTATTTGAAAGTATATGACCTTACAAGAGTAAATCCCTACAGAAACATATTTGATGTTACCCTGTATGCTGAAAACTCCATTGGATGCTACGATTCCATCACCGCAGACAATCTTGTTACCGTGAGAGGGCCTGTACCCAATTTTGAAATAGTAGACAGCGTGGGCTGCGAACCACATGAGGTAACGTTTATCAATAAGAGTATATCTACTAAAAAAGTGTTCTTTGACTTTGGAGACAACAGCAGTGTTGATTCAGTCAACTACAGCAGCCATACATACTCAGTACAGGACCCAGACAATGAATTTGAAGTGTTCAAGCCTTTTATAGTAGTGCACGACGAATACAACTGTAAGCTAAGCTATACTCCTGAAGACAGTATAGTGGTATACTCACTGCCCAGAGCAAAATTCGGCCATACTATAGAAAAAGGCTGTAGCCCACATACGGTTGAGTTTAGCGATAGTTCGGTATTCGCCTACAATTGGATCTGGCATTTTGGGGATGGTGATTCACTGGCTGACTCAAGTAAAAATGCGAGCAGAACCTATGCAGTAGGTACTTACCGACCTTATTTGGTAGTGAGTAATTTACTAGGCTGTACGGATACCCTTAAGATTGGAAATAGGGTTGAGTCCTTAAAGCCTCCAAGAGCCTTGTTCAACATTTCAGACACCATTACCTGCATTGGAGTGCCAATAGACTTTTTAGACAGTACTAAGTCAAAATACCCTGTATATGAATGGAAGTGGGACTTTGGAGACCCCAACCAAGACGGAGATACGGCCATTACCAAGAACAGTACCTTTAGCTACGACTCTGATGGTGAGTACGACGTTTCCTTAGTTGTTATTGACTCAAACGGCTGTAGTGATACTCTAGTGAGGGAAAAAGCGATCCGTATATATCAGGAACTGCCCATTGAACTTCCCAAAATTGACTTGGTGGATGTTGTAAACGACCTGGACGTAGAGTTGAAGTTTGATGCTACACCGGCTTTTGCCTTTGGAAGGTATATTCTACATGAAACCAATGCACTGAGAAGCGACGAAACCATCTTTAAGCGATCGGATACTGCACTGACCATAAGAGGCCTTGTGGTAGACACCAATCAATACTGCTTCAACATTGAAATGATTGATAAATGCGGTTTTAGTCATCCTGGTGATACACATTGTACCATATTGCTTACCGTAGATAGAAGTAAAACCGAAGTAACCAATTTGAGTTGGACCCATTATGAAGGTTGGGATAGTTTGATTAACTATACATTGTACCGAGGCCGTCCTGGCCAGGTATTGAACCCTTTTGCCGTACTTTCTCCCAATGCTACCGCGTATATAGACTCATCAGTATGTAGTGAGGAGTATGAATATGCTGTGAAGGCCATGCGCGATGATGACTCCCTGCTATCCTCCAGTAATCATGTGGAGTTTGAGCCACAATATGTGTTCCAGCTGAATCCACTTGATGCGCGACTTGCTACCGTGAAAAATGCCACGGTGAGAGTGAGTTGGGAAAAAAGTATACAAAGGAATGTGAAGACCTATGTGATTGACAGAAAAGCGTCTGACAACTTGTGGATTAATGGGTGGAGACGAACTACAGATACCCTGTTAATTGACAGCTCAGCACGCACCCAGGAGAAGAGCTATTTGTATCGCGTAAAGGTGGTAGACCAGTGCGAATACAAAAGTGAGAAGAGCAATTTGGCCTCAAGCGTATTGCTGAATGCCAGAGCCACTGAACGAGATTATACCGTTTTCTGGACCCAGTACAGAAAGTGGCCTGCTGGTGTGAAAGAGTATATTGTACAACGTAGAGGCACAACAGGTGCTCCGTTCAGAACCATGAGTGTGGTTGCAGGAACGGATACAAGTTACCTGGATACAAGTGCATTTCTTTTGTTTAATAAATCCTTTAGTTACAGGGTACTGGCAGTAGAAAGTGCTACAGAACCTGATACATCTTACTCTAACGTAAGAGCGGTAGAACCTATACCCACACTGTATGTTCCCAATGCATTTTCTCCCAATCAAAATGGAGTAAATGACGTATTCACCTTTAGGTCTGTTGCCTTGTTGCCTGACTCAATAGGTAACCATTTTGAAATGCAGATTTTCAATAGATGGGGCGAACGCGTGTTTTACACCCAGAATCAAAATGAAGGTTGGGATGGCCACTTTAACGGTGTGGTTTGCCAGGGAGGTGTCTACATTTACGTAATCAATGCCGAGGGGCTTGATGGTTCTAAGTTGTACCGTAAGGGGAGCATAACATTGCTTAGGTAGGCGCTTATTCCTTTAGTTCTTCCCCTTCAGTAGGAAGCACTTCAGTTTCTTCTGGTACCTCATCAGTGGTTTCAGTAGTGCTGCTATTTTCTATCGTTTTAAGAACTTTAAACAGTCCCTCAGGATCGTACGGTCTTTCTACCCCGCGCCAGGTAAAACCCGTAAGCCTCAGAGAAAGGGGCGACACGTTTTTAGCCGGTGTCACGTAGCTTGAACTCTCTTGAATAAAAGAGAGCTTTTCAATGTTGTTTTCCTTAAACCGAATTTGAGCCCTTTTAGATTCTACCTCATTAACACCCACCAGGGCAGAATCCTCTTCTAGCAAGTAATAAATGGCCTTTGAGCTACTATGGACATCTACCTTGCGGATTTTACCCTTTTTGAAAAAGGCGGTCATAGAGTCGCCACCAATTTGATCAAACATGGCAAACTCATGTTTTTGACCCAGTATGGCATTGGTGTTGAGTAGAATGCGATCCACATCGCCATCTTTCATAAACATTTTGATGAACTGAGAACTCACCTGAAAACTATCCATCCAGAACACGGGCTTTCCAAAATACTCCACCATAGAATCAGTGGAATGATAGGCCATGGAGTCGCATACGGCCTGATAACCCGAGCTGTATATTCTCACGTGTTTATAGGCCAGTGCTATTCTCTTTGTTCTGGTAGAGTCGTAAAAGAGCTTGAGCGTATCGCTGGTCAGGTAAACGGTATCGCTTCCATCATACTGAACCATGAGCAAGCTGTCAGTTACCAGGTATGAATCGTCTTTTCGATCATACTCGGCATAGTTTCCACTTATTTCAAAGTTTTTGGTTGTATCTATAAGACGAGCATGTTTATAAGCATAGCCTCTTTGTGTAGCTGAGCTGTAGTAAAGACTATCACCGTATAAAAACTGCCCTTCCGTTTGTATGAATGAATTTTTGCCAAGCCTTACCTGATTGCCTTGTGACTCAAATACACCATTTTCACAATAGATATAATCTCCATCCTTGGTAGTAATGTGTGATGGGCCTTTGAAAGAACTGTTCTCGGTTGCCACATTATAACCCAGTGTGTCGGTCTTAACATCATACTCTGGGTTTTGAAGGCGCACACGCGTTTTAAAGAACATGTTCTTGCTTTGTGTGTAATAATAGCCCTTCTGGCTCCAAAGCTTGTTTTCCGCATCGGTAATGTAGGCAGAGTCTACATAGTAGGCCACCTTGTTGAGCATGTCGTAATAAAGAGCAGTAGTTCTAAGGTTCATTTTTGAATCCGTCATCACTACCGTTTCTCCTTTTATCTCTACAAATTCCTTGGTATCGTCATAGGTAAGTTCGTCCCCAGTAAGTTTTAGGGTATCCCCTTGATTGAAACGAACATTTTGGTAGGCATAGATCATCTCATCGTCTATGAATTGAATCGCACTGTCGCATTTAAAAATCATGCTGTCCTTTTGAAAAGCCACATTCCCTACCAGAATACGGACCTTTTTACCATCAATTTTCTTGTAGCTCAGATTGTCTACATTGATCACTTCTACATTACCGCTGGTACCACTACCTGTTTCGGTTTGTCCAAATAGCTGGCTTAACCCCACAAGCAGGCATATGAGAAGGATTATGGATTTACTTTTCATGTAAAGGTGTAATCTCAGCAAGTGCGCTGAAGTTGTATTGTCGGTTCGTTTCTATTTCTACGCAACGATAGCGTTTACGCAATTTGTATTCCAAGCGAAATACGCGGCCTCTAAACAGAAAACGCGCACCTGTATCCAGGTCGCATACGCGTTTTATGTCTTCACTTTGCTCATTATACTTTTCCAGGGCAAGGTAAAGTTGCTCATCAGTGCAGGAGGACGCTGCTGGGTTGTTCAAGTATTTGTCCAGTGCTTCCGCAATGGTTTCAGGGAAAATGCGCTCAGCCATAAAAGGCTGCATGAGTTGACGGAAATAAGACTTCCATTCCTCCCCGTGAGGCTTTACTCTTCTCCCATACGTTTTATAGGTATAGAGATGTGCAATTTCATGCACAAGGGTCACCACAAACGCGAATGGATTCAGGTTGCTATTGACACTTATTTTGTGTGGTTCGTTTTTTCTAAAGGGAGGCCTGTAGTCTCCAAGCTTTGTAAGTCTTGGCCTGCTCACTTTTAGAGACACCGCATTTCGCATTAAATGAGGCTCCACCATGTTGAATGTACCTTCTGGCAAGTATTTCTCTAATGCTTTGTAATGGCTTGTCAACTACTCCTGTGCTTAGGCTGCTGCAAAGATGCAGTTCCTAAGCGTATTGTCAACCAAAGAGTTGTCGGGCAGCAAGTACCATTAGAATGCATCCAAGTGCATTTAGTACAAAATAGATGAGGGCGTTCAATATTTCTTTAGCCTCTGCCAGCTGAACGGTATCCAATGCAAAAGTGGCCATTGTAGTTAAAGATCCACAAAAGCCTACAGCCAAAAGCAACCGATACGAATCAGGAAGCACCTTTGGGTTGAACACACCGTATATCAAAGCACCCGCAATAAAGCTACCAATGAGATTGACCAAAAGTGTGCCCAGAGGCCAGTTTTTAAGCCATTCGCTGCTAAGTTGAGTAATGCCATATCGTGCTATAGCACCAGCAAAGCCTCCCAAACCAACCAATAAGGCTTTTAGCAACATTTATTTGCTCTCAGGGTGTTCTTGACGGAAATCGGCCCAATACTTTGCCACGGTGTTTTTCATATCATTTCTTAGCCACAGAATACCTACAAGGTTGGGTATGGTCATAATAGCAATAGCCAGCCCTGCAAAGGTCCACACAATGGTGGTATCGATAAAAGCTGCAAGGAAAAAGGCGATGATATAGGCAATACGATACGGAAGTACACCTTTCGTTCCCACTAGAAAGATCATTGCCCTGTCACCATAGTAAGACCATGAAATAGCGGTTGAGAAAGCAAAAAGAAGTAAACCGATAGTTACAATGTACTTACCAAACCCTCCAAAGAAGCTTCGCGTAAATGCAATGGAGGTAAGTGAAGCACTATGAACCAGGGAGTTTCCCTTCCAAACAAAGTCAGCCGTGCTCTGGGGTGAACCGTTTTTTACTTCAATGGTCCCTGTAAACAATGCCTCGGCATCATCGGCTGTATTGTAGATCAGCACATCATCAGCGAATGAACGCGCATGAATTACGGTAAGATCTGTGTTTACAATTGCCCCGTTCTCTACGTTTAAAGTGCCCGAGTAGCCATTTATTTCTTCAGCCCCTACCAGATAAGCGCTTACCGTATTCCTGTCTTGCTCATTGCTTTCTGAGAAAGAACCATCCAGTAAAACCAGATCAGAATATTCAAAGTCGTTTTGGTGTTTTTCCTTCCACACTCCTGATGAGAGGAGTACCAAGCCGGTAATAGTACAGATTACAATGGTATCAATAAAGGGCTCAAGAATGGCTACCATACCTTCTGAAACCGGTTCATGCCCTTTGGCTGAAGCGTGAGCAATAGGAGCCGAACCCTGCCCGGCTTCATTGCTAAACAAGCCTCTACCTACTCCCTTTGTAAAGGCGAATGAAACACTTGCTCCCAGAAAACCACCCAAAGCAGAAGAGCCAGAAAACACATCGCTGAATATGGAAATAAAAGAAGGACCAATGTTGCCAATATTGGTAATGATTACCGCCAGGGCTCCAATGATATACACCACTGCCATTAAAGGGACAAGCCTTTCGGTAACCTTTGCTATTCTCTTAATACCTCCCACGATCACAAACCCAAGAATCACCGCCAGTATTCCACCTACAATTTTTGGATCAATACCAAAAGTGCCTTCCATAAGGTCAGCAATACTGTTTACCTGTGGCATATTACCAGTTCCAAAAGAAGAGATAACAGTAGCTATAGCAAAAAGCACTGCCAAAAACTTGAGGTTTACTTTTTTGCCACCCATCATAAAGTTGGCATTCTTCATAAAGTACATCGGGCCACCAGCCATACTGCCATCTTCAGCCTTTTCTCTGTACTTATGAGAGAGGGTTACCTCAACAAACTTGGTACACATACCAAATACTGCGGTGACCAGCATCCAAAACAATGCGGCCGGACCACCAACATGAATGGCTAATGCCACACCAGCAATATTTCCGGTACCCACGGTTCCGGAGAGAGCTGTGGTAAGAGCCTGAAAGTGCGTGGTATCACCTTCATCTCCTGATCGATCAAACTTGCCTCTTACAATCTTTAGGGCATGCCCAAAGTAGCGGAACTGCGGAAAACCCAGGTAAACGGTGAACACAAGGCCAGTACCCAATAAAAAGTACATGAACCAGGCATGATCTCCTATATATCCGTTTATCGTGGTAAGAATCTCATTAAGTAATTGCATAGAAGGTTGTTTGGCGTTGGCAATGATAGATCAATATTGTGGAATCGGAAAACATGTTAGGGCTTGACCTTTGTCAATCTGTGGTTAACGCAGAGGTGATAGTTTTGTGCATTACGAACTATGAATCAATCATCCAACTCATTTCTCTTAAAGCTCCAAACCAAGTGGGGGGTGAAAAGTGTGTGGCAAGTTGTGGTGATTTTTATAGTGTTTGCCATTACCGGGTCGCTAAGCGTGCGTTTGGGAAGTCCTGTACTTACATGGATAGGTTTGGAAAAAGAAGCATTGAATCCTTGGCTTTATTGGCCTCTACGCATTCTGGCAATATTTCCTATTTATCAGGTATTGCTGATTATTATAGGCACGCTGTTTGGGCAATTCAAGTTTTTCTATCAGGTAGAAAAGAAAATGCTCGGTAGAATTTTACCCTTCCTTTTTAAGAAATGAAACCAGCTCGCTAGTTGAAGCTCAGGTGGTAAATAATGGTTTTAGTTTTTCCCTCTTGCGCCACAATGCCCATATCCATTAGATCTGCAAAATCACGTTGAATGGTTTTTCTATCGCAACGGTATTCCATCACCATTTGCTTGGTAGTAACATTCCTGTTAAGTGTTACATCCCTTAAAATGGACTGCTGGCGCTCATTAAGGCTATCAATGGCATTATAGTATTGCTTAAAACCGTAGTCAAAAAGATAGTTAAAGCTGTTTTTTTGATGTGGGCTCATTTTGGCATAGCCTACGGCTGTTTTTACTTCCTCAATAATTGTGTCTTCCACCTCTGCCAAAGATTCCAGGCAAAGGCCTGCGCAATTTTCGAAAAAAGCAGTGGCGTCAGATTCCAAACGCTCCTTAGAATTTACCGGGAACAGTGAGTTGAGCTTTATTGATTGGTGTGTATTCCAGTCGTGCATCATTTGCTTTTCCCACACATACAAGCCATTGAAATGAAAGCCCTCCTGAGATAGTAGTTGGTTAGATATTGTAAGGCTTAGTGCCTGATTGAAAGACATAAAGGGTTGAACAATATCAAACAACAAGTACATAGTCCAGCTCTTAATGAGTGGATGCATGGCTTTTTTCGACCTCATTTGCTTTAGAAGGAATAAAGTGAGGTCAGAAAGCTGCTCATTTTCAGGAAGCTCATAATTGCCGGAAGATTTACCGTCTGAAACGTTTCGGAGTATGCCACCATACTTTTCATTGCGGGTATCTCTTAAAAGTATTTCGTGGCACTTTTTAAGATGCATCATCTCAAAAGAGTCCAAACGTTTCTCCGTATAGACTTTGGCTTTTTGCAGAGACAAAACCCAGGGAGCAAGAGCCTTCTCTAAATCAGGAGCGCCCTCCAATACCTTTTTTACAGCATTATAATCACAGCTTATGCCCTCCTGCATGAGCATGGCTTTGGTTCTGCTAATGGTAGCATTGCGCTGTAAAGAAGCCAGGTCAGGTATTTTGGGTTCGGCAAACGCAACTAAGGCCTTGACATACTCTGCCTTGAGAATAGCAGATTTAATGTACTTGGTCATTTCAAACTTTGGAAACATGGACTGCGAAAGCCTTAATTGAAAGTACAAAAAAAGCACATAACTCATGGAGCTATGTGCTTACTATACACAATGTGTTTGTTCGTTTATATACCGAAGGCCTCCTTTACTTTATCAACGTAGTCCAGTTTTTCCCAGGTAAAGGTTTCCACCTCCATTTCCATCGTCTTTCCGTCAGGCGATGAGAAGTGTACATTTTTGGTTTCACTGGTTCTACCCATGTGTCCATATGCGGCTGTTTCGCTATAAATTGGAGTTCTCAGCTTAAGGCGCTGCTCTATAATTCCAGGACGCATATCAAATATTTCAGTCACTTTTTGGGCAATTTCACCATCTGATAAGTTTACTCCTTCAGCCGTGGTACCGTAGGTGTCAACAAAAATTCCCATTGGCTCTACTACTCCAATGGCGTAAGACACTTGCACAAGCACTTGCTCACACACACCTGCGGCCACAAGGTTTTTGGCAATATGGCGAGTGGCATAAGCCGCCGAACGGTCCACTTTACTTGGATCTTTTCCAGAGAAAGCGCCACCACCATGGGCTCCTTTACCACCGTAAGTGTCTACAATAATTTTTCTTCCGGTAAGTCCTGTATCTCCATGCGGTCCACCAATAACAAATTTCCCTGTAGGGTTGATATGGTAGGCAATATTGTCGTTGAATAAAGCCTGAACTTCAGCTGAGCACATAGCCTTAACCCTAGGCACGAGAATGTTCTTGATATCGGCTTCAATTTTCGATAGCATTTCCTTTTCAGCCTTTTCTACTGCTTCAGCGTTATTCGATTCCGCCTTCACAAACTCATCATGCTGCGTAGAAACAACGATAGCATTAATAGACTGTGGTTTATGATCGTCAGAGTACTCTATGGTTACCTGGCTTTTAGCATCAGGGCGCAGGTAAGTAATCTCTTTGTTTTCTCTTCTTAGGTCGGCCAATACCTGAAGCAATTTATGCGACAAGTCAAGAGCCAGAGGCATGTAGTTTTCAGTTTCGTTGGTAGCAAAACCAAACATCATTCCCTGATCACCAGCTCCTTGTTCTTCAGGGTTTCCTCTGTCTACCCCTCTGTTAATATCATCACTTTGCTCATGTATGGCAGAAAGCACACCGCAAGAATCAGCTTCAAACATGTACTCACTCTTGGTATAGCCAATTTTCCTGATGACATCTCTGGCAATGGACTGAACATCCAGATATGTGTTTGACTTTACCTCACCGGCAAGGACCACCTGCCCAGTAGTTACAAGTGTTTCACAGGCTACCTTAGAGTTAGGGTCAAAAGCTAAAAAGTTATCTATAAGTGCATCTGATATCTGATCCGCCACCTTATCCGGATGGCCTTCTGACACTGATTCTGAGGTAAATAAGTATGACATTTTTTAATCTTAATTCTTAAACTGGGTTTGCAATTTTAAGCTCAATAGCGTTAGTAAGACAATATTGACCTGATCTTTTCTGATACTTTTTCGGCCGAAGGAAGCATTAAGGCTTCTTGTGCCATATTTAGAGGTACAGCCGGTAAGTCTACAGCACCTTGTGTAAATACCGGTGCGTCTAAGGAGCGGAAACAATGTTCGCTGATTCTACCCGCCAGTGATTGGGCAAAGGAGTTGTATAGCGTCTCTTCAGTTAGTACAAGACACTTACCATGTTTCTCTACCCGGTTAAATACCATTTCATCATCAACGGGAGCTATAGACCTAAGGTCAAGTACTTCTACCGCGCCCTTGTGGTTTTTTGCAGCATTGAGCGCCCAATGAACCCCCATACCATAGGTAATTACCACCATACTTTCTCCGGTTTCCACCTTTTCTGCTGAGGCCTCGAGGGCAATACGCGCCTTACCAATAGGCACCACGTAGTCAGCATCCGGCTCTGGGGTTTTGGCGGCCGCTGTACCTGGCACTTTACTCCAGTAGAGTCCTTTATGCTCTAAAATGAGCACTGGGTTTGGATCGTGATAGGCAGCTTTAATGAGCCCCTTCATATCAGCGGCATTACTAGGATATACAATTTTAACCCCCTTGATGCTTGTGAGATTGCTCTCATGTGAACCTGAATGGTACGGCCCACCACCACCATAAGCGCCAATTGGTACCCTTAGTATTGAGTTGACAGGGTATTTACCCTGACTTAAATAACAGGATTTGCTCAGCTCCGTAATTAGCTGGTTCACTCCTGTAAATATGTAATCGCAAAACTGAACTTCAACAATGGGCTTAAGACCTACTGCCGACATACCTGCCGTAGAACCAAAAATGTAGGCTTCCTGAATGGGTGTATTGAATACCCTGTCATCACCATAGCGCTCGGCTAGTGTGGCGGCTTCCCTGAAAACACCACCAAGTCTTCGGCCCACATCCTGACCGTAAAGCAGTACGTTTTCATCTGCACCCATAATCTCCACACAAGCGTACAAGGCAGCGTCAACCATGATGATCTCATTAGCGCCTTCCGGACTTCTTTCTCCGCGTTCCTCAGTTATTGGTGTAGGTGCGAAAATGTGCTCGGTAAGGTTTTCAGGACTTGGATCAGCAGATGCTACCGCTTTTTCAAACTCTTGCTCTATAAAGGCATTGGCTTCTTTATCAAGAGCTTCAAGTTCAGCTTTTTTGAAACCGTTCTTAAGCAAGTAGCGCTCATATTTTGGAATAGGATCTGTTTTCGAATGTTTGGCCAGGTCTTCATCGGTACGATAAAACTCCTTACGTACTCCCGAAGTATGGTGTCCAAGTAAGGGGCATGTTGCGTGCAGAATTATAGGCTTTCGTTCGGTACGCACATACTCAATACATTCAGCAACCGCAGCATAAGACTTTGCAAAGTCTGACCCATCGGTACGCATGCGTTTCATGCCTTTAAACCCTGCAGCAAATTCATAGGCATCCATAGCCCGCATTTCTTCTTTGCTTACAGAGATGCCCCATTCATTATCCTGAACCAGATAAAAAATAGGAAGGTTGTGAAGTACCGACATTTGGAAGGCCTCGGAAACCTCCCCTTCGGTAATAGAGCCATCGCCAAATGAACAAACAACTACTGGAGGAATTTCACTCTTTTCAAGTCCTCGCCCTTCTTTGTACTTAATGCCATGGGCAATACCAGTGGTGGGAATGGCTTGCATACCCGTAGCTGAGGACTGATGAGGAATTTTCGGTTTGTCATCATCCTTTAAACTGGGATGAGAATAATAAGACCTACCTCCTGAAAACGGGTCTCCTGCCTTGGCAAGCAATTGAAGCATCATTTCATACGGCTCCATGCCAATACCCAGTAGAATACTTTCGTCTCGGTAGTAAGGAGAAACCCAATCATGCTTCGTAAGTTGTGTACCCACTGCCAGTTGTATTGCTTCATGTCCACGCGAAGTGGAGTGTACGTACTTAGTAATCTGACGGTTTTCTTCATATACCCGGGCCATAGCACGAGCTCTCACCATGTGCGTATACACTTGTTGTAGAAAGGCCTTATCTGTAAGCATCAGTCAGTCGGTTTTAAGGTGCGCAAAAATAGGGGAGCAGGCCCAAAGCCTATGAATGGATGCATCAGCTAATGCCATTTGACAAGGTATTATGGTTTGTAGACCTTTTGTCTACCCCAAGAGCTGTCCTAACAAAATCTAATCCTTGAACCGTTAAGTAAAGGTGATGTTACTTTGTGCAACTATGATCTGTATGCGACGTATCGTAATTTTCTTGTTAGCCGCTATTGTTTCTGTAGGTGTCTTTGCCCAGAACAATACCCCATGGCATGAAATGGTATTTGAAAAAGAGGTAAATCTCTACGAGGTTACTGCAGCTTTTGAGGAGCAAACCAGAAACCTTAAGGGGGAAGAACTAGAAGCACATGCCAAGCATTTCAATAGATGGAAGCACCGGGTATTAGGCTTCGCAAAACCCAATGGCGATCTTTTGACTGCTGATGAGCGCAGCGTCATTTTTAAGGATAACAAAGCCTTTAAGAAGGCGAACGAAGGAAATTGGAAGGAAATAGGACCTGTTACCGCAAAAAACGTTTACCGTGGAGTAGGGCGCATCAATTGTATCGCCTTTCACCCAACGGACTCCAATATCATGTACCTGGGCGCTCCTTACGGTGGTGTTTGGAAAACCACTGACCATGGAGCTAACTGGGAGAACTTAACGGATCATTTGCCCTCATTTGGCGTTTCCTCAATAGCCGTACACCCTGACAATCCGAACATCATTTACATAGGAACCGGTGATGGAGAAACCGGAAGAAACCCAGGCTTTGGCGTTTGGAAGAGTGAAGACGGAGGAAAGAGCTGGGAGACTGCCAATAATGGCATGGGAAACTGGATAGTAAATGAGATACTCATATTTAGCGATAATGGTGATGAGTTGCTGGCAGCCACAAATGGAGGTTATTACCGAACCCTAAATGGAGGTGGAAACTGGATACGTGTAAGTGCAGGTAACTTTAGAGACCTGCGTTTCAAACCAGGAGATGAGGAAGTGGTGTACTTAGCCACTACTGGCCAGTTTTTTGTTTCGGTAGATAGGGGCAGAAGTGTAGAGCAAAAACAAATGCCTAAAGTTCCATCTCCACGACTGTGTCTGGCTGTATCGGCTGCTGAGCCAGAGGCTGTTTATATGGTTTCTGCAGAAGTAATTCTTAAGTCAGAAGATCAGGGCGAAACCATTAATGTATTTCATGAAGAAAATGGTGATAGAGGACTTGGTTCTCAAAGCTGGTACAACAGCTGTGCCGAAGCTTCACCAGTGGCTGCAAATACCCTCTATCAGGGACATGTGCCCACTTATTATACCTCAAATGGTGGAGTTGACTGGAAGGCCATGACCGGTGTGCACTCTGATGTTCACTACATTAGACACTCACCCATTACAAAGCGCCTTTGGTTGGCTGGTGATGGTGGTATCATGCGCCTGTCGGCTGACGGAAGAACTTTTGTAGATCACACCAATCTGGGAGTTTCAGAAATTTACGAAATGGGGCAACACCCCTTTGAGCTGGACCACATGCTGAATGGATACCAGGATTGTGGAAGTAAATACTATACGGGTAACCGATGGATTAGTCGTGTAGGGGCAGATGGTATTGATTGCATTTTTGATCCGGTAGATCCTACCTACTATTTTACAACGATCCAATATGGCGACATAAGAAGGCATATTGGTGGGCCTGATGGAAAGGTGAGCAATTTTCCAGATCCTCAGGATGAGGGTCCTTGGGTATCACCTATTTGGGTGGATATTAAAGATCCCAATATTTTGTATACCGGGCAGAATGCCTTTTACAGGTATAGAAATGCCAGAGAAGACAGACCCAAAAAAGACAATTGGGAAACACTTGATAACGGACTACCTAAAGCGGGAGAATACCTGGAGATTGAGCAGAACGAGGCAGCACCGCAGATTATGTATGTGAGCAACGGGAGCTTTGTATTTAGAACCTGGAATGTGTATGCAGATGAGCCCGTTTGGGAAAACCTTGCCGGAAATTACCCGGCAACCGCTGCGGTTCTTGACATAGAGTCTTCGCCCAGCGATAGCGACCTGCTAATTATAAGCATGAACAGAAAGGTGTTTAGATCTACCGATGGCGGTGAGTCTTTTACTCAGTTTTCAGAAGGGCTGCCAGACAGATCACCCATTTATGCCTTGCAATTCGATCACATCACTGGTCACCTGTATTCGGGTACTGAAGCAGGTATCTTCCTGTTGCTAAAAGGTGATAGCGTTTGGAGGGAGTTTAATCAGGGCATGAGTTTAACCGCACCTGTCTATGATCTCGAAATATTTTACAATGCCGAGAACCACGACAACAGTATGATAAAGGCGGCAACATTTGGGCGTGGCATGTGGGAGAGCCCCTTGTACGGCTCACAACCTGACCCTACGCTTCCGTTTTATGCTTTTATTTCAAGTAATCAAACTTTGCTTGAGAGAGCTGATTTTGAATTGGATATCAATTTCAGAAGGGGCTTTGCCTATCATGATGTGAAGGACTTTACAGCTTCTGCAATTGAAGTTGAAAATGCCGAAGTGGTTTCAGTAAGCGGAAGTGGCGCCTTTTGGAAAGCCAAGTTTAGAGCTCTTGAAGAAGGGGAGGTGAGCATACATATACCTGAAGGTGTAAGTGAGAGTGCTGAGACAGATGGCTTAAGGAATCTTGCATCAGAGGTGTTAAAATTCAATTTCGCCAAGGGAGGAACCAGCTTTGGATACGAGGGCCCCGGCGGGGTAGGAAGCAAAGAGCAGTTGGCCCTATGGCTGGATGCAGAAACCCTTACGGATACTTATAGCCACGAAGACGAGGTAAAAACCTGGACTGATAAAATGAGCACTGACAAGTTTGCTTCACAAATTGACACATTAAAAGGCCCCATACTCTGGCTCAACGATACTCTGTTTGGTGGATACCATGCCATGGCTTTTGATTCATCAAGGCTTACAAAAGTGGTAGCCGACAGTATTGTTACTACTAAGAACATTTCAGCCATTACAGTGGCGGCATCTGATGAGGAAAAGTTTAACGATCATGCCTGGATGGGCAGTTCAAGAGATGAAAATGGCTTTATAGTGCACAATTGGAGAGACAATAAGTACGCAAGAATGTATGCTTATGACTCTACACAACAAAACATTAGTACCCCCAGAATCTCGGTATCCAATGTTCAGAAGGCCAATATCTATGGCTTGTCGTACCGAAACAACCTGTTTATATGGAACTATACCAACGACCAACAAGAAATGGAGCTGGTAAGTACACCCAAACCGAGGCATGAAAGCCACCCAATAAAAATCAACTTTGGCTGGGACAAAGACCAACGATATGGAAATGGTATGATAGCAGAGTTCATTCTTTTGAATGAGGCTATGATGCTGAGCCATAGAACTATTGTATACAACTACCTTTCAGCGAAATACGATATCTCGATTCCTGCAATTGACTATTATTCATTTGAAGAGAGCCATGATATGCATGTGGCCGGCATTGGCAGAGAAACAGAAATAGACTTACATACGGACGCTATGGGTACGGGTATGTTGCGCATTAATACTCCTGATGATTTAGGAAATGGTGAATACTTGTTTTGGGGACAGAACAGGGAAGAGCTTCAAAGCTGGAGTGCTGCATCTTATTTACCGGGTTCAGAGCAGTCTTTACGCACCTGGATGTTTGACGAAAAAGGAGATGTGGGGCAGGTAAGCTTAATGATGCCCGCTGAAGAGTTTGAAGAAGGGTTTAGGTATTTCCTGGTGTTTAAGGAAACCAAATCAGATGACAAGACCGAAGTGTCGATGGCGGAACTTAAAGGTGATGGCGAGTGGATGGTAGCGGTTTTAAACCCAGAAAAAGGAAGTACGCTCCAATTGGTGCGCATACCTGATGACGCCAATACAGGAGAGCCCAAGCTGTATCCAAACCCGATCCAAAACAGCAAGTTCTCGGTGTACTATGACCATGGTAAAAATGAGTCGGTGCTTTTTCAGGTGTACGACCTCAAAGGAAGAATAGTTTGGGAGGAAAACAGAAACCTTGTGGCTGGCGATTTATTGCACTCTTTTGATATTTACGGATTGGAAAATGGTGAATACATTTTTAAGATGCACACCGCTGAATCAGAGTTTACGCAAAGAATTCTTGTTGTAGAGTAGCCATATATAGACTTTGCCACAATTCTCATTTTGCACTGGTGAAAAACTGAGTGCAAATGGAAACACCTAGTTACAAGCTTGTTCTGGAAGAAGATTTAAACCTGAAAGAATTCCCTTTGGAGTTTGGTTTACTAGTGGAACAAGGAGAAGTGATCTATGCACATCCATCAGTTGATCTTAAGGAGATGGTGCACGCTACAATACATAAAACAGGAGCGGAAATAAGTGCTCAGGATCTCAATAGCCTGAGAACAAAGCCGGACGATTTTTGAGCGCGATGAACGAAGGAGGCTTCAATGACTGAGGTCATTATAAATGGACCCACAATTAGATACCTTTGAAGCATCGAATGAACTATGCTGTTTGCCAGTTGTTTCGTTTAAAAGTCCTTGTATGAATAGTACCACCATTTCCAATGAAAGCATTCTAGAGGCACTTCAAGACGTGAAGGACCCTGAAATACCAACAGTATCGCTGGTGGATCTGGGCTTAATCACCAAGGTGGACATTAAAAATGAAGATGAAGTGCACATTGATATGATCCCCACCTTTTCAGGCTGTCCGGCACTGGCTGTGATGCAGGAAGGGGTGCAATCAAGAGTAGAGCAAATGGGGGTAAAGAATGTAACCGTAAACATAGACCGCTCTGTTGTTTGGAGCACCAATATGATTTCGGAAAGGGGGCTTAAGGACATTGAAAAAATTGGGCTGTCTTCACCAAAACGCTACTGTGGTGAACTCAACCTGGAAGCACCTCCGGCAGCAGAGTGCTCACATTGCCATAGCCTGAAAACGGTACAGGTAAGCCCCTTTGGCCCCACTCTGTGCAGAGCAGTGTACTATTGCAATGATTGTGAAGAAACCTTTGAGCAGTTTAAGCCTCTGTAAATTATGCGCCATACACTTATTCTCATTCCCGTTTGCCTCTTGCTGATGGCTTGTAATCCTCAGCGGCATTTGCAAAAGGCTCGCGTATATGTAAAAGGGAGCCCTCCAGTACAAATTATGGCAGTGCGTCCTGAAACTATGGGTGCCGACCTCGACCCAATGCGCTATACATCAACGTTTATGCAGCTGGTAGAAGACCGATTGAAAGAGGAAAGCATGGAAGTGGAGTTTGTAGGCATGGGTGAAAACGTAATGCTTTCCAAGTCAAGCACCTTTGTAATAGAAGTAGGTATGGTTATGGTGCAGGAGCAAATAGAACCCAGTCCAAATCCGGAACCGGAAGCGGCAATGGCGGCCTCGCTTCAGGTCAACTTATCTGCCGGCCTTTTAGGTATTGATAAAAAGAACACATCTACATTTAATGATTACCACATTGTAGATGCATTGGGGGTTGAAGAGCAGGCACAATTTGTAAAGAAAGATCCGAATACTGATGTGTTTCAGGTAGCCATGCAAAAGGGGATTGATAAGCTCATAGTCCAGGTAAAAGAGCAAATGCTTGCGCACATGAAGGCTAACAAGTCCAACCTTTAGCTGGCCTGCGGGTGTTTCGTTTTAGCAGGAAACATCCACGTATTCAGAGCTTACAATATGTCCCAGAAATTTCTGAGCCAGGTTATTGAAGTCTTCCGGGCTATCAGTGGTTAAAAACCTGCGCTCTTCATTTTTTGCACATTGGTTTTCAATTTCAGGATGCCTCTGCAAATAGTCAACAAGGCTCTTTGCTACTATATGGCCCTGTGAAACAATTTGGATGTGCTTAGGCAAAAAAGTCCTGATTTTGTCGTACAAGAGCGGGTAGTGTGTGCAGGCTAGTAGCACAGAATCAATTTCAGGATCCTTTTTGAGCAAGTTTTCAATGTTTTCCTGAACAAATACATCAGAGGCGCTGGTGCCTGAATGACCATTTTCTACCAAGGGGACCCACATAGGGCATGCTTCCTGACTTACCTGTATCTCCGGATAAAAGCGCTCAATTTCGATTCTGTAAGACTGTGATTGTACGGTACCTTCAGTGGCAAAAATACCTAAGTGTCCATTTTGAGTAAGTTTTCCCGCTATTTCGGTGGTAGGACGGATGACTCCCAGTACTTTTTTCTTTGCTGCCAGATGAGGAAGGTTGTTTTGCTGTATACTTCTCAAAGCCTTGGCTGAGGCCGTGTTGCAAGCCAGAATTACCAGGTTACAGTTTTGTGCAAAAAGGCTTTGAACACATTGCCAGGTGTACTTGTAAACCGTTTCAAAGGATCTTGTGCCATAGGGTACTCGAGCATTATCGCCCAGATAAGTGAAATTGTATTGTGGCAATGCCGCTACCAATTCCTTAAAAACGGTAAGTCCACCATATCCTGAATCAAATACGCCTATTGAACCAGTGCGCTGCACAGCTTTTCTTTTGCTACAAATAACGTGAATGCGGGGAGATCACTCCATCATAAAAGCGTTCACCTCTTTTCTGTAGGAATAGCCCACAGGCAATTTTGCACCGTTGCTCAATGAAAGCTCGTTTCCATCTAAATGAGCAATACAACCCGTGTTTACGATGTATGATTTATGGATACGCATGAAACCACGTCCAAGAATTGTCATCATTGATTTCATGGTGCTTTGAACAATGATAGGTTTTTGTTCATTGCTCACGTAAACCTTAAGATAGTCACCCAAACCTTCCAGATACAGCAGTTGATTTGCGGGTACCCGGTAAATCTTTTTGTCAGATTTTAAAACCACCTTCTGTTCAATAGAAGCTACTTTTTCGAGTCTTTCCTTTGCTTTATTTACCGCTTTAATAAAACGACCTAAAGCTATGGGCTTCAAAAGGTAATCCACGGCATTTAGCTCGTAGCTTTCAAGGGCGTGCTCAGGGTAGGCAGTAGTAAGAATGGTAAGGGGTGCCTGTGACAGGTTTCTTAAAAAATGAAGGCCGGATAGTTTTGGCATATTGATATCAAGAAAAAGCAGATCTACAGCATTTTTTTCAAGATAGGCAATGCCATCAAGCGCACTTCCAAGGCTTGCGCAACACATTAAGCCGGGCGTGTCATCAATATGGTGTTCAATAACTTCCCTTGCCAAAGGTTCGTCGTCAATTACCAGACACTTAAGCACGCTCATGACTATAAATTTCTATTTGCACCATAAAATGGGTTCCGGTTTCAGTGGTTTTAAATTGGTGCTTGTCTGGGTAAATGAGTTCCAATCGTTTTTGAATGTTGTGAAGCCCTACACCACCTGAGTCTTTCCATGAAGTGTCTGAGGGTTCAAAAACCGGGTTAGAAATGCTAAAGGTAAGCTTGTCTTCGCTAGTAAAAAGATCGGCTTTAATAAAAGGTCTACCCATAGTATCTCCATGTTTAAATGCATTTTCAAAGAGAGGCTGCAACAACATTGGAGGTATTTTGAAGCCAGGGTCGTAGTTCTTAAAGTCAAGCTGAATATGAACAGGATGTTGTAGCCGCGTTTCCTGAATTTCAATGTACTTTTCAATCATTTCGATTTCATCTTCAATACGCACGTATTCCTTTTCAGTTTGGTAGAGAGAGTAGCGGAGCAAATCGGACAATTGCATTACCGAAGGGGCTGTTTTCTCAGAGTTTTTAAGGGCCAGGGCATAAATGCTGTTAAGGGCATTGAACAAAAAATGAGGGTTTACCTGCCCTTTGAGCGATTTTAATTCAGCTTCCAGGTTTTGAGCCTTGAGCTGTTCAATTCGTTGCGAAGCTTCGAGATGAAGAAACCATCCTTTAGACAGTTGCAGAAGCCCGGCTACCGCTGGAAAAGCCAGGTAGAATTGCCAAAGCTCAGTAAAGGAGTAATAGTTGATAAGGTACAATCCCGGAAAAAGACGATCAACTGCGCCATCAAAGAACCACTGGTTAAGAAGTGTGCCCAGTATACTGAAGAGCAGGTAGATGAAGATGGACAGGAAATAACGTGCCCTATTGACAAAGGTGGGAATGAGCCAGTGGTTAACGACTAATACCATAGGCGCCAACAAGGCCAGGAATAGGGCTGCATAGAGTAGGTCGATGGGAGAGAACCCGCTTTCGCGTTTAGAAAACAAGCGATAGAAGAACAGAAGAGAAACACACCAGAAGAAAATGCGTTGCCCCCAAACATTGCTTAATATCTTTTTACCCAGGGTCATTAAGATGCTTTTGTAAGGGTAATGTATTCGTCTTCAAAAGCCTCCTCTACCGTGGCTATTTTGGCCATTAGTGCACGCAATTGTGTGGTGCTTGCGGTAAGTATAATACGTGGTGAGGACCCTGAACCCACAAGTTCGTGGTCGATTCGCATTCTGTTTTTCTTAAGTACCTCTTTAAACCACTCGTACTTGATGAACCGGATACGCATTTCATCATCATCAAATTCAATTTTTGCCATTCCATGTGCTTCAATCAAAAAGCTACGTAAGCCAATGGTGCCACTGCGTGGAGGCATATTGCCAAGGTTTTGCGAAAAGCTGGCCCAGTACTGTCCTTCTATTTCGGTAAGGGTCATATCAAAGTTTGCCGAAGTGTAGGTCCAAGCCTCATTTACCTCTTCATAGCTTGTTTTGGTAATGCTGTAGAACTTGTCATTTTTTTCAAACTCATACTTCGGTGGAGTTCTCAGGTTGGCAATATGTTCAGGTGAAAAAGCGCCAGAGTCTTCCACACTTTTAATATGATCCAATTCATCAGGCAAAAGGAGTTCGTGCCAGGTACCAATTTTTGTGGAGTCCATGAGTACATCATCTCCTTCTGCCAGGGGATGAAGTGCGAGTATTTCGCAACCATTGAACAAGAACAAACAAACAGTCAGGAAAGAAGCGACACGAATTGATTTCATGAGAATTGCGTTTTGTTGGGCCAAATGTGAGCTGTGAAGGACGCTTCTCAAATTTTTATGGACAAGACCTCTGGTATTATCGATATCACCTCATTGTGATAGGAGATCTACAAAACGATCAAGGTAGTCCTGCTTTTGCTTGGACTTGTACTGCATTACATAGCGCGGGTGCTCCAGCGCAACAACAGTATTGAAAAGGCCATGTACTTTGTTGAACTCAGTTAGGAATTTGAAGTTTTTACCTGTTCCCAGACAAAATACTTTTTCAGTATCCATGCCCATGGCTATCATTTGCTTAATGGATTTGAGAATAAACGGTAGAACAGCCTTTTGCAAACGGGCATCGTCGTAGTAATTGTAGTTCACTTCTCTGCCTTTACTATTGTTTATTACAAAGCCCAGCGGGCATACGGAGTTGATAAAAAACTTGTCGTAAAAGGTTTTAACACTTCCATAGGCTTCAATAAGCTCGTAAATGAATACGCTGGAAGGTTCATGGCTGTGTAGCCCTCCTGATGGAATAGCACAGTATTGTTCAAGTCGCTTAGTATCAGTGAAAGGAATTCCCGTAAGTCCTGCACCATGTCGCCCGGGATTAATTCCTAGAATCAACCTTCTGGGGGCTTCATCGTTGTAGAATTTGTAATAAAAGGCTTCACAAAAAGCATTTACCCGCTCATGTCCTTCATCTTTAAAAGGGTCCATAACCCTTATGCCTTTTGGGAGTTTTGACTGAAGCGACAGCGCGGCATTGAAGTCAAGAATACGTTGGGCGAGTGACATGTTTCAATGATACAAAACCCAGCTATCAGATGCCTTTAGCTTTTAATAAGTTTAGTACGCCTTGTGTTACCAGGTTCATGTAGTGTGATAATGTATACTCCAGCACTGAGGGTACTCAAATCCACTTCATTTAAATCTTCAATTAGTTCAAGGCTTAATACATGTTTTCCCTTGGAAGTAGTGATTGAAAGCGAAGCCTGGGTTGGCACATTATCAAGTCGTATAAACAAGGTTTGGTTTGTGGGATTAGGATACAGCCAATCACCTCTTTCAGGAATTATCATGGAGTCCCGGGGTTCCTCATGGTGGTCGTCTATATCAAGAATCTCGGTATACACTGAGCTCTGGCTCTGTTTATTGTTTACCTGAGCATGGGCGGTGTTAAGAACGCCGGCATAGGTTCCTACTTTTAAATCATCTATGTACCAGCTTTGTTCTGTAGCGCTTACACTTGAAATAAAACGAAAACGAACCCATAGTTCCTCACCCTGGTAGCTACTCACATCTATTTGCGTGTACTTAAAATGCTCACTATATCCTGAGAAAGCGGCCCTTCCATCAAGCGTATTGGTACCGCCATTTTTAACAATGCTGTTGTATCCATTTTTCTCAAAATAGGGTTGTGCATCCACCCAATTGTTCCTGTCGGTTGAGAGTTCAACTACCCCTCCGTTTTTTCCGTATTTGGTAGCCAACTGATGTGCGAAACTTAAGGTTTTGTCATTTTCTCCAATGGTTCCCATTTCAAAGTAGAGACTTTGGTTGCAATAGGTAGTAAGGTTATTAACGTACCAGGCCCAAATTCCTTCGGCCTTGGTTTCATGTTGCCTTACCCAGGTACCAATACCTGAATGACGCTCAGTAGTCCATGGTTCTTCCAGGGTTTCACCACCACCCTGTACGGAACTAAGGGTATAAGCACCTTTGGGTGCTCTTGTGGTATAACTACATGAAATTGTCTGGCCTGCTGCCAATGTATCTATTTCTAAAGTCAACACCTGTCCATTCACCTTCCAATCACAGTTAAGTGAGGAAGGATCCAGTTGCAAAGAGTTTGGAATGGTATCCGTTACCACAACATTCAAGTAGTCATCGCTACTGGCGTTTTCTATGTCAATTGTATATACCAATGGAGCCATTTCATACACCCCTGGCTCTGCAGTTTTCTTAATGTCTACGTAGCCTAAAAACTTTCTTGGAATGTCAAAAGCCTCAATTTGGTCTGTTCTGCTATCAGGGTTTCCTCCCCGGGCACTCCATCCCAAACCCCTGCGGGCAAAAGCTTCCCAAATCAATCTTTCATTGGCTCCATCGTTATTAAGTTGATCGGCCAACAGTATGGCATCTCTTCCGTCAATAAAGCCTGGGTTACAGGGCTGTAACTTAAGGCCATCTACCACAAGCTGCATGCAGAGGTTGTTTCCACCTGTTCCTTTATAGATGTCGGGGTCATAACCATAGACATCAATTAGGGCCCAATACAAATCCCAAAGCATGGCACACCATATGGCACCGGTGCCGTGTGGTGCATACATGGTGGCTACTTGCCCAAAACGATATGGGCTTATAAGAGTATCGGTGGTATAGGGATAAGGCCGCATTCCGCCGTCATCAAGTTGTTGATTTTTGACATAGCTGCCTACACTGCGTGGTGTAAGTGCTGTGTGCTCAGGTCTATGTGTCATAAAGATGGCTAAGAAGTCGCTCCAACCCTCGCCCATTTGTTCGGCATTTTCAAGACATCCACCTGTGCCCGGTCCTCCTGTTAAACGGTGCGAAAGACCATGTCCATACTCATGTGCTATTACTCCATTGTCAAAGTCTGAATCATAATACTGAGTTCTCTCGGTTTCTTTAAGTACAACGCGCAGCTCTTCCTGCTCTTTTAGTCTGTCAAGCAGCTGTTGGCCAACGTATCCATTTACCATTACAGAAGGAATCTTGACGTTTTCACCGCTTCCATTGCCTTGCATAGTCACAATGTAGCGCTCGTCTGAATATACAATTGCAGCTATGGCACCGGCATTTTGAGCACGTTTTATTTGTTTGGTAAATTCACAATTACTTCTTTCAATAAGTGCAATGTTTCCTTCTAGAGCCTCCTTGTTGGCAATAATGCTGCAAGCAGTATGAGTAGCGGCCCCACTATCCTGTACCAACACCAGCTTGCCTTCTACAGGCACAAGTTCAATACGAGGGCCAAATTTGGCTATCCTGGAATTATGTGTAGTGAATTCCTTCTCGTTGGAATAGGCAAGTACATCTACGTGTCCCGCTGTGGTCCAAAGGAACATTTGTATGCGAGGGCTTTTTCCATCGCTGGCAAAAGAAAAAGTGGCGTTGTTAAAAGATGATCCGTCTTGAGCTTCTGCCAACATAGGATCACCGCTGCCGTCTGGAGATTGGTGGTAATTATTGAGTTGAAAATTGCCACTTTGCTCCGTAAAGCCGTATTCGTAGAGCACATCATGCAATACATTGTTGGCATAGAACAAATTCGTAACGGCCGCATCAAGGTTCGCCTTGGGTGCTCCCTCTGGTTTAAAGGGGAAATCAAAGCTCAGGTTGGTATCAGCTTTGGGGCTATACCCAGGCTCATTTGTTGCTCCAATATCATCGCTGGCATATACATTATTCCCTCTGGTAATGGAATAATCTGCTCCTTTTATGCCATTTACGTCGTGCCACCCGTAGGGTGATGCGCTGCCTTCTACGTTTTGTACGAGACTTGTTTCACCATGATTAGGACTTTCAACAGGAAAAGCGAATACTCTGTACGATGCGGTTTTCCCCTTTTTATTATGTGGTACTTCTTGTTCGGTACTGTCTGATTCTTCTCTTGGGTGATAATGTCCGGATTCATGAGAACATTGGTCTGTACAGCGTAGGGTTTGGTTGAGCTCGTCAAGAAGACTTCCATCTTTTGCGTGAATTACCGTGTAATACGCATTGTTTTTTGAAGAGATGAAACCACTTATTGACCACGAGGGAACCAGAGAGCCTTCATGAAGGAAATAGGTCTTTTCCATGTCGATGGCCTGGTCAGATATATAAGCACCAGTTAATTGATAATGGTTTTGATCAATCACCTTCCAGCCAATCGATTCAGTATTGGCGAAACCAGAAGGAACATACACCCCATGTCGGTTTAGAAATATGGCCGCAGCTTCCTGATGGCTTAACTCATGCTCTGCAGTGTTATGAGCAAGTTCCAGGGGGATAAAACTGTGGGTAAAGGATACTACCTCTTGTTCCTTGATATGAACGGCGAATAAAGCACCTTCTATTTTCTTCCCTTTGTGTGTTTGGAAACCGTAGATATGAGAAACCAGGTTGTGCGGGTCAGTGTATTCACGGCTTATTTCAAAAGCTTCTTTCTTAAATACCTCATGTTCCACATAGACGCCTATACCTATTTTGTTTCCTTCAATATGCTGTCCCTTTAAGGTGAGGCCGTAGATAACAAACGCCAGGAGTAAAATTCTTCGCATGGGCTGATTTTCATTCCTTAATTCATGTTAAACTAAATAATGAGGCAAACAGTATTTGCCAAAGACTAATAAAACTAAATGATAAACAGGAGTCCCGTAGGCCTGACTTTATAAGTGGTTGCTATTTCAACCCTTTATGAGTCGATGGCGCTCTGTGCGCCCTTCTATGGTAATTGAAACAATATAGCTTCCTGGTGAGATTTGTTGCAAATTCAATGTGTTAGTCCCTCCCTGCAGGGTACCTGAAAATACCTGTCGACCATCTATAGATGAGATGGTCAAAGATGCTGCTCGATACTTTTCCGGAAGATGGATATGAGCAATTTGAGCTACGGGATTAGGGAATAATTGTGCCAGTGGCTCAGGACGTGCCCAGTCAAAAATGCTATTGGTTGAGTCATTGTCAAGTATAACTGTAGTTACCTTATGACTGCTTCTTTTATCCAACACCTGAGCATGTACCCTATTGGTTACTTCCAAGTAGTTTCCTACTTTCAGATCGTCTACAAACCAACCTACTTTTTGAACTTTTTCGTCAGACGCAAATCTGAAGCGCACACTTATTTCTTTTCCTGCATACCGGGTAAGGTCTATTTTGCTTGTTGTAAAACCCTTGCTATTTCCTGAAAATACTTCACGACCGTTGAGTGGGTTACTTGCTGCGTTACTTACTTGTCCATTGTACCCACCTGATACAAAGTCGGGCCCAGCGTCCATCCAGTCTTCTCCATCTTGGCTAAATTCTATTACTGCACCATCGGCCCCTGATTCAATATTGTAAGCATGCTGGAAGCTAAGGATAGTGCCTACTTCAACTCTGCCAATATCAAAAACAAGGTTTTGATCGCTCACGTTTGTGGTGCTCTCCACATGCCACGCCCAGAAACCCTCTGCCCTTGTAATCAGTTGTCGGTGCCATTCGTTTTTTCCAAGTACAGGGTCTACAGACCATTGGTCGTTTTCGCTTTCAGCACCGTCTTCAGCAATTTTTAGTGTGTATAGTCCAGGTTTTATGTTGGTAGTAAATGAACAGGAGAGAAGTTCACCTGCTCCAAGTCTGTCAATTTTAAGGGTCATAACCTGACCATCAAGCTGCCACCCACAATTCATTGACCCCTGATCAATAATTAGCTCATTAGGTACTGTATCAATCACCGTTACATTTACAAAATCGGTTTCACTGGCATTCTCAATTTCAATGGTGTATGCCAGAGGTTCTGTTTCATTAATTTGTGTAAGTGCAGTTTTTTTAAGCCCTACGTATCCGCTAAACTTTGGTGGAAGCTCGAATCCGTTTTTTCCATCCTTCCGGTTGTCTGGATCTCCGCCCACGGCATTCCAGCCGAGGCCCCTTCTGGCAAAGGCCTGCCAAATGATAAAGTCATTTTCACCATCATTATTCAATCTGTCCGCCAGCAGGATTGCATCTCTTGCATCTATAAAGCCAGGATTGCAGGGTTGCAGCTTCATAGCATCTATCACCAATTGCATGCATTTGTTATTTCCTCCATGTCCTTCATAGAGATCAGGATCAAAACCATATTCTGAAATCATTGCCCAATACAAATCCCATAGCATGGCACACCAAATGGCACCTACATCGTGTCTTGATGAAGCTTCGGAAATTTGATCGTATAAATAAGGACTTATAGTCATGTCGGTAGAATAGGGGTATGACCTTAGTCCATTGCCCGTAATTGCCTCTCCGCTTGAGTAACTGCCAAATGACCTTGGGGTGGTGGCCTTATGTTCTGCAATATGTGTAGTGGCTAAGGCAATGAAATCACTCCAGCCCTCACCCATCTGCTCCTCATTGGTAAGGCAGTTGGAATTAAGAGGCCCTCCGGTTAAACGCATAGAAATTCCATGAGCGTATTCATGGGCTATCATTCCATTGTCAAAATCAGGATCCCGGCCACCTGTTTTGGTACTGTCATATAAAGCCACTTCAACGTTCCTTAATGATAACTCATTAACCAGGCTTTTCCCTAGGCTCCTTGAAATCATAATTGAGGGAATTGTGATATACTTTTCATTGCCATCACCAGTGATGACCATTGTGGGTCTTCCGTCCGTAAATATCACCGCTGCTACAGCTCCAGCCCTTTGAGCACGAAGCACTTTCAGAGCCAGGTTACAATCACCCCGCTCAATGAGAGCAATGTTGCCCTTAATATCGTCAGCGTTCATTATGGAATCACATCCCAGGGTTGGATTTTCAGAACCGTCTGATACCAGAACCAATCTACCCATGACGGGCTCTTTGTTCAAAAAGGGTTCAAACTCGGCGGGTTTGGGTAAATACGTTCCTGCATTAACAGAAGCGCCCATTACTTCAAAGCTCAGGTTGCCCGATGCTCCCCATAGAAACATTTGCATCCTTGGGTTTTGCCCGTCTATAGGTGTTGCAAAATTGGCATTGCTTGAGTCCGCTCCATCCTGGCCATCTGCCAGTACAGGGTCGCCATTTCCGGTATTGTACTTACCGTAGTTGTTTTCCTGAAAGTTCCCGCTTTTTTCATCGAAGCCGTAATGGTAAAAAACATCGTGCATCACATTGTTCGCATAGAACAGATTGGTAATAGATGCATCAAGGTTTTTTTCGTGATCCGGACCTTCTAAAAAGGGGAAATTGAAAATCAACTCATCACCGCCATCAGGGCTATAACCGGCTTCATTTTCACCTGTTTTGTCTTCGCTAGCGTAGGTGTTGTTTCCCCTTGTAATGGTGTATTCTGCACCGGCAACCCCGTTGTCATCGTGCCAGCCGTAGGGAGAAGCTTCTTTATTTGCAGGGTCTTCCAATAGGGTCATGTCTCCATGTGCAGGACTTTCAATGGGAAATTCGAATACGGCATATTGAGCTTCGCCGGATTTTTTATTAGAGGCCTTAGTGGCATGCATAGCCTTAGTTTGAAAACTATGTTCACTATGATCGTGCTGTAGGGTACAATGCAACATCCAATCATATTGATCAATAAGGCTGCCATCCAGTGCGTTTAATATGGCATAGTACCAATGGCTATTGTCTGGCATCAATATGCTTACTGACCAGCAGGGTGTCAGCGTACCTTGTATCCATGCATAGGTTTTCTTGGCCTTTATGGATTCTGAAGAGAGGGTTTTGTCTATTAATTGGTATTGATTTTCAGTGGTGCCTTGCCATTCTTCATGAATACTAACTCCCTTCTTGAAATGTTGCTGTTGCATGCCAAGATAGCTTTCAAGAATTTCAGAATGGTTGAGGCTGTGCCCCACTAATTGTAGGGTTTCGTCGATAGGTTGAAAGGTATGATGTAGGGAGACAATCTTACCTCCTTGTGCGTGTACTGAAAAATAAGACCCTTCAATTTCAAATCCCTTGAAAGTTTGGTATCCATACACATGCGAAACACCGTTGTGCGCATCTGTGTAATGTCTGCTCACTTCATAATCTCCATTTTCAAATACTGGATGGTCAATTGTTGGAAGCAATGATAAACAGTCAAACACGGCTTCCTGAGCCCATAAGGGGCAGGAATAGCTTATGAGCAATATGGCAAAAAGCCTTCTCAATTTAATTCTCTCTCATTCTCGGAGAACAAGTTAGACAAAACCTCAAAGGATTTCAACATCATGAAACTTAAACTTCCCTTCTACGGGCTTGCGAATGGCTGGAACTTGTGTTCAAAATCAATAAAAAAGGGGGCTCAAAGCCCCCTTTTTTTGACGTTCTTTTTGATCGTATTCTTTAGCTCTTAACCAATCTGTGTCGCTCAGTAATACCGTTGATAGTAATGCTAACGATATAAGTTCCCTGAGCCATTCCTTCAAGGTTGAGTTGGTTGTATCCTCCAGTCAGAATATCACTTGATACTTCTTTGCCACTAAGGGTACTTATGCTCATGTATGCATCGTCAATATCAACAGGTAAAATAATATTGGTAATGTCCGCAGCAGGGTTTGGATAAAGAGCCGCCAATGGATTTGGGTTGAAAGCCTCATACAGGCTATTGGTCTCATCAGTATCCATGATTACTGTAGATACCGCATCAGAGCTTGCCTTGGTGGTTACTTTGGCATGAATCCTATTGGTAACTTCTACAAAGTTGCCCACTTTGATATCATCAACAAACCAACCTTCCTGGTTAAACCTTCTGTCAGAAGCAAAGCGGAATCTTACGATGATATCTTGGCCTGCAAAGCGGCTAAGGTCAATTTGGCTGGTAATGAAACCGTTACTGTTTCCAGTAAACAAAGCCCTTCCATTAAGCACGGTTGTTGGGTTATTGGCAATTTCACCATTGTATCCGTTTTCAATGAAATCTGTTTCAGCGTCAAACCAGTTTTCGCCGTCTTCTGTAAATTCAATGACCCCTCCATCGCGTTCGTTGTCGGTATTGTATGAATGCTGGAAGCTTAAAATGGTTCCTGCCTCTACCACACCAATTTCAAAAAGCAAACTCTGGTCACTTTGCGAAGGAGCGTTTTCAACTCGCCAGGCCCAGTTACCCTCTGCTTTGGTAATGAACTGACGTGTCCATTCGTTGTCACCTTCATCAGAAACAACGGTCCAGCGCTCATTGGCTTGCTCAGCGCCGTCTTCCACAATACTTTTCGAGTAAAAACCAGGTCTTGGTCGAGTGGTATAGGTACATGAAATAATTTCACCGGCGCTTAATTTGTCAAGCTCCATGGTCATTATCTGGCCATTTACTTCCCAACCGCAGTCCAATGTAGTTTCGTCAATGATTAATTCACTTGGCACAGTGTCGGTAATAGTAACTTCCAGATAATCTACGTCGCTGGCATTTTCTATTTCAATGGAGTAAACCAACTCCTCAGTTTCGTCTATCTGTTCAAGGGCTGTTTTCTTAACCCCAACATATCCATTGAATTTAGGAGGAAGCTCAAATCCATTTCCACCATCCGTTCTGTTGTCTGGATCACCACCATCAGCATCCCATCCAAGGCCTCTATCTGTAAATGCCTTCCAAATGAGCTTCTCATTCTTGTTTCCATTATTCAGCTTGTCGGCCAATAGAATGGCATCTCTTGCATCTGTAAATCCGGGATTACAAGGCTGTAGTTTCATACCGTCTACCACCAGTTGAATACACATGTTATTTCCACCGGTTCCTTCATATATATCAGGATCGTATCCGTATTCATCAATCATAGCCCAGTACAGGTTCCAAAGCATGGCACACCATACGGCACCTACACCATGCGGTTGAGACAGTGTGGCAATTTGGCTGTATGTGTAAGGACTTACGCTAGAGTTAGTGGTATATGGGTAGGGTCTTATACCACCACCAGTAGTACCCTGTCCACTGGCATAGGTTCCAATACCGCGTGGGGTGCTGGCCTTATGCTCGGGGCGATGTGAAGTAACCAAGGCAAAGAAATCACTCCAACCCTCACCCATTTGCTCCGCATTTCTAAGACAGTTAGAATTTAGTGGCCCACCTGTAAGACGTGTGGAAATACCATGTCCATACTCATGTGCCATTACAGCATTGTCAAAATCAGAGTCGCGACCGCCTGTACCTGTGTTGTCGTAGAGCGACACTTCAAAACTTGCTTTTGCCAACTCGTCTACCAATGCCAATCCAAGATTGCGGTCTATCATTACGGCTGGTATTGTAATATCTCCCTGTGTACCATCGCCACCCATGGCTATTACTCCTCTATTGTCGGTGAATATGATAACAGCAATAGCACCAGCGTTTTGGGCATTACGTACCTTAGATACGAAGGTGCAGGTACCGCGTTCAATGAGTGCAATGTTTCCTTTTAGAGAGTCTCCGTTATGTATAGAGTCGCAACCGAGGGTGGGATCAGCTGACCCATCGTCCACCAAAACTAATTTTCCGGTAAGGGCAGTTTTTTCCAGCCTTGAGCCGAATGTTCCTGCAGTAGGTGTATAGGTTCCTGAATTGCTGGCAGGGTCTGAAACTTCCATTCTCACCCCTCCTGATGCTCCCCAGAGAAACATTTGCATTCTTGGATTTTGACCATCTTCAGGTGTGGCAAAGTTTGCGTTATTTGTTCCAGATCCATCCTGGGCATCGGCATTTACTGGATCTCCTTCTCCGGTAGACCAGTTTCCATAATTGTTTTCCTGGAAGTTTCCACTTTCTTCATCAAATCCATAGCGGTACAGGAAATCGTGCATCACATTGTTGGCATAGAATAAGTTGGTAATGGAAGCATCAAGATTGTCGTCATGGTCTGCTGAAGATGAAAATGGAAAGTTGAAGCTTAGTTCCTCTCCACCATCAGGGCTATAACCAGGTTGGTTGTTTCTATCTCTGTCCTCGCTAGCGTATACATTGTTTCCGCGGGTGATGGTGTATTCCGCACCATCAACACCATCAACATCATGCCATCCGTATGGAGACGCTATTTCATCAGCCGGGTCTTTTATAACCGCGATATTGCCGTGATTTGGACTCTCAATAGGGTATGCAAACACATTATAACTTGAACCATCGGCTTTTTTATTGGCTGGACTATTGCTGCCCTCCTCAGGCATGGCAAATGCATGTTCTGCATGATCGTGATCTATCTGGCAAGTCAGCATCCAGTCGTTTTGATCGATAAGGCTGCCATCTACAGCATTTACAACCGCATAGTACCAGTGGCTGTTATCAGGAAACAACAGGCTTATTGACCAACTGGGTACCACTGTCCCATTCACCAGAGTATAGGTCTTTTTTGCTTTTATAGCCTCACCTGACAGGTTTGCGTCTATGAGCTTATATTGATTTTTGGCTATGCTTTCCCATTGGCTATTAGTAGAAGTGCTCTTTGTGAAATGCTCAGAATAAAGGTTCAGGTAGCTTGCCAAAGCAGCAGTATGGTCCATAGAGTGTTCTGGAGCCTTGGAAGGATCAATCTGTGGAACAAAACCATTGTGAAAAGCAACAATTTTGCCTCCCTGCGCATGTGCACCGAAGTAAGCACCTTCAATCTCTATACCGTTGAGCGTTTGAAAACCATAGGCGTGAGAAACGCCATTGTGGTCGTCGGTGTAATGTCTGCTAACTTGATAATCGCCTTTTTCAAAAACAGGATGTTCTATACTTGAAAGAAGCCCTGGAAACGTTGGAATGACGTTCTGAGCCATCATAGAAGTGCTAATGATGACCGCAGTCATCACCAAAAATACTCTACTCATAGTTTGCCTTTAAATTAAATCCTATTGACAATATTAAAGGATTAAAACCACGGTGGTCGGGAATCAGTTTGACTTAGATTACTTAAAAATACCAATAGGGCTTACCTAACTTCGTAGAATCCTGATAATGCTATAAAACACATGACGTCAATCAGTAAGGAATTAGTTGAAGAGTATTTTCAAAAAAGAATGGACGGAATGGAGCTTAAGGCCATACGGCTTGAATTGGAAGCACAAGGTTTTGCACCCAATGATGTGAGTGATGCCATGGCAACCATTAATGATCAGGAGCTCGCTTCGCTGCATCATGGAGGTTCTAAGAGTATTGGGGGTATTGCAAAGGCCATTGCAGCACTTTTTATTCTTGGAGGCATTGGTTTGTGGCTTTGGCTGCAGTCAAAAGATTTTGAGAGTTATTATCAGTTCTTAGCCTTCATACCTATCGGTATGGGAATAGGCAGCTACCTTCTTTTCCGGCAGAACCAACAAAAAATGGACCGTAGGGGCTTGTAGGCTTGGCCCCAGCCACTTTAATAAATATCTATATCTTGCCAACCCCAAAAAAGTTCAGGTATCATGAAATACGTATTGGCCATCTTGCTCCTTACGGGCTTTGTTTCAATTAATGGTTGTAAGAAAGATGACGGCCCAGGCGCTGCGCCCTCAGCCTGTATGGAAGTATCCAGCAAGGAAGTATTGGTGGGTGAAACTGTTACCGTAACGGATTGCAGTAAGGATGCATCGTCTACTGAAATCTACTTTGGAGAAGAGCCCTTTCTGTCAAAATCTGGAACGGCAGAGTATTCTTACAAAGAAGCGGGTACTTATACTATTAGCGTTATAGCATATCCTGAAGACCCAAGAAATGACATCTCAAAAGTAGAAGAGGTTATCACCGTTCTTTCCTTTCAGTCTGGAGAAGAACCCGTTGCTTGTTTTGACTACCGTAATCAGCTGAACCTTGAGGTGCTGTTTATTAACTGCTCAGAGAATGCAGCTACTTTTGAATGGGACTTTGGGGACGGCAATACAGGAACAGGTTTTAATCCAACACATGTTTACGCGTCTTCAGGCAGCTATACGGTAAAACTCAAGGCATTTGCACCTGGTAGTACTGAAGGTGTAGAAACCAGCAGCGAGATTCAGGTAGAGTTGTTGGGAGATCCAGAGGCCTGTTTTGAGGCATCAAGCAATGCCGTAGCTCCGGATGAGGAAATCTCATTTTTCAATTGTTCTAAAAACTCGTTCAAGTTTGAGTGGGATTTTGGTGACGGTACAGCAAGTAGCCTTATCAATCCTGTACATAGCTATGAGGAGTCAGGTACTTACGAGGTGGTTTTAAAAGCGTATGCGGCCGACGGGTCCTTTTTTGCTTCAGAAACCACAACTGTTCATGTGGGTGAGCGTTACCTTGTAGGGTTTGTATTGAAGTCCTATCCCGCCAGAAATTCTTCAGGAGAAACCTGGGACCCAGAGTTGCCATTTCCGCTTCCAATTGATGGAATTGGACCCGAACCAGACATTACAATAGGTTACAAAAGAGACTTTGACGCCAACTATAACAATACATCAATAGTGTATGATATAGAAAGCTCAGACTTACCATATGAGTGGGAATTGGGAACTGGAATAAAAATGGCGGAAGACACCTGGGACTTTGCCATTAATGATGATGAAGGGTTCTTTGGAGCAGAGGAAATGCTCACATGGAGTGGAACCCTAAATGACAAGGGAAGTAATGGTGTTATAGAATTACAACTAACGGGAGCTACGCTCCAAATACTTTATGAGATTAGGTAACTTTAGTTCAAGCTATTGATTACCAAATCGATGTACAAAATCAGTTGATTTTTCAATTGCTCTCAAAGGAGCATAGACTATATTAAGGGTAAGGTATATCATATACGATACCGCATATATTAAGATTAATATAAGAGTTTTCATCTGGCCTGTTCGTGTTTACTCGTGTCTTCCTGTAGACAACGTAAACTTAACATAAAAAGTTGGGCCATGATGTGAAAAATACCTAACGCCTCGTGGATTTCTCAAAGCTTAACATTGGACCTAAAAAGGCCTTAAATTTTTGACTTTGTTCTTTTGGAAGGCAGCTCCCATGTCCAGATTAATTCGAGCTCCAATTCGGAACTCAAAGCCTTGAAAATTTTCTGATTGAATTAGGCCGCCTGCCGACTGTGGTGCGTAGGACTCCAATACAAATCGCCTCATGACCTGTAACTCAAGTCCTACTCTGGGCGATGGGCGAAGAGCCAAGCCCAGTGAGAGTCCCATATCGCTTACATCTCTATTGAGTCTTATGGTTTCCACACCACTAAGCGTATCATCCTGTGTATAGGAAATGCGTTCCTTACCAACGCCTATTTCGCCATGACCAAAGAAGGAGATATGCTCATTGAAATCAACATAATACCTTAGATAGCCTCCATAGATATAGGCATTCTCTATTTGTTCATAGGGCTCATATTTGCCCAAGTTGCTATTAAAATGTTGCCGCTCTACCCAGAAGTACTCGTAAGACTGGGTAAACCTGAACCCAACGGCGAAGTTTTCAAATAAGAAATAACCCAGTTGTCCGGAGAAGTTAGCCGACTGCAAGCCTCCTTCTATAGAGCCCCCACCAAGTGAGATTACCAATGGCGCCGAGTAATACCTGCCATCGATTCCCAAATCGAGGCTTTTACTTCTAATCTGCGCCTGAGCCACAGACGTTACCAGTAGCACACCAAGTAACAATCGTATCCTAAGAGTTTTCAAATCATTGATATTGAGTACAAATTTTAAATATTTAACGAAATGGACGGAGTTTTATAAAACCAAGAAGCTGCGAGATTGGTTGTTTTGACCGGTACAAATGATCGTAACTTTGCCCAAACGCCTTGCAATGTGGAAAGAAGAAAACAATAGCCTTAGTAAAGAATTCATATTCAAAGACTTTGTAAGTGCCTTTGCATGGATGACACAAGTTGCCATTTGGGCTGAGAAAATGAACCACCACCCTGAATGGAGCAATGTATGGAATAAAGTGAGTGTGAAGCTTACAACGCACGATGCCGGAAACGTAATTACTGATGCTGATCGTTCGCTGGCAGCAAAAATGGACGAAATTTTCAATGACAAATAAAGCAGAACAGCCCAATATTTTCACTTTGCCCAGTGGAATGCGCATTGTACATAAGGCAATTAAGTCTACCCAATTGGTGCACTGTGGGCTTTTTATAAAAACTGGTAGCCGCGATGAAACTACGGTTACAAGTGGCTCGGCTCACTTCATAGAGCATGCACTTTTCAAGGGAACGGAGAAGCGTAGACCTTCTCAGCTTTTTAACCGAATAGAATCTGTGGGTGGTGAGTTGAATGCCTATACCACAAGGGAAATCACCTCTTATTATTCTTCAAGCCTTAAAAGGTATGTCGACAGGAGTTTTGATCTATTGTCAGACATGTGTTTTCATTCAGTACTTGACCCCAAAGAGCTGGACAAGGAACGTAAAGTGATCTATGAGGAAATAGAAATGTATGAGGACAGTCCGGACGATAGCATCTACGATGAGTTTTTTGAACTTCTCTTTAAAGAGCAGCCGCTTGGTTACAACATACTTGGAAGTAAAAAATCACTGGCGGGCATTGGGCAAAAAGAGCTCAAAACCTTCATTAAGCATCAGTACCAGCCTAAGAACATGGTTTTTGCCGTTGCCGGAAATGTTTCACTGAACAGGGTGGAACAACTGGCAACTAAATACCTCGATTTTGGAAGAAATGGTGTACCGGTACTGGACCGCACCAAGGTTGTTGAAAGTCCAAGATTTGAAATTGAGGTGGAAAAAGACTTTCAGCAAACCCACTGTATAATAGGAGGGCGAGCTTATGACCGCTATAACCCAAAGCGTTTTGCGTTGCTCATCATGAATAACATTTTGGGCGGCAATAACATGGGGTCTCGACTCAACCTGTCAGTTAGAGAAAAGCACGGCTTTTGTTACCACATAAGCTCCAGCTATCAGGCATTTGACGATACCGGCGTTTTCTTTGTGTCTTTCGGTTGCGATCAAAAAAACCTGAAGAAAACCCTTTCTATAATTGAAAAGGAGTTTAAACTGCTCAAGGAAAAAACTTTGGGTCCTGTACAACTCAATAAAGCCAAGAGGCAATTACAGGGAAATATGGCGATGATGAGCGAAAGCCCGGGTTTACAAATGCAAAGCATAGCCAAGAGTCTTTTGAACTATGAGCATGTAGTGGAATTGAAAGAAGTATTCGATGCCATAGATGCCGTTACAGCAGAAGACATCCAGCAGGTAGCAAATGAAGTATTGGACATTAATAACATAAACAGGTTGGCCTATTTAGGCGATAACTCATAAGCATGGAATTTTTACCCGGTCCCTTACAGGAATACATAGATCAACACAGCGGAAAGCAATCAGACTTGCTTTACCGTCTATGGAGAGAAACTCATTTAAAGGTGAACCTGCCGCAAATGATTTCAGGTCATCTTCAAGGTGAGTTGCTCAAGCTGTTTTCCAAATTAATTCAGCCCAAGGCCATTTTGGAGATAGGAACATTTACCGGTTATTCTGGCATTTGCCTGGCTCAGGGACTTCAGGAAGGGGGTAAGCTTTACTCCATTGAGATTGATAAGGAGTTGGAAGAAATGATTGAGCGTTACTGGAAAGAAGCCGGAATATGGGAGCAAACCCATTTGGTTATTGGAGAAGCGCTTAAAGTAATTCCTGATCTTGACGCCACTTTTGATCTGGTTTTTATGGATGCCGATAAGGTGAACTACGAAAACTACTATGACCTTATTCTTCCTAAAATGCGAATTGGAGGCCTGCTGTTGGGAGACAATGTACTTTGGAGTGGTTCAGTAATAGATCCACAGAAAAACGATAAGGATACCGAAGGGATAAGAAGGTTTAATAAAAAGGTACAGGATGATCCCCGAGTGGAGAATGTGCTCATACCCATTAGAGACGGTGTTATGGCCGTGAGAAAAATAAGTGACTGATGAAAACCAGTGTTTCCAGTGCTCAGATAGTGAGAATTGAAGGCCGGGACATTCGTGTTCAACCAGATCTTGTATCGGTTGAAGAGCCCCTGGAAATGAGGTTGGGATACGGTAGTGAAGAAGACCGTCATAAAAAGTCTATATCTATTACCATGCGCACTCCAGGGCATGATTTTGAACTTGCATTGGGGTTTCTCTACACCGAAGGCATTATAACAGGAGCAGGTGACCTAAACGCCATTCGTTATTGTAGCGAGCCTGAAAGTGAAGAGGCAGTAGACAATGTGGTGATTGTTGAGCTGAAGACCGAAGTTGAGGTGGATTTCAAAAAGCTGGAACGACACTTCTATACCACATCTAGCTGTGGTGTGTGCGGAAAAGCTTCAATTGAGGCGCTTCAGAACGCCAACTGCCCGGTTATTGAAAAGAAACAAAAGGTGCTTGAAGCATCAGTTTTACATGCACTACCTGAGGCTCTTAGGGCTCAACAGGCGGTATTTCAATACACAGGTGGCATCCATGGATGTGCTTTCTTTGATATGCAAGGAAACCTACTGATGATGAGGGAAGACGTGGGGCGGCACAACGCCCTTGACAAACTTATTGGGGCTTCTTTAGCATCCAAGAGTTTAAAAATGACTGATTCCGTACTCCTATTAAGCGGCAGAATTAGTTTTGAATTGGTTCAAAAGGCAGCTATGGCAGCTGTTCCTATTATTGCGGCAGTAGGTGCGCCTTCAAGCCTTGCTGTTAAAAGTGCTGAAGAGCTTGGCATTACATTGATTGGCTTTCTAAGAGATAAAAGATTTAACATATACACCCACAGAGAACGCATTGCCTTATGAAGTTAAGAATAAAAGGAAACTCTATACGACTACGATTGAGCCAAACGGAAGTGAATGGTTTTGGAACTGAGGGGGTGTGCAGCGATCGTACCACATTGGCTGGAGGGGTATTGAACTACACTTTGCAAAGAAGTGATGTAGCGGCAATAGTGGCCACACTAAAGCAACAGCATATAGTAGTAGAAGTACCGGAGGCCGTAGCCAAGCAATGGGTGGAAGATACAACACAGGTGGGTTTTGATCACTTTCAAAAAGTAGATGGCGGAGAAGAATTACGCATTCTCGTAGAAAAAGACTTTACCTGCTTAGTAGATCGACCTCATGAAGATGAGAGCGACAACTTTCCGAATCCAATTGCGGAGGAAGGTGGTAAGTGCTAAACCTTGCCAAAATAGGATTGATAGATCCCTTTTCTAGGCAGGAAACCCAGGTAGAATACTGGGAACAAGAACAGGCTCAGTAAAAAGTTCTTTCCCTCATAATTAATGTCGTCAACAATATAGCAGGAGTTGTCATCAATGCGCTCTGCAATATGTCGATGTTTCCAGGTTTTCAAACCGAAAGGCATAACATCACCCTCGTCAACAAAGTAAGCCCGTTGTTCATCTAAATGGTCTTCAGTAATATTACTTGTCCAGTCGGCTTTAAAGGGACTGATAAACCTCAGGTGAACGCGGTCCCCTGTTTTAGACCCAGTGAATTCTACAATCTCAGTCTTTCCTTGTTTAGGAATTAGCGCTTCAAAGAGGCTTCTATCAAAGCGTTCCATTACCCTTTTGTAATTTCCTTTCACTTTGGTTTTCAGCAGAATTCTCATATGATTGTTTGTTGTTAAACAACTCACACGAAGTAAATGTTTGGATGGTTATGAAAAGTGAATCAATCCCAAACTGGATGGGGCAAGTGCTTAAAATAGCAGCGGTATATAACATTGTATGGGGTGCTTGGGTGATTTTACTTCCAAACCACTTCTTTGAACTGGTAGGCATAGAACCACCACTGTATACGGTTATATGGCAAGGAATGGGAATGGTTGTTGGTGTTTACGGCCTTGGTTATTGGTGGGCCAGCCATTCACCTATACGTCATTGGCCCATCATAGCGGTTGGTTTTCTCGGAAAACTATTTGGTCCTATTGGCTTTATACTTAGCTATTCTCAGGACCTTATTCCCGGGGCTTTTGGATATACTCTTTTAACCAACGATCTTGTATGGTGGCTACCTTTTATTTTAATACTCAATACTGTCAGGAAAATGGGTTGGCCACTTAGGGACTAAGAAGAAAAAGCCCGCTGGATCTTAAACCAGCGGGCTACACAAACAAGAAGTTGATAACAAGCAATATGCTTATTGCTTCTCTATATAAACCCAGGGTCGCATAATCTCTACTGTGGCTTGGTCATCTATACTTTCTAAATAAGCTTTGGCCTCATCTACCTTATCAAATGATTTCTTGTAAACGAAATACCAGGTTTGACTTTTGGATCTCTTCAAATAGGTAGGGTCCATATCACCATTTCTACGAAGCATTTGCTGATAAGCAATGGCCAGTTCTTTAGACTTGTACGAGGCAATAACAACAAAATAAGTACCCTTGTGGTTTTGCGTAATGGAGTCTTTCGCCTGTGCTTCTAGTTCTTTTTGAAGCCTGATTTCGTTTTGCTCCACCACCTGCTTCAATTCTGCCGAGTAACCTTCTACAATGGCCTTGAGTTGGTTTATTTCAGCAAGTTGTTGCTCTTGGTTTTCCTCGTTTTTGGCTATTTCCTCTTTCAAATTGGTAATTTCTTCTTTCAAGAGCAATCGATTTTGTTCGTCCTGTTTTCTTTCTTCTACCATTTTGCCCAAGGCAATGTTTTCTCTGGACTTTCGCAGGTTGAAGGCGATGCCAAATTCATGGCTTCCTCCTGTATAGCCGGCAATGTCGTTGACAGGTAAATCATAGGAATATGCAATAGTCATGTACTCACCTACACCAATTCCGCCACCACAACTCAAGGAATAATCTGTACGATACCCCAGGCTTAAGAAAGCCTTCTTGTAGAAAAGGGCTTTCATATTAATGTCTATCTGCGGACTTGTGGCAGCCGCTGCCGAAGCGCGCACAAGTACCATGGGTTCAAGGGCAAGTTTGTCCTCTTTCAAATCAAAACGGTATGACATGATCCCCATAAAATGACGTTCGAATTGATAGCTTACCTCAGTATTGGAGATATAATTCTTTTGAACCAACTGAGTACCATATACCTGCGGAGCCGCAAATCCGAAGAGAAAGTTTTGATAGCGAATATGAGCCCCAAAGCTGCCGTTGAAGGTTACCTTTTTGGCGGCATCCAGATTCAAAATATTCTCGTTTGGGTCTGATGCCTTTATCCTGGAGAAGTCAAGAGAATGTTGTATTAGGTCGGCCCCCAGGCCAAGGCTTAAGCGAGTGTCGGAGTTTAAGTCTATATGGTAGGCATATCCAATAGAGGCTCCGGTTTGTGAAATGAGGCCGTAGGAGTCAGAAAACACGGTACCTCCCAACCCCATTTGCTGGTTTCTGAAAGGAGCGTCGCCCGATACAAAGTATGTAACTGGAGAACCGTCTATACCAGCAAACTGCATTCTACTCATTGCCAGAAGCCTGGCATTGGTATTGGCATCTATGTCTCCTGCAAATGATGGACTTATGAGATAAGGATTAACTGTGTACGAAGCGTACATGGGTATTTGCTGAGCATGAGCGTCAAAATGAAAAATCAGGAATGCGGTTACAAAAAGGCTATATAGAAGGGATGAAATATTCATATGGCTTTGTATTAACTTCATTGGTACGTCTTATCTGAAAATGGTGATGGAACCTTTGTAATCCTGACGCTCACCAGGCACATTGATGATGTAGTAGTATGCGCCATCAGGAAGGGGCTTACCATTCACTGTACCATCCCAATTGTTGGCGTATGATGCGGATTGGTATACAATTCTTCCCCACCTGTCAAACACGATCACTTCAATGTTGTCGTAGTAAGTGGCCTTTTCTACAATCCAATAATCGTTCTGGCCATTCCCGTCTGGAGTCAATACATTAGATGGCTCCATAGTATAGTCTTCTTCTACTCTGATGTTTACAAAGGTGTCCTTAACACATCCATAGGCCGTACTTACGGTTACAGTATAGGTTATGTCTTCAGTAACTATAGCCAGAGGTTGTCGGGAGTTGCTTTTAAACAAACCATTATCTGGAGTCCATTGGTACTTAACGCCTCCCGTAGCCCATAGCTTCACCTCGTATCCTTTGCTTACCAGAGTATCATTATGAATTCCGAGCACCGGAAGTGGGTGTACTACTACTTTCCTTTGCACCGAATCGATACAGCCATTGTCGTCAGTTACCTGTAGGTGTATCAAGTAATCTCCATCCTTTAAGTATTGATGTATTGGAGCAGGTCCTGATTCTGATTGCCCATCACCGAACTTCCAGTCCCAGCTATTTATACCCCCAAGAGAAGCGTCTTCAGGCTCCATATCCTCAAACAGACAGTGGTTTGAAACGCGAAAATTGGCTGTAGGAAGCGCATGTACTTCAACTTGTTGAACAATAGTGTCTTTACAACCGTCTTTTGAAACAACTTTTAGGCTTACATCATAAGTGCCAGGGTTTAGGTAGTCATGCTTTGGTTCTTGCAAGCCACTAAAACCTTCTGCATCTCCAAAGTCCCAAAGCCATTCAATGTCGCCGGTGGAGGTATTTCTAAATTGAGTAACAGCATTGTGACATACAGCGGGCGCAATGAAGGAGGCAACGGGTTTTTCAAAAACTTCTACTACTTTCTTCACAGTGTCCAGACATCCTTTATCAGATGCGATTACAAGTTGGCTATTGTAAATGCCATTGCTTTTGTATTGATGACTGGGGTTTTCAGCGTTCGAAACTTCTGCATCTCCAAAGCCCCATTCGTACGTATCAATGCCACCTACGCTTATCTCAGAAAGGTTACTAAAATCTGCAGCCCTGCCATAGCAATGGTCAGCAACGGCAAAAGCTGCATTGGGAAGCACAAAAACTTCCATTAGACTATCGTAACTAGCGCTACATCCCTTATCTGATATGATGGTGAGGCCAACGTTATAATTGCCCGGTTTGCCATAATGGTGGCTTGCGTTTTCAGTCGTTTGAGTATTTCCGTCACCCAGTTTCCACTGTTGTGAGACAATGGTTCCGGTTGCTAGGGAAGACAAGTTGTTGAACTTCATGGTATCATAAGCACATACATTTACCGAACTGAATTTTGCAAGAGGCTTTGGATGAACTACGGCTACCGATCTGGCTGTGTCTTTACAGCCTTGGTCAGTAGTTACTGTGAGGGTTACATTGTATGAGCCGTGTGAGGCGTATTGGTGCCTAACATTCACAAGACCTGAGCTATTTTGGTCACCAAACGTCCACTCGTGTTTGTTGATATCACCATAATGCGAGGTATTGCTAAAGAGAATACCTCCTCCCAGGCAAGTGCTGTCATTGCTGAAAGCGGCAATAGGTTTCTTGTATACTGCTACCTCTTTGCTTATTGAGTCTACACAGTTGTTTGAACTGGTTGCCGTTAAACGTACTTCGTATTTACCATCTTGGGAGTAAAGATGTCGTGTGTTCATACTGTTTGCACCTGTTCCGTCGCCAAAAAGCCAATGATGGGATGCAGCACCGGTGCTGTTATTTAAGAACTTTACTGTATCACCAAAACATACATGAGAAAGGCTAAAATCTGGTGCAGGTAGGCTATGCACTATCACAGTATTACTTGTAGTATCTAAACAACCTTCCCTTGTTTCCGCAATGAGAGTGGTTGTGTATGTTCCGGCGCTGCCGTACGTATGGCTCGGGTTTTCAACGCTACTACCCTTTGTATCTCCAAAAGTCCAGGTGCTTTTATGCAGTAAGGTACTGGAGTTAGTAAAGCTGGTAGTTTTTCCATCACATACTGAGCTAGCACTGAACGAGGCCATGGGTAAGCGGTAAACGGTGATATTTTGTATTGAAGTATCTCTGCAACCTTTGTCAGTGCTTGCAACCAACCTTACTGAGTAGGTGCCGTCAGTAGGGTAAAGGTGCTTTGGCGCCTGTGATGTAGACGTTTTAGTATCTCCAAAGCTCCAGGCATTGACGCTTGCTTTTTGACTACCGTTGGTAAATACTATTGAATCTTTATCACAAGCATTGGTAAAACCAAAAGAGGCCACAGGCATTTCGTACACCTGAATGTTGCGGCTTACTGAATCCACACAGTTGTTTGCGGATGTGGCCGTTAGCACTACCGTATAATATCCGGATGCAGAGTACTTATGCGTGGGTGAGCTTGAAGTACTGTTTGCAGCATCACCAAAATTCCAATTATAGACACTTGCTCCTTTACTACTGTTGTTGAATGTGAAGTCATCACTTAAACATTCATTGCCTGCGCTAAATGATGGTTTGGGAAGTGGGTAAACAGTAACTGTACTGCTTGAACTGTCCTGGCAACCGTAAGCGCTTGTAGCAATTAACTTTACCGTGTAGTTGCCGTCACTGGCATACTGATGGCTTGGGCTCGTATTGCCAGAGGTTTTGTTGTCCCCAAAGCTCCATTTGTAGCTATTAACACCCGAAGAGATCGCACTCTTATTGCTGAAGGCCATGGTTTTCCCATCACATACGTTGTTTTGGCTAAAACTCACTTGTGGCAGAGGGTGTATACTAATAGTTGTGCTTGCTGAGTCTTTACAGCCTTCTGAGCTGGTGGCAATTAGTTGAACGCTATACGAGCCATCCGTAGAGTAGGTATGGCTGGGGGAAGTGTTTTTTGAGCCATTTCCATCACCATATGTCCAGCTATATGAGTTTGCTCCTAAAGTATTGTTGTCTATACTTATTGCCTTTCCACGGCAAGTATCACCAATGCTAAAACGTACTGTTGGAAGTGCATTTACCGCAACCGTATTCGATACGGTGTCCTTACAACCATCACTGCTAATTGCAAGTAATCGAACCTTATAACTTCCCGCCTTGCCGTATACCAAAGATGGTTCTGAAAGTGTGCTGCCTGAGCCATCGCCCATATCCCAATCATAGCTGCTTGCACCGGTAGAGTTGTTTGTAAACGTCGTAGAATCAGAGAAGCATACGGTACTGGCAGAAAAGGCAGGTCCCGGCAGCGCATAAACGTTTACTTGTTTTTCAAGTGTATCCCTACATCCATTACCACTTGCAGCAATCAAAGTAACAGGATAGCTACCATGTCCCGAGTACAGGTGTTTTGGAGCAATAGCTGTTGATTTAGACCTGTCTCCAAACTCCCATGTATAAGTGTCGGCGCCCTGACTGTTGTTGTCAAAGCTCATGCTGTCGTTATCGCATATGCCCTTAGCTGTAAACTGAGCAATAGGCATGGGATAGGCTTGTACCCTTTTACTGAGTGAGTCTATGCATTTATCTTTACTTGCCACAATAAGTGTAGCGGTATAGAAGCCAGGCGTGGAGTACTGATGCAAAGGTGCTGATGAACTGCTACCAGTAGCATCACCAAAACTCCATTTTTGTGAAATGGCACCGGTGGAATTGTTTTGGAATTTAAAAGTATCACTTAGGCACTCATTATTTACGCTAAATGCCGGTGTTGGAAGAGCGTATACCGTAACTGTACTGCTTAAACTATCCCGACAACCGTAGCCGCTGGCGGCTATTAGCTTTACTGTGTAGTTGCCACTATTACCATACTGATGAATGGGGCTTACATTATTGGATGTTGTACCATCACCAAAACTCCACTTGTAGCTGTTAACACCAGATGAAATCACGGTCTTGTTGCTGAATGTCATGGATTTCCCATAGCATACGTCGTTTTGATTAAAACCAATCTGTGGCAATGGATGGATGCTAATGCTTTTATTTAAAGAGTCTTTACAGCCCATTGAGCTAGTTGCGAGAAGCTTCACATTGTATGAGCCATTGGTTGAGTAGGTGTGGCTGGGGTCGCTGCTGTTAGAACCATTTCCATCACCGTAATTCCACTGGTAAGAGGCGGCACCTGTGGTTTGGTTAACCATAGTAACCGCCTTTCCATCGCAGGTGTCGTTGAGACTAAAACTCACTGATGGAAGTGAATTTACGACGACGGTATGGGCTACCGTATCTTTACAGTTATTGCTACTGCTGGCAATTAGGCGCACAATAAAGCTTGCAGGTTTGCCGTATACTTTTGATGGTTCAGTAAGGATACTGCTTGATCCATCACCCATATCCCATAAGTAGTTTGAAGCACCCGTGGAGGAGTTATTGAATTTGGTAGTATCCGTAAAGCATGAGGTAGTCCCTTTAAACGCAGCTACTGGGAGTGAGTGAACTATCACCTGTTTTTCAAAGGTGTCCGCACAGCCATTCGAAGTCCTTGCTATGAGGCTTGCCATATAGCGTCCTGGATTGGTATACAGGTGTTTAGGGCTTGACGATGTGGAAACAAACTTGTCACCAAAATTCCAATTATAGGTAGTAGCTCCCAGACTGTTGTTATTAAAAGCCATGCTATCATGAAGACATACTGCACTGACTGTGAACTGTGCAGATGGCATTGCATAAGCCTGTACTTTTTTACTCAATGAGTCCACGCAGCTATTGCTATTCTTAGCAATTAGAGTCACAGTGTAGAACCCTGAAGTACCGTAGGTATGCTTTGGGCTAAGCACGTTGCTATTGGTGGCATCACCAAAACTCCAGGTTTGAGAAGTAGCACCAATGGTGTTGTTTTTAAATGTGAATGTATCATTCAAGCATTCGTTGGTTACATTGAATGCGGGTTTGGGCAGAGCATATACCTTTACTAATTTGCTCACACTATCCATGCAGCCCACATTACTGGTAGCAATTAATTGTGCGGTGTAGTTGCCATCTGTTGTGTATGTATGTTTTGGGCTATTGTTGCTGGAGGTATTTCCATCACCAAAGTTCCAAGTATAGCTATTTGCTCCGGAGCCAATTGAGCTTTTGTTGCTGAACAACATTGGACTTCCGTCACATACATTGCTTTGACTAAAGCTCACTTGAGGTAGTGGATAGATGTTTACTGATGAAGTGGCAGAGTCTTTACATCCATTTGAGCTGGTGGCTACTAGCTTGACTTTATATAAACCGCTGCTAGTGTAAGTATGGCTGGGACTTGCTACGGTCGAACCATTTCCATCCCCATAATTCCAGCTGTATGAACTGGCTCCAGAGGTAGTATTAGTTGTGCTTACGGCCATACCCTTGCAGGTATCGGTTACCGTAAAACTTATTTTCGGAGGAGCGTTAACAGTCACAGTATTGAATACGGTGTCTTTACATCCATTGCTGCTACTGGCAATTAAGCTTACATTGAAACTTCCGGATTTTCCATATACCCTGAATGGTTCACTAAGAATACTGCTCGATCCATCTCCAAGATCCCATGTATACCCAGTAGCGTTGGTTGACGTATTTGTAAACTTTGTGGTATCTAAGAAACAGGTAGTGCCTGCTGAGAAGGAGGCCTTTGGAAGTGAGTGAACTTTCACTTGTTTTTCCAGTGTATCCAAACAACCCTTATCACTTATTGCAACGAGCGACACCAGGTAGTTTCCGTTACGGGCGTAAAGATGCTTAGGTATAGCTGTTACCGAGCTTGATCGATCTCCAAAATTCCATAGATAAGATTTGGCTCCCTGACTGTTGTTTTCAAAGCTCATGCTATCGTTGAGGCACACGCTATTCCCTGCAAAGGCTGCAATAGGCAGTTCATGTACTTGCAGAGTAGTGCTTTGAGTATTTTGGCAACCCTTGTCAGAAGTTGCTGTGAGGCTTATGCGGTAGTATCCGTCAAGTTGAAACTGGTGTTTGGGATGTATTTGTGTTGAGGAGCTGGAATCTCCAAAATCCCATGCATAGGTATTGGAGCCCAATGAAATAGTACTTGTATTCTTGAAGAAGGCGCTGTCAGTTGCACATACATTATTTACACTGAAGTCAGCAACTGGTACCGGGCTTACCTCCACTGTTTTACTTACAGTATTAGTGCAAGAGCTGTCTGTGGTTATGGTAAGAGATACCGTATAGTTTCCAGTGCTCTTGTATACGTTTACTGGATTTCTTTGAGTACTACTACTAATATTTCCAAAACTCCAATTGTAAGCCACTATGTTGGCCCCGTTTGCACTGGAACTGTCTATAAATTGAACCTGCTCATCTTCACAGGCGGCATTGAACTCAAAATCAGCTGCAGGTTTAGGATGCACACGAATCTCAATACCATTGGTCGTATCTACCACGCATCCTACTATGGCAGAGTCAATTCTTCTAAACCATGTAGTTTTTGCCAGGGCAGAAGGTTGGTATTCTTTTGAATTTGCTCCTTTAATGTTTCTCCAGGACTGTCCTGATGTTGAGTCTTGCCAAGTGTATAGATAGCTACCACCGCTGCCGGTGGTTGGTCTGTTTTCAGTGATTTTTTGAGGGATAGAACCAATGCAAATGCTCGAAACCGCTGAAAGGCTTCCAATAGAAATACTTGGGGCTTCAATGGTAGCAGACTTTTTAGAGCTGCACTTATTGGCGTCAATGATACTTACCTCGTAATTCCCAGCACCAATACCTGATATGGAAGGTGTACTGGCTTTGTTGTTCCATGAGTATGTATAAGGGGTTGTACCACCGCTAACTGAAACCGTAGCTCCAGCGTCCATGCGCCCCGCACAACTTTCATTGCTATCAACTACCAGGTTTGCAATAAGCGTATCAGGCTGGGTAATTGTAATAGTGTCTTTACTGGTACAACCAAGTGAATCTGAAACAATCACTGAATACTCCCCAACTGAAAGCCCTGAAATGGAAGGGGTAGTGGCTGAGTTGCTCCATAGGTAGCTGGCTGGTGTTCGTGGTGAAAGACCAGGGAAGGGGAGGCTAAGACCAGTGTTTTGTGTTCCCTTACTAGTACTTGTACATAGCCAGTCCCCGGTATTGTCGTTGTCGCTACCGCCTGTCCGTATAAATGCATTTCCGCAGGAAGCATTGAGGCCATTGCCCGTCCACGCACCGGAAGTAGTTACGGTTTTACCTGCTACTGTGGTTGAAAAGTTATTGATGTCAGTGGTGCTCCAACCCCAAAAAATGGCATCTATAATGCCACCCGTAGAGTCAATAATCATTGCCCATGACTTGGACCCACTGTTCCAAAAGATGTTGTTCCCCCAGTATTTAGATCCCGTGACGTCTTCTCTGTAGTCAATAGCTTTTGACGGCATAGTACCTGATAAGTTCCAGGTTGTACTGTTTGAAGAGTTAATGTTGCTGTAACTACTGCTTACCACCACCTTCATTCCACTTATATCAACGGTACCATTACCAACATTCATGATTTCTATATAGTCAGGGCTTCCCAGGTTAACTTCTGAGATTCGTAAACCATCACCGCTACTATGAACCGATGCTTTTCCGTCTGACAGTCCAAAGCAACTTACATTGCTGTCTACCCGAACGGTTGGTGTGAATGGATCAGGCTCGGTAATGCTCACAGATCGAACCTGCATGCAATTGTTGGAATCAGTGATGGTGGCTGTATAGGTACCTGCCGGAACCCCACTGATTGCCGCTTTGGCTGTATTATTACTCCAGGAGTATGAATAGGGAGTGATGCCACCGGATGCGACTAAACTGGCCCCTCCATCGGAGTCTCCATTACATGTTACATTACTATCTACCTTAATAGTAGCCGTAAGCAGGGAAGGTTGAGTTATAGTAACAGACCTGCGCACCTCACAGCTATTTGCATCGCTTACAACTACATCGTAAGTACCTGCGGTAACACTTGTAATGGAAGGAACAGTGGCAGAATTGCTCCAGGCATAACTGTAAGGAGCAGTACCTCCGGAGGCAGAAACACTGGCCCCCGCATCAGAAAAGCCATTGCATTTAGCAGTACTGTCTACCCGGGCCGTTGCAGTAAGCAAAGTAGGCTCCGTTATTGTAGTACTTGATGATGCTGAACAGCCCAGCGCATCGGTAATGTAATAGGTATAGTTTCCGGGAGCAAGGTTTACAGTGTCTGGGTTGTCATAATACAGGTTCCAGTCCTTATGAATTGAAAAACCAGCTGCACCAGAAGATTTACTGGCATATACTCCTATTTTAACACTATCGGGCGAAGTTGTAAAACTTAGTGTTTTAGAATTACTGTAATTGTTTTCAGAGGACTTTTTGATATAGTAAGTAGCTTCAGCATTTCCAATGGAAATCTTTACATCATACCAATCACCTGCCGAGTTCGTACTGTAGGACGATGTTGGAAACTGACTTCCACTCCCGTTGTTTATAGCATATAGGTTGGTGTTCCCTGTTTTGCCAAACTCAGAGAAGTAAATACCCTTTGTAACACTCGTGGAGGAAACAGCGCTCCCATCATTAAGGCCAACCATTATTACCCTGTAGCCTGAGTCAGGTAAAAAGATACTTCCTTCGAATGTTAGCCCCTGTTGAAACTTGAATTTCTCCTTGGTTAAAAAAGTTGCAGTACTGGAAGTAGGTATGAGCCGTAGCCCTGTAGAAGTTTGAAGAACATTCATATTCACAGAGTCATACAATGTCTTATTCAAAGGGGCGCCCAAATTATTTTGTAAAACTGCCGCGCTGTGGGTGTAGGGGGCAGTACCACCGGTTATGTTTAGGCTTACTTTACCATCGTCTTCAGAGTTACATGTAACATGAGTTGGATTGGCACTTAGGGCAATCTTACAAGTACCTGTGCCTGATACATCAAATGTGTACGGGTTTTCATCGGCATCATCATTGGCAATGCTCACCCTTGCCGATCGGAGTCCTTCGGCTTGCGGACTGAATGTGATTTTGAAGGCCGCACTGTCACCAGGGGAAATGGAAGAGGATGGGAGTTGACTTACCGAAAAGTCAGAGGTGTTTGCTCCATTTAGGGTAATTAATGGACTCCCTGTAAGGTTTAATGTGGTACTCCCCGTGTTTTTGATGTAAAAAGCGGTGGTTGTTTGAGAGCCAAGTGAGTGGCTGCCGAATGAAGTGCTATCTGAGGTGGATGGTAAAGCGTCTCCGTTTACAATTTCCAGATTGTTTCCTGAAACTTCAATTTCTGGCACGGCCCCAAAACGAAATCGTATGTTAGGTCTGTCTTTATTTGATCCAAAGGATGACAGAGTACATCCATTGGAACCATCGGTGTAAGCATATCTGTTTGCGGTAAATGAGAGCGTTGAGTATTCTACTGAGGAGTTACCATTAAAGGTGCTGTTGTCATAGCAGTATTCAATAATGAGGTTGTCAGAGCCGTTCCAGGCAAAACCTCTGTCAAAATCAATCATGTCCCATCCAGTAGATGGCGTGTGTGAGCCTGAAAACACTTGGGTAAAGCCTGATTCGAAAGAAAAACTGCTGAAGGCGGTAGCTGTAGTCGCTTTTAAACCAATTGTGATGTTACTAGACAGAGTATTGGCCGAAGTAATATTGAAGGCCATGCCATACAAGCTGTCAGAGCATGAGTTTAATCCCGTAAACTCACTGGCAAGAACCAATAGTTGCGTGCGACCATCTTCAAAAAAGGTGGTAAAGGGGGTTATGGTATTGCTGCTTGAGGTGGTTGTTGCATTTCCCGCCTGTATGGTCTGCATCCCGGTACAGGGAGTATAGCCGCTGCCCTGTATATTGAAAGTGTAAGGGTCTTCATCTGCATCATTGCTGGCAATATTGATTTGAGCATTTCTTGGACCAGTTTTACCGGGATCAAACTGAACCAGAAAAGTAGCGGAATCCCCTGGTGCGATAGTACCATTACTAGGTTGACTTATTACACTGAAATCCGATGCGTTGGTTCCACCAATAGATACAAAAGGTGAACCTGATAAAACAAGATCAGCCGCTCCAACATTCTTTATAGTATAGGGAACGGTGTTTGTTCCTCCTGAAGTTTTGATGGTACCAAAGTCCGTGCTATCACTTACGTTAGGGCTTGTGTCACCATCAGCAATGATGGTATTGCCATGTTTGAGTTCAATTTCGGGAAGACCAGTAATGACCGCCTCAAATTTGACTGAGTACCCACCAGATCCGTTTACTGAGAATACGGTAGTGCCTTGTCCTAAAAAGGAAAAGGTATATACGGGTGATACAAAGGTTCTGCTATCATCACAACCTGAGCTATAGGTTACATCAGAACCGCAGTCATCTTCCCACATTTCTACTTCTACCTGAAGCTGGTCAGCTGCGACAGCAGATGCTGAGAAAATAACGTCGTTTCGACTGATGTTTCCACAAGCCACGTCGTTTCCAGGATCAATTGTCTTTATAGAACTGTAAGTGCCAGGAGATGCTGAAGTACCGTAGCGGCCCCTAATCCTGTATCGCGGTTCTGGTTTACTGTTGGTAAAGCAGGGAAGTCCGCCGTCGTCACAACAGTCGTAGTTATGGGAAACCTGAATAACCTTAAGAGAGATGTTGTAAGACTGTGAAAAGGCTGATTTCGAAACCAAAAGAAATCCTAAATAAACAAGTATGCGTAAAGCTATTCTCATACATCAAGCACTTTATCTGGCCAAAAGTGATTTGATACAGCACACTATAAATCACCTTTTGCCTGAGTACGGTGAATTGGGGCTTGAGTCTGGATGAATACTTCGTGAGTCGGGAATGTCTATAAATGATCTTCTATCATGGCTTTTAATGCTGATTCAACAAAGGGTATTTCGAGCCAGATAAGCTGTTTTGACCGTAGCTCCATGAAGGAAGAAGGTGCTTCCGTAGATAGTATCAGGACAGGGCGTCGCTTGGATTCAAAATATGAAACAATGGAAGCGGCCTTTTTTACTGTTTTCCATGAAATATGAATGAGGAGTATTTCAAAATGAACCAGCCTGTTGGGGTCTACGTGGTAGTTAAAAGATGTACAAATCTTGTAATCCCTTTCTAGAAAGGACTTAATGTGCCTGTTGATCAGCCGGTCCGGTACAATTGAGATAATGTGCATTTAAGCCTTAACAGCTGCAATTTCAATGGTACCTGCAGACAAGAGTAGAGTTTCTGCGTCGGGGTGGTTATTTTCTTCGCCAACGCCACGAATACTTCCTAAATAACCGAGATTCTTTTACGGAAGGCCTTTTTGTAGGACTCACTAATAGGCACCATTTTTTGACTGAAATAAATATGAGTATCATCAAAATCAGTAACCCGGTTAATGTTTACCGCATACGATCGATGAACACGTACAATAGAGTTCAATACATTCTTTGAAAGAAACTCAGAAAAACCAATACCAGAAGAGATTTGCTCTTCACCCAAATACATGACCATATAATGGCCACTAGCCTCCAAAAAGTCTATTTGATCAATTGCCACTCTGATGAACCGCTTATTCACCTTTACAAACACATGGTCATTGGCTTTATTTGAGTCATTCATATCAGGGCCAGAGGGTGTATCAGAAGTACTTGCATTAAATGCCATGTCTATGGCATTAACCAGATTGCGCTCGTTAAATGGTTTATTGATAAATGAATGGGCTCCCATTTCCATTGCCTTTTGTCTAAAGCCATCCTGGAGCAATCCTGTGATAAAAATGATGGGAATATTGTAGTTATCTCGAATATGCTTGCCAACGTCTATCCCGCTGAGCTGACCTTGTAACTCAATATCAAGCACAGCCAGGTCAAATTGTTCCTTTCTCATTTCTTCAAGGGCCTTCTCACCTTTGTCAAAAGGTCCTGAAACTTTATAACCAACAAATTCAAGGATTTTTTTTACATCTCTTCCAATGAGTTGATTGTCTTCCAGAAGTAGGATTCTTAACTCTCTCATACCTCCTAATATTTACTTGGTTGCCGGGAAGCTAACTTCTACCAAAGCACCATTCTTATTACTTACTTGCAGTTTTCCCTGAAGCTGTTCCACCATCATTTGTACCATTTCCCATCCAAAAGATTCTGTTTTTCCTGTTGCTGAGCCTTGTTTAAACCCAGGACCATTATCATGTATTGAAAATTTGAACAGCCCCTTATTTGAACTTACGTGTATCCGAACTTCTGGAGTTTCACTTTCTGGAATGGCATGTTTAATGGCATTGCTAATAAGCTCGTTTATTACCAAACTCAATGGAACCGCTTTGTCTGCGTCAAAAGTTTGGTTGCCAGCGTGGTCTTCTATTTTGAATACAGACTCGGGTACATTATAGGTATATGCAAGTTCCTTGGTAATTTCTAAAACGAAGCTGCTGACGGCAACTTTTGTCAGTCGTTCCTCTGAAAAAAGTCTCCGGTTGATCAATGCCATTGCATTTACCCGGTTTCTGTTTTCTACAATTAACTCCCTTGCGTTTTCATCCTTTATATCAAAGCGTTGAAGGCTCAGAAGGCTTGATATTGTTTGAAGGTTATTCTTGGCTCTATGATAGATTTCCTGGTTTAGAACTTCCAGTTGCTTGTTTTTATCCATTACCAGAGTGTTGGCCTTTTCCAGGAGTAGATTGGCTTTCCTTTTTCTACCATAGCTCCTTATCAGTATCATACCTATTAAGAGAAGAGAGGTAGAAACAGCAATTAAGCTCCAGCGTTGTTGCTTAACATTTGCAAGTTCCAACTGGCCTATTTTCTCATTTCTTTTTAACTCTTTAATGGCAGCTTCTTTTTTCTCCTTTTCGTGCAAGGATGATATGAACTGTGTCTTAAGCAACCTATCGCTATCCATGGTGGAATCTCGATAAGTCTTAAACAGTTTGTAATACGTTAGAGCTTTTGCCGTATTGCCTTTAAGGGTTTCTAGTTCTGATAGTGCATCATATACATCAGCCACATTTCTATGAATATTGAAATACAGGGCATTTTCTATCGCAGAATCGAGATATAAGGACGATAACCCTAAATTGTTAATGTCCATATATACACGAGCCACCGTAGTGTAAGACCTGGTAAGAGTAGAACTTTTATTTGATCTACGTTCAATTGCAATGGCTTTATTCAAATAAAATAAAGTGCTATCATATTGATAATTGTCCATGAGTACAATCCCTCTATTGAGCAAGATAGAGCTCTGCAGTCCGTTGTTTGTTAGCAAGGCATATTTCAGCGAGAGATTGTAGTGACTAAGTGAAGAATCGGAGATCCCCAGATTGTCATAAATCCTACCCATTGCGAAATGAGAATAAGAAAGCCCACTATGCCTGCCCAACTTTTTATTGATTTTAATAGCCCTTTGGGCATTCACTTTGGCATTATCAAACTGTTCTACATTCGTGTGCATTTGAGAGATGTTGCCATAGTAAATGGCCATACTAACACTGTCGCCAATGCGCTCTGCTGTTTTTAATGCCTGGGTGTAGTACCATACTGAACTGTCAGTAATACCTGCATAAGAAAATGTACTTGCCAGTTGTGCTTTCAATATCATCAAGGATCTAAAATCTCCACTGTTCTCTATAATCTTCTTGGCTTCCTTCAGAGTTGTTAACTGGTCTAAGGGCTTATCCTGTTTTGCGAAGGCTATAGAAAGATTGATGCTGGCTTTCGTTGCCCATACTGTATCCTTTATTGAAAGAAAAGTTTCTCTGGCCTTGTTGAAGTAGTCTATCGCAGTTGCCACATTGCCTTTTGAGAAAAAAGCCGATCCTCTGGTAATGTAGTTGTTTGCTACCCTGCCCAGCAGCCCTTCGGATTTGCTAAGGGGTTCAGATTTTTCAAAATAGTGAATACATGAGTCAAATTCATCGCTGTAATAATGGCTAATCCCTATTGAAAAATAGAGCCCACTTAATTCTGCAGGCCCTAAATGGTCCTTTTGCTTAAGTATTGGGTATGTTGTCCGGATGGATTGGTCGTAGTTTCCCGTATTGTTGAGCTTGTTTGAGCGTTCAACAATCAATTCCGCCTTCCTTTTCAGGTCCCGCTCGTTCTCAATAAGGTTGGTAAGACTATCAACCGCGTTTATGTGAGCCAAAGAGCCATTTGAGAAGATCAGGAGAATAAGACACACACACCAATCCTTACCTGTCACTATTTGCATCCTCTTAATGGGCGGCAAGATACATTGACTATTGACTTATGGTTTTAGCTGTTTTAAAACTTTAGAGATTCCCTGAGTACTGGCGGGCAATAGAATACATACAGGTCCATTTTTAAGAGAATATCAGCCATATTTTAGTCGGTTCCAGGAATGTTACATGGTTGGTTAAGTGTTTGTTATTTAGCAGTTTGATTGCGATTGTTTTTTTTGAGTTTGTGGCTTTTTTGAAGGTGTGAAAAAAGTTGTAATTCCTTTTTTGAAATATTCTCTTTATCCGTGTCTTTGCATGCCATGAGCAGCTTTCCTCAATTCAATATTGTACTTCTTGAACCCCAGATTCCAAACAACACCGGAAACATTGGTCGTTTGTGTGTGGGTACCAAAAGTAGATTGCACCTTATTGAACCTTTGGGTTTCGAAATCACTGACAAGAGAGTTAAAAGAGCAGGTCTCGATTATTGGCCAAACCTTGATTGGAGAACCCACCCTTCACTGGACGCCTGGTATGATAGTGTGCCCAATAAGGACCGCGTATTTTTTTTCACTACTAAAACGGAGCAGTCTTTCTATGATTTAGAGCTGAAACAGGGAGATTGGCTTGTTTTTGGAAAAGAGGAAAGTGGTTTTGACGAAGCTGTTCATCACAGATTCAAAGATCAACTCATAACCATCCCTTTTCCAGGTCAAATTAGAAGTTTTAATCTGGCCAATGCCGTGGCAATGGCACTTGGTGAGGGCATGAGACAATTATTATAAACTGTGATATGGACTACGACATCACCGTGTTGACCGATAAGCGATATGTGGCACCATCAAACCCTGATTGGTATGTGCAAAATGTACTTACCGAAGATCAAATGGTGCGAGATGCTCTGGAAGCAAGGGGCCTTACTACACATAGAGTGAGCTGGGACGATCCGGACTTTGACTGGAGTTCTACACGGTTCATTTTGTTTAGAACCACCTGGGACTATTTTGATCGATATCCGGAGTTTGACTCTTGGCTGCACTCGGTAAGCAAGAAAACCACATTACTCAACCCTGCTGAAACCATTCGATGGAACATTGACAAGCATTATTTACTGGATTTGCAAGCCAAGGGTATCCATATTCCACCTACCAGATTTATTGAAACAGGAGCCACTAAATCGTTGATCGAGTATTTTAAGGAAAGTGGATGGGACAGAGCAATTTTAAAGCCCGCCATTTCCGGAGCGGCAAGGCACACTTATTTGCTTGATTCTGAAAATGTATCTCAATACAACGCCGTATTTGCTGAGCTTATTGAAAAGGAGGGCATGCTGTTGCAGGAGTTTCAAACCAGTGTTCCTGAACATGGTGAGGTTTCCTTAATGGTATTTGGAAGTACCTATAGCCACTCTGTACTCAAAAAGGCTAAGAAGGGTGATTTTAGAGTGCAGGACGATTTTGGAGGCACACTTCATGACTATACACCCAGCAGTGAAGAGATAGATTTTGCCATTGCTGCCGTGAAAGCAGTTAGCCCTTTACCATTATATGCCAGAGTAGATGTTATGTGGGACAATGAAGGAGTCATCTGTCTGTCAGAACTTGAGCTCATAGAACCCGAACTATGGTTTAGAAGGGATACTGATGCCGCTTACCTGCTCGCCGAAGAAGTTTTTAAGAGGTATTTTAAAAAATAAATTTTCTGCAACAAAAGTGAATTCAGGACGTTCTACTTCGTCTATGATGCGTTTACCACTCCTATTTCTCCTTGCCTGTCTACTGGGTGCTTCCACCAGCGAAAAACCGGCAACCCTGACCATATATGTGAGTAATATTCCTGACAACAAAGGAGAGATTTTACTTGGTTTAATAGCCGAGGCAGATAAGGATGGTTTTCCTGAAGAAACAGAATCCTTTGTAAAAAAGGCCATAGTAAAAGTAAACGGCCCTGAAGTGAAAATCATCTTTGAGGACATTCCTCCTGGCACATATGCCTTTTCTCTGTTGCACGACACCAATGGCAACAAGGTAATGGACAAGAGCTTCTTTGGACTACCAGAAGAAGGTTATGCGTTCTCAAACAACTTTAAACCCGTGTTATCTGCACCTAATTTTGATGATTGTGCTTTTCAGATTGAGCCCGGTGAAAACGAACACAAGGTTGTACTGATTCACTAGAGCCTCCTTTTCCTTCTAGGTATTAACAAAATGCGCACTACATTGGGTGCCTTTTAGTTCCATGCAATTTGTTCAGGCATGAATAAATGCAATTTAAAACGGTAGGTATGGACAATTCAGAGTGTATAAAAACCTTTTATCAGGCTTTTGCGAGGGGAGATGCTGAAACTATGGCCGCCTGCTACCACGATGAGATCGTTTTCAACGATCCAGCATTTGGAACACTTATAGGAGATGAAGCTAAAAATATGTGGCGCATGCTTGTGGAGCGGTCAAAAGGGCAATTGCAGCTTGCCTTTAGTGATGTTGAAACAAATGGAAATACCGGATCAGCTAAATGGCGGGCTGAGTATCCCTATGGGCCTAAAAAGAGAAAAGTAGTCAATCATATAACGGCAAGCTTTGAATTCAAAGACGGAAAAATTATAAGGCATACGGATGTATTCAATCTTTGGAAGTGGACTCAGCAGGCATTGGGCCTAAGTGGTTACCTATTAGGCTGGTCAACTTTTATGAAAAAGAAGATTCAAAGCAGCACCAACAACCTGCTCAGAAAATATACCGAAGCCTCGAACAGAGATTGATATACCACCATTGAACAAGAACTCACAGTACCTCGCAGTTTGCACAAAAGTGTTACTCAAATGAAACGCCTCTTTGTAATAGCCAATCCAACTGCCGGAAGAGGAAGAACTGCAACCATTCTTCCGGATATTGAGGAGGCACTGGCAAGCAGGGGAGTTTTATATGACCTTCACTTAACCACAAGGCAAAAAATGGCTGCAGAACTGTTGAAGGAAAGTTTTGACAGCAGCTATACTGATCTATTGGTTGTAGGAGGTGACGGCACCTTCAATGAAGTGATTAATGGTCTTCCAAGGTTTGACATTCAGGTTGGGGTAATACAAAGTGGCACCGGAAACGACTTTGCCAAGGCTTTAGGAGGCAGTATGAAAATAGCAGACCAACTGAACCGGGCAATATCGGCTCAGGCAAAGCCAATAGATTTAGGGCTTTGTAACGGAATGTTGTTCCACAACGGTGTAGGTATTGGCTTTGATGGAAGTGTAGCACACAGAGCTGCTGAACTCAAGGCAGAGCAGAAAGGATCCGTATTGTCCTATTACAGAGCCATCGCTGAAGCTTTGTTTGGCTATAGAGGAGTTTCTATGAACATACAAGGTGTGAAGGAAAGTAATGATGCACTCACCTTTATGACTACTGTGGCCAATGGAGTAGCATTTGGAGGAGGATTGAAAGTAACTCCAAAGGCAAGTATTACTGACGGACTATTGGATGTTTGCCATGTAGATAGCCTTAGTGTGATAGGTAGGTTGTGGCGCCTTCCCTTTCTTGTGGCGGGGAAACATACAGCACTGAACAAGATTTCTTATTTCAAAACTGAGCAATTGGCAATTGAAAGCACACAAGAACTACCCGCTCATATTGACGGAGAAATATTCAAAGCCAAAAGATTTGAAATCAGTCTTTCGGAGCAGAAGTTGAACTTGCGCTTTTAGCGCTTCTCTTATTGAGGTAGTAGTAAAAGAAGGCCGCACCTGCAAAGATGAAAATGCTTATGAATTGCGAGTGGGACAACCATCCATCCATAATAAAACCCCTTGCCTCATCACCCCTGAATTCCTCAATTATAGATCTACCAATAGCGTAGAGCATTAAGTAAATGGGAAACAACTGCCCGTCAAATTTCTTGCGCGATTTCACAATAAACAGTACAATCAATATGATGATGAGCATGGATACGCTAAAAAGCTGTGTAGGGTACAAGGGCGTGTCTAGAGGACGTGCACTACAAGCTGGGTTAGTAAAAGTTACTGCCAGCCATGAATGACTTTCTACACCATGACAGCAGCCCGCCATAAAACAGCCGAGTCTACCAAACATATGTACAAGAGCACCTCCTACTGCTATCACATCCAGCATTTTAAGCCCGGGAATCTTCTTCTTTTTAAAGAACCACCACAAGGTAGGGAAGGCAAAAATCATAGAACCATAGAAGACAAAGCCGTTTCCAATGTTCTTGTACCAGTTTCCATCAACAAAATATCTTGAAGGCTCTTCTAAGTAAAAAAAGAACTTACCACCAAGGAAGCTTGAGATAATGAGCCACAGAAACATATCAGTAACCGTGTCTTTTTTGACTCCAAATTTTGCAGCAGCACGCGTTCCATAAATCCAGGAGGCAAGTATACCTAAAGCTATTAGCGTACCATAGGTTTTAGGACTAATGGTTTCAGGCAAAAAAGTAAGTGTGCTGGTAAGCCACTCCGGTAAGTTCCAGGTAAAAAGGATAGGATGCATTGAACTGTTGCTAAGGTTACAAAGTTTATGGTTTTGAAGCCGCGTACACGGAGTTTTGCAAAGCTTAACCTTTTTTATCCATGACCCTCGATCAGGCAGTCCTAAAAATAGAAAACACCATGAGGCTAAACAGCCTCCCGGGTGCAGAAGCTCAATACAAAATGTCGGCCCTGGGGCGCCGAACAAGGGTTGCGGATACGTTCGGAACAAAAGAACATAAAGTAGGTGCAGTGCTTATTCTACTCTACCCCCATCAAAACGAGTTGCTGTTTCCACTCACGCAGCGCCATGCCTACAAGGGAGTACATAGTGCGCAAGTAAGCCTGCCTGGTGGCAAAGTAGAAGCCGAAGACGTTTCAACAGAGGCAACAGCCTTACGCGAAGCCCAGGAGGAAATAGGAGTGGACTCATCAAAAATTGAAATGCTTGGAAAACTTACCGATTTATACATTCCACCGTCCAATTTTTTGGTACATCCTTATGTTGGTTACCTTAAAAGCAGGCCTGCTATGAAAAAAGATGATTATGAAGTCGCCGAACTATTTGAAGCCAGCCTTAGCACCTTAATGGATGATAGAACCATCGGTGAAATCAAGGTGCCCATTCCTGGAAATATGAAGATAAAAACCCCATATTTCAATATTCAAGAAAAGGTAGTTTGGGGAGCCACAGCAATGATATTAAGTGAGCTAAAGGAAATTCTTACTCAGTAAAAGAATATGCATCACTTTAAAGGGTGTACAGTTTAGTGAAAGCTATCATGTTCAGAAATCACAGTCGCCTATAATTGTCTCACAAAGTGATGGTAATTTTCTAACAACAGGAGCCGCAATGCTGGTACATTGCATCTAGCGCACCAGAGTCTTTTGCCATCGGGCACCTTCCCGTGTTTCTAAATGCAATACATAAACACCCTTGGGAAGGGAGATTACCTCGCTTAAATGGTTCTCAACCCTTTTGTTAAGCCATTGCTTACCAAGTGCATCATATATGTATAGTTGTCCATGTTCTTCCGGGACAATGACCAATTGGCCGGGTAGGTGATTTACCCTAATGGACGAGTGCGCATCCAGGTCATTTGAGCCCACTACATAATCGCAGTCCAAAAGATGATCAACTACAATATTTCTCACAGTATCCATAAGCTCATACGTGTAGTTGCCAGGGCATTCGGTATTGCAGCCTGAGTAAACACCAGCCTTGTAACCATCCCTATGTCCGCAAATGGTGGGTAGTATAAAGCCTGTACTTGAGCCTCTTGGGTGAAAAGAACTTTCTAAAGGTTGCAAAGATTCCTTTTTCACTTTCCAGGCCAGCAGTTGGCTCAGTGTATGGATCAGTGTATCTGGTGGTGGAATTTCAGAATAGTTGCCAATAAGGCAAATTCCCATTGTATTGCTGTTTTTGGCACAGAAATGTGCCCCTCGTATATTGTCATCTTCAGTCCCCTGGCCATCTCTTCCAGCATACAATACACCGTTTGGGTCAATTAAGAAATTATATCCTACATCGTCCCAGCCATTGCTGTTTACGTGGTACAGATAAATGTTTCTAACGGCCAGCAAGTAATCACTTACATCATTTGTGGTAGCGCTGTGATGTACTACGATGTGTTCAACCTTGGTGGTGGCAGGATTGGGCTTGGGATCCTGTAAATCTTTGCGCCATACGTCCTGATCAATAACCGGGGGTAAGTCACACTTTCCCTTTTTAAAAGCAGCGCGAGCCTTAGTCACTTCTCGAAAGGTGATATCAGAGTAACTGGCATCATAACACTTGAGCATCCCATTAATAGGCACTTTTTGTGGGTTCAACAGAAGCACATTTGAAAAGGGCTTGTCGCTAAGAATGAGGTTAGAGTTGTTTCCTTCTAAGTGATGGTTAATTTCTAAGTAGAAAAGCCTTTTTCCGTCAATTACTACCGAGAGATTTGTGCCTTCAGGAATTCCTTGAAAAGACAAACTCGTAGCAGCCCTTTTTAATTGAATCTCAAACCGACTGTCGGCCCCATCAATTTCCCATACTTCGCAGCGTTCGCCAGCATAAAGAAAACTGCTAAGTGATACTGCGAACAGGAGAATCATTGCTCTATTCATTCTTCAAAACTACTAGAAATCTAAACCGATAGGAAGTGGGGAAATGTGCTTTTAATATAGGCGAGTACCGCACCTCATTCATTCGCCCCATAAAATCCGTCAAACATCCCATTTGCTCGATCAATTGCTTGTTATGAAAGACCAAATATTTACCACGGTCTTATTTTCATTCACCAAGGGTATACGGTGTTTTTTTTATCGTTTACCACAACCAGAATAATTTTGACCCCAGCATTATTCACTTTTGTCGTGAAAAATGTACGTTTAGTCTGATTTCACGGCGCAATTAATTAAAGGTAGATATGGTTAAAAGGATACTCCGAAGGAGCGGATCTCTGCTGCTCTTATTATTCGTTTTTTCTTCAATCCAGGCTCAAAACAACAACTGTAGTAACCTCCGTTTAAGGTATAGTTTAATCTATGCCAATTCAGCGGCCAGGTGTGGGGCTCCATCAGCAGTTACTTTCCGCAATAGAAGTTATCGGAGTGCTTCTACGCACGCACACTATTCATGGTATATTAATGATAGCCTCATCGGTCAGTCCAAGGGCTTGGCCAATATTCCTTTTAGCTACAGCGATACAGGAGTATACCAACTAAAAATAGTAGGAACTGATACTGTGGCCCAGTGCAGTGATTCTTTGGAAACCATTTTTTTAGTTGCCAATAAGCCACAGCCCAGTATTCAAAGTTCTGTTGACACAGTTTGTGCCGGCTCAAGAGTGTATTTTACTCATACCACCAGCGATGATTGGAGGTATTCTAACTACACCTGGAGAATGCCGGACAATTCCTATATCAACGATACTGCGGCATCTTTTCTCTTTAATACTCCTGGTAGGCAAACAGTGCGCTTTAGAGTGAGAAACACCTCTCAATGCGAAACCTGGGTGACTAAAAGAATACAGGTAACCCCCAGTGCCACCACGCTACGACTCAATGATTTAAATGGAGATCCAAGCACCAATCCCATTTGGGAAAACTGTATCCAGGTGGCGGGTACGGTTGATACCTTTCAATTAATTCTGACCACGCCCGATTCAGTGTTTAACTATACCATAGACTATGGTGACGGGAACTCATTCGCAGGGGGTACAGACACCTTTCTACAGGGAGAAGCCATTTACCACACATACCAAAACCTGGGTACTTATACAGTAATAGTGAGAGGCGAAGATCGCAATGGATGTGAGAGAGAAGTGAGAGGAACAGTAATTAATGAGCGCATTCCAACGGCAGGTATTATAGGCCCCCCATCGGGAAATCAAAGTGGCTGCGCTCCGTTGGCAGTTCGCTTTATCAATAATTCTTACAATATTTCAAACAGCACCACTTTTACCTGGACCTACGGAGATGGGGAGTCGGATGTATTAGGATCGACCAATGCTTCTGACACTATATGGCATACGTATAGAAAGGACGCTGCGGATTGCAACTTAGAGGTTACCCTCACGGCAGAGAATGCATGCGGTACATCCATTGCCACCTGGGCCTATGTAAATGTATTCGACGAAGATGATGTAAGTCTGAGTGCAACGAATGGCTATATATGTTCGCCGGATTCAACCATTACACTCAATGTAAACATTGATAGAAACTGTGTTGGCGGTCAGCGCTTTTACTACTGGGATTTTGGGGATGGAAGAAATTCCGGATGGACCACTTCATCAGCTCCTAGAACAGTAGTCTACAATACACCAGGAACGTATCAGGCCTACATTATTGACTCAAACACCTGTGGTTCTGATACCGGAATTTATACGGTTACTGTAAGGGCCCCATTGGTAAATGGCTTTACATCAGGTTTTACGGCAAACCCGAATAGTTGCGCACCAGTAACCCTACAGGTAACGGATACTTCGAGTGGAGTGGCGGGTAGTTCAGTCTGGAACTTTGGAGATGGTACCAGTTCAACGGCGGCTAATCCTACACATGTTTATAACAGTGCAGGAGTATTTCCTGTAAGCCTTACCCGTGGAAACGAGTGCGAAACAGTCGTAGCTCGCGATACTGTAAGGGTATATGGCAAGCCTGATGCACGCATAGCTACCATAGATTCTACATGTTACCCTGCTACTATAAGCTTCATAAATCAAACTCCCCACTATAGTCCGGATGCTACATTCTTGTGGACATTGCCAGACAATAGCACCTCGACCCAGGCCAACCCCGCCAATATGGTGCTCAATAGTCCGGGAGATTATCAGGTAAGACTCATTGTGACCGATAGTTGCGGAGCTGACACCGTAGACCAGGATTTTAGAGTACTGGATTTTCCAAGTGCCAACTTCACCGCAACAAATGCCTGCGAGGGAAACCCCATATCCTTTGGAAACACGTCTTCTATTAATGCCAACGATGGAAACATTTCAAATTACCTATGGCGATTTGGGGATGGAAATACTTCTGTAGGTGCCAGCCCTACGCATGTTTTTGCAGGCAATGGAAGCTATTCCGTTACACTAATAGCCACATCATCAAACGGCTGTACCGACTCTGTTACAAAGAGTATCACTGTGTACGATCAACCAAGCATTTCGCTAACACAGGGTGCCACAACATTCTGTCCTGGTTCGCCTGTTGACTTCAGGGCCAGCCTTGGGATAACCGGGGCAAGTATTGATTCCATTTTGTGGGATTTTGCTGATGGAGTAACTAGCGATGACTCAGTGGTTACCACACATAGTTTTCAAAACGATGGAAGCTTCAATGTAAAGTTTTGGACCCAGAGCAATCAAGGATGCTATAACCTGGATTCAATTACCGTGGTGATAAAACCCAACCCAATAGCCAGGGTTGAGATTGATACCGTATGCCTGGGAGACAGTACCACGTTATGGGACAGAAGCAATGCCATAAGCGCCAGACAATGGGATGCCGATTTGGATGGGGTTTTTGAGAGTGTAAGCCAGGTGGTTAAGTGGCCCTACGCCAGTAGCGGAATCAATAAGGCAAGCCTAAGACTTGTATCAACAGATGGTTGTATTACCATTGATACCCTGGATGCAAAAGTGAATGCCAGACCAACAGCATGGCTTGATCCACAGGAAGACAGCCTTTGTAATGGAGACTCAGTGAGCGTTTTAAATTTGAGTCTTGGTGCAGACTCTTTCTTTTGGACCAATACTAATGGTGCCTCTGATATTGCCGCGAATAATACCAACAGCGTAGACTACGTATTCAATACATCAGGTACCTTCCAAATACGTTTAATAGCCCGAAGCAATGCCGGTTGTGAGGACACCATGGAATACAATGTGGTTTCAATTGACAGACCACAAGCCCTGTACACTTACACCGATTCCGTGGGTTGTGCGCCATTGGCCCTGGCCCTAATGAACCAATCACAAAATGCTGATAGCTATGAATGGCATGTAGGAAGCGGACTAGTTTCATTGAATAGCGTTTTTCCAGGAGCTAGCCTTTCAAGGTCTTCAGATACTGTAGAGGTTGCCCTGGTGGCTCATAATGTGCTCCGCTGCCACTCTGATACTTTTGTAAAGTCATTCGTCACCTTTAAGAATCCCGTAGCAGCTTTTACTTTAAGCGACTCATCAGGCTGTGGTCCACTGTCGGTTTCCTATACCAATACTTCTACAGGTGCTTCCAGCTACGAATGGGTGTTTGGCAATGCCGACTCATCAGTCAAAAAGAATCCATCTAGTGTTTTTCAGGCATCAGCCCTGCAAGATTCTATCTACTATCCAAGTCTGGTAGCCACCTCAAAAAAGGGTTGTAGAGATACGGCTCAGAAACGTGTTGATGTATTTCCGAAACCCAATGCCGGTTTTACACTTGATAAAACAGCAGGTTGTGGCCCTTTATCAGTACAGTTTAGCAACCAGTCTTCGCCCAATGATACAGGAAGCATTGCCGATATGAGCTTTGAATGGAGTTTTGGGAACGGCATAAAGGCTACGGCCAGAGACACAACAATGACCTTTGCAGCTGGCCTAACACTTGATACGACCTACACAATAACTCTGAAGGCTTTTAGTGAGCATGGCTGTGTGCGCAACACGCAGCAGGACGTTTTGGTATATCCATTGCCCCGTGTTGACTTTAGCACAAAGGACCTGGAAGCATGTCACCCCTTGCAAGGAGCCTTAAGCAATATTAGTAGCCCAAAAGATACCGGAAGTATTGCCATAATGAATTTTATGTGGACCCTACCCGGAGGTACAAGCACGGCCAGAAATCAAAGTGTAAACTTTTCAAATACCGGGCTCTCAGATTCAACGTATCTGGTAAAACTCTTTGGTGTTTCAGAACATGGCTGTGCCGACAGTGTTAGCAAACAGTTTACAGTACATCCAAACCCTACAGCGGCATTGAGCGTATCGGATTCATTGTATTGTAAAAAGGACCCCTTATCCGTTCAAAATAACTCAGTATTGGCAGATACTTCCTATTTCAACTATGGTGATGTCATCAAGAGTTTTAAGGTGGTAGGAACCACTGCCCAAGCCAAGAGTTATAAGTTTCCAGGGTATTATGACATTACCTTAAGAGCACAAACGCGTTTTGGTTGTGAAGACCTGGATACCGTAAAAGTGCATATTCTTGAATGGCCCGAGGCTAGGTTTAGCAGTCCCGATACTGTGGGCTGTGCGCCCATGAGTTTTACGTTTAAAAACCAGTCAAGAGATGCCGATTCCTTTGAGTGGGCAAGAGGGTTAGCGATTATAGGTAAAGGGCTTACGGTTGGGAGTCAAAGCATTCTTCTCCCCAAAGATTCTTTCAGAATGCAACTAGTGGCATCTAATAGGGCTGGATGTCATAATGATACTGCCACCAAATTGTATAGCACACATGAAAACCCAGTGGTGGCCTTTAGGCCCGATACTACTGAGTCTTGCGGTGATGCACGCATCAAGTTTAGAAACCTGAGTAGTTCTTACAAGCGTGTTATCTGGAGCTTTGGAGATGGTACCACCAGCTTAAAGAATAATCCATGGCATAATTTCAAGGCCAGTAGCGTACAAGACTCTCACTTTGTGGTAAAACTGGTAGCCAGTACGAAGCACTTTTGTGCTGACAGTATAAGTGATACCATTGTTTTACACCCAATCCCCAATGTGCAGTTCAGTCCAGATGTTGACAAGGGATGCGGCCCCTTGGCTGTAAGCCTTCAAAACCAATCGTCACCGCTTGATACCGGCTCCATTAGAAGCATGCGTTTTCAATGGGATTTTGGCAATGGATCTACAAGTTCAGCAAGGAATCCCGCCCAGAGTTTTTCAGCCTCTAGCCAAACAGATAGTAGCTACAATGTGATTTTAATAGGGTATTCAGAACATAACTGTGTTGACTCAGCTCAGGAAAATGTATTGGTGTATCCCACTCCCAAGGTGAGTTTTAGCGCCACGGATACTAGTTCCTGTCATCCTTTAAGGGTACGTATCACCAATACTTCAAATCCAAAAGACACCGGTTCTATAGCCATCATGAACTTTACCTGGCAAAGCAACGGCAGGTCTTTTACCAATAGAAACATTGCGGATTCTTTTGCCAATACCGGTACATCTCCTCTAAACTATACGGTAAAACTGATTGGTAGCTCAGAGCATGGTTGTGAGGATAGCTCATCATTGGATTTCACTGTTTTTCCAAACCCTAAGGCGGTGCTCACCATGTCAAACGATAGCAGTTGTCATAGCGACTCTTTTACATTGGTAAATGCATCAACAATATCAGACTCGTTCATTTACAGTTTTGGAAATGGTAAAACCCTCTCCACCAATAGTGGAAACTCTCAGAAGTATGCATTTAAGAAGGCGGGGAAGTATTCAATTCAACTCACTGCACTCAACCAATACGGCTGCACCGATTCAGCCTTTACCGTTCATGAAAGCATTGAATGGCCTAAGGCATTTGTTACTTCCAATAAAACAGCGGCCTGTGCTCCACAACAATTTACTTTTAGCAATAACTCAATAAATGCCACATCGTATCAATGGTGGTCAAATGGAACCCTTCTATCAAGTATCTCGGCACTGGGAGCCAGAAATCTAAGTCTCCCTGGCGATAGTTTCCTGAGCAATTTAGTAGCGCACAACGACCTGTTTTGCCATAGTGATACAGCTACCATATTGGTACATACACATCTTGATCCGGATGCCGCTTTTAGGATGGATACAGCTCAAGGTTGTGCCCCTCTCAAGGTGAGCTTTACTGATGAGTCAGTAAGAGGAAGTAAGCTTAACTGGACTTTTGAAAACGCCAAGAGCAGTGCAAGTAATCCTAAGCATAGTTTTCCAGCATCTGAAACAGTGGATACAGTGCATACTGTAAAATTGGTAGTTGAAAGTCTAAACGGTTGTCTTGATAGTGTAAGTCAGCAAGTGCGAGTGTTCCCTAAGCCCAAAGCACAGTTTTCAAGCAATGTAACAGAAGGTTGTGGGCCACTGAATGTTCAGTTCATCAATCAAAGTTATCCCAATGATACAGGAAGTATTCGGGCAATGAGCTTTACATGGAATTTAGGAAACCAAGTGAGTACCACAAAGCCACAGCCTAGCACCATATACCAGGAGTCGGGCCTGCAGGATACCACCTACTTCATTCAGCTGCAGGCTTTTTCTGAACACGGTTGTGTAGATACAGCCGAACAGTTTGTGAAGGTTTATCCTACACCAGTAGTTTCTTTCGTAGCCAATAAACTGAGTGGCTGCCACCCACTATCAATTGATTTCTCAAATCAATCCTATCCAAAAGATACGGGGTCAATAGCCATCATGAAATTCAACTGGACGAGCAATGGAACAACTAGTAACCTGCAAAACCTTAGTGATCTCTATAACAACTCAAGTGCTTCTCCAAAGTCTTTTAAAATTCAACTGGAAGGTGTTTCCGAGCATGGATGTACAGCTTATGACTCACTTAATATTGTGGTAAATCCGACTCCGATAGCATCATTTCAATTATCAAATGATAGTGCCTGTCACAGTGATTCCATTCATGCCACTAATACTTCCTTTGCTACAGACTCAGCCATATATCGCTGGGGCGATGGAAAGAGCACTTATACCCATTCAGGAGCCATTGTAGGTCATGCTTATGCACTAGCCGGTGGCAATACCATACAAATGATTGCGCTTAATCAATACCAATGTAGTGATACCACCCAGCAGGCTTCAACCATTATACAATGGCCTGTAGCCCAGGTTAACGCTAACAAGCAAGCCGATTGTGCGCCCCAACAGTTTAGCTTTACCAATAACTCTACGCATGCCTCAAGTTACGAATGGTGGAGCAAGGGTATACAACTGTCAGGTACAGCTTCTTTAACCCCAAGAGTATTAAACAATGCTCTGGACACATTTGAAGTAAGCCTTATTGCGCATAACCCTTTGTTTTGTCATAGTGATACTGCATCAATGGTAGTCTACACCCACCCTGATCCTATTGCGGGCTTTGAACCAGACACCAATGAAGGCTGTGGCCCATTGTCTATCAATTTTCAAAGTACTTCAACCCGTGCTTTTAGCGAGAAATGGAACATGGAGCAGTCCACCTATTATGGTAGTTCCACTACCCATCAGTTTCAACCCTCAACTATTCAGGACAGCATTTACACGGTACAGTTAGTAGTACAAACTGACAAAGGATGTCTTGACAGTATTTCCAAAACCATTAAAATTTATCCTATTCCTTTGGCTTCCTTCACGGTTGACAAGTTAGCGGGTTGTGGTCCTATGGAAGTACAAATGACCAACTTGAGCAACCCAAAGGATACTAGCTCAATGGCTCACATGAGCTTTGAGTGGGACTTTGGCAATGGAATTCTTAGCTCTGACCAAGACCCAAAAACTACCTTTTCATCTTCACGAACCCGCGATACTTTTTACAGCGTATGGCTCAGGGCATATAGCGAACACGGTTGCGTAGATTCAGTAAGGCAGGCCATTCAGCTTTACCCTAATCCCACCATGTCAGTCTTTCCATCAGTGAAACATGGTTGTGGTCCTCTGGGGGTTCACTTTATCAACTTGTCCACTCCAAACGATGTGAGTTCTTTGTTCGATATGTCCTTTAAGTGGGACTATGGCAATGGTGATACGAGTTCAGGCATAGCAGGAAAGAGTACCTTTCAACAGCCACAGTTTAGAGATACAGTGTACAATGTGCAAGTCATTGGGTTTACAGAACACCATTGCACCGACACCACAATAGTACCCATTACTGTGCATCCAGACCCCACGGCCAATTTTAAACCAAATACTTATTCTGGTTGCAGCCCTCTAAAACTGAGTTTTGACAACTTGTCGTCGCCAAACGATACTGGAGGTCTCGCCAATATGCAGTTCATTTGGGAATTTGAGCAAGGGATAAAGGGTAGAAGCCCTATGCCGAGCTATACCTACAATAATTTTGGAAACAAGGACAGCAGCTATGTAGTAAAACTGGTTTCTATAAGTCGCTGGAACTGTAGAGATACCATAACGAAGAAGGTGACCGTACACCACCTACCTCGAGCCGATTTCAATACCAACGAAATGTTCTCTTGTTCTCCATTTAAGTTGGAAACTCAGAACACCTCCGTATTTGCTGATCATTATGAATGGACAGTATCCAGGCAAAACATGGGCAGCACATTCGATTTGAATACAACTCTCAAAAGCAGCACTCAAAAGGATTCCATGTTCAATGTGCAGCTAAAGGCAATTACAAGTAAGGGCTGTTCTGACTCTACAACCCGAAACATAAGGGTGTTTAGACAGGTAAAAGCCAAGTTTCAAGCAGGTCATAGAGGTTGTACACCGTATGACGCTGAATTTACTGATCAGTCCAAAAACGCATTGATTCATTTTTGGGACTTAGGAGACGGTTCTGCATCCAACCAGCACAACCCAGTACATCGGTATGTGCAAGAGGGAAACTATAAAGTGAAATTGAGAGTAGTAGATGTAACGGGTTGTAGTGACTCCACTGAAATGCCCAATGCCGTTGTATTGAATAAAACTCCGGATGCGAGAATAACACTGGATACTTTGGTAAATGAGCTTCCGAATGCCGAGTTTAACATGCAACCTACCGTTTGGGTGAGCGATGGTACCGTAAAGTATAAATGGAGTACTGAGGGCCTTAACGGGAGCACAACCCCTCAAAACACATTTGTGTTTAATGAAAAAGGTCCAAAAGACATATGGCTACGAGCAGAAACAGCTTATTGTGAAGACAGTAGTAAGGAAGTGGTGGATGTCATTCTTCCCATTCCTACACCTGGTTTTACAAGCGACATACGTGAAGGCTGTGTAACGCTAGAAGTCACTTTTACTGATACCAGCTCATGGGCTGAGGAAGTGGAGTGGTTTTTTGGAGATGGACGCAGTTCTAAAAGCCGTAACCCATCGCATACCTATGAGCTTCCAGGTACTTATAAAGTGTCTCAGAAGGTGACAAACGAGCGCGGACAAAGCTTTGTTACGGAAGAAGAATATGTAGAAGTGTTTCCCTTGCCTTTTGTGGACTTTGATCCAAGTCCTAAGGTGGTCTATTTGCCTGACGCTGATGTTACTTTTAACAATTTCTCCTTCAATGCCGTTTCGTACGAGTGGTACTTTGAAGATCAGTTCTTTAGCAATGATACAACCCCATCTTACCGATTTTATGAAGAAGGGGAATACGATATTAAGCTCATAGGTTATTCCGACAAAGGCTGTAGTGACACTGTGGTCCATGAAAACCTTGTGAAAGTGCTGGCCCGAGGCGAGGTGTATGTACCTACGGGTTTTACTCCTGACAACGACGGAGCAAACGATGGATGGCGACCTGTAGGTTTTGGTATTGAAGCAGAAGGATACTACCTGCAGATATTTAACCGATGGGGACAGCGGGTTTTTGAAACCACTGATAGAGAAGAAGATTGGGACGGCACTTACAATGGTGTAGATTGTGAGATGGACGTATATGTGTGGGTATTGAAATTGGAATTTGCCCACGGCGAGATTCGCTATGATGAAGGAAACGTAACCTTAGTTCGGTAGGCAACCGTGGTAATTCTTCCCGTTTAGCTCTGGTAAAACAGCTGGGTAAGCGGGAAGTTTTTAAAAAATGACACACTTATGAGTTGATATGACACGACTGTTGTTTTTGACTTGCTTAATTGTAGACAAATGGACATTTTAGTAATATGAAAAACGAAAGCTAATAGAGTACTAAAGTTAGGTATGGAAAAGCTAAGAAGCTTGTTTGAGACGTCAAACGAGCTTTTTTTTTTGACATCGAGTTGATTAGCTGAGTGTGATGTTACAACAGCTGGGTGGTTGGCAGAAATATTGTTTAGAACATGATAAAAAAAATTCAAAACGGGCTTTTTCATCATAATTGAAAAAAGTGACACGCTTATGGAGCCAAACAACACACTTAGCATTTTTCGTTTGCACAGTTTGAGCCAAAGCCCCACCTTGGTATCAAGAAAACTAAAGCTAAGGGGTAAAATTAGAGTTGGGAAAACGAAAGAGCCTGTTTGATAAGTCAAGCAGGCTCTTTTATTTACTACCTATCTGAGAGTAGTTCTCGTATCTTAGCATGAGCGAATGGAGGTTCTAAAATCAATTTCATATGCAGACGTTCTTCTGGTAATGGCCCAGCACGGATTACAGATGCTGCTTTGGACAGTATTATTGGCGATTGTAGGCTTTGCATTATCCTTTGTGCTCATAAGAAAACTAAGGAAAGGCCAATGGCTAAAACGCCTCGACAAGTGGAAGTATATGGTTCCCCTTCACTATGTAGTGGTTCCCATTGCCATCGCATCTTTTATGGCTTATTCCGGATTCTTAATTGGTTGTACACAAGTCGGTAAATCTGAAATACATAGGGCAAGGCTTGTGTTGGAAGAAGAAACGAGCGAAACCTTTATTGAGCACTACACGGAATTAATGGACACCAACAATCTCAAAATAGGGAGTATTGATACTTTGGCCATCAAAGTGTTGAGAACAAGAATGAACCTGAGATCAGGTTCTTTTTATGATAAAACAGTCCGTTCGGTGATTTACCTTACCCGGCAGGTGCTGCTCAATGTATTGACCGACGAAGTATCAGATGTTTATGGAGTGCGTAAAAGGCACCTAAAGAATATAAGGAAAGCTTATGAGGCAGAGGATCCAGTGGCCATGCATGCTGCATTGTTAGATGTGTTTGAATATTTCTCCTGGCAGCCTTTTAAGGGACTCATTCGCAGTAGCTTTCTCACTGGTCTCGCAATTGCCCTTCTCGTATTATTACCGTCTACTATTGAAATCTTGTACAACGGAAGAAAGTACAAGCGGACCGTTTGAGCAATTAAATATTGCCTGTTCTTGTAGCCAGAGAGCCATACTAGCATAACTTGGCTACCGTTATGGTTATCAAGGTTGGTACTATGGAATCAAAAAGTAGTAGCAAGAAGAACGCACCTTTTCAGAAAACAGGAGCGCTTGTGCTCGTCCACGTAAATAACATATTTGATGACCTTTCGGAAACAATACACGACCTGTGCTCGCGTACGTTGCCTGCCAGATGGTCCATCTTGTTATTGCTACTGTGGTCACATTCGATTTGGGCTCAGCCAACGAAGCAACCCAGGCCATTTCCAACCACTGTAGACAATGTCAAGTTCACAGATGTTGTAAGGGATTCCAACAACTATATCTGGGTATCATGCTTTGGTGCCCTTGAGAGGTATGATGGCACATTAGTGAAACGCTTTGACAGTAGGGGAAATTTTGACCTGCTTTATAGGCTATTCGTTGACAATAAGAACAGGGTTTGGAGTGTGGATATGGTTGCAGGCTTTAGTTATATGGAAGGCGATACCGCAAGGCCTTACAAGTACAATGGGCAAGTAAAATACCTTGCAGAGGGAGGTAACCTGAGAACAATGAGTTTCAAGCAGGACGGTTCTATTAAGCTGGCATCAGACTATCACGGTTATTTTGAGCTTGATACATCTGGCTCACTCACCAAAATATTGGGTGCAAATGTCGACTGCAATGGCTGGGTATTTGTAGAGGGAGAAGACGGTAGCAGCCATACTTTTTTTTCTCACAATCAAAGCTATGTCGAAGGTGATACTTTCAACCTATATGTCTTTGATGAGCAGCATTTAAGGTTTTCCATTCCAATAAATGTGAGTGAAAAAATAAGGCCTGCCCTAATAGGAAGGGGTAGAAGAGGGCATGTTGCAAAAGATATTCATGGAAATTACCTATTCTCTTTTGGTGACTCCAGATTGTTTAGAGTGTCGTCTAATGGCGACATAGAGGAGTTTCAGCTTGATCATTCGGTCTATGAAATATTTGTTGATAGCATGGGGGAACTATGGATTTCGAGCATTGAAGGAGTAGTGTACCACTATACCAGCTTGCGGGCCAATGCAATTCATAGACGGGTTTACTTTGAAAACGCCGATGGCACAAACAGAACAGTAGTGCGCTGTGAAGACCATGAGAATGGAATATGGATGGCCAGGGAAGGGGCCGGTGTCTTTCATATTGCTGATAGGAGGCATGGACTTTATAGCGTAGCATCAGATCATTTAATAGCAGATGAAGCGATGGCCATTACAAGGGCCAATAACGATATAGTGCTCGGTTTTAGGAGGAAAAACGCCTTAAGTATCATTAACAGCACCACGCATAAAACAGTACTGCACACTAACCTGAAAGGCTTTTTGGCAAGTTCACAGTGTTTTGCTCTTCATTATGATAGTCTAAGCAATCGATTATGGGTTGGCGCAAATGCGAGGTTTGGATGCTATAAGTATCCGTTGAGCCACGAGAGTGCTCCAGAGAAGGTATATTCTATTTTGGGCCATTGCTACGGAATCATCCCTAAGGAGAATTCTAACATGCTATGTGCCTTGGCTGCTAAGTCGTTCACGTTGCTTAGAGATACTACCGTAGTTTACCGCTCGGATACATTTGAAAGAAATTTAACCAGTGCTTGTTTTACACCGGAAGGTGAACTCATTATTGGAAGTCGGGGAAACGGGGTTCGTATTTTTTCATTTGACTCGGAGTATCAAGCTACTATTTCCCATATTCCCTCAATTAAGGTGTCTTCAATAGCACGAGCTCTTGATAAAACCTGGATTGTTAGTGATCGCAACTTGTATCATCTTAATGACAACAATCAACTTGAATACTTTGAGGTGGATTCTAACAACAAAGTAGGACTCTCAAGTGTATACGCCTTTGGAAATAGTTTATGGATAACCTTTGGGCGAGGTATTTACCGCATTAGTAAGGGAGTGACTGAAAGCAGATATACTATTGAAACATTTCCATATGCCACAGGTCTGGCAACACTGGTAAAACCAGGTGCTGCCCTTATTCACCGGAAAAAAATATACATCGCGGCTTTTGGGGGAGTTCCAGTTTACGATTTCAGTGGCCTTGAGTCCTTCACTCGTTTTGAGCCTCCAATTGTTGATAGAATATTGATGAATGGGAGCGCCCTGCCCAGAAAAGGCTCATATACGCTGGACTATAAGCAAAACAGCATGAACATTGAACTCAGTGCGCCTCATTTCAAGTATGGTTTCCAACGGTTTTTCAGGTACAAACTAGAGCATGATGGAGCAGACGATGGTTCGTGGATTGAATTGAACAAACCAGGACTTAACACTTTAAACTTTAGCCACCTGTCTCCAGGCCATTATCAGCTTAAAGCTCAAATAGGAGCGAGTAGTCTGGCATGGAGTAACCCAATGTCTATGGATATGAGAATACAACCTCCCTATTGGCAAACCTGGTGGTTTAGGGCGGCCATTCTTTTGGGCTTGGCTCTCTTTGTCTGGCTGGCAGTATCCTACAGATACAGGACAAAACAACGGCAATTGCAATTAGAACTTGATGCAATGAGCGCTCATCAAAAAGCCATGCGCTCCCAAATGAATCCACATTTTGTGTTCAATGTAATTGCCAGTGTACAGTACCTAATAAAGAGTAGTCCGGAAAAGGCCGCCAAGTTTCTGGGACATTTTTCCTCACTCATCAGAAAGGTTTTAGATCACTCCTTTGTGCAGTGGATTTCACTTGACTCAGAGCTTGGACAATTGGAAGACTATCTGTCGCTGGAACAGATGCGTCTTAATGGAAGTTTTGAGTATGAGATAGACACAAGTCATCTAAATGAATCAAACAAGTTGTTAGTACCACCCGCACTGCTTCAGCCTTATGTTGAAAACGCTGTATGGCATGGCCTAAAAACAAAAGAGAATGGCGGGACACTGTCTATCAAACTCTATTCAGAGGAAGATAACCTAAAGGTGGTTATTGAGGACAATGGTCCGGGAAGACAGCAGGATAATAAAGATAGCAATCATAAAGGGCACAAAAGCTACGGGATGTTGCTATCTGCAGAACGCATAAAGGCCTTAAACGCAGAGCAAGGAAGCTTTGCAAGCGTTGAAGTACAGGATTTAGAGAGTGCAGCAGGAGTATCTGAAGGAACAAGGGTTATAATTAAATTGAAAGCAAGAGTCGGTCAAAAATGACTTCAATAAGAGATTTGGGTTTTTATCACCCTTAAATCACCCCCCTAATAGTTGGACTTTGGGCAAGTGCAGTGCCCTTTTGTGTGAAAAAGACAATGACCCACAAAAACCTTCTTTTCCTCTTCATGGCCATGGTAGTAGCCTTTTACTGCAATGCACAGTACTACAATTTTGAACTGAGCCAACAACCCTACACGTCTATTGAGCACCCTGATCTTTCAAGCAACGATACGAGCGGCGGCATTCTTCTTTCATTCAATTTTCCCTTTAAGAAAAAGCATTTCATAGCCTTTGGAAAGGAACAGAAGAGTGATTTTACGGTAGGCACCAATGGTTACTTACTAACGCAAATTCCAGACAATGCCTTCACTTTTGATCCCTTTTTAGCTGATCTCTACATAAAGCCAGATACCAGTAGAGTAGTGGTAGCCGAATCACTTGTAGAAACTGATTCAGTATTGGAAGTAGAATGGCAGCAAATGGGCATTGTTGATCATCCTGCGGGAGACTATGTGAATTTTAAGTTGAGATGGTTTCAAAACAGCCGGACCATCGAGTTTCACTACGGTACATCTAAGATTACACGTGATAGCGCTTTTCAGATAGGGCAGAAGCCCATCGTTGTTGTATCTCATCTTAGTCAGGATTTCAACACTGTAAAAGAGCAATATTTTTTGGGTGGAAATCCCGATGCTCCCAATTTGCATGTCTATCCACAGTTCAGTTATATAAAGGGCTTTCCATCTGAAGGAACGCTGTACAGGTTTGTAGATCCATCAGCTGGATTATTTGATAATGGCTTGGAGCAAGGGCATTTGAAAGTTTACCCCAACCCAACTCGAAATACTGTATATATAGAAGGTGCGAGTGAACTTCAGAGCTATCAACTTATGGATGTAAGAGGTGTTGTTTTAGAGCAAGGGCCCTTAAGTAGTGGGGCACAGGAGATTGACCTGAACACCCCCAAGCCTGGAGTATATCTCCTACAGGTAGTCACCCAAAATCAAGAGCGCTATCTCAAGAAGGTCACCACTTATTGAAATCTCCTTAGAGAAATTGATAAGCCCAACTATTTTCGGGCAATGGAAGCTCTTACTTTTTCACTTAAAGAAATGCGAAGACCCCTGGTTACAGTGTTGATGTTTCTGCCCCTGGTGGTGGTACTTCTTCTGGGAGTAGCATGGCTCACCAACTATTGGAATCCAGAACCTAAGTATGAGCGTCAAGGCTATCTCATTGTACTTCTTTTCCTTGCTCTGGGTTTTTGGGTGGGGTTTACCTGGAAAGACAAAACCATTCGTAGCTTCAAGAAGAAATGGATATGGGAACAACTGAGTGCTCGTGAAAAAGAGGTTGCCCAAAAAGTGTTGGAAGGCAAAAGCAATAAAGAAATATGCGAGGAGCTTTTTATTGAGCACAATACCCTTAAAACGCATATTAGAAACATTTACAAAAAGGCCGCTTGTGGTCGCAGACATGAATTCAAGAAGCTCTTTAGTTGATACAAGTAGAGGGGTATTGCACTATGCGATACTCCTTTCAATTTTAGTTATATCCTATCAGGTTCTGAGCGCTTACTTCATTGCTCCCTATTGGCCACTTGCATCCACGTTCACCGTCATATTGTTTCCGGTATGTACCTACCTGCTCTTGCAGTATATTACAGTTAAGCATTTTAACGGAGCCATTAAACCCGTCGTACTATTCTTTTCAGGTATGCTCCTTCACTGGTTGTGCGCCCTCTGTGTAAGTGTAGTGCTGTACATAAGTTATCAGCTCAAAATTGATTTGTATAACACCGGATCAGCCCAACCTTCTTACTCCTTCCTAGTTCTTGCAAAGGGTTTCTTTCGTTGGTATAGCATTTTTGGCATAGTTTCAAGCCCCTTAGGTATTTTGGTTTTGTATGCCAAATCAAGGTTTAGTTCATCTAAAGGCAAGTAGCGTCTTACTATTTAGCCGACGGACTGCTAGGACGCACTTCTATTTTACTGGGTAAGGTTCTCGGGTTCATTTTCAATAGATCAAGTACCAGTTGCCCAATATCCTCCGGTTGAATTTTCCAGGCATCTTTTTCACTGGGTTCATGACCGTTGAAGTGGGTTGAAACTGAACCTGGCATTATAGTGCTTACCTTGATTCCATACTTTCTTAGGTCCAGCATTACAGCTTGTGTAAAACCTGTTAAACCAAATTTACTGGCATTGTAAGCCGCGCCGGCCGGAAAGAAATTAGTACCTGCCAGGCTGGAGATGGTAATGATGTAACCCTTACTCTCCTTTAGAGCCATCAATCCACACTTTACCGTGTTAAACACGCCAGTAAGATTAATGTCCATGGTATTTTGCCATTGCTCAATAGTCATTTCCTCAATTGGTGCAAAATGACCAACCCCGGCATTTGCGATCAATGCGTCAATGCCTCCAAAAATATCCAGGCACTTGGCAGAAGCCTGTTGCATGGCCTCGTAGTTGGTTACGTCACATGACAGCCCATATACCTTCCCTGTGTAATTCTTACTATTCAATTCTCTTTCGGCATGGGAAATTGACTCCTGTCCTCGTGCTGTGAAAAACACATTCATTCCCTGAGCCATTAAAATATGTGCTGTTCCAAGCCCTATTCCCTTACTTCCACCTGTAATGAAAGCAACTTTATCATTTAGTTGTGCCATTTCTGTACCTGTTAGTGAGAGCAATATTCAAGAATACATAGCAAACAACCTGCTCAGAGCTTCTATTTTTACTGCATGAAACTGCGAATTAGGCAACGAGGAAACCTGAACATTGTGAGCTTTCGGATTGTACAAGGCTTCACTTTCTCCTTCATGCTACTTATTCCTATTGTTTTCATGTATACTACTCCCTGGGGCCCAGACTGGTGGATGTTCCTTTGGATGACACCACTTTCCATCGTGGGCTCTTTGCTTGGCTTATATAGCCTGAATGAAGTGATTGGTTTCTTGGGTGGGTACTACTTGGTATACCCAAAGAAGAATGAAGTGGTTTTTCAGAAAACAGGAAGCATTTATAACCAGCGCTATACTGTACCCATTACAACTGTTGAAGACTTGGAATGGAGAGGACGAAAGAGCCAACTTTACTTTTTAAAAGCCGGTGCCTGGATATATTGTACAAAGGAGGATTCTGATAGAATATTAAAGCTGTTTGAGGGGCTGGTTGCAGCCAGGGAAAAATGAAACTTTGTGTCAAAATTGGAAAATTGGCCAAAGTATACTCCGGCCGATTTCTTTCAATGAGAGAATAGAACAGGCGTTTGTCGAAATTCATCCTTTAAATCAGCCAGTTGAACATGTTAATTGTGGGATTAGCTAGATTATTGAGACAAATAGTTCTCAAAGTTGTTCTTTGAAGAACTTCAATGGTGAACACATGAGACAGGAACAAAAACAAACGCAGCGACTTTCCCTGCTCAAAATTGGACTGATCGCGGGGGGGATAGGACTGATTGTAACCATAGCGTTTACAATCTCTGGTTTGTTTAAGTCTACGGATTCCAAAGCTGCCCCAGCAAATGCAGCTTCCTTCAGCGAACAGTGCTATACGGTGGCTGATGGAGATGCTGTCCTTTATGACTTCAACAAAATCAGTGGTGGACCTTCCAGCGTTGCCAATACAAGTATCGGATCGCCAGAGGCTTCAACTCTTAATCTTATAGGTGATTCCTTGTTCGTTATTGATGGATCGGCCGACGAGTTTGGTCACGTAAACCTTTCTACGGGAGCTTTCACAGTTATCAGCTCGGATTTTCTAAATACCGTTTTAACAGGTGCGGATGGCAATGTGCTCTTTGAAGATATTGATGCCATGACCGTAGATAATGAAGATATTTTTTGGGTAGCTTCAAGAGATAACAACGATACGGACCCAAGTTACTTAGCAAAGATCAAGAGGGATGGATCCTTTATCAAAAACGCATTTGGGGTAGGAGTGGACTATTTGAAGTTTGATGGCCCTGACGGCTTTCCAAGTGTTCTCGATGCGATGGCTTATGACCCCATTCAGGAGGTCTTATACGCCTGCGCAAATGATGGTTCGGGCAATCCTACTTACAACAATTTAATGTCGATTGACCCAAGTACAGGAGTGGGTACTTTTATAGGTAATTTCAATATTGGAGATGTAGAAGGCCTTGGTTTTGACGGAGAAGGAAACATGTACGCTACCACCGGAACTTCATCTAATACTTCTGGAAATCGAAACTCATTTTTTAGCGTAAACAAGAGTACCGCTATCGCTACCAAAGTATTCACTTTCTCATCAGGAACCGACTTTGAAACATGTGATTGCGTAATTGGATATAAGAATACTATAAAGGGGACGGTGTTTTTTGACGCTGATGAGAATACCTACCAGAATGGAGGAGAAGGTGGTTATGAGGGAGTAACCGTAAGTCTTTACTACGATGAAAACAACAACGGGGTTTATGACTCCGGAACTGATGGATTGGTAAGAAGTGTAGAAACGAATAGCCAGGGGCAGTATATTTTATATGATGCCTGGGAGAGCGGAACGCTTGATTATGTTATTGTGATAGATCAGGCAGACCTACCTAGTGGAGCCACTCTTACTACTGATGCTGTAGAAACCGCAAGCTTTTCAAGTGGAGGCAATACAGATTTATACAATGACTTTGGATATAAGATTACAGGAGCCTCAAACAATACCATTAGCGGTTATGTATATGGAGACGAGAATTCTGACCAAACTTTCCAGGGTTCCGAGTCAGGCCTCAATGCAGTTACGGTTTACCTATATCAAGATGTGGATGACGATGGCGTATATACCGAAGGTGTAGACGATGTTATATCCTCAACCACTACAGATGCGGATGGAGCCTACAGCTTTGAGCGGCCTTACATAGGAGGAGTGCTGGAAATTGAACTCAATACCACTGCAAATGGAGACGCTGAAGAAGATGGCGGAAGCATGAACCTCGGAAGTTCAGATTTGGACTTTGGAGATAAAATGACCGGTGTGATTTACGAAAGCGCTGTCATTCCTAAAGATGCTACTATTGAAGAAGCCTATTTTGAACTGGTAAGTAATGGGTCTTATACATCAACTACATCAATCACTATCTATGGCGAGGATGTAGACAACCCTGTTGCTTTTTCAACCAGCACCGATGATATTACAGACAGAACTCCTACAACCGCTACAGAGTCATGGACCATGGCCTATTGGAGTGCCGCGGACGTAACTTATAAATCTCCAGATATCTCAGAGATTGTTCAGGAAATAGTGAATCGATCTGGCTGGTCGTCAGGAAACGATATCAATATTATTACAACACAAACCAGTGGAAACCGAGGGGCTCGTTCCTACAATAATTCGTCTTCCAATGCTCCAAAGCTTACAGTAAAGTATACAGACGCAAGTCTGGACGACAATTACTTGACCTTCGTTGATGAAAGTACTCTGCCAGCGGGTTCTTCAATGACTACCGACAACATAGAAACAGCCACATTTAGTAGCGGGGGAAATACAGACCCCAATAATAATTTTGGCGTGTATCAGGATGCATCAAGTTTTAATACGGTATCGGGTACGGTGTTCTTTGACGCCAATGGCGATGCCACATTTAATTCTGGTGATGTAGGAGAAAACAACGTTACCGTCTGTCTCTTTGACGATGTATCGGCCAATGGGCAATATGATGTGGCTACAGATGATCTGCTTCAGATTGTTAAAACCGACGCCGATGGAAACTACTCGTTTCAGGAAGAATACGTAACCTCATTTACTCGCGATTTCTATATCACCCAATCATCAGACGATGCAGATGGAAGTACAGTCTCTATCACGAGTAGTGATATGGATATTGGTAAGTATGACAATGCGGTCCGATTTCAAGGAGTTGGCATTCCACAGGGAGCTACAATTACCTCTGCCTATATGGAATTTACATCTGATGACAATCGCACGGGGTCTTATAGTACTTTAATAGAGGGAATTGATGTGGACGATGCATCAACCTTTACCAGCAGTCAAAACCTTTCTCTTTTGTCGCGAACTTCTCAAGATGCTACCTGGAGTGGCTCTGATAGTTGGTCAACAGATGATGTTAAAGCTACTCCTAGCCTCACGGCTATTGTTCAGGAAATAGTAAACCGGTCCGGTTGGGCTGAAGGAAATAGTATGGGATTCATACTTAATAGTGGAACAGGTGAGCGCAATGCCTATAGTTATGATACTAATCCTGCCAAAGGGCCACGCTTCGTAGTAACCTATACCAGTTCAGATGTAAACTATGTGGTGATTATAAAGGAAACGAACTTACCAACCGGATATGCGATGACTACAGACAATGTAGAGGTGGCCAGCTTTTCATCTGGTGGGAATTCCGATTCAGGAAATGACTTTGGCTATGAGCTCAATTTGTCAGGGCTCAACACCATTTCTGGAACCGTTTTTCAGGATGCGAATAAAAACGGTATTCAAAATACCGGTGATGAAGGCGCTTCAAACATAACCATCAATTTGTACGAAGACGATGACTGCGATGGCGTAAAGGACGTGGAAGATCAGCTCTTAGGAACTGATGTAAGCAACAGTAGTGGCGATTATAGCTTCCAGGACAACTTTAACTTCACCATTGACACCAGAGTTTCTCAAAGCAGTGACGATGCTGACGGTTCTACATTGAGCATTACCAGCAGTGATATGGATCTGGCGTCTTCGCAAGGAGCGTTGCGTTTTACCAACATCGGTATTCCGCAGGGAGCCACAATCGCTTCAGCCTATATTGAGTTTACAGCGATCAATGATGAAACCGGTTTTTATTCTTTCCTAATAGAAGGAGTAGATGAAGACAATGCATCCACCTTTTCATCGAGCCAGGACCTGAGCTTACTAAGTACCACGAGTGAAACAGAAACCATGAGTGGCAGCGAAAATTGGACCGCTGACGGTACTTATAATTCTCCTTCGCTTACAGCCATTGTTCAGGAAATAGTAGATCGCGGAGGCTGGTCATCAGGCAATGCCATGGCCTTTTTACTCAGCAGTGGCACAGATTATAGAGATGCTTATACCTACGACAATAATCCATCAAAAGCAGCTCGCTTGGTGGTTGAGTACACGCCTACCAGCAAATGTTATATTGTAGAAGTTGAATCTACAAGTATTGGTCAGGGAGGATCAATTACCACGGTATCGCAGTACGCTGTCTCTTTTAACTCTGATGGGAATACAGATAGTGGGAATGATTTCGGTATTTATTTCGCCCCCTTACCTGTGGATCTGGTGAGCTTTAGTGGAGCCTGGAGTGGAAGTGTTGTGGTGTTGAATTGGGCGACTGGAGCAGAGCTTAATAATGACTTTTTTGAAGTGCAATGGAGTTCAGACGGAGTATTTTTTGAAGCAATAGGACAAGTAACTGGTAATGGTACAACCCCGGTGGGAGCTACTTACAGTTTTGATCACTATGACGCCGAGGTAAATAACTTTTATCGCCTTAGACAAGTTGATTATGACGGAACTGAAGATTATAGCTCTGTGATCAATCTAAATGCAGAAGGTAGTTCAGGTATTGATTTACAGGCCTTCCCCAACCCTTTTAGGGAACAACTAACGGTGGCAATTTCTGCCTTGCTTACTGAGTCAGGATTTATAGAAATTCGCTCAACAACCGGGCAGATCGTGTACCAGGAAAATGTAGAATTGATAAAGGGAAGTCAAAACATCAATATCTCTGGCCTTTCCGGGCTACAGGCAGGCACTTACCTTTTAAGCATAAAAACCAAATCACTTTCAAAGACCATAAAAATTCAAAAGTAAGGACGAAGAATACTTGGTTTTTTGAAACCCAATGTGGGTATTTCATGTCGGAAGTTACAGATAGCGATTCCCGTAATTTGCCCTATGAGAATACTCCATACCGCCGATTGGCATTTGGGTAAAAAACTGCACAAACACGACTTATCACAAGACCATCAAAGGTTCATATCCTGGCTCGTAGAACTTATTGAACAGCGGGACATACACCTATTGCTCATATCAGGAGATGTATTTGACCTGGCAAACCCCTCAAGCGAGGCACGTACATTGTATTACCAATCTTTGGTGAAAATAAGTGGTACCGGATGTCGAATTGTTATTACCGGAGGAAACCACGACTCTCCTGCAGTACTCAACGCTCCCAAAGAAGTACTCAAAGCATTGAATATTGACGTTGTTGGAGGGATGCCCGAAAACCTTCTTGATGTACTCATTCCCGTTCCTAGTGAGGAGAACCCCCAACTTGTGGTCGCAGCCATCCCCTTTTTGAGAGATGGGGATATTAGACAAGCCAACGCCGGAATCAGTTATGGTGACAGAATAGAATCGGTAAAACAGGGCATTGCCAACACCTACGCCAAGGTGCTGGACACGGCGATTGAAACGTATCCTGAAACCCCTTTGCTGGCAATGGGGCATTTGTTTACCATGGGCGCCTCCACATCAGATAGCGAAAGGGATATTCAAATTGGAAACCAGGCAGCTCTGGATGCAGATCATTTTAGTACTCAATTTGAAAGTGTGGTTCTGGGGCATATTCACAAGCCACAACGAGTAAAAAGTAAGATACCCATTTTCTATAGCGGATCACCCATCCCCTTATCATTTAGCGAACGAAAAGATGGAAAGCGGGTATTGCTTATGGATACGGAAATGGGATTTGAGCCAGAGAGTATTCCAGTACCAGTATACAGAACTCTAAAGAAAGTGAAAGGCAGCTTTGCCCTTATACAGGAAGGCATAGGGCAACTGGTTCCGCAGCACGACCTAACAACACTTATAGAAGTGGAAGTGGTGGAGCCCAATTACAATCCTGAACTTATCTATGCTTTGGATCAATTTGTGTTCAACTTTGAAAAGGAAGGGCTGGAAATAGTGAAACACAGAATCAGTTTTGAACATCAGGTTGAAGGTACAGGCAACCTATTTTCTATGAACGAACAGCTGGAAGATTTAAAACCTCGAGAAGTATTTGAAAAAAGACTGGCTGCAGAGGATTTGGACGGTACAACCCGGGACTTACTGCTGGATGCTTTTTACGAGATACTTGAAGGCACGGCACAAGTATGAAAATACAGCGAATACGGTTTCAAAATATTAACTCACTTAGGGGTGAGCACTCAATTGATTTCAATAAGGAACCATTAAAAACCGCTGGCCTTTTTGCCATAATAGGACCTACAGGGAGCGGAAAAAGTACTTTGCTTGATGTTATATGCCTTGCATTGTTCAATAGGATTCCAAGAATGCACGGCGCCATCAGTAGGTCAGTTATTGAAAAAACAGGCTCCATAATTACAAGAAATACCAAGGAAGCCTTTGCTGAAGTAGAGTACCTATGCAGTCAGGGAAGTTTTAGATCGCGATGGGAAATATCTACTGCTCGAACCGGAAAGTTGAGGGACTACCACATGGAAGTTACAGACCTGGTTAAGGGCAAGGTATTGGATGCCAAAAGAAGTGAGGTACCTGCTGCCAATGAGGAGCAAATAGGGCTCAATTACGATCAGTTCGTAAAATCCATACTGTTGGCTCAGGGAGAGTTTGCCAAGTTTTTACAAGCCAACAAAAGTGATAGATCGGCTCTCTTAGAGAAAATTACAGGTACCAGTATGTACCGACATCTGGGTATGAAAGCCTTTGAGATGAACCGATTGCACAATTCGAAACTTGCCGAAATCAGAAACAGGCAACAGGTGTTTAAAGATCAGTTGCTCACTGAAGAAGAACATCTGAACAGTACGAAACGACAAACGGAGCTGGTAAGGAAGGTACAGATAATAAATGCATCAATAAAGAGACTAGAGAAGCACATAGAAAGTTTTGAAGCCTACACTAAGATTCAGAGCGAAATTGACGAGCTGCTTTCAAAGGAAGCAAGTCATCAAAAGACTAAAAGTGCTTTCGAGGTAGGCGATGGCATTAGACTCAAGGTACATAATAACCTAACTCCTGAGGCGAGCTTGATTCAGTCATGGCAAAAGGAACATTCTCTATTATTGAGTCTGCGGAACGAGCTCAAAGAGCTAAGGCAGGAATTAAACGTGAATGCTCAACAAACTGAGGAGCAAAGGGGAAATGCACAAACTCTCCTGAAGACTCCTTTGGAAGGAAAAGACCTTCTTAATCAGCTTGAAGGCTTTCAAAAGGATGTACAACTACTACAAGGTCAAAGAGAGTCAATTGCCAGTGCCTATAATGAATCGTTGGCTGAAACAAAACACCTTAGAAAATGGAACGTGGCTATTGAAGGCGCCCGATTTCAGGACAGCATCAATAATTTCAAAAAAGTCTTTCGTGAAACAAGGGCTGAACTAGAAGCACTCAGTACGCAATTGAGCATGTCTGGTACCGCGGATTCTGATTCCTTGCTCAATAAATGCTCTGAACAGATAAAAAGTGTGTTGGAGGCCAGGACATTGGCAAAAGCAATTGTTTTGCAAAATCAAAGGCTGCAGGGCTTAGAAGTAGAAAGCGGACATATTAACAAAAAGTTGAAAGGGCTTCCACAGAGCATAGCCGAAACACTTAACAACCGAAAACTCCTTCAGAAAGATAGAGATGTTTTAGCTCTGAAACTAGAGAACCAAAAGCTAAGAGCAAGTCTTGATTCACATAGAAATCATCTTAAAGAAGGTACTCCATGTCCTCTTTGTGGGGCATTAGAGCATCCTTTTGCCAATGACTTACCGGAAGTGCATCTGGATTTGGAAACCAAGCTCAGGGGAGCGGAAGAACAATTGAGGCAAACCGAGCTGTTAGCTTTAAAACTCGAGCAGGAGAAAAAGAGTTTATTAGTTGATTTAGACAAAAATGCTAAGGCACTTGCAATCGAAAAGGATGTTCTTGATGAACAGGAGTTACAACTAAGGTCTCATCAAAAAGATTTTAGCGCAGAGCAATTGACCATAGGCTGGGATAAGCTGGAAGCTCAATTACAAGAGAGGAAACAAAAGCTTGAGCGGTTCCTTGCCAGTCGTGAAAAAATGTCAGCGCTGCAGGATGCCGAAAAGGCTGTTGAGAAACTGGAAGGTCTGTACCAACAGGGCAGGGAAAAGTCGAATGCCATCAAATCTATGTACACCGGTAACGACATAGTAGGCGATGTAAGAAACTTGCGCGAAGCATGGATTGCTTTAAAGCAAAACGAAAAAATACTGACTAGTAGAGCACAAAAGCTGAAGAAGGATGAGAATGCACATTCTAAGGAGGTTGAAACTGTGGAAAGCACCTTGCTCCCAGCTCTTAAAGTGAAAGGGGTTTTAAGCATTGAAGAAGCCCTGGACTCGCGCTTACCAGAAGAAGAGCACCAACGCTTGCAAGAACGTCTGCAGAAACTGCGGGAAGAAGGGAAGCTTCTTTCACAAGCCATAAGGGATAAAAGAGAAGCATTAACGGAAAAAAGAGACTTACTCCAGGAAGTAGATACCTCCAGTTTACAGAGTGATTTACTTGAAAAACGGAATGAAGAGGAGGAATCGAAGCAAGGACTGGAGGAAGTAAACAGGCGACTAAAAAACCACAGTGAATGCTTACACCAAGTGGAGCGATTGCAGAAAGAGATTGATACAAAGGAGCAAACCGGAAAAAAATGGGAGCTTCTCAATCAGTACATAGGTGATTCGACAGGTAAGAAGTTCAATGATTTTGCCCAAGACCTAACTCTGAGTCAATTGGTTCAACTTGCCAACAGGCGGCTTTCTCAGCTCAACGATCGCTATAAACTTGATAGATCTAGAAAAGAAGAAGACGATAGCTTGATGGTGCTCGATGCGCACATGGGAAATGAGCGTCGATCGGTTAAAACACTTTCAGGTGGGGAAACCTTTATTTTGAGCCTTTCTCTCGCACTAGCCTTGTCAGATTTAGCCTCTAGAAACGTTGAAATCAACAGCCTCTTTATTGATGAAGGTTTTGGTACTCTTGATCCCGAAGTATTGGATCAAACCCTCGATACCCTTGAGCGACTACAATCCGAAGGAGCTAAGACAATAGGCATAATTAGTCACGTAGAAGCTCTTAAGGAACGAATTACCACCAAAATTCAATTAATAAGAAACGGACAAGGATATAGTATTTTACGAGTGGTGGCCCAATGAAAAGCACCGCAGGTTTCAGTTACCTAAAACCTAACGGCACTTTCAAAATGAGGTTACTGTCTGCTTTACTGATGTGTTTTAGGTATTAAAACTTCGATAAAGACAGGAACACACTTGGGAGGTTTCCTTAAATACATCCCTTAATTCACCAAATAGAAGGCTATTACACCGAAAATGTGTGGTAAATATCCTGAATCACAGCGGCTTGAAAATTTGAATTTGCCTTAGGTATGCACCGTACTTATTATTCGCTCCCAGTCCCTTATTAAATGCATTGAGCAGGGTCTATTGTACTTATTGGGCTATTTAGGGCACTTTTTATTCAATGAGACGAGCTGTTAGCTTATATCAGGTTTTATGAGCCAGCAACAAAACACATAGTTTGCGACTCGAATGAAATTCGCTTCGCACATACTGTTCCTTCTGGCCTTTTGTTGTCTGGTAAGCTGTGCCAGCGCCCAGGACATTTATGTGAAAAATTATAGGGTGGCTCAAGGTATGCCATCAAATAATGTGTACTACACCATGCAGGACTCACGAGGGTTTATATGGTTTGGTACCGATATGGGAATGGCTCAGTACAATGGTTATGAGTTTAAAAACTTTAGTGTTGATGATGGTCTTCCAGACAATGAGATTTTTCAGGTGATTGAAGATTCCAAGGGGCGTTTATGGATGTCTACGCTCAATGGCAACATAGCATACTTTAAGGATGAGAATGTCACCAGCATAAAAGAAAGTACTCAGAATGACTCCACGTCTGCAAACATGATAAGAGTCATATGTGAAATTGACGATGGACAAATTGCAGTGGCTCGGGTAGGAAACAAAGTGACCGTTGTGGACGAGAAACTAGAAACACAAAGCCCTCCCTATGGCACACCACACTTTATCTGGAGTCAATTTGGGGAACTGTATGGGATATCTGACCTGAAGGTGCAAAATTTAAAAACGGGCAAGTTTGAGCTAGAGCTTCCATTCATACAGAATTATCCTATTCGGGGTTGTCACAAAAACAACCTAACCGTTCTGGCTGAGGGAACCAGTGTTTGCATTTTGAATGGATTAGAAATACAGCACAATTTGCACCTACCCAATGAGCACAGGGAAGTTATTGGCCTGTACATGCAGGACCAAACAGTTTGGCTTGGGACCAGAAATGGAGTGGTAGCCATATCTATGGAAACAGGAGAGTTACTTGCTACTTATTTAGAAGGGTATCAGGTTACTGGCACTGTGTGCGACAGTGAAGGAAATTATTGGTTCTCTACGTTGTACAGTGGAGCGTTTCAGTGGCCTGGTTCCGCCATAAAAAAAATGGTGGTAGACCCCCTTAAACCCAATAGAAGAATCAATGCTATTGAGTTTGATGAGAACGGAACGCTATGGTTGGGACATGACCAGAATGGATATTCAGTGGTGCCGAGAAATGCTGAAACCGGTACGTACACTTTTACAGGAAAAGCCATCGACAATGTAACGGGGTTCAAGTTTTACAATGGCGAAACGATAGTCGTTTCAAAGGCAAGGAGTTTTAGTCATCAGAACCCCGAAACCAGGTTCGATGTGTTTATCAATGATCTGGAATTCATAGGTGAAGAAGCATATGTGTTAAGTGCTAGTGTAAGTAGAATAAAGATTGATAGCCTTTTTTCTTTGCATGGTCGGCCAAAGGAGCAAGCAGCTCAACTTACCAGAATGCGAACCCACAATACACTGATTAATAGTAGAGGGGTTAGTATCTGTCGTATCTCTGAATCGGAGTTGTACATAGGAACCATGAACGGCCTTTATCATGTGAAAAATGGAAAGGCTCCCAAAAGAGTATTGCCTAACCTTATTAATAGCACAGTTACTCAAATATGTAACCTGGGTACCGGAACGAATGTGTGTGTGGCCACAACTGCAAATGGATTGCTTATTTTAGAAAAGAATGGTGAAACCAGCATTCGTGCCGGAAGAGGGGTTCCCGGGAATAATTGTCAGGCTTTACACGTGAGTGCCGAAGAGAATATATGGACATGTTTTGAAAATAAGCTTTACTTGATAAGGCGCGGTTCTGATGGTTGGTCTACAGAGAATTACAGTAATAAACTTGGCTTGGTAGATCAAAAAATCAGGAGTATTACAACGCATGGGGCTCAAGTGTATTTAGGTACTGATTACGGCCTGCTTCATTTTAATAAGCATCAAAATTCTGAGAGAAGAAACCTGCCGTTTTATCTGGATAGTATTTTGGTGAACGGAGTTAAAGTGGATGTAAATAAGGACATTTTTCTCCCTTCAAGACACAACAGTCTCGATGTATATTTTACTGGTATCAGCTACATATCTAATGGCGAAATAAGTTATAGCTATTCAGTAGAAGGCCTTGACAGTGTTGTGAATAGGACGCGTTCTCGAAATATTAGCTTCAGGTCTGTGCCTTACGGTGAGTATACCCTGCATGTTCAGGCAACAACCGATGATGGGGGCAAGGCACAACTTGAGCCCATAAGGTTTACGGTGATCACTCCCCTTCGTGCCAAAGCCTGGTTTTGGCCTCTGGTGGTATTTATTGCTCTGGTGCTTATTTCAGCTGCAACCGTTTACCGTATTAAATCCATAAAGAAACGCCACGGCCTTGAGCGAAGACGACTTGAAACAGAGAAAGAGAAAAACCTAATTGAAAAACAACTGGCGGAACTACAGGAGAAGGCCTTGAGAATGCAGATGAATCCGCATTTTGTTTTTAATGCACTCAACACTATAAAGGGCTTTTATGCTGAAAAGAGAAGTACTGAAGCCGATCATTACATTGTTAGGTTTTCAAAGCTCTTGAGGGTAATACTAGAGACTCAGGGCAAGGAGATCAGCTTGGGGCAAGAGATTAAATCCCTTACCTTGTATTTAGAGCTCTTGCAAATTCGATACAATTATCAGTTCGACTTTTCCTTTCAAGTAGGAGCTGATGTAGATATTGAAGAAATTGAAATGCCATCAATGATGTTGCAGCCTTTTGTTGAAAATGCGGTAATACATGGACTTGCTCCAAAGGAGGGAAAGGGCTTTGTGCAAATTGGCTTCCTAATCGAAAATGGGAAACTCAAAGTGTCAATTGAAGACAATGGAGTGGGCCGAAACTATTATGAAGGCTCTATAAATGATGAACACGAGTCGGCAGCGACTGGAATTACCGAAGAGCGATTGAGGCTCTTCAATCAACTTAATGCCGCCAGCGCATCGCTCACCATTATTGACTTAACAACGAATGGAAAGCCATCTGGCACTATTGTAGAACTTTCAATAGATATACAGAATGATTGGGAATAATTTGAACGCCGTCATAATAGAAGACGAGCTCCAGGCACGATCGGCCTTGAAACAGGAGCTTTCGAGACATTGCCCCGACATCAACATAATTGGAGAGGCCGGAAATGTGCAGGATGCCGTAGATCTGATTGTAAAATCCGAACCACAGCTCATTTTTCTGGATATAAAGCTGAGCAACGGATCTGGTTTTGATGTACTCAAACGCATTAATTACAAGCGGCATCTTATTGTTTTTACCACAGCATATAGCAATTGGGCAATAGAGGCTATTAAGTTTAGCGCGCTTGACTACTTACTAAAACCTATTGACGGTTCTGAGCTCAAAAGAGCAGTAGATAGGGCTATGTCCTATTCAACTGACGACATGAGCCGCAAAATGAATGCACTGGTTGGAAACGAAGCAGCACCACCATCAGATAAAAAAATTGCTTTTCAAACCAGTCAGGGGGTTTTCATTTACAAATTGTCACAGATAATTCATTTTGAAGCGGATGTAAACTACACCAGGATTTTTTCGGAAAAAGGACAATTGCTCATTGCTAAAACCCTAAAGGAGATAGAGCGAATGGTAGCGCGCTATGGTTTCATACGCATTCACCAATCTCACCTCATTAATATGGCCCATGTATCAAGCTACCAGAACAAGGCTGGAAATTTTATTGAAATGAGCGATGGAACCACATTGCCAGTATCGCAGCGAAGGCGTCCTATGGTTATAGAAGCCTTGTTGAATCTGAATAATTCTTAAAAAATTCAGATTGTGAAGACAATAATCCAATTGAATCTATGTTACTTCACAGCTAACATTGTCCATTGAAACTCCTCCCAAATTTCAATTGTACCCTGGCACTATTCTCTGTGCTTTGCACTTTGGCTTCCACTGCGGCCTTTGGGCAAAGAAATGTGAGCGGCTATGTACTTGATGAGAACAATCAGGGAATTCCATTTGCCAATGTATTTGTAAAGGAGTTGGGTACAGGTACTTCTACAGATCAAACTGGTCGCTATTTTCTTACCCTTGAGAATGCTACTTATACGCTTGTTTTTACCTCCGTTGGCTACAGAGATCAAACAATATCAGTGGTACTCAATGAAAACGACGTAGTAAAGAATGTATGGCTGGAGCCCTCTACCGAAGAGCTAAGTGAAATTGTAGTGAAGGCCAAGCGAAGAGACCCTGCATATGAGATTATTCAGAACGCCATTGACCACAAGAAGGATTATCTATTTCAAGTAAATACCCAGCGAAACAAAGTATACATCAAGGCTACTGAAGTGATTTCACAAATTGAAAAGCCATTGATGGGTAAACATGAACTGGAACAGGCAGACCAGACCACCATTGATTTAGATGAAGTGCTGGAAAAGGTGCAGTACAACCAAACGCCTGAACCCTCTATCAACATGATAGAAATGGAGCTTACACTTAATTTTAAGGCTCCTGACCGTTTTAAGGAAGAGCGAACAGCCTTCAATAGCTATGGATCTACAGCGGGCTTGTTTATTCCGCGTTTTGATGAAACTGACTTCAACTTTTATAAGAACCTGGTTCAGATAAAGGGGGTCTCTGAAGTTCCGGTTATCTCTCCTTTGGCCACCACTTCAATTCTTACCTACAAATTCAAATTGGAAGAAAGTTTTAAAGAAGACGGTCAGTTGGTTTACAAGATTAGAGTAAGCCCGAGAAAAGCTGGAAACTCTTCCCTGAGTGGATACATCTATATAAATGATGGCCTATGGAACATTAACAGACTTGAGTTCGCACTGTACAAGGGCTCACTTATGTTCTATGATGAATTTACCCTGAAGCAGGAATATTGTAACATAAATGACAGCCTGTGGTTGGCCTGTAGACAAGAGTTTATCTATAAAACAACTGAAGGCAGGCGCACCAAGTTTGAAGGGAACACTTTGATAAAATACGAGGAGTACGAGGTAAACTATCCCTTTGAAGATAAATTCTTTGGAAACGAAATTGCCTTTACTGCAAAGGAAGCCTACGATAGAGATTCAGGTTATTGGGCGGCCGTGAGGCCAGAGCCCTTGAAGCCTGAAGAGCAGCGAATGGTGCGAAGAACGGATAGTATAAGGGCTATTACTGAATCGCCTGAATATTTAGATTCAGTTGACAGAGCTTTTAACAAGCTCACTTGGGGTGATTTGCTTTGGGACGGCCTGGCCTTTAGAAAGAGAAACCGACGCTACATGTCTTTTTCTTCCGTGCCTTCACTTATTGGTTATCAAATAGCCGGTGGGTTAAGGCTAGGACCCTATTTCTTTTATTTCAAAAGATGGGAAAGCGGCAGACACCTCATTCTACAGGAGAATTTTGATCTGGGCCTCAAGAATATGGACCTTCAGGGGTCTTCCGGAATTCGTTTTAGGTACTCTCCCATGCGCTATGGAGATGTCTGGTGCTATGTAGGAAGGTTCTTTTCATCCATTAACTACAACGACGCCTATCTAAATCAACTGAGTTTTTCTAACTATATCCTGGCCGATCACATTGAGCTGGGCAATAGGATTGAGTTAAGCAATGGGCTGTTTCTTTTTACCGAGTTGAATTTTACCGCTAGGCAATCACTTGAAGATTACGACAACAGAACTTTTATCAATGACCTGATTGGAGAGCGTGAGCCGCTTATTTTCGAAGATTATCAGGCTCTCATAACCAATACCTATATATCCTATACTCCTGCCAATAGGTACATTACTGAACCCAACCGTAAAATAAACCTGGGAAGTAGGTATCCCACTTTTTCAGTGCACCATAAAAAGGGCTGGCAAAACCTACTCGGTAGCGATATAAACTTCGACTTTTTAGAGATAACGGTAAGTCAAAAGATTCAAATGGGGATTTTTGGGAAATCAAATTATACCGTTTCCAGTGGGCAGTTTGTGAACACAAAAAACCTCAAATTCATAGATTTCAAGAGATTCAGGCAGTCCGATCCTGTTTTGTACAGCAACCCTTTATATACCTTCCAAATGTTGGATACGGCTCTTGCAATTACCAATTTGTTTGTTGAAGCACATTACATCCATCATTTCAATGGAGCCTTAATTAATAATATCCCCCTACTAAAAAAGACCCGAATCAATGTATTGGCGGGTGGTGGTGGACTTTGGCTTTCAGATCCTCAATACCGTTATGCTGAAGTATTTGCAGGAATAGAACGTTCTTTTAAGCTTGGTGCCCGCAGAAGACTCAAGCTTGGACTTTATGGGGTGGTGGCAGAATCCAGCATCTCGCAACCCAGAACCACCTATAAAGTGTCAATCGATATTATTGATACCTGGAAAAGGAATTGGAGTTTCTAATAGTCGGTATCTTGAACCACTTGTTCAATGAGTGTTTTACTTCCCGTTTCAAAAGCAAGTAAGCGCCCCTTTCCTCTCAAATTCTTAAGGTACACTCCATTATCGAGAGCGATGAAATGATCGCGATCTGGGTTTTCAATTACGTCTTTGATAAAGTCAATATCTACAGGAGTGTGCCCGTGAACCACCTTTTTTCCTTTAGTTAGTTCAGCGCTCACTTTAAAGTCCCTAATCCACATCATTGACTGAATATCTTCAAATGGTTCTGAGCCTTCAAAGTCAAAACCTGCGTGCACATACAAGTATTCATCGTCTTCCAAATAGTGAGACATGCCTTGAATAAAATCGTAGTATTCAGTATCTACATCCAGCATGCGTTTGGCACCAAAGCTCTTCATGGTGGTATTCCCCCCCATGTTGAACCAGTTTTTTCTTGCTACATCTTTCTTCAAAAAGCGCAGAAAACTCTTTCCATTACCAATTTCTTCTTCTTGTGCATTAAGCATCATATAGTCATGGTTACCCATAATGCACTCAATATCATATCCAGAAGCCCTCAACTCAATGATGAAGTCAAAAACACCTTTTGAGTTGGGTCCACGGTCAACCAAATCACCAAGTAAGATTAAACGGTCGCTTTTTTCAAGAGCTATTTTGCCAATCAAGGTCTTTAAGGTGTTGGCATAACCATGAACGTCACCAATTATCCAGGTTTTACCTGAGCATTTGTTCAGGTACTTGTACTTTAAATTGCTCATACCTAGGCCTCCAGTGCTATTTGGTAACCGCTGTGATTTCTAACGTTGAACACGCGATCACCATCAAGCAGCAAATACTGACCGCGAATACCAAGCAACTTACCTGTTACCTGTGGCACTTTTTCAAGATTTAGGCTCTTTACTTTCTCTGGATATTGCAGTACAGGATACTTTAAGTCATAAAGGGTATCATCATCAGAGTAAAACTCTTCCAACTCTTCAGGAAAGTTCTCATAAGCGTCTTCCTTGGCTTCAAATGGATCCAGGTCAGGGTTCAGCTCGTTTTTCAGCATTTTTCGCCAATTGGTTTTGTCAACCATAATTTCTTTCATGGCTACTTCAATAATGCCCGCTAGCTGTCGGTAAGGAGTTTCAGCAAGAAGGATTGCCTGATTGGCTCCCTGATCTATCCATCTTGTTGGAATTTGGTCTACGCGTGTTACTCCTACTTTGGCCACATCAGTAAAGGCAATGTATACCACATGTGCCTGGTTATGGTGTTCCTCTTCCCATTTCGGGTCACGCCCCTTGCCTACATGTGCTTCACACAGCTCAGGCCTGATAATGCATTCACTGTTCATAGGACTCTTCATAAAACAGGAATAACAAAAGCCCTGACCAAAGGATTTCTTAGTGACATTGCCACATGATACGCAGTGTATTACACCCGTGTATCTCAAGCTTATTTCCCTGCCAATTAATGGGTTCATTTCAACCAGGTCATCACCCAGCTTCAAACTGTACTCAATAGGCTCTTTATGCTGGGTGGACATTTTCCGTAAATTCCCTAAAAACTCCATGCTGAATTAGTAAACGGCTTCAAATATGACTTTTTTAGTTAAGAAATATTTGCACATGATTTAGAATCTTTTTGTAGGAGTTGGGCGTTAAACACAACGATTATTGCACCATAAAATTTTTAGTTAATGAAGTACTTGAGTTTGTTACCCCTCCTAGGTCTACTCGTATTCGCTCAATCATGCGGCAAGGACGATGGTCCCGAAGAAGAGGACAAAGGCCCACTAACCAATAGTGTTCCAGAATTCTTTTCTGAAGATTATGAAATCAACTACGGAAATACACCTCCTGAAGCAACTGTAGTTGCAGGCGGACTACAAGGTTTGGAAGCTCCAAGAGATTTGGAATTTCACCCATTTGAAGATCGAAAGTACGAGTTGTGGGTTTTGAGCCCTGGAACTCAAAATACAGGTGGAACCACCACTATTTTTTCTGATCCAATTACCAATGGAAACAACGCACAGAACTTGACCGATGGAAATGCATGGCACTTTTTGGCCCTGGGTACTTCATTAGCCTTTGGTGAAAACGGAAACTGGGCTACTGCGCAAGGTATACTAGATGCGAACAGACAAGGTGGAATTTTTACCGGACCTACTTTATGGTCTTCAGACATGGATATCTACGCTAAAATTGGTAGAAACCCTACTGCTGAGGTAAATGGAAGTCACCTGGACATGCTTCACCAAAGCCCGTTTGGAATGGGAATTGCCCATGAAGTAGACAACATCTATTGGGTATTTGATGGATACAACAAGAGCATTTGCCGTTACGACTTTGCTGCACCTCACTATCCTGGTGGATATGATCATGATGACGGACGAATTTTGAGATATACCGGTCTTGGGGTTCAAATGAATTTTGACACAGGTATTCCCAACCATATGGTATTGGACAAAGAAACCAATTGGCTCTACATTACCGATCCGGGAAGTAAAAGAGTTCTTAAAATGGATATCACTACAGGAAATGCAAAGGCTACTCCTAGTATTCCAGTTGCCAACAACGAAGTATTGGCTGAGTACAAGGAGGTTGAAAATGCTACTGTAGTAGATGTACTGACTGAGGGCTTGAATTCTCCTTGCGGTATCGCCCTGCATGAAAATAGACTGTTTATCGGCGACTACAGAACAGGAAAAATTACCTGCGTAGACAAGACCAGCCATGAAGTTCTTGGTGTTTATGACACTGGATCACAAGGTTTAACTGGTTTGGAGATAGGCCCTGATGGAAAGCTTTGGTTCCTAAATGCTATTTCTGATGAATTATTGCGACTAGATCCGGTACCTGTTGAACTATAGGTCAATTAAAATATTGAGTTTACTGTTTATGGCCATTCAAATCTTGAATGGCCATTTTCTGTATGCTCAAAACAATGGAGTTCGTTTTCATACGGCTCCCGGGTATCCCGTGGTTATGGGAACTGATACCATTGATCTGGCTTTTTCAGGGGGGATGCACGCTCCATATTTTGGCTCAGTAGATCTCGATCTTGACGGCTTAAATGACCTGGTTGTAAAAGACGCCTTTTCAGACAGGGTGTTTGTTTTCAAAAGCGAAAAGGATGGCGATGAAGTAAGTTATTCACGTGCAGTTCATTTAGAAAGTAAACTACCCTCCCTACTAGGAGTCTTTTTCTTTGTTGATGTGGATGCCGATGGCAAAATGGACATTGTCACTGGGAATACCGTTTTAAGTGTTTACATCAACCAATCCACTGACAAAGTGGTATTTGAAAAGGCTCAAGGCCCGCTGCGCTATGATGCCGGCAACTCAAGAGGGCTTATAAGATATCAGTCGGGTGAACAACCGGCCATTGCTGACGTGAACAATGATGGGCACTTAGACATTCTCGTGTTTAATGATTTAGGAACACGCGTACTTTACTATGAGAACACCGCAACAACGGTAGGTACGTTTGATATGATTCTGAAGACAGATTCATGGGGCTTTTTTGAAGAATCTGGCCTTAATTCTGATATTTCACTTGGCGCTTCGAAAAAGGAAAGACATCCAGGTAGTAAAATGCTTGCTTTGGACCTTGACGGCGACACCGACATGGATTTGGTGATCTCTGACATTACAAGTGCCACGGTTAATTTTTTAGTAAACGGCAAGGCCGATCTGGGGCTCTCTCAGGATTCAATGATTAGTTACACCCAGAGGTTTCCGGAAGAGGACTCCATCAATATTCCCACCTTTCCATCGTTCAATCTTATTGATTTCAATCTGGATGGTAAGCTGGATCTATTGTGTTCTAATTCAAGTATTTCTCCGGTAATAAATGGCCTCGTGTGGGCTTATGAGAACAGAAGTAATACAGGTTTTGATCTACATCTTACCACTAAGTCCTTTTTGCAGGAAGAGATGATTGACTTGGGTATAGATGCCATACCCCTAACTCTTGATTATGATGGAGATGGAGATTTGGACCTGCTTGTAAGTGGCACCAATCATCTCAATAATGATATCAACCAGCCACAATATGCTTCAATAAGCCTTTATGAGAATGTAGGATCAGTGGCAGCACCCTTATTTAAGCTCGTAGATGAAGACTACCTTGATTTACTAAGTCTTGAGGCGCCCTATCTATGTCCTACCACTGGTGACCTTAACAATGATGGAGTATTGGACCTTGTAATAGGAAATGCCAGGGGAAGGCTGTGGTACTTTGAAAACCTTGCAGGCAATGGTGAAAAGGTAGACTTTGCAGAAAAGGTATTGCTCAACGATATTGATGACGAAGTAATTGACGTAGGAGTTAATGCCAGACCCGCCTTATACGACCTCAACAATGATGGTTACACGGACATGGTTATAGGGGAACAGGCTGGTAATTTGAACTATTACAGTGGAGATGAGAATATGGCTTTTAGGCTGCTAACTCAAAACTGGGGACATGTAAAGACCAATATTACCTACGCCGATACAATACGAAACGCCGATGGTATCATTACTGATACTGTCTATTATGTACTGACCGAGGGGAATTCCCACCCATGTTTTGCTGATATTGACGCCAATGGAAAGGTGGATATGATGGTGGGTTCTTCATGGGGAAGAATGTACCTATACATGGACATTGATATGAGCCATGGATATTTCTGGCCTGTGAAAGGCTGGTTGCAAGATGAAACACTTTTAAAGCAGATAGATAAAGATTTAGGTGAATCAATGGCGCCACACATTGCCGACATTGACGGTGATGGTTTCGTGGAAATGCTGGTGGGCAGCGCCTTAGGAGGTTTAGAAGTGTTCAGTACTGATTCAGTTCGAGTGGGTATTCCTGGAACAAGAGTGCTTGAACCATTCAGTGTATACCCAAATCCAAGTACCGGAAGCATTATCATAAATGATTTAGAAGTGGGATCCTACCTGCGTGTTATAGGAGTCAAAGGCCAGGTAGTTTTTGAAACCAAGGTTGGTCAAGAGTCCATTCACCTAAATCTCAATGAGGGCTTGTACTTTGTGGTTCAGCAGAGCGGAAATGAAAGTGTCATTCAAAAAATAGTGATACTTCCTAATTGACCTGCTCCTATTGAACCATTCGATTCGCTGAGATGTAATTTGCGCGGGTATTTGGAGCAGTGAACGTATTTCTCAAGATAGTAGCACAGAAGAGACTGTTATTGACAGTTTTTATAGGTATTACCGCCCTATCGGCCTGGCAATCTCTTGATCTGTCTTTTCACCATCAGCGAAATCGATTTTTTCCGGCCGACAATGTTGACCTTGCCTTTGCCAAAGACTTTTTTCAGCAAATAGAGCAGGACGACATCTATATATTGGCGGGACTTGAGCTGGAACAAAGTGCGCTTAACAAGGGACAGCTTGAGGACATTGAAGAAATAGGAAACAAGCTTGAGGACATAGAACTGGTGGAGAATATCATGTCTATTGCCACCTTCAAACAACTAAAAAAGGGAGGTCCTACCTTTTATACCGTTCCCATAGCCTCAGGAAACCCTCAATTCAGAGCTAGTGATAGCCTTAAGATTTTGGAGAATCCTTACATCATCAACAATCTTATCTCCAAGGATTTTAAGAATGTCAATATTATCCTAAAGACACAGATAATCAATGGACAAGAGATGGCTGATGCCATTTACCATGATATTAAGAATGTATTAGATGCCACAGGCCTGGAATATCATTTAGGAGGCTACCCTATAATGCAGAGCATTACGGTAAACAAGCTAAGGGATGAAATGCAGTTTTACGTGAGCCTTTCCACGCTCCTGCTCATCATCATACTTTTTATCATTTATCGTTCAGTCTGGGGGCTAATAGTTCCTATTATGTGCCTTGTTGGGGGGCTCTCCATCTTCTTTGCATTCCTCAAGGTCTCAGGTCAGCAGCTCGATTTGATGGGCCCACTGTACCCTATATTAATGCTCATTTTCTTAATGGCAGATGTGGTCCATTTACAAACTCACTATATGGATGAGCTGAGCACTGGAAAGGCGCCACTGGAGGCCATGCGGGTTACAATCAAAGAGATTGGAATTGCCTTGTTTCTCACTTCATTTACTACAGCCGTAGGCTTTGGAGCCCTGGTAACATCGCGCATAGAAGCCATACGCTATTTCGGCCTTAACTCTGCCATTGGAGTACTCATAGCGTTCTTACTCGTCATTGTATTTGCATCGTCGGCTCTGTTGTTCTTTACCAAAGGAAAACTCTCTAATCTAAAGAAGAGAAACGATGGCTGGAATGCCCGAATGCTGTGGTTGTTCAACTTCAATAAACGAAATAAGAAAGCGATAGGTGTTTTCTCAATACTCTTAATAGGAGGTGCCTTTGTAGGCATAAGTCAAATAAGCACCAATGCATTTATCAAAGGTGACTTACCTGAAAAGGCCAAGTTGCGGTTGGACTTTGACTATCTGGAAGAACATTTTGGAGGGATTAGAGCCATGGAAATGGCTATCATTCCTAATGAAGGAAAGAGTTTGAGAGACCCTGATGTGCTTAGAGCAATAGCCCAATTGGAAAGCTATCTGGTAGACTCACATGGAATGTCAAACATAGTGGCTCCCACTGCCGCTTACAAAAGTCTGGAGTATGCCAGTAGCCGAGGTAGAAGTGGTTTTAACCTTCCTAAAAGTGACAACACTCTAAAGCGCTATACCGCAATGCTGGCAATTGATACATCTGCTCGACTTAAGTCCGTAAGTAATGTAGATGGAACACTCGGGCGGATTTCAGCCCGCCAAAAAGATCGCGGATCAGATTTTCACGAGGCCCAAAACCTACAAATAGCGGCTTGGGTAGATGAGCATATTGATAAGGACTTGGTGAGTTTCAGAGTTACGGGAACCACCTTAATGTATGACAGGAATCATGAGTACCTAAGAAAGAGTCTGTTCCGTTCGCTGGGTCTTGCTTTTTTAATAGTTGGGCTCATGTTTGCCGTACTCTTCAAAGATTATAGAATGGTATTGGTCAGTCTTATTCCCAATGTCATTCCATTGGTGTTGGCAGCTGCCATGATGGGTATTTTGGGTATTAAACTTCAGGCGCTTACATCTATCTTTTTCGCTATTTCCTTTGGAATTGCGGTAGACGATACGATCCATTTTCTTACCAGATTTAAACTGGAACGAAAGAAGGGGAAAACGGTTGACAAAGCCATCAAGAACACTTTGGTGATTAGTGGTAAGGCCATTATCATTACCTCACTCATTTTGGTAGTTTCCTTTTGCACACTCATTTTTTCTGAGTTTAAGGGTACCTACTATATAGGTGTATTGGTAAGCGCCACACTATTAAGTGCATTACTTGCCGATCTTTTTGTGCTACCTCAGTTGTTGTATCTCATAAACCGAAGTATTGTAAAGGATCAACGCAAGCAATTGCAACGAAGTGGCAACTTCAAAGGGGTGGATAAGAGTCTTTAAATGAATGCTTTGTGCGCCGGTTGACTAGTTTTGTCGCATGCACTCGCATACCCACGGTCACCACCACCATCATCACCACTCAGGAAAAGGTTCCAGACTGTGGCTGGTATTTGCACTCAATTTCAGCTTCACTATTATTGAGTTTATCGGTGGGTATTTCACCAATTCATTCGCTATTACTTCTGATGCATTTCATGATCTGGGAGATTCATTGGCCCTTTTTGGGGCTATTTTGCTAGAACGATACGCGCATAAGAGAAGGAACGACAATTATTCCTATGGCTATAGGCGCTTTTCTCTTCTATCGGCTATGCTCATATCAAGCATTTTAATGATTAGCTCAGTGTTTATTATTTACCAGGCCGTTCAGCAACTTTCAAATCCACCTGAGCTTCATACTACAGGAATGATTTGGCTGGCTCTGGCAGGCGTCTTGGTGAATGGATCGGCAGCCTTACAATTATTCAAAAAAGGACAAGGTCTCAATGAGAAAGCAATTCGCCTTCATCTATTGGAAGATACAATGGGTTGGCTAGCAGTTCTCGTAGGAGCGCTGGTAATTTGGCTTACAGGTTTCACAGTTATTGATCCTATTCTCTCACTCATTATTGCTCTTTGGATCTTAGTAAACGCTGTAAAAGGAATTAAGAATGTCCTTCAAATAATGCTACAAGCATCACCGCTTGAAGTTGATACAGAAAGGATAAAGGAGTCATTGAGAATAATAAAAGGTGTGGACAGTGTCAACGACCTCCATATCTGGAGTTTAGATGGTGAAAGGAACATTAGCACAGTGCATGTAAGTATTGATAAGGAAATGAACCTTTCTGAAGCCATGAACGTCAAGGAGAAAATAAGGGAAAGCATGCAATCCATGGGCTCAGGGCACACTACTGTTGAAATTGACCTTGAGAATGCTGATTGTGAGTTTGGAGACTGTGATTGAAAACTTTAGTCCCTCAATTGAGACAAGTGGTAGCAGAAATAGGATCATTGACAAATTGAAAAGTGCATGAATCCGTAACATTGTGTGCTAAACAGCGCATAGTCTCCATGAGGAAAGTAGTCGTTTTGGTATTCCTTGCCATTTCGCTGAACGCAAAAGCTGCGTCCGACTCTTCCGTGGTTTCCAGAATCAATCAGGCTATTTATAAAGCTATTGGCCATAGAGATGCTATTCAAGCAGAAGATAGCTTGGCCGTATTGGCTAAAATGAGTATTGAGGATTCACGAAATAAGTACTTCTTGAGGCTCAATAAGGCTTTGCTAGAGAGCTATAAAAAACGCTACGTACCTGCTTTAGCCTCATTAGACAGCCTTAACGATACAAAGGAGTTTGAACGAAATTATCCAATACTACACCTTAAAGCAGTTTTTGGTAAGGCCAGGATTTACAGAGCAACTAAAGAAACAGAGCAGGCAATTAGTCTTTTTGATTCTCTTATAAACAAAGCCATGACCCTACACAGTAACTATTTTACCGGTGTAGGATACTACTACAAGGGTAGAATATATGAGGACAAGGGATTACTGAATGAGTCAATCTTAGAGTACGAGAAGGCCATAAAATCTCTTGAAAACTATGGAGGAAGCCACAATGTAATGGGGCAAACAACCAAATCGCTTGGCATAGTTTACCGCAAACTGGGACTGTACTCAAAGGCTACTGACTACTATGTAAGAGCTCTTGACGAGTATATGGCGCGCAAAGACCTGGGAGGGGTCGCTTCTATGTACAATAGTATGGGCATTCTTTCTACTTCCAAATCCGAATACCCAAAGGGGCTCAGATACTTTAAAAAGGCACTTCTTTATGATAGTCTGGCAGACAACAGGAGATCCATTAAAATGAATGTGCTCAACAATATTGTGGTGTGTTACCTCGGACAAGAGCAGTATGACAGTGCAAGAGTAAAGCTACTTATGAACGTAAAACTGGCGAAAAAGGCTAAAAACAGAGTGGAGCTAGGTAAGGCCATGAACAATTTTGCAATTGCATACAAGGGACTGGAACAATACGAACTATCTAAGAGATACTACTACAAATCATTACACCTTAAACGGCTTACCAAGCAAGAAAGCTTCATTGCCGCAACCAAGCTGGGACTGGCACATGCGCATCTTCTATCGGGCAATTTGGATTCGGCAGGATACTATTTTGAACGCCTATCACAAAGCATTAATCACAATACTTCCATAAAGTCCAAGCACCAGTACTACGAGTTGCTTGTTTCTTACTACAGAGCCAGAAATGATTTTGAGCAGGCTCTAAGTGCCTTAGATAGCACCTACCAACTGTTTGAGAAAATGAACCAAAGTGATCAGGCAGATCTTCAAAGAAGCTATGAATCACTGTTTAATATGAAAGCAGCTCAACTTGAGAATGATGAGTTGAGAAAAAGAATTGAAAGGGAACAGGAGCTTACGGAAAACAGCCGGGAACGGGCCGATCGTCAGACCAGAATTGCGTGGGCAACTGTTGGAGGGTTTTTGCTGGTTGGTTTTCTACTCGTTTTTATTTGGAAAGAGCGAAAGAAACTACGCATGACCAATGAAAAACTTGAGAGCACCAATGCTCGGTTGCAAGAGTCCTTATCAGACAATAGAGAGATTATAAGTATAGTAGCCCATGATCTAAAGGCTCCAATGGGGCAGATAAAAGGGCTTATTGACCTTATGAGGGATGATGACAACCTCAACCCGGAGCAGTTAGGCTTCATGAAAATTATTGACAAGGTTTTTGACAACAACGATAGGCTGATCAATAACCTCATGTTGGCGCATCAAAACGAGTCACGCCCTTTAAAGATTACGTCATTTTCCCTGAGTGATGTGCTGAGGGAGGCAAAAGATCGATTTAATGGACAGGCATTTGGTAAGGAAATCAGGCTGATATTGGATGTTGACGACGGACTCTATTTGGCTACTGATCAGGACTTGCTCAGCCGGGTGATTGACAATTTCTTGTCCAATGCCATTAAATTTTCCCCCCCTGAAGAGAACGTGATTATAAAGGCCTTTGCTACATCTAAGTCCACGGTTATCGCCATTCAGGATTTTGGACCTGGGATTGCCAATGACGAGCGATCCAAGCTTTTCAAACGTTTTCAGCGTTTAGGAAATAAACCCACTGGTGGAGAGTCGTCTTCAGGATTGGGGCTATACATAACCAAAACAATTGCTGATAAGCTCAATGCTGATATTATGGTAGAAAGTAAGAAGGGCGAAGGCTCAACCTTTAGTATTGCTTTCAACAACTAAGCCTTGGGTCAAAAAATCGTACTTACTATAGTTTTTGTCTTTCTACTGATTCTGGGAGGACGTGTAGAAATTCCTTTGGAGCCCGTACCATTTATTCTTACTGATTTCTTTGTGTTCTTAGGGGCTCTTTGGTTTAGGCCAAGATTTTTTGCTTTTTGCGTGCTTTTATTTTTGAGCTTAGGAGCCTTGGGAGTTCCCGTTTACGCTGATGGAGCAGGTGGATTTAAGCATCTTGTAGGCCCTACATCGGGTTACCTTTTCGGTTACTTGTTGGCCGGATTTACGGTGTCTGTAGCCAAAGAAACTTTTAAGAAGTTTATGCCTAGAGTGTTAATTGTGTTCCTTGGCTATTACTTCCTCTTTGTTTTAGGTGTTTCAAGTTTAATGTTGGTTGCCAACCTATCCTTGCAAGAGGCGGTAAATGTGGGAGCAAAGCCTTTTGTATTATCCATGCATTTAAAGGCGCTTGGGGCAGTGCTTGTGGTACATGTTTTAAATACTCTGGGACTAAGATCCGGGCAAGATATCTGGTAATTTGGCGTATGAGCGCTTGACAAGCAAGAGCAGTAGAAGCATTCAATATTGGGGCATGAGAAACAAAATGTTGACAACTGGCACTTTTTGTCTCTTGAAAGCACCATTACTCGCTTACTTCAAACTCGTAAACTGTGTTAGTATTTAGTTCTTGTTGAGTAGGCTTCTTGGTGGTTTCAAACTTCTTATGAAAGCGGTTACCACATAAATCGCCAACCACTGGTTTGAGTACAAGTTGGTAGGTTCCGGGGGACCAACTTTTTTCTGGACGTATCTCATAGCGTTCATCATCTATATGAGAAATACTAATAGGCAGTAGGTTGTTGTTTGCATCAAGCACTTCTACACCTTCAACCATACAGGCAAAGTCCATAGCTTCTGAGAACGTTAGTGTTATAGGACTTGAATCTGGAGTTTCAGGAAATGTGATATGCCCCTTTCTAAGTTTCGGAATTTTGTGGTCAGCTTTTCCAATGGTAAAATGCTTCTCAACCTGTTCAGTAAGTATTCTGCCTTGAGGGTCTTGTATCTCTTTTTCAATGAGCAGAGTGTAAGTCTGGCCAATTTCGAAGGCCTTACCTAAATAGCTAATACCACGTTTTACTCTTCCTGGGTGTACCATTAACACAAGTAGTTTGCCACCGTGGGTCCAGTAGGCCGTATGTTTCCAAACCAGGGGGACTTCGGTGCCGTTATGTATTATTCGTGCCTTTTTATAAGCTTCGGGATCTTGAGCCATAGGCCGGTCAAAGAGTACATGAAAACACAGGATATTCTCAGGAATATTATCAGAGACGGGATAAATATCTGCTACTTCAGGAGGATTTTTATACAGGACAACAGCCTTTGGTGTGCGGTATTCACTTTGCAAAATTGTTCCCTCAGGTGTGGCATATTTAATAATGAAATGAAGGTTGTTTCCCAATTTTACCAGAGGTTGAAAGCTAAGGACATTGTTAGTTTTTGAATAGTGTCCTGTAACTGGAATTCTGGAAATTCCTTCTGGACTTTTAAGAAATAAGGCAAGAAGACCACCGAAATCTTCTTGCCTTTCTGCATGTGCAAGGGTCGCAGCTGTAAGCTCAACTGATATAAGAGGACGCAATTGAGCCGAACTGTCAATGAACAAACCATTGGTCTGTGCCTGACCGAGTAAAGCAGCCAAGACACAGTGTAAACCAATAGTTATTTTTTTTATGGAAAAAGCCATAGCACTTAAGCAGAGTTAATGGCATTTAGTGGGTCAGTGTAACTTTCTCTGTAAGAATGAGGTTGTTTTCAGCATCCTTTACCTGTACGATATAGGTGCCCTTAGGGAGCTCTTCAAGACCAATAGTCATCTTTTGACCGCTTACCCTTTGATTATATACTTCTTTTCCATCCAGAGACAGTATGCTCAGGTGTGTGGCGTTTGTCTGTTTAGTTAAATCCAAATGCACCTGGCCAGAGCTGGGGTTGGGAAAGAGCGTTACCAGGCTTGACTCAGGTTTAGAGGCAACACTTACGTTAGGTTCAATGGTCTTTAAAAGACTCACTTCATTGTTCTGCAATACTAGTAGCGCAGTATTGTCCCATTTCGCGATCATTTGATAACTACCTGGGTATACCTTTATTTCATCTTCTGAAAGGCCAGCGGTGGCGTTGCCATTGGGTTCGCGCAAGTGTACTGTGTTGTTATTGTATTGATTGGCTTTTACTTGTGAGCCGTCTATGTACTTTTCGCCAATTCTCAAAAGTGACTTACCCGCATGTAGGTTAAATAGCCAGTGCTGGTCTTCATCGCCCTGGTAAACCACTTTTGTAGGAGCATTGAAACGAATATTGAAATCTTCAGTAACCTCTAGTACATCGTTTCCGGCCAAATCTGATGTTTTCACAGAAAAACCAGGAGCACAAAGTGTTACTCCCATGAGACGATCTTCATTATTGATAGTACCAAAGTCAAGCTTTTCTAGAGGAGCACTTGTGTAATAACTACCTCCCCAGTTCGTCTTAAACATTGAAGTAGCCCTGTTGGTGGTGCTTGATTCATGTGCAAACGGAGCGGCTATCCAGGCAATTTCTCCATCAAGTGAAAAATTAGAGCCTGAAGTAATGTACAAGTTTGAGTTTCCCCAGGCCATGTCTTGTACGTTTACCTGACCTGCTCCGCCCCAGTTTATAGCATTGTGGGGTAGTTGGGCCAAATCAAGCACATTGGCCTTGGCCCCGTTTTCTTCTACTCTTACAATGTAAGAGGAGCTTGTGCCACTCGAAGCCAATACGTATATAGCTTTTGAAATGGGGTTTACCTGAATATCTCTAATGGTAAGATTGCTTTGCCCCGTGGCGCCTTCAAGTACGGTACTAAAGTTCGCAATCGTGCTGATTTCATTTTTGGAGGCATCTTCGGTGGCATTGTCCTTCAAATCAAATGTATAAAAGGTCTGGGTGCTGCTATTGAAGGTGACCAGTGCTACGTCTTTGTCATTGGAAATAATTTCAATGTTGTCTATTTTTCCAGTAGTAAAGGGTGCCTCGGTAATGGGGTCAGTAAGAAGTGAGTTTTGAGCCAGTACAGGAGCACAGACAAGTAGTGTGAAGCTGAGTAGGGTATAAATTCTTTTCATGTGGGATGGTTTAGTTCTACAATGGGAGTGCAAGGTGGATATGTTGAGTTATTAAAAATTGCACAGATGGGGCTTTTTTAAGCGTTAGTTTCTTTTAAGATTTGCACTGGGAAAGTTCCAATAAGTGTCTACGGGCCCCACTTTAGTAATTCCTTTAAAAAATTGTCTTGGATTTTCTTCGGTAAGCTCCTCGGTGGTGCGGATAAAGTGCGACTGGTCATAGAAGTAATTATCGTAGGCCAATTCACATAGTTTTATGTGTTCTTGTTTGTTCATGTATTGCTCAATTGCTTCGCGAAACATTACCACCCTTCTAAAAGTGCTTGGTGAACAGCATAGATGTTTCTTAAACAGTTTGTACAGGGTCTTTCGGTCTATTTGTAGCTGTTTGGCGATATCCTCTACAGAATGGTTTTTTTGAAGGCTGAACACTTCTTTCACCGCTTCCCGGATGCGTTCGTGCTTCTGGGCTTGCAGTTTTGAGAGGAAAAATGAATCTAGTAAGGCAGTTTTAGTTGCAAGGTCTTTGGTGGCAAAAACAGCACTGCACACTTGATGAAAATCGTCTCTGAAGTACTTCAATTCTACAATTTGAGTAGGAGCTATATCTATTAGATGATGGCCGATAAACTGATTAATACCCAAGGGGTTAAACACAATTCCTATTTTACTGAAACATCCCTGTGTTGTTACTCTAAACCTGTTTTTAAGGATGCTGGAGTAGTAGCAGTTTACTTGACCTTTTTCTGCAATGGGGGTGGTACAAGAACTGGAATTAGTCCAGTGGGCTTCTGCACCTTTATAGATGGAAATGGTGCTTTTGTAATGCGGATAAAAGTAAAATTCGTTGAAGTAATTCTCTTCCTGCGAATGGGAAAAATAATAATAGGAAATGTGTTCCTGGAGTGCCGAATGGCCCGGCTGTGTGAATTCAGGTATTATTGAATGGGACGTTTTCAATTAAGTAAGGTTTTTATAGAGACGGCACTATATAGGTGGCGCTCGTATGGAGGCAAAGGAGCTTAGTTGTCTTCTTTGAAAATTGTATCTATGGGGTTTGGGTACTTAAAGTCTGTGGTTTATTTGATTGCTCATAAATGTAATTTCGAAAGGAGGTGAAGCGAATGCATCCTTAAGCCTTTCACAATATCAGCCAAAGGATACAGTTGGGAGTTAGCCATCCTTTCTGCTCACCATTACGCACTACGGCCCCGGTGGGTTGTGTGATGTATATATTAAAAAAGTAAAACCCCCTTGTTTCAGAAATAACAAGGGGGTGGAGTGGAGGTAGTTTTTATAGATCGGCCATAACGCCGTCAATGCGGGCATGTTGATCTGTCGGAGCCATTTTTCGGGCCTTGGCATAGTACTTCTTAGCCTTGGCCTTATCACCATTGCTCAGATAGGCTTCCCCAAGACTGTCCCAGCAATTCCAGGAGTCGCTGTGTTTTTTGGTGTTCAGTGTAAATACTTCAAGGGCCTTCTTAGTGTTTCCCTCATTCATAAGTTGGTAGCCGTATGCATTTATTTCTGCTTCCGTGGCCATGGCCATAGCTTCATCCATTAGCTTCTCGGCCTCAGTATTTTTGCCTTGAAGTTTGTAAAGTCTTGCCTTGGTATTTAAGTTGGCAAAGGTTTTTCCTGAGCGCATCGACCTATCAATCCAGGCATCTGCTCTATCAAGTTCTACCTCATTATTTACACAGTAGGTAGCAATTTCCTGCCAACCCTGGGGGTAGAACCCCGGAATACCCATAAGTTCTTTTTCCATGTTGGCTACTACAATGGCGTGTACGTCAAACTCAAAAGTAACCGGCACTGAGAGCTTGCCCCAACTCATCACCATGTCGCAGGAATTGCTGCCCACATTCTCAAAAGTATAGGCCAGCGCTTCCTGATGCTCGCAGGCTTTGGTTTGGGCCGTAACACGCAAAACATCATTTTCCTTTCTGTAGAAATAACTTCCCCATGAATCATGATCTGAAGAAAATACAATGGTCCATTCCTTTTCAGTAGGTATCATGTGGAGGCCATAAGTACCGGCAGGAAGTTTTTTCCCGTTTACAGTTGCTTCATGTGAGAGAGTTAGCACCGTATTTTCATTGGCACCAGCCCGCCACATTCTACCGTATGGCACCAGCTTTCCGTATACCTCACGGCCCTTAACCATGGGGCGGTGGTAAGTAACTGTCACATCTGATAAACCAACAAACTGGCTTACCTGTGCTTTGGGGCTGGCTTGTGGAGTAGTGAGCATAGGTTGCTGAGCATGTAGTAGTTGGCTGCTGAGCATGGACATGAGTAAAAAGGCAGGAGCGTATAAGTACCTCATAACAATCTTGAATTTAGAGTAGGATCGAATGTTCGCTTTAAACCTACAAGTGGATGCTCCTTTTTTGATAGACGGTAGGGGATTAGGAAATTTTAGACATTGATGTCCTTGAATGCCAGATTGCCTTTAACCTCGCAATAATTGCCAAAGAACTACCTGGCCTGACGTTCATAGAAATCCAATGTACTTCTCCATTATTCACCACTATTTTTGGATCAAAACAACGCTATGAATAAGTTTATGAGGGTCATTTTATTGGCAGTTGGCTATTTCTTTTTAGTATTCTTTGGCCTCTTTCTGGTGCCCGAGTCCATTACTTATTCAAAAGGCGGAATAACCAAACTGGTGCCCTTAGGTTTGGTAGTGGGCTTTGTTCCGGTACTTGTCCTGCTTATGATGAAATTACTTCAAGGCGAGAAAGATTTGGAGAAAAAACTAAGAATGTTGCTTTTGATTTCTGGGCTTCTGGGTTTTCCAGCCGCCATTGTACAGGACTATTATCGCTTGGCTCAAATGGAAATGGAGCTTAAAGCCAATGGACTGATAACGCAGGGTGTTGTATCGGAGCGAACAAGGAAATACGGCAAGGGCTATTCAGGCTACCAAATAGTGGTGCAATTTTCTGCGAACGGAAATGCATACAACACTTTTAAGCAGAACGATGAAAACGATCAATACCGTGAAGGTGATAGTCTTGATGTGATTTACCTGAAACGGAACCCAGAGATTTCGAGAGTTTTGGTATTTGAGGAGGATTGGTAATGCTCAACTAGTAGGTGAGTCATTGGTTGACTTTTTTAGTTTAAGTGGAAGATCACCACTAGAACAAAGAGTTTCTAATCCCTAGATTAAAGTAATACCCTTCTTGAACCTCAAGAGATTCAAAACCTATCGGAATTTGCATATAACCAAATTCTAAACCAGTGCTCAATCCAAACAATTGCCATTGCAAACCGGTACCAATCCTGCTTTGTTGTAGGCCGGTTAATAAGTTTGCCTGCCTTGACATTGAAACACGAGCCGATATTTTATCAGATAGCTCATAATTCCCCATTGCGTTCCAGGCAAGGGAGCGTTGAGAGTCATTGCCTTGTCTTAAGTTGTTAAAACCCACTTGCGATTGGAAGGAAAGGTGTTGCAACATGCTTCCCTGCCATAAAAGTGCATAGTTGCAATACAGTCCATCATGGTTGAGTTCGTTGTAGTTATAACGCATTTGGGTGGCCTGAAATCCAAGGGTATGTGCCCTAATTTGCTTAAAAGCACTCAATGTCACAACATTTGAACGGGTCCTGGCCAGCCTGTGGTAGTTAATTATGTCAACCTCGTAATTAAAAGGTAAATAAGAAGCCATTATTTGAAGGCCCTTTGTGTTTTTGTAGAGGCCTGTAAAACCATATCCCGTCATATGAAAGTCACTTGCATTGGGCTGCAATGTGGCCTCCGTTTTTCGATAGAGGTCAAAACTAAAATTGTCATTTGGTTTGATGTGCAAATTCAGTTGCTGTCTGCGCAGGTCGTTTCTAAGAAACGGGCTCGTCACCGCGGTGTAGTTCGCTCCAGTTTCAGAATGGTAATAACTTCCTTTCAGTACATCTTTGTACAGCTTCGCTTCCGTTTGTAATATGAAACGATAGTTACCTTCTTCAAAGGATTGCAAGCCTATTCCTGCTCCAGTTCCGGGCAAGTAATGTTCCGAAAGAGAAAGGTCCATTTGCACATCAAAACCATCATATAGTGCATTATAATAATTGAATGCCATGATGTTGTTGTGTAACTCAGCACCAGCTTTATGAGTAATGTGAAACATATTGGCTTTAAAGCTATGTTGTTCCTGGTCACCAAAACCCAGCGTTACACGCTTAATACCATAGGTATTGGAGCCAGCAAGAGTTTGATCAAAGAGTAGGTTTTGAGGTGAGAAGTTGGCCACACTAACGCCCGCCAGCATCCAGCGGTGTTGGTAATCAAAACTCAATCCATCTACCGGAACACTACTAAAGTCTGAAGGATCAGTTTGTAGGTAATGTCTACCTACTTGCAGGTTATTAATAGCAAGCAACACCTTCTCAGTCTTGCTTACAAAGGCAGCACTATCAAGCAGTTCTGGATTGCTAAAACCGCCATTTTTAAGGGCTTTCAATTCGTAGATGCGTTGGTCAATGGCAGTTTTCCTGGCCAGTACAGCCTCGTAGCTGCTCTTGGCCAAAGCCATTTGTTCATTGAGCGAATCTTGCAGTTTGGCATATTCAAGCTGTTTTTCTATGTAAACAGTATGCAGGGAATCCACCTTGAGCTGTGCTTCAAGAGAATCCAACTGGTGTTGTAGAGAGTCTCCTTCTCTGACTAAACTATCAGAAGCTTTTGAGACAAGCCCCCGCCTAAGTTGAAGTATGCTATCTTCAAAAGCCGTTTTAGAAGCCTCGGCTTTTTCTGCACATTTTTGTAAAGCTCTTTCCTGCCATTGCACACGTTCCTTTGCTAATCGCTCTTTATAGTTAAGTTCAAGTACTTGTACACGGTAATCCTGCATCTGTGTATGCGCTTTTTCCCGTAGAGATGTTTCTATTGCCGCACGGTCCAACTGTAGGTTAATAGAGTTCATCTGGTAACCAAAACCCGATTCGGAAGTGTAATAGAAATCCGATTGAAAAGGAATGCCCAGCACTGACACTTTTGGCTGTAACCTAATACGGTAAAAATTGGCGGGCAGTAAGCCATAGAGTGTATCAATGTCTGAGAGGTTGAGCTCCGTTTCGAAACCGATTGAGGGTTGTACAATAGGATTTTTAAGTACCTGCTCCACATTTTTTGAAAAACCATTTTTGGTTTGATCCAGAGAAGGGGTTCCATTTAAAGCATGTTTTATGCCATATTTCTTAGTCAAAGTAAGGGCTGAAACTTCTTCTTTACCCAGGAGAAAGCCCATCTCATATATTCCAATGAAGACTTTGGAATGAAGTGGAACACGCCATAAGGAATCCTTTTGTTTGAGTCCCTTGGATCTGATTTCAAGCTGGTGTGATTCGTTTTTAACTTTTAAAGCGAACCATACATGGTTTTTTTGTACGCGGACATGCTTAAAACGCAGTAATGAATCTAAAGACTCAAAGCTTCGCAGCGTGAAGCTACGGGAGGTATACACCGTATCAATACCATTTGCAAGCCGTACAGTATGCCTCCATCTTCCCGGAGGGAGTTCTCCCATGGTATCAACATAGGCGAGTAGTCTGCTATTATGACTTGCCTGAAGAAGGCTTGGTTGTGAAGGTGCTGTTCTCTCTACGCCAATATGATACGTTGATTTTGAACATAATTGCTCATTCAAATAGAGGCTTGAAACCACATCACAGTGGCTATCAGCATTCTCTACTTTAAACTGATGCAGGGAAACCAGGTCATCGGTTTTAGATACACTCGGAATAACTCCCTTAAACTGAATTTGCGCTTTATGCTGAGCACTAAGGCTTAGGATGCAAAAACATGCAAAAAAACTAATATAGAAACCTCGTATCAAGGGGCACAGTTGCAACAGTCTTTTGGAGTGGCCGCCACACAAATGAGTTTTTCACTTGTCCATGTGCACGAATCAGAACCCCCTGTGCTGATTTCCAATTTGATTTTGTATTCCCCAGGCCCGTAGGCTCCAAAATTGAAGAGACCAGGAAGATCTTTATTGTCAAACTGCGTACTGGTCATTGTAGTATATCCATTCCCATCATTGAAGTCAATATACCAGGTATAAGTTTCTCCACTTTGCTTCTGTCTACCAGCAGAAATCATAACATCAAATCCATTGGTTTCCTCAGATGCCCAGTTGATTCCAAACACCATTTCTTCTTTAACAGTGATGTTGGCCGTTTCGGTTAGCGTAGTACATCCATTGTTCTTTACTAGGGTAACAATATACAATCCGGCTTGGCTAAAATCTTCTTTTATAGGAGTATATGTCTGGGTAGTTCCCTTTGAAATACCATTCAGCAACCAGTTATAAGTGGTGCCAGATACATCTACTGTATTGGGGTCGGCATCAAAAGCGACGGGTGTTTCTCCAAAACAAATGGTTTCGTCTGCCAATGAGGCACTTGCGATGCTTTCACAAATATCAATATCAATACAGGTTTCTTCCACACATTCTTCAAACCACTCACCGACTACGCACAGTTCATAAAAGCCAGGAGCATCATATGAATGCGTCTGTGTCAGGGCGCTTGGAATGGGAAAGGTTCCTGTGTAAGCATCGGTAGTATTGTCGCCATAGACCCAATGAAGGCTCTGCATAGCGCTGGGATCCGTTAGGTTGAGTGATACATCATATTTCTGGGTGCTGGTATTATAAGTGGTACTGTTATGGGCCAGGGTAAAGGGAGTGCTTAGGTCAGGACAAATCATGGCACAATCTTTTGACCACTGACTTTGCGTACTGGAACAGCTGTGTTCCACAAATTTGCAGAAGTAATAGCTGTTATTGAGTGTCATTCCTGAAATGCTGGTACTGTATTCACCACCTACGGGGAGTAGCTCCGATCCATTTACTGCAAGTGAGCTAACATCGTCAATACCGTCGGCATCAGCATCTGCGTCCATCTCGTCTACATGGTTATATTGGAAAAATTTCACAGAATTACCTGTATGAGTAGCATCAAATACCACCTTGTCACCAGCATGATCCATTTCATACTCCAAGTAGGCGGGTGAGCTTCCATTTTCAGTTACTTCAAAAAGCTGGTAGAGTATATCTGGATCGTTCGCGCCATTGCCATCGTCATAGGTCACTTTTACTGTGTGCTTGCCTGCAGGAAAACCTGTAAGGTTGCTATGCGAAGCTGTATTGAGGGTGGCTGTAGTAATAGGGTTTCCACCATTGTCTTTCATTTCAACACCGTCCACCCACCAGCTAATGCTATTTGGTTGAGGTGATAATAGTAAACTAGCCACAAGATCTTCTCCTTCACAATGGTCGTTGGCCGATAGCTCAGTGGCTGGATTGGCAAGTGTGATAGGTTCCAAACAAATATTGTCTATCCCCATGTCGCAGCCAATAATATCGGCATCAAAACCCACAACGGTAATAGTGACATAGTATTTAGCCACTCCATTGTCCATCACCATTTTGGGCTTGAAATAGAGTTCCTCTGCGGTATAAGTAACCCATTCAAGGCTACAGGCCGCATTAGGTCCGGTAGGACTGGCCTCTGGTAGTTGCCAGCGTCCCAGTTCTACACCCTGTGTTCTACCATCGTAAACACGCACAGCTACATCGGGTAAGGTTGCGGGTAGAGCCCCAGGTATAGCAATATTTACAAGGTCTACCGAAAAGTTATGCGGTACATCCGGCTCCACTTCTATTTGCTGTGCCCATACAATCTGTTCCGACAAATTGGGCACCATATCCACTAAATAGAAATTGTCCCAATTTTTACTGCTTGCAATACCAGTTGGTCCTGTGCCGTAATGCCAGGCCCCGTTCCATTTCTGTGCCTGAAAATTGGCAACTGCCACTGCACCAATACTCGAGAACAACGTCGGGTCCGAATCGATAATAAATGTAGGATTTATTAATCCAGTTTGCATAGAAGCTTCAATATCTTCGGCAGCGATGTTGAATGGAGATGAAAGGAAGGTGAATCCGCTGTGATTCGTAAGACATTGCCCAAAAATCAGCAATGGAAATATCCCCAGGATCGTAAATAAAATACGTTTCATAACCTCAGTTTTTTCTTTTGATTACCCATAAAATACACCAGTTCCAAATCTTTTACTCGTAAGGACTCCGAGAAACGAAGCCTGGCCGCCACTGTGCCGTCATACATTTTTCGATACGATGCATTTCCCTCGTAGTAAAAGCCATCCTCTTGCTCTACAATGTTGTAGAGGTAGATCACTTTCTCAGTCTGCCTTTCTACCAAGGCAAAGCGTGTAACCACACGGGTATTGACTTTGGCTGTAAAGTCCAGTACATAAGAAGTTTTTTTGCTTACAGTGTCAATAATGGTCAATACGTTCGATTGAAGGATTTCAAAGTCTTTTGCAATTTTCCCATGGAAGAACAATAGAGCAATTACAACACAGGATACTAAAGTTTTCATATTCCCGGGCCACTTAGTTTGCAACAAACATATAGGAAAGTTCTTTACAAAACGAATACATCGAATATTTTTCTGTTGCCCTAACACAATCAGCCTGTAAAGGCTGTTCTGGAGTAAATGTTTAGGGCATGTTGAAAGCGTTATCACAATGTTTGGATAGCAAAACCCCATAAAAACGGATCCTGGAGGTCATATTAATTGATTCCGCTTGCCGTGCTGAGTGTTTTGATTTTGAGCTGATGCAGGCTTCAGCTCAAAATCAAAATGTATCGAAGTATGGCTTTTCGGGTTCACAAATATCTAATAAAGAATATCAGATATGTTTTTTAAAAGTATTTTCAATTAAAAAGCAAAAAGTCCATGTTTTTCCAAAAACATTTCATTGCTTTGACCTTGTAAAAGCTATTGGTGTATCTATGCGACCTCTCCTAGTGTTTGTCTTCCTCAGTGCGGTTACTTTCGCCTTCGCCCAAGACTTCAGCGACTGGAAAATTGTATACGAAGAAGAGGGAGATGTGATCAACAAAGTGGATTTCTACGATCATCTCTACGGTGTAGCAGTGGGGAACGATGGCTTAGTACTGGTAACAGAAGACGGTGGCGAGAATTGGGATGATTATTCCGATGCTTCCATGGGCGATTTGCACCATGTTGATCTGATCACAAAGGATTTGTTTTTTGCCAACTCATCTACCGAGGTATTTCGCTCTGAAGATGCCGGTGAAAACTGGAAGAAGGTATTCAGTAATGCATCAGTTGATATTAATACTGTCTCTAAATCCCCTTACCTAGGCGCTGACATGGTGTTCATCTCTTGCGACGATGGAATTCTCTTTTCTTCCAATTCAAATGGAGATAAATGGTTTCGTCAGAACCTTCATGGACATGTTTCAAAGACAGATCGGATTTTGTATTGCACTGGTGGCTCTTTTGACGGTTTTCCGGATTCTATATTTCAATTTGTAACTACTGAATTGGGTTGGGGGCAGAGCTTGGATGACTTTGAAACCATCGACAAAACGGGAGATTACCTAGATGGTAGCAAGCTACATATTTTTGTGGATCAAATGGGATTCAGCGAAGCTTGGTTTGGTGACGATCGTATATATATTGGAGAGGACAACAAGGCTGTTTACAAAGGTGGAAATGGAGTAGGCCCTTTGCTTTCATCCAGTTCCAATACGATTAACTGTTGTATATGGGCCAGAAGATTGTTTTCAGAAGATTGGTTTGGATGGGCTGTGGGACCATCTGGATATATTTCAGGCTCAACCAAAGGAACAACCGCAAACTTTAAGAAAGAAGTTTCACCAACAGATAAGGATTTGAACTGGATTGCTTACGCAGGTAATTATTTGGGTAATGATTCAAAGGCATTTACAGAAGCGACTTTTTGCATTGTTGGCGATGGGGTGATCTTACAAAAGAGAATGAATTGGGATCCGGATCCGGTGGGTCTACCGCGAATTTCGCATAAAGTGTATACCGAAGTGTATCCCAATCCTTTTGACGCTTATTTTACAATTGAAACGGAAGGTTGGGATAAAAACGAACAGATTCAGGCCCGATTGTACGATATCAATGGGACATTAATTAAAGACTTATATAGTGGGGCATTGCCCAATGGAACTTTGCAATTGCAAGTGGTTGAAGAACTGCAACAAGGGGTGTATTTCATGGAGTTGACCAGTGCATCAAAGAAAGAAGTAAAACGGCTCGTAAAAAATTAGACAGAGCTTTTTGTATAAGGCCCATGGGTCTGTGATGTGAAAAAATTATGATTGCCTTTTGTTATGGGGTAATCAATGAAAAATTAAAGCTAAAGCTAATGAAGAAAGGTATTCTCGTAGCTGGGTTGGTTATGTGTGCGATGTTGTCCTTCGCTCAAATGCAGGTGCTGCAATTGCCTACAACACCATTCCGGTTTACACTCACCGATTGGCAGCATGTAAATGTGTTGCATACGGGTGATCAGTCTCAAAAGGTACGGATGACGGGGAGCATCAAAAAAGGACAGTCTCCAACCGAAATTGCCATTTTTGAATCAACACCAATAGTGCTTCAACCCGGCTTGAATGCCTTTACAGAGGCCAACCTTAGGCTTAGGGATTTGAAGTTTCCGGAAGCTCGTTTGGGGGCGGCCTTAAAAGCAGGAAGCAGTTTACCACCTGGAGGCTATGTAGCCTGTATACAAATACGCTCAGAAAAAGGCACAGTACTGGCCAGTTCCTGTCAGGAAGTGGAAGTGGGTGTCATTAGCGCTCCGGTGCTCACATATCCTTCAAATGGAGCTGTTATTAGAGAGTTGCAACCCAATTTTAGCTGGATGCCCGCCTTAGTTGAAGGCAGCGCCCAGCCAATGGAGTATGAGATAAGCCTTTTTGAAGTACAGGCCAAGCAAAATCCCAGGGCCGCTGCCGCTAGAAACCGAGCGATATACCGTCAAAAAGTGCAAACAATAACACAGATAGCTTATCCTGGTACTGGCCCCAGCCTTCATATCGATAAAGGTTACGTATGGCAGGTAAGGGCTTTTTATAAGGGGTATCCCATGGGAGCTTCAGAATATTTCAGCTTTAAAATTGGGGAAATGGCGCTGAACAAAGCTGTACCCGATACAGCAATGGTTCAGTTAGACCCCCACAGGGTAAAGTCTATGGTTTATTGCAATGATGTGGTGCAAGTGACCTTCAAGCATTATGTACCCACTGAGAGTACGCAAATAGCACTGCTGAGCAGTACGGGAATAAGGCATGTTTTGAATGCTGAACAATTCCAAAGAGAAGGTCCACAAGGGACTGTCTTCATCAATTTGTCAGAACTCGATTTTGTGGAAGAAGGAGCTTATTATCGTTTGGAGTTTATTAGACAAAATAACCAGGTGCTGGCAGCCAATTTGGCTTATAAGTGCAGATAATGTTATGAAGGGATTATTGTTGTTTCTGGGGAGCGTGTTTTTACTCGTGTCCTGCGGCACCTCGCAAGAGGCATATGTTCGCCACATGACTGATAGGGAAAATGGCCCTTGGCAACAGGTGGAGACTGAGAACTTTGTATATGCCTTACAGTACCGTCCAACTGCTTTCCAGGCCCTGATACAAACTCAGGAAAAAGAGGCTTATGAAGAATTGCTGGCCCAGGCCGAAGGTTTGGAATACTACTACCTGAGCATCTTGGCTAAAAAAGAAGGATTTGCATTTCCTGCACCAGGTACTCCTCTAAGAAGCACTCTTGAATCGGATTTTGGTTTTCAGGCCATAAGGCTTGAAATAGGAGGGAAAAGCCTGGCTCCGGCAGAATATTATTACGAACCTTCTTACAACCTAAGGCCAGAGGCGGGAATGTTATTGGCTTTTAAAGTAGGCGATGTAGAAAGTGATGATCAAGAACGCGTATTGCGGATAAAAGGGCCTTTTGATACGGTGGAAAGGAGTTTGAATATGTTAGAAACTAAGATTAATGGAATACCGAATTTCAAATTATAAGCTATGAAACGGACTAAGATAAAAGTGATTGCCATCTTCCTGAATGTGCTCTTTGTGCATCATTTGGTGGCACCAACCTACCTCTATGCACTTACGGGGGGACCAAGTAGCCCGGAATTCACGGGTTTTACTCCGGCAGGAGCCAGCGAATTGGTCAATTTATTTAGTGGTGACTTCTCGTACAACATACCGCTCATGGATGTGGGAGGCTATCCTGTAAACCTGGCCTACAATGCAGGCATAGGTATGGAAGACGAAGCCAGCTGGGTGGGAACTGGTTGGAACATCAACCCGGGAGCCATTAACCGGCAAGTGCGCGGACTTCCAGACGATTTTGCCGGAGACGAAGTAAAGCGCGAATACTCCATAAAGGACAATCATTCCTTTGGTGTGAAGGCCAAAATGAAATACGAGTTCGCCGGCTTTGGCGACAAGGCACAGGGCTTCCAGGAGATGAAGGAGAAAATGGACAAAATCGAAGCAAATAATAAAAGGGTAAATCAGCTCATAAGGGGCCTAAATGGGCGGATCGTAGATAGGGCCAACCGTTCGGATGATGTAAATGCTGAAATAGACAATCTAAACAACGAGAGTGTTGATTTAGCCAGAGAAGTAAACGAGGCCGAAGACAATACGGATGTCACAGATATGAAAAAATCAATATATCCATACCTCGGATTTACTTACAATAATTATCGAGGGGTTGGTCTTGAAGTGGGAGTTACACTGGGCTCTATGATCAAGAAGAAAAACGACATGGGACATAATCTGTCGAGTGACTTCTCTTTCGGAACGCAAAATGGATTAGGTATGAGTATGTCTGGCGCCTCATTTGGACAAGTGATGTCTGGTTTAGACAATATGACCAGTCACGGTACCTATCAAAAAGGAGGAGGTTTCAGCATGAACTCAAGAGAAGGCCTCACCTCCATTGGTTTTACACGTGAAAAAACCACGGAAACAGTGATGGAGTCAGGAGGAAGTACGAAATACAAATCCAGTGCTCGTGGTGGTAGCTACGATTTTGGCTTTACAAGCCCTAGCACATCCTTTCCTCAGTATCCTTCTCGCAACTTTGGTTTTACGGCGGGTGTAGAGCCAGGAACCGAAGGCTATTTTGCCAAGGGCCAAACTTCCTTCAAAGGCTACTATTCTGGTCAATTTGCAAGGGGATCGGAGTTTGATTACAGCGGATACGGATACTTATATATAGACCGGCACGATTCAAAAATGGGCGATTATGAAAATGGTAGTGAGAAGTACCTGATGGACTATACCCGTGAGGGAGATAAGGTGCTGAGTCGCGACGTTCCTAACCTGCCTATTCCCGTATTGACACACGATATATACCACGCATCAGGCCAGGGCATGAGTATGAGCTTTAGGGCACATAGATATGATAATGGCGTGGTAAACGACCCTAATGTGAGAAACAACGGTCTTGATGGCTCATTGGAATTCGACTTAGGCGTGGGAAACACGGCAGACTTTGGTGTAGATGCTGGCTTGGTAATATCAAAAGCCAATAAGGGCAAGTGGAATGCAGGCATGATTACTGATGAGTTCTATTTCAAATCAGCTGCCGAAATGGGAGTGGCCCATGCAAAGCCCTATTACTTTAAGTCAACAGGCGATATGGCCTTAATGGATGATGGCTATTACAATAGCATGAATGGTGACGGCATGCTGATGCCGGAATTGAGGAATACCATAGGTTTATTTATTAAAACGAAGAATAATCTCATTGATGGGGATGGTTTTTCGCAAGCCATTGGAAGCGATGTTACTATGAACCTTAACAAGCCAGATGTACAAAATAATATTGTGGGCTTAACGGGCTTGGAAGCCAGCTCATACGGATTGCAGCGCGTCATAGAGTATTATGATACCGATGGGAATGAACGAAGCGCCAAACGCGTGGGCAGTGAGGAAGGTTATGAAAAAAGAGAAGAGCATATTTCGGAGTTTCACGTAACCCGACCTGACGGCAGCCATTACGTTTATGGTTTACCTGTTTACAATAAAACTGCCAAGCAGGTATCTTTTAGTCTCGATCCAGACGACACTTATGGCTGTGATAAGTTGATTTCCTATGCGGGTTTTACAGGTGATGTAACCGCGCCGGGCCACAAACACGGACATGACCGCTATTTTAATTCAGAAACCACTCCGCCATATGTGGCAGCGCATTTAATTACCGGTATACTTTCTTCTGACTATGAAGACTTGACAGGTGACGGTATCTCTGACGACGACCACGGTTCGGCAGTTAAATTCAGCTATACCAAGCAGGCTTTTAAAGAAGGTGAAGAAACAACAGATTTTTATAGGTACCGAACTCCTTCAGCTGCCAGTACGGCCAAAGTGAATGAGGGGCTCTTAAGTGATCCTTACGATAACAAGGCCAGCTATTCATATGGTGAAAAGGAAGTCTATTACCTCAACAACATAGAGTCGAAAAACTTTATTGCCAAATTCATACTCAATGACCCGGATGACCTGACGAATGGTCATAAAAGAAGCGACGGATTGGGAGTTTTAGGAGAAGATGGAGGTATTGACGAAAATCAAAGACTAAGGCGTCTTGAGCGCATTGAATTGTACTCCAAGGAAGATTTGGCAAAGAATGGAAGCAATGCCGTACCCATTAAAACCGTGCACTTTTACTACGACTATAGCCTGTGTACAGGCATACCCAATGCTGATGTAGACGCAGGGGAAGCAGGAGGAAAACTCACTCTTAAAAAGGTGTGGTTTACGTACGGGCAATCTTCAAAAGGCAGTCTTTCTTCTTACAAATTTGACTATGCCGATTTTAACCCCACTTACAAAGAAAACAACTCAGACAACTGGGGAAGCTATAAAAAAGGAGCCGGAAGTCTTTGTGAGGATGTTACCAGCTATCCCAACGATTTATTTCCCTATGCCTCACAGCTAGACGATCCATTGGCCACCGACAATGTAGACAAATGGGCCTCGGCCTGGAATCTGAAAAGAATAACCCTACCTAGTGGAGGTACTATTGAAGTGTCGTATGAGGCTGATGATTATGGCCATGTGCAGAATCAAGATGCCATGCGCATGTTCAATATCGTTGATACCTATTACGATTTAAATGAGTCAGGCTCGCTTGAGCAAAACACCTGTAGGCTCTACGAGCACTCAGGTAACAACAAAGCCAACTATACCTATTTGGTTTTTGATCTGGAAGAAAATCTTGACGAAAGTGTATACAATACGCAGGATCTGGCAGATGAACGCATTAAAAACCTATACGGGAACCTTGGGAGAGGTTCTGATGGTACATCTATAGACAAGCTATTTTACAAATGCGAGGTATACATTAATCCTGATAAGGACCCTGATTTAGAAGACCTGAGGGAAACCATTTCAGGCTATGCTGATGTAGAGAGCTGGGGGGCCTTAAAAAGCAATCCTGCCAATACTGATTACGACAGAGGCTATGTAAAGCTGACTGCCATTGATATGAACGGAGGCAAGGCACGAGGAAATGACGAAGTACACCCAATTGCCTACGAATCCTGGAACTTTTTAAGAAAGTACCTCAACAAATATGTAAACCAAATATCAGAGCCCAAGACCTCAGGCATATTAGGGCAAACCAGTAGCCCCATTGGAGAAGGAATGAAAGTGTTTAGAGAATTGGTAAAAAGCTACGGGCAAGAACTGCAACGGCTTTTTAAAGGTGTGAACAGAATGATGCGTAGCTCTGGATTTGCAGAGAAGATTGTGGCAGGTAGGTCTATGATCAGACTGTCAGATCCCAATAAAACGAAACTGGGTGGAGGCCATAGAGTGGCTGCTGTGAGAATAAATGACAATTGGAAGGACCTTACCGGAAGTGCGCATGAAGAGCTCGCAGGAACCTATGGGCAGGACTATAGCTACACCACCTGGGACAAAGCAAGCGGCTCAACCATAAGTAGCGGTGTGGCAGCCAATGAGCCCATGCTGGGCTGGGAAGAGTGTGCATTGAAACAATTTGACGAAGTATGGAAACAAAAGAAAATACTAGCAACGGCATCCTACAGCTCTTTTGAACGGCCTTATGGGCATTCCTTTTTGCCAGGAGCCTCAGTAGGTTATAGTGCAGTGGCGGTGAGTGCCTACAACCCCACCTCCGGGGTTAATAAAATTGAGAGAACCGCCACAGGAAAAACGGTGCATGAGTTCTACACTACTAGAGACTATCCTTCTATATCCAAGGAGAGCGAGATACAACAGAAACAATCCAAGCCGCAATACTCGAAAACGTATAAGCAGAAAAAAGATGCGGCAAGTAGCAAGTTTTTCAAATACAAGAACAATGTGCTGGGTTTGGCTCAGGGCTACCTCATTGAAACGAATGATATGAACGGTAGGCAGAAGGCTACCCACACCTATAGTGAAGGAGCACCTGAGTTTGATGAAAAGGGCAATAGAATGCCCGGGATCAATTACTCGCAATACCACTATACCATTGGAGAAACCGCCGTATTGGACAAGGACGGTGGCATTGACCAAAAGCAAAATATAGATATTGATTTTGTGCTAGAAGCTACTCAATCGCGCTCTCAAACCATAACTCCACATTTGCAGTTTCAGGTAGAAGTGGCGGCACCCGTGGCCTTTACCGGAGCGGTGCCTTCTGGAGCCTATGACAAAAGCGAGGTGCGCTATGTGGTGAGCACCAAACATGTGCACAAGAGGGCTATTCTTACTGAGATCACAACTTCAGAAAGAGGCATAAAGAATGTGGTAACCAACCATAGAATGGATCCTGTAGCAGGAGGGACTGCCTTAAGCAGAACCTTTAATGAATTTGGCGATCCGGTCTATTCCATGAACATTCCTGGCTATTGGGCTTATGAAGAATTGTCTGGCAAAGCCCAACGACAAGACCTGATATTTAGCAATGTGAGTCTGGGAGCTTCTAATGAAGTGCTGCAAAGTGGCGTAGTGATTACAGGTCTCAAAAACGGGGATAAAGTAGTGCTCAAAAGAACCCTGCATGGATACCCTATGGGACATACTATGAACAATGATCCAATGCTTGGTCAAAAGGAGCCCATCTTTTGGTACTTAGAAGGTAAATTGATTGATAGAACCGGAGAGGTGCTCACGCTGGCAGAAGTGAACTCAAAAGTGGGAAGCACTGCCTACCTACAAATTATTGATCCGGCAGAAACCAATATGCTGGGGGCCACAGTGGGGGCTATATCCTCCCTTTCAGATGTACCGCTTGACTTTAGATCCCTAAATGCGCAGGCGAAGGTATTGAGCGCCTCAGCCGTAGCGTATAAAGACCGTTGGCGCACGGAATGTTGTGGATTCCAGATGCCATTCACCGGCTATTACCAATATTGTGGAGACGGCCCATGCGATATCGTGAATCCCTTTGTAAAAGGAATATTGGGCAAAATGCGTCCTCACAAGTCATGGACGGTGTATGCCGATCGCAATTCATCCTACACTGCCAGTAATGACATTGATGTGCGCTTTGACGGCGACATAAAAGACTTTGAATTGTTTTGGGAATACGATGTGGGTACTGGTCTTTGGAAGGCCGATGACAATCCCACCGTATGGACCTGGACCAATGAAATTACCGAATACGATGTAAGTGGAACGGCCATTGAAAACAATAACCGATTGGAGCAACGATCTTCAGAACTCCTTGGTTACGATAAAATGCTTGCCGTGGCCGCCGGGCAAAACAGCCGATACGGTGAAATGGCCTTTGACGGCTTTGAAGACTACAATTACAAAAGGGTACCGCATTCCAGCGACTACCTACAGACGGCTTCCATTCACAACCAATGTATGTACGAGCCACATTTTGGATTTACTAATCCGGAGAAGGATTACTTTACCCATACTACGGATGTATATGCACATACGGGCCTTAAGTGCCTGGAAGTGGATCCGGCAGAGCTGGCCAATAACTCATTGTCCTTAAGCTTTGAAACTTATGATGCCCATGCACAGGCACCCGTAAATGTTCCATTTACCATGGATAAGGGCGATTGTTTTACCCGCTTTTATCCGGAAAAGAGCCAAACCTACTCGTTGTCACTATGGCTGCGAGAAGAAACGGTAAGTCCTGACGGATATACCAACTCGGAGGCAAGGGTAGCCTTTTACGATGTAAACAATGTCCTTATTAGCCAGGAGATCTTCACTGCCAGTGGCGACCTCATAGAAGGTTGGCAGCGCATTTACAATCATTTTGAAGTGCCTTCCAATTGCGAAAGCATTGTGGTAAGCATGAATGCCACAGGGAGCGAATCTTCCTTCTTTGACGATGTGCGGATTTATCCAAAAGATGGTGCAATGACCTCCTACGTATACCATCCGCATACCATGAGACTTTCAGCCACTTTAGATGCCAACAACTTTGCCTCGTTCTACGAGTATGACGCAGAGGGTGGCCTGGTGAGGGTGAAGAAGGAAACAGAAGAAGGCATTGTGACCTTGCAGGAAAGCAGAAAACACTTAATAGACAATACAACGCCATGATAAGGATTACATTGATTTTAAGCCTGTTGGCTTGCATGTCTTTTTCGCAAATAGACTACAAGCAGTTTGCATTAAACGATTTTGATGAAATAGTGAATGCCTTTTCATCCAACAGAAGCTACCACCTAAGCTATAGCTACGAGCGCTTTTATGAAAATGAACTGGTACAAAGCAGCAAAGGCGAAAACCTGCGATACAATAACTTCTATTTCACGGCTTTTGACAGTGCAATAAACTTAAGTACCAATACCCGCGATTTGGTGGTAGACTTTGGTGAAAAAGTAATGACCTATAAGTATGGATACGAGGTAGAAGCTTTTGATAGGAGAATGGCGAAAATGCTTGATAATATTAAAGGAACCATTGAAAATGCCGTGGAGGTATCCTATGCCGAAATAGACCTTGAACGTGGAATGTACACACTTTTGGTAACCCAGGGAAACACTTGGAAGGTGGAGTATGAGGTAAACAAGGTGCACCACAGTTTAGACAAGGCACATTTTTTCAATTACTATCCTGAAGAAGATTTGAACGAGCAGGTAGTAATAACGTACAGTAAGAAGCCAGGAAAGCCCAGGCTTAAAGACAAGCGCTATGACTTTGCCCACTACCTGGAAGTAGGTGGCAAAAACGTAAAAGTTTCAAAGCAATTTTCTGACTACCAGTTACAGAGTTTACGCATTCGTTAATGGGATTAAAAGCTAGATGAAAATGAAAGAACTAAGGATATTGATAATGTGCTTACTGCTGATAAGTAGTGGAGCCAATCTTTATGGGCAATGTATAGGCGGCAGTGTGTCAAGCGGGGCCATAGCCCCGGGTCTACAGCTGTGTATTGAAAATGATAAATACGCCACCATGACAACTGTAGCCCCGGCCGGCTGGGGTTTTGTAAACAAGCGGAGCGAAGGATTTATAGAGCTACAAATGAACCGCGATGCCAATCCTGTGTGGAGTGCGGCTTTTGATTTAACGGTGAGTGTATCCATAGATTACTACAATGAAAGTGACTTGATAGCGATTCAGGCGGGAGGGAGTCCAGCATTGCGAAGCTTAGGTTTAGTTGACTTTGTAGTGAACTATGATCCCGCTAGTGGAGTAACAGAACAAGTACTTGATCTGCAAAAAATACCTGAGGCCTACTACATAGAAGCCGCTTTTAATGGCTATACCTTAACCTGTGGCGGAGGAGTTTGTCCTGGTGGAAGTGGTTATTTCAATACCATTAGCCCCAATATTACCCTAAGTACCTACATAGAGCAGGAACGAGCCCCTGTAAACCCAAGTTTCAGTTACACTAGCCTGGCCGCCAATACCAGTGCAAAAGCAGGTTATGTCACCTTTAGCTGGGACTATCAGGAACATTTGAGCGCAGTAGATCTTGAGTGGATGTGGATAGACGCCAACCTGGTCAGCGGGGTAGGTAGCAGTTTTAAACAAAATGCCAGCCGTGTACGCCTGGATGCCAGCGCCGTGCTCTATCAAATTCCGAATATCTATGAGGCGGGTCATGTTATTTTCAGAGTACGTCCAGTCTATTCCTGCGGTAGTAGTTACGATAAAGAATGCCAGGGTACCTGGACCATAGCAGATGGAACTGATATTTTGGCCAGTGCTATTCCGGGTACTTATCCGGAAGGGGTACAGGTAAGCGGCCATGAAGAAGACCTTAACTGGACATATAATTTAACATTGGCAGAAGAAGGCAAGCACAAGGCTGTTGTGGGCTATGCTGATGGAACCTTGCGCAATCGGCAAACCGTAAGTAAAATTAACAGCATTGATAAAATAGTAGTGGCCGAGTCCATTTACGACCATTTGGGCCGTAATGCCATTAGTGTACTTCCTGTACCAGTAGAAAACAGTGTAATAGGTTACACAGCCGATTTTAATATGAACCAGAGCAATGTGCCCTATACTTACCGCGATTTTGAACTCAGTCAAAACTGTGCGGAACCAGTGGTGTCACCCATGGACAAAGGCAGTGGAGCTTCGCAATACTATTCCAATCAAACCACCAGCACTCAGGAGTACCGAGATTACATCCCCGATGCACACGAATACCCCTTTGCGGTGACCCGTTTTGAGAATAATCCCCTGGGATTGGTAAAAGAACAAGGCAACTTGGGTCCAGTACATCAGGTGGGTGGTGACCATAGTACCCGCTACTATTACGGCCAGCCCAACCAGGAAGAATTGGACCGACTTTTTGGCACCGACGCAGGTTATGCTCAAAACTATAGCAAGGTGATTACAGTAGATGCCAATGGACAGCGCAGCATCAGTATTCACGATATGGCAGGCAATGTAGTGGCCACAACACTAGAGGGCGATGCCCCCTCCAATCTGGAGAGTATAGGAACCCCTGATCAGTTGGGTGGATTGGACATGATGGGTAGCAACGTAAGAGAAGTAAGTGGCAAAGTAGCCAGCAGCAGCCTGGAGTATTATGTTTTTGTAGAAGAAGCCAGCGCCGGAAGTCCCTATGAGCTCAGCTACAGTTTTAAGCCTGAGAAATACGAAGGCGATTGTGAATTGATTACAGGCCTATGCTACGATTGTATCTACGACCTCAACATTAAGGTGTATGCTACCGAGTGCAATACCGGAACGCCAATAAAGGAATATACCATAGGCTATGACCCCAACGATTACCTGGACGAAAACTATAGCCCCAATTGCGATGCTACCAGTTTGTATACCGCCTTTTTAGACCCTGCCCCCGATCCTACAGCGCTGGAGCTGGATGAAGGCTATTATAAGGTAACCAAAACCCTCACCTTGCGCGAAGAAGCCATTGACTTCTTCACAGAGCGCTACGTAAATGATCTTTTGGCTGATAGGGATGCGAAGCTGGCCCTTGATCCTAATGCAGAAACCTGCGTTAAAACCCTCAACGACTTTGTAGAAGAAGAGTTTGAGAAGGTAGACTGGACCGACTGTTTCTACACCTGCGAAACCTGCGAAGAAGCCCTTGCCGAAATCGCCGCCAACCAAGGCAGTGGCAGCCCCGAGTATGCTGAGCAAAGTGAGCTTTGCGAAGCCATCTGTGGCGGCACACCCTGCGAAGCCGCTTACCAAAGCATGCTGGCCGATGTAAGCCCCAATGGGCAATACGGTCTTTATAAAACCATGACCTACGTTGATGACATCTATGGTGAAGCCCCCTACGACTTCGTAAATGGCAGTAGCTATAACGACGGGCTTTACAGCCTTATGAATGAAAAGAATAAGTTGCCAGCTGCCTATTTTACCAATCCCGGAGCAGGTACGCCCAGTGTGCACAACCGCTACTCATGGCGCACGCCCATAGATGTAGAACCAGGCATTGATGGATATGTAGATGCTGAAGGCAATGCCTCTCTGTTTATGATCAATGGCATTCTTCAGGGACCCGAACATTTTGCTACTGTAGAGGAGTTTATTGATCACTGGCAACCCAGCTGGGCGCGCTCATTGGTGTTTTACCATCCTGAATACCTGTATTATGAGTACTGTCAAAGCATGGATGCAGCAGGTTCTAATGACTTTGACGAGTACTTGTTGCAGACTGCTACTTATGAAGAGGCCTACGATTTACAGTTGTTTGATCCACTAAATCAAAACCTAAGCGAATTACCAGCCAACTACAGAGCTGATATCAATGATCCGAGCAGCTACACACAGGATTTTGTCAACGGTGATCCCTTTTTTGCCAGCGGTGGCCCTGGTTACGCTTACCGTCAGGAGATGATAGATGCCATGAATGCGTTTTACGAACGTCCTGATGTGGATGGCACTTTCAGTATATGGGAATATGCCAGCTATCTGGCTTTTTGTATTGATCTGAGTGATCCGGGAGACAGAGCGCAATGCATCAAAGACTTTACCTATAACATGGCCAGTACGGGCAACGCCTGTATGGCAGGCGATGAAGCCGATATGTGGCGCTATTTCAAAGCCTTGTATTGGCAAAAGAAGCAAGAGCTTGTTAACAAGGCACAAAACGAGCATGCCTTTACCTACAAAGGCTTCAATGGTTGTATTGGTGTAGAAGCCAATACCTATAGGAGCAGCCAGCTCATTCATCCTGAACTGGAAGCTTTGGCCTATACTATGGGCGGTAGCCATCAGCCTACCAAGAAAAAATGGAACTTGAGCCTTAACCGTCCCTACCTCTACACTACGGTTTACAATTACCGCAATGATCCGGAGCAAACCTGTTTTGAAGAGTCACCTGCTTACGAACGCCTTGAGGGTTTTGCCAATAAAGACAAACGCTTTGCCCACAACCCCTATATCTATCTGGACCTAAGTAGCCAGGCCAGTACCAATATCAACCAACTCACTTCTGAATTGCAGGGCAACATCAGTGAAACGAACGATCAATCATGTGAGCAGGAATGTGAAGCCAATGCAAGGCAATGGACCGAGGAGCTAAGAGGCCTGGCCGAAAGCCAAAACCCCAGTTTGGTTTGGGAGCCAGGAGCTACCAAATACGAAGCTGTATATACAAGTCTCAAAAGCTTTTGTGAACTTCATTGTGGACAGGGCGATCATTTTGGTAGCTATGGAGATGCCGGCAATAGTGATGCTTTCTCCAACAAAATGGAAGAGCTCATAGAGCAGCACATAGAAAATCCCATAAGCGTTGCCGGCCATGCGGCCATTGTCAGAGCAGAGTCTAACCGGCTGTTTGCCGACCAGTTTACAAGTTACCTGGACGACTGTGGCTGTGACCTCTTGACTACTGTACAGGAAGCCTATGAAAACCTGGTAGCCTGCAATGCGCACGATGGCCAAAGTATCGAGTCCTATTTATACGACAATTATGGCATACAAGTAGGTAATGTGTATGACCTGTTCTGTAAATGCGAATCGCTCAATAGCAGTGATCTTTTGGTAGAAAAAATACAGGTGCCATCAGGCCTTACCTGCACCAGTTGCCCCAGTTGCTACCAGTTGGATAAAGTCATTTTTGATTTTGACTGTAAGTACAGCGACCTATTGCCCACGGCCACTGCGTTTGAGTTCCTTGATTTGAGCAATGAAATGAAGGAGACCTTTGCTGACTATGCCAACCTGAGGCTGAACCTAAGCCTGAGCGCCGCTCAGTACGAGCAAGCGTTGGAGTGCTGTGATATAGCAGGCTGCGACATAGACAATACGAGCCACAAAGCCCATTACTGGAAAAACTTCTTAGAAGCCCTGAGGGATAAGAGCAAAATTGAGCTTCCTGTAGATCATGACCTTCAGTGGAACACCATTGATAAAGCCGACGCCGATTTTGCTGACTTTTTTGAGCATATTATGTGCGAGGGAACCACCAATCCTACCGGACTCAGTGATGATTATTACGTCACGTTTCTGGGAGGGCGCAGCAGTACCTATGGGCTTATAGTACCCAGTTCCAGCATATCAGGCAGTACTTGGGTTCCCTTGGGTTATACTGCCATGTTTAGTCTCAAGTTCCTTGATATTCAAAAATCATTGAACAGCCCCACGCGCAATGGCTACGATATTGAAGACATCACCGGCTTTAACCGCGTGTTTGTATACAAAGGCATGAGCAGTACGCGTGCCATTATGGAAGTAAGCCTTGCCGATGGAGCCTGTGCACGCGTGATGTTTGAAATGCATTATGTGCTGGCTACCACACCAGGGGCTCCCTGTGAAAACCTGGACATCCACGGATGTAATGAGACGGCTATTTGCAGCGGCATGAGTGGCAACCCCAATACGGGCCCCAATGTAGAAGAAGACCAGGAATTTGTAATAGCAGCGAACGAGTTTACTCCCAATACAGAGAGTTTTAGCATTACGATAACTGTTTCGGGCGAACGCACTGCTACCGACTATTTGGTAGACTATAGCATGGTAGAAAATGCGAATCCGGGTTCTAAAGGTTTCCGTGATGGTATTGGGCAATTATTGGCAGAAAATGGCATAAATGCCAGTGTAAGTTATAACGAATGCACGGTGAACTGCGATGATTGCGGTGCGAGCCAATTGAGTTTGTGCTGCGGCAATGCCATCTATACTGATGAAGTTGAAGACCTTTTTGCAAGCTTTACTGCGGGTACGGCAGCTACCAACTTGCTAACCAACTCTCAAGAAGGCAGCGCACTCACAGTGGATGGCCAGGTAACTAGCAGTACGCATATCAATACCTGGTTGCGTCCTGCCGTTTGCAGTACAAGCACCACAGCCACCTATACCACCAGCTATTACGAAGCTGGCGAGCAAGTATTGAATGGCAGCATCGTTTTTGATGACTGCAGCAGTTGCGAGTTTTACTTGTATACCGATGCGGCCAATTTTGACTATGCCGACATTACTACGGTACAGAGCCTTGAATACGATGAAGACGGCCTTAGCAGTTACCATAGCAACAACTTTAAAATGGTGGTAACCACTGGAAGCAATTATTGTGTTGACGGAGTGAATGGCACTACACATACCATATACGGTTATAGTACTTGTTGGGAACTCACCGAATGTGCCAGTGTAGCCCTCGTATGCGACCGAGGAATCAGTCTTCCGGTAGAAGATCCCTGTGTGACCCGTAAGCTGAATGTAGTTCGCGCCAATGCACAGAGAAAATACAACCAGTACATAGCCCAGCTCAAAGCCGATTTTCAGGCCAGCTATACCAGCCAATGTATTATGGGCATAGCAGAAGAAAACTTCAGTAGCAATATGGCCAGTAGCCAGCAGCATTACACCCTGTACTATTACGATCAGGCCCGCAACCTGGTGCGTACAGTGTCGCCCGCAGGAGTAAGTGCACTGAGCATTACTACGACCATAACTGATGACATAGCAAGCCACAGAGCCGATCCGAGTAGTATTACAGCTACTGAGCCCACGCATAGCCTGGAAACCACCTACCAGTTTAACAGCCTGGGTGGTACCGTAGAACAAGAAACTCCAGATGGCGGTATCACTACTTTCTTATATGATGATTTAGGTCGCTTGGTATTCTCACAAAATGCCAAACAAAAAGATGCTTTTAGCGGTACCAACGATGAGCACTTTTCCTACACCATTTTCGACGGTTTGGGTAGAATTGAGGAGGTAGGGCAGATCAAGGTCAATGTAGTCAGTTATGACATGACTCGCGCCAATATTAAAATCGCCGGAGAAGCCACCAGTATTATAGCAGCCAATGCCGCGAACAAAACCGAAGTCACAAAGACTTTTTACGACAGTCAAACCAGCAATGGCGACGCACTGGGTAAACTGGTGACACAGGACAATATGGTATTGCGTGTATCGAGCGTAGCTATTAAAGAAGACGGCGTACCCACAGCAACCGATTACGACCATGCCAGTTATTACAGTTATGACATTATGGGCAATGTAAAAACCTTGGTGCAGGACATTAAAGCCTTAGCTGATGTAGGCCAGCAATCAGGATTGCAGTTGGGGCATAACCTAAAGCGCGTGGATTACGACTATGACCTGATCAGCGGGAATGTAAACCAAGTAAGTTACCAGAAAGGAGAAGCCGATCAGTACTACCATCGCTACGATTATGATGCTGACAACCGTATCAACTCTGTGGAACTTAGCTACGACGGACATAGCTGGAGCCAGGATGCCCGCTATAAGTACTATGATCACGGTCCACTGGCCCGTACCGAACTAGGTGCCGAGCACGTACAAGGTATGGACTATGCTTATACCCTTCAGGGTTGGCTGAAAGCCGTCAATGGCAACTTCTTAGACAAGCAGCACGACATGGGGCAGGACGGTTACGCTACCAGCAGCTTCACGGGCCATAGCGGCACGGCTCATGATGCTTTTGGCTTTGTATTGGGTTACTATCAGGGGGTAAACCCTGGAGAAGATGATTATAATCCAGTAGACAAGAACGGTACAGCCATCCAGTTTATCGCTGATCCCGGTACCTTTACTTCGTTGTACAACGGAAACATTGGCTATTTTTCTGTGAACCATAGTGTTACTATGGGCAATTACGGAGCCATGAACCAAATTTATACCTACGACCAGCTCAACCGCATCCACATAATGAATGTTGACGATGGCATAGATATGAATGCCATGGCCTGGAACAACAATCCCGGACTTGATTATAAAACGCAATTTATGTACGATGGTAACGGGAACCTTCAAGGGCTTCGCCGCTTTGGAGATGCGAACCAGACCTTGAATATGGACCTGCTATTTTATGAATATTATGCAGGGACCAATCGTTTAAAACATGTGAAGGACATGTTTGGTGCTACGGCTTATGACGGTGACTTTGAAGACATGGGAACCAATGACTACAAATACGATGAAATAGGGAATCTAGTTGAAGACAAGAGTGAAGAAATAGATGCTATTGAATGGACGGTATACGGAAAAGTAAAGTCAGTGACGCGAACCGTTGCCAGTGGCAAAGCTGACCTTGACTTTACTTACGATGCGGGTGGCAACCGTTCTACTAAAACGGTAAAGAATGGTCCGCAGGCGGATGACTGGGAGCGTACTTATTATGTACGCGATGCCAGTGGCAACTTACTTGCTACTTACAAATCCACTGTAGACAATAATGTATCCAATGGCGGCAACTATGTGGCAAGGTTCAGTCTGGAAGAGCAGCAGCTATATGGTAGCGCAAGGCTTGGCATTAAGAAAATAAACGAAGAGCTGTTCAGCGAAGAGTTTACAGGAACTCTGGGAGCTGATATCTGGGATTATGTAGGTGCCGTTGTAGGCCAAAACAACGTACCAACACCAGGAGACCGCGGAGAGCAGATCCGCGGCGATGTGCGTTACGAGCTTACTGACCATCTGGGTAACTTACGCTCAGTGATTACCGACAGAAAACTACCGGCTCAAAATGGTGGTGGTGTAGACTATGCACCCGATGTGGTGTCTGCACAAGACTATTACCCCTTTGGGATGTTGATGCCTGGAAGGCAATATATCAATACGAGTTTTACCAACAACGACTATCGTTTTGGGTTTAATGGTAAAGAACATGATGCTGAGTGGAATGGAAGCGGAAATATATACGATTACGGCTTCAGAATCTATGATCCTAGAATAGCTAAATTTTTATCTGTAGATCCATTGTCTAAATCTTATCCTTGGTATACCCCATATCAGTTTGCAGGGAATGGACCTATTGAGTCAATTGATTTGGATGGATTAGAAGAGTATCATTATTCTTTAACCTTGAGCGATCAAGGAGAGCCGCAGCTAACCTTGATTGAAACGAAAGATTTTATAGAGACAAATGGATTCACCAATTTTCTACATACTCTCACGTTTGGTTTAACCGAGCCTGCACCTAAAAACCCTTATGAACGACACATAGTACACTCAGGAGAGTATGTTGAGTGGTTTACTCATGGAGTGTATGGAGCTCATGTTTCAAAGGAAGAGATTAATGCTTATTATAACAGTAAAGAAGAGTTCTTAAATGCCGATGTTTTGGCTGATCTGGAGAGTCGAAAGAACCTTTTGGTTTGGTCGGCAAGAATAGGTGGAGGGCTTCAGAATATTTCGGACGAAATGCATTATGGAACCGGAGCGAAGATTAAGACTAGAAGTAGGCCTAATCCAGTTACTAATCACGGAGCCGGAGTTCCCATTTCTCGCACAAATACGGCCCTTGTTCCTATTGTTTTTAGAGGGGACAATAGGAAGCCTTCGGTTGTATTTGGGGAAGGTTTTAGGATAAAGAACCCGTCTGCGGACAAAGATATCACAATGCACGTTGATTATAATACTGGGGCCTTTGTATCGACGTCCTCGGCATCCCTTTCAGGATCAAGGCGGTTTGCATTTTCTTATGAATATGTTTTAGACAATCATGCTTCTGGAGTTGATGTGATTAAGTCTTATCCTGGAGGCAATCATGCATATCAGAAGGAGGTTGCCTTTCCTGATAATGTTCCAAGCAGTAGAATCAAGGGGGCATACAAGGTTAATGTGGAAACAGGAGAAAGAACGGGTGCGTTTATACCCAATCCAAATTATAACCCAGATGGAAACTAAAAGTGTTTTTGAAGCAAAGCTTATCACAAAGAATGGTGATGCAATTAGAGGTAGCATTGAATTGTCAGAAAAAAAAGGGGATTTAATGGTAACATTGACCTATTCTGGAAAAATGATGGTAGCAACGAGCTTCTATTTTATTCATGCACTAAATGAAATCAGAAGGAAGCTAGAAAAGAAGCATATTTCTTTGGCATGTAATGCAGCTAGGATGGATGTTATAACATCTGGAATGTTGTCTGACATGTCCATGGGAACACTGGGATCTGTAATTGATGATCAAGGAGAGTTCACTGGCGAGGAAGTACATTTATTTGAGGAGACGGAAATGATAGATAGGTTAGGTAGCTTAAAAGAGCAGTTGGAGATGAAAAGGAAGTTAATTGAAAGAAATAGGCGTGGGTAGGGATGTCTGTTCCAAATATTACGAATTTGGTGGTAAGCAGCTAAGTCTCTGTTGTACTAATATTTACGACAGCAGGAACTTGTGATTTGATAGGTAGTGCAAGCGGGTTTGTTTCAAGGTTAGCGCAGCGAACTTGGAACATCGACAAGTAAGCTAGGTCTCCCGAATGCGACTTCGGTACAGGTTTCAAATATTCAATGATATGGGAGTCCTAGCACCAAACGCAAAAGCGGTTCCGAAATATTCAATTCGATAAAAGAAGTATGATAGACGAATATCATCAAGTTTGGGCAAGGACCTTGAAAGAATCAGAAGGTCGAATTACCTTGCATAAGGACACCGTTTTACTGAATAAGGTGCGGATGTTTGATTATGAGGACTTTATAAAAGAAACCGCGCTGAATCATGCATACAGCACTTTCAATGAGCTGAATTTGTGTATACCTTTTGTTTGGAGGGAGTTGGGGTTTGGAGGGTTCAAAAGGGTTCTTTTGAGTTTAGAGCCCACGAGAGCTTCTGCTGCGGCAAGTGTAATTTTATTTGCTGGAAAATATATAGGCTTGGACTCGATCGAAGTTTACCTGAGTTTGGGTCTGAAAAATGTAACAAGTGAGTATGTGATGAGCAATGAAGAGTCTCTCAGGTTAATGATGAAGATTTCTTCGTTTGACAAACATTTTATAGAGGAGTCAAACCTTCCTTTAGATGCTTTTAGCGATATATTAGATTACTGGACAAGGGCTGATTCGGCCGAATCTTAGTGTTTGCCGTGACCGCTCCCTTGTTCAAGGTGTTGCTATTTTGTCGGAAGTCTACATGCATCATAGGCATGTGATTTGAGAAGTAGGCTGGGTCTCCCGAATGTGACTTCGGTACAGGTTCCGTGAAGAAAATGGCATGTGATGCTTACTTTAATATGAATTTCACAAATATGTAAACTGGGCTTTATATCGAAGTTGTTCATTGGCGTAGATGTTTGCGGCGATTTATTTCCAAATTACTCTTGTAAATATTCACAACCATTTGGACTTAGATAGATGATGAAAAAGAAAATGGTTATGCTCTTGGCTTCTTTTTGCTTTATTCTGAGTACAAAAAGTGGTAGTTACAGCTTTGTGAAGCGAGTTGATGTACAAGGCCTTTTCGTAAAGTGTGAGTTTCTTGGTGGTAAGTATATATACCCAGCAGGAGAAATAGGAGAAGGAAATAGATTGTTTAGGTACAAACCTTCTATGGGATTGATCGGTTCTATAGAATCTGCAGATACTGTTTTTACGAAGAGTGAGTTGAAACGCGCTGGTGCGTGCAGGTCATCAGCTTTATTTGATTCATTGACCTATTCGGAAGCGACATTAGCTGATTCCATTGTAAAAGAGCATAGGGTCTTGAGAAAATTGAATGGCGATATTAATGTGAAAGGAAGAATAAAGGGTGTGAGAATTATTCTGGTTAGAGCTCATTTTGATTTATGTAGAACATATAGTGGCACAGTGACCAACCTGGACTTTTCCATTGAAGGTCGATCCAAATTACCTTTAGTGTTCAAGGATGTTCATATTGGAGTGATTCAATGAATTAGGGTGCAGGAAATGGAATAAGTCTTTTGCCATCTGGCAGCGATCAATAGTGCGTATGAAAAGCTCTTGTCGAATTTGTTCTGGTGTTTAGGTGAGAGTCCCCACTTGTTCCAAGTGTTCTCAGTTGTTGTTCCAAATTTGAGCGGAGTGAACTTGGAACTCGATAAGTAAGCTAAGTCTTCCCGAATACGAGTTTTTAAGAGCGTGTGTGGCAGATTCGATGACTGTGATTGCTTGGCATCGTGAGGTAACCGTATAATTCTAGTATGTGGGTTTTTACAGATGGATGAACTCATCCGTACCTTCGAGTTTGAGCGCCTAAGAGATTGTGGCAATCTGCATTGATGAGATTGAGCTATGTTGTTATTCTACCTACAGTACGCTTTTTATAAGTTTCACTCTCGAGGGGCCTTACTTTTTTATTCAATCAACCCTGGAGTTTGGATTGCAAAAATGGCCTTTCGCAGACGACCCGAGAGGTTTGCGCAGTATAGGAATGATTATCAAAATGCCTTTTTAGATAAGAAGAAGGGAGTCAGCACGGATTTAGCCGGGGTCGCGGTGACAGTGTTGTTGATTCTTTTCTTCCTTGGACTATTTTTCTATTTTGTAGGAATAGTTAAGGTGCACATTGAGCCATTTTGGCTCCCGTTTCTTGTAGTTAGCGTTGTCTCATTTCTATTTACCCATTTCGCCTTGTTTCGAAGGGATAGATACCTACCCAAATTCAAATACATAGATGAATTCAGCCGCTCTAAGAAATGGATGGTAATGGCATGGGGGATTTTGGCAATCGTACTTGCAATTTTCAGCTTCGTCTATGGTATGAATACGTACGTTAAGTGGACATAGGTGTCCTTGTGGGTGGAGTTTAAAGGAGCATATGGATCAGAACCGTAAATATTAACCTGGTTACTTATTGGAAATTTACCGCTACTCAAAATGCAAAATCCAGGCATTCTCACCCTGAAGTCTAAACTTTTTCCCAAGTTGACTCAGGGGAATACCTATAGCATCTATCAATACTCCTGCTACTACAAGTACACCGCCTATGAGAAGACCAACCAGCAATGAAAGATCATCGCCACTCAAAGCACCCGCAACCACAATAACCCCACCCAGTATGATGCCCGTAGTACCTACGGCGGATAGTGTGATACCCACTATTTGAGTACCCAAAAACTTAATGCGTAGAAAGTCTATTTCCGACAAGGGTACATTACCCGTACTTAAGTACAAGGTAGTGGTGTCAACACCTACCAAACGACCTTTTAGCTTTGATCCGTCAAGCATGGTCACTTTCACTTTTTTGTTATGAGTAACAATCCGTTCTTTTTCGGCCTTTATATTTTCCAATGACAAATAGTCTTGTGTTTGGGCCAGCAGCAACGATGGAGCTTGCCATAAGGTAGTAACAAGTAAAAAGAAACCGAAATGCTTCATAAGGTGGTATTAGTGGATTATCAAGTTAAAGGAAAGAAACGGAGTAAGAGGACTCAGGGAAGAGAATTCTACCTTTGTGATGCAAAAAGTGCCGCTGTCGCTTATGGATTGAGTAAAAGATGCTTCTTTAACTACTCCACTATCAAGTATAAAGAACTTACCGCTTAGAGTCATGCATTAGAATTTACCCTGCCTGCACTCTTCAGCTCTGAGTACTACATTATCGGGTAGACCGTGCTCTACTGATAACGTGGAGAAACTGGATCCGTCAAACTTAGTAAGGCCACGGTCGGTACAAAACCACATGCTGTGTTTAATGGAGAGACAAAACTCTGTTTACCCGCCTTAGTCTTGACTTTTGGCCTGAAGTCAAAGAATAAAAAACCCTTCATCAGCTGAGTGACAAAGGGTTTGTAAGTGGGCCCACCAGGGCTCGAACCTGGGACCCCCTGATTATGAGTCAGGTGCTCTAACCAACTGAGCTATAGGCCCTGTTAGATTACCTCCAACAATTGGGAGCGCAAAAGTAAATCAAATGCCAGTGAATTGAGACACTCCAGAGAAAAATTGAATACTCTTATGGGGCGTATAGACCCTCTTACACAATTGCTCAGCATCTTCGTAGCATGATTAAAAATCTCATATTCGATTTAGGAGCGGTATTACTTGATATTGATCTGGATGCCTTTAAGGCTGAATTGGCTCGAATAAGAGACAACTACCATTTCAGTTTCAACCACAAGGAGTTGGGCTTTTATAGTGACTATGAGCGTGGGGCCATGAGCACCGATGCTTTTTTTAAAGAGTTGGCCAGGCAGTTTAGCGGACCGGTTGAAGAAGAAGAGTTGCGGGCGGCTTGGGCACTAATTTTGAAGGAACCCATTTCCGAATCCATTGATTTTCTGAAGTCGGTACAGGGCAAATACAACATTTATCTTTTGAGCAATACCAACGAAGCCCATAGGATACAGTTTGACGAAACTTTTAATAGAGTTCTGGGAAAGAATGTGTTCTATGAGCTCTTTGATACCACCTATTATTCCTATGAAATGGGATTTATAAAACCAAGTGCTGGCATTTATGAAAAGCTCCTTAACCAGAGTGAACTCAAGGCCGACGAGTGCTTTTTTATTGACGATAGTGCAGAGAATATAGCAGGTGCCAACAGAGTGGGAATGGAGGGCTGGTGCTTTAATGGTATTAAGGACTGGAGAAGCATACAGAAGAGGATATAAAAAGCGGCCTACGCATTTGTTGACCGCCTTTTGTCACAATAAACCTTACCAGTTGCAACTGTATAATTAATCTGCAATGTAGTGGCCTGGCAGGTGAATGCAACCTGACATTCCTCAAGATCAGATAAGGTATTAATAGTAAGTGACCCGAGGGTTTCAATTACATTATGGCTCACTTGGGTTTATTCCGAATCCGTCTTTAATGTCCAGACAATGGGTACAACAAAACTGGACGTGACAGCTTGTCCATTCTCATCAATTCCAGGTTCCCAGTTGGGCATGTTTTCTACAGCGACTATGGCGGCGTCTATTAGGTTTTGATTTGTTCCATTAATATTAACTACCTCGGTAATCGATCCATCAGCTTGCACATTGAAGTTCACTAGAATGCTCTCTTTAATTCCATCGGCCTTTTCCTGTTCCGGATACTTCAGGTTGGACTTTAGGTACATAGCAAACGCATCGGGTCCTCCTGGAAAGGAAGGCGCCTTTTTCAAAGCTGTCGTTTGTTCTAGGTTTTCATTTATCGCATTTGCTTGCTCAGAACTCATAGTGGTAGTAAACCGAGTGGTTACTGGTGATTTTATTTCCTCTGTAGTATCAGTTGGTGGGGATGGTTCTTCACAAGCTGTAGTTGAAAGGGCGAGTACAACTGTAAATAGAAAAAGAAAAGGTTTCCTAAAGAAATGGGTTGTTTGAAATAATAACATATAAACGCATTTTGTTACGGCAACAAGATAGGCGTTTTATGTGCTACTCCACAATGTAGAAGTGTTTCGGTGAAATGGACAAGCGGCTCGAGTCCTCACTTCAAGCCGCTTTTCTGCTGATTATGATTTAGTCGGCTTGTGGCGAGGGGCTTGGAAGGTTTTCCGAAGGAAGTGTGCACTTAATGGGCAGCACCATTTTTACGGCTACTTTTTTTCCATCCTTTGTTCCTGGGGTCCAGGCAGGCATACCACTTATAGAAGCAACAGCGGTGGCAATGAGATTTTCATTTTCACCTTTAATGGAATGCACATCTGAAATGCTTCCATCTTTATTTACGGTGAACTCCACATAAATGGTTTCTTCCGTACCGTTTTCCTTCTCTTCTTCGGGGTATTCAAAGTTTTCAGTCAAATAGGCAATAAGTCCATTCATACCCCCTACAAATTCAGGGTATACGTCCACTTCGTTTTTTTCCAGTACAGGCTCTTCAGGCTCATCACAGGCGGTAATGAGCACCGCCGATGCACATAGTGGTAGCAAGGCCACCAGAAAGAATTTTCTCAAGGTGTTTGTTGGTGTTTGGTGTAACATATTTATTCGGTTTTTAAGATGCACGAAATAGGGGTTGATAGACGAAGTAATTGGGAAATCGCTTTTCCATCGGGCATATTCAAGTATCCCCTGGGAGTAGGAGTGTAGCTGCTGTTGTGAATAGTTGTCGGCTTGAAACTCATGCACTTTCACGAGTTCTCGACGCAAGAAGTAAAAGAGAGGATTAAACCAGAATATAACCTGAAGTACTTCTACAAGTAGTCGGTCTACCGAGTGTCCCATTTTAAGATGAGCACTTTCATGTAAAATGATCTTTTTCTGCAGATCCTGGTCTATACCTTTAGGTATAAAGCTCCAAAGGAGAAATGAACATGGGCTCTGTTCACTGTTAATCCATCGCACTTTTGATTGCTTGGACGGACTGCTTTTTAGAAACAAGTGCAGTATTGCCCCCAACCTTATCAATACAATGCAGAGGGCTATAACTGCTCCAATGGTATAGATCAAAGCGAACTGCGGAATATCGATAGATGTGGTAAGCGTACTTTGAGGCAAACTAAGATTGGCTTCTGGTAGTGTATACCGAGCCACAGTGCCGGCCTGCTCAATCCAAAAGAAGGGGAGCACAGAAATGAGTATGGATGCAAGCAGAACCCACCTGTTGGTACCGTGAAAGGTAGTGTTGGCCAGAAATACTTTGTAGAAAGTATAAAACAAGGCAAGTATGGCAATGTGCTTTAGGGCAATTTCAATTGTCATTTTTGTGTTTTTTGAGGAGTTCTTCCAATTCAGTAAGCTCCTCTTTGCTTAGTTCACCTTCTTTAGCAAAAAAGGATACCAGGTTGGTAAATGAGTTACCGAAGTAAGACTTGAGCAGAGTTTTAGTGCTCTGCTTTTGGTAAGCGGCTTTAGAAGTAAGTGGGAAATACCTGAAGGTTTTGCCGAAAGCTTCATGATCTACAAAGCCTTTTTTCTCAAGAATCCTAATGATGGTAGAAACCGTGTTATAGGCTGGTTTGGGCTCAGGTAGCTCAGCAATCACTTCTTTTACGAAAGCGTTTTCAAGCTTCCAAAGCACTTGCATAATCTCTTCTTCGGCGGTGGTAAGTGATTTCATATCACGAATTAACTAAAACTTTAGTTCATGAACTAAAGTTTTAGTTGGTTTTTTGAATTCTCTACATAGCAATTGCATCTCCCTGCCGTTGAACCCCTTTCATTAACCTATTCACATTTGGTTCTTTGCCCACCAGTCATTTCTATACATATTTGCCAAAATTTTGTAGATGATTATCTATAGCGTTACTGTAAGTGTGGACCCTACTGTGCATCAAGAGTGGACAGAGTATATGCGGAGCAAGCATATTCCAGATGTATTGGCCACAGGTTGTTTTACAGGCCATCGCTTTACCAAGGTACTTGGAACCACGGAAGAAAAAGAAAACTCATACAATGTGCAGTATTTCTGCAATTCAATGAAAGAAATGCACCAATACCAGGCACATCACGCAGCAGCCTTGCAAAAGGAGCATGCTGAGAAATATGGTGACAAGGCCTATGCCTTTAGAACCCTGCTTGAAGACATATAATTAGTAGCCAATTTTTAGCCATGAAGAAACTATCATTCCTCATATCCTTCAGTTGTATCGCCTTTTTATCTCAAGCATATTGGCAGCAAAAGGTAGAGTACACTATGGAAATTGATATGGATGTGAACACACATCGTTTTGAAGGAACACAACAAATTGTTTACCACAACAACTCTCCTGATACCATAAACAGGGTGTTCTATCATTTGTACTTCAATGCCTTCCAGCCCGGTAGTATGATGGATGTTCGTTCAAGAAGTATTGAAGATCCAGATAAGCGAATAGGTACGCGCATTTCCAAGTTGAGCCCCGATTTATATGGATATCACAAGATAGACTTACTAAAACAGGACGGTAAAAAGCTCAAGTTTAGAATTAACGGAACCGTAATGGAGGTAAGCCTTGCCAGGCCCATACTGCCCGGAGCCAAGAGCACCTTCACCATGGAGTTCAACTCCCAGGTACCACTGCAAATAAGACGATCTGGTTGGAAAAACGCTGAAGGTATAGAGTTCTCTATGGCTCAGTGGTATCCTAAAATGGCTGAATATGATGAAGACGGCTGGCACCCTGATCCTTATATCGCGAGGGAGTTTTATCCGGTATGGGGCAATTATGATGTAACCATAAACATTGATTCAACCTACGTATTGGGAGGGACAGGAACGCTGCAAAATGCCACTAGTGTTGGACACGGCTATTGCAAGGCCTCCCAAGTAAAACGACCAAATAGCAAAAAGCTGAGTTGGCATTTTACCGCTAAGAATGTTCATGATTTTGTGTGGGCTGCTGATCCAGACTATAAGCATGTAACTTACCAAATGAAAGACGGCCCCTTACTTCATTTTTTGTACCAATCCAAAGACACGCTTACCAAGCATTGGAAAGACTTCCCCGAAAGATGTGCCAAGGGATTTGCCTACCTGAGCGAACATTTTGGAAAGTATCCCTTTCCACAATACTCTGTAATTCAAGGAGGTGATGGCGGCATGGAGTACCCTATGGCCACACTTATTACCGGCAGAAGGAAACCTGGTAGCCTTTTTGGGGTTACAATGCATGAAGCGGCGCACTCTTGGTACCAAATGCTTTTAAGTTCAAATGAAAGCAGGTATCCCTGGCTGGATGAAGGCTTTACCAATTACGCCGGCAATGAGGCTTACAACAAAGTGATGTTTCCAAAAGGGAAAGGTGATCCACACAAAGGATCCTTTATCTCGTATACAGACCTTGCAAGGTCTGGCAAGGAAGAACCCATGAGCACCCATGCAGATCATTACCATACCAATTTTGCCTATGGAAAAGCCTCGTATTCAAAAGGAGAGTTGTTTTTGGTACAGATGAAATACATAGTGGGTGAAGAAACCTTTAACAAAGGCATGAAACGCTATTTCAGGGAATGGTCGTTCAAACATCCCGATCCCAGTGATTTTGTGCGTATAATGGAGAAAGAATCAGGAATGGTACTTGATTGGTACCTGCAATACTGGATGAACAGCACCAAAACCATTGATTACGGAGTAAAAGGAATAAAAGGGACTTCAAAAGAGAGCACCATTGTACTGGAGCGCATTGGGCTTATGCCCATGCCTGTGGAAATGGTAGTAGAGTTTGAAAATGGTAAATCAGAAACCTACTACATACCCATGGGGCTTATGAACGGTAGCAAAGAGGGAGAGTTCACGGAACTATCGCCCTGGGCATGGGTAAATACTATTTATGAAGTACCCCTTAAAAAGGGAGCGGATGACATAAAGAAAGTATACCTGAACTTTGAGAGAAACGTAGCCGATATCAATCCAGAGAACAATTCAATGGAATTGGACCACAGTTACGAGTACTACTTTATGCGTTAGTGGCTAAGGTCCAAACGGAACTTACAAGCCTTTGTATTTCTAAGAACTGTTTTCCGCCATCAAGGTCATTTGTGGCGGAAGTAAGTGCTTTCAAACCACACTGTTGAATGAAGGCATCGGCAGTTGATCCTATAAATGAAGATCCCAACAGCGCATGGTCTCTGTTGGAAGGTTGAAACTTGAGACTAAGGGCAAATGCCGCAAACGCAGCCCAACCATCCACAATGGTCAGCATGCCCTTTTCTAAAGCTTTGTGTAGTATTCCAAAACTTACAGCCGTATCATAGCCTCCAAACCGCTCCAGGTAATTGAAAGGATGACTTGGGTCTATGTTCACCTTGCCTAGTTTAACCCTGAAGTCAATAAGTTCAGAAGGGTTTACAGTGTCAAATACACCAGTGTCATATCCCAAACTACTCAAAAGTGCTTCGGCCGCAATGTCATTGCCAGCTCCCAGATCGCATAGGTAAAGTAAGGTATTCTCTTCCAGCTCATGCACAATTGCGGCTCCATAATTCACGGCCTCCAATAAGCGCTGCGGTTCAAGAGCATTCCCATTTAAGAAATTGTTGCTGCCCCTGGCTACCTTAAAGTTCAGCACCTTATCTAGTTGAGGCCAGTAACGGTCCACAGCAACATCATGAAACAAAGGTTCGGTTTCAGCACCTTCTAAATCGCCGTAAGAGCCCTCAGAAGCCGCGATAGTTTGTGCAAACGTGTAGTTTTTTGATTTGCGACTATAAGCTGTATCAGCTATCCCATGGTCTGCCAGCAGCACTATAGCTTGTACTGTTGGAGGCTTTTGTGCATGCCTGGCAAGCAAGTGGGCGCCTAAATCCTTGTGCTTTTCAAGATGCGTCACTGCCTTATGAAACTCCGATGACTGAAATGAACCAGGCTCGAAACTCATGGTCTAACCTTGAGCGTACTGCCTTCTTTTACAGCAGGCCCTTCAAGGTGGTTTAGTCGCATTAAATCTGCAACCGTGAGCCCATACATTCTTGAGATGCTAAAAAGCGTTTCACCTTTAGCCACTGTATGGAAATCACTTTCATTGATTACAGCACCGTCGTTTTCACCTTGGTTGTCAACGCTTGCCGAAGTGTCTTCACCTTCCTTACTTGTCTCCTTGATTTCGCTTTGCTGCTGTTCGCTGCCATCTGAGGCAATAGCGGCTTCGGCGCGGGGCTCGATCAATAGCATCTGGCCTACTTCCAGATTGTCAGTAGTAAGACCATTTTGCTCCTTTAAGTCAAGCCAGGTAATATTATAGGCCCTTGAGATGGACATTAAGGTTTCTCCGGGAGCCACCTTGTGGTAGAGACCATCTTCCTTTTCAACTTCATTTTTTTCAGCAACTACTCCTTCTTCGTTGCTTATAACATCTTTACGTTCTACGTACAATTCGTTTTCATTGTCAAGCGAAAAGTACTTGTGCGGAAGCTTTTGTGATGTAGTGGCAGGCTTAATGGCTCTTTGCGCTTTCAAGCTTAGCTTTTCGCCTGCCTTGGGTTCTTCGCCCTTTTTCAGTTTGTTAAGCCTGTAAAGCCTCTTTAATTTCACCCCACGCAGTTGAGAGATGTATTGCATGGTTTCTCCTTCCTGCACTTCATGAATTTCTCTGGTGGTGTTTTTTCTTCTTTTGGGTTTCAGGTAAATGATCTGTCCCTTTTTTAAAGCTTGCTTCCTGTCAAAGTCGTTGTACTTAAATATTTGCCACTCAGCTGTAAAGTACTTATCCCTTATCTCTCTAATGGTCATATTACCATCATAGGCAATGGCCGGGGTTCCATTGATTTCAAATACTTCCGTTTTGGTCAACCGCTCGTTTACCAAAAGCTTCTTTGGTTCCTTTACTGTATCGTAATCATAGAGTTCATAGCGCTCTATGATATTAATGAGCAAGTCAGCATACTTCTTATTTGTGGCATACCCACATTCTCTTAATCCTTTGGCCCAGCCTTCGTAATCCGTACTCCTTAAATCAAATAGTTTCGCGTAGCGCGACCTTCCGGTTAAAAACTCTGAATGATCGTGGTATGAGTCTTCCGCATTGTCGTAGGCTCTGAAACAGGACTTAATTAATTCGCCGTTTTCGTCCCTATCATCGTCCTTTACGTAGTAGGTCTTCCCTTTCCATCCAGAGTGGCATTTAATTCCAAAATGGTTGTTGGCTTTTGTGGCTAAAGAACTGTTACCATATTGCGATTCCAGGTAGCCCTGAGCCAAAGTAATGCTGGCCGGAATACCGGTTCTGTGCATTTCTGCTATTGCAATGTCCTTATACTTAGCAAGATATTCTTCAGGCGTAAGTTTCTTCTCATCCGCAAAGGCGAATAAGAAAGGCAGACATAGTAAAGCGGTTAAGTACCTCATAGTCAGGATTAATACTACAAAGTAAAATACCGAAAAATAGCTTTAATTTGCATAGGTTTAGTTTAATGTGGATAATTGAGAAAAGTTGTTTACTAGAGTAAAACGTCTACTCAACCCACCTAATAATGAATTTGATGGATATTTAACGATATCCTATCAAAACATTTTATTTCTTTGCACTCTAAGCGACTAGTAATGAAAAGAGCAGTTCTTTTAATGGTGTTGATTGCCTCCTTGGGTTCGGCACACGCACAATTTCGGTCGGTCAATAGGTTGGCCTTTGAAACTAACATGGGGCTGAGCCTCGTACACGGAGATGTTTCACCTTCGTCTATTAACGTTGCAATGCAGCTGGGTGCAAGCTATTCTTTAATTAGAAGTATGGCTGTTTGTGCTTCTCTCAACTATGCATCACTTAGTTCTCAGCAAGATAGATACGAGCGTTCGTTTATTGGAACCGTAGTAGGTTTCCAAATTGACTATGACATCAATATCCCTCAGTTGCTTACCGACTATCCCCAAAGGTTCCCGGTTTCTCCATACGTGAGAATTGGAGCTGGATACGATATTGCTCAAATAAGAGATGTAAGCTACGGCTTGGTAATTGACGACAGATCAACCTATCCTGTTACACAGGAAGAAGTATTGAGTCAATCCTGGAGATCAATTACTGTGCCTACCACCATTGGCGCATACTTTAGATTGAACTCATATGCCGACATTAACCTGAAGTTAAACTATGTATATGCCGACTCTGATATGGTAGACGGTCACAGACCAGCCATTGTGGGTAACAAATACAACGATAGCTATTCAATGATTATGGTTGGTGTGAGAATGAAGTCTTGGGATAGAAGAAGACCTCACATTTCAGGCTGATAAGAATTACAATTCTTTATAAAGATCAAGAATCGTCGTGGCGAGTGAATCCCACGACGATTTTTGTTTTACAAGGGCTATACCATCCAAATAGGATTGATAATCCTGGTTGAAAAAATCCTTGACTCCTTGTACAATTTCATCTACGTTGGGGTTCTTCACTACGCTTCCACTTCCATAAGGTGCCACTGTTTCCTTTAAACCACCCACATCTGTAACCATTACTGGTAAGTCGTAGTGGTAAGAGATAGACACCACTCCACTTTGCGTAGCTGATTTGTAAGTAAGCATACACACGTCGGCTGCTGAGTAAAATAGCGGTACCTCGTTATCGTCTATATACCGTACGTACTGCTTCACCTTATTGGCAACGGCTTCAGTTTTTATGAGCGCTTCATATTTGTCGTAGCTACCATAGGGTTCACCAGCAATTAACAAAACGTATTCATCACTTAGGTGCTTCATGCTCTGTATGAGCAAATCCAATCCTTTATAGTCACGTATGAAACCAAAATAGAGCAATACCTTCTTGCCTTCTGGGATGCCCAGCTTTTCCTGTGCCTCACGTTTGTCCATCCGCGGCGGAAAATGATCGTAGAGCGGATGCAAGTGAAACTTGTTCTTGGCATGGGGTTTAACAGAAAATAAATCGCCTTCAACTTTCTTGCTCATGGAAATGAACCCATCAAAAGAATTGACAAAGTATTTAATGAAGGCCATATCTCCTGGTCGTCTTTCGTGCGGAATTACATTGTCCAGAATGGCTATTGTCTTACATTTTGTTCTTCGCGCCACAGTTCCAAGCGAAGGGCCAAAAAAAGGCATCCAAAACTTTGTAATGAGCAAGTCAGGTTGGTACCGGTTTATTTTTCGGGCCGCAGAGAAATAGCTAAAAGGATTTACGGTATCCAGTATGGGTTCCGCATCAATTTTATCCGGAATATCATCTTCAGTCACATATTGTGTTTTTCCGGGAAAAAGAATATTCGGATACTGACGACTGAAGTTGAACGCTTTTGCTGAATCTACCTTCTTTTCAAGTTCACGAAATAGTGCTGCATTGTACTGTGCTATACCTCCCCTGAAAGGATAAAATGTAGAGAGTTTTGCTACTTTCAAAAGCCTGTTTTAGTGTGTTTTTATAGCGGTCAATACATCGTCTACATGCATACTCTCCATGCAATGGGTTTCTCTTTTACAAGAGTTGCCATAGTAGCATTCGCATCCTGCCTTGGGCTCTAGAATTACGCCTCTGTTAAACATGTAAAACTCATGCTTGTTGAAGATGTTGTTGAACAACACTAAGTGCTTTTTTAAACCCATGGCTATATGCATCATCATGGAAACGGCACTTACAATTACATCACAATTATTGGCAATGGCAATAAACTCCTTGAGTGAGTGCAAGCCAGGGTAATAACAGCCAGTGGTTTCTACATAGTAGTTATTCAATGCATCCTCATCAGGTCCTCCCAGCACTACAGGGTAGAAACCATCTTCCTGCAGTTTTTGAATAAGACTCACCCAGTTTTCTTTAGCCCACATTCTTGTTGGCCAACGTTTTCCGCAACCCGTATTCAATCCCACAATGGTTTTCCCATTTGCCTGAGCTCGTATACTATGCCATTTCTTGTCAAAGGCCTCGTTTACATCAAGTAAGTATTCTTCGTCCTTAAAGTCCATTTCGCAGATTTCAAAAATCTCCTCCATGTAATTCTTGGTATTGGCTTGAGAGTGCTGATCAAAGAGTCCTGTGATGAGCTTATGTTCAGCACTTGGAGTGGCTGCGGCTACGTGGTGCTTGTCTAAAATGAAGCCGTATTTTTTAGTTGCATTTACATCCTTCAGCAAAGCGCAAGCCTCGTACTCCTTGTCCAGGTTAATGGCAATATCATAGCGCTGGTGCCTGATGGTGTAGGTAGACTGAAAATCAAAAGGATAAATCTCGTCTATCTGGCTTTTTGGTAAAATATCCGGTGAAAGAGTAATCCAGGTAATATGAGCTCCTTCAAAGTCATTTTTAAACCTGGTAACCAAAGGAGTTGTCCGTATTACATCTCCCAGTGCTCCTAGCTTAATAATGAGAATACGGGTTTTTATGGGACTGTACTCATCGCAGGTACTACATACCTTGTTTCTGAGCTTGTTGGGTTGGCAAGGAATCCCACCTTTAAAATGGCGGCAGTCAAATTTGACATCCTCGATGGTTACTTTTTCGGGCTGCATGTGTCGTTGTCAGAAGTGCCCAAAATTATCGTTTATTTTCATGTTGACTTAAAACAGGGCTAATTTTACCGCCGGAGATTATGATTGATTCTACAACGTTAAATTTTGTTCAAAACTGTGACCAATATGTCATCACTTTTCATCAGAACCCTGATGGAGATGCCATCGGTTCAGCCTTGGGCTTGCATCATTTTTTTAAGAAGCAGGGAAAGCAAGGGATAGTGGTTTCACCAAATGAAGTAGGTGACTACCTGAAATGGCTTCCAGGTGTTGACGAAGTGCAGGTGTATGAGCGAGAGCCTCAGCGTTTTGATAGAATGGTCAAGGAGGCAAAAGCTGTGTTTTGCTTGGATTTTAATGATCCAAACAGGTGTGGCGGACTTGAAAACATCATTCAGGCAACAGCTGCTGATTTAATGATGATTGACCATCATTTATTTCCTAAGGATTTTACCAAATACAAACTGCATAGTACTGAGTCCCCGGCCACAGCCCTCTTAATATTGGAGCTTATTCAGGCTATAAACGACAGTTTGATAGATCAGGACATTGCCATGAACTTATATACAGGCTTGATGACTGATACGGGATCCTTTCGTTTTCCAGCCACAAATGCAAAAACCCATCTAGGAGTAGCTAGACTTATGGAAACTGGTTTTCAGCACGAGTTAGCGCATGAAAATATTTTTGACACCTTTACTGAAAAGCGACTGAAACTCTATGGGAATAGCTTCTCCAACCGTCATGAGTTATTGCCTGAATACAAGACATCCTATTTCTACGTGACGAAGGAAGACCATGTCAATTTTGACATTAAGAAGGGAGATACGGAAGGGCTGGTAAACTACAACCTCAGCCTGGAAGGAGTTATGTTCGGAGTATTGTTCATTGAAAACGAGGAAATGGTGAAAATCTCCTTCAGATCAAAGGGAACATTTCCCGCAAATGAGTTTGCACGAAAGTACTTTCAGGGCGGAGGTCATTTAAATGCCGCTGGAGGAAGGTCCTTTATATCATTGGATAGAACCATTAAGAGATTTAAAAAACACCTTGTTGAATTTATTGAGCAGAACCCTATTTAGCCCTGTTATTGTTGTCTTAGGTAGTTTACTAACTGGCTGCGCAGGTGACGAGACCAAAATTGGTACTCCAATTACCATTAATGTGGGGCTCAGTTATACCAATCATGTTTTCTATGAAGATGAGCCTGGTGCCGAAGGAGATATCATTGAGTTTGATCTCTTACAAAAGCATGGGGATCAAATCCTGGTTAATACCTATGAAATTCCAAGTTATAGGATAAGGGCCAAATTGGCCGAACCCTTGTTTGAGAGCGATTACATGCAGGTATTGCGCAAGCTAAGCCCTGGCGACAGTGTAAGTGTTGATGTGGTAGTGAATAGTCTTCCAGAAGAGCAGATACCCCCTCAGTTGAGGAACACTGAAGGAAGCATGACTTTCACCATATCAGTTAGAAACCTATGGAACGAAGCATCTGTGATTCAAACCATGGTAGACAATCTGAGCGAAGGTAAATCTGAGCCTTTCATAAAAACCAGTAGAGGCGTTCAGATTTACTGGGATGAAAGAGTTAAAGATGGTGCGAAAGCGGAGTTTGGAGACTCCATATTCATTCACGTAGCTGGTAAGTTTCTTTCAGGACAAGAGTTCATGTCCACTTTTGATTCGGAGCCCATTTCATTTGTCCTTGGTGAAGGTCTGGTGGAACCTAAAGCCTGGGAAGACGCTTGCAGCCTTGTTTCGCAAGGCGATAAGATCACCATTATCTCTCCACATGATATGGCCTATGGCACAGTAGATAGGAATCCCATTCTTAGATACTCTACCTTAGTGTTTGAAATAGACATTGTTAAAGTTAAAAAACTGTACGAATGAACATTGCTCAGAAATACGGTGTGGTTGGAGGGCTCATACTTGGAGTTTTGGTTTTTGTAAACATGCTCAGCCTGCCCGAAGACTATGACTTTTTAGATCCTAGCTACCTAAGAACCTTCTTTTTATGGACGCTAAATACCATAGTGTGCGTGGCTGTGTTGTACATGAGTGCTTCTGAAAAGAGAAAAACACAGTTGGGCGGTTACATGACTTTTGGACAGGGTTTGGGTCAGGTATACGTAACAGGACTCTATGTAATTCTGGTGAGCACTGTCATTTCAGCCGTATACTTTTATGTGGTTGACCCTGATTGGTTTCCTTATGAGCCCGAGGTGGTAGTTGAGTACATGGAAGAAAAGGCAGGTATGGATTTTCCTGAAGAGAGCAAAGCCTTTATGGAAATGCAATACGAATACATTACTGAGACCACCATTTTCGGAAGAGTATTCGGAAATCTTATTGCCTTTTTAATTTTAGGACTCATTATTGGTGGAGTTCTAAGTAAGCCCAATCCCAACGAGATTAAGTTCTAGGCAAGTCCTGCACCAATTCTTCAATTTCTTTCAAAGTAGAGACTCCCTTATCGGCATTGTACCATTTTTGAATGTACAGGGAGACCTCAGTATAATTGTAATTGGGTTCGCTTTTGGCCTGCATTACGTAGTTCTGCAGCTCTTTGGGTCTTGGCCCCCATGTAGTAAGTACTTCCAGTTCCTCATTAACAAAGAGAACCTTGGGAATGGATCTGGTGCCATTGGTATGGTAAGTATCAATCAATTCCTTGTTGGTGTCTCTCCAAAGAATTCGCAAAGGCTTCCAGCCCATGGCTTTGGAGAATGCATTGATGTATGGAAGGCTCTGGGCGGCATCACCACACCATGTCTCAGTAATTGCAATAGGTTGAAGATTTGTTAATCCTGGACGCTTAAACTTTGCAAAATCTAATTCTAAGACTTGTTTTTCGAGCCGTTTCACTCGAGCATAATTTAGCTTTGTATACTTAATTAAAGACTCCTTTTGAAACTCACCACTTGTGCGCCCGCTTTCGGCATGTTCTTTCATGATATCCAGATACTCTTGGTAGGATTGTGAGTTTCGAACGTATTGACCGTCTAGCAATTGAATAATTTTGGAGCACTAACTAGCAGTATATTGAAAAGGTTCATTCCAGGTGACTTAAAAGTCCATTTCTTTTTAGTCCTTGCCATGGTGGTAGTGCTACCATCATCAGCATGGTCTCAAACCCCTGTGGTTAAAGTAGCTACGGAGAAAGCACATCTTCGTCAACATGGAGCGCTTATTATTGCCAAATCACAGCAAATGAGCCTTCAAAAGGGGGTAAATACCATTCTTTTTAAAGGTATAGCACCTTCGGCATCTACGGCCTCCATTAGGGTAAATGCCGGTGAATCCGTAAGAGTGCTCAACTACCAGTGGGTAACGGATAGTAACCTGATTCAGGACACGGAATTAAGACGACTTGATGAAGAGATATCAGTACAGAAAGACTCCTTGAGAAGTGCAATTAAGGCTGAAAAGAGACTTTTATATGCGAAAAGTGTATTAGATGCCAACGTGCAAATTGACGTGAGTGACAAGAGCATTTACGTGGACGATTTAGATGAGCTGGTAACCTATTACAAGTCGGCCTTACGGGCTTGGGATAAGGAGTTTAGCGTTCTTAAATACCACAAAAAGGCACTCAACCGCCAAATAGACAGTTTGGAGACAGCAAAAAGCAGCCTCGTGACCACATTGGAATCGATCAATACCGCTTTATATGTGCAACTTAGCGCCCTCATAGAAGTAAATAGGACCGTGGACTTTACGTATGAAATTGAGACGGCTCACTGGCAGCCGGATTACTTCATTTCTCTGGACGGAGAAGGGAAGGCCGATATTTCTATGTCAGCCCTGGTATTTCAAAACACAGGATTTGATTGGAACAATGTTAAGCTCAGTTTTGAGTTTGGAGAAGGAGCCGATCAAAAGAAGGGTATTGCCTATTCAGCAAATTACATGGAGGCCGCAGAACCTGCAAGTATTCCCAACCTTTCGGAAACCTACATTTTTGACCTAAAGAAGGTGACCTGCGCATATGAAATGGTGAGCGTTGCTAACCCGAACAATGCTGCCCATCCTTACAATTCGGTTTTGATTTCCAACCTATCGGGTTTTTCACTTCCAAAAGGGAAAGTAACCTTAAAGACCGTTGCGGGTTTTCAGAAAATAGATACTCTGTTGAATACGCTTGATCAAGATACCAATCTGTTTTCCATTGGACTTGACAATGCCGTTCTATGTACAAAAAGCATTTCAAAAGAGAAGTTGAGCAAATCAATAGTAGGAGGTAAGCAAACGCTTGTACTTGAGTGGGAAGCTCAGCTAGTAAACAATGGTACCAAAACACACACACTTACATATACCGATTACTTACCAAACGAAGTACCGGGAGGAGTAGTCGAAAATAGCCTTCCTAAAGGCAGTAAAACCTCAGCAAATCAATTCAGTTGCGTTGTGGTGATAGAGCCGGGTGAATCAGTTACCCTGCCCTACAAGTTTCAGATCGAAGCCCCTAAGGGCGTCAACATCAACAATTACTACACTAAGTAAATACCTACTCGTGAAAACAAGAGTTTATCTTTCACTCATTTGTCTTTTTATGGGCATAAGCATTGGGTTTGCCCAGTGCCCCATTAGTCCTGGAAGTATATCTACCAGTGATGACAATGTCTGTTCAGGAAGTTCTCCAGGTACTATAAATGCGTCCGCTTCATCAGGAGGTGGAACGTTGTTTTACATCTGGCAGGAATCTACCAACAGTGGCTCTACCTGGTCAGCAGTTTCTTCAAATGGAAATGGAGAAGATTATGTGGTACCTAACCTGACTACATCAACCTGGTTTAAAAGGCTCACGGTCGACCTTTCTTCCACTTGTGCCAATCAGGAAACCGGAGTTGTTAAATTTACCGTAACCCCTACCACTAATATTGGTACCCAACCAAGTAGCGAAGAAGCTTGTGCGGCAGACAATGTAACCTTTAGTATTGCTGCTACAGGTTCAGGCCTCAATTACCAATGGCAGGAAGATGATGGTGGTGGTTTCTCCAACATTACCAACGGTGGTATTTACTCAGGTGCTACAACAAATAGTTTAACCCTTACCAATGTAACCACAGCTGAAAATGGCTACGACTATCGATGCGTGGTTTCTTCAACGGCCTGTCCAGATGAAACATCAAATGAAGTGTCACTTACGGTATTGGCCGCTCCGGTCGTTACCGTTGCGCCTAGTGATGTGGTAGAATGCCAGGGTGAAAACGTGAGTTTTTCAGTAACCACCACGGGAGACAATGTTACCTACCAGTGGCAGGAAGACGATGGAGGTGGCTTCAGCAATATTGCAAACGGCGGTTCCTACTCAGGAGTTACCACAGCTACACTATCAATAAGTTCTATTACAACGGGCTTGGATGGGTATGACTATCGTTGCGTAGCAGATAACACTGCATGTCCATCTACCAATTCGGCATCAGCTGATTTAGACGTTGTTGCCAGCCCATCGGTTACTGCCGATCCTTCTAACGCTACTATTTGTGAAGACGCAAATACTTCGTTTACCGTTACTGCTACGGGAGATAATCTTACTTATCAATGGCAGGAAGACGATGGTGGTGGTTTTGCTAATATCACCAATGGCGGCGTGTATTCAGGAGCTACAACAGCCACTTTGAACCTGACTTCAGTGCCCAATTCCATGCACGGCTATAAGTATCAGGTAATAGTTGACAATGCAAATTGTAACTCAACCACAAGTGCTTCAGCGCTACTAACCATTCAGTTTAAACCTAATGTCACTTCTGATCCTTCTAGTCAAACTGTTTGTGTGGACGATGATCCAAGCTTTGGAGTAGTTGCTACCGGAACATCTTTGAGCTACCAATGGCAGGAAGATGATGGTGGTGGTTTCACTAACCTTTCCAATGGTGGAAAATATACAGGAGCTACATCAGCCAATTTGAGCATTTCTGATGTAACCAGCGGCATGGACGGTTACGACTATCGCTGCGTAGTATCAGGAACTTGTACGCCTTCTGACAATTCAGCCACAGCTACGCTTACCGTTCAAAGTAAGCCAACTGTTACGGTAGACCCATCTGACGATACTCAATGTGCTGGCGACAATTCATCTTTTAGTGTAACAGCCACTGGAACGGCCATAACCTACCAATGGCAAGAACGAAAAGGTGGTGGCGGATATGCAGACCTCAGTAACGGAGGCATTTACTCCAATGTTACAACGGCTACCTTGTCATTAACAGGGGTTACCGCATCAATGGATGGCTATTCTTATCGATGTGTGGTTGACAATTCATCTTGTAACTCAACCACCTCGGGTGTAGGCTTTTTAAGTGTTGAAACAGCACCCAATGTAACCAGCGACCCTTCTAATCAAACTGTATGTGTAGATGATGATCCCACTTTCACTGTAGTATCTTCAGGAGACGGACTCACTTACCAATGGCAAGAAGATGATGGTGGCGGTTTTGCCAATATTGCCAATGGAGGTGTATATAGCGGAGCAACTACCGCCACGCTTACACTAACCAATGTGACACTGGCTATGTCTACCTATGAGTATAAGTGCATAGTTTCTGGCAATTGCACACCCAATGACGAGTCAAATGCTGCTGTGCTAACAGTACAACCTTCTCCTTCCATAACCTCTCAACCTTCTGCCCAAACCGTATGTGTGGACGACGATCCTACCTTCTCCGTAACAGCAACCGGAACAGGTGTAACCTACCAATGGCAGGAAGATGATGGTGGTGGTTTTAGCAATATCTCTAATGGAGGTGTATACTCTGGTGCCACCACGGCAACTCTTTCCATAACAGATGCTACGGCTTCTATGGACGCTTATGAATACCGCTGCGTAGTATCAGGTACTTGTAACCCAAGCGTTACATCAAATGAAGTGGCCTTAACCGTACATACAGCTCCCAGTTTTTCACCGGGGCCGGCCAGTACAACCTATTGCACCGGAGAAGACGTAGTTTTTAGTCCTACCATTAATGGTTCTGCACTTAGTTACCAGTGGCAGGAAGACGATGGCGGTGGTTTTGCCAATCTTAGCAATAACGCCACATATTCAGGGGTTACCACAGCTTCTTTAACAATATCATCGGCACCCATAGGTTTTGATGGCTATAAGTACCAGGTAGTAGCAACTAACACAGGTTGTGGTTCAGTTACTTCAGGTTCGGCTACAATTACTGCAACAGCAGCTCCGGCTGTAACATCCAACCCATCAAACCAAACCGTATGTGTGGATGGAGATCCTACTTTTAGCATTACTGCTACAGGTGCAAGCTTGAGTTTCCAATGGCAGGAAGACGATGGCGGCGGATTTAGCAACATTTCTAATGATGCCACCTATTCCGGTGCCACCACTAGCTCTCTCACTATAACAGATGCTGCCGCAAGTATGAATGGTTACGACTATCGATGTGTTGTAACGTCTACTTCATGTCCAACAGCTACTTCTTCCAGTGCAAGCCTTACTGTAAATAGCCCTCCTGCTATTACAACGGATCCTTCAGACCTTACGGCTTGTGATGGCGACAACATATCTTTTACCGTTGTGGCTACGGGAACGGCGCTTACCTACCAATGGCAAGAAGACCAGGGAAGTGGTTTCAGCAACTTATCTAACGGAGGTAAATACAGTAATGTAACTACCGCTACTCTTGGAATTTCAGCAATCACTACAGCCTTTCTGGGTTATAAATACAGATGTGTAGTATCAGGTACATGCCCATCGGCTCAAACCAGTGCCTCAGCTACGCTAACAGTTACTAATACAGTTACCATAAGTGCGCAACCAGCTGGTACAACAGTATGTGCACTTGATGACCCTACATTCTCTGTAACCGCAAGCGGAGGAACCATTACTTACCAATGGCAGGAAGATGATGGTGGTGGGTATGCCAATCTTGCGAACGGTGGTATTTATTCAGGGGTTACCACAAGTACCCTCACACTCACCAACGTGGGTACTGGAATTGATGGTTACGACTATAGATGCGTTGTTAGCAGTACTTGTGGTGGAACGATCAACTCGAATGGAGCTAAATTAAACGTAGACAGTGACCCTGTAGTAACCACCGATCCTTCAAACACTACCAAATGTGAGAGTACAGGAGCGAGTTTTGGTGTTGTGGCCACAGGTTCCAATCTTACCTACCAATGGCAGGAAGATGATGGCAGCGGTTTTGCCAACATTACCAATGGCGGCATCTATTCAGGAGCTACTTCCACATCGCTATCGATAAGTGCTGTAACAAACGGTATGAATGGCTATGACTACCGATGCGTAGTGTCAAATACGGGCTGTGGAAGCACCAATTCTAACAGTGCTCAGCTCACAGTGGAAGCTGCCCCGGACATAACAGCTACCGGAGGCGACCAAACAGAATGTGAAACAGATAATGCCACTTTCACCGTAACCGCTACGGGAGCAGCCCTTACTTATCAATGGCAGGAAGACGATGGTGGCGGATTTAGCAATATTTCCAATGGAGGAGATTATAGCGGAGCGACAAGTGCCAGCCTTACCGTTGCCAACGTAAGCGCATCGGAAGATGGTTACAAATACCAATGCGTAGTAAGTGGAACTTGTACTCCGTCTGCTACATCAACAAGCAATACCTTGTCAGTGCTCAAGGCACCGGCGGTAACTACACAGCCAAGCGCAACAACAGTTTGTGAAAATGCCAATACATCTTTTACCGTTGTAGCATCGGGTGATGCTCTTACCTATCAGTGGCAGGAAGATGACGGTGGCGGTTTTGTAAACCTGGCCAACGGTGGTTCTTATAGTGGTGTTACCACCGCCACATTAAGTATCACAAGTGCAGCAACAACTATTGATGGATACGACTACAGATGTGTGGTGTCAAATACTGCCTGTGCATCGGCCAATTCAAGCAGCGCTAAAATTACTGTTCAAGTAGCCCCAGCTGTTACTACTGCCCCATCTGATGCAACGATTTGCGAAAGCACCAATGCAAGTTTTACCGTGGTAGCAACGGGTACTTCACTTACCTACCAGTGGCAAGAAGATGATGGTGGTGGCTTTAGCAACATAACCAATGGCGGTATTTACTCCAACGCCACTACAGCGACATTGTCATTAACATCTGCATCCACAGCAGTGGATGGATACAAATACCGATGTGTAGTAGACAACGCAGGATGTACAGCTGCCAACTCTTCAAGTGCCACTCTTACCGTTCAGGAAAGTCCATCAGTTTCGGTTGATCCTTCTGATCAAACGGTTTGTGAAACCACAGCGGCCTCATTTAAGGTGACTGCATCAGGTTCATCTATAAGCTATCAGTGGCAGGAAGATGATGGCGGTGGTTTTGCCAATTTAGCCAACGGAGGTATATACAGTGGCGTTACCACTGCAACGTTGAGTCTTTCAGCAGCAAGCGCCGCAATTGACGGCTACAAGTACCGATGTGTAATATCCAATAGCCAATGTTCTGACGCACAATCTGCGAGCGCAACACTTACGGTTCAAACGAATCCAAGTATTTCATCTAGCCCAAGCGATGCTGCTATTTGTGAAGCTGGAAATACATCCTTCAGTGTGACAGCCAGTGGAACCGCCATTGCTTACCAATGGCAGGAAGATCAGGGCAGTGGTTTCTCAAATATTTCGAATGGAGGTGTGTACAGCGGCGCTACTACTGCTACGCTTTCTATTACTTCAGCTACCACAGGAATGAATGGCTATGACTACCGCTGTGTGGTAGACAATTCAACATGCAATGCTGTCAATTCAGTAATTGCCACTCTCACAGTAAATACTAGTCCTAGTGTTACCGTTGATCCAAAAGACTCGAGTATATGCGAAACCAATGGAGCATCATTTAGTGTAACAGCGACCGGCTCAGCACTCACCTATCAATGGCAGGAAGATGATGGCGGTGGATATGCGAATGTTACAGATGGTGGAATTTACAGTGGTGCCACCACTGCTACATTGTCAATAACATCCGCAACCTCTGGTATGAATACTTACACCTACAGATGCATAGTAGACAATAGTACCTGTAGCCAGGATGTTTCATCTGATGCCACTCTTACGGTGCAAACCAATCCTATCGTAACAGGTCAGCCTTCGGCAGCAACCATATGCGAAAACACAGGAACTTCTTTTACCGTAACAGCTACTGGTTCATCTATCACTTATCAGTGGCAAGAAGATCAGGGCAGTGGTTTTTCCAATATATCCAATGGAGGCGTGTATAGTGGAGCTACTACTGCTACCTTAAGTATATCAAATGCCAGTGCTTCTTTTGACGGATACAAATACCGTTGTGTAGTAGACAATGCCACATGCGTGGCTACCAGTTCAAATTCAGCTACACTTACGGTTCAAGAGAACGTTGCGATTACAGTGGCTCCTTCGGCTTCAAGTATTTGTGAAAGTGATAATACATCATTCAGTGTAACAGCTACTGGCTCATCACTCACTTACCAATGGCAGGAAGACGACGGTGGCGGATTTAGTAATATCTCAAATGGAGGTGTATACTCTGGTGCCACTACGGCAACGTTGAGTATTACCTCGGCTACCTCAGGAATGGATGGCTACGACTATAGATGTGTAGTTGACAATAGTGCTTGCTCTGATGTGACAAGTACGAGTGCGACTCTCACAGTTCAGATAAGTCCAACGGTTACATCTGACCCTTCCAACGTAACCATTTGTGAAAGTACGGGCGCGAGCTTTTCAGTGATAGCCACTGGAACTGCACTTACCTATCAGTGGCAGGAAGATGATGGTTCAGGCTTTGCCAATGTGTCAAACGGTGGAGTCTATTCAGGAGCTACCACAGCCACTCTTACCATCTCAACTGCGAGTGCTGCCATGGATGGCTATAAGTATCGTTGTTCAGTGGACAATGCCAATTGTAATGCCGATGTATCAGCAGACGCCACTCTTACCGTTCAATCAAACCCCTTGGTAACCACCGGCCCATCTGACGAAACCGTATGCGAGAATACAAGTGCCGGCTTCACTGTGGTTGCTACCGGTTCAGCCCTTACTTACCAGTGGCAGGAAGACGATGGAACCGGTTTCTCAAATGTGAGCAACGGTGGAATTTATAGTGGTGCAACGAGTGCCAGTCTTTCAATATCGAATACAAACATCATCATGGATGGTTATGAGTACCGTTGCATCGTAGATAACAGTACTTGCGATTCTGACACTTCAGACACAGCTGCAGTTACTATCCAGGTGAATCCTTCTATATCTGCGCAACCTGATGATAGCACTATATGTGATGGTGGTTCAGCTACCTTTTCAGTGACCGCATCTGGAACCGCGATAACTTACCAATGGCAGGAAGATGACGGATCGGGCTTTGCCAATATTAGCAATGGAGGCCTGTACTCAGGTGCTACTACAGCTACTCTCAGTATCACTGCTGCCTCTACGAGCCTAGATGGTTACGAATATCGATGCGTAGTAGATAATAGTACTTGTAGTGCGGTTAACTCTAGTTCAGGAACATTTACTGTTAATGCCCTTCCAGCCATTTCGGCGCATCCATCAGATGTTACCGAGTGTGTCGGTAACAATACTTCATTTAGCATTACTGCTTCGGGCACAAGTATCACCTACCAGTGGCAGGTAGACCTTGGCACAGGCTTTAGTGATCTTTCCAATGGAGGTTTCTATAGCGGTGTTACTACAGCAACACTATCGCTCACGAGCGTTGGCACAGGCCTTGATGGGGCCGATTATCGCTGTGTGGTAACTGGTGTTTGTACACCTACTCAAACATCAAATGAAGCTACTCTTACCATACAAAGTCCACCTGTAGTTACTACAGATCCTTCAGACGTTTCAAGTTGTGATGGTGATGCAATAAGCTACTCAGTGGTGGCTACCGGAACGGCACTCACTTACCAGTGGCAAGAAGATGATGGCAGCGGTTTTGCCAACATCAGCAACGGAGGCATTTACAGTGGAGCAACTACCGATAAACTGGCCATAAGTGCTGCGGGTGCTGCCATGCATGGTTACGAATACAGATGTCTGGTTGATAATAGTAGCTGTCCTCAAGATATTTCAGACGCTGCCAAGTTGACTATACTCAGTGCTCCCAATGTGACCTTTGACCCTTCCAATTCAATCAATTGTGAGGGAGATAATACACAATTTACAGTAACCGCTACAGGAGCATCATTAACCTATCAATGGCAGGAAGATAACGGCAGTGGATTTAGCAATGTATCAAATGGCGGCATTTACTCCGGAGCTACTGCAAGTACACTGGTTTTAACAGGACTTACTGCTTCAAATGACGCAAACCTGTACAGATGTATAGTATCAGGAACTTGTCCTGATGATGATACGTCATCCGTGGCCTCACTTCAGGTGGATGTTGCACCGAGCGTTACTGCACAATCTAGTGATGTCTTAGAATGTGAAGATGCTGACATTTCCTTTGAAATTACAGCAAATGGAACCTCGCTAACTTACCAATGGCAGGAAGACAATGGCACTGGTTTTACAAACATTAGTAATGCTGGAGACTACAGTGGTGCTACTTCAACCAAATTATCTATTGCCGATATAACGCCAAGCTTAGATGGTTTTGAATACCGATGCATTGTAAGTGGACCAAATTGCCCTAACGATACCACCGATACGGTGTCACTTGATGTACAACTCAAATCAACAGTTCCTACGGCCTCGGCCAACTCAACGTCATTCTGCGAGGGCAATAGCACTACTCTGAGTGCCGCAGGAGGGGTTCATGGCGATGGAGCGGCAATAGAGTGGTATACGGGACCTAATGGAACAGGAGTGAATTTTGCATCTGGTGCAGGTCCAATTACTGTGAGTCCTACAGATACCACGACCTACTATGTGAGAAGAGAAGGTACTTGTAATACTACTATTGATGATGCCATTACGTTGAACGTACAACCCAAACCAACAGCGGCATTCGGCCAGTTTGAAACCTGTCTTGGACAAACAACATTGCTTTTTGATTCTTCATCTGTGGCTGACGATTCCATTTCAGCCTACTACTGGAATCTGGGTGACGGTAGTGTAAGTAATAAGAAAAATGTAAACCACATTTACTCCAACACAGGTGTTTACAACATAGTATTGGTGGTAACTACAGCGAATGGCTGTAAGGATACTGCCGACAGAAATACAGAGATATACGAACAGCCAAGTGCTGACTTCACAGTGAATAACGTATGTCTAGGGAAAGTATCAGAGTTTAACAATAAGTCAAGCGTAAAAGGAAGTGCTACACTGAGCTACGAATGGAGTTTTGGCGACGGTGTTGGAACATCTACCGATCAACATCCGGAATATGATTATGCTGCAACAGGTGGCTATACCATTCAATTGAAGGCGACCACTTCTGAGGGTTGTGCTGATTCCATTTCAAAGTCCACGAACATCTTAATGTTACCTGATGCCGATTTTGATTTTACGGAGGCTTGTTTGAACGATTCCGTAAGTTTTACCAACAAGACAAAAATTACCGCCGGAACTTTAACCTATGCCTGGGATTATGGCGACGCGAGCCCCACAGAAACAGGAACTTCTCCAAAGCACAAATTCGCAGCAGCAGGTAAGTACACTGTAACTATGGTAGCTACAAGCAATAGCGGTTGTAGTGATACATCGAGACAAGAGGTTGAAACCTACGCATTGCCAATAGCCGGCTTTAGGTTTACAAATGCATGCGAAGGAGAGTTGGTTTCCTTTACTGATACTAGTAGAAACCCGACCATGTCTAAACTCAGCTATGATTGGGATTTCAATAGCAGAGCCACTTCTTCAAACCAGAACCCACAGATATCCTTTGCTAACTCAGGCAGTAAGCGAGTATCACTTACCGTAACTTCAGCTGAAGGTTGTGTAGACAGTACTTCTTCAACTGTATCCATATTTGGTAATGCCACTATTAAGTTTACAGCCAATGAAGTGTGTAATGCCTTTGCCACTTCATTTACCAATAGTTCAACATCACCTGATTTCTCAAGCCTTAGCTATCGCTGGAGCTTTGGAGATGGTGATACAAGTTTAAGAGCCAATCCATTCCATGTATACCCAAGTGCTGGAACCTATGATGTAACCCTGGCGGTAACTACTGGCAATGGATGTGCCGATTCAAGTACAATTACAGCCAAAGTATGGCCTAACCCAACGGCTAACTACAGAGTATCAAACGTTTGTCAAATTGACTCAGCCAGTTTCCAGAACCTGAGTAGTGTAAGCTCAGGCAGTTTCAATACCCTTTGGAAGTTTGGAGATGGAAGTACTTCCACCTTGAGCAATGTGAGGCATAAGTATGCTAGCGCAGGAACGTATAGTTCTAAATTAATAGTACGTACCGGAAAAGGGTGTGAAGACTCAGTAGGTGTGAAAGTAGTGATCTATGAAATGCCGGACGCCGATTTCACATTTAATGACCAGTGCGACGGTGATGATGTGGTCTTTGTAAACCAAACCAATGTAACCACTGGAACACAATACGGCTGGTCCTTTGGTGACGGATCAAGTTCAACTTCAGACAACCCTGTTCACCAATACCCTGATGCTGCTACTTACAACGTAACACTCACGGCTACTACCGCCAATGGTTGTAAGGAGACAACACCGGCTAAACAAGTAACTATTCATCCTAGAATTAGTCTTGGATTCAATGCGGGTAACGTGTGTGACAACGATTCTGTTAGAATTCTAAACACGTCTTTCCTAAGTGCAGGTACTGCTACTTATGGCTTAAGTTTTGGGGATGGTGACTTCCAGCTGGGAGGGGCTGGCTACCATACCTACGATACGTTTGGTATCTACACCATTACCTTATATGGCACTACTGATGAGGGCTGTATTGACTCCTTGAAGCAGCAAGTAGAAGTGTATCCAACTCCAATAGCCAGATATACCGTGGCCAGCAATTGTCAGTCAACATTTAGTGAGTTCAACAACAGTACGGTAATTACAAAGGATGTAGGTATTAACTACATCTGGGATTTTGACAATGGATTTTCGGATATTCAAAAGAGTCCTAAACATCAGTACAACGCAATAGGTACTTACAACACACAGCTTATTGCGGTAACAGCTGATGGATGTGCCGATACCACCATGAGAACCCACAACGTGTGGCCAGTGCCTGAGCCTGATTTCAAGATGTTTGGTGGCTCCACAGCTGAAGTGTCAGAACTCTGTATCTATGAAACCGTAAACTTTGGTGATGCCTCAACCATCGCAACAGGAGATATTGTGAACTGGATCTGGGATTTAGGAGACGCAAACTCTAAAACCGGACTTAAGAACATTCAGTACAATTACGCAGTTTCAAGAGTCTATGAAGTAGAATTAACGGTAGAAAGTGATAGCGGCTGTACAGCTGCTATTACCAGAAAACTCGAAATGCTGCCAAAGCCGGATGTTGAGTTCAGTATGAGAGATACCTGTGCTGGATTCCCTGTACAGTTTGTAAATACTTCCAAGGTTGACAAAGGTCAGCTCAGCTTTGTATGGGATTTTGGCGACAACGGCAAGTCAACACTTAATGCACCGTTGTATACCTACCAGTCTCAAGGAACCTACAATGTGTCTGTCATTGGTCTGAGTACTGACGGATGTTTGGATACCGCCGGACCTACACCCATCGTGATTCACGAAATTCCTGACCCAACTATTTCGAGCAATACAGGAGCATTTGCCTTCTGTGAAGGAGATACAATAGTGATGTCAGCTGCTTCGGTTGCAGGTTACACCTATGATTGGGGTAGAGGGTTTGATGCCAAAAACGATACCTTGGCTACTACAGCAGGAACATATACAGTAACAGTGACCAGTGGTTTTGGTTGTTCAGATAGCCAAAAGCAAGAAGTAATTGTATACACCAGACCAACTGCCAATGCTGGAACGGATGTGACTATCAGTAAAGGATACTCTACAGTACTGAACGGCTCAGGAGGTACATTCTACGAATGGTTTGGGGATGCGCTTGACGACAATCTCAAAGCACAGCCAACCGCGACTCCACTCATTGATGAGCAATACGAATTGGTGGTAACCGACGACAACGGATGCCTGGATACCGCTACAGTGATGGTATTTGTAAACGAAGACTACACCCTGGAGCCATCAGACATTTTCACGCCAAATGGAGATGGCATTAATGATGTGTGGGTGATTGAAAACATCAATACCTACCCAGATTGTGAAGTGATAATTACCAACCGTTGGCAGCAAATTATTTACTCTTCAACTGCTTACGCCAACGACTGGAATGGTAAATCATCAGACGGAAAAGAACTCACTACAGGAGCTTACAACTACCTGATAAAATGTGGCAATAACAAAGCATACACAGGAACCGTAAACATTATCAGGTAATGAGATCAAATCTTAAAGCAAGCACGATGAAAAAGTCAATAGTATTATTGATTGCAGGTCTTACGGTACTCAGTGCCAAGGCACAGCAGATTCCATTGTATACGCAGTACTACAACAACGAATTCCTATACAATCCATCGCAAACCCTTACTGAAGAATACTCCAGTTTGGACATGTTTTACAGAAAGCAATGGATTCTATCTGCAAGCCCATTGGTTACTCAGGGTTTGGTATTTCAAACACCAATTCTCACTGAGAAGATAGGTTTAGGAGTGAATCTTATAAACGACAAGTTTGGCATTTTCAATAGAACCGGAGCCTCTATGGCCTACTCCTACAAAGTAGATCTTAATGAGGAGCATAAGTTGCTACTCGGACTTTCGGCTGGTTTTATGAATACCAATTATGATTGGAACTCCGATATCTCATTGCTGGGAGATCCAAGGTTTTTGGAGGCGGTAACAGATCGTGTAACAAGCTTTGACGCCACCTTCGGATTCACCTATCAATGGAAGGCCCTGGAAGTGGGTATGGCGGTGCCACATTTATTGGACAATGACCTTGACTTCACGGTAAATACTGATGATCTATTGTATTTCAACTACCGTCATTATGTAGGCAATGTGTCATATCAATTCGACTTCGGAAAGTTTGACCTTCGTCCCCTACTGCTTGTGCGCTATCAGCCCGCGGTAACCCCCTTGTTTGATATGAATGTAGTGGCTGGCTATAATGATAGATACTGGGCAGCTGTAGGTTACAGACATGAAGGAGCCATGACTTTTGGAGCAGGGGCAAACCTGCACCAGCGTCTTAAAGTGGGCTACTCGTATGATATGAACCTGAACTCAGATTTGAACAAGTACTTTGGAGCCACTCATGAGATTACGCTCGGAATTCGTTTTGGAGCAGGAAGCCCAGCTCCAAAGCCACCAATAGATCCGCCGGGTGGAGGTACTGATCCTGGTACTGATAAGGAGCCATTGTCACTGGAAGATTTGCAAAAGCAGATTGACGAACTGAAGAAGCAGCAAGAAGAACAGGATAGCACCATACTGGATCATGAACGACGCATTGATCTTTTGGAGAAGAAAATGGAGCAAGACTCATTGCAGAAAACCATTGAAAACATTTTGTTGAACCAGGCAATTGGAAGTGGATCCTATGACTACCGTGGGAACCAAATGACCATTAGTCCTGGAGGAAGACAAATTGTAAATCCAACAGGTCCCGGAAGATTTGGTTTTGATGCCGACGGCAATGAAATAAACCCGAGCAGCGACTATAAAGGCACAGTATACTATGACAAGGCCGCGACCAAACCTGTAGCCGATCCTCAGAATCCTGATGTGGAACTCTACGACGTAGATGGAAATAGGATAGAAGACATTACTAAGCACAATGGCCCTGTGAAGGATGTAAGAGGCAACGTAGTAAAGGATAAGAAGGGCAATGTCATTGTAATGAAAAATGATGCCTCAGGAAGCAATAGCGGGTCCAATAATAGAAATACAGGTCCTATTGTAAGAGATGCCAATGATCCAACTCCTACTGATCCAAATGTGCCAAGCTATACCAAAACACAATTGATTACTGATGGAGTGCGTTATACGGCACCAGGAAACTATGTGGTAGTAGGGTCCTTTAGGAATAAAGATTATGCCATCCAACTTCGGGAAAGACTTCAGGAGAAGGGCTACTCGGCAGGTATTGTATACAACCACTACCGCCAATGGTTTTATGTGTATTCCATAGAAACAAATGATTTTGAGCAAGCGATTCAGCAATTGGAAAAAGAACAAGCGGGTGACTTTAGCGACGCCTGGCTCCATGTAATTATTGAATAGTTCAAATAAGAAGTAAGCGAATAAGCCCTGCTATACTTAGCGGGGCTTTTTTTGTGCCAGATGTGCACGAACTTGGGTTTCAAATTTTTAAAGATAAGTAGGAGCCAAAAAGCTCTACATGTTTTTGAGCTTGAATGGATATAAAGTCGGGTTACCGACTAATTTTGCCCCATGCTTGATCAACCCTTTGAAGAGGAAGAGCAGGAAATGTCCTTTCTGGACCATCTTGAGATTTTTAGATGGCACATTATCAGAGGGCTTATTGCCATTGCCATAGGAACCATCATAGCCTTTATATTCGGCAAGCAAGTAGAAGAAATCATTATGGGGCCAGCCAACCTTGATTTCTGGACCTATAGGCAAATGTGCGCACTGTCGGGAATGTTGGGTACCGATGCTCTCTGTTTTGACTCTCTTGACTTTACCATTATTAACCGTAGGATTATGGGGAAGCTTATTCAGCACCTTACTATATCCTTTTTGGCAGGACTTATTCTGGCTTTTCCCTATATCCTTTTTGAACTTTGGAGGTTCTTAAAGCCAGCTTTAAAAAAATCAGAGCGTCGCTATTTGCAAGGAGTTGTCTTCTTTGGCTCTCTACTCTTCTTTTTAGGAGTATCAATGGGCTACTTTATTCTGGCTCCAATCTCGGTTCAGTTCCTGGTAAACTACAATTTCCTCAATCAGGTAGATAACCAGACGGATTTACAGAGTTACCTCAGTTTAATTTCAATGATTACGCTTGCGGCTGCGCTGGTGTTTCAGCTCCCCATAGTGGTATACTTTCTTGCCAAAGTAGGCCTGGTAACTCCTAAGGCCATGAGAACGCACAGAAAGCATGCCTTAGTTGCAATTCTGGCAGTTTCGGCCATCATTACTCCGCCGGATGTAATGAGCCAGATCTTTCTGACCATTCCATTCTTTATTTTGTATGAAACATCAATCCTAATAGCCGCCAATATTCAGCGGAAACAGCGAAAGCAGGAAGCGGCCGAGAAAGCTGTGCAATAAGGTTGTGACACCCGCTTAGCAGAAGGCTTATTTTTGTAAAAAAAGCCAGAATGAATATCGCCATTGGTTGTGATCATGCAGGTTATGAATTGAAAGACCACCTTAAGAACTACTTGGGTAATGGTTATACTTTTCTTGATAAAGGAACTGACGGACCTGAGTCGGTAGATTATCCAGACCATGCTCACGCTGTGGCCAGTGCAGTAGAAGATGGAGAAGCAGATTTTGGAATTCTCATTTGTGGTTCTGCCAATGGAGTGAGCATGACTGCCAACAAACATTCAGGTGTAAGAGCAGCAATTGCCTGGCTTCCAGAAATTGCCGCCTTGGCCAAGCAACATAACAATGCTAATGTACTTTGCTTACCGGCAAGGTTTATTAGTATACCAGAAGCAGAGAACATTGTAAAAGCGTATTTGGAAGCCGAATTTGAAGGAGGCCGACATGGAAGAAGAGTAGGTAAAATTGCTTGCTGATTATTTTGGAGGCTTCAAACCATAACCAACCCAACTACAAACTGGAAGTTCTTCGAAAGAAGGCAACACTTGTGCGAAGAAGGGTAGTTGAAAACCTTGACCAATACCTGGTAGAGTTTGAAGCTGCATTCCAAAAGGGAAAGGGAAAGATCCATTGGGCGGTAGATAAAATGGAAGCCAATAAACTTCTATCTCAATTAGTAGCAGAAGGAAGCGGTCGCTTTGGGCTTAAAGAAAGCCCTGTTTTTACTGAGCTCATGACGGTCAACTTCTTAAGAGCACGAAGGGAGCTAAGCCGAGTAGAAGAGTTTGGAGAAGAAGATACGCTTATAGCGGGAGTTCACTTTTTATCCTGCGAGAACCCAACTGCGCTTATATCACAAAGTTTGGCTTGGCAACACCTTAGCCGCCATAAGGGGAATACAGTTTTTGTGGTTACCATAGATCAGCTCATGCCCTCTACGGGCGATTTGTTTTCAATTGCTCCTTTACTCAGTGGTTATGCATTTGGTGATCAATTGCAATTATTACCCTTGCTTCAGTCTTCCAAAACACATGTCATTTTAGTAGACAATGGCAGGTCTGAACTTCTAGGGCTTAATCCACAAAGAAGGTTATTGGAATTCGCCCATCCAAGGCAATTTTTACTCGGCGACACACAAGTAACCAATGACTTTGAAAGGCTTTACTACGGTCACTTGGGTGAGAACAAAATATCGGATATTATAGATGATTTTTGTCTGGATGGATATGCTGAAAAGGAAGTTTACCTTAAAACAACCCTTGAAGATATTGTAATTGCCGACAGGGCTCTAAAAGCGGAGAAAACGAAAAGTGAAACCGATATTCTTTGGAGAACCTGGAAAAGTGCAATGCTGAGTCGTAAAATACTCAACAGGAGTTCATTTGGTCCGTTATCGCTCATGCGTACTTTCTTCAAGAGAGGTTTTGATGGTGGTCGCTCATTTCCAAAGGTGTCAAAGTCAAGCTTTAGTGAGCAGTGGGTCAAAGAGCGTCCTGATGTGATACAGTCTCGCAAATTATCAGAAATCCCTAAGGGCCAACTCTTGGTGCGGAAACCTGCCACCGATGGTATTGAGGATTAGCAGATGCTCGTAAGTCATCGCCATAAGTTCATTTTTACCAAAACGTTTAAAACTGCAGGGACTACAATAGAGCACTATTTTGAGCCCTATTGTTTACCGGATGAACTCAAGACAACTGGAGCACAAGATCAGGAAATAGTAAGTACCGAAGGTATAGTAGGAAAAAGAGGGACGGTTGGTAAAAGGCACCGTTGGCATGCCCACATGTCTGCGGCCCAAATCAAGGAGCAATTGGAGTTAAGTCAGTGGGAGTCTTATACCAAGTTCAGTATTGTCCGTAATCCTTTTGATAAAATGGTTTCAGCCTATTTTTTTCTATTGAAACTCAAGGAAAGTCAGGGAACCCTTACGGGCTTAAAAAACAGGATCAAGGTTTTATTGGGAAGGAATGACTCCTTGCCTCCAGGCAGTCATGAAGATCATCGAATCAATTTTAGGAACTGGATAAAAGGAGGGGCACATTTTAACGATGACGTAGTGTATCAAATAGATGGCCAATCCATTCTTGATTACACAATGCAGTACGAACATTTGCAAGAACATTTAGAAGAATTGTGTTCACTGCTCAGGGTTCCTTATGAAGCGAACCGCCTGAAAACGCTTAAATCAGGTTACAGGTCTAAAGCATTTTCAATAGACGAACTGTACGATGATGAGAGTATTGCACTGGTAGCTGAAAGGTACAGCGGGCTCATCCACCGCTTTGGCTATTCGTTTCCCAGAGAAGGTTAGTAGTGGTTGTACCCTTTATCCAGGTGGTTTTGTACATAGTCTGAAACACCAGCTTCCAGGTCCATAAACGCCTTTTCATATCCAGTAGTACGTAATTTATCCATGTTAGCCTCCGTGAAATACTGGTAGGTGTCTCTAATGTCCTCAGGTGTGTCTATAAATGAAATGTTGGGCTCTTTGCCTAGTGAGTTAAACAATGCATTGGCCAGGTCCAGGAAAGTTTGTGCCCTGCCAGTACCCAAATTATACAAACCGTTGAATGATTCGTTTCGGTTGAGCATAAAGTGCATGATCACAGAAACAACATCCTTTACATATACAAAGTCACGTTTCTGTTCGCCGTCAGCATAGTCGTTCCTATGAGACCTGAATAGTGACACTCCTCCTTTTTGTTGCAACTGTTTGAAGGCATGCAATACCACTGATGCCATTCTACCCTTATGGTATTCATTGGGCCCGTACACATTGAAAAACTTTAATCCAATCCAGAAATAAGGTTTTCTTTCCTGTTGAAGCGCCCATTTATCAAACTCGTTTTTACTTTCACCATATGGGTTTAAAGGGCTAAGCCTATGTACCACCTCATGGTTGTCATCATATCCAAACTCGCCTCCCCCATAAGTTGCAGCTGAAGACGCATAGATTAAAGGCAAACCAAATGTTACACAATGCCTCCATATGGCCTTTGAGTACTCCAGGTTCAGTTTATCAAAAATACTCTTGTCAAACTCGGTAGTGTTGGTGCGTGCTCCTAAATGAATAATGAATTGTACTGAAAGATGATTCTCTTCCAACCACTCAACAAAGGAGTTTCTTGGTACTTGCAAAGCACCCTCAAGGCCAGAAAGGTTGGGAAGTTTGTCGACTTTGCTGAAGTCATCTACCAGTACTAAGTCTTTATACCCCTGTCGGTATAAATGCTGGGCTACACAACTTCCAATAAAACCTGCCGCTCCGGTGACCACTATCATAAGGCAAAATTACGACGACCTATCGAGTGAATTCAGATCAAAAGTTTTCGAAACAAGTAATTAGAATTATTTTGTGCCACCTTAAGTCCCTTATGAAGTACCTAGTAATTGCAGTGACCTCCCTCTTTCTTAGTTACTCTGCAGCACAGGCCCAGTTTTCTCTTAATGGGTCTGCCGTCAAAATAGCCGATTCTACTTACCAACTTACACCTAAAACTTCCGGAAAATCGGGAGCTATTTGGGATTCAACAAAGCTTGCAATCAATCAAAAGTTTGATATTAGCTTCAATCTTCGCTTTGGCTGCGACAATGCAGGTGGCAAGGGAATTGCCTTTGTATTGCAAGATGACGCCGGAGCCTTAAATGAAATTGCAACCGATGCCGAGAGCATGGGCTACCAAGGTGCTATTCAAAATTCCATGGCCATTGAATTTGATACAGAGAACGACGGGGTGAGTAATGAAGTGGGGTATGATCATGTGGCGGTGCATATAAACGGACAACAAGGAAGCCCTTTGGTCAGTCCGGTGGGTATTTATAACGACAAGAGAAATGTGGAAGATTGTGGTTTACATAGGGTGCGCGTTACCTACAGCCATGCCATCACACTACTCTCAGTTTATGTGGATTGTGGTCTTGTTTTTCAAAAGAGTGTAGACCTCGTAAATGATGTTTTCTTTGGAACCAAGGAGGTGTATATGGGTTTCACATCAAGTAACGGTACTGGTGGAAACCCTCATCTGGTGGAGTATTTAGGCACTACCAAGGACCTTACTCTTAACCTGGACCTTTCCAATATATGTCCAGATACGCTCGTGCTGGGCAACAATAGTATCAGACAAGAGTTTTCTGATTTCAAATGGACCCTCATAAAAGGAAGTACCCGACTGGATTCAATATACAAATACAAGGCCCTGTGGGGCGCACCCAGTCTTGGAAATTACAAGGTAGAACTGGAAGCATTGCGTACTTGTGATAGCAACGTGGTGAGAAGCACAAACACGGTGGAAGCGATTGACAGTGTAGAAACCATCTTCAGCATAGACGTAGATACAACTTGCACAGAATACAAATTTCGAATTAACACAGGCTGTTACAATTGTGATGAGCTACAGTGGGATTTTAAAGATCAAAAGGCTGCTTGGGGAGTGCCAAAGCAAGTATTGAACCTTACTAAAAATCAGGATTTCAGAGGCTACTTTAGAGCTGATACCCGACAGGGGCATTGTTTTGACAGTGATTCTCAATTTTTCAATCTTTATATCCTCAATACTTCGGCCCCTGAACTATGGTTAAGTACCGATACCCTTTGCGGTGGAGAAGAGTTGGAAGTAAGAGATTCGGTTTCAGGCATGGACTCACTGGTATTCAATTTCACCAAGGGGTTCTTTATACCTGCTCAGCGAGGCAATTCTTTTAAAGTTTATCCGGATGGATTTGGCAAAATGGCTATCAGGCGATCTATTTATTACCCGAATGGCTGTTTCTACAACGACAGCTTTTTTGTTCAGGTAGATACCATGCCAGAAGCTGGTTTCGACGTGACTGACTCAACCAAAAACTGTGATATCGTAGAATATGAACTGGAAGGCAAATCAGACAATGCATCCAGTATTGAATGGCAAACTTCCATAGGTAATTTTACAGATGAAGATCTCACCCTGGAGGTAGATACCAACCTACCGCTTGAAATTGTGTTGATTGTCACGAACGCAAGTTGTAGTGACACACTTCCCTATCAGGTACGACCGATAATCTACTATTCGCCAAAAGTAAGTTTCGAAGCCGACACTACGGAAGGTTGCACACCTTTGACCGTGACGTTCACATGGGCATCAGACCCATTAGATTCTTTCTATATAGACTTCGATAATGGAAGCGATAGCCTTGCAACGGGACAGAATCATACCTGGACACAGGTGTATACTACAGGAACCTATGATATAGAGTACACAACCTACTCAGGAGAAGGTATGTGTGAGAATACCGTTCGTTTAGATGAGTACATAGAAACTTACGATTCTGTTGTAGCGTCCATCTTTTTTGAACAACAGAACGGTTGTGCCCCCTTTAGAATGAACATTACTGATAGTAGCTATCTGGAAGGTGCCCTCTATAAGGAATATTTTCTGAGTGTCAGGGAGAAGGACACATTTGACTTTGAAGAAATTTTTTGGACCAATGATGCCAATAGGGTGCTTACAGAGGAGGGAACTTATTATGTATATTATGCAGTAGGTAATGGATTTTGCAGGGACACGGCTGCATACGAAGTAGAAGTACGAAGCCTTACAAAAACAGATATTCCCGACCTGTATGGTGTAACCGTAAACAAGAAAGAACAAGTGGAGCTCAGTTGGCATCCGCTTTCAGTTGCCAGTAAATACAATATTCAAAGGATTGACGACTACGGAGATGAAGTAAACTTCAGAGCCATAAAGGACACTATTCTTATTGATTCCAGCGTACAGGCCGACAGAGCCAGCTATACTTACACCATTATTGGAGCTGATGACTGTGGAAGCTTATCAGCAGCGTCCATTCCTTCTAAAACTATATTGCTTGAAGGTGAAGTGAATAACCTTCAGGAAGCCAATATGACCTGGACCTCATACGAAGAGTTTGCCACAGGCGTACTGAGGTATGAGCTTACCGACCTAAACCAGGTACTGCAGAGTGGTGCCATCAATGAATTTAAGGATGAGAGGTTTTACAACAGGCTAAAACCGGACTCTGGTAGATGCTACAGGGCAGTTGCCTATGAGAATGGAGGTGACAATTATGTCAGCTATAGCAACACGGTATGCCTTAATCCTATTGCCCAGGTATATTTTCCAAATGCCTTTAGTCCCTTTAAAGGAGGGCTTAATGATACCTTTTTGTGGCGCGGTGTCGGAATTAAAGAAGCCAATGTGGCCATATTCAATCGTTGGGGAACAAAAGTATACGAAGGTGAAGGCCAGTGGCTTGGAACCTTTAATGATGTTCAGTGTCCTGATGGAGTGTACTACTATGTCGCCACATTTACGGCAGCCAACAATCGCGTGTTCTCAAAATCAGGTCAATTGCACCTTATAAGATAAAAATGAGTAAAAACCTACTACTGCTAAGCAACTCAACCCTAAAAGGAGAGCCCTACTTTTCATGGCCTCTGCCATACTTTGAAGCCTTTGTAAGAAAACACAGTATTTCTGATATAGCATTTGTTCCATATGCCGCCGTTACCTTCAGCTTTGAAGAGTACACGCGCATTTTTAGTGAAGCAATTGAAGGCTTAGGGCTAAAGGTGCATAACGTAGCAGAAGACCAAGAAGCCCTTTCCAGCGCCAGTGCTATTGCTGTAGGTGGCGGAAATACCTTTGCCTTGCTAAAGCGATGTTATGAGAGTGGAGCTATTGAAACTATTCAGAAGCGTGTGAATGGCGGCACACCCTATAGCGGTTGGAGTGCAGGAGCCAATCTTAGTTGTCCCATGTTATGTACCACCAATGACATGCCTATAGTGGAACCTCCGTCTTTTAATGCATTGAACTTAGTCCCTTTTCAAATAAACCCACATTATACTGACAGAACACTTGACGGCCATGGAGGTGAATCAAGAGATACCAGAATTAAGGAGTATCTGGCTATGAATCAGGATATGTACGTGGCGGGTATTCCAGAAGGAGCTTTAATTGAATTGGAGAATGGAGCTATTGACTATAAGGGCAAGGGAACGCTCAAAGTATTCAAGTACGGGCAGGAGACTCAATTGTTTCAACCAGGTGATAATGTTTCAATGTTACTCAACAAGTGATAGCAAAGTATATTCCTAATACCATTACCCTGGGCAACCTGTTTTGCGGTTGTTTGGGGCTTGCATTCGTACATGCAGGTAACTTAAAATGGGCCGCCTTAATGGTGATTGCTGCGGCCATACTTGATTTTTTTGACGGTTTTGCTGCACGCCTGCTAAATGTTAAATCAGAGATAGGAGCTCAACTCGACTCACTTTCCGATATGGTAAGTTTTGGAGTACTGCCTGCTTACATTGCCTTTGGCCTGTTTGAAATAGCCGCAGTAAGTGAAAAGTGGGCAAGAATGTACAAAACAGGAGGGGCCAATTCATGGAGCCTGGTAATCTTCGTATTTGTACTGGCCGCTGCCATGCGCCTTGCCATTTTCAACACATCTACTGACCAAACCACCAGTTTTAAAGGAATACCATCTCCGGCGGCAGGTCTGTACCTAAGCTCCTTTGCACTTATCTACATGTGGGGGCTCAATGCCACACCGCTGGATCCAGCATTGCTAAGTGAATATTGTATGAGTCCATTGGTATTGCTTATAACATCAATAGCCCTTGCAATACTCATGGTACTGCCCATAAGACTACTTTCATTGAAATTCAGCTCCTTTGGATTTAAAGAAAATGCCTTTAGATACGTACTTATTCTTCTATCCGGAGTATTGGCAATCATATTTGGTTTTCTAGCGATTCAACTCATCGTACTTTTGTATCTGATTTTATCAATGATTCAAAATCTTATCTCAAATGAAGTTTCAAGTTGATGTAGACATTATGCCATTAGATGAGCTGCTTGACCCACAAGGAAAAGTGGTTAACAGGGGGCTGGCCAATCTTGGTCTAAATGGAATCGACCATGTAAGAATCGGTAAACACATCAATTTTAGTATTGAAGCGGGCGATGCTCAGGCAGCTGAAGGTATCGTAGATGAAGCTTGCAAGAAGCTTTTGGCCAATCTCATTATGGAGAAATATACCTACACGATAACTCCGGCCTAATGCTTCGGCGGCTACTTGGGTGCGTTCTGTTTTTGGCTGTGGTACTGTCTGCAAAAGCACAGGACCTTACCTATGTAAAGCGTATTACAGATACACTCACATCCGAACAGTTTCATGGCCGTGGTTATGTAAACGATGGTGGACTTAAAGCCGCAAAATTCATTCGCAAGGAGTTTGAGAAGGCCGGACTTCAAAAAGTCCACTTTCAGGAATTCGAACATTCCATAAATACCTTTCCCAATAAAGTGAACCTGAGCTTTGATGGGGCTGCTCTTACTCCGGCGGTAGACTTTCTGGTTAACGCCACTTCAAAAGGTTGTTCTAAAACAACCCTTAAGGTAAAGTGCTTGAAGGTTGCCAACGTAGAGTCCTTAAAGCAGTATAAAAAGTGGAAAAAGAAAACGGACTGGGCCCATACAGCACTTGTAATTGAAAGAGAAGTGCATACTCGCCTGGCCGATAAGTCTATTGGAGAAGATATTGCCTCAAATGCCTTTGGGGCCCACACTATCATAAACCTCACTGACCAGAAACTCACCTGGACTGTAAGAGATAGACATAGTGATTGGGTGGCAATAGAAATGCTGGCTTCATCTTTTCCAAAAAATGCCAAACATCTTGAAATTGAAATCGATCAAAGATTTGTTCCCGATTTTCAGAACCGGAATGTAATAGGTTCTATCAGAGGGACAAAAGAACCTGATTCATTCATTGTGTTTAGCGCCCACTACGATCATTTAGGCAGAATGGGAAAGGATGCCTGTTTCTATGGTGCCAATGACAATGCCGGCGGAGCAGCCATGCTTTGTGACCTTGCCAGACATTATGGCAAGCCTGAGAATGCACCTGCATACTCCATTCTGTTCATTGCCTTTGCTGGTGAAGAAGCGGGTCTGCTTGGTTCTAAGCATTATGTTGACCATCCGGAAGTTCCATTAAGCCAAATCAGCTACCTGGTAAACCTGGATTTGGTAACCAACGGGCAAGATGGGTTTACAGTGGTAAATGGTAGTGTATTCAAACAGCTGTTCAAGCATTTAAAAAGAATAAATGCTGAAAAAGAATATGTAAAGGCCATTAAAGTACGCGGAAAAGCGGCCAATAGCGATCATTATTGGTTCAGTGAAAACGGAGTAAAGGCAATATTTATCTATTTATTGGGCGAGTATCCGCACTATCATGACATTAATGATACCGCCGACAAGCCAAGTTGGGCAGCTTATAAACCTTTTTTCAAGCTTTTAACGGATCTTACAGCCGAACGCACTAACTGAGCTTATTGCGTCCATACGCGTTCAAAATTCTACTTTTGAGCCCGCATTTAGCAGCGGGACAATATGGCGAAATCAATACGACGCAAAGAAGCACTCCTATACCATGAACAAGGCCGCCCGGGAAAGATTGAAGTAATCTCTTCCAAACCTACCAACACGCAACGCGATTTGGCCCTGGCTTACTCTCCAGGCGTAGCGGAGCCCTGCGAATTAATAGCCAAGAATCCTGAAGACGTCTATCGTTTTACCGCCAAAGGAAATCTTGTGGCAGTTATCTCCAATGGTACGGCAGTTCTTGGCCTTGGAAATATTGGGCCAGAGGCTTCTAAACCCGTAATGGAGGGTAAAGGAGTTCTTTTCAAAATATTTGCCGATATCGATGTTTTTGATATTGAATTGGATTGCAATAACGTAGAAGAGTTCATTACAATTGTAAAGGCAATGGCCCCCACATTTGGAGGTATTAACCTGGAAGATATTGCTGCTCCCGATTGTTTTGAAATAGAGAATCGACTTAAGAAAGAGCTCAATATTCCAATCATGCATGACGATCAGCATGGAACGGCCATTATTTCGGCTGCTGGTCTTATCAATGCCTTGGAGCATGCCCATAAGAAAATAGAAGATATTAAGATGGTGGTGAACGGTGCAGGAGCTAGCGCTGTTTCTTGTACCCGTCTCATCATATCCTTAGGTGTAAAGCCTGAGAACGTACTCATGCTTGATAGCAAAGGAGTAATAAGAAAAGACAGAACCGACTTGAGCAAACTGAAACAAGAGTTTGCCAGGGATACTGATAAAAGTACCTTAGAAGAGGCGCTTCAGGGCGCAGACTTTTTTCTCGGTTTATCAAAAGGAAATATTCTGGAGCCAGACTGGTTAATGGGAATGAACGAAAGGCCTATTGTGTTTGCATTGGCCAATCCCGATCCTGAAATCAAGTATGAATTGGCCCTGGCTACCAGAAAAGATGTAATTATGGCCACGGGAAGATCAGACCACCCTAATCAGGTGAATAACGTGCTTGGTTTCCCCTTTATATTTCGTGGAGCACTGGATGTGAGAGCTACCGGCATCAATGAAGCCATGAAACTGGCAGCCGTAAAAGCCATCGCTGATTTAGCCAAGAAGCCCGTTCCTGAAATTGTAAAGATTGCCTACAACACCCCTAGCATCACATTTGGTCCTGAGTATTTTATTCCAAAGCCACTTGACCCTCGACTAATATCAACGGTAGCTCCGGCTGTGGCAAAAGCCGCTATTGACAGTGGAATTGCCAAATTGCCAATTAATGATTGGGAGAAGTACGAATACGAGTTGCAACAGCGTATGGGTTACGACAACCAGCTCATGAGAGTGGTCTTTAACCGTGGTCGTAAAGATCCTAAAAGAGTGGTGTTCCCTGATGGCGATGCGCTTCAGGTGCTAATGGCAGCTCAGACCCTTAACGACGACGGCATTGCTATACCGATTCTTTTGGGAAATGAGGAAAAAATACAAAAGCTCATTGAAGAAAACGGGTTAGAACTTGAAGGGGTAAGAGTAATAGATCCTCTGGCGCATGAAGATTTGAGAAGAAAATACGGAGAGGTACTTTTCAACAAGAAGCAGCGCCGAGGCTATACGATGAGTGAGGCCGTTAGAACCATGAAAACCCGAAACTACTTTGCTCTAGGCATGTTGGAGAACGGTGATGCTGATGCCGTGGTTGGCGGTCATACACGTAAGTATGCAGATGTTCTAAAACCAGCCCTACAGATAATTGGACCGGAAGAAGATTGCCATCTGGTAGCAGGGCTCTATATACTGCTCACTAAGAAAGGGATTATGTTTTTTGCTGATCCCACAGTGAATGTGAACCCAGATGTTAATACCATCGTTCAAACAACTGAATTGGTAGCAAGAGCCGTAAGAGGATTTGACATGGTGCCGAAAATTGCATTGCTGTCCTATTCGAATTTTGGTTCGGCTGAAACCAAGAGTAGCATAAAAATGGCAAAAGCATCCCAAATACTGCAAGAGAAATACCCTGACCTACTTGTAGATGGCGAAATGCAGGCCAACTTTGCTTTGAACAATGAGTTGCTCAAATCGCACTTCCCGTTTTCAAAATTGGTAGACAACAAAGTGAATGCGCTCATTTTTCCAAGCCTTTCATCAGGAAACATTGCCTATAAGCTATTACAGGAGTTAGGAGGGGTTGAAGCCATTGGCCCCTTGCTTTTAGGCATGAACAAGTCTGTTCACATTCTCCAAATGGGCTGCTCATCGCGAGAGATAGTCAATGTATCTGCCTTAGCGGTAGTTGACGCACAAAATATTCAAGCTAAAAGAGGAAAATAATGTACGCATATCTTAAAGGCCAATTGGCAGATATAAGCCCTACCGACGCGGTGGTAGATGTAAATGGTGTTGGATATGCCCTTAGTATTTCTCTGTATACCTATGAGCGTATTGTTGGTAAGAAAGATGTGATTCTGTTCACCCATCTATGGGTAAAAGAAGACCAACTTTCGCTTTTTGGTTTTTGTGACAAAGAGGAAAAAGCAATTTTTGAGCTCATGATAACTGTTTCAGGCATAGGGCCCAGCATTGCGAGAACTGTACTTTCTACACTTTCACCAAGCGAGGTAGTGAGTGCAATAAGTGGAGGGAATGTACCGTTACTCAAATCTGTAAAAGGTATAGGTGCCAAAACAGCACAGAGAATGGTATTAGAACTTCAAGATAAAATCATAAAAGGCGTAGGTACAGTTGATGTTACACCGCTTAAGGATAGCAAGAACGAAGAGGCTATTACCGCTCTCACTATGTTGGGTTTTGCACGCAATGCCGCTGAAAAAGCATTGGCCGCTGTAATTAAAAAGCATGCAGGACAAGATCTTTCAGTAGAGCAACTCATTAAACTCACTCTAAAAGCTATTTAGATTAAACTTAGGTTTTGAAAACTGTCCTCCGATATTCCCGCATACTCCTGGTATTTGCAGCCGCATCAGGCTTTGCCCAAGTTTCCAAATTCGTATTGACCGAAGATGTTGAAAGCCTGGCAACCACTGTACCTGCTTCTGAAGCAGCATTAAGCAATCCAGGTCCCGATACTCCAGAGAAGAAGCTCATTTTTCCCTTAGATGACAAGAAGAAACCAGGTGATGGCAAGAGCCACGCTCTGGATTTTAAAGACCCATCTAATTTTAAAAAGAACACTGAATACGATACAGCAACAGGTAAGTTCATTACAACGAGAAGCCTGGGCGATAGCACCAATATCAGCGATCCTGAATATCAGGACCTTGACGAATACCTTAGAAATTCAAATGATGCCTATCTAAAGGACTATTTCAAAACCAGGGCAAAAGCACAGGTACTTCCTTCAGATGCCGACCCAATGGACAAGCTCTTAAAAGGCGATTTGGGAAACTTGAACCTCGAAGACTTTGTAGATATCAAACCTCAGGGCTCTGCTGAGCTCATTTTTATGGGGGAATACAATAAGGTTGAAAATCCAGCCTGGTCCGTAAGGACACAACGTACAGGACAATTCAAGTTCGACCAAAAAATCCGATTGAACGTTCTGGGTAAAATTGGAGACCGAATCAACCTAAACCTCAATTTTGATACAGAAGCCAATTTTGAATTTGACAATCAAATCAAGCTGAATTGGCAGGGAGAGGAAGACGACATCATTAAAAGCGTAGAAGCAGGTAATGTTTCATTGCCAGTGCAAGGTTCCCTGATTACTGGTAGTAACAACCTTTTTGGTCTTAAAACCACCATGCAGTTTGGTCGTTTAACGGTAACCGGTGTTGTTTCACGTCAAAATACTGAAAGGAAAGAAATCACCGTAGACGGTGGCGCCCAGAAAACAGCTTTCAATATTCCTGCTAACGAATACGATGCCAACAAGCACTTTTTCTTAGGACAGTACTTCAGGAACAACTACAACGAATGGGCGAGTAACTCTCCTTTGGTCATGTCGCCGGTTCAAATTACCCGAATTGAAGTATGGGTAACCAACTACAATGGCCGTCCACAAGAAACGCGAAACATGGTTTCCTTTATGGACCTTGGTGAAAAAGGAGTGAATGCCAATGGTGAACCCAACCTACATTATACGAATGGAGTAGTCTTTTCAGAAGATGCTTCCAATCTGTTCCCTGGCCCTAGCAACGATGGTAACTCATTATATGGTGATGTATTGCAGGGCAAGTCCAGAATGAGGTCTTTGGCAACCGTAGGAACAGAGCTTGCAGCCGAAAGTGCCAATGATCCTGACTTTGCAAAAGGAGTTGACTATGCCATTATTTCGAACGTAAGGAAGCTTGATCCTTCAGAGTTTAAGTACCATAGCAGATTAGGATACATTTCACTAAGAACACCGCTGCCAGACAACGCAGTTTTGGCCGTTGCTTACGAGTATACACTTGATGGCGAAACCAAGCAGGTAGGTGAATTTTCCAGAGATGTGCCAGCCAATCCAACAGATCCGAATGTGCTGTTTTTGAAAATGCTGAAGTCTGATCAGATTAGAACGGACTTGCCACTTTGGGATCTTATGATGAAGAACGTGTATTCTTTAGGATCAAACAGAATTGAGCAGGAAGATTTTAGACTTGAAGTAATATATGCCGATGACGAAAGTGGCGCCGATTTAGCCTACATCCCCGAAGCATCAGAACCCAATCTCAACGGAAAGCAGCTTATTAAAGTACTGGGGGTTGATAAGTTCAATAAACAGCAACAGGCTCCAGGTGATGGTCAATACGATTTTGTTCCGAACCTGACCATTGATACGGACAATGGCTTTGTCATATTACCTGTTCTAGAGCCCTTTGGTCAATACCTCTATGAACAGTTCGACAACAAAGACCTGGCAAACGACTATGTATATCGCGCCTTGTATGACTCTATACAACAAACCGCTATTCAGGACGCCTACTTCAACAAGTTCTTTTTAAAAGGATTTTACAAAGGAACCAGCGGCGATGAAATACCATTGAACGCCTTTAACGTACAGCCCGGTTCAGTGAAAGTAACGGCCGGAGGAGTAGAGCTGGTAGAGAATCAGGATTACCGGGTAGACTACACCATGGGTAGGGTTAAGATTTTGAATGAGTCGATCCTGAGCTCAGGACAGCAGATAAAGGTTTCTCATGAGAGCAATACGCTCTTTCAAACCATGCAGAAATCATTGTATGGTACTCGAATGGACTATAAGTTTAGTGATGACCTGGCCTTTGGAGGAACCTTGCTCCACTTGAGAGAAAGACCCATTACCCAAAAAGTAAACGTAGGTGACGAGCCACTTAAAAATACCATTTGGGGTATTGACGGCCGTTATAGAAGAGATTCCAGGTACCTGACCAAGTTGGTGAATAAGTTACCCCTTATTGATACCAAGGAAGAGTCAGAAATAAGCATAAGTGGGGAGTTTGCACATCTTATTCCAGGCTATCCTAAAGTAATTGGCGAAACCGGAACTTCCTATATTGATGACTTTGAAGGAAGTGAGATTCCATATGACATGCGCTTGGGTGTGATCAATTGGACATTGGCATCCACACCACAAGGACAAGGAAGGTTATTTCCAAACGCCACCAGCGCCGATCACGCACTTGAAAACAATTTTGGAAGGGCTAAGATGTCCTGGTACATTCTTGATCCTTTATTCTACAACTCAAACAGTAGTCTTACGCCTGACCATATTAAGAGAGACATACCACAACTCTCTAACCACTATGTGCGCCAGGTAACACAGCAGGAAGTATTTCCTAGTAGGGACGTGGCCATAACGCAAATCCCTACGCAACCTACACTAGACCTTGCCTATTATCCAAGAGAAAGAGGGCCGTATAACTATGACTGGAACGGATTGAATTCAGACGGCTTTTTGAAAGATCCAAGAAGCAGCTGGGCGGGAATCATGCGTAGAATTGAGACCATCAACTTTGAAGCGGCCAATATTGAATATGTTGAGTTCTGGATGATGGATCCATTCATTTATGACGAAGAAGCAGAAGGTGGAGATTTTTACCTGAACCTCGGACAGGTATCTGAAGATGTGCTGAACGATAGCAGAAAAGCTTTTGAGCATGGTTTGCCCGGTGATGACTCTGACGACAATGTAATAATAGGGCCCAGCTATGGTAGAACCCCAACCATTCCTAACATTAACCATGCATTTCCTAATGACGCTGAGGCTCGGTCAAATCAGGATGTTGGATTGGACGGACTTGATAACCAGGCTGAAAAAGAATATTACCAGGAAGTGTTTTTGGATAAACTGGCCGAAGAGTATGGAACGGCGTCCAAGGCTTATCAAAAGGCATTTAGAGATCCTTCTGCGGACGACTACCACTATTTCAGAGGTGATTCTCTTGACAATATCGAAGCCTCTATTTTAGAGCGGTACAAGAATTTTGGTCATCCTGAAGGAAACTCACCTACCCCCGGTGCTGATGGAAATTGGCCTGATGGATATCCAACCTCTGCAAGGGTTTCTCCAGATGATGAAGACATCAATAAGGACTTTACACTAAACACCACTGAAGCCTATTACCAATACAAGGTAGAGCTCCGTCCGGAATCCATGAACATTGGAGAAAACTATATCACTGATATATACGTGGCTGAAGATGTTCCATTGGCCAATCAACAAACCGCCAATGTGAAATGGTATCAGTTCAAAATACCTATTCGCTCCTACCAAAAGAGGATAGGACCTATTTCCGGTTTCAAATCCATTCAGTTCATGAGAATGTTCCTTACAGGATTTGAAGACTCAGTTATATGTCGCTTTGCGCAATTGCAATTGGTAAGAGCCGACTGGAGACGTTATCTGTATGATTTAGGACAGCCTGGAGAAGGTGTAACCACAGATCCATCGTCTAACAGTGTATTTGATATTTCAACAGTAAATATTGAAGAGAACAGTGATAGAGTTCCTATTAGATACATTGTACCACCAGGTATTACCAGAGAGCTTAATGTGAACAACATACAGCAAACTCAACAGAATGAGCAATCACTGGCATTGCGAGTGTGCAATCTGGAAGATGGTGACGCTAAGGCTGTTTTTAAAACCACCGAGTTTGATGTAAGGCAATTCAAGAGACTGCGCATGTTTGTGCACAGCGAAGGTGATAACCTCCGGGACAATGAATTGACGCTCTTCATAAGACTGGGAACTGACCTTACCGGACATTACTACGAGTACGAGATGCCGCTAAAGGTTACTCCATACGAGTCAACAGATGACAATGACATTTGGCCCGAAGCAAATGAGATCAACCTATTACTACAGCAGTTTTATTCAGTGAAGCTGGCAAGGGATAGTGCGACTCACCCAATGACCCAGATATATAGCAGATTCGACTGGCAGGGTAAAGGAAAAGTCTCCGTTCTGGGAAATCCAGACCTGAGCAACCTGAGAACCATTATGATTGGGATAAGGAACCCTAAGCAAGAGGGTAATGAATTTGACCCTCAGGATGATGGTTTGCCCAAATGCGGTGAAATATGGGTAAACGAGCTAAGGCTTACGGATTTTGATCAAACAGGAGGTTGGGCAGCCAATGCCCGTTTAAAGGCCAAAGTGGCTGACTTTGCACAATTTGATTTGGTAGGGCATCGTAAAACCATTGGTTTTGGAGGCATAGAGCAAACTTTATTGGAAAGAAGTCAGGAAGATGAAAGAGGCATTGATTTCCGCTCAAGTTTTGCCCTGGAGAAGTTCTTCCCTCAAAAATCAGGCATCAAATTGCCGATGTACTATGACTATTCTCAAAAGAATATAAGACCAAGATTTAACCCGCTTCAGCCAGATGTGCTCCTGGAAGCTACGCTGGCAGCAATGGCCTCAAGCGATGCCCAAAGGCGGGATCTATTGGACAGGGTGGAAACTGTAGAGACGCGGAGGAGTTTGAACTTTGTGAATGTCACTAAGAACAAAACCAATCCCAATTCAAAGTCCATGCCTTGGGATATTTCCAATTTTACTGCTACTTACAAGTTTACTGAAACGGTAAAAAGGGACATTTTCACCACATTCGACTCTACAAGGACCTATACAGGGATTCTCGCGTACAACTACAATTTCAAACAAAACTCCTTTAAGCCCTTCAAAAAGTTGAAACCTAAATCGCTAAGGCTTCTTTCCGATTTCAACTTCAACTATGTTCCTACCAGTTTTTCATTTAAAGCGGAGTTAGACAGGAAGTACAACACCATTTTGTACAGAAACAATGACAACGTAGAGTCTATAGTTCCTGCGAATTATGATAAGACCTTCCGTTTTAACAGGACCTATAATTTCCGATACAACTTGACCCAAGGACTTAAGTTTAATTACAATGCCCTGGCTCAAAACATTATCGATGAGCCACTAGGTTCTATTAGTACGGATCCTAAGAGAGAAGAAGTTTGGGACAACCTGTACAAAGGGGGAAGGCCAAATAACTTTTCTCAAAGCCTTAATGTCAACTATAGAATCCCAATCAACAAGCTACCGATGTTGGACTTTATCAGCGCAAATGCTGACTACAAGGGAGGATATGGTTGGAAGGCAGCTCCACCAATTGCCGAAGAGCTTGGAAACACAATTTCCAATTCCTCAAACTATTCAATAAGCCCGCAACTCAACTTTGTACAGTTGTACAATAAATCCCGGTTTCTGCAAACCATAAACTCAGGAAAGAGTAATGTACCCCGCATGCAGAAAAACAGGGAAAAGAAGGAACGGGAAAAGCAGAAGGAAGCTGCTGAAAAAGGTTTGGATACCAAGCCCGACACAGGAACCGATGATTCTGAAGAAGAAGAGGACGATGATGACGAATACGACTTAGTACGCCAAAACAATGTAAAGGTGGCAGAAGGTGCTTTGCGTGTACTTATGGGTTTAAGAAGTGTGAGTGCCAATTATGCCGTTACCAACGGTACCCAACTTCCTGGATTCTTACCCAACCCTCAATACGTAGGGAATGACTTTGACCTCAATGCTCCTGGATTACCATTCGTTTTTGGTTCTCAAGAAGATATTAGGGAAAGAGCGGCCCTCAATGGATGGCTTACTACAGACGAAAACCAATTGAACTTCTATACTTCAACGTTTACAGAAAACCTTACGGGTAATGCTACCATTGAGCCAATAAAGGCCTTCAGAATAACTGTAGATTTCAATAGAAGATATGCCGAAAGCCTACAGGAGAACTTTAGAAACAATCCTACGATAGATGAACCCATCAATTTTGAAAGTCTGGGTACGCAGCTTACAGGTAATCTGTCCATGTCTTTCAACTCCTTAAGAACGGCCTTTATTGATCCAGTGTCTTCGGGAGAAACGGGACAATATGAAAGCCATCCCCTGGTTGAAACGCTTGAAGATAACAGATACACCATTTCACAAAGGATTGCCGCTGAAAAAGGAATTACTGAAGTGGACGATTCAACAGGATATGCAAAGGGGTATGGTCCCTTCTCGCAGGATGTAATTATCCCATCGTTCCTTGCTGCTGTAAGCGGTACAGATGCAAGTGAAGTAAATAAGAGTCCGTTTTGGAGTATTCCATTACCTAATTGGCGTTTGTCATACAACGGATTGAGTCAGGTAAAGGCTCTTAAAAAGCTGTTCCGTTCAGTGAACCTAAGCCATACCTATCGCTCCACCTATGGGATAAGTAATTTCACATCTACCCTGGAGTATGATGAGAATATTAAACGAGATCCCTCTGAACTGGGGCGTGGTGAAGATTATTTATCCGAAGTACAGATACAGCAAATAAGCGTTTCAGAACAGTTTGCTCCACTTATTAAAGTAGATGTTACCTGGAAAAACAACTGGAATACCTCATTTGAGTACCAGCGCTCAAGAACTCTGGGTTTCAACTTTACGAATTTCCAACTGCAGGAAATGAACCAGAAGAGTATTGTATTTGGTGTGGGCTACAGAACCAAGGAGCTTACCCTTCCCTTTAAATACCAAGGCAAGAAGTGGGTTCTAGAAAACGACTTTAACTTCCGATTGGACGTCTCCATTCGCGAAAACAGACAAACCTTATGGGTACTTGACAATGATGCGGCTCGTTCCCTGGCACCTGACGACGTAGAAGAGAACAACAACACTACTATATCGGGAACGCGCCTGGTAAACATAGCGCCAACCATTGACTACGCAATTGACAAGAACCTTAACCTACGTATTTTCTATACCAGAAACGTAACAGTACCGTTCATTTCACAGTCCTTCCCACGTAAGAATACCACCTTCGGATTTTCATTGAGATATACCTTGGGTGGATAGAGAAAATAAAGTACCCTCTAAATCACATATATCACTAAATTTCGCGCCTAATTGGCAAGAGAATGAATATTCCACAAGACTTATTGTACACTGAAGACCACGAATGGATACGCGTTGAAGGCGATGTTGCAGTGATAGGTATTACTGATTTTGCTCAGGGAGAGCTAGGTGATATTGTATATGTAGAAGTAGAAACAGTGGGAGATACCCTTGATTCTGGAGAAGCATTTGGAACAGTAGAAGCGGTAAAAACCGTATCTGACTTGTTCATGCCTGTATCTGGTGAAGTAGTTGAGTTCAACGAAGAACTTGAAGGTACTCCTGAAGTTGTAAACAGCGATCCTTATGGTGCTGGATGGATGGTAAAGGTGAAAATGAGTGATACATCTCAGTTGGATGGATTGATGAATGCTGAGGCCTACCAGGGAACTGTAGGATAGGTTTGCACAGCGGCGTTGTGCCATGTTTTTCAAATTCAATTGGTTTCCCATTATCTGGACGCTCTTTGTGGTGAGTGCCCACGGTATTCCAGGAACAGAGCTACCCAGACCCTATTGGAGCCTTTTTGAATTTGACAAAGTGGCTCACATGCTCTTTTTCAGCATTTTAACATTTAGCTGGATGAACGGCTTTTTCAAGCAATCGGCCAGTTATAAACTAAAAGTGCACGCGGCCAAACTGATTCTTGTTTTTGCCTTAACATTGGCCGTATTATTGGAGACCCTGCAAAGCACTATTTTTGTTGGACGCTCGTTTCAGTGGTCAGACATTATTGCGGATGGCACGGGAGTTGGAGCCGGATTTGGGATATTTTATCTGATTTACGGTAGAGTTTTAAGTTACACAATATAAAAGCAGTAAAGATGGAAGCTAAAAAATCTGAAAAGGCCAATGTTCAAAGTTGGTCAGGCGTATTCAGAGACTTAGGTCTTGTCGTTGCTCTTGGATTGGTGCTCATGGCCTTTACATATAAGAAGACTGAGCGTATTGAAATCACGTTGACCAACAACATGGTTTTTGCCGATGAAGAGGATATGGCCGATATCACCAAAGAGGAGAAAAAGCCACCACCACCACCGCCACCACCAGAGATTGAAGTGGTAGACGATGAAGAAGAAATTGAAGAAGAACAACCGGAGTTTGAGGATATGGAAATTGATGAAGATGTAGAAATAGATCTTCCAGAACCAGAAGTAGACGAACCCGTTGTAGCAGAGCCCATTTTTGAGGTGGTTGAAGACCAACCTGAGTTTCCTGGTGGCCAGGCAGAATTGGCCAATTTCCTCAAGAGAAACATTGTATATCCACCCATGGAGAAGAACAACGGTATTGAGGGTACTGCTTACGTTCAATTCGTAGTTTGGAAAAACGGAACCATTAGGGACGTAAGAATTTTCCCTGGATCAGAAGCAAGAGCTACTGAGAACATGAGAAATGAAGCCATGCGAGTGGTAAAACTTATGCCTAAATGGAAAGCAGGAAAGCAACGTGGTAAAAATGTAGCTTGTAGATTTATGCTTCCTATCAAGTTTACTTTGAGATAAGCAATTACACCACTTACAATATAGAAGCCGTTCTGAATATCAGAACGGCTTTTTTTTGCTCTGTAGCGTATAGGAGAGATGAAGGCTGTTAAAGCCAGGGTAGAATGAAAAAGAAGAGGGGCGGCGCTGATGTAAGTATGGAATTCCACAGCCTAAAACGGCGCCTATTGCATATCCGGTAATAACATCACTAGGAAAGTGCTTTCCACCAAGAACGCGCATAGTTCCAACAAAAGCAGGAACAATTGCAGCCGAAGTCCAAATCAATCTTTTATGAGATGTTGAGAAACTATACTGGGCTGCAGACTGTGCGACGAAAAAGCAAGCAGCCGAAGCAATGGACGTATGTCCTGAGAAGAAAGACTGACGGGCATCCTTATCGGTTTTATGTGAGAGATCCGCTATCGAGTTGTATACAAATGGCCTTGCACGCTTAGTGAATCCTTTGGTGAGCAGGGTAAGCCCAACCGTATACAAGGCTGTTTCTGCACCTATCACCAATAGTTTGGAATACTCTTGTTTTGGAGTGTTGTTGCTTAGGAAAACAAGCGACATAGAGAGGGCAGATGCAAGCCCTATATCACTCAGTAGCCTGGCCGGTTGGGAGTAAAGCCTAGTTGCTACACGATCAGGAGCCCAAATATTGGATGCATCAAGAGTGCCTACTTCATAGGGCGTGAGCGGCTCGATATTTTGGATAAGTGCATAGCCCGCAATACTAGAGCCAATCGCAGTACTGAGTAGTACGATGTCAGTGCTCTTTTTTAGTTCGAAGGGACTGCTCGTTTCCTGACCATAACCAATGGCTGCCCATAGGACTAGAACGGCCACAAAGTGGAGTTTCATCTGGTTATATCACTTAATAGTTCACTAAATTATGCCATATTACAAGGAGAATCCTAAAACTTTGTAATCTTCGCACCGAGGCAGTTTTTTTGAATGATCTTATTACGCGTTAAATATGTTCATAGAAGGGTAATCCTCTGTTCGCTGAGCTGGTTTTTCCTGTTGTTTGCTATGCCTCTGACTGCTCAAATTGACAACGAAGAAGACAACGACCTTTCCTCCAAGCTTACTAATAACTTCATCCCCAAATACCACGAGTATGCCTCTACTGATACCCTGAGGCGCTCATCCATAAGGTTTGAAAACTTTGTGGGAAAGAAGCTTATTTTTTTTGACGACTTTTCTGACAATCGACATACCTGGCCGCACTGGTCAAGTTTAGGTGATTCATCTCTGAAAGAATGCTTGGGGATTGACAGAAATTATGCATGCCCGGGCGAAACCGGAGCCATGACGGATGCCTATACCAACATGCAGGACGGGAAGAAGGTAGTGGCCTGTTTTACGCCTGACCAAATGTTTAAGTATACGAGTAAAGTAAAGCTGTCAAAAAACTTTGTGGTGACGCTTAACCCGGTATCAATAAAGAGGGTTGAGAAGCTGCCAAGTAGCTATTACGAGGGGTTTTGTGAGCACACTACACGTGTGCATCGCTCCTTTGATGAAAAGGACTTCATCATTGAAACTTCCATAGACCAGGCAGCCGGAAATTGGGGTTTGGTATTCGGAGACCTGGATTCTGAACGTCCTTATTACTATTTTAAGATACTCACCGACAATACATGGTCATTTTTTGCAGTATACCCAAATAACAAGTCAAAGCCCATTGAACTGGAGTCAGGGGCCATGCCAATCTCTTACCAAAGCCTCAGAAAGGTAAAACTTGTTTTGACTGACAACGGACAAGGTGGGTTTAAGGTGGATTTTTGGATGAACGATGATTCTCGTGCAGGGTCGGCAAATGTGACAAGAATGCCATTGAAGGCCCTAGATATTGGCTACAGGCTGGATCATAATTCCATAGATGGAAACAACATCGTGATTGCAAGGGACATTAGCGTGTATGAAATTCCAGTGGAAACCTATCTGAGAGACAACGTAAAAGTTTCTGGTGCATGGAGTGGGGTTATGATGCGAAACAAAGACGTTGTTTATAACATAAAGCTCTACATGGACGAAGACCATAGTGGCTATGTGACGGGTCGCATCGTACTGCACCACAGTAAGTTTACCGATGTTAAAATTACAAAGCGTTTCAAGGCCAGGAGGGATAGGAATGTCATCAATTTTGAAGAGGTTTCAGGAACCTTTCAAGGAGTAAGCAATAGTGTTTTATTACATTCAATGCTTCAAAAAGGGCACATGGAGCTCTTGAATTCAGACTCCATCGTAATGGATGCCTGCCTGACCAGTAACCTGCATAAATGGGGTGAATTTGATTCAAGAATTAATGTACACTCTAACAAGATTTACCTGGGTAGAGTGCAGAGAAAAGAGCAGGTAGGCCCCAAATATGACGAGGTTAATGTCTACAAGAAGATACAGATCAAGAACCTGATTTTTTTACCTAATACGGTGAAGCTGTCAACAGATGATGCTACCACACAGAGTATCGACAATCTTGCCAGAGAACTGCAGCGCTACTTTGCTGAAAACCCGCATCAAATGTTGCTTATTCATGGATATTCGGATGTAGGGCACACCCAGGTGCTTTCTTTAATGAGAGCCATCTCTATTAAGAGTGAGTTAAAAACCCGGGGAGTAAAAGTAGATATACTTCCAATTGGGCACGGGCACTCAGACCGGAAAACGGGTATCAAAGGGGACCCTGACAATAGGCGGGTGGAAGTTCAAATTGTTGAGTTTGATTCTTGCTCAATGATTGAAGAGTCGCTTCATATGAAAGCACTTACCCAGGCCAAGTTGATAGACAACCTTCCTAATGAGTTTATTCTGGGAGCACAGTTTAGCCAGAGTCCAGATGCCAAGGTTCAAATTATTCTGGAGCCCAAAGGTAAAAATGACCCATTGGTTTGGGATATAGAGAATACAGCTGGCGGTGAACGACAGAGCTTGAAAATAGTAAAGCGCTATAAGGTTACTGAAGATGCTATTATCCTGGAAATAACGCTTGACGGGGTTCGCATGCTGTCACATTCCATCACAGCTTATTCATCCTTTTCTATAAAGGTTACCTCAGGGGAACTGGTGCTTGATAATTTGACCATTTTTGGACCGGAATAATGCCTATCAATTTTGGGTTAGAGATGGTGTAGTTCAAAAGCTTCAGGCACTTTCACAACTCCCCCTTTATGGATTTCCAGGAAAAGGAGGCTTTGAGTTTTACGATCATCAGAACAGAAAATTAGCTAAGCTTATAGTGCCTGTAACGTTCCCAAATATTGATGAACGTCCTTTTAACGAGTATATCTATCAAGATGTAAAGGAACCTGTACTGGATACTATAATAGTGCTCATACAAGCGGGAGAAGCTTGCATAGGAAGGGTTGTGGGAGACGAACTGATAACCCATAAGCTCATACGCAAGTACATGGTGCGGAAGAGCCAGGGAAAGTCTCAGATCAAACATTTAAACAGCAAAGGCAAGTCAAGAGCAGGTTCCAGAATACGGTTGGCTCAGACGGTTCGCTTTTTTGAAGAGATTAATGAATGCCTTACACTTTGGTTCAATGACCAAAAACCCCATAGAGTGGCTTATCATGTACCAGCAAATATGTCTTCTCTCTGGTATACTTCAAAGGTGCCTCCGCCGTTTGAGAAAGGAGCTTCGCTTCTGAGAAAAACCTTTTGGGACATACAAAAACCCAGGCGCGAGGAAATTATTCGTTCAATGAGGCTAATGAATTGCGCGAGGATAACCATTTTTGACCCTGTTTTTAAAGAACTGATAATACCTATTCTTGAGAAGGACAACTAGATATGCGGCTAAAACCCTTAAAGGTTTGGAAAAGGTTCTGGCCAAGGAGTTGAGGGATCTGGGAGCAGATCAGGTGACAGAAGGGCGCAGAGTAGTTTTTTTTGAAGGAAACAAGGAAGTTCTCTACAGGGCCAATCTCAATGTAAGAACCGCTATAAATATTCTAAAACCAATTGAACATTTTCGATTTAGGAGTGAGAATGATCTCTATGAACAGTTTAAGAAGATTGTGTGGGGCAAGCACCAGGATGTTGAACAGACTTTTGCAATTAGAGCTTCCGTATTCTCAGAGGCTTTTAATCACACCAAGTTTCCAGCCTTAAAGTTGAAAGACACCCTGGCTGACTGGTTCAGGGATAAATATGGACGGCGACCCAGTGTGGATCTTGAGAGCCCTAATATTGGTTATGATTTGCACATTTCTAAGGACCGTGCTACCATCTCAATGGATAGTTCAGGAAGTTTACTCAACAGGAGGGGCTACAGAATTGATGGTGGGCAAGCGCCATTGAATGAGGTGTTGGCAGCAGGACTTATAGCATTGAGTGGCTGGAACAAAGAAGAGCCTTTCCACAATCCAATGTGTGGTTCCGGCACGCTGGCCATTGAGGCGGCTATGTTAGCGGCCAATATTCCACCCAATTATAAGCGCAAGAGTTTTGGTTTTCATAATTGGCCTGACTACGACAATAATTTATGGCTCAGAGTATACGGGGATGCTATGGCGGGTGTGGCAGATTTTACCAGCGTGACAATTTGTGCCAACGATGTATCACCGCGTGCTTTAAGGATGACACAGCAAAATGCTACGGCTGCTGGTGTTGACGAGCTTATTGACTTTGGATCTGGTGACTTTTCTGAGTTCAGTCCTGAGGAAGGAAACGGCATTGTAATGATTAACCCACCCTATGGTGAGCGCCTGCAGGTTGACGAGATAGAAAGGCTTTATTCCCGACTGGGCGATCATCTTAAAAAAGCTTATACGGGTTTTGATGCATGGCTCATTACTTCCAATCAGGAAGCATTGAGGTCAGTAGGGCTTGCCAGCTCTCAAAAAATAACCATTTTTAACGGCAAATTGGAGACACGATTTGTAAAATTCGGGTTGTATAAAGGAAGTAAAAGAAATACGTGATAGTGAATTTTTCAAGAATATTCGGAGCTTTCATACTCTTTGCCACCATGGCATCCTGCAGTCAGGCATCAAAGCCATCTGCTGCTAAAGTGAGTGGAAAGTCAACCATAAAAAAGCAATGGATTTATCTGGTGAAACCAGATCCATGGGTAGTGAAGGCCGATATAATAGACTCTTGTAAGAGCGATGACAAAGGCAATTTCACTTTTACCACCGATGTTAAAGAAATGGGAGAATACCTCCTATCAGGTAGAGGTTTTTTCCTTACAACTGTCTTTCTAGTGAATGGATATGACATGACCGTAGACATTCAAGGAAGAGGCCAGGGTGAAAAACGAGCAAGTTTCACAGGGAAAGGAAGTGAAGTGAACTCATTTTGGCAGAATATGAGTCGTAGGTATTACAAATCTGGCGGTTATAACAAAGTATACAAGAAGCTAGTAGCCGAGCAAGAGCCCATCGGTTTTTTACGTGCCTGGGATGTATATGCTGATGAACAAAAGACGGTAGCTGATAGCTTTATCAAAACTGCAAAACCTGAGAAGTTTTTCCGCAATTGGTTAGAAACCTTTGTAGAGTACGGCAATGTTTCAAAAAAGCTCACCTACCTGTTTCACAAGCCAAGATTTAACAAGTCGCGCGAACCCTATCTAAAGGTTGAGCCCAATTACTACGCGTTTTTGGAGGATATAAAGCTTGATAAGCCACCGGTGGTTGAAAACAGTGCCTACAACGACTTTATATACTTTTATGCGCTTGATTCAAGGGCAAGGAATGTTTCAGAAGCTGAAGACGATGTTACTGGCACCTTCAATTACCTAAAGGAGAGCTTGCCCAAAAATGTATCGGCAAGGGCAGGAGCCCACATCCTCAAAGATTTCATTAACTCTGCCAGTTCCCGCAACGACTATAGCAAGTTAAGAGGTCTTATGGAAGATTATAAGTCCTGGGAAGAGTCAGACCGTTACATGGCTTTTCTGGACTTCCAGTTCAACCAAAAAGCTGTTTTGGCCCCGGGTTCACCAGCCCCCAACTTTACCTTCAAAGATTTGGAAGGAGAGGCTGTAACACTTAGCCAATTCCAAGGTAAGGTAGTGGTAATTGACTTTTGGGGAACCTGGTGTGGTCCTTGTAAAGGCCAGTTGCCTTACTCCAAAAAAATAGAAGAGCACTATGCTGATAGAGACGACCTTGTCTTTGTATTTGTAGCCATGGAAAGAGGTGGTAGAGAGCCTTGGAAACAGTTTGTAAATAGCAATGACCTTCCTGGAATTCAACTTTACACCAATAACAGTGATAAGCAGTTGTTTCCTTACAAGATAGAATCAGTACCGCGCTATGTAATCGTGGATAAGGATGGAAATATTTATGACGCTTACGCGGCTCGTCCTAGTGGCAACATGCAACAGCAAATTGCCAAGGTTTTAGAATTGTAGACTAAGCTGATATATCCCTCATTCGCTTTCCAAATTCTGCCTTTCTCCTTGCGGCTACCTGAATTTTGGTACCGTCTACAAGTTTGGCAGTACCACTGCGACCCAATGACATATACCTACTGACCTTCTTTAGGTTAACCAGGTATTTGGCATGACAGCGAAAAAAGAATTGCTCAGTGAGCAATCCTTCAAAATGGCTTAAGGACTGTGATACTACCGATTGTCTACCGTCCATCCGCTTTACAATGGTAACGCCCTCATCGGTCCATATGTAGATAATGTCGTCAAGGTCCATTACCTCGTACTCATCGCCCATTTGAATAGTGATTTTGCTGATACTATTATGAAAGGTGTCTCGCAATACATCCATACGGCTTTGTTCTACCGTGCGTACCTGCTTTAAATAGCGGCTCACAGCCTCATTAAGTGCATCTATGCTAATGGGTTTAAGGAGGTAGTGAATGGCAGCAAATTCAAATGCTTTAGCTGCATAAGTGGTATAGGCCGTAGTAAATACCACATGGTATTCCTTAAACGTAGTTTGCTCAATTACGTCAAAACCAAAGCCATCCAGCATGTCAATGTCGAGAAAAACCAGATCGGGAGTTTTGCCATCAACTATCTCCACACCTGTTTTCACTGAGTGTCCTGTACCCACAATTTCTACTTCAGGGCAATATTCAGTTATCAGTCCGTCCAGCGTTTGAATCGCGCGCTTTTCATCATCTATTATTACGGCTCGAATCTTCTTAGGTGTAGTCATATTTGGGTAATTCTAAGGTCACAATGGTTCCGAGCGATGTGTTGTCGGAGTCAAATTTATCTTCAGTACAAATGGAAATGGCAAGACCATACTTCCTATTCAATAAGTCTATTCTTCTGGTTACATTACCCAAACCATATGATTTATGATCTTTTCGCTTCAGTTTGTTCAACTGCTTCGATTTTTCACGCCCAATACCGTTGTCTTCTATTTCAATTTTAAGCCCGGCAAGGCTCTCTTTAAAGCGCAAAGAGATGCGGCCGCGTTCTTCCAGAGGTCTTAGTCCATGCGCAATCGCATTTTCCACCAAGGGCTGTAGCATGGTGGCGGGAATTTGAATGAGTTGTTGTTCTGCTCGTATTTCATCATCTACTTCTACGCTGAACTCAAAAGCATTGCTAAAGCGCATTTGCTCAAGTTCCATATAAGCAGAAAGAGACTCAATTTCATCTTTGAGCTTAATACTCTTAATATTGGTCTGATCCATAAAATTCCTCACCAGGCGCGCAAATTTGGCAATATAGTCATACGCCTTCCTTTTCTCGTTAGTGGCAATGAAGCTCTGTATGGAATTCAGCGTATTATAGAAGAAATGTGGATTCATTTGAGAGCGGAGCGCCAGTTGCTCCAATTCAATAAGTTGGGTTTGGGTTTCAGCCTTTTTTCTGATCCTGGCTATGGCAGTTTTTAACACCAGCGTACCCAGAAGAAGTATGGCCAAAACCAAGCCTGCAATAAAGTATATGGACTGGTAGAAAGGTTTTTGTATATAGATATGAATGGGCAGTGATTCACTGATTATATCCTTATTAATAGGGTCTTGAGTAGCAAATACTAGTGTGTAACTGCCAGGTCTAAGGCCCGATAAATCGATACGGGGTTGTTTCGTGGCAATCCAGTTTTTAGAAATAGGTTCAAGTTTGTAATTATACTCCACATTGGAGGAGCTAGTAAAGTTCATTGACTTGAAATGAGCAAAGATTTGATCGTGATTGGCAGCAATCACAATGCTATCGTTTGTAAAATTTTTTCCATCCACTTCCAAGCCTTCAAATACCAATGGAATGTTCTTTAATGGTTTCAACTTAGATCTATGAAACCGTACCAGGCCCTTATCAGTAAGTATGTAAGCGAATCCATTCTTATGAATGTCAATTTGCTTCACCATATTGCTCAGCAATCCATTACTTCGGCTGTAGTGCATTACTTTAACATCTGATGCCGATTTGATAAGGGCTACAGAAAGACCTTGATTGGTGCCAATAAGTAGCGTAGAGTCGCTAAACCATTTTACACAATTCACAATTTCATAGCGTAGACCATTGCTGGAAGAGATAGAATAGTGGGTATCCTGGTTGTAAACAAAAACACCTGAACCCAGTGTAGCAAAGGCGGTTTGCTTACCTCGTTTTTCAATATCACTTACAGGTAGGCCTTCAAGAGCCGAAAAGCGTTTTAGATTAAAAAAACGACGTTTGGGTACATTGAAGCCATGCACACCGTCTGCCGATGCAATGAACACCATTTGTTTTTCAGGAACCGGCATAAGGTCGTACGACCTTGCCTCAAAGTCATTAATACCCTTTGAGCGATCCAGGCTTTTGTACAGAAGTTCTCCCTGAGTTGAGAAAAGAGCTATTTTACCATTAATGGTAGTTAAAGAAACAAGAGTATCGCTGTTGTAACGGTATACCTTGTTGGGTCTTATGCCAATATGGGCTTCCTCAACTGAGTAGTCAGACACATCCAGAATGGCCGAATTAGGATTTCGGTTGATGAGGAATTTATCATCTTTAAGCCAATGCATGTCGTAAATGCGAGTTGCCTGGGGACCGATGCTTATTGTACTGTCAAGCCGCTTGGAGAACCGGTCAAAAACGGTGATTTTGTTGTCAAAACGACCTAACAGCACCAGGTTTTTATGAATGAGGAAGCTTTCAAAAGTTTGTGGACTGCGATAGTCGTACACAATTACCTTGAAAGGAGACTTAGGTATAAAGAACTGACCTTGATTGGTAGTGCTTATCCAATAGTTTCCGTCCTTGTCAATCCTAAAACAGGAAACCGATGCAGAATTTAGGTAGGAGGCCGTAACATCTTTTATGGGGTCCCAAAGCTTTATACCACCGGTGGTGCTCAGCAAGAAATTGCCAGCGCTCTTTTGAATTTGAATAACCTCGTGTTCAGTGTTCAGAGTGGCGCGAGACACCGTTGTTTCTTCAATACTTACAGAAGTACGATACATGTCTCTTCCCAGGTTAAAAACCAGATCAGTTCCATCAACATAGTGCGCACTTCGAGTGTAAGAAATGCCACCATTTTGTTCCAGGTATTGGTTGTTACGGGCATGAGAAAGGCCTATTAAACCATTTCCCAGGGATTCTTTTTTGTGTTCGGAGTGTTCCTTGTATCCATAGTTTATACAACTTATTACGGCACTGTCTTCAATGTGTTTGTACACCAGGCTTGATGTATTGTTTTGAATGGGGGTAATCTCAATTTGCGAGAAATTGTCAAACAGCCTAATGTAGTAAGTGGTGGCCCAGTTCTTTGAAGAGAGCACGTGCAATGTGTCTTTTTTGTCCAGATAGAAATCTCTGATGAAGAGGCTTGAAACTCCTTGTTCCCTTACGAGCTGAGCAAAAGGCACATTTATTACCTGCTGGTCAAAGTAAAAAATGTCGTTTCCATAGGTGCTAAACCACACCCGCCCCTTGTGGTCTTTTTTACCGTTGAGCACCACATGGTTTGGCAAACCGTCCTTCTGGTTATAGGTGGTAAACTCATTTCCATCAAACTTTACAATCCCCCTGTCAGTACATAGCCATACATAGCCATCTTCCCCTTCAAGACTTTTGTATACTTCATTGCTTGGCAGTCCCTGGTCTACTCCGTACTTACGAGCCAAAGGAATGCTGTATTCAAGGTTAATACCCTGAGCATACAATTGACACATTGGAAAGGCCAACAAAATTTTAGCTATGGCCATTAGCAGCACGTTCTTCACCTAGATTGTTATCTCGAATACAGGTGAAAATTATCCAAAAAAGGCGGTTAATCGGCTGGAAGAAGAGGTTTTTTAGCAATGCAAAAAAAACGACACACTTATCCGCAAATACTACACGAGTACCTAATTAAATTTTTGAAAATTAAGTGCTTGGACTAGACTTGTATTCACTTACCAACACAAAGTAAGCCTGGGAAAATGCGGACTATGAGCCTAGCCTGAAAACCTCGAACTCCGTTCGGGGTTTCTTTATTTCATACCCCAAAGTTTAAAGAGCTTATTGATGTAAGTGTTTTCCTCAGGAGAGATCCTATTATCGGCAATCATAATTCTCTTCATGTAGTCAATACAGGCATCGCGTTCGCTTGGAAGAGATTGTTCATAGAAATGCTTGGCAGCTCCCTCAAAGATCATCATTCGGGCACTGTTGGAATGGTCTCTATAAAACTGATAGGATGCATCTCTAAAGTGCTCTATTAGTTGGCCATCAGTAAGGTCCATAAACATTTTATTCTCATTGGGAGTCCCCACAAAAGGTTCGTGAGTGTGTTTTAAGTATTCTAAAATAATGCCCCCTTCGCTATCTCTAAACTCCCCGTCTACTACTGAAATGATCATCATCAGGTTGTAGGCCGCTTCGTATTTGTTCATCAAATAAACTTTGTGTAAAGATAGCTCAAATGAATACTTTTGATCGATATCGGCTTTAAATATGGTTACTAAATACGTCATACTTTTCATCTTTTTCGCCATTCTTTTTGTGATAGGTATTCTGGCTTCACGGCGCATTAAAGGCTCTGATGACTTCTTTGTGGGAGGTAAAAGTTTGGGGTATTGGCTCGTTGCCTTTTCCTCAAGGGCCACAGGTGAATCCGCCTGGCTATTACTTGGGCTTACCGGTATGGGAGCCATGGTGGGAGTAAAGGCTTTTTGGGTGGTTTTAGGAGAGTTTCTAGGAGTGGCAATAGCCTGGCTTTGGATGGCCAAACCCTTTAAGCGGCTCACAGATGAATATGATTCCATTACCATCCCTGACTTTTTAGAAAGCCATTTCAAACCCAAGGGCCCCTTATTGCGAATAATTGCGGCATCGGCCCTTTCCATTTTTGTGGTGATCTATGTAAGCGCTCAAATTGATGCCACGGGTCAGGCCTTTGAATCGTTTCTGGATTGGAACTACTATACAGGAGCCATAGTGGGTTTTATTATAGTACTTGCCTACAGCTTTATTGGAGGTTTTGTGGCTGTTGTTTGGTCAGACTTTTTTCAGGGCCTGCTCATGCTTATAGGATTGGTGGCCCTACCTATAGTAGCCTATATCAATTACCCCGGAGAAAACTTGTTTCAAGACCTTGCCGCCATTGATCCTGTGCTGATGAGTTGGTGGGGAGAAGGAGGTATTACCGGTTTGAATGTGGCATCCGTTCTTGGCTTGTTATGCATTGGTTTAGGTTTCCTGGGCTCTCCACAGGTTTTTGTGAGGTTTATCTCAGTAAAGGATACCAAAGAGCTTGACAAAGGAAAGTGGGTGGCCATGGCCTTCACCATTTTGGCCGATGCCGGAGCCATTTTCATTGGCTTGTTCGCTCGTTCAGTTTTTGAAGGAACATCAGTAAGTATTGGAGCCAACGGAGAAGACTCCTTAATTGCGCTGGTAGAAGCATATATGCCATTGGCCATTGTGGGGATGTACATTGCCGTAGTTCTTTCAGCCATTATGTCTACCATTGACTCACTTTTGGTAGTGGCCTCAAGTGCCATAGCCAGAGATTTTTATCAGAAAATATTTCATCCTGAAATGGCCCAGCGTCAGATGACAAAGCTTTCGAGAAACTCCACACTTATTATGAGTTTAACAGCCTTGTTCATCGCAATGACGGTGGCGGTGATAGTACCCGAAAGAACCGTTTTCTGGTTTGTAATTTTTGGTTGGAGCGGTATTGCCGCCACGTTCTGCCCTATGATCATTTTAGCCCTTTCCTGGAAACAATACAATGCCAGTGGAGCAGTAGCATCAATGGTAGCTGGTTTTTTAAGTATTCCGCTTTTTAAGTTTTTGATGCCACAAATAGAACACTATGGCGCCTACTTTGCTAATATGGAAGAAATGCTCCCCTCATTCATTATGGCATTTATTGCAGGAGTTATTGCCACAAAGCTGACGGGTGGCAGAAATACAGCCTTGCCTAAAACAAATGCTGGTTGAGTTTAGAGTTCTCAAATTCTACTTGCAGGTCGTCCAGTTTCTTTTCCAGCTCCTTAAAATCGTCTGATTTCACGAAGCGAAGGTCGTTGGCACCTTGAAAGTCCATCTGCTTAATTACATCAGCCATTTTAAAGTTGTCAATGGCGGTAGCAGGCTGATAGGAAGCATATTTGTTTTTCGTTTGAACCTGAGAAATGAGCTGTGCCTTGTGCAATTGTTCAAGGGCTTTTTCAACGTACATTACCGGAAGGTTCAGGGAGTCGGTGAGTGAGGCAGATGTAACTGACTTGCCTACTTTAAACTGTTCGCTAATCCGCTTAAGAATTACCAGACACAGAAGCCTGAGTGAACGCTGACTTAGGTTCTTGGTTTCTTCAGCATACCCCAGCCTTTTGGCATTTTCTACCCCATGGGATATTTCAGCACCAAACAAAATGATAAGCCAACTTATCTGCAACCATATAAGGAATAAGGGAAGGGCGGCAAAGCTCCCATAGATCGCATTGTAGCGAGACATTGCTACCTGAAAGTACACGTAACCACTCTCAAGGAAGGCAAAGGCTGTACCAGCTACTATACCAGCCATTAAGGCAGGAACAAACTTTACATTCTTGTTAGGGATAATAAGGTAGATAAGTGTAAAAAGGATCCATAGAAGCACGAATGGAGCCAATTGCATAAGGGTAAGAATGAAACTGCCTGTCCAGTCAAAAAACATACCCTCATCCCGTAAGCCTTGTACCTGAGTGCTAATAAAAACAGTGAGACTGCTTGAAAGCACAAAGAAGATAGGCCCAAAAAGTACCAGAGAAAGGTAATCGGTAAATTTCCGTAGAAAGGTACGCGGCTTGCGAATGTTCCAAATCTTATTGAAGGCGTTCTCTACATGGTTCAGTAGCTTTATTACCGACCACAAAAGGAACAGAATGGAAATACCCGCTACCAGTCCACCACTTACATTGTCAAGACTGGTGCGCGAAAACTCTATAACCTTAGCCATTACCTCTTCCTGTCCGGCAAAGCTCTTGCGGATTTGTGCCTCGAGCTTGTCTTCAAAGCCAAAACCCTGAGCCACGCCAAAAGCCACAGCAAATACAGGTACTATTGAAAGAGCGGAATAGAAGGTGAGCGCTGAAGCGCGCAAAGAGTTTTTGTTTGAAATAGCTCCCTTGGCCGAAATAAAGATGACACGGAGTATTTTGAAGGCCATTTTCTTACTCCTTGCAAACTCATTGGTGTCCTGCCAAAGACCTGTGTCAAAGAATTGCTTTACTTTAGAAATACGTTGCTGCACCTGTAAGAGCACTTTTATGAGCGGGAAAGATATTTTTTTTATTCGAGAGCTCACAGCTAAGGCTTTCGCAACTAGGTAGAATACCGTATTCTTAGAGGGAATTAACCGATTTAGGACCCTAAAATCAACTTTCGAAGCCTTTGTACTGCTAATTTGCCTGATGCCAAGTTCTAGTATATGAAGGTTTTAATATTCGTGATCTGTGCATTTGGGGCTCAGGCAATGTTTGCTCAGTCAGCCGATTCAATGGTCCATTTTCTAGAAACAACAGATACGCTGACCAGCAACTACAAAGCCAATGCCTATAGGAAACTGGCGGAAGGGTATCTACAACAAGATACCCCCTTGTTTGACACCTATATTGACCTAGCCCTGGAGAATGCACGTATAGCCGGGAACTTTAAAGAATTGGGCTATGCCTATCTCATACGCGCCAACCACTGCTATATTTTAGGGAAATATGATTGTGCCCTCGCCAACTTCAGAAAAGTAGGTTCGGTTTCCGATACCCTCAAGGATGCCTGGTTTACCTTGGTGAAATACAACGGTATTGGCGTTGTTCACTTCAGTCAATCGCACCTTGACACAGCGCTCACCTATTATCTAAAAGCACAACAAACCGCATTGGAAAGTGGCGACACGGCCAATGGGGTAAGTATTCTTATAAATATTGGCGGAATTCTCCGTGATCTTGAGAAGAGTGATTCAGCCGAAACAGTCTATAAAAAGGCTGCCCAACTGGCCATTAAAACCAAGTCTACGGCCTTTGAAATGCAAGCCTATATCAACCTGTCCAACATCAAAGTACTCAAAACACATTACAACGAGTCGTATGCTTATGCCGTACAAGCCTATAAACTTTCAAAGAAAGTAGGAGATCCCTTTTACGTTGCAGAAGCACAAAAGCTCTATGGAGTGAATCTCTTTTGGATAGACTCCCTTGGCAAAGCCAGAGGCATGCTCTCCAGGTCAAGAATCTATTATAAAACCACCGGAAATGGCCATGGCGAAAGTGACGTTATGCGTAGTCTCGCCCTTGTACAAGCCAAAACAGGATATGTTGACTCAGCAATGAACACACTTAGAGAAAGCAGGTCACTCGATAGTACGGCACAGCATAGGCTCTTGCTTCAGCAAAGCAGAGCCAAGGTGTATGAGCTGGCAGGTGAGGGAATGAAAGCCCTCCATGCCTATAAGGTATACAAATCTGTATACGACTCTCTTATCAACGAAGAGTCGCTTGAGAAGCTCTCGCAAATTCAAGAGCAATTTGAAAGTGAAAAGAAGCAGCGAATTATTGCAGAGCAAACCACTAAAATTCAACTCGCTGATTTGCAAATTGCCAGAAGAAATGTACTTCTGGGCCTACTCATTGCCCTACTCCTATTAAGCCTTGTGGCCGCCAAAGCACTCATGGAAAGGCGCAAGCGAAAACTACAGGCAGAAAAGGATACCGCCGTCATTCAAGAGCGTGAAAGAGGTTTGGAAGCCGTGATTTTGGCACAGGAAGAAGAACGCAAACGCATAGGTGCCGATTTGCACGACGGAATTACCCAAAACCTGGGAGCCATCTCGCTAAAAATTCAACACCTGAGCGGGAAACAAAAGGACGATACTATGGTAAGCGCCCTTGACGATCTTAACAAGATACTCAACGCCAGCATAGCTGAAGTCCGAACTCTGTCTCATCAAATGCGTCCGTATGCACTGGAGAACTATGGCTTAAAAACTGCCCTGGAAATGTTGCTGGAAAGTAGTTTGAGCAATACTGCTATGCAGCCTCGTTTTGAAGAGCTTCGCGCAAAAGAGCGTTATCCTGAGAAAATTGAAATTACACTTTACCGAATAGCACAGGAGCTGCTCAACAATACCATAAAGCATAGTGGAGCTACGGAGGTTTCCATACAGCTCATTGATACCCATGGCTACCTATTGATGATTGTAGAAGACAACGGAAAGGGAATTGACGAAAAAGAAGAAAGTACTGGCCAGGGCTTGCTCAATATTAAGAGCCGACTCAATAGCCTCCGTGGAGACGTTGATCTTGATCCGAGTAGTGCTGCCGGAACCAGCGTCATTGTTCGTATTCCTTTGGGGTAGGAGAAGTGTTTGCCTTGAACTTAGCCAAGTCTATTGGTTGTAAAGTGGTAGAGTTCCTTTTACCTATTCCATTATCTTAATGTCAGTTTAGGGTCAGATGTGTGTATTTGTAATTCTGATTTTTTTACACTTGTAATAATTGAATATGCATTCAATAACTCAGATATAGCGTAGGATAATATGGGGTTCTTTTCGATTGGTGATTGTTAGACTTTAGTTCGTGAAATGGAGAATGCTGAAAATCCATCAAAGAGTAAGCACAATTAAATCTCAATCAAATGAAAAAATTCAATTTTGCAATGGTCATAGTTATGACTTTTTGCTCCCTGGTAGCCATCAATTCTAATGCAGCCAATGACTCAGGCACCAAAGATGTGAAACCTGAGACTCCTACTACGGTTCAGGAAAGCAGTCTCGCTCTTAGGGTTGATGTAATTGGAACATCTGGTACGCAAAGTTTTACCGGAGTTGAAGAAGGTGATTACTTAAGTGTTTCTGGAGTTGGTAACGCATTAACAATTTCAGTGCAAGGGGGTAGCAATGAGACTATTCCGTCTCCAACTGGACCACAAGTTATCCAAGTCATTGAAATGTATATGCCATGGGGTAACGGAAAGTGGGCACGTGTAAATGTCATTTTTGATGATGGGGACCTAATAGGAATCGATGTTCTTGAGTGGGACTCTGGTTGCCCTTGCTAAGGTTCCTGAGAAGTATTAACGAAAACGGGGTTCGCCCCGTTTTCTCTATTATTATACACAAAGTAAAAAGAGTCGCTAAAACCAAACATTGCAACTAAAGTTTGCATCGAGGCCTTCTGAGCTTAAAGAACCGGATGCTCTTTGAATCTTTGAGTAACCCACTTTCAAGCTTGTTTGCCATGTATTATTGAGTCGGTACCTGAGTCCCAGACCACCTCGGGTGGTATTTCCATAAATCGATGTGCTTTGGTAATTGGCATAAAATTCCTGCTCCAGCTTCTGTGACCATTTAATGGAGAATGATGAACTGGCAATTTTTTGCTGAAAAATGCTTCTTGGGCTACTTATGGCCCCACTTATTCTTAAGCTATGCCCCTTTCTGGAAATAAATAAGGTGTTGAGTAGTATTACTTCTGTTACCTGTTCATCATACTGTTCAATGTTAAACTGATTTAACTGATAAGAATAGTTGAGTTGCAAATTGGTTTTAATAGAGCCTATTTTTTCGTTTAAATCAATTGAGCTATTAAGCGTATGAACCATGTTTTGAAGGCCTCCAAACTCTGATTGGATGGGCATATAAAAACTGGTGATGGTAAGGTTCTTTAAAACTCTAATAATGGCTCCAAGCTGGTATCTGTGGAATAGACCTGTATCTGCAAATTGTTGTGATAAATTATTTACTTCTCGGGCATACTTGGCCATAACTAATACCTTGTTTTTCCAAATAGACTGGTTCACATCAACATGTATTCCAAGTCTGTCGTTGTACAAAAAGGGATTGCCGAGCGTTTGAAATCCACTGCCAACACGCTTGATGGTTACAGAATAATTGCTGAGACCTTTTGAGCTTCTGTAGCCCAGGCCCAGGGAGTAGGCTCTGGAAGTATTGTTAGAAAAATCAAGCAAAGACATCAACGGAGATTCCGGTAAGGTACTCATCCCTATGTTATTAATGTGCCTGGAGTAGGACTGAGCTATTTCACCGATAATACTCAGGTCCTTAATAATTGCTTGTTGAGCTGAAATGCCTAGAACCCTGTTTTCTGAGTGAAAACTCAATGGATCATTTCGGTCTTTGAAGTCTACATAATTAATACGCACATTACTATGTGTTCCCTTTACAAGGCCAAAGCTTAACCCATTTACGGAGTGTGTATTATTGGGCACGCCCAGACCCGAACTGGGGCGCATGTAGCCATTGGTAGTGCTTCCTTTAACGGCGGCAAACAGCAAATGTTCGCTTTGATATTCCATATTAATACCACGTATCGCCTTGTCAGCCAGGGTAAAGTCAGAGAACCTGGCATGGCTCCAGCCCATTTCCATTTTATTTAAATTCAATAGGATGTTGCCATACTTTTTGAGTCTTTCAGGCAAATAGGGAATAAGAAGTTCAGGACTTTGGTAGTCTTTTGGTTGAACATTATACAAATCCACTCCTTTACGCTTGAGCTCTGTGTATTGTTTTTCTAATTTTTTGAAAGTCTCATATTCTTTTTTGAGGCGCCGTTCTACTTTTTCAAAAGAGTCCAGTTCATTTTGGTAGGCTTCAAACCCCTTGTCACTTTTCTTTTCTATTGCCAATACCTTCTTAGAAACACTGTCCTTTCCCGCCTTTTTTAGCTTGTGCAGAGAGTCTGTATAATCTGAGGTTATACCCGAACCAATGGATGAGAGGCTGTCTGCACCAATTTTCTGGTACTCATTCTGTAACGCCCTAAGCTCCTTAAGTCTGGAATCATTACTGAGTTCATTGAGCTGAAGCTCAAGTTTTTTACCTGTTAGGGTATCAAAGTCAGTAGTCAAGTCTGGATAGGCAAGCAGTTCACGTTCTCTGGAAGCTACTTCATCACGCAGCTTCTGTTCCAGATTGCTCTTTAGTCGCTCAACATCTACCTCAAGGGATATGTCGGCCACCTGAAATCCGGTATTTTGATAATGATTGATTAAAAAGTTAGTCCTTATAGGAAAACCCTGAATATCAAGACCAGTGCTTCCGTTGAAGGATAGGCTGGTTTTGCCAAAATAGTGGTGCGAGAAATCATTTGAGGTGCCAAAGAAATTAAGGCCTAGTGAGCCATAACCTTTGGTAGAGGTTTTTAAGGTAGACCAGATACCGGGCGCGTTTCCTGCTAGTAATGAATCCCTGATGAAGAAAGGATTCGGAGGTGTAGGAAAGGAGTCCATGACAGGAATTTTATTAGACCTTGGAATGAGCTTCTTTTTCTCTGAAGATGAAATAAGCCCACCAGAGTACCGACGCTCAATCCATAAAACAATGGGAGCTTCAAGCATGAAAGAATGGGTGCCAATTGTTGTATCACTTCCATTAAATACTTGAACTTCATTTATAGCCTTTGTACCTAAGTAAGACCATTTTAGAAGGCTTATTATTTCGTTAGGCTGTAGGCTGTCACTGGACCAATGGAGGTAAATGGAATCTTCTCTATTAGCCTTGATTATCCTTTGCAGGTGGAATTCGATTTTTTGGGAGGGTACCTTTAAGAAATAGTTTTTTTTCTCATCCCCAATTTGCCATACTGCTTTATAGTGGTTAGGAGGCAGCCCTGAGTAAGCTCTATAGTAGCGGGCATAGCTAGAATCTGTGAAGGAGATTTGATCGAAAAACAGGGAAAAGGAGACTGTATTTTTTCCCTTATTCAAATAATACTGTCTTGCGTTTTTGGAAACAATATTGCCTTCATCGTTGAAAATTTCAAGTTGAACGAAATAAGAAGATGATTCTTGACAATTGACAAAAAAACGTTGGAAGGCTGTTTCAGGATTGGCCGAAGAGCTGCCCGGTAGCCTGATGACTTGAGCACTTGAACAGTAGAAAAGTGCCATTAGACCTATTGAAAGCAGCAATTTCATAAACCTCAATCCAGTAGTTTACTTCGAATATAGGTGCTTGGAGAACATGCTAAGTGTGGAAGTGTTTGTCGATGAAGAGGAATAACGAGCTTGCAGACTACGTTACATTTGGGCTACCGTTCAGGCAGGGAATTACTAAGAACAAGAGTTGTGTTAGGAGCGGCAAAAAATGAGAGAAATGAAGTGGCTTATTATACTATGCTTGTGTTGTTCATCCTTTTGTTTCAGCCAGTCTTTACAGATTGAACATTACGGAGCAAATCCGTCTATGGAGCTTAGTGAGCTTTGGAAGCTGCAGATAGTAGGCGCCACCGCCTCTGATCTCCAAAACATATGGCTTAAGGCTGAAGTAAAACGCGGCAGCAATATGGTGTATGAGGCCACTACTGAAACCATACCTCTTTCACAGGGGCTCAATCTTGTAGATCAGTTTAAGATACAAATTGCCAGTCAGCATTTTAGCGAAATGGAACTGGAGCCTTACGTAAGCAGTACGGGGAGACTCCCCACATGGCAATACTCGGCTTGCGTAAAGGTGTTTCAAAAACAAGTGGAGCTCAAAACTCTTTGCATTGAAATCCGCTCAGATAACTACAGCCCACCCATGCTCATTTATCCGTTCAACGGACAGGAACTTAGCAATACCACACCGGTGCTGTCATGGTTGGCTCCAGTGCCCAACACTATTGATGGAATAGATTATACGGTGAAATTGGTGGAACAGCATGAGGGGCAAACGGCGCAGGAAGCCCTTTTGCGGAATCCACTTAGAATGCAAGCACAAGAGGTTCCACTTACCAGTATGCCCTATCCCTCAGATGCTCTATTACTAGAAGTAGGTAAAACCTATGCCTGGCAAGTAGAAGCCTTTGTAGGCAGTACCAACATTGGGCGTACAGAAGTATGGAGCTTTAAAGTGGTGGAGGTGTCTGAGCAGCTGAAAAGGCAAATAAGAAACCAAGACTATGTGGAGCTTACAACCCAGATGGCATCGAATCCCGTGGCGGTAATTCAAAAGCTCAATGTAAAGTTTGTAGAAAGCGGTTCCAGAAGCAAGTTCGGTATCGCTGTTTTCAACGAATCTGGTGAGGAGGTAAGGGGGCGCCTATCAGCTCTAAAAAACAGCAGTGGCGACAATTACCATTCCATTGATTTTTCTAAACTAAGAGGCATAAGGCACAAGGCTTTGTATACGGTGGTTTTTACCAACACAGAAACAGGCCAGCGCTACAAACTCAGCTTGCAATACCTGGACCCGGATCAATTATAATGTTATGAATTTGACGAAACTAGCCGTGGGGCTATCAGCAATTGGTCTGGTGGTTTCCAGCATCACACTTGTGCTCATTTTTGATAAAGGCTCCAAAGGCAATTACGCTTTTATCAAAACCAATGAGGTATACGATCAATTTGAATTGAAGAAAGAGCTGGCTGCCCAGTTTACACAGATAGAAAACTCAAGAAAATTGGTGCTTGACAGTATGAAGGTGCGCATGGACCAATTAGAGCGTCAATTAAGGGCTGCAGAGTCGCCAAGTGAATTTGAGATATCACAATACCAGGGCCTGGGTAAGGAACTCAACGAGCTCAATGCATCCTATACGCAGGAGCTACAAGAGGTGCAGGAACGCTTTAACGAGCAAATATGGTCGCGTATTAACCAGTACGTGGAAGACTATGGAAATGAGAACAACATTGAGCTCATTTTTGGAGCCAATGGGAATGGCAACATCATGCACGGTGGTACGGAGAAAGACATTACGAACGAGGTTACGGCATACATCAATGAAAAATACAGCGGTTCAACAGCGGAGTAAATTGCTCATTGCTTTGGTATTGGGCATCCTGCTCACGGGTTGTGGAGTTTCCAGTACCAACTTGCGGCTGGATGAGGTAAACTCCTTTATTAGAGATAGAAGCAAAGGCTTTTTTCAGGAAGCGGAGGTGGGCAACTTTACCGTAGAGCTAATGTACCTGCCACCGGCAGCCCAAGTCCATGCCCACATGGAAAGTGGAGAAGTAAAGGAGCCCAAGCAGCTCTTTAAAGACTTTGAGGGCCTGGTAAACCTAAGCCTGCGAATGAAACATAAAAGCAATACCCCCTTTGATGACCTGGTCAATGATGGCTCCGGCGATAAGCTCGCCTACCTCATTGGTTCCATTGCAGAGCAGTTGCATATAGAATATGGCGACAGCACGGCGAATTGCCTGTTTCACCATTTTGAGAGAGATTACGGTCTATCGCCCTATGGTGTGGTGAACATGGCCTTCAAACGTCCTTCCGCAGAAACGGAGAAGTTCGTTTTTGTATACGATGATATACTATTCGACATGGGGCCGATACGCTTCCATGTTCCTTTGAAAAAACTTGACGAATCCTTCAACCTAAGCTACTAAGATGACAAGAAAATGGCTAAAACCCCTGAGCATATTCATGCTTACCATCTTTCTGAACCAGCTGGTATTTCCTACGGTTTCCTACGCCTTAACGGGTGGACCTACGCAGCCTGAAGTACATGGTTTTGAGCCGGTGAACTCCAACCAAATGGTAGACCTTTTTACGGGAGACTTTACCTATAGCGTGCCCTTGATGGACGTAGGTGGCTACCCAATAAACCTTGCCTACCATGCAGGAGCAAAAATGGACCAGGAAGCATCTATGGTGGGCCTGGGCTGGAGCCTTACGCCAGGAGCCATTAACCGTAGCATACGTGGTATTCCTGATGATTTTAAAGGTGATGAAATACAAACTCAGCAAAACATCAGGCCCAACGAGACTTGGGGTGTTGGAGTAACGTTTCCCGTGGAGGCCATAGGCATAGATGTATTTGAAAAGTTTTTTAATGCCAGTTACGGAGCAGAAACGTACTACAATAGTTACAAAGGATTTGGTACTAGATTGAAAGCGGGTGTGGGTTTTGACTTTGAGAACTTCAATTTTGATATAAAGTCGGGAGTAAGTGAGAAAATCAATTTGTCAGGAAAGCTATCTCTTAATATTACATCTGATTCAAAACAAGGTATTGGGCTTAATCCAAACATCAGCGCTAGTGTTGCCAAAGAAAAAGAATTATACAGCGCAGGTGCAAGTAAGACTGAAAGTTTCGAGAAGTATGAGAACTTGACTTCAGGTATAACAGCTTCCCTGGGCATGAATTTCTCATCATCGAGAGGTGTAACTGGCTTGTCTTATGGGGTCGGCACATTTGAAAACAGCTCCACAGTTAAGTATATTACATTGAAAGAACTGGGTATGGGAGGAACTGTGGCTGGAGGTTCAAGTGAAGGTGCAAACCTAGGTGGGCAAACATCCATAGGCTACAGCGCCTATCTCCCATCCCAGCCCCAAAACATGCTCAACTACAATATGGGCCGTAAATTTTCCGGAGATGCCTCTGTATTCGGAATTGATTTTCAAGGGCAATTCAATGGCTACTACAGCACACAATGGATGAGGCCTGAAGACCAGAACGCTAGTGCGGCCGCCTATGGGGCTCTGTACAATTCGCGCGTTGCAACCAAAGTGCAAGAAGAAGATAAGAGCAAAGACAAATTGCTTGACTTTAACCGAACCACAGACTATGCCTACCAGCACGGTTCTACCAATTTGCAATTGAGTCAAACCACACACGATATGTATAGTATCGCTGGACAGGGAACAGGTGGTGTTTTCAGACTGCATGGCAACGACATCCCTGTGTATGGCGACCCGATTAACTATAATAGAAGCTCTGCACCAGCCAACGCCAATGTAGGGTTCGAAGCAGGACCGAGTACAAAATTTGGAGCCAATATTGGGCTGAGTTCGCACTACAGCCATAGCGGTTCCTGGCTAGAGTCATGGGGCAATGACTTTGTCCTACAGAATGCAGAGCAAATTGATGGGCAGGACGCCTTTTTTCAGCAGCGTTATTTTATGAAATCGGGTGAAATGACTCCCGTTGATCAAAATGTTTTGGACCACGATCAGGGTATTGCACCAAGCCAACCCGTAATTGATTTTACAAATAACCTAAAGGAGTATAAACTCAGATCGAAGTTCAGAAGCCATGGAACCGAGAAGAGCATTAATACAGCCGACCGAGCCTCTGGACGCCTGTACGAACGCCGTGCGCGTAACTCCTCTATTGACTACCTGACCAATGCCGAAGCGAAAACCTATGGATTGAACAGAAGTATTTTTTCCTATGGAGAATTGCTGACGGGCACTCAATATCAGACCGACGAAGCCGAAGTGTATAGCAGGGCTGAATTAATAGATGTGACTGAAACTGCTGTACGAAAAGGCCACCATATTGGTGCTTTTAAAGTAACAGAGCCGAACGGAACCAAATACATCTATGACCTACCTGCTTACAACTTTACAGCCTACGAAGTGGCATTCAATGTAAACGCGAAAGGAAGCAATCAATCCTATGAGTACTACAAAAAGATTAACGAAACCGGACTTATAGCCTACGATGATCAGACTGATGCTTCCGTGGCCAATGAAAATGGTGAGTCGCACTTTTTTCAAAAAAGAAGTGTGCCCGCCCATGCCCATGCACACCTATTAACCGGGATATTATCGCCTGACTATGTGGACGTGCGCAACGATGGTATTACGGAAGACGATTTAGGAACTGCCGTTAAATTTAACTACAGCCTGCATACGGATGAATACGGTTGGCGAAGCCCTTATGAAGAAGGTATGGCCCGTTTCAATGAAGCCTTTAGATCAGTGGATGACGATGACAAGGCCAGTTATAGTTATGGTACAAAAGAGCTTTGGTACGTGCATTCTATTGAGTCAAAGACCCACATAGCAGAGTTCTATTACTCCGATAGAGAAGATGCCCTGGGGGTAAGCGATGAAAGAGGAACCAAGGGCAGTAGCTCTGATCAGAAAATGCAAAAACTCGATCGCATTGAACTCTATAACAAAGCCGATCGCTTTACGAATAAGGAAGCTGCCACCCCTATAAAAGTGGTGCATTTTACCTATAGCTATGAATTGTGCAAGGGGGTGCCCAATCATATAAATAGTGCCAGCAACGGTGGTAAGCTCACTCTGAAGCAGCTGAGCTTCTCCTACGGCAAGTCACAAAAGGCCATGATGAGCCCATATGTGTTTAAATACGATGGATTGAACCCAGACTACGACCCGCTTTCTTATGATAGTTGGAGTGGTTACAAACCCAATGATCCGAATTTCCCGAACAATTATTTTCCATACGCCGAGCAGTACAAACCCACAGCCGATAGCTATGCCAGTGCATGGAACCTTACGCAAATAAACCTGCCTTCTGGTGGCCAAATGAACATTGAGTACGAGAGTGACGACTATGCTCATGTAATGGAGCATGACGCACATAGAATGTTCAAATTGAAAGGTATATCCGATAATGAAGATTTCAATTCCATCAATAATGGCCCCGGGGATATCTTGTATGATGAGGATGGAAGTCACCTGTATTTGTTCTTTGACCTGGAATCATCTGGAGGCGATGATGACAGCATCAAGGAGCGCTATATGCCGCGCAATGGTATTTTGTATTACAAGTTCAGCACCTTTATTAAAGAACGAAATGAACCCGAGTTTATAATGGGCTTTGCGGAGGTTGAAGACATGGGTATTGATGACAACAATTCTACTGTAGGCTGGATGAAAATTAAGCCTCATGAGCTGGACAATGGAGAGAAGGTAAATCCAATAAGCTTTGATGCATGGAATTTCTTTCTACAAAACCTGAACGAAAAAGTATTTGACCATGAAGAAATTCCTGGAGCCGAAAGTGGAAGGGACTTCATTAGCAATGGTATAGATAATGTACTAAGTCATATGGACAATGTGTTGGGCTTTGCTAGAGGCAAATACCGGCAAATGGCCAGAAAGAAATATGCTTCTCAAGTAGCGCTTGATCACAGTGTAATGCGCCTAAAAGATCCAAATGGAAGAAAAATAGGTGGTGGGCATCGAGTGAAACAGCTTAGCATGACTGATAACTGGACGGATGTAACCACAGCTGACTATCAGAACGGAGTATACGGAACTGTGTATGCCTATACTGAAGATGGTGACCCTGATACTTACTCTGAAAGCACTGGAGTAGCCAGCTACGAAACGGCTTATGGAACTGATGAAAACCCCTATCGACTGCCGATAAGCTTTGATGTACACAAATTCCCTAAGACCAATGGCATACCAGATTTCGTAAAGGGCCAGCTTAAAGAAGATCATAAATGGTTGTCGAAGTTTCTCACCAATGAAGCCGAAATAATGGGGCCTATTGGAGAAGCCTTTTTCCCAAACCCTTCAGTGGGTTATAGCAAGGTAACTGTGAAGAGCCTGGCAACCCAAAATGGAGATGGCACGCCTACCGGGAAAAGCGTTCATCAGTTTTATACCACGCGCAGCCATCCTATTCGCATAGAGCAAACCCCCATTGACCACCATTATAGGCAGACCAATCCACTGTTGGCCTTCTTATCAGGAACTTCATGGACCCGCACAGCAGCATCACAAGGCTATTCTGTTATTACCAACGATATGAATGGCAGGCCTTTCGCTACAGAGAGTTTTGATCACAAAGGCGACCTGATTTCTGGTGCCAAATATGTATACCAGACAAGAGGAAGTAAAACGGAAGTGAAGAACGGAACCGCTGTAGCCGTGAATTTAGCTGATGACCTATCATTAGCCTCTATAGAAGAATATAAAAAGCTGCAACTGGACTACGCCAGCAGTGAAAACAATTGGCTCGACAATGAGGTACGCGTGCTTGATCGTTACGGGAACCTTAAAAACAGAACCCTGGGTATAGAGTATGATATTTCACTTGATACCAGGGCATCAAGGTCCGTTAGCTGGCAAGGCAGTTTTGATCCCAACCTGGACGTGCCAGTGATTGCCGGAGTTCCGGTACCCTTGCCCATGCTCATGTTTGGCACCCGATACGATAAGTCGAAGTTCAATTCAGCCACAGCCACCAAGATCATTCAGCAACATGCCATTCTCAAATCGGTAATAGCCTTCGATGAGCAGTCGGTGGTACGAACCGAGAACGTACTCTGGGACGAAGAAACAGGCAATGTACTGCTCACTAAAACCTATAATGAGTACAACGATGCCATTAGCAATTTTAGCTATCCTGCCCATTATGCCTATAAAAACCTGGGCTCTCCAGTAAAGAATCAAGGTTTAGAAATTAAAAAGGACAAAAAAGACAAAATCAACTTTAAGGATGGCTTGGGCACTGTTGCCTCTGCTGCTGATTATTTCACCCAAGGTGACCTATTGGCAACGGAATGGATTCAATATGAGATTCGGAATAAACCCACATTTACCCCACACGGGATTACTTATAGTGAAGATACGGTAGAAGAGTTTTATCAAATGAAGGCCTGGGTAAAAGAGGTAAAAGGCGATCAATTATTTCTCATTGACCGCGAAGGAAGCCCCTTGTCGGGAAATCTGCTCAGTCTTAAAGTGCTTGAATCGGGATACAAAAACATTCTAGGTGGTTCAGTAGCGGCCTTTACCAGCATGGAAGAAGTAGACCTGAGCCAAAGCCAATTCCAGCGTCCTGACCATGTAACACAGGCATCTGCGGCTACGTTCTCAGACCATTGGCAAACCTATGCCGATGAGGTGATTGTAGAAAAATGCCAGCTGGATACCAGCATTGCATATGTGCTTAGAGATGCACTAAACGATGCGGCATCAGGAACCTTCTTTGATTCCCTTAGTAATGGGCACAATGCCCTTTACCACATGTCAAGAACATCGTCGTTTGCGGGTTCTGAGATGACAGACTTGCTTCACGAGCATACAGGATACCCCACAGTGGTTTCAGGCACTTGCACCGATAGTGCTTATACCGACACATTGTTTATATACGATGTAAGGTTAGAAAACGGTCAACCATCTAGTGTGCGTTTTACAGGCAATAAACCTCCAGAGAGCACATTCGACCAATACGAGAGTTGGAGTCTCACGAATACCACACTTATTCCCCGGGTATTTAAGCAGAATTGTCAGTACGATACTTCTTATGCCGACTATATAGGCTACGATGCTTCGAGAAGCGTTCCAGGTAGTTTCCACTTTACGCTTGGTAAACTAGGAACAAGTCTTGATAAGAACTATTGCGAATTTGTATTGCACGACACCACAACCGGATCAAGTTTGAATTTGGGAGACATCAATGGCCTCAGCAACATACGTCTCAATGAGTTTGTTGACGACGGAAGGCATTTCTTTATAGACGCCACCACCCCCTCAGGCACTGTAGTGTTGCAGGGAAGTACCAATTGCTTTAGCCTTGCAGATTGCTGGAAAGAGTGCCAACGAACGGATGAGGACATAGTAAATCCCTATGTGATAGGTATACGGGGCATATGGCGCGGAAAGGACAATTACGCCTACCATGCCGACCGTAACGTTACGGTAGCCACCAACGAGTACATTGACAGAACCATGACGCGGCACGACGGAGCATTCGCTTACCAGCCGCTTTGGACCTTTAACAGCCAGAACGGTGGCTTGGATTTTGACAACAGCGCAGGCAAATGGATTTCGCCAGCCACACTAACCAAAGTGAGCCCTGCTGGAAACCACATTGAGTCTGTTGATGCACTGGGCAGGCCAAGCGCTGAGATTTACGGCTACCAGCGTAGATTGGTGACCGGAGTAGCACAGAATGCTGGTCACCACGAAATAGGCTTCGACGGATTTGAAGACTATGACTATCCCTATTACCTCGGTTGTAGGAAGGAGGCGCATTGGTCGATGCAGGAAAACAACATAGACTTCGCTGCTAAGGCCACAACACTCAGCGAGAGCCCTGAAATTAAGGCGGTAAGCCTTGATAGCTTAAGCACTTACCTCTCTCAGGAAGAAGTGCATACAGGACGAGCTTCCTTGAGGGTAGCAAAGAACAATTTTGCTACTGCCACCAATGTACTGTTTGATAGTGATACAACTACCTACGATCGTGGCAAGATGGAGGCTTTTAAAGTAGGGCAGGGCGATCTCATCCAAAATTTCGCCCTTGAGAAGGGTAAGAAATATGTCATCTCGGGTTGGGTAAAAGAAGATACGGCCTCCAGAGCGCTTAGCAAGTATTCCAATGTTTACCTGCGGGTAAAGGTGAATGGCATCTCACAAAGTGAAGATTTTTACCCTGATGGGCCCATTATAGAAGGCTGGCAGCGAGTGTTTGCTGAGTTTACCATACCCGATGAAGCACTGGCCAGTAGCATAAGCATTGAAGCCGTGGTGGGCAATGTAGCAGGTGCCGGAGCCTACTTTGACGACATTAGGATACAGCCCTATAATAGTGCCATGGTGAGCTATGTATATGACCCCATGACATTGCGACTCACAGCTGAGCTGGACGAGAACAATTTTGCCACCTTTTATGAATACGACCAGGAAGGTCGATTGCTACGGATTAAAAAGGAAACGGAACGGGGTATAGTCACCTTACAGGAATCACGTTACGGAATACCAAAACAATAGGCACCATGAAAAGACAACTACTGAAGTTTTGCTCTTTCCTTATGGTGACCCTTGTATGTGTTGCCTTTACAGGAGATGAAAAGAAACAATACGGCGAATTGTTTCAGAAGATCAAATCGCATATGAATCCTGCAGGCGACCATTATGTGGCCTGCCACTATGCATTTTTTAAAGACAGCCTGGCCACAAAAGCTACCCACACTCTACAGGTAAAACGCTGGAAGGCGGGCGATAAGGAGGTGACGCAAACCGAACTGATGCATGTGCTTAAAGAAGGTGACAAGCAGCTGATTGTAGATAAAGAGAGCAATATCATTGCTTTTGGTCCTTTCAACCCGCAAGGTGGTTTTAGCAGTGGCTATGAGTTGTATCTGGATAGTTTGATGGCGAGCAGCAGGGTACTGCTAACGCGCAACACCGGTAGTACTTCTACCTTACTGGTGCGCTACCCCTGGTCAATGCCTATCTCGGCTTCTACACTCACTTTTGACCACAACAATTACCAGCCAAAGAAGGCTCGATTGTACACTCGGGTTCCCCAACTCATTGCAGAAGACGAATGGGCGGTGCAACCCCGAATTGACATTGAATACCAGCGAATGGAACAAGGCGCTGTAAAACTGCCAGAGAGCATAGACAAATACCTGAAAGAAACAGAAGAAGGCTACCAATTGCAGGAGGCCTACCGGGCATATGAGTTTATCAACCAATTTAATGACTAAGGCTATGTGTTATAAGAAAATTGTTTTTGCAGTCGTGTTAGCGGGCTTTTCCTTGCTCGCTACGGCACAGGCCCCCAAAGTAGTAGAAGGGGTTAAGGAGCAAATGGTGCGTTGGCAACACCTGAAGCCCAATAGCAACTTTAGTGTATCGGTCAATCAATTAGACGATGCCAATGCTCCGGCATATGTAAAATGGAAGTCAACCGCGCCCGATACTACGACCCAGCATTTTATATCGTCTATAGGGCTGGTAAGTGCTGAAGTAGACCATAGCCATTATGCTCATGCAGGAGTAGCCAGCGATTACAGTTTTACGCTGGAAGTGACTCATTTTGACCTGAACTTTAATAAAACCGTAGAAAACGTAGTGCTGCGGGCACAACACGATCCTAACAAGAATGCCAATCAGGTGCTTGATAAAGAGGTGAAGGTGTACTATAATACGGCTCATTTACAGGTAAAAGTGTTGAGCATTTACGACAACCAAGCCGCGCAAACCACTACCGATCCCAACGACAACTTCATTATAAGAGGGCGCATTGAAGCAGAACGCTACTATGATTTTGACCATAGCTTTAAATGCAGTACAGCTTGGGATGTGGCCACCACATTTGAATACAATGCCCAGCACAATACTTTTATACTAAAACGCCCTACTTGTACGGACGACTGGGATGCCACCGAATGGGAGCTGGAATGGACCTATGTAGACAACTACGATGGCGGTAGCGCAACGAGACTTGTTGCAGATAGTATTGATTATAACTTTTCCAGAAACGCTACACGGGTGCGCTTGCCCATGTCACAGTCGGAATATGCTATTTCCAATGTCTTTGAAGAAGGTTATGTACTGGTAAGAATGCGCTATCTGGGCCGAAAGGGAAGCCTGTTTGACCAATATTACGAAGGCGACTGGTATCCGGCACAAGCAGCCGGAACGGTAAACAACCACAGCCAGCACCTTAGAGTACTTGTAACTCCGGCCCTGGCCCATGAAGGCACTGAGAAACCCTGGCAGTACGTGGCTAGCTATGCCGAAGAAGGCAAAAACAAGGAGGTAGTTTCTTACTACGACGGGCTCAACAAAAACCGACAGGCTGTAACGAGACTAAGCACAGATACCTTAACTGTGGCTGGCGAAACCATATACGACCACCAGGGAAGGCCTGCTGTGCAAATACTGCCCGTACCCGTAAACGATAAAGGGATATTGAAGTTCTACGACGGCATTAATACCAACACTGCGGGCAATCCTTACCATGCTGATAATTTTGATGGGAAAAACGCCGAAAAACTGGACAGCAGCGTACAAGGTGCCGCCCACTATTATTCAGGCTCCAACGCTTTTAGCGGAGTGCATCAGGACTATGTGCCCCATGCCAACGGCTACCCCTTTACGCAAACCCAGTTTACCAAAGACGGTACTGGCAGAGTGCGCAAGCAGAGCGGCGTAGGACCCGACCATGCCATAGGCTCCGGACATGAAATACAGTACTTCTATAGCAAACCCAGCCAGGAAATGCTGGTGCGGCTTTTTGGAACAGAAGTAGGAGACGTAAGCCATTATAAGGAGAGCATTGTAATAGATGCCAATGGCCAGGCCTCCGTGAGTTATGTGGACCAGCACGGCAGGGTAATAGCCACCAGCCTGGCAGGCGAGGCACCTGACAACCTTCAGGAACTGGACAGCCATATTGATACCGCAACTGCCGAAATGCTGCGCAGGGATTTGCATTTAATGAATTTGCCGCGATTGCAAGGAGCGGCTCCCACTGCCTATGAGCTTACTTATCCTTTTTATGCCGTAGATACTGCCGAGTACAGCTTTTGGTACGAGTTTCAGCCAGAGGCTTATGTGCTCAACTGCAACAGCATTTGTTTTGATTGCCATTACCAGTTGCAAATAACCATTACCAATGAGGCGGGAGACACCATATTTGATGGCGATACCCTGGTACAACCTGCAGGAAGTGCTGACCTGACCAATGCCCAGCAAAGCAAACTTAAGTTTTGGGCGGGTGATAGTCTGGCGAATTCAGGTTTTGCTCAAAACCTACCCAAAGGCAAATACACCATCCACAAGCGTTTAGTACTTGACGAGAGCCATTTTGAGGGCTACTGGAACCTATACGTGCAAAGCGATACCAGTTGCCTGCACTCCTTTGACGACTACCTGAACGATGCCTATGCTTATACCATAGACTGTGATAGTGTGGGTATTGGAGTAAATGAAAAAGACAGCCTGCACGATCAGTGCCGACAGCTGTATGAAGACATGCTGAAGGACGTGAGCCCGGGAGGACAGTATGGAGCCTACAAGCTCAATGGCGTGTACTTTGGGCCTGAAGGTGAAATTACCAAGGCCCAATACGAAAGCCATTACGAAGAAGTATCGGTATTTGCCGATGCCAATATTCTTTCAACCGCTTACAATGCCTCAGCTACATCGGCCACATGGAAATACCCCATGAGCATGTACCAAACGGTTGATGGCGACACTGCATTTGTATACCTGGACAGTAGCCAACAGCGTGTAAGACCCGAAGAAGTGCCGGCCAATAAGTTCGAGAAATTCATCTACAACTGGCAGCGCAGTTGGGCACCTTCCCTGATTCCTTTTCACCCTGAATACGGCGCTTACGATGCCTGTCGAACCTTTGAATCCAGTTTGTTTTTTGACGATGGCCTGCTTGAAACGGAAAGCTATGCCGAGGCCCTTGCAGCTGGATACATTGGTGCAGGCGATGAAGCCATTTTAGGAGAAGACTCTCTGTATCTATTGGCAGTAAACGGAGCCAGTGATCCCAATGCAAGCAGCTACCATCAAGGCGTTTACGGTGATTTGCAATCAGAGCTTAAAGAGGCGCTGAACCCTAAAATACTGGGAGCCGCTTTCTCTATAAAAGACAAGGCTGCCTCAGTAGCCTGCGCACAAGTAAACGGCAGTGGGAAAAACTGTGGCAATCCCAAAAACTTTGGCGACCCTAATCTGAGCGAGGAGCAACTAAACCGCCAATGGGAAGCCTACCGAGCCGCTTATTTGGGCAATAAACGAAAAGTATTTGAAAACTTTATAGAAGCCTATGCAGCTGAGTGGAGCAACAATCTGGTAGCCTATGTGCACGATACCACTGGTTTTAGTGCAGAACATACTACTACATCTACAGGTGGAGCGCTTCTTGGCGATAAACAAGTGCGCTTTGGCAGAACCGCGACCATTTTGGGTGTAGACATTTATAGTACGGACTATACTGCGGTAAACAATGCAGCCAAAGATTCAGTAAACGCCCATACTGCTGCCTGGAAAAGCAGCCGATGCAGCTCGTACATAGCGCTGTGGCTGGAAGAACTATCCTCCTGTGATTTAACCCAGGCCTACAAAGACTCCATAGTAGCAGGGTTTTTAGAAGTATGCCAGGCAGGCTATGATGAAAACAATCCCCTGGGGGCAAGTACCGTTCCAGTGGCCACCAGCAATGGCTATACCTCTTTTGAAGACGTGCTGGTATCCGTTTTAGGAAGTACTAAGGCGGGCAATAATTATTGCAACCACTTACTCATAAGCATGCCACCTGCCTATAATCACCCTTTTAGACCAGGCGATGCCCTAAAGAAGGGCGATATGGATTGCGGTTGTGAGCAACTACAGAGTATGGCGGCTGAGGTGGAAACGCTGAGCGCATCCTCTGCAGAATGCCTTGAATGGGAAGAGTACCCTGCCGTAAATTATGCAGAGGGCATAGCCCATTTGCTCAACGACCTGGAGGGCGACTCAAAACTGGGAAACAACCGAGGGACTTTTGTAGACCTTACCGGTTCGGCCTATGACGATACTAAAACCCATCTGTTGCCTTATCTAAGCAACAATGTATCGGATGTATTTCAGGCTGAAGTATCGGTAAACAATGGCAATATGATGATTCACCTGCGCAAGAAAACCGACCATTCGGTGGCGCAGAACATTGTATTGTACAACTACTCCATAGCCTATACAGGCATTACCTTTTCTGAAGTGGTACCTGCGCGAACGAGTGCAGAATACTACACTACCCAAAAGTTTGAAGTAAAGGCCAAACCCACTTCAGGAGCTGCCGTACAGCTCAAGGGCTATGCACCCGGTTTAGAGCACCTGCTCTATGTACAACCCGGAACCAAGAGATGCATCAGGAAATCCATTACCAAGAGTGCTATTGTGAGCCAGATTATTGCCAAAACGGCTCTTGATATTACTGAAGAAGAATTCTACAGCTTGCTCTACTCCTGTAAAAACAGAGGCTACAGTACGGATTTCTATGATTTTGGAGCCGATGACTCCATTTACTGCTCGAGCACGGGCGGCTACCTGAGCCAACCCGAAGCCTATTGCGATGAATACCCCTACATAGATCCTATTGAAAAATGGTTTACCCGCTGGATGAATGAAATGGCCGGCCATGATGGGCTGGGCAACAATCTGAACTTTGGGAATACTGATAGTATGGACTATGGCTGTGGTAACCCAAGGTCAACGACCTATCTGCCCGACCATTTTAGCACCTACCGTAAAGTTTTGGAAGCCACATACTACCCGGCCAACAACTTTGAGTGGGATACAAGCCTTCCAGTGGGTGTTCCTATAAAACATGTTCTTTGGGGAGGTTATATTGGTTACGATTGCGATCCTGATTACAGCCAGGTTTGTTATGTAGCCCTTGGGGCATTAGACAGTGCTACGCTTGATTCCTTTTCAACTGTTGACGACATTGACAGCGTATTCAACTACCGCTACGATGCGAGCACGAACAAATACCTGGTAGATGTCATCAACAAATGGGGCAATAAATTTACCCTGGAAACCTACAATTGCCGACAGGAATACTGCGACAATCCCAAATACACCTACAGCCAGCTGGACGGTGATGGCAAGGCCTATGGTGTGAATTGCGATGCTGTAAACAAAGCACCTTTGCTGCGTTTTCTCAATGCGCTTACTGCTACTTCTGGAGCCGTGGATTTATTGAACACTACGGGGCTCAACGTGTCTACCTACGCCGGTTATAAGCAAGACTGCAACAGCCTGTACCGTACTTCCAGCCTGAGCATACACGACTATATTGCCCTGAACGCCCCTATGAGCGAAAGCCCTGTAATGGGGGATACCCTATTGGCACGATTGGGCGATACCAACCAGGTACCCGCCTACTTCACCTTTTACATGACGGACACTACCGTAATGGACTGGGACGAGATAGTGGGCTTTGAAGACCTGGACTATGATACTACTGAATTGGTGGAAGCCCTGAAAAATGGCAGATCTACCTACGCCGCCACCTTTTACTTTACCGTAAAGGCCAAAGATGCCAACGGGGCCACGGTGCTTATAAAAGGACACAATACTTCCTACACCATGGGCAATTGTTTTCAGGTATCCATACCCAACGAAACCGAAGAAATATGGCTGCCCGCTTCCATCCGTAAGATGTGCCCTACCTGCCTAAGCTGTGATACGGTGGCGCTGGCCTTGAAAGACTTTTACGAAACCCACCCCAACCTGGGCCACAACCACCAGCACCACGATAAAATGCTTACCAGCTACCTGAATACCCGCTACGGCAACAACTGGTACAGCCATGAGTACCAAAGCTTTTTTGACGAATGTGAGCTTGTAGACCAGGTGCGGGGCCGAAGAAATGCCTGCAGCTATAGTTTTGAAATAAGCAGCGGACAGCGCGTAGCAGCCTATGCGGCCATTGTGGCCTACCAGGACTCCCTGCGCGACACCACCGGCTATACCTTTAGCTTTAGCCGCGATTCCTTATCAGGTGGTGCCAATGCCTATTGTTTCAATACATGGTCGCTCAAAAAGGGTATGCTTCCTGTAGTGCAGGCACAATTGCAAAGCCTGTACAGCAGCTACTCAGGCAGTGCTGCCAGTACTGATCCGCTTGTAGGCGACACCATTAGCATAGCCTGGCCACGTACTGCCGCTACAGGGGCTTGCAGGCAAAACTTCAGAAAATTGTTTATAGACACACTGGCCCTGCATTTTACGGCCGCACATTTTGATTCTACCGCCAGCTTTAGAAACTACAAGGGCGCTTTTGCCGCCCAGGAGTGGATGACCTATAGCCTGGAACCCCGGCAGCTGAATGTGGCACAACGCCATGACCTGCGCCAGCGCATTGAATCCTTGCTGGCAGGCTGCAGCGGCTATGAGTACCGGCAGCCTTTTTACCAGTACAGCGCGGGCGAAAACTACCGCAACGATACCCTTTGCACCGCCAGTAGCAGTGGAGGTACCGGCTGTGAAAGCTGTGATGATATCCGCCGCACAGTGCGTGATTTTGCACCTGACAAAGAACTAAGCGCCCAATACGGCTTTGAAGCCCTGCTGGCTGCAGAGCTACGCGCTAAAAGCCAGCTGAACTACCAGGTGGTAGTGAAAAAAGACGACTGTGAAGACTGCAACAAGGAAGTGGTATATGTATGTACGGAACTCAGCGATGAGGCCAATGCCCTGGAAAGCTTCCTGCACCAGCGCGCCAAGGCCAACAAGCTTGCCAACGGAGCAGTATTGACTGACAGCCTGTATGCAGTAGCAGAGTTTACCCAAACCAGCCTGTACGGAGCAGCCACCCTGCACCAGCCCATCTACAGCGGCCAAAGTATTAGCAACGACACCCTGTACATAAAGCTGAGCGATACCAACGGCTTTTACAGCTGGATAGGCCTCTATGGCCAGGCAGGTGAGCAAGTGATTTTTAAGAACATAGGCAAGTTTGCCAACCTGCGTACAGATCCTGCTAAAAAGGGAAGGAACCACCGCTTTTTAATAGATGCCTATGATTCGGTAACCGGCAACTGGAAAATAGTGCAGGGGTATACACATTTGTATACCATTGCCAAATGCTGTGAACTCAAGCAGCGCAAAGCCTGCTACAAACCCCGGTACCGCCAAATAGAAGCCGAGCGCGTGCCCTGCGATACCATACGCAATTACCAGGCGCATATTATAGCCCTAAGGCAGTACATGGATTACCTTGACCAGCAAAAAGCCTTGTTTGAAGCGGCCTACCGCGATAAATGTGCAGAGGCTTTTGACTCAGAAGTATTCCAGATGAGCGGGCCGCAACTGCAGCATCACTTTACGCTGTACTATTATGATATAGCCGGCAACCTGGTGCGCACCGTACCGCCGCAGGGTGCACAGCTTATAGCCAGTGCTGATTATAGCAGCCAGGGTATGGAAAACAAGGCCAGAAACTGGCGCGAAAAGAGTTTTGCGCAGTCGAAGCAAGACTTTGCCGACAGCCCACAACTCTACGAGCTTACGGAGCACGAGCTTTCTACCTTTTACCAATACAATACCCTGAACGAGGTGACCCGACAGCTGACCCCTGATGGTGGCGAGAGTGAGTTTTTCTACGACCGCCTGGGCCGCCTGGTATTTTCACAAAACGCCGTACAGGCCGAAAGGGGACATATATACAGCTATACCCGCTACGATGGCCTGGGCCGCATACACGAAGTGGGCGAAATGGCCCTGCCCAATGACATACTCACTGACAGTTTGCGCAACGACACCTCTTATTTTCTACGCGAATACAATAAGGGAGTACGTAGCCAAATAACCCTTACCCAATACGATGCACCGCTCAATACTGCTGCCAATACTGCCTTTGGCAGCGCAGGACAAAGCTATCTGCGCAACCGTGTGGCGGCCACCTATTTTGTAGAGGCAGCCGGCCTGCCCTATAGCTATGCCAGCCATTACAGCTATGATGTGCACGGCAATGTAAAAACCGTATTGCACGAGTATGCCGAGCTGGAGCAATACGGCCAGCGCTACAAGCGTATTGACTACGAATACGACCTGGTAAGCGGCAATGTGCAGCAGGTATGCTACCAAAAAGGCGAGCCCGACCAGTTTTACCACAAATACGAATATGATGCTGACAACCGCATTACGGCCGCACTCACCTCAAAAGACCAGATACTCTGGGAGCAGGATGCCCGCTATGAGTATTACCTGCACGGCCCACTGGCCCGGGTGGTGCTGGGCGAAAACCAGGTGCAGGGCCTTGACTATGCCTACACCCTGCACGGCTGGCTCAAGGGGGTAAACAGCGAGTTGCTCGATAAAACCCGCGATATAGGAAGTGATGGACATAGCAACTACCAGGTGGCTCAGGATGCCTTTGGCTTTAGCCTGGGCTATTACCAGGGCGACTATAAAAGCATTGGCGCCAGTAAGTTTATGGCGCAGCGCGGTACTACGGGCTTTGGCGGCACTACTGAAAATAAAGACCTGTACAACGGCAACATCAGCCATATGGCCAGTGCCAACCGCGCCATGCTGGAAGGCGGCAAGGGAGTGCTGGGTATGAACTATACCTACGACCAGCTGAACCGTATTAAAAGCTCAGAGTCTTTTGTAAAAACAAGCAACAGCAGCAATACCTGGGCAGGGGTAAACGATGCCAATATTTACAGCACCAGCTATAATTACGATGCTAACGGCAATATCATGAACCTGGAGCGCTTTGGCTTTCATGATGCCGATACCTTAATGGACGACTTGGTGTACCATTATTACCCCAATAGCAACCAATTGAAGTATGTAGAAGATCAGGCAGCCCTAGCTGACGACTACTTCTCTACTAAAAATGGAGGTGTTGAAGACCTTAACAGCGGACAGAAAAGCAGTGGCAACTATTTCTACGATGCCATTGGCAACCTGGTGGCCGACCATCAGGAAGGCATTGCCAACATAGACTGGACGGTGTATGGCAAAGTGAGCAAAGTGGAGCGGGCCGATACTATGGCCACGCCTGACTTGGAGTTTAAATACGATGCCTCTGGCAACCGTATTGTAAAGATTGTAAAACCCACGGCAAGCCCCATTACCTGGAAGTACACCTATTATGCCCGCGATGCCCAGGGCAATGTAATGGCAGTGTACAATTTGCAAAATGGCCTGGAAGACAGTACCCATAATGTGAGTTTGATTACCGATTGGCTGGTAGAGCAATACGGGCTCAATGCCGTTACCGCCATGTTTAATGATGAGTACGCCACCAATGCCTCCTTCCTCAACGGCCTTATAGCCGAAGTAGAAAGTGGTGGTTTCTCACAAACCGTAATGAATGCCTATACCATTGACGATCTGCTGAACTATGACAACAACCTCGCGGCAGACCTGCTACGGTTTTACCGACACGACACCACCGATTTTTACGACGTTATAGACTCACTGGTAGGCCGTCATAGAAGTACCATTGGCAATTTCTACAGCTACTATTCCAGCACCTATGAAATGATTTACCATGTGCTTACACGTGCCAATGGCAATCAGTTATTGAATTGCTTCTCCATAGTTGATTTGCAGCAGGTATACAGCGGTATATACACCAGTACGCCCCCGGGCATTAAGGCCGATCTTATTGACAGCCTTTCGGGTCTTGACCATGACAGCACTGTGCTGGTAGCCCAGGGCCTGTCGGTGCCGGCCTTCGAAAGCAAGATTAGCAGTTACTATAGCAGTTGCATTAGCGAGTGGGTGTTTAAACGCGCCCTGGGAGCCGGTTCCTTTAAATCGCACAACAGAATACTGCTGGAGATGACCTGGCTCTTTAGCGCCGCTCAGCTGGCCACCTTCTTTACTACTGATGGCGATGCGGATGTTGATCGCCCTATGGATTTAATGAAGCAATACGGTACTTACTCCTATATACTCAATGTGCTGGCCGATAATGACAGTGAGAACTTTATAAAGAATGCCATTCCCTTCCCACACCAGCAAATACTTGACGGCACCCTGGAAGATCTGGATTGGTTCAACACCACTACCTACCTGCAACTGGTGCGTGAAAATTATGGACAGGCGGTAACGGATGACTTACTGGACGATTTGGGACCATTATTAATCTACTGCCAAAAAATGCGCCTGGCCGAGCATCATATCTATGGCAGCTCGCGCCTGGGCATGAGCCAGGATAGCATGGCCCTGTACAATATGCGCTTTAAGGCCGATAGCATCAATAGTGTAGACGGCAGTTTCTACAAATCTGACACCCTTGGCTATTATACCGCCAGTGTAGATAGCCTGCAGGCTCAAAGGCAATTATCACTTAAAAAGTACGAGCTCAGCAACCACTTGGGCAATGTGCTGGCAGTGGTGAGCGATAAGCGTACTTATTTGCAGGATACCACCATTAATGGTGCTACAGTTGCTCTTTGGGATGCCTATATTGCGAGTGCTCAAGATTACTATCCATTCGGTATGCTAATGCCCAACCGCGTATACTCAGATACTAACCAAACCCAGATGTTGGTGCGGGCTATCACGCAGTATGCCCATGTTGCAGAGATTGACACTTTTACAGTTGGTACAGCTGGCTGGACAGGTACTTCTGGCGGAGCAGTATCACAGGCTAATAAACAATTGGTGGTAACGGCCGATCATGAAAATGAAGGTACTCTTCATAATTACACAACAACGGCCAATCAGAAATACCAGCTGCTTTTAGACCTTGACCACGGTGATTGTGATTCAATTAAAGTGGATATCCTTGATTCGGCATCAACCGTCATTGCATCTTATAGCAATGTAGCTACCAGTCTTAGCTACCAGTTTACTGCCGTTAACAGCGAAACAAATGTGAAGGTGTCAAGGCAGGATAAGAACGGCCAAAACATTAATACCTTCTACCTAAACAGTGCTGTTCTCAGCGAAATACGAGATACCTTCTATCAGGATACCATCTATACCGCCACTGGCAACGGTTACCGTTACGCCTTCAATGGTAAGGAACAGGATCCCGAGTGGAATGGAGTTGGAGCTATGTATGACTACGGATTCAGAATCTATGATCCGAGGATAGCTAAGTTTTTGAGTGTCGATCCGTTGGCAAGCTCTTTTCCATTTTATACGCCTTATCAGTTTTCTTCAAATATGCCAGTGGCCGCTGTTGATTTGGATGGACTTGAGGCTGCAGTGATGATTACGGGTACTTGGTGGGTAGAGCAGATTCAGATAGCATATGATGAGGGAAATGAAGAGCGAGTGAAACAGTTAGTGCTCAAAGCTCACCTAACAGGTTTATCTAATTTAACAACAGATGCGGCTAAAGTTTGGGCTCAAAACTCAGGAGGGTGGCAAGATGGTAGCCCAGCGCATTCAATGAACGCAACTGAAGATGGAGTAGCATTTTATATTCCAGGTCCCCCGGGTGAACCACCATTATTGGTATATCATGACCCAGATGCCCTTTCTTACACACTTGTTGATAGGATGGAGGATGCGGTCGTATATCCATTCTTTTTATTCGAACGTACATTGGATAAGATCAAGGGAACACATAAATACAATGACAAAGGTTCATCACCAAAGTCTTATAAGGCCAATGCTTTTGATCGTTGGGTTATAAGAAATATAGATGACGAAGTGTTGGCAGAAATGGCAAGTTATTGGGGAAGTGGCACCGGTGCTGCAGGTTCAGGAGAAGCCATTATCGATGATGAAACTAGGCGCCTGATGGAAGAAGAAATAATGCGTCGACATCAAGTAACTTATGATGTGTGGCTTGAACAGCTAGAAAATCAAGCAAATAGTGATGGAGACGATATTAGAGAAGTTTTAGACGAAGATAATTCACAATCTGTTGCCATACCACAATCTAGACGTGGTGTGACAAGTCAAGTGACTTATAAATCAAAGAAATATGTGGACACGTTTTACTACGATGAAAATGGAGAGATAATTGGTGTTGATACCACTGATAACGAAGTTGATGAAAAAACTTACCGTAGCCAAAGAGCAATAGAATTTAATAATAAATGATTAATAAATACAATGTAGTAATGGTCTGCGTACTTCTAATGATCCTTGTAGGGTGCGGTAAGAGGAACGATGACTCAAGAAGAGAATTAAGGACGTATCCAAATGGGATGGTCAAAGAGACAACAAATTTATTGGATGGCGATTCTAGTGTCTGCGAAATTAAGTATTGGGCAAATGGTGTGTTGAAATCCTATACTATAAGAAAGCAGGACTCAGTGGTGTATTCAGCCAATTATGATAAATATTCTCAATGCATAAATACAAGCGGTACATGGGTGTTGTTTCATGATCGAGTGGATAAAAGTGTACTAGGTAGATACCGACTTCGATTTACATTTTACCCTAGGGTTGGTTATAAAAGAACTCTTACGGTTAATGATAATGAATCGAATTTTATCGGGAGTATTTTGAATTTTCCAGATAATAAAATAGAATTTGACACCATCATTACTTACGAGGGTGTACCGAAAGATACGTTAACTCTATATTTTGGTCATATGGACACTACAACAAGGAAGGCGATTACAACCTACTTCCATACGTGGTAGGG